>Ga0209390_10000107_pt1 | contig 139182 bp, 121 predicted proteins | sample BON01_FD_187212 | JGI IMG/M metagenome (GOLD analysis project Ga0209390, IMG submission 187212) | Freshwater microbial communities from Lake Bonney liftoff mats and glacier meltwater in Antarctica - BON-01 (SPAdes) (version 2) | ecosystem: Environmental > Aquatic > Freshwater > Ice > Glacier...
AAAGAATTTGAATCAGCAAAGAGAACCATATCAGGAATAGAAGTAGTTAGAATGATAAAGAAAAATCAACTGGTGAACCCTGAAAGTTCAACCTACAAATCATTTATATCATTAGCTTCTTAAAAAAGGGATTAGCTTAAAACTTTATACCTAATTTTAGTAGATGCGACAGAACCACAAAATGACAAAGTTCGAACCAATAGAGTCAATGCTTTATTCTCATCAATCCCTTTAATATCAATGGGTATAAAAGAATTAAAAAACGGAGAACCGATTCCAATGAATCAATTCTCCGTTAGTGTGACTCCGATAGGATTCGAACCTACAACCGTCAGAGCCGAAATCTGATATTCTATCCAGTTGAACTACGGAGCCTTTTTGTCATTCCTGCTACTTGTGCTGAACTTGTTTCAGTAAGGCAGGAATTTCTTTTTAACTTATTAAATTTTTCTTAACTAAAGTAGAAATCGTCTTTCCGTCTGCTTGTCCAGCCAATTCTTTAGAAACCATTCCCATTACTTTACCCATATCTTTCATTCCTGCTGCTCCTACTTTTTCTATTATAGCAACTACTACTTTTTCTATTTCTTCTTCAGATAAAGCTTCTGGTAAAAACTGCTCAATAACCTTAGCCTCTACTAATTCAGGATCTGCTAAATCTTGTCTTCCTTGTTCTAGAAAAATCACAGCGCTATCTTTACGTTGTTTTACCTGCTTTTGCAAAATTTTCATCTCTTGGTCTTCAGTCAATTCATTCGCTGCTCCATTTTCTGTCTTCGCTAATAAAATTGCTGATTTTACTGCTCTTAAAGCTTGTAAGGCAATAATATCTTTCGATTTCATTGCGGCTTTTAGTTGTTCCATTACTAATTTTTCTAAACTCATCTTTTCATTTTTGGAATTGCAAATATAGGCATAAAAAAAATTCCTAATTTCTTAGGAATCTTAAAAAAAATAATCAAGTAATTTAGGGAATAACTGATTCCTTTTTTTTAAATAAAGTATTAATCTACATTATCGTGTAAAAAGGAATTATTAGAACGCAATTGTGCATCATCATTTGCATCTGTGCTTAATGTCGTTTTAGATTTACTTAAATCAGAATTAATTTCATCTAGATTTACACCCAATCTTTTATAAGCTGGTTCTTTCTCAATTTCATCAATATTTTTATTTACTTGATCTATAAATTTATAATTGAATCCTTTCATTTTTTGACGACGCAATTCAGCTGTTTTTTCTAATTCTGAAATTGTGATACTTAACGGAGAAATTTCTTCCGAAAAGGTTTCAATCTCATTTAATTCAACAGCTTGTTTTGTTTTTACTGTAAATATTAATTCTGCTTCATCAGCAGTAACTTGTTTTTGTTGATTTGGTTGAGAGCTTTTTGCAATGGTTGGCTGTGCATTAAAATCTTCTAATACATATCTTTTCTCAACAACTCTAGTGGCATCTGCAACAATTTCTATTACATCATTTACTTCTATTTCATTTACATCATCAATAGATAAATCAAAACGAACTTCAGTTGTTTCTGGCTTGATTACTTCGTAATTATTTAATGGTAAATCAAATAATGTATCCATTTGAATTGGAGCCGGCTCTTCTTCAATCTCTTCCTCAATAATTGGAGTTATATTTGTGATTATGAAATCATCATCAGAAATGGTTTCTATTTCTATCTTATCATAAACTACATCTATATTATTTATAAAATCTGTTGTTGGAATTAAAGTCTCCTTTTTTTCTACAACCTCAACATCATCTTCTAAAACATAGATAATTTTAGCTTCCGGATTGCCTATAAGTGGTTCTTCTAAAGTACTTGATGTAATAACTGTTTTTTCAGAAAAATCATAGGTAACTTTTTGTTCGTCTTCTAAGGTATGGATGATTTTTTTTACTTCTGTATTGGTAATCGTACTTTGTTGATCTGCAGCAAATCCTGTTGCAACAATTGTTACAGAAATGGCATCGCCTAAAGATTCATCTTCACCAATTCCCATAATAATATTGGCATCATAACCCGCTTCTATTTGAATGTAATCGTTTATTTCACCGATTTCATCTAAGGTAACTTCATCAACACCAGAAACAATTAATAATAATACATTCTTAGCTCCAGTAATTTTATTATCGTTTAATAAAGGAGAATCTAATGCTTTTACAATCGCATTTTTACCTCTATTTGCTCCAGATTCTTTTGCTGAACCCATAATAGCTGTTCCACTATTTGAAAGCACCGTTTTAGCATCATGCAAATCGATGTTTTGCTTGTAATGATGTGTTATAACTTCAGCTATTCCTCTTGCAGCGGTAGATAATACTTCGTCTGCTTTAGAGAAACCTGCTTTAAACCCTAAATTACCATAAACTTCTCTTAGTTTATTATTATTAATTACAATTAAAGAATCTACATTCTTTCTTAAAGTGTCAATTCCAATTTGAGCTTGATTTGAGCGCATTCTTCCTTCAAATTGAAAAGGCATTGTAACAATACCAACTGTCAAAATATCCATATCTTTGGCTATTTTAGCAATAATTGGTGCAGCACCAGTTCCAGTTCCTCCACCCATTCCTGCAGTTATAAAAACCATTTTGGTTTGCGTGCTTAACATTTGTTGAATTTCAACCAAACTTTCTTGAGCAGCTTTTTCACCAATTTCTGGGTTTGCTCCTGCACCTAAACCAGATGTTAAATCTGCCCCTAGTTGTATCTTATTAGGAACAGAACTATTCTCTAATGCTTGTGCATCTGTATTACAGATTACAAAATCTACTCCTTTAATATCTTGCTGAAACATGTGGTTTACAGCATTACTCCCACCACCACCAACACCAATTACTTTAATAGTGTTTGATTGTGATTTTGGCATTTCAAATGAAATGTTATCGAATTCATCGCTCATAATAACTTTTCTATTTTATAGGGTTTATATATTATTTTTATTCTTTAATCCTTTATTCTGCGTTGTCTAAAAATTCTTTAAACCGCTCTGTAAACTTGTCGAAAAAAGATTTTCTCTTTTCAACTGGTTTTCCTTCTACATTAGTGTTTTTAGAAATTTCTTCTACAGCATTAACTGATTCTTCTTTAGATATTTCTTCTACAGTATTAACTGATTCTTCTTTATATATTTCTGCTTCAAAACCTTTTCCTTCTTTTTCTAATCCTTCCATTAATAAACCAACTGCTGTTGCGTAAGACGGACTTGATAAAGAATCGTCAGAATCTCCAGCTAAATGCTCATTTGGATACCCGATTCTTGCATCCATTCCTGTAATGTATTCCACTAACTGACGTAAATGTTTTAATTGTGCTCCTCCACCAGTTAACACAATTCCTGCAATTAGTTTTCCTTTTACCGTTTCGTGTCCGTAGTTTTTAATTTCTAAATACACATGTTCAATAATTTCTTGAACTCTAGCGTGTATAATTTTAGATAAATTCTTTAAGGTAATTTCTTTTGGTTCTCTTCCTCTTAAACCAGGAATTGAAACAATTTCTGTCTCTTTATTTTCTCCAGGCCAAGCAGATCCAAACTTTATTTTTAATAATTCAGCTTGCTTTTCTATAATAGAACAACCTTCTTTTATGTCTTCAGTGATTACATTTCCTCCAAATGGGATTACAGCTGTATGACGAATAATTCCATCTTTAAAAATGGCTAAATCTGTGGTTCCTCCACCTATATCAATCAATGCAACTCCAGCTTCTTTTTCTTCTTGGCTCAAAACTGCTGATGCAGAAGCTAGTGGCTCTAATGTGATGTCTGCTAAATCTAAACCTGCGCTTTTTACACAACGACCAATATTTCTAATGGATGAAACTTGACCAACAACCACATGAAAGTTAGCTTCTAATCTCCCGCCATACATTCCTATAGGTTCTTTGATTTCACCTTGGCTATCAACTTTAAATTCTTGGGGTAAAACATGAATAATTTCTTCTCCAGGAAGCATTACTAATTTATGAACTTGATTAACCAAATTATAGATATCATTCTCATCAATAACCTCATCTGCATTATTTCTAGTGATATAATCGCTATGATGTAAACTTCTAATATGTTGCCCAGCAATACCAACAACTACATCTTCAATTTTATACCCAGAAACACTTTCAGCTTCATCAACTGCTTGCTGAATAGATTGGATTGTTTGCGTAATATTACTTACAACCCCTCTTTTTACACCCAAACTTTTTGCTTTACCAATACCTAAAATTTCTAATTTATTGTATTTGTTCTTTTTACCAATCATGGCAACAATTTTGGTTGTACCAATATCAAGACCTACCGCTATTTTATTGTTTTCCATCTTGTTTTATTTTGCGCACACAACTTGGTTGTGATATTTTAAATTTATTGTTTTGTATTGTTCAATTGTTTTATCAACAAATGCTGTATTATAAAAGGCTTTTAATTTTTTAAATTTCACATTGGTTTCATCTAAAGAACCAAATTCAATTTTATATTGCCCACTTCTAACGCTTAAAATAAATTCATTATCCTGCGTTTTATGTATGCCAATAATTTCTTTTTTTAAAAAATCATCGGCTAAAATTACATTTACAAATCTTGTAAACTCTTGTAAATTTTCTTCATTTATAGCTCCTGTTATTAGCATTACTCTTGCTGAGTAATTTTCTGATAAAGGAACTTTAAATCCATGTTTATCAATATAGTAAGACGAATTAACTTTACTAATTCTAGCAACTGGTGTGCGTTGTTTTACTGTCGCTTTTAAAACACCATCTATTGTAAAAAAAACCGTTGCGCTTTCTATATATGGATTTGAAAGTACCGAATGCTCTAACTCCTGTAAATCTATAACAGATTTTGCTTGGTTTTTAAGGGCTTCATTATTTTGTATTAACAATTTATTAACCATTTCTTGAGTTAAAAAATCATTAGTTTCTTCTGCAAATTCTATGGTTATTTTTTTAATTTTTTTATTAGAATTTTTAACCAAAGAAAAACTATATAAAAACACCAAAGACGCTATTAATAGTAAAGAAAATAGATATGTTGCTGCTTTTTTCACCTAGCTTAATTCTTTAATTTTTAATTCTTTTACCACATCATTTATCAATGCTCCAATATCTCCAGCCCCAATCATAACAATAATTTTTGCTGAAGATTTTTTAATCTCTACAATTACATTATTTTTTGAGGTTACTTTTTTATTTTTTAAATCGATTTTACTTAACAACCACTCAGAATTTACACCTTCAATTGGTACTTCTCTTGCTGGATAAATATCTAGTAATAATAATTCGTCAAATTTTGAAAGTTCAATTGCAAAATCATCAATAAAATCTCTTGTTCTACTAAATAAATGTGGCTGAAAAACTGCCAATATTTTTTCGTTTGGATACATTTCTCTTACCGAATTTTCTACCGCCTTAATTTCTGTTGGATGATGTGCGTAATCATCAATTAACACGAATTCTGGTGTATTAATCTTGTAAGAAAATCTTCGTTGAACTCCTTTAAATGTTTTTAGTTGTTCTTTAATTAATTCAAGCGAAATTCCGTATTCATTTGCCATCGCTAAAGCTGCTAAAGCATTCATTACATTGTGTTTTCCTGGTAAAGAAAATTTAATATTTTTTATAATTTCAGTTGGAGTTTGTACGTCAAAAGAATATTTACCATTTTCAATTTTAAGATGAAATGCTTTATAATCTGCATCTTCTTCAATCGCATATGTTAATCCTTCAATTGGTAATCCTTTTGCAACAATTAGTTTTCCTGAAACTTTTTTAGAAAAATCATTAAATGATTTTATCAATTCTTCGTGTTCTCCATAAATATCTAAATGATCTGCATCCATAGAAGTTATACATGCAATATTTGGTGATAATTGTAAAAAAGAGCGATCAAATTCATCTGCTTCTACAACCGAAATATTGTCTTCTCCAAGAATTAAATTTGAGTTATAATTCTCTGCAATACCCCCTAAAAAAGAAGTTGCATTACTTGGCTGCATAATATGCCCTAAAATTGACGAAGTTGTTGTTTTCCCATGTGTTCCTGCAACGGCTAAACAAAATGTATGTTCGGTTATTTTCCCTAATACTTCTGCACGTTTTAAAATGGTAAAACCTTCCTCTTTTAAATAAGTATACTCTAAATGATTTTTTGGAATTGCTGGCGTATACACTACCAATGTTTTTTCTTTACAAAGAAACTCAGTCGGAATATTCTCAATAGCATCATCAAAATGAATTGTAATTCCTAATTCTTCTAAATCAATTGTAATATTTGTAGCAGTTTTATCGTAGCCAGCAACATTTTTACCATTTGCTTTAAAATAACGAGCAAGAGCGCTCATCCCGATTCCACCGATTCCTATAAAATAAACAGTATGTATGGTGTTTAAATTCACAGTTTTAATATTTTTTCTATCTCTTTAACAATCTGACTTGTTGCATCTGGTAACGCCAATTCTTTAATGTTTTCGCTTAAACTTTGTTGCTTTCCTTTATCTTTCATTAACGCTTCAAAAACAATTGGAAATGTGTCTAATTCACTTTCTTTTAATAAAATTGCTCCATACTTATCTGCAATAGATTTTGCATTTTTTGTTTGATGATCTTCTGCAACATTTGGTGACGGAATAAAAATGGTTGGTTTGCCAACAATACATAATTCTGAAACCGAACTTGCCCCTGCTCTAGAAATAATAACATCAGCAGCCGCATACGCTAAATCCATTCTATTTAAAAATTGATATACTTGAATATTTTCCTTTTGATTGTATTGCTGATATTCATCAACATATAATTTACCGCATTGCCAAATAACTTGTACATCTTGATTTTTAAAAAAATCTAATTGTTCTTCTATTAACTGATTGATTCTTCTTGCGCCTAAACTTCCGCCTAAAATCAAGATTGTTTTTTTGTTTACGTCTAACTTAAAAAATGCTTTTGCCTCTTCTGTTTTATTGTGAATGGTTAATAAATCTTGTCGAACAGGATTTCCTGTTTTAATAATTTTTTCTTTGGGAAAAAATCGTTCTAAATTATCATACGCAACACAAATCGACTTTGCTTTCTTCCCTAATAATTTATTGGTAATTCCTGGATACGAATTTTGTTCTTGTATTAACGTCGGAATTCCTTTTCTGCTTGCAACCATTAATATTGGCCCGCTTGCAAAACCTCCTGTACCAATTACTAATATTGGTTTAAATTTTCTAATAATTCTATTTGCCTTCCACAAACTACTCATCAATTTAAAAGGAAATAACAGGTTTTTCAACGTCAATTTTCTTTGAATTCCAGAAATCCACAACCCTTTTATTTCATATCCAGCTTGCGGAACTTTCTCCATTTCCATTTTATCTTTTGCTCCAACAAACAAAATTTTTACCTTCGGATACCGTAACTTTAATTCGTTCGCAATCGCAATTGCCGGATAAATATGTCCGCCAGTTCCACCGCCACTTATTATGATGTTAATCAATTGCTTCATGTAAAATATCTAAAGGATTATCATCTAAAATTGTTTCTTCAGTTTCATCTTTTGATGCACTTACACTTAAAATCATTCCAAGGGCAAAGCAAGTCATCCAAATAGAAGTTCCTCCGCTGCTAATTAGCGGCAACGTTTGCCCTGTTACAGGAAATAAATTACTTGCAACTGCCATATTTATCATTGCTTGAAAAATGATTGGCAAACCAACCCCAATTACCAATAATGACCCGAAAATTGTGTTTGCATTTTTTGCTGCAATTATAATTCTAAATAGCAGTAAAAAATAAATAAAAAGCACTAAAGAGGCTCCAACAAGACCGTATTCTTCTACAATAATTGCATATATAAAATCTGATGAAGATTGTGGTAAAAAATTTTTCTGAACACTTTTTCCTGGACCATTTCCTGTTAAACCGCCAGTAGCAATTGCTATTTTTGCTTTGTTTACTTGATATCCTTCAATGCCATCGCTATTTGAAAAATTTTCTATTCTACTTTCCCAAGTAGCAATACGATTTGGCATTGCGTCTGGAAACGCTTTTGTCATTAACACAAATAATGTTAAAAAAACAATTCCGAATCCTAATATAAATCCAATATATTTCATTGGATATCCACCAATAAAAACTAATAAAATTACCATGGTAAAAATGATTGCTGTTGTAGAGAAATTAGCTGGCAAAATCAATATTAGAACACAAGCTGCCGGCAACCATAATTGCCACAAACTTTCTTTAAATTCTATTTTTTTTTCTTTGTTTTTCGCTAGATACCTTGCTACATAAACCATTAAAATTAATCCTGCCAACGTTGATGTTTGAAAACCTACACCAACAAACGGAATGCTAATCCATCTACTTGCATTTGCCCCACCAATGGTAGTTCCTTGAGATAATGTGTAGATTAATAATATAATAATAATTGGCAACATTAGTACAGACCCGCCACTAAAATATCTGTACGGAATTTTATGAACTCCATAGATAATTACAAAACCCATAATTAATAAAATCATGTGTTTTATTAAATAACCAAACGGAGAACCAGAACCTACAACATATACCAAATTTGTACTCGCACTATATACTGGCATAAACGAAAAAATTGCCAATATCGAAACGATAGACCAAATGGTCTTATCTCCTTTTATATGTTTTAATAAGTGTATCACTTTAAATTATAAAATTGATCTTACTGCTTTTTTAAACTGTCTTCCTCTATCTTCATAATTATCAAACAAATCGAAACTTGCGCACGCTGGCGACAACAAAACAGTGTCTCCTTTTGATGCTAATTTTGCAGCAACTTTTACAGCTTCTTCTGCTCCAGCTGTTTCTACAATAATATCTACAACGTTATTAAAAGTTTCAATAATTTTTTTATTATCAATTCCTAAACAAACAATTGCTTTTACTTTTTCTCGTACTAAAGGCAATAAATCGTGATAATCATTTCCTTTATCAACTCCACCAACAATCCAAACTGTTGGATTATCCATACATTCTAAGGCATAAAAAGTTGCGTTTACATTTGTAGCTTTAGAATCGTTGATATAAAGTACTTCTTTTACCTTTTGTACATTTTCTAAACGATGTTCTGCTCCTTCAAAATTTGAAAGACTTTCTTTAATTGTTTGCTTTCTTATTTTTAGCAATTGAGCTGCCATAGCCGAAGCCATAGCATTTTTCACATTGTGTTTACCTTGTAGGGTTAGGTTTGATAGTGGCATAGTAAATTCTTCTGTATTTATTTTCGTTATTATTTTTTCTTCTTTTAAAAAAGCTCCAAATTCTAATTCTCTTTCTATCGAAAAAGGAATTAATTGTGCTTCTATTCTATTATTTGCTAACCATTTATGTATCGCTTGATCATCTGCATCATAAATTAAATAGTCTTCTTTTGTTTGATTCTTTGTTATTCTAAATTTTGATTCTACATAGTTGTTAAAATTATACTCGTATCTATCTAAATGATCTGGTGTTATATTGGTAATTATTGCAATATGTGGGCGAAAATTTTCAATTCCGTCTAGTTGAAAACTACTCAACTCTAACACATATAAATCAAAGTCTTGCTCTGCAACTTGTTGCGCAAAACTATCTCCAATATTTCCTGCAATTCCAACATTTAACTTCGCTTGTTTTAAAATATGATGCGTTAATAATGTTGTTGTTGTTTTTCCGTTTGACCCTGTTATTCCAATAATATTTGCCTCTGTAAATTGACTTGCAAATTCTATTTCTGAAATCACTGGAATTTTCTTTTTTATCAATTTTTGAATTAGTTCAACTTTATCAGGAATTCCTGGACTTTTCATCACCAAATCTGCATTTAAAACTTTTGTTTCTGTATGCTGATTTTCTTCAAATTCTATATCATTATGTAAAAGAACTTCTTTATACTTCTTAGCAATTGCTCCTTTATCAGAAACAAAAACTTCATATTTTTTTTGCTTTGCTAAAATGGCTGTACCAACACCACTTTCCCCGCCACCTAAAACAACAATTCTCCTCCTAAACCCTCCAACAAAAGAGTGCTTTTCCTTAACATGCTTTATATTATCTTTTTCACTATTCATTGTTAATACTTCTATTTCTTCCCTTCTGGAAGATTAACACGGGTTTTATCTTAACTTCAATGTTGCAATTGTAAATACCGCTAATAGAATTCCAACAATCCAAAAACGAGTTACAATTTTACTTTCGTGATATCCCGATTTTTGATAATGATGATGTAATGGCGACATTTTAAAAATGCGCCTTCCTTCTCCAAATTTCTTTCTTGTGTATTTGAAATATGAAACTTGTAATATTACCGACATGTTTTCTACCACAAAAATTCCTGCTAAAAAAACCAACAGTAATTCTTTACGAATTGCAATTGCAATTACTGCTATAATTCCTCCAATAGTTAAACTTCCTGTATCACCCATAAAAACTTGAGCCGGAAATGCATTGTACCAAAGAAAACCTATTAATGAACCTGCAAACGCCAAAATAAAAACGGTCATTTCTCCAGAATTTGGGATGTACATTACATCTAAATAATCAGCAAATATGATATTACCAGAAACCCATGCAAAAACGGCCAACGTGATGACAATTATGGCGGATGAACCTGCAGCTAAACCGTCAATTCCGTCTGTTAAATTTGCTCCGTTAGAAACTCCAGTTACAATAAAAACAACTACAAAAATGAAAATAATCCAAGCGTAAGTTTGATATCCATCACCTAAAAAACTCAATGCTTTTGAGTAATCTAATTCGTTGTCTTTTAAAAACGGAATAGTAGTTTTTGTAGATTTATGAGCATCTCCAAAAACTTGTGTTCTTCCGTTTTGCTGCACAATCTGCTGATCTGCGGGTAATTGTTCTTTTATAGTTACATCTGGATGAAAATAAAGCATAGAGCCAACAATTAAACCCAAACCTATTTGACCAATTATTTTAAATTTACCACTTAAACCTCCTTTGTCTTTTTTGAATACCTTTATATAATCATCTACAAAACCAATAAACCCCATCCAAATGGTTGTTATTAATAATATAATAACATAAATGTTGTCTAGTTTTGCTAATAATAACACCGGAATTAATGTTGCCAAAATGATGATAATTCCGCCCATTGTTGGTGTTCCAGATTTTTGAGCTTGTCCATCTAAACCTAAATCTCTTACCGTTTCTCCAACTTGTTGTTTTCTTAAAAAATTGATGATTCTTTTACCATAAATAGTTGAAAACAGTAAAGAAAATATGAATGCCAAAGCAGCCCGAAATGTGATAAACTGAAACACACTTGCTCCTGGTAAATTGAAGTGACTCTCTAAATATTCGAATAAATAATATAACATTCTTATTTATTTAATTGAGTTAAACATTCGGTAACAACTTCTAAATCATCGAAATGAAATCGTTCTCCATTTATTTCTTGATAGTTCTCATGACCTTTTCCGGCAACCAAAACAATGTCTCCACTTTCAGATAATTTACATGCAGTTTTTATAGCTTGTTTTCTATCAACAATTGAAAGTGTTTTTGCAAGATTCTCTGCAGAAACTCCAACTTCCATTTCATCAATAATTGTTTGTGCATTTTCTGATCTAGGATTGTCTGAAGTGAAAATTACTTGGTTACTCATTTGAGCAGCAATCATTGCCATTTTTGGTCTTTTCGTTTTATCTCTATCACCACCACAACCAACAACTGTAATTACTTTTTCTTTTCCTGTTTTAATATCAGAAATGGTTTCTAGTACATTTTTTAATGCATCCGGCGTATGCGCATAATCAACAATTGCTGTAATTCCGCTTTTAGAAATTGTATACTGAAAACGACCGCTTACACTTTCTAACTCGCTTACCAATCTCAAAATTTCTAATTTTTCTAAACCACATAACTCTGCAGTTCCAATAATTGCTAATAAATTGTACGCGTTAAATGTTCCGATGAGTTTAGACCAAAATTCTATTCCGTTTACAGTTAACAATAAACCAGACATTCTTTTTTCTAGCACTTTTCCCTTAAAATCTGCGATGGTTTTTAATGCGTATGTTCTTTTTATTGCTTTTGTGTTTTGCAACATTACAGTTCCATTTTTATCATCAATATTTACCAATGCAAAAGCCGTTTTTGGTAACAAATCAAAAAATGTTTTTTTAACATCTCTATATTCTAAAAATGTGTTGTGGTAATCTAAATGATCATGAGAAAGATTGGTAAAAACTCCGCCTTCAAAATGTAATCCATGAGTTCTTTTTTGATGAATCCCATGAGAACTAACTTCCATAAAACAATAATCAACTCCTTCTTTTACCATTTGATTTAAATACGAATTGATTGTAATTGAATCTGGAGTTGTATGAGTTGCATTATATTCTTTTTCGCCTACGATTACTTTAACCGTAGAAAGTAACCCAACTTTAAATTCAGCTTTTTTAAATAATTGATATAATAAAGACGCAATTGTTGTTTTACCGTTTGTTCCGGTAACACCAATCAACTTTAATTTTGATGATGGATTGTTATAATAATTAGAAGCTAAAATTGCCAAAGCACTATTAGCATCTTTTACTCTAATGTAAGAAACATACTCAGAAATTTCTTTTGGGTTTTCTTCGCAAACAATTACTGTTGCTCCTAATGAAATTGCTTTTTCAATAAATAAATGACCATCTACTGTTAAACCTTTTTGAGCAACAAACAAATCATTCGATTTGATTTTACGAGAATCAAACTGAATTGAATTTATTTCAACATCTGTTGATCCAAGAACTTCTTCGATAGATATTTTATATAATATGTCTTTTAAATTCTTCAATTTATTTATGATAATTTTAGCAGAATTGTATCTCCTTTTTTAAATGTCGTTCCTTTATATATTGATTGATTTACAACATTTCCAACTCCATTAAACTTTACTTTTAATCCTAAATTCTCTAGTAATGAAACGGCATCCATTCCAGACATTCCTTCTACATCCGGAACAACATTGTACTCTTTTTGTAAATTTTTATAATATTCTAAATATTTAGAATCTATTCCAGAAATTGTTGGTTGATCTGTTACTTCCTGTACATTAATTGGCGTAGTTGTATATATTTTTTGAGCGATTTCTTTAAAAACTGGAGCAGCAACAGTTGCACCATAATACCCTTTCTTTTTATTAGGTTCGTGAATTACAACAATGCAAGAATATTTAGGTTTATCTGCGGGGAAAAAACCTGCAAAAGAGGCCACATATAGTTGATTTGAGTAATGACCATTTATACGTTTTCCTTCTTTATCTATATGTGTGTCTACCCATTTTTTTGCTGTACCTGTTTTGCCTGCCATAGAAAAATTTGGAGAATAAATATTCTCTGCTGTTCCTTTTTTAACAACATTTTCCATTATTTTTCTAACCTTATTTATAGTTTCTTGACTTGCAATTCTTTCTTTTAAAATTACTTTTTCAAAAACTTTTTCGGTTTTATTTTGCACTCTCAATTCTTTAATAAACATTGGTTTAACCTTTTGACCATTGTTTGCAACTGCATTGTAAAATGTTAACATCTGCAATGGCGTAATAGAAACTCCATAACCCCAAGCCATCCATTCTAAAGAAATTTTATTCCAAGGATTTTTTTTGTTTCCTGGATACGGAATAAAAGGTGTTCCTTCTCCTTGAATTTCTAATCCCAATTTTTTATCCAACCCAAAAGACCTCATTTTATTTACAAACTTCATTGGATTATCATCGTACTGTTTTTTAATCAATTTCACGATTCCAACATTAGAAGAAACTTCAAAAACTCGAGCTGCAGATATTTTTCCATATCCGCCTCTATGAGAATCTTCAATTCTACTTCCATGGAGCATTAAAATTCCATTTCCGGTATCTACAACAGTTGATGTATCTATTTCTTTATCATCTAAAGCCGCCATTAAACTTGCTAGTTTAAAAGTAGATCCTGGTTCATGAGATTCCCAAACCGCATAATTTCTTTTCTCGTAATAAGCTCCTTTAGAAGTTCTTCCTAGATTTGCAATTGCTTTAATTTCTCCCGTTTCTGTTTCCATTACAATTGCGCATCCGTGTTCCGCTTCAAAAAACTCCATTTGTTTTAACAACGCATGATGTGTTATATCTTGAATGTTAACATCTATCGTTGTAATAACATCTCTACCATCTAAAGGTTCTTTTTCGTTTACATCATTAATTGGTTTCCATTGACCTTGCGCTATTTTTTGCTTTAATCTCCAACCATTTTCTCCTTCTAAATATTTTGTAAAAGCGCCTTCAATTCCTGCTCCTCCACGATAATCATCATAACCAATTGTTCTTTCGGCAATTTTTCCGATTGGTCTAACTCTAATTGTTTTTTGTTCGGTGATAAAACCTCCTTTGTAAGGACCTAATTTGAAAATAGGAAACTGTTTCGCTTTCATATAATCATTATGCCCTAAGTTTCTAGCAATTAATAAGTACCTGTTTTTCCTTTTTCTAGCAGTTCTTAATTTTTGCTGATAATATGAAGTTGGTTTACCTAGTAATTCTGACAGTGAGTTTGATAATGGGTTGATATTTTTTTCGAAAACTGAGTTCTTTATTGCACCCAAATCCATACGGATTGTATACTTATACATCGAGGTTGCCAATAAATTTCCGTCAGCTGCATATACATTTCCTCGGTTCGAAAAAATTGTATCGTTTTTTACGGTGCTTTCTACAGAAAGTTTTCTGTATTTATCTCCTTGTACATACTGTATATCTACAATACGCCCAATAATAACAATAAAAAATAGCGTCATTAAAGCAGTGACTATATATAGTTTGTTTAATATGCTCTTTTTAATGGTTGCCAAGGTTAGTTCTTTTTTCTGATGATTTTAATTTTTTGTGGAGATGTTTGTGAAGGAAATATTCCTCTCGATTTTACCCTCTGTCGTATATTCGATTCCATTTTCATTCGCATTAAAATGGTTCCTGTATCAACATATTCTGCTCTTAATTCTCTTTTCTTTTTATTTAATTCTGCAATTTCAATAACCTTACCATCTACCCTATGTGCACTAGTAATCATAAATAATAAAAGAGAAACAACAAAAATGATAATGCGCCAGTTTTTAAACGCCGAAGCATCTGTAAGAAAACTTCCACGTAATAAATCGTAAATATTTATTTTCACTTTTGTCATTACATTATTTTAATGTTGCCGCTCTTAATTTAGCGCTGCGAGCCCTGTTGTTCATCTTAATTTCAACTTGGGTAGGCACTATTAATTTTCCAACTTTTTTTAAGGGTTCATTTGTATTACCATAAAAATCTTTATTGGACTCGCCGCTAAATAATCCTGTACTAATAAATCTCTTCACCAATCTATCTTCTAAAGAATGATAGGAGATTACACTTAATCTTCCATCTTCTTTCAACAAATCTGGAATTTGATTTAAAAATTCTTTTAATACTTCTAACTCTTGATTTACTTCTATTCGAATAGCTTGAAAAATCTGAGCTAAAATTTTATGTTCTTTTGCCTTTGGCAAATGTCTTTTTAATACTTCTTTTAATTGAAAACTTGTTTCAATTTTCTCTTCTATTCTTGATTCTACTATTGTTTTTGCTAATGCTCTTGCGTTTCTTAAATCACCATACAAAAACAATACATCTGCTAATTTATCTTCATCATATTTATTGATGATTTGTTTAGCAGAGATTTCACTTTTCTGATCCATTCTCATATCTAAATCTGCATCAAACCGAGTAGAAAAACCTCTTTCTGCTACATCAAACTGATGTGATGAAACTCCTAAATCAGCTAAAATTCCATCTACTTTTTTTATTCTATAAAATTTTAAAAACCTTGTTATATGCCTAAAATTTTCTGCAATTAGAACAAAACGCTCATCATCAATCTTATTTTCTTGCGCGTCTGGATCTTGATCAAAAGCAAATAACATTCCGTCTTTTCCTAAACGACTTAATATTTCTCTAGAATGACCACCACCACCAAACGTAACATCTATATAGATTCCGTTTTCTTTAATCGCCAAAGCATCAACGCTTTCTTTTAATAAAACAGGATTATGATAACTCATCTACATCTGTATTACCCATCACATCTTCTGCCAATTCTGCAAAATCAACTGCGGCATTATCTATAGCATTCTCATAATTGTCTTTATCCCAAATTTCAATAATGTTAACTGCTGATGATAACACAACTTGTTTTTCTATTCCTGCGAATTGACATAAATCTTTTGGGATCAATAATCTTCCAGAAGCATCTAGTTCAACCACTTTTACTCCAGCGGTAAACCTTCTGATAAAATCATTATTCTTTTTTACAAACCGATTTAACTTATTGATTTTATCCATCATCAAATTCCATTCTTTCATCGGATACAACTCCAAACAAGACTGAAAAACTGCTCTTTTCACCACAAATCCTTCAGATACAACAGGCAACAACTGCTTCTTTAAAGCGGATGAAAACATCACTCTTCCTTTAGCGTCGGCCTTGCATTCGTATGTACCAATTAGATTCATTAATATCTAGTTGCTTTTAAGTTTGTTTCAAAAGTAGAAATTTTTTACCACTTTTTACCACTTTTTACCACTTTATTACAAAAAATTAATTTTATTGAAAATATTGACACTTTAGCACACATAATTAGAATCCTGGCCTTTGTATTAAAAATGTATATGTGCTAAAAAAAAACTACATTTGCCACAAAGCCAAATCAATTAAACCATGACAGAAAACTTAATTACAGAAAGTAAGTTTACGTATGCAGAAGCGGGTGAAGGACAAGCAATAGTTATTTTGCATGGACTAATGGGAGCATTGAGTAATTTTGATTCAACTTTTAATTATTTTTCTAATAAAGGATACAAAGTGTTAATTCCAGAATTACCTTTATATTCTTTACCTCTTTTAAGAACAAATGTTAAAAATTTAGCTAAGTTTTTAAAAGATTTTATAGAATATAAAAAACTTGGAAAAGTTGTTATCCTTGGAAATTCTTTAGGCGGACATATTGGTTTATATTTCACGAAACATTACCCAGAAAAAGTAGAAGCGCTAGTGCTTACCGGAAGTTCTGGCTTGTATGAAAATTCTATGGGAGATAGTTACCCAAAAAGAGGCGACAGAAGTTATGTTACAAAAAAAGCACAAGATGTTTTTTATGATCCTGCGATAGCAACAGAAGAATTAATTGATGATGTGTACGAAGTAATTAACAACAGAAATTCTTTAATTAAAACTTTGGCAATTGCTAAAAGTGCTATTAGACATAATATGGCAAAAGATTTACCTAAAATGAATCAACCAACTTGTTTGATTTGGGGTAGACAAGATAAAGTTACCCCGCCACAAGTTGCAGTTGATTTTGATAAATTGTTACCTAATTCTGATTTATTTTGGATTGATAAATGTGGTCATGTACCAATGATGGAGAGACCAGAAGAATTTAATTCAGTTTTAGCTACTTGGCTTACTTCAAGAAATATCTAATTACATGAAAATTAAATCTGCAGATTTTGTAATGAGCAATAGTAATGTCACTAAAGCTCCACAAGACAACATCCCAGAGTACGCTTTTATCGGACGATCTAATGTTGGTAAATCTTCGTTAATTAATATGTTAATGGAGAGAAAAGATTTAGCTAAAACTTCTGGGAAACCTGGAAAAACACAATTAATCAATCATTTTAAAATCAATGATTCTTGGTTTTTAGTAGATTTACCTGGTTATGGATATGCGCAAATTTCTAAAAAGAAAAGAACCATTTTTCAGTATTTTATTGAAAACTATTTTAAAGAAAGAAAACAACTTGTTTGTACTTTTATTTTGATTGATTCTCGTCACGATCCACAAAAAATAGATTTAGAATTCATGCAGTTTTTAGGAGAAAATCAGATTCCGTTTTGTATTGCTTTTACAAAAGCTGATAAGGTTGGAAGTTCTAAAATCAACAAACAAATTACTTCTTACAAAAAGGAATTACTTAATTATTGGGAAAGTCTTCCACAATCATTTTTAACTTCTTCAACTACAAGTCTTGGAAGAAAAGAAGTCTTAGATTTTATTGAAAACGTAAATCTTGACGTTGCTGATAATTTTAAATAATAGTCATGTTTTCTACAAAAGAAAATTTACAAGTTTTATTTGAAGACAATCACATCATTATTGTAAATAAACGTGCTGGAGATATTTCTCAAGGAGATAAAACTGGCGACAAGCCTTTAAGTGATGTTGTTAAAGAATATATTAAAGAAAAATACAATAAACCTGGTGATGTTTTTTTAGGCGTTGTTCATCGATTAGACAGGCCAACAAGTGGCGCAATTATTTTTGCAAAAACTTCTAAAGCTCTAGAGCGTTTGAATAAAATGCTTCGAGAAAAAACGATCCAAAAAACATATTGGGCTGTTGTAAAAAATCAACCTACAGAGGATGCTGATACGTTAATTCATTTTTTAAAAAAGAATCCTAAAAACAATAAATCTACAGCTTTTGCTAAAGAAATTGATGGTAGTAAAAAAGCTATTTTACATTACAAAACTATTAAGAAACTAAATAATTATTCCCTTTTAGAAATTGATTTGGAAACAGGTCGTCATCATCAAATTAGATGCCAGTTATCTACAATTGGCTCGCCAATTAAAGGCGATTTAAAATATGGTTTTAACAGAAGTAATAAAGATGGCAGTATACATTTACATGCAAAAAAAATCAACTTTATACATCCAGTAAGTAAAGAAGAAGTTTCTATTATTGCCCCATTAACAAAAGATCCTATTTGGAATTCGTGTACTTAATTTTGTATATTTAGGCAGAAATTATACATCAAATGAAAAGTCTAAAATTTTTAACCGTTTTTTCACTTCCAATAAGTGTTTATTTTTCGTTTACCATGAATGGATGGTATACCTTTTTACCATTATTTCTATTTTTTGGAGTTGTACCAATTTTAGAGTTTTTTTTTAAACCAACTCCTGAAAATTTTAGTAAAGAACAAGAACAAATAGAAAAAGAGAATAAAATATATACCTATATTTTATACTTAATGGTTCCTACGCAAATCTATTTTTTATTTCTATTTTTTAACGTCATTCAAGAACCAAACCTCAGCACTTTTGATTTGATTGGAAGAACATTTGGAATGGGATTAATGTGCGGAACATTAGGCATCAATGTTGGACACGAATTAGGCCACAGAAACAACAGGTTTGATGAATTTTTTGGAGAAATATTATTGTTAAGTTCATTAGATACTCATTTTTTACCCTATCATAATGCTGGGCATCACTTTAACGTTGCCACTCCAAAAGATGCAGCAACTGCAAGAAAAAATGAAGTTATTTATAGCTTCTGGATTCGCTCTCATTTTACGAGTTACAAACAAGCTTGGCAATTAGAAAATAAACGTTTAAAAATCTCTAACAGAAGCTGGCTTCACTACCAAAACAGAATGATTATATATACATTGTCAAACATTATTTTACTAGCTTCTATTTATTATTTATTTGGATTATTTGTGCTGACTTGTTTCATCGTTGCATCTGTAATCGGAATTTTATTATTAGAAAGTGTAAACTATATAGAACATTACGGACTACTTAGAGAACAATCTGAAAGCGGTAGATATGAAAAAGTAAAAAGAACACATTCTTGGAACTCAGATCATGTCATTGGAAAATTAATGTTGTTTAATTTATCTCGTCATTCAGATCATCATTATAACGGAAGTAAACAGTATCAAATCTTAAAATCGTTACCAGAAAGTCCACAAATGCCAACAGGTTATCCAGGAATGGTCATTTTAGCATTATTGTCTCCGTTATGGTTTTCGATGATGAATAACAAACTCCAAGAACTTTAGTATTTATGAATATTCCAGAACTCGTTCAAGCGCAAAAAAATTATTTTGCAGCACAACAAACTAAAAGTATTTCAACAAGAAAACAGCTTTTAAAAAAATTACTTTCTGAAATATTCAAAAGAGACAAAGATATTATAAATGCATTGTATCTAGATTTTAAAAAATCGGAATACGAGAGTGTAATGACAGAAACATCCATTGTAATTTCAGAATTAAAAAGAACGATAAAAAACATACATCATTGGGCGAAACCACAACCCGTAATGCCGGCATTTTTAAACTTTCCTTCTTCTAGTAAAATTTACAAAGAACCTTACGGAACTGTGTTGGTTATTTCCCCTTGGAATTATCCGTATCAATTGGCTTTAGTTCCTTTAATTAGCGCAATTGCTGCAGGAAACACAGTCGTTTTAAAACCGTCTGAATTAACTCCAAATACAAGTAAAATAACCAAAGAGATTTTAGAAGCTGTTTTCGACAAAAATATTGTAAGTGTTGTTGAAGGCGGCGTTGATGTTTCAACTGAATTATTAGCACAACGCTGGGATTATATTTTCTTTACAGGAAGTGTACAAGTTGGTAAAATTATTGCAAAAGCTGCAGCACAATTTTTAACTCCAGTCACCCTGGAATTGGGCGGAAAGAATCCGTGTATAATTGATGAAACTGCCAATATAAAATTAACTGCAAAAAGAATTGTTTGGGGAAAATTCATCAATGGCGGACAGACGTGTATTGCTCCTGATTATTTGTTGATTCACACATCTGTAAAAGAAAAATTTGTAACTCATTTTAAAGCTGAAATCGAGAATGCTTACGGAACAAATCCAGAAGATTCTAACGATTATCCACGAATCATAAATCAACGAAATTTTGATAGGTTAGCAATGATGTTAGAAAACGAAAACTTTTTAGTTGGTGGAAAAACAAACCGAGAAGATAATTATATTTCTCCTACTTTAATAAACGAGCCAAGTTTGGATAGCGAAGTAATGAAGGGTGAAATTTTCGGGCCAATTTCTCCAGTGGTTTCTTACGAAACTGAAGAAGATATTGAAAAAGTAATTAGCAATTACGAAAAACCGTTAGCTTTATATGTGTTTACAGGGAATAAAAAATTTGCTAACAAAATGATTGCAAAATATTCTTTTGGTGGCGGAACTATTAACGATACAACTGTGCATTTTGCAAATCATAATTTACCTTTTGGTGGAGTTGGAGAAAGTGGAATTGGTGGTTATCATGGCAAACAAACATTCGATTTATTTTCGCACAAAAAAGGAATCACAAAGCGCTACAATTGGTTAGATCTTCCTGTAAGATATGCTCCGTATAAAGGAAAATTAAAAACTTTAAAAACCTTCATGAAGTTATTTTCATAAAACAATATGACAAACGAAAAAACAGTTTCAGAAGCTATAAACTATAGACGTTCTGTAAGAATTTTTGATGCCGATAAACCTTTAGATACTTCTTTGGTTAAAAAATGTATTGAACAAGCAAGTCTGGCTCCAAATAGTAGCAATATGCAATTATGGGAGTTTTATCATATTACATCTAAAGATATTATTGATAAAATTGCACCTTTTTGCTTCAATCAAAATGCAGCAACAACCGCACAACAATTGGTGGTTTTTGTTATAAGAAAAGATTTATGGAAACGACGAGCAAAAGCTAATTTAAAATTTATGGATTCAGTTTTTGGAAAGAATAATCCAAAATCAGAACAAAGTAGTAGAGAAAAAGTAGCTCGGAATTATTACGGTAAAATTATTCCATTTGCGTACGTAGATTTCTTCGGAATTTTAGGTTGGTTAAAATATATACTGATTTTAATTACAGGGATTTTTAGACCCATTTACAGAGAAGTTCGCCAGAAAGACATGCGAATTGTTGCACACAAATCTGCTGGTCTGGCTGCACAAAATTTTATGACAAGTATGGCTGCAATTAATTATGACACCTGCCCAATGGAGGGTTCTGATACTTGGCGCGTAAAACGTGTATTGGGCTTACCTTTTAGCGCAGAAATAAACATGATTGTTTCTTGCGGAATTAGAACTGAAAAAGGTGTATATGGAGAACGTTTTAGAGTTCCGTTTGAAGAAGTTTATAAGGAGGTTTAAGAATTATTTTGAATCTATAAAGCTCTTCAAATAATCATTACCCTTTTTAATTAGTGTTTTTTCTAAATCTTTCTTTTGAATGGGTGTGTATTCTACTAGGTCATTTTTAATATAAATAACTTTTGGCACGTTATTCAATTCATAATCTTTAATATACTCAATGTAAATCAATCTATTGTTTTTGTAAAAATAGTTTTCTATAATAGATTTTTCTGTATTACTAATATATTCCAGTCTAAAAAGTTCCTTTTTATCTTCTTCAAAATATTCATAAAATTCAAACCCTCCAACAATTTTATTATTGCTAATTTCATAAATAGAACCTTCTGTAATTGAAGTGTTAAAATCATTTCTAGATTTTATTATATCTACATAACTATCTATGATTTTTAAATTTATGTCTTGAGTTTTTCCCGCACAACTACTGAGACATAAAAACATTAAAAAAAAGAATCTATCCATCATATAATATTATTTATTTACTTTAAAATGTTCTTGTCATTTGATGACATGTGATTGTCATTCTAAGCAAAGCGAAGAATCTTATAGAAATTGTCTCAATTTTCAAAAAACTTCAACTATTTTAGCGACTTCAATTTCACAAGATGATTAAAAGAACACGCGCAGAAATTACCAAATGCATCATTCATAAAGTAGGGAATAAATACAATAGCGGGCAAAACGCTTTTTCAGAAAATTTAATCCGATTTGATGAAGATAGTTACCAATTAATGGTTCCGTTTTTGTTAAAACCGTTCGCAAATATTTTGCAAAGTTTTCGTTTTAGTCATCATGCAGATATTCGTTTAAATGAAATCAATAATTATGCTTCTAATATTTTTAAAGAGGAGAAATCATTTATAGAAAACTCTAAAAACATTGTCAATCATTTATATGAGCAATCAAATTCTGCTCAAATTAAAAAAGGTGATGTGATTATTGCATTGATTGAAGGCATTGAATATCAAGATGTGTTAACCGAAGCAATAGGTGTTTTTAAAGTTGAAAATAAAATTGATTTTTTTCAAACTTTTTTAGAAGATAACAGTTTTGATGTTGTTGTTCAGCAAGGAATTAGCACGAAAAAAATTGACAAAGGTTGTTTAATTTTAAACACGACTGATGCAGAAGGGACGGTTGTGCTAAGTGTTGATAACAATCAATACGATGCGCAATATTGGATTAAAAATTTCTTATCAGTAAAATATGCAGATGATAGAAATCAGCACACGCAAAGCTATTTAGAATTGTGTAAAGAGTTTTCTGAAGAAGTCATTAAACCCGAATTTGGTAAGCAAGAACAAAGTCAGTTTTTAGCAAATACTGTAGATTATTTTAAAGAAAATGAATCCGTAGATTATCATGCTTTTAAAGATGAATTATTTGAAGAAGACAAACAAAAAGAGATGTTTGACAATTACAAGAAACATTTCGAAACCTTAAACGACGTGTTAATTCGAAATAATTTTGAAGTCTCTGACGTTGTCTTAAAAAAGGAAAAACAAAAGATTAAAAGCATTATTAAATTAGATACCCATATCGAAATAAAATTAGATATTGATGCTCCTGATGCGGCTTCAGAGTATTTAGAACGTGGCTATGATGAAGAAAAAAAAATGAAATATTACAAAGTGTATTTTAACGAGGAGAAATAATTTTTGTCATTTCTGCGAAAGCAGGAATCTTATTTTAATTGTTAGAAATAATCGTATCTACTTCAAACAATGCTTTAAAATGGGTTAGGATTTTTTCTTGAACTTCTTTTAACGGAATTTTTTTACCTAATTCAACCTCCAAAGAAGTAACAGCTTTTCCTCTAATTCCACACGGAATAATATTGTCAAAATAACCTAAGTTTACATTTACATTCAGTGCAAAACCATGCATAGTAACCCAACGAGAAGAACGAATTCCCATTGCACAAATTTTACGAGCAAAAGGTGTTCCAACATCTAACCAAACTCCAGTTTCTCCTTTGCTTCTTTCTGCTTTTAAACCATAATCAGCCAACGTCAAAATAATTACCTCTTCCAATAAACGTAAATATTTATGAATATCTGTAAAGAAATTTTCTAAGTCTAAAATAGGATAACCAACAATTTGTCCAGGACCATGATAGGTAATATCACCTCCGCGATTTATTTTATAAAAAGTAGCTCCTTTTTCTTTCAGCTGTTTTTCATTCAGTAATAAATTATCTAAATCGCCACTTTTACCCAATGTATACACATGTGGATGTTCTACAAAAATAAAATGATTTTTAGTTTCTTTAGATTTATTATTCTTTCTATTGCTAATTTTTACATCAACAATTTCTTGCAATAATTCAGTTTGATAATCCCAAGTTTCCTTGTAATCTTTAACTCCTAAGTTTTTAAGCAGAATGTTTTTATTCATAATTGTAGAGAGCAAAGATAAATATTTAATTACATTTGTTAGTGATATTTACAATTAACCCTAACTAATTATAGATAAAATTTAGTGATGAAGAAATACTACAAGATATCCTTATTGTTTTTCTTTTTTGCTTCGATTTCTGTTTTTTCGCAAAGTATTTGGACAAAGCAAGATTCAAAATTAAGAATAATTGGAGAGGCATTAGAATATAGAGAAACAAAACCAGCTTCATTTGAGTTATTTAATGTGAATATGAATTTGGTTGATAAAAAACTACCCATTACTCCAAATCAAGAAACGATAATGGAGTTGCCAACTCCAAACGGAGTTCAACGTTTTTTAGTTAAAGAAGCTTCTGTCTTTTCAGATGAATTGGCGGCGAAATTTCCGTCAATCAAATCGTATGTTGGAATTGGAATTGATGATGTAACTGCAAGAGTTCGTTTTAGTAAATCTAAAGTGGGTTTTCATGCCATGATTACTTCTGGTAACTATCCAATGTATTTAATCGATCCTTATACAAAAGATAAAAAAACTGTAATTGCTTTTTATAAAAACAAGGTTTCAAAATCTAATTTTGAATGTTTAGTTGAAGAAAATGTATCAAAAGTAAATCAAAGAAGTTTTCAAAAAAATGCCAATGCAAATGATGGAAAGTTAAGACTCTATAGAATGGCTTTAATTGGTACTTCAGAATATTCTCAGTTTCATTTAACAAATCAAAATGTTTCAGCTTCTGCAACAGATAACGAGAAAAAAGCAGCAGTGTTGTCAGTAATGAACACTTCTATGACGCGTATCAATGGAGTCTTTGAAAGAGATTTAGGAGTTACGATGCAATTGGTAGCGAATAATGATGATTTAATCTTTTTTGATGCAGCCACAGATGGTTTAACAAATAGTGACATTAATTTATTAGTTGAAGAGTCTCAAGTAAAATGTGATTTCGTAATAGGTTCTGCAAATTATGATATTGGACATGTTTTTGGGTGGGTAGATGACGAAAGTGGAAACGGTTTAGCTGGAGGTAGTGTTGTTTGTGAAGCAGGACAAAAAGCGAAAGGTGCTGCCATGCGGAAAAAACCTTTAGGGGTTCTATTTGATATAGATTTAGTAGCTCATGAAATTGGTCACCAATTTGGAGCGAATCACACTCAAAATGGAGATTGTAATAGAAATAATGCAACTGCTGTAGAGCCTGGAAGTGGAAGTACAATTATGGGGTATGCAGGTTTTTGCGTTCCTAATGTGCAGAATAATAGTGACGCCTATTTTCATGCAGTAAGTATTGCAGAAATGTGGAATTATGTTTTTACAACAGCAACATGTGCGTTTGAAACCGCAACGAATAATACGGCACCAATTGCAAATGCCGGAACTGATTTTTCAATTCCAAAATCTACACCATTTGTGTTAAAAGGTGCTGCAACAGATGGAGGAAATAGTTTGACCTATAATTGGGAACAAATAGATAATCAAACAGCAACCATGCCACCAGTGGCAACAAGTACAGTTGGTCCAATGTTTAGATCGTTACCTTCTTCTACATCACCAAATAGATATATGCCAGCGATAGCAACTGTTTTAGCAGGAAATACTGCATCAACATGGGAAGTTGTTCCTTCTGTTGCTAGAGTACTAAATTTTTCTTTAACCGTTAGAGATAATGTTTTAAATGGTGGAGCAACTCATAGAGATGACACAAAAATTACAGTTGATGGAAATTCTGGACCGTTTTTAGTTACTTCACAGAATAATATTATACCTGTTCAATGGAAGGGAGCTGGTGTAGAGACTATTACTTGGAGTGTAGCAAATACAACATTTTCACCAGTAAATTGTGACTATGTTTCAATAATGTTATCAACTGATAATGGTGTTACTTTTGATACGATTATAGCAAAAAAAACGCCTAATGATGGAAGTCAAGATATAATTGTACCAAATTTAGATTTAACTAATGGTAGAATAATGGTTAAAGCATTTAATAATATTTTTTATGCAGTAAATACTTCAACCATATCAATAAAAAAGGTAGAAATAAAAAACACATTTTTACTATACCCAAACCCAACAAAAAATAAAGAATTAACATTAGGTTTTATAACAGAAGCGTCTAAAAAAATTATAGTCAGATTGTATAACTTACTTGGGCAATTAATTCAAGAAGATGTTTATGAAAACTCAGAAAATTATTTTTTAAATAAAATGAAATATTATAGTGTAGCGGAAGGGTTGTATATTTTAAAAGTAACCAATGGTTCTATTAAATTTTCTAAAAAAATAATTATTGATTAATTGTTTATTGCTACAACTAAAAGAGCAATTTGTTCGTTATCTTTAAAAATTATGCAAGCTAATTTATGTCTATAGAAGTTTCTTCAGTAACAAAAATATACGATTCTCAAAAAGCGTTAAACAACATTAGTTTCTCTATTGATGAAGGTTCTATCGTTGGGTTTTTAGGCCCAAACGGAGCAGGGAAATCTACCATGATGAAAATCTTGACTGGTTACATCAATCCAACCGAAGGAACTGTTTTCGTAAACGGAATTAATGTGTTGGAAAATCGGATTGAGGCGCAAAAAAACATCGGATATTTACCAGAAAATAATCCATTATATACAGAAATGTATGTAAAAGAGTATTTGCAATTTCAAGCATCAATCTATAAAGTTACTAAAGAAAATATCGTAGAAATTATTAAAAAAGTGGGCTTAACGCCAGAAGTTCATAAAAAAATAGGACAATTATCTAAAGGCTATCAACAAAGAGTTGGTTTGGCAGCTGCATTATTACACAATCCTGAAGTATTGATTTTAGACGAGCCCACAACAGGTTTAGACCCCAATCAATTGGTAGATATTAGAGCGTTGATTAAAGAAATCGGAAAAAATAAAACGGTGTTGTTTTCAACACATATTATGCAAGAAGTAGAAGCGGTTTGTGATCGAGTAATCATCATAAAAAAAGGAGAAATTGTTGTAGATAAATTACTAAAAGAAGTTCGTTCTAATCAACATCAAGTAATTGAAGTTACTTTTGATTTTAAACTCGAAGAGCAGTTTATAAAAAAATTACCCAACTTAGTTTCTTTTAAAAATAATAACGATACCACTTGGTTTTTAACTTTTAATGCTGATAAAGATATGCGTTCTGTAGTTTTTGATTTTGCGCAAGAAAATGGCCTTAAAATTTTAGGATTAAATACACACAATCAAAATTTAGAAGCACTCTTTAGAGAAAGCACAAATTAATCTTTAGAATTTAAAAATTCAGACCCCAATAATTACACTGGAATATATCCAATTAATTAATGCTATTGTTTGTTTATTGGTTGCTGCAGTTTTACTGGCAACAAATGCTCTAACTAAAGTTTAGAAAGCATGTGTTAATAAAGGAAATAAAAAATGTTTTGGTTTAAAAGAATGATTTAGACTTTTGATTCTAGCACACGCATTAATAAGAAAAATTAGGCAAAAGGCAACCTTATTGTTAATCGTAATGCTATTTTTATTTATGTTTGGCGGTATTGTTTTATTAGCAAGTATGAGTTAGTTTAGTTTAAACGCAACTTGCTCTTTTTCTAATGTTGATAACAGCTGATTTGTGATTTTTATTTTAGGAATTCTGCTTGGTAAATTCAGCTCTATTTTTTCTTTTTCATCCCAAATAGTAAAATATAGATTTTGTTTACCAGGACTGGTTTCTAATAATTGCTGTAAATTATTGATGCTGTTTTCTGTTACGTCTGTAACAGGAATTTGAATGGTAATTTTTTTACATAAATCATCCATTGTGTCATGCAATAATTTAAAATCTGTAAACTGTAATCTTGGTTCTCCAACAATTCCAGTATTTTTATTTGCCCAACCAGCTTTAATAACCGTTTTTACAAATAAGAAAGAATTTGGCACTAAGAAATGTCTGTATTTTAAATATTCTTCTCCAAAGATTCTAAACTCATAATTATTGTGATAATCTTCTATAAAAAATGTTGCCCAACCTTTTCCTACTTTAGAAACTCTATGCTGAACATCTGTTATAATGCCTGCAAAAGATAAATTCATTCCTACATATTTAGAAATATCTTCTTTAAAATGAGATAAATTGGCGTTACAGAAAGTCAGTTCATTTTTAAAATCATCTAACGGATGCGCAGAAATATAAATTCCGACAACTTCTTTTTCTTTGCCTAAGGTTTCCATAGTGCTCCAGGTTTCGCATTCAGGAATGATAGGTTCTGGTAATTGAATATCTGAAGCTTCTCCAAACAAAGAAACTTGTGAAGAATTTTCTCCATCTTGATATTTATTTCCATAACGCAATGCTTTCTCAATAAAAGTCAACTCTTTTTCATCAGTAGTAAAATACTGCGCCCTATGCGTATCTTTAAAAGAATCAAACCCGCCAGCTAAAATTAATCCATCAAAAGCTTTTTTATTTGCAACACGTAAATCTACACGTTTTGCTACATCAAAAATGGAAACAAAATTTCCATTTTTTTTACGTTCATCAATAATTGCTTTTACAGCTAAAGCTCCAACACCTTTAATTGCAGCCATTCCAAAACGAATATTTCCTTCTTTGTTTACAGAAAATTTAGAATACGATTCATTAATATCAGGACCTAAAACGGTTAACCCAGAACGTTTACATTCTTCCATAAAGAAAGAAACAGATTTAATGTCGTTCATGTTATTAGACAGCACCGAAGCCATGTATTCTGCTGGATAATGCGCTTTTAAATACGCTGTTTGATACGCAATCCAAGCATAACAAGTAGAGTGAGATTTGTTAAATGCATAACTTGCAAATGCCTCCCAATCTTTCCATATTTTTTCTAATTTTTCTGCATCGTGACCCTTTTTACTTGCTTGCTCAATAAATTTAGGTTTCATTTTAGCGAGAACAGCCGCTTGTTTTTTCCCCATTGCTTTACGCAATACATCGGCTTCACCTTTTGTGAAATCTGCTAACTTTTGAGAAAGCAACATTACTTGCTCTTGATACACTGTAATTCCGTATGTTTCCGCCAAGTATTCTTCCATTACTGGTAAGTCGTATTCAATATCTTCAGTTCCGTGTTTTCTGTTGATAAAAGACGGAATATATTCCATTGGTCCAGGTCTATACAAAGCATTCATGGCAATTAAATCGGCAAAAACGGTTGGTTTTAAAGCACGCATATGTTTTTGCATTCCTGGAGATTCATATTGAAAAATTCCAACAGTTTCTCCGCGTTGAAAAAGCTGATACGTTTTTTCATCATCTAGCGGAAAACTTTCTGGATCTAATTCAATTCCGTGTTTTGCTTTTACAATTTTTACGGTATGTTTAATTAGGGTTAATGTTTTTAATCCTAAGAAATCCATTTTTAACAATCCTGCACTTTCTACAACCGAGTTGTCGAATTGTGTAACATACATATCAGAATCTTTGGCAAGAGTAACCGGAACGAAATTGGTAATATCTGATGGCGTAATAATTACACCACAGGCGTGAATTCCCGTATTTCGAACAGAACCTTCTAAAATTCTAGCTTTATTAATGGTTTCTGCACTTAAATCAGTTCCTTCTGATAATTTTTTAAGCTCGTTGACCAATTCAATTTCTTCCGAGCGTAAATTCTCTTTCAGTTCTTTTTCGCTTAAAGAAAAGATTTTGCTCAGTTTCATTCCAGGAATTAACTTGGCAATTCTGTCGGCTTCAAAAAGCGGTAAATCTAACACTCTGGCAGTATCTCTAATAGATGATTTTGCAGCCATTGTTCCGTAAGTAATAATTTGCGCAACTTGATTTGAGCCGTATTTATTAATTACATAGTCCATTACTTTTCCTCTTCCTTCATCATCAAAATCAATATCAATATCAGGCATAGAAACACGTTCTGGATTTAAGAAACGCTCAAAAAGTAAATCGTATTTAATGGGGTCTAAATTGGTAATCCATAAACAATAGGCAACTACAGAACCAGCTGCAGAACCACGACCTGGTCCAACTGCAACATCCATATTTCTGGCTTCTCTGATAAAATCTTCTACAATTAAAAAATAACCAGGATACCCTGTTTTTTCAATAACCTCTAATTCAAAATCTAAACGCTCACCAATAGATTCTGTAATTTCTCCGTATCGTTTTTTTGCACCTTCATACGTTAAATAACGTAAGTAATTATTTTCTCCTCTTTTTCCGCCATCTTTTTTATCTGTTTCATCTTGAAATTCAGTTGGAATATCAAAAGCAGGTAATAAAACATCTCTTGCTAACGTATATATTTCAATTTTATCTACAACTTCTTGAATATTTGAAATTGCTTCTGGTAAATCAGCAAATAATTGTTTCATTTGGTCAGTAGATTTGAAGAAATATTCATCATTTGGCAAACCATAACGATACCCTCTTCCACGACCTTTTGGAGTTGCTTGTTTTTCACCATCTTTTACACACAATAAAATATCGTGCGCATTGGCATCTCCTTTTTCTAAATAAAAAGTATTGTTGGTGGCAACTGTTTTTATGTTGTGCTTTTTAGAAAACTTCAACAATGTTTCATTGACAATTTTTTCATCTTCTTGTCCATGACGCATTAACTCAATATAGAAATCTTTTTTAAAAATTGATTTCCACCAAAGCAACGCTTCTTCAGCTTGTTTTTCTCCTATGTTTAGAATTTTACTAGGAACTTCTCCATATAAATTTCCTGTAAGTACAATAATATCTTCTTTATATTTCTTTACAATTTCTTTGTCGATTCTTGGAATATAATAGAAGCCATTAATAAAAGCGATAGAAGACATTTTTGCAAGATTATGATACCCTTTTTTGTTTTTTGCGAGTAACACAACTTGATATCCGTTGTCTTTTTTAGTCTTATCTAAATGATTTTCGCAAATATTAAATTCGCAACCAACAATTGGTTTTAAAATGGTTTCTGTAGGAGCTTCTCCTTGCTCTGTTAATTCTTCATTTTTTATTTCTGCAGTTTTATTATGATTTAAAATTGCACTTACAAAATGAAAAGCCGCCATCATATTTCCTGTGTCTGTTAAGGCAATTGCAGACATATTATCGTTTGCAGCAGTATTTACAATGTTGCCAATTTGCATGGTAGATTGTAGTATAGAAAATTGAGTGTGATTGTGTAAATGTGCAAATTGAACACCTTCTAGAGAAGCAATATTTTTAGTAGAAACAGCTGTTATTGCTGCACCTTTTTTTGCCTCAACACGTTTTCTTATTTGATTACTTTCTTTTTTAAGATTGATATGTTTTAATCCAATAACCTGAATTGGTTTTGGATTTTCTTCTGAGAAGTTTTTAAAATAATCTTCATCAACATCTAACTGCTCTTTTGTAAATTCTCGAAGACGAATCAATTCTAAAAAACAACGCGTTGTTGCTTCAACATCGGCAGTTGCGTTATGCGCATCCGCAAAATCTGTAGCAAATAAATGTTTGTGTAATTCGGTTAAAGTTGGGAGTTTAAATTTACCGTAACGTCCACCAGGAATTTGACACATCAAAGCTGTCTTTTCGGAACACGTATCTAATAAAGGTAATTTTGTCAGCTTATTTTCTACGCCCAAACGATGAAATTCACACCCCATAATATTGATATCAAAACCAACATTTTGTCCTACAATAAATTTTGTTTTTTGCAAAGCATCATTAAATAACTGTAAACTTTCTTTTAAAGAAATTCCTTGTTCTTGTGCTAATTCGGTAGAAATGCCGTGAATTCTTTCTGCATCGTACGGAATGTTAAATCCGTCTGGTTTAATTAAGAAATCATTATGTTCAATTAAATTACCAAATTCATCATGCAGCTGCCAAGCAATCTGAATACATCTTGGCCAATTATTGGTGTCTGTAATTGGAGCATTCCAGCTTTTAGGTAAACCCGTTGTTTCAGTATCAAAAATTAAGTACATAAAGTGATATTTCAGCTTTAATTAGGGACTTTAAAAGTATGAAAATATCATCAATTTTAGACAAAGAGTTTATCTTGTTTTATCAACAATTTATAGCTGTAGTCATTTGATTTTAATTCCTTGATTTTTAATTGTTTTTGTAATTTAATTTGAAAAAGATTTTTGTATATTTGCAGCCGCTTATTACGAGATAATAAGATTATTAATAATCGAAGGTCGAGAACCTTAAAAAATTAACAAAGTATGTCAGTAAAAATTAGATTACAAAGACACGGTAAAAAAGGAAAACCATTTTATTCAATCGTAGCAGCTGATGCTCGTGCAAAAAGAGATGGTAAATTTTTAGAAAAATTAGGAACTTATAATCCTAATGTAAACCCAGCAATTATTGAATTGGATGTTGATGGAGCTGTAAAATGGTTACAAAACGGAGCACAACCTACAGATACTGCGAGAGCAATTTTATCTTATAAAGGGGTAATGTTAAAAAATCATTTAGCAGGTGGAGTTCGTAAAGGTGCTTTAACTGAAGAACAAGCAGAATCAAAATTTGCTGCTTGGTTAGAAGAAAAAGCAACAAGAATTACTGCTAAAAAAGACGGTTTAACAAAAGAGCAAACAGAAGCTAAAGCTACAGCAATAGCTGCAGAAAAAGCTGTAAACGAAGCTCGTGTGAATGCTGTAAAAGAAGCTGAAGCTGCAATTATTGCAGAAAAAAAAGCTGCTGAAGCTGCCTTAGAAGCAGAAAAAGTTATCGCAGAAGCTACAACTGCAGAGGTTGTTGAAGAAGCTGTTACAGAAGAAACTACTACAGAAGAAACTACTGAAGAGAAAACTGCAGAGTAATTCAACATTAACGAGATGCGTAAAGAAGATTGTTTTTATTTAGGCAAAATCGTTAGAAAACATAGTTTTAAAGGGGAAGTGGTTATCAAATTAGATACCGACGAACCTGAATTGTATCAAGAAATGGAATCAATTTTTGTCGACTTAGGCAATAATCTGATTCCATTTTTTATTGAAAAAAGTTTACTTCAAAAAGGAAATCAATTGCGTGTTCAGTTTGAAGATTTTTACACCGAAGAAGAAGCTGAAGGTATTTTAAAAGCCGATGTGTATTTGCCTTTAAATTTATTGCCAAAATTATCTGGGGATAAATTTTATTTTCATGAAATTATTGGTTTTAAAGCGGTCGATATCAATTACGGATTGATCGGAACTATTGAAGGAGTGAACGATAAAACTGCACAAACTTTATTTGAAATTACAAATGGAGATAAAGAAGTTTTTATTCCAATGATTGATGACTTTATCAAAAAAGTAGATAGAGAAAATAAAATTATTGAATTTGAAACTCCAAAAGGATTGATTGAATTGTATTTAAATTCCTAATTAAAAAGAGAGGTGGCCGAGTGGTCGAAGGCGCACGCCTGGAAAGTGTGTATGCGGCAACGTATCGAGGGTTCGAATCCCTTCCTCTCTGCAAAAAAAACTAGAAACCATTAATAATTCAAAACCATTTCAATTTAAAGAATTTGTAATTCATCAGGATACAACTGCAATGAAAGTCGGAACTGATGCAGTTTTACTTGGTGCTTGGTGTTCTTTAGAAAACTACCCAAATACAATTTTAGATATTGGTTCTGGAACAGGAATCATAGCGTTAATGTTGGCGCAACGTTCTGATGCATTTACCATAGATGCTATTGAAATTGATGAAAATGCACACGAACAATGTGTAGAGAATTTTGAGTTAAGCGATTGGTCAGATAGATTGTTTTGTTATAATTCTTCTTTTGAAGAATTTGCTAACGAAATGTCAGCGGAAGAAGAAAAATATGATGTCATTATTTCTAATCCACCTTTTTATTCTGATGCTTTTGAGACAGAAGATGAAGCTAGAAACAAAGCGAGGTTTACATCCTCATTACCATTTAAAAATTTAATTTTTGGAGCCTCAAAATTACTTTCTGATTCTGGAGAGTTTTCTGTAATTATACCTTATAAAGAAGAAGAAAATTTTATAAAAATAGCAAATCAAAAGTTGTTGTTTCTCAACAGAATTTGTCATGTAAAAGGAACAGTAACTTCAGAAATAAAAAGAAGTTTGATGACTTTTGGTTTTGTTAAAAAGGACTTGCAAGAAAAAGAATTGATAATTGAAATATCAAGACATCAATACACAGAAGAATATATCAATCTTACCAGCGATTTTTACTTAAAAATGTAATAGATTAAACGCAAAATATTTTCGCAAAGAGCGCAAACAAAATTATTTTATAAGAATAAACCACAAAATTTTATCCGATTACATTTTCTGGATTATACCCCAAATAAGGGACTTCTTTCTCCGTAAAAGAAATACCATAGCTTTCTAATTCTTTTAATATCGGCTCATACACTTCTTTGGTAATTGGTCTTTGAACACCAGGAGTTTTTATTTCTCCGTTTAATATTTTTAAAGCAGCGATAGCAACAGGTAAGCCAACAGTTTTTGCCATTGCTGTGTAGGTTTGGTTTTCGCCAATAGCAACCATACTACTTTCTATTTGCTGTTTTTTACCGTTTAGCTCAAACCCAAATTTATGATGCATCACAATCATATCTTTATCGTCTTCAGAAAGTGTCCATTTGTCTGATAATATTTTTTGTAATATTTCTGCAGGAGTTGCATTTTTTAACCCGATTCTTTTAGTTGGATTAAAAATATCTAACTCAATTAATTTTTCCCACATGATATCATCTTGGTCAATTTTCAAATACGAACGCAATTTTAATTCCACCGAATCTGTTGGACTATATGCCAAAAACAAATTGGTGAAATCACGATAACTCATGTTTTCAGAATCTTCAATGGTATAGGTATCATCTGTCATTCCTAATTGAATAAATGTATTCCAAGCTCTAGAAAAACCAACTTTCCTTATGGTTCCTCTATACATTGTAGGAATATTTTTTAAACCATAAATAGATCTGTATTTTAAAGAATCTCTATTGGCATACGCTTCAAATTTACCGCTACCATTTATTTGTAAAAACTCAGTTCTTCTAAATAATTTATGATACGGAATGTATTTGTAAGTTCCTTCTTGAATAAACATTGCTGCGCCACCTTGACCAGCAGTTACAACATTTCTTGGGTTCCAAGTAAATTTATAATTCCATAAATTGTTATCGCTTTCTGGAGCAACCAATCCGCCGGTAAAAGATTCGAATAATAATATGTTACCGCCTTTTGCATGAATTTTATCGATGACTTGCATAGCGCTCATATGGTCAATTCCAGGATCTACACCAATTTCATTCATAAACACCAAATTATTCTTTTTCACATCTGCGTCTAGAGCGTTCATTTCATCAGAAATATAAGAAGCAGTAACCATATTTTTTTGAAATTTTATACACTCTTTTGCAACTTCTAAATGAAACCTTGCGGGCAACATCGAAATTACAATGTCTGCTTTTTTTATTGCGCTTTCTCTTTGGGTTTTGTTAAAAACATCAAGCTGAATTATTGTTAGATTTTGATGTTTCTGTATGCGTTTATTGATGTCTTCTATTGAAAGATCTCCAACAACTAGGTGTAAATTTTCTTCAGAAGATTTATCCAATAAATATTTTATAAGTGAAGAACTAGATTTGCCAGCTCCAATAATTAATATGTTTCTCATTTTATTATTTTATAACTAATTTTACGATTATAAATCATGTAAAATACGTTTAGCTAAAATACACAATTCATCTGTAAAAGTTTAAAATAAAACAAAAATCAAAAAAATGAATAAAAATTTAACAACAACCTCGGTATTAGGAATCATCACCATAATTTTAGGAGCTTTTGGAGCACACGCATTGTCAAAAACATTAACAATAGAAGGTATGAATAGTTTTGAAACAGCAGTTCGCTATCAAATGTATCACGTAATTGTATTGCTATTTGTAAATACGTATCAAGGTTTTACTTCAAAACAAAAAAATAGTATAAGTTGGTTATTTTTTCTAGGGGTTTTATTCTTTTCTGGCTCAATTTATGCAATTCAGTTAGTAGGTGTTTCTGCTAAAAGTATTTGGTTTATCACGCCTTTAGGAGGTTTACTCTTAATGTCAGGTTGGTTGTTTATGGCAATTAGTTTTACAAAAAGAAATAAACAATAAATAGTTGATAAAAATTTGAAAAGGAGAAACCATTGTAAAAATAATCTGTAATTTTGTCCCTTATTATTTAACACAACTAAATAAATAAATTAAAATTTAAACATGGTAAATCTAGATTCAAAATCGATTTCACTAGATAGTTTAGGAATTAAAAATGCAACAACTCATTATAATTTAACTTCTGATGAATTACATGCAGTAACTATTAAAAAAGAACAAGGAGTTGAAGCTTCCTCTGGAGCTTTAGCCGTTAACACTGGAGAGTTTACAGGAAGGTCACCAAAAGATAGATTTATAGTAAAAGACGATATTACAAAAGATGAAGTTTGGTGGGGTAATGTTAATATTCCTTTTGATGCAGATAAATTTGATAAATTATACGATAAAGTAATAAATTACTTATCTAATAAAGAAATCTTTGTTAGAGATAGCTATGTTTGTGCCGATAAAAATTATAGGTTAAATGTTCGTTCGGTAAATGAGCATCCTTGGGCTAATATGTTTTCTCATAACATGTTTTTAAGACCAACAGTAGAAGATTTAAAAACTTTTTCTCCTGAATGGACTGTAATTAATGCGCCAGGTTTTATGGCGAATCCAGAAATAGATGGTACAAGACAAGCTAATTTTGCAATTCTTAACTTTACAAAAAAAATAGTTTTAATTGGTGGAACTGGTTATACTGGTGAAATTAAAAAAGGTATTTTTTCTGCACTGAATTTTATTTTACCTGTGTTTAAAAATGCGTTGCCAATGCATTGTTCTGCAAATGTTGGTAAAGATGGAGATACAGCAATTTTCTTTGGACTTTCTGGTACTGGAAAAACAACGTTATCTGCAGACCCAGATAGAAAGTTAATTGGAGATGATGAACATGGTTGGACAAATGAAAACACTGTTTTTAATTTTGAAGGAGGTTGTTACGCTAAAGTAATTGACTTAACGGAAGAAAATGAACCAGACATTTACCATGCAATAAAAAAAGGAGCCATTTTAGAAAATGTAATTTTAAAAGAGAATGGTGACGTTGATTTTGAAAACACTTCAATTACACAAAACACAAGAGTTAGTTATCCCATTTATCATATAGATAATATTCAGCCTGAATCAATTGGTGAAAACCCAAAAAATATATTTTTCTTAACCGCTGATGCTTTTGGAGTATTGCCTCCAATCTCAAAATTAACACCAGGTCAAGCTGCGTATCATTTTATTTCTGGTTACACAGCAAAAGTTGCAGGAACAGAAGCAGGTGTTACTGAGCCTCAACCAAATTTCTCAGCATGTTTTGGGGCGCCATTTATGCCATTACATCCAACACGATATGCAGAAATGTTAAGCAAAAAAATGCAAGAAGCAAGCGTAACTGTTTGGTTAGTGAATACTGGTTGGACTGGAGGCCCTTATGGAGTTGGCACTAGGATGAAACTAAAGTACACAAGAGCAATGATTACAGCTGCAATGGACGGTAGTTTAGAAGCAGAAAATAAAGACAATTACCATTTGCATTCGGTGTTTGGTTTGGCACAACCTAAGACATGTCCTAATGTACCAACAGAAGTATTAAGTCCAAGACAATCTTGGAATAATGATGAAGGATATTATAAAACAGCTCAAAAATTAGCAGACTCTTTTAAAGCAAATTTTAAATCTTTTGAAGAGTATGCAAGTGAAGAAATTATGGCTGGTGGACCACTGGTGTAATTTTTAATTAATAAAAAAAGCATCTCAATTGAGATGCTTTTTTTATGGATTGTTTTTCCTATTTTTATAGAATAGCAAATTTTCGAACACATATGATAAACAAATGGTTTAAAAATATTGGTCCAGGAACTTTAATTGCAGCAGCTTTTATTGGTCCTGGAACTGTAACACTTTGCACAATAGCTGGGATTAATTTCGGGTTTAATTTATTGTGGGCAATGGTACTTTCTATTTTTGCAACTATTATTTTGCAAGAAATGGCAGCTCGTTTAGGAATTATTTCTCAAAAAGGATTATCAGAAGTAATAAGAGAAGAGATTAAAATTCCTTTTTTAAAACAGTTTGTAACTATATTAATCTTAGCCGCAATTGTGGTTGGTAATGCGTCTTATGAAGCAGGGAATATTAGTGGAGGCGTTTTAGGACTCGAAACTATTTTGGGAGAAACGTATTTTAATGTAAGTTCATTTTCTATAAATAGCATTAGCCTACTTGTTGGTGTTATTGCTTTTGCTTTATTGTATTTAGGCAATTATAAAGTACTCGAAAAAGTATTGGTTTCATTAGTGTTAATTATGAGTATATCATTTATTATTACAGCAATAATTACCAAACCAAATCTCGCAGAAATTTTTAAAGGCGCTTTTATCCCTAGTTTTCCTGATGATAGTTTATTAACGATAATTGGGTTAATTGGCACAACCGTTGTTCCGTATAATTTATTTTTACATGCTTCATTAGTCAAAGAAAGATGGAAAAAAAAAGAAGATCTTTTATTTGCTAAAAAAGACACTATTATTTCTATTATTTTAGGAGGATTGGTTTCTATGGCAATTATTGTTTCTGCTGCCGGAATACAAACAAGTTCGATTTCAAACGCATCAGATTTAGCGAAAGGATTAGCTCCGTTATATGGAGAATTTTCAAAATATTTTCTTTCTATAGGATTATTTGCTGCAGGAATTACTTCTGCAATTACTGCTCCTTTAGCTGCTGCTTATGTAGCAAGAGGTTGTTTGGGTTGGAAAGTTGGATTGAAATCTAAACAGTTTAGAGCGGTATGGATTATTGTTTTAGTTCTAGGAATTTTCTTTTCATCTTTAGGAATAAAACCTATTGAAATTATAAAATTTGCACAAGTTGCAAACGGAATGTTATTGCCAATTATAGCAGGAATTTTATTGTGGATTATGAATAAAAAATCTGTATTAGGTAGTTACGTAAATTCTAAAACTCAAAATATTTTCGGGGTTATTATTGTTATTGCTACTGTTTTTCTTGGGTTAAAAGGAATACTTAAAGTTTTTAATGTATTGTAAATGAAAGTAATTGATTTTAATTGTGATGTTGGAGAAGGAGTTGCAAAGGAATATTTATTAATGCCATTTATTTCGTCATGCAATATTGCTTGTGGTGGACATTTTGGAGATCAATTCACGATAGATAAAACCATTCAATTAGCAATGGATGCCAATGTTAAAATTGGCGCACATCCATCATTTCCTGACACAAAAAACTTTGGAAGAAAAGTTATAAATATTTCCGATGATGAAATCCAAAAAAGTATTGTTTTTCAGTTAGATTTATTTCTAGAACGGTTGCAAAAAAAGAACGCGAAACTACATCATGTAAAAGCTCACGGAGCTTTATATAATATAACGGCAAAAGATAAAAAAATGGCAACTATTTTTATCAATTCTATTAAAAAATATATGGATAATGCATATTTGTATGTTCCGTATAATTCTGAAATTGAAAAAATTGCTGTTAAAAATAACATCAATATTAAATACGAAGCTTTTGCAGATAGAAACTACAATGATGATTTATCTCTAGTTTCTAGAGCTGAATCAAATGCAATTATTTCGACTCCCAAAAAAGTCTATGAGCATGTATTACATATGATTCAGAATAATAGCGTAAAAACCGTATCAAATTCTTTAATAAAAATAAAAGCGGATACCTATTGTGTTCATAGCGATACTAAAAATGCATTACAAATTTTACGTGATGTAACAAAACTTTTAAAAAACGAAAACATACGAATTGCATAATTTCAAACTTTCATATAAATTATTTGGAGAGCGCGCTATTTTAATTGAATGGCCTTCAGAAATTAGTGAAATAATCTTAACTGATATTTTAGATTTTAAAAATGAAATTGAAAACCAACTCAAACTAAAAGATTGCATTGTTGGTTATAATTCGATTGTATTGGTGTATGATTTTGTGATAGTAAACTCAATTACAAAAATTGATTTTTTAAAAGAGTTATATCAAAATAAAAAAGGTTTACAAAAGCAAAAAAGCACACATTGGAAAATTCCTGTTTGTTATGATGCAACGTTTGGAATAGACTTAGAAGATATTTCTAAAGAATTAGAATTAAGTTCAGAAGAAATTATTTACTTTCATACAAAAGCAGCATATACAGTTTATTTTATTGGATTTTTACCAGGCTTTTTATACTTAGGGGGATTACATGAACAAATAGCAATTCCAAGAAAAGCAACACCAAGATTGATAGTTCCAAAAGGTTCAGTTGCTATTGGTGGAAATCAAACAGGTATATATCCAAATGAAAGTTCTGGTGGTTGGAATATTATTGGTAATTCGCCAATGTCATTTTTTGATATACAAAATCAATATCCATGTTTTGCAAAAACTGGAGATACAATTACTTTCGAAAGTGTTTCTTTAGAAGAATTTATAAGCATAAAAAATCAAGTAAAAAGCAATAGTTATCAAATACAAAAGATACAATGATTACAGTCTTAAATCCAGGAATATATAGTACAATTCAAGATTTAGGACGACCAAGTTTTGCAAATATTGGTGTTCCGATTTCTGGAGCTATGGATTCTTATTCTGTTAAAATCGGTAATCAATTACTAAATAACAATTTAAAAGATGCAGTAATCGAAATTACTTTTGGCGGTTGTAAATTCAAGTTTGAAGAAGCATTAAAAATTTGTGTAACTGGGGCAAACTTTAGTCCAACAATAGATGATAAAGAGGTGCAAATGAATTCGGTTTTAGAAGTTAAAAAAGGAGGGATTTTGTCATTCGGAAAAAGAATTACTGGAATAAGAACTTATGTATGTATACAAGGCGGAGTTTCATCAGAAGTTCTACTCAATAGTAAAAGTTTTTATAAAGGAATTACTACAAGTTATATTCTTAAAAAAGGGGATCAATTAAAAACAGACTCCGCTAAATCAGTAAATAAAAGTACATTATCGAAAATTAAAATTGATGAACATCATTTTAAAACAACCTTTATAAAATGTTTTAAAGGACCAGAATTTGAATTGTTGTCAAAAGACCAAAAAGAACAATTAATTGGAACTCAATTTACAATTTCAAATGATAATAATAGAGTGGGTTATCGGTTAGAAGAAATCTTTGAAAATCAATTAAATCCAATCTTAACTTCTGGCGTTTTACCGGGAACTGCTCAAATTACTCCTTCAGGAAAAATAATTGTGTTGATGAGAGATTGTCAAGTTACTGGTGGTTATCCAAGAATTTTACAGCTTACTGAAGAAGGAATAAATATATTGGCTCAAAAAACGACAAATGATACAATACAGTTTGTATTACAATAAAAAAGCATCTCATTGAGATGCTTTTTTATTTATATTAATTCATTTAAGAATTAATTATCATGTTTTTCTTCGTTAACTTCTTTCTTGATGATTTTTTTCATTTTTGAATGTTCACCAAGATTTTCACCATATTTTTCTTCAATCTGTTTTTTCACGTCTTCTCGAGTACCTTCAAATCTTTCATTTTCAATAGTTTCAACACCCTTTTTTGTTGATTTAATAGTAACTTTTCCAATATAAATTGCTCCAGCTTCCATAAGTTCAATTTCAACTTCTTTAGAATCGTGATTTATCTCTTTATTTACTAAAACACTAACATTATCATTATGATCTACAGCAGAAGAATGTTCACCTAAAATAGGCGCAATAACTAATCCGATTAAACAGGTTAGTTTAATTAAGATATTCATTGATGGTCCAGAAGTATCTTTAAAAGGATCTCCAACTGTATCTCCAGTAACTGCAGCTTTATGAGCCTCAGAACCTTTGTATGTCATTTCTCCGTTAATCTCAACTCCAGCTTCAAAAGATTTCTTAGCGTTATCCCAAGCTCCACCAGCATTGTTTTGGAAGATTGCCCAAAGTACACCAGAAACTGTAACACCTGCCATATAACCACCTAACATTTCAGCAATTACTAAATTATCCATTCCAAATATCATTGGAACAAAAGCAATAATTAATGGAAATCCGATTGTTAATAAACCTGGTAACATCATTTCTTTTAAAGAAGCTTCAGTAGAAATAGCAACACATTTATCATATTCTGGTTTTCCAGTTCCTTCCATAATTCCAGGAATATCTCTAAACTGACGACGAACTTCTTGTACCATTTCCATAGCCGCTTTCCCAACAGCATTCATTGCCAACGCAGAAAATACAACAGGAACCATTCCTCCAACAAATAACATTGCTAAAACCGGAGCTTTAAAAATGTTGATTCCGTCTATTCCTGTAAACGTCACATAGGCAGCAAATAATGCTAAAGATGTTAATGCTGCAGAAGCGATTGCAAAACCTTTTCCGGTTGCTGCAGTTGTATTACCAACTGAATCTAAAATATCTGTACGTTCTCTAACGATTGGCTCTTGTTCGCTCATTTCAGCAATTCCACCTGCGTTATCAGAAATTGGTCCGAAAGCATCAATCGCTAATTGCATAGCTGTTGTTGCCATCATTGCGGAAGCAGCTAATGCCACTCCGTAAAATCCTGCAAAAGCATAAGAAGCCCAAATAGCACCAGCAAATAATAATACAGAAGGGAACGTAGAAATCATTCCGGTAGCTAAACCAGCAATAATATTAGTTCCTGCTCCTGTAGAAGATTGTTGAACAATTTTTAAGATTGGAGATTTTCCTAATCCTGTATAATATTCAGTTACTGAAGAAATTCCTGCTCCAACTACTAAGCCAACTAAAGTTGCATAGAAAACTCTCATTGAAGAAATTTCTTGTAAACCCTCTCCAAAGAAATTCATCTTCATAGTTTCTGGCAACATCCATGTTACCAAACCAAAACAAGAAATAGCTACTAAAACAATAGATGTCCAGTTACCAATATTTAAAGCTCTCATTACTTGAGATTCTTTTGCGTCGTTACTTTTAATTTTTACAAGCATTGTACCGATGATAGAAATAATAATTCCTACACCTGCAATTGCCATTGGTAATAAGATTGGTCCAATTCCGCCGAAAGCATCTTCAATGCGTCCACCCATATCTTTAATTACATAATTTCCTAAAACCATAGCGGCTAAAACAGTAGCTACATAAGAACCAAATAAATCTGCTCCCATACCAGCAACATCACCAACATTATCGCCAACATTATCTGCAATTGTTGCAGGGTTTCTTGGGTCGTCTTCTGGAATACCAGCTTCTACTTTACCAACTAAATCTGCACCAACATCGGCAGCTTTTGTATAGATTCCTCCACCAACTCTTGCAAACAACGCAATAGATTCTGCTCCTAAAGAAAATCCAGCTAAGGTTTCAAGAACAATTGTCATATCCATTGTAGACGTCCATTCACTTCCCATGAAGTACCAGAAGAAAAAGATAAAAAATGATGTTAATCCTAAAACAGCTAAACCAGCAACTCCAAGACCCATTACTGTTCCACCTCCAAAAGAGACTTTCAAAGCATTTGGTAAACTTGTTTTTGCGGCTTGTGTAGTTCTAACATTTGTTTTAGTTGCTATTTTCATTCCCATATTTCCTGCATACGCAGAAAAAATAGCTCCAAAAATAAAGGCTAATACTATTAACCAATGGGTAGTCGGAACTACAAATGATACAACAGTTAATAAAACACTTACTATAACAACAAAAATTGCTAATAATTTATATTCAGCATTTAAAAAAGCTAGAGCTCCTTCGTAGATATGGTCAGAAATTTCTTTCATTTTACCATCACCAGCATCTTGTTTTAGTACCCAAGATTTTTTAATTAACATGTAAATTAACCCTAAAAGCGCCAAAGCTATTGGCATGTAAATCATCATTGATTCCATATTCTATATTATTTTGATTAGTTTTAAACGGGCGTAAAGATAACAAAATCAATTAGAAAGAAAAAGCCTTACAAATAGATTGTAAGGCTTTTTAAAAGTATGGTAAAATATGGTGATTTAAATGGTAAAATTTCCACTTGTTTTATAATCACTTGTTTTGTATCTATCAATACAATTGTCAACAATATCATACGCTTCAGCAGCATCTCCCCAGCCACCAACATCAACTTTTTTCTTTTCTAAATCTTTATAAACTTGAAAAAAATGTGTGATTTCTTTTACTTGATGTGGGTTCATATCAGATAAATCACTCAATTCATTCCAAATCGGATCAGAAACAGGGACACAAATAATTTTTTCATCTGGACCTTTTTCATCTGCCATATGAAAAACACCAATTGGTTTTACTTCCATAACACACATCGGAAATGTTGGTTCTGTGCCTAACACTAATACATCTAGAGGATCACCATCCAAGGCCAACGTTTCTGGAATAAATCCATAATCTGCAGGATACATCATGGAAGAAAACAACATTCTATCGAAACGAATTTTATGTAACTCAAAATCATATTCGTATTTATTTCTGCTTCCTTTAGGTATTTCGATTAATACATCAAATGTTTTTCTTTCTTTTGCATTCATATCTAGGTATTTCTATGTTTTTTTCGGACAACAAAAATAGTAATATTTTAAGGTTTTTAACTAATTGATTTTTGCCTTTTTTTAGGTTAAAAATCTGCTTTTATACCAATACGAACTGCAAAATTTGGAGAAGGCAATCCGTTTATGCTTGCGTGTTTTCCTCGCCAAATAAAATCTATTCTTATCGGACGGATGTCTTTATAACCAATGTTTTCTAATCCAAAACCATATTCGTAATACATTTTATCTGTTGGTGCAGCATAGATAATATTAGATTTATTGATGGCAATATTTTCTTCAGAAATGGTTCCGTAAACGGTTTTAAAAGTTATTAAACTACGAAGTTTTAAATATTTTATTAAAGGGATTCTGTTTAATACATATCCGTTAAAATGATGTTCGAAATGCCCAGAGATATACGTGTCTGTAACAAAATCGTAATAATTCATCAAAGAAAATGTGTTTTTTGTTAACCAATAGGTTTGGTTTGCAGGAATTGGACTTAATAAGGTTATCGGAACTTTCCCAAAGGTTTTTCCGCCATCAAGAGTTGCTATTAGTAAGCCCAATTTACCTAATAACATGGGTTGACTGTACTTAAATTGAATTTTATCGTAATTAAAAGATCCATTTAAAAATCCTTTAAAACCTCTGTGGTAATTTACTACAAGAGAAGGGAAAAGGTTTTTTCCCATTTTTTGTTCCACACCAAAACCGTACTCAAATCTACCAGGAGTATAAGCAACATAAATATCGGTGCTTACATCTGTAACTTCAGATAGAATGCTGTTGTTGCTATCTAAATAATTTACAGAGAATTTAGATGGAGAGGCACTTTTTATAATATTATGCGCAACGGAAACTCCAAAATGCAGGTTCTTTTTAAGTTCAATATCAAACTTTAATGCGGTTTTATTTACATCAGATAGAAAAAAATTAGTTCCCCTAGAGAATAATGCATTTGGATCAAAAATATTTGCGTTTAAACCATTTGTACTTAATAATTTTCCACCTAATTGCTCTATGTCTTTTAGGTATGAAACTCCAACTGCAATTCTTGGTTTATAGTTTACTAAATATTTTATTTCTGTTCCGAATTTAAATCTTTTGTCTTTTGTTCCGTAACCAACAAATCCACTAAGTCTAAATCGATCATCGGCGCTTTTAAAAGTTCTAAAACCTAGTTTTATTTTAACTCCTTCTACACTGTTTCTGACTATAGTATTCCAATATTGGCCAAATTGAATGTTTGAGCCAAGAGAAATATATCCAGTAGAAAGAGCGTTTAAAACACCACTTATTTGCTTTATTTTCTTTTTGTTTTTTATAGAATTAATAAGCTCATACGTATATTTTTTATCTGTAGATGTATTAATACTGTCCCAATAAATTTCAGTTCTATGAAACTGTTTTGGTTTGTATAGTATAATTTTTTCTGAGTAAAAATCGTCTGATAATTTTTTGTCAAAAATATAGTCAGAATATGAACTTGTTTTTTTAATTGTTAAACCTTTGTTGTCGTCGCCTTTATCTGAAAGTGTAAAATCCCCAGTATAAATATCTTTTTTCGGCAAATAAATACTATCATCTTTTATTGTAAATTCTTTTTCGAAAGACAACTTTCTAACAAAATTTAGATTGATGTCTTTATGAATTTTCATTTTAATTTTTGTGATAGAAAAGTTTTTATCTGCTACCCAAAAATATCCTTCGAAAGCCAAATCACCATTTCTTCTAGGGAAAAAATAAATACAATATTTTTTATTGTTATTAATGGTAATACTATCATGTAAAACGTAATCATAGGTTTCGAAACCCGTTGTAGAAATTGGACTTACAAATGATTTTTTTAATATTTCAATATTATTTTCATGAATGTCAATTTTATTAAATGTATTAGACATTCTTTCAAAAATAAACCCATCTTTGTTAACGCCATTATGTTTTTCGGCCTCAATATCTTCTCTTTCTGTATTAAGAGAATTATTTCCGTAAATGTTTTTTACAGTTTCACTTAAAAAAAGCGGAATGTAATAATTGATGCCATCATCATTTGGAGGTAATTCTTCTAATACTTTTTTATATTCTTGTTGAAAAATATTTTTTAAAAAAAGTGAATCTAAATTATTTAAGCCAACCTCTGTAGTTTGTAGTTTTTTATATTGATACGCTTTTACAAGCTTTAAACCATTTTTCTTTTTACGGCTCCAAATTTCTTTTAAAATTCTATAAGCCGGGTTTTCCTTCTTTTTCAGACGTTTTTTAGGTTTAGAAACAATAACTATTTCATCTAAAAGATTACTGGCTTCTTTTAAAATAATTTCAAAGTAATTTTTTTTAGACGAGAATTTTAAAGAAAGGGTTTCGTAACCAACGAAAGAAATTTCTAGACTACCACGTTTTTTTTCGGAAACCAATTCGAATCTTCCATCAAAATCTGTAACACAACCTTTTGTAGTATTTTTAAAATAAACATTTACATAGGGTAAAGGTTGATTGTCAATATCTAGTATTTGTCCAGAAATTTTTAGCTGTGCATTGCTAATAAAACAAGTAAAGAGAAGTAGAATAGGGACAAATATTTTCATGGCAAAAAAAATCCTTTTTAATTTAATAACGTAAAAGGATTTTAAATATTTTTTAAATTTCTCTAAATATACAAAACTTCTTTTACAGCTTTTATCACATCATTATAATTTGGCAACCAAGCTTCGAATAAAACGGGGGAATAGGGCGCTGGAGTATCTGCAGTTGTAATTCTTTTTATTGGAGCATCTAAATAATCAAATGCTTCATTTTGAATTCTGTATGTAATTTCTGAAGCAACACTGGCAAACGGCCAAGCTTCTTCTAAAACCACCAAACGATTTGTTTTTCTTACAGATTTTAAAATTGTATCATGATCCAATGGGCGAACAGTTCTTAAATCAATAACTTCACAAGAAATATTTTCTTTTGCTAATTCTTCAGCAGCTTTGTATGCTTCTTTAATAATTTTCCCAAAAGAAACAATGGTAACATCAGTTCCTTCTCTTTTTATTTCGGCAACACCAATCGGTAAAACATATTCACCTTCAGGAATCTCCATTTTATCACCATACATTTGTTCAGATTCCATAAAAATTACTGGATCATCATCTCTTATAGCAGCTTTTAATAACCCTTTTGCATCGTATGGGTTTGAAGGAACAATTACTTTTAAACCTGGGGTATTCGCAAACCAGTTTTCAAATGCTTGTGAATGCGTTGCTCCTAGCTGACCTGCAGAACCAGTTGGTCCTCTAAAAACAATTGGACAATTAAATTGTCCACCAGACATTTGCCTGATTTTTGCTGCGTTATTTATAATTTGATCAATTCCTACTAAAGAAAAGTTAAAAGTCATGTATTCTACAATTGGTCTGTTTCCATTCATTGCAGAACCAATGGCAATACCAGCAAAACCAAGTTCAGCAATTGGAGTATCAATTACTCTTTTTGGCCCAAACTCATCTAACATTCCTTTACTAGCTTTATAAGCACCATTATATACGGCAACTTCTTCACCCATTAAATATACACTTTCATCTCTGCGCATTTCTTCGCTCATTGCTTCACAAATCGCTTCTCTAAACTGAACTGTTTTCATTCTTTAATTTCTTCTTAAATTAAGTGTAGCAAAAATATAAAAATTAATAGTATTACATACCATTGTAAGATTAAATAGCTATTTTTTTATTCAATTTTAATTTTATGCTCATTTTTGTTAAAAAATATACTATGCATGCATAATAAACCAATAAAAATGTCATAAATTCGTAGCCATAAATAATAAAATAATTTTCAAAAATATAATTAGATGAAAATATTAGTTTGTATCAGTCACGTACCTGATACCACATCCAAAATTAACTTTACAGATAATGATACAAGGTTTGATACAAACGGAGTACAATTTGTAATAAACCCATACGATGAATTTAGTTTAACTCGTGCTATGTGGTTTCAAGAAAAACAAGGAGCAACTGTTACAGTTGTAAATATTGGAAATGCAACTACAGAGCCAACTTTACGTAAAGCTTTAGCTATTGGAGCTGATGATGCAATTAGAGTAAATGCTGATGCAACTGACGGATTTTTCGTTGCAAAACAATTAGCAGAAGTTGTAAAAAAAGGAAACTATGATTTGGTTTTAGCAGGAAGAGAATCTATTGATTATAATGGAGGAATGGTTCCTGGAATGTTAGCTGCAATCTTAGGTTTTAATTTTATAAATGGTTGTATTAGTATAGAAATTAATGAGAATACTGCAACTGCTTCAAGAGAAATTGATGGTGGAAGCGAACAAGTTTCTGCAGATTTACCTTTGGTAATAGCAGGGCAAAAAGGATTGGTTGAAGAAAAAGATTTAAGAATTCCTAATATGAGAGGGATTATGATGGCACGTAAAAAACCATTATCGGTTGTTGAAGCAATTGAAGTAGCAGCGCAAACATCTTCTACTTCATTTGAAAAACCAGCAGCAAAAGGAGCTGTAAAATTAGTAGATGCAGATAATATTGATGAATTAATCAATTTATTGCATAATGAAGCTAAAGTGATTTAATTTAAAATTAAATCATTCCGAACTAGATTCGGAATCTTTAAAATAATTATTTAGATAAAAACAAACAAAAATATGTCAGTTTTAGTTTTTGCCGATTCATCGGAAGGAAAATTTAAAAAATCTGCTTTTGAAGTCGTTTCTTACGGTAAAAAAGTAGCAGAACAATTAAGTTCAAATGTAATTGCCGTAACAATTAATGTTGCAGATGCATCAGAATTATATACATACGGCGCAGAAAAAGTAATTTCTGTTTCAAACGATCAATTAAAAACGTTTAATGCAAAAGCATACGCTTCTGTGGTGCAACAAGTTGCTGTAAAAGAAAATGCGACTGTTGTAATCATAGATTCTAGTGTTAATGGTTTGTATTTTGCCCCTTTATTAGCGGTTAATTTAAATGCGGGTTACGCATCTAACGTTGTCGCTTTACCAAGTGCTACAAGTCCGTTTACAGTAAAAAGGAAAGCTTTTTCAAGCAAAGCATTTAATAATACAGAAATCAATACAGCAATAAAAATTATTGGCTTAGCTAAAAATTCTTACGGTTTGCATGAAAAGGCTGTTTCTGGTAGTACAGAAAGTTTTGATGCTCAGATTTCTGATGCTAATTTAGGAGTTAAATCTATAAGTGTAGATAAAGCAACAGGAAAAGTAACTATTGCAGATGCAGATATAGTTGTTTCTGCTGGTAGAGGTTTAAAAGGTCCTGAAAATTGGGGAATGATTGAGGAATTAGCCAGTGTTTTAGGTGCAGCAACAGCTTGTTCTAAACCAGTTTCTGATTTAGGTTGGAGACCACATGGAGAACATGTTGGGCAAACAGGAAAACCTGTAGCAGCTAATTTATATATTGCAATTGGAATTTCTGGTGCAATTCAGCATTTAGCTGGAATTAATGCATCAAAAGTAAAAGTGGTAATTAATACAGATCCAGAAGCACCATTTTTTAAAGCTGCAGACTACGGAATTGTTGGAGACGCTTTTGAAGTTATTCCAGCATTGATAGAAAAGTTAAAAGTTTTTAAGCAATCATAAACGATTTACAATTTACTTTTATGTCTTAAAAAGAGAGTTTAGTTATTTTTCTTTTAAAATAAATTAGAATTCAACTCATTATTTTTAGTAAATTGTGCCCATAAAAGGGCTGTCTAAAATTAGGTTTTGCCAATTTAGAGAGCCCTTTTTATTTTTTATGAAGATTAAAATTAAATGAGTTTAATAAAACTAACAATTAAAGGGATTTCTTATAGTCAAACACAAACTGGAGCTTATGCTTTGGTATTGAGTGAGATTGATGGAAATAGAACTTTACCAATTATTATTGGTGCTTTTGAAGCACAATCTATTGCAATTGCTTTAGAAAAAGAAATTAGACCTCCAAGACCCTTAACACACGATTTATTTAAAACATTTGCAAACAAATATTTTATCAATATCAAGCAAGTTATAATTCATAAATTAGTTGATGGTGTTTTCTTTTCTAGTTTAACTTCAGAAAAAGAGGGTGTTGAAGAAATTATTGACGCAAGAACATCAGATGCTATTGCTATTGCTGTTCGATTTAATGCTCCAATTTATACCTACGAAAACATTTTAGATAAAGCAGGAATTTATTTAAAAGTAGAAGATGAATTATCGTTGGAATCCCCAGAATTAGATACTGATGATTTGATGGCGGAAATTATTTCAGAAACTTCTAAAGAAGCCAAAGGAAAAAAATCATTAAAAGAATTATATAAAGAATTAGACGCTGCTGTAGCAAATGAGAACTACGAATTAGCGGCAAAAATTAGAGATGAAATAAGTAAACGCTCTTAAAATATCAATCTATTATGAAAAAAATATTAATTATTATTTTTTGTTTTATTTCAGTTTCAATGTTCTCTCAGACCGGGGCAGAAGTAGTAACAGAAATAAGTCCAAGTCAAGGATTTTCATTAAACAACTTATGGAGAGGTGTTTTAGGAATGATTTCTTTATTAGTCATCGCTTTTTTGTTTTCTAGTAACAAGAAAAAAATAGATTGGAAAACTGTAGGAATTGGATTGTCTGCACAATTATTAATTGCAGTCGGAGTGTTAAAAGTGTCATTTGTTCAAAAAATATTTGAATGGATTGGTAGTTTATTTGTAAATGTTTTAGATTTTACAAGAGCAGGAAGTAAATTTTTGTTTGAAGGTTTAGTCGTAGATATGGATAAATTTGGATATATTTTTGCGTTTCAAGTATTGCCTACAATTATCTTTTTCTCTGCATTAACCTCAGTATTATTCTATTTAGGTTGGATTCAGAAAACTGTAAAAGTACTGGCTTGGTCTTTGGCTAAAGTGTTAAAAATATCTGGAGCAGAAAGTTTATCTGTTGCAGGTAATATTTTTCTTGGTCAAACAGAAGCACCATTATTGATTAAAGCTTATTTAGAAAAAATGAATAAGTCTGAAATGCTGTTGGTAATGATTGGCGGAATGGCAACAGTTGCCGGAGCAGTTTTAGCAGCATATATAGGTTTTTTAGGTGGTGATGATCCTGTTTTAAGATTGCAATTTGCAAAACATTTATTAGCAGCATCTGTAATGGCAGCACCAGGAGCAGTTATAATTTCTAAAATATTGTATCCACAAACAGAAAAAGTTAATACAGATGTAAACGTTTCATCAGAAAAAATGGGCTCTAATATTTTAGATGCTATTGCAAATGGAACTACAGAAGGATTGAAACTGGCAATGAATGTTGGAGCTATGTTATTAGTGTTTGTTGCTTTTATTGCGATGCTAAACGGAATTTTAGGTTGGGTTGGAGATATCACTTCTTTAAATGATTGGATTGCTGTAAATACGTCATATCAAAGTTTTTCTTTAGAATTTATGTTGGGATATCTTTTTGCTCCGTTAATGTGGTTAATTGGTGTAGCAACTGAAGACATAGCAATGATGGGTCAACTGTTAGGAATTAAATTAGCAGCAAGTGAATTTGTTGGTTATATACAATTGGCAGAATTAAAAAATATTGCTAATTCTGTGCATTTAAATTATAATAAATCAATTATAATGGCAACATATATGTTGTGTGGTTTTGCAAACTTCGCATCAATTGGAATCCAAATTGGAGGAATTGGCTCTTTAGCGCCAGGTCAAAGAAAAACGTTGTCAGAATTTGGAATGAAAGCGTTGATTGGTGGAACAATTGCATCATTAATGTCAGCTACAATTGCAGGGATGATTATTGGTTAAAACAAGAATTTGAGTTATTAAGTAAAAAGCTTTTTTTAATTTTCTCTTATATTTAGTAAAAAAATGAAACAATATTTAGATTTAGTGAAGCACGTTTTAGCAAACGGAAACGAAAAAGGAGATAGAACTGGTACAGGAACAAAAAGTGTTTTTGGTTATCAAATGCGATTTGATTTAAGTGAAGGCTTCCCGATGATTACAACCAAAAAATTACACTTAAAATCTATTATTTATGAATTGTTATGGTTTATAAATGGCGACACTAATATTAAGTATTTACAAGAAAATAGTGTAAGAATTTGGAACGATTGGGCAGATGAAAATGGAGATTTAGGTCCAGTTTATGGTCATCAATGGCGTAATTGGAATAGCGATGATATTGATCAATTACAAGAAGTAATTTCTACGTTAAAAAACAATCCTAATTCTAGAAGAATGTTAGTTTCTGCATGGAATCCATCAGTTTTACCAGACACCTCGGTTTCATTTTCTGAAAATGTTGCAAACGGAAAAGCTGCTTTGCCGCCTTGTCATGCTTTCTTTCAGTTTTATGTTTCAGACGGAAAATTATCTTGTCAATTATATCAACGAAGCGCAGATATTTTTTTAGGCGTTCCTTTTAACATAGCAAGTTATGCGTTGTTTACAATGATGATGGCTCAAGTTTGTGGTTATGAAGCTGGAGAATTTATCCACACATTTGGTGATGCACATATTTATAACAATCATCAAGAGCAATTAGATTTGCAATTATCTAGAGAGTTAAGACCTTTGCCAACAATGAAAATCAACCCAAATATTACATCAATTTTCGATTTTACTTTTGATGATTTTGAGTTGGTAGATTACAATCCACATCCACATATTAAAGGAAAAGTAGCGGTTTAATTATGAGTACAATAACCATCATTGCAGCAATTGCAAATAACAATGCATTAGGGAAAAACAATGATTTAATTTGGCATTTACCAGCCGATTTAAAACGCTTTAAAAAGGTAACTTCTGGACATCATATTTTAATGGGTAGAAATACGTTTGAATCTATTGGTAAACCATTACCAAAAAGAACAACTGTAATAATCACGAGGAATAAAAACTACAAATCAGAAGGTTGTATTGTGGTTGATAGTATTGACAAAGCAATTGAGGTTGCCAAGTCTGATAAATACATTTTTATGATTGGTGGCGCACAAATTTACAAGCAAGCAATGGCTTCTAATTTAGTAGATCAATTAGATATTACACAAGTGCATCATTCTTTTGATGCTGATGTTTTTTTTCCAGAAATTGACACTAAAATTTGGCAAGAAACTTCTAGAGAAGATTTTTCTGCGGATGAAAAAAACAAATACAACTATAGTTTTATAAGTTATAAAAAAAGAAAAGGGTACTTAATAAGTAAGCTTCATTCTGTATTTATTTTCTGCAAATTTAAAATACCAATATAATTTATAATTTACATCTAAACCATAATCTACACTAGGTTCGTAATCTATAATGTTTTCATAAATACTAGAATTGTATCGTTGAGGATTTCTAGCTCTATCATTCCAAACACTTACATAGACTCTATTTTTACTCTTTAGGTACGATTCTGAATAGTACTCTTTTGTTCTAGCAATTGTATTTAAATAAGTAGTAAATCCTATATCTATAATTATAATCTCGTATTGTAATGCTTCATTGGCAATTACAACAGGTTCTTCTTTTACAGTTGAATTATTTTTTGTTGGATAAGAACCACAACTAACAACAAAAAAAGTAAAAGTAATTAAGTAAAAACAAAGTTTTAGTTGTTTCATAATCAGTAATTTATTTAATAAAGGTCGAAAAAAGATTTTAAAAAACATTGATTTATTCGAGTTTTAACATTAATTTTCAACATCAAACTTATTTAACATGCGTAAAATTATATTCCAATTATTTATAGTGACTATTTTAGTTTCTTGCAATCAACAAGAAAACAAAAAAACTACCTATAACATTTTAGACGAAAAAGATAGAGCAATATTACGAGACGAAATTATTGAAGATCGTTTTAATAACTTGCTTCCAAAATTAATGGACGAAACCAATATTGATATGTGGGTTGTAATTTCTAGAGAATACAACGAAGATCCAGTAATTAAAACCATGTTGCCTTCGGTTTGGTTAAATGCAAGACGAAGAACTATTTTGGTTTTTTATAGAAATAAAGAAAAAAACACCATAGAGAAATTGGCTGTAGCAAGATACGATGTTGGTGAAAGCATAAAATCGGCTTGGAATAAAGAGAAAGAACCAAATCAATGGAAAGCGTTGAATAGAATTATCGAAGAAAGAAATCCAACTAAAATTGGTGTAAATATTTCTAAGCATTTTGCGTTGGCAGATGGATTAGTAAAAACCGATCATGATGAATTTGTAGAAAATCTTTCGAAGGCAAATCAAAATAAAATTGTATCCGCAGAAAAACTAGCAATTGGTTGGATTGAAACAAGAACATCAAAAGAAATGGAGTTATTTCAAAAATTAGTTAAAGTCACGCACGATATTATTGATGAAGCTTTTACGAATAATGTGATAAAACCCGGAGAAACAACTACAGATGATGTTGTTTGGTGGATGCGTCAAAAAGTTACAGATCTAGGGTTAGATACTTGGTTTCATCCAACTGTAGATATTCAGCGAAGTAAAGAACCATTACAATCACATATTTATTCATTTTCAAAAACCAAAAGCAGTCAAGTAATTTTACCTGGAGATTTATTGCATTGCGATTTCGGAATAAGTTATGTTGGATTAAATACCGACTGTCAGCAACATGCATATGTTTTAGAAAAAGGTGAAAACGAAGTGCCAACATTTTTATCAGAAGCTTTTGCAAAAGGAAACCGTTTGCAAGACATTTTAACAACCAATATGGAAACAGGTAAAACAGGAAACGAAATTTTATTAGCATCATTAAATCAAGCAAAAAAAGAAGGATTAAAACCATCAATTTATTCTCATCCTTTAGGTAATTTTGGCCATAGCTCTGGGACAACTATTGGAATGTGGGATTCTCAAGGCGGAGTTCCAGTTCGTGGAGATTATCCGCTACATAAAAACACAGTCTATGCCATAGAATTAAATGTTACCGTAGCAATTAAAGAATGGCAAAAAGATATCAGAATTATGTTAGAAGAAGCTGGTTATTTTGGTGACGGAAAACACGATTATGTAAATGAAAGACAAGAAGCAATTAAGCCAATAAAAATTCAATATTAATGCAGAATAGATGTTTTTGGGTACATGAAAATCCGTTATATATTGACTATCATGATAATGAATGGGGAAAACCAGTTTACGATGATAAAACCTTATTTGAATTTTTGTTGCTTGAATCTTTTCAGGCAGGATTAAGTTGGATAACTATTTTAAAAAAGCGTGAAAATTTTAGAGAAGCTTTTGATCATTTCGATTATCAAAAAATAGCAGCCTATCCAGAAAGTAAATACAATTCATTGTTAGAAAACGCAGGAATTATAAGAAATAAATTAAAAATAAAATCAGCGATAACAAATGCAAAATTATTTATGGAAATTCAAAAAGAATTTGGTTCGTTTTCTAAATTTATTTGGAGTTATGTTGATGGAAAACCAATTGTAAATACGATTCATAAACGAGAAGATATTCCAGCTACAACAACGCTATCAGATACAATTTCTAAAGATTTAAAAAAACGAGGATTTAAATTTGTTGGTTCAACTATTGTGTATGCTTTTATGCAAGCAACCGGAATAGTAAATGATCATACAATAGATTGTTTTTGTTATTAAAAGATGATGGTTTTTTCTTCAATTCCGAAAGCAGATTTAAAAAAAATAATCAAGCTATTTAATAGAAAGATAGGTTTGTTTTTTGTGTTCGTTGCTGCTTTATACTTAGATAGTGTTCATTTAGCAGAACGGTTTGAATACAATCAGATTGTTACAAATATTTTAATGTTATTGGCTTTTTATTGGATGTATTCTAGATCGGTAAAAAGAACAAAAGAATTAATGATTTATGCTGTAATTCTAGGTTTTATTGGAGAATATTTTTTCTCAATGTATTTAGAAATGTATACGTATAGGTTAGGAAATGTTCCATTATACGTTCCTTTTGGTCATGCAGCAGTTTATGGTAGAGTGTACGCTTTTTCTAAAGCATCACTTGTGAGAAAACATCACAAAGTATTAGAAAGGTTTTTATATATACTTATTTCATTATTTGCTTTAGGATATTTGTATTTTTTTAATGATGTATTTGGTTTTGTAATGACACTGGGAGTTTATGTGCTACTTTTAAAAAGACCTAAAGACAGAATGTTCTTTTTAACAATGTATGTTGTTGTTGCCGTTTTAGAAATTGGTGGTCCAGCTTATGGAGCTTGGAAATGGCCAGATACAGCTTTTGGTATTTTTGAATTTTTACCAAGTAATAACGCGCCAAGCGGAATTAGCTTGGTTTACTTTTTGTTAGATATTGGTTGCTTTGTATTGTATACACAACGAAATAAAATTGCGTGGAATAGAGTTAAAAATAGTAGAAAAATAAATAAATAAGTAGCTAACTTTTACTATAGATTCTAATAGCACTAAAAATTACAACAGACAAAACTATCCAAAAACCAACTTTTAAAGCAGTGTTTTTGTAATATTTTTTATGATTAACAATATCTTTTTTATAACTCCAAATCATAAAAAAAGTAAAAGCGATAACAAAAAAACCAGCAAAAATTAATTGACCTTTGGTAAACATAAATTTGTATTTTTAAGCAAAAATACAAATTAAATGAAGACAGCAATTGTTTTTGGAGCAACATCTGGTATCGGAAAATCTCTAACAGAAATATTAGTAAAAAATAAATATAAAGTTGCTGTAACTGGTAGAAGATTAGAATTATTAGAAGAATTAGAGAATAAATATCCAAATCAAATTGTTGTCAAACAAAACGATATTCAGCAGGTAGAAGATGTAGAAAAAGTATTCAATGAAATTGTAGCAGAGTTTAAAACCATAGATTTAATTGTGCAGTCTTCAGGGGTTGGTTTTGTAAATCCGAAATTAGATTGGAATTTATTGCAACAAACGATAAATACGAATGTGTTAGGAGTAACAAAATTATATGCGTTGGCGTATAAGCTATTTAAAGAACAACAATTTGGTCATTTAGTAGGAATTTCATCTATTGCATCTATACGAGGAAATAGAGCTGCGCCTGATTATTTTGCATCAAAAGCATATCAAAAAGCATTTTTAGAAAGTTTGTATATCAAAACAAAATCAATAAAATCTAAAAAAGTATTTATTACCGATATTCGTCCCGGATTTATTGACACGGCAATGGCTTTAGGCGACGATATTTTTTGGATGGTAGATTTAAACAAAGCTACAAAACAAATTTATTCGGCAATCAAAAAGAAAAAAAGAGTAGCATATATTTCTAAACGTTGGGCATTGATTGCCTTTGTATTAAAGATTGTGCCTGCTTGGCTCTTAAAAAAAGCAACATAAAGAGAGAATGTCAGTTCGAGTGGTTTTTCTGATAAGACTGAGGAAAAATTATATTGAGAACATATTGAAGAAAGAAACATCTCGATACTAATTTCTTTTTTCTAATGAAAAAAAATTTTACTTGAAGTAATAAAAAATAAACAAATGGGATGTCATTCCTGCGAAGGCAGGAATCCATTATAAACAGAAATTTGACTCAAAACAGATTACTTGCTTTATAGACCGTAGAAATAACACCTAAGAATAAAATATAAAACAACCACACATGAAAAAAAGAATCGCTGCAGTACACGAATTTCACACCGCTTTTAAATTAGGAATGAACAGCACACCAGTTGCACATATTGGAGAAGACAGAAATATGTTGCGTTTTAATTTGATGAAAGAAGAAAACGAAGAATATTTAGAAGCTGCTCAAAACAATGATTTAGTTGAGGTTGCAGATGCTTTAGGCGATATGTTATACATTTTATGTGGTACAATTATAGAACACGGAATGCAAGATAAAATTTTAGCAGTTTTTAATGAAATTCAACGTAGCAATATGAGTAAGTTAGGAGAAGATGGAAAACCAATTTATAGAGAAGATGGTAAAGTGCTAAAAGGACCAAATTATTTTAAACCAAATATTGGGGAGATTTTAAAAAAGTAAAATATTAATTTTTAGCTAATTGCCTTGTATATGAAAAGTACGTCTTTTTACGGAGACGAATTTTTCAGATATCATATTTTGTTCATTAAATAGGGAGAGAACCCTAATATAGCAAAATTGGCGTATTTTTTTATATGCGTTGTTAAGCACTGTATTTTGATTCTGTAGTATAAAAAATCACTCAATACTATGAATAAGTTGGGAGACTCTCACCACCTCCCTCATGGTCAAATTGTTTCAACAAATTTTAAAAAGACTTTTTTATGAAGTTCAAGATTCAGGCTAGGAGAAAGTGCTACACGGGCAATATAATCTTTGTCGCCTTCTTTAGTTGTACCTTGAGTAGATGTTGCCGGTATAGTCCAATAGCATCCTTTTAATTGCCCATAACTTACACAGTACTTACTTTCATGGGGAATTTCTGTAATCATTAAATTTATTAATTTAAGATTTAATGCTCTTTTGTAAGATTCTTTTTCTTCATCAGTATTACCTTTAGTGGGAAGGTCTAATGAAAATACAGAAGGGGTAAATCCTTCTTGTGCCAATTCTTCTGAGACAAAATTGATTTTCGCAGCTGGTAAAGTCTCTTTGATGAAGTTTACAAATTCACGTGTATTTTTATACGCATCATGAATTCTTTGATTCATTGAAGGCAATTGTTTTGCCAATATTTCCATTTGAAGACTTGTAGCCTCGTTATCACAAAGCCTTAGATGCTTTTCTATTTTTTCCATCAAAGCTTTAGTTTTATTATTTCCCACACAGTAACCAGCAGTACATTGCCCGCCACTTGGAAATTTCGATCCACTAGCAAATGAAATAGTTCTAACCGTTGAAAGGATTTTATCTTCACTTAAAAAGTGCACATTAGGACAAAATGTTTGATCTAAAATAAAAACTGGATCGATAGCAATTTCACCAGTTGCCGTTTTACGGACTGTAGTTAAAACATCTTTTAATTTTATAAGATCTGGAACTTCAACTCTAGGGTTTGTCGGAATTTCAGCGATTATGTAAGGAATAGCATTTTCGTTAGCAATTTTATCTAAAACGATATCAATACTTTGAATCATATCGTTATCGCCATCAACTAGTAAATCCAACACTTCAACATTATCAATGCAGGCAGCAACTCGTCTTGCTTGGTCATTTGTACCACCATAACAATTTGGGGGCACTACAATTTTGATCGCCTTTCCTTTATGTTTTTCTAGTGCATCGTGAATTAGCCCCATTAATATCGCATACTGAATAGATAGTCCACTAGAACCAATTAGTGCCTTTGTATTGGTGCCAGTAATTTCTTTAATTGAATCTAAGACAAGTAATTTACTTCGGCTTAGCTCAGCACCAGTATTTGGCGCTAAATTATTTTTCTTATTTTCAAAAGGAGACTTCTCTATTAGCGCCTTTAAGGCAGTAAGAGAATTGGCTGGAGTCATTGCAATGGTCTCTCTTCTTCGGACATGCTGAACATCTGAGATGTAACTTTCATTCTGTTCACCATTTACTAATAAAATACTTCCTAAGGGAGCATGAATACTAATAAAAAAGTCAATATTTGGGTTTAGATTAACAATGCCAATTTTATCTTCTTGTGAAATGAAAATGGTACTGCCATCAAACCCAGAAATATCTTCTGTCTTTTCAATATTCTTTAAATCGAATTTATAACCATAAATACGCTGTAGTATTTCAACATCAAAAAACTCTGGTAATTCACCTGTATAAATGATTTGGGTGTTTTTATTATCTAATAAGTTTTTTCTTAGAATTGCCAAAACAGGAACTGTCTTTGAAGAAAAACTGATTACATTATCTGGTTTTAGATTATTTAAGTTAGCAATTACCCATTCTAGTATACAAGATAATGGATGACCTAATCGAATATAGTCGAAAGCAGTGGGCAATTCACTAAGAGCCAATGATTCATAATTATTGGCATTAAATAAGGTTTTAAACTGCTCTAAGAATTGAGTTTTGGCCAATTTTTCATCATAAATATCTAGTCTATGGGTTGTTAAACTTAACCAGCCAGTTGGTATATTTTCTAATACAGCCTTAATATAATTTAGCATTTTGTTGTATCCCATTATTTTCAACTTTAAATAGGTCGGCAAGATACATTAAATTAGATTTTTTTTAAAAGTGTTACACCATTTTGTTACACTTTGCCTAACTTAATGATATTGACCATTTAAATGTTTTATATTAGGAGTTAGCGAAGTTAACAGAGTTTAAGTTTAGAAGCAAGCCAAACTATAATTCTAAATTCATTCCCACAGAGGCAAATCTAAAACCTAGTTTTTCAATTTCTTTTCGTTCTTTACTGTTTTCTTGAAGTGTAGGGTTTGTATGATTAAAGTGAATAAAAATCACTTTATTTTTTGTTTCTAAAGATTCATTTTTAAATAAATCTATTGTTTCTTCTGTAAATGGATGAGGAACTTCAGTAATGGCTCTTTTCACTTCTTTTTGATTTAAAAAAGTGGCATCTAAAAAGGCGTAATCTACTTTTTTAACTTCTTCAATAATATTCCGTTTCCATTTGTGCCATTTGTCAATATCCGGAATAAACAACGCAGTTTTTTTTGTTCCTTCAATTTTATAACCAACTGTTTCAGAAAATTCATCTCTATGCGGAACTAAAAACGGTGTAACTTTTAGTCTGTTGTTTAAAACAATAGTTGAATCATTTTGTGATTTTTGCAATGCAATATTTTTTAATGAAACCAATTGACTCCAAGGTCCGTTTTCTTCTAAATACGTTTTCATTTTTGGCATCGCATACACTTTTGTCCCTTGTTTTCCGAACCCTTCTCTACCAAAATACATTAAGCCAGTGTAATGACCGATATGAGCATGAGTCAGAAAAATACCGTCAATAATTGTTTCTTTTTTTAAATGATTTTGCTCTAACTCTGCTAACTGTGTGTGCATGTCTGGAGTAGCTTCAAATAGCCATTTTTGTTGGTTTTCAAGATCAACCAAACCTAAAGAAACGACACTTTTTCTTTTATTAGTTCCGTTGTAATAATTGATACAACATTCTTTTTGACAACCAATATGTGGATAACCAGCATCTTGAGCAATTCCCAAAACAGTAATGTATTGATTTGGTTTAGGAGCTTCAATTATTTCTGTTGACCTATTTTCGACTTTACAACTAACAGCCATAAATATAAAAAAGAAGTAACATATTTTTAGTTTCATTATAGATGGTTTTTAAAACTGAAAGCTACAAAAAAAGCATCAATCTAAGATTGATGCTTTTACTATTTTATAGAAGTTAATTACAATTGAACTCTCCAGCCATAAGGATCATCAACCTTATTAGTTTGGATGTCTGTAATTTTCTTTTTTAATTGAGATGCATAAGAAGTTTCTAATTCTGGTAAATCAAAATCTTCATCTTTATATCCAAAACTAGCAATTGGTGAAATTACTGCTGCAGTTCCAGCTCCAAAAAGTTCTTTTAAGCTGCCATTTCTAGCCGCTTTAATAACTTCAGTTACCGTGATTTTACGTTCTTCAACAAGGATATTGCTGTCTTTTGCAATCTGTAAAATGCTTTTACGTGTAATTCCGTCTAAAATTCTATCAGAAGTTGGACTCGTGATTAATGTGTCATTTATTCTTATAAAAATATTCATCGCGCCAGCTTCTTCAATATATTCGTGATTTGTATCGTCTGTCCAAATAACTTGATTGTACCCTTTTTCTATAGCTAATTGTGTTGGGTAAAATTGTGCTGCATAATTACCACCTGCTTTTGTAAAACCAACTCCGCCATTTGCAGCTCTAGCATATTTTTCCTCAATTAAAACTTTTACTTTTCCGGAAAAATATGCGCCAGAAGGGGCAGTTGCAATAATAAATTTATATTCAGTTGCTGGTGATGCATGAAAACCATTTCCTGTTGCAAAAATAAAAGGTCTTACATATAAAGAACTTTCATCTTTGGTAGGAATCCAGGCATTATCAATTTTTAATAATTCTTTTAAACCATCCATAAATAAATCTTCAGGTACTTGTGGAATTACCATTCTTTCCGCCGATTTGTTTAAGCGCTTACAATTGTCTAAAGGTCTAAACAATAATGTGTTTTTGTTAGCATCTTTGTATGCTTTCATTCCTTCAAAAATAGATTGTCCGTAATGAAAAATCTTTGCTGATGGATTTAATTCAATTGGTCCGTAAGCTTTTATTGTTGGGTTTTGCCATTTTCCATCTTTATAATCACATACAAACATGTGATCAGAAAATACAGTACCAAAAGGTAAATTGTTGAAATCTACTGAGTCTATTCTAGAATTTTGAATAGGATTAATTGTTATGTTTGAATTCATGCTGTATCAAAAATTTAATGTTGCAAAGGTAGGTTATTTATAACGTTCTTGCCTCAGAAAATATTGAGTTTTATTGTTTAAATCCGTACATTTGTAGTAAATATGTTAAAAATTAAAATGATGAAAAAGCTATTAATGATTTGTGTTGTTTTCTTATTGGTATTTATAGCTTGTAAAGAAAATGCAACAGAAAAAAAAGATACTAAAAAAACAGAAACAGCTACAAAATTTGATTCTTTTGGAGCAATGATTTTTAACAAAGGAGCAGCTATTGACTCTAAATCGATGTTAGATAAATTTAAGTTGATGAAAGTTGGTGATACAATTAACGTAAAGTTTGCTTCAAAAATCGATGAAGTTTGTTCTAAAAAAGGGTGTTGGATGAAATTAGATTTAACAGACGGAACACAAACAATGGTTCGTTTTAAAGACTACGGATTCTTTATGCCGTTAGATTCTAAAGACAGAGAGGTGATTGTAAATGGTAAAGCTTTTGTTGAAGAAACTTCTGTAGCAGACTTGAAGCATTATGCTGAAGATGCTGGGAAAACGAAAGAAGAAATTGCTGAAATCACAAAATCTAAATTAGAATTTGCATTTGAAGCAGACGGAGTTTTAATGAAATCTAAATAATAATTTAACACCTTGTGAAAAGAGAAATCGTGATAACTTCAGATGGTTCTTCAACGATCCATTTACCAGATTGGAATGAAAATTATCATTCTATTCACGGTGCAATTCAAGAAGCAAAACATGTCTTTATTTCTAAAGGATTAGATGCAATTGTATTGCCAGAAGTTTCTATTTTAGAAATCGGTTTTGGAACAGGTTTAAATTGTTTCATCACTTTTTTAGAAGCTGAGAAAAAGAACATTTCAATAAATTATGTTGGAGTAGAAGCATTTCCGGTAACAAGAGATGAGGTTTCTAAACTAAATTATGTTTCAGAATTAAAAGCTCCAACTCAAGAAGTTGTTTTTGATACAATTCACAAGTGTACTTGGGAAGAAAAGCACGAAATACACTCTGATTTTTGGTTGACAAAAAGAAAGCAGTTTTTTAAAGATATTACAGATGAAAAACAATTTAATTTAATCTATTTTGATGCTTTTGGCGCAGAACATCAACCAGAATTATGGACAGTTGCTGTTTTTATAAAAATGCACAATGCTTTAAAAGTAGACGGAATTTTAGTAACTTATTCAGCCAAAGGAAGTGTTCGTAGAGCCATGCAAGAAGTTGGTTTTTCTGTTGAGCGATTGGATGGTCCTCTTGGAAAAAGAGAAATGCTAAGAGCAACGAAGCATTCAGCGTAGCTAAATGTTTTACAAAGGGAAGCATTCAGCGTAGCTAAATGTTTTACAAAGGGAAGCATTCAGCGTAGCTAAATGTTTTACAAAGGGAAGCATTCAGCGTAGCTAAATGTTTTACAAAGGGAAGCATTCAGCGTAGCTAAATGTTTTACAAAGGGAAGCATTCAGCGTAGCTAAATGTTTTACAAAGGGAAGCATTCAGCGTAGCTAAATGTTTTACAAAGGGAAGCATTCAGCGTAGCTAAATGTTTTACAAAGGGAAGCATTCAGCGTAGCTAAATGTTTTTAGAAAATAGTAGTTAAAGTATTATGGAAGAAAAGAGAATCAAATTTAGAAGATTTAGAGGACAAAAAAAATCAAACCCTAAAAGAGGAATTATATTTATTATTCTGTTAATACTCTTGGTGTATATATGGATGAATGCAGAATCGATTCTTTCTAAAGTTTTACCATAAATTACTTTTTAAAAGTTCGTTCTTTCCATTGATACTTGCTACATAACGATTTAAAAAAAAATCAATAAAGTAAAGTACGGATATACACTACTACTTTTTAAATAGGTTATAAAAGCAATTTTTTTATTTTCGAAAGTAGCCATTCTTTTCAGTAATAAATAATCAAAAAATAATTTTAGCAAAAAGAAAGAAACAAACGTTTTAAACTCCATTCTTTCTAAGATAACCAATAAAGGAGCAATTGCTATAATTGTATTTCCGGCCAAAACAATAACTCCAGTGATTTTTCCAACAACTAAGGTATAATTTGCTGTTTTTGATACCCAATGAACTCGCTGTTGTATCAATTCAGAAAAAGAATTTACTGGAAATGTTTGTACAATAGCATTTCTAGACTTTAAATAGTGAGCTTTTTGTTTATCAAAGTGTAAAATTTTTTCTAATAAGAAAATATCCACAGCCAATAACAATAAAAAGTTTTACGACTAGCGCAAAGAATTGCTTAGATTTGTAAGAAGTTGTTTTATGCATTCTTACAAAGAACGATAAAAATTGAGTACAGAAAAAATCATATTAGGAATTGACCCAGGAACCACAATTATGGGTTTTGGCGTGATTAAGATTGTTGGGAAAAAAATGGAATTTGTTCAAATGAATGAATTAATTTTAACCAAATACACCGATCATTATCTAAAATTGAAATTAATTTTTGAAAGAACAATCGAATTAATTGACACCTACAATCCAGATGAAATTGCTATTGAAGCACCTTTTTTTGGTAAAAATGTACAGTCGATGTTAAAGCTTGGAAGAGCACAAGGAGTTGCAATGGCAGCAGGTTTATCTAGAGAAATTCCGATTACAGAATATTTGCCAAAGAAAATAAAAATGGCAATTACCGGAAACGGAAATGCAAGTAAAGAGCAAGTTGCTTTAATGCTAAAATCTTTATTAGATTTAAAAACCTTACCTAAAAATTTAGATGCAACAGACGGATTAGCTGCTGCAGTTTGTCATTTTTACAATACAGGAAAAGTTGTTAGAGGGAAGAGTTATTCGAGTTGGAGTGCTTTTGTAAAACAGAATCCTAAAAAAATTAAACTTTAATTTTTTCAATGAACAATAAAAAGTGAATAATAAATTTTAATTTTCAATGCTATGAAATTAAAGAATAATCCTTTACAGAATAAATCATATGATTTTGCTTTATTAATAATAAAGTTGAGTAAAAAATTAGTTAATGAGAATAAAGAATATATCCTGTCAAAGCAAATTTTAAGAAGTGGAACTTCAGTTGGAGCAAAGAAGCTAATGGAGCAATTTCTAAAGCAGATTTTTCAGCTAAAATATCAATTTCTTATAAAGAATGTTTAGAAACTAAATATTGGCTTTCTTTATTAAAAGATAGTGGAGAAATATGTGTTGATGAGTTTAATAAATTATTTGCATTAGCAGATGAAATAGCTAAAATATTATTTTCAATTTTAAAAACCACTAGAATAAATAAGGTTCAATGAGCAATAACAATTTACTCTGATAATTGATAAATGTTCCTTGATATTTGTCCACTGATAACTGATAATTGAACTATGGCCGGAATTTATCTTCACATACCATTTTGTAAACAAGCATGTTTTTATTGCGATTTTCATTTCTCGACTTCGTTAAAAAAGAAAGAGGAGTTGATTTCTTGTTTGATAAAAGAACTCGAAATTCTTAAAAGTGAACTTGAAGATGAATTGGTTGAAACTATTTATTTTGGTGGTGGAACACCAAGTTTATTGTCGATAGAAGAAATTAAATTATTACTTGATGCAGTTCATGAAAATTATCAAGTAATTGAGAATCCAGAAATTACACTGGAGGCAAATCCAGATGATTTACCTGAAGCTACCATTTTAGAATTAGCAAAAAGCCCAATTAATCGATTAAGCATCGGAATTCAATCTTTTTTTGAAGATGATTTAAAACTCATGAATCGCGCTCATAATGCAGAAGAAGCAAAAGCTTCTTTGTCGATGGCAACTCAACATTTTGATAATATTACGGTCGATTTAATTTATGGAATTCCGAATATGTCAATCAAAAAATGGAAACAGAATTTACAAACTGTTTTTGATTTTGGAATCAATCATATTTCTAGTTATGCACTAACTGTTGAACCAAATACAGCGTTGGATTCTTTTATTAAAAGCGGGAAATATCCGCCGTTAAATGAAGAATTGGCAAGACAACATTTTGACGTTTTGGTAGAAGAAACTCAACAACAAGGATTTGTACATTATGAGATTTCCAATTTTGGGAAACCAACTTATTTTTCGAAACACAATACAGGTTATTGGAAAGGGAAAAAATATATAGGAATTGGACCTTCAGCACATTCGTTTAGTAAAACGCATAGAAGCTGGAATGTTGCCAACAATACAAAATACATTAAATCTATCTTAGAAAATAAGCTGCCAAACGAAGTTGAAGAATTATCGAAAAATGATCAGTTTAACGAATATATCATGACAGGTTTACGAACTATTTGGGGCGTTTCTTTACCTCGAATTGAAACCGAATTCGGAATTGGTTTTAAAAATCAATTATTAGCATCCGCAGAAAAATATATTACACAAGGATTACTCGTCATTGCGAGTGAAACGAAGCAATCTTTTTTTAATGAAGAGATTACTTCGTCGATTCCTCCTCGTAATGACAATAATGTTCTTAAAACTACTTCCAATGGCAAATTTTTGGCTGATGGTTTGGCTTCGGAGTTATTTATCCTAAATTAGTTTATCCTGAATTTATTTCAGGATCTGCCTATCAGTTATCTAAATACTATTAAACTAGCTTTAAAACTCTTCTTAATTTTATTATATTTAAGCTTTAACTTCAAAAAACGCTATGATTGAAGGTTATATGTATATTCTGTCAAATAAAAACAGAACTGTTTTATATATTGGAGCAACAAGGAATCTTAAAGCAAGAGTTGAACTCCATATTTTAGGAAAAGCAACTGAAATTACAAGAAAGTATAATGTAAACGAGTTGTTATACTTTGAAAAGTATTCTAATTTTCACGATGCTTTTATAAGAGAAAAGAAATTAAAAAATTGGCATAAAGAATGGAAATGGAATTTAATAAAAACTAAAAATCCTCAATTTAAAAAGGTATATTTGGAATTATAGTGTCTCAATAATGAGATGCTGAAATAAATTAAGTATAAAGTATTTCAACGAAGAGATGCTGAAATAAATTAAGTATAAAGTATTTCAACGAAGAGATGCTGAAATAAATTAAGTATAAAGTATTTCAACGAAGAGATACTGAAATAAATTAAGTATAAAGTATTTCAACGAAGAGATACTGAAACAAGTTCAGTATAAAGTATTTCAACGAAGAGATACTGAAACACTGAAATAAATTCAGCGTAAACAAGTTCAGTATAAAGTATTTCAACGAAGAGATACTGAAACACTGAAATAAATTCAGCGTAAACAAGTTCAGTATAAATGCTAGCAACAATAAAATACAACTCAAAGAATTACCAAATAGATTTCACAAATCCGATAGATATTTCTATTGCAATAGATATTACAAAGCAAAATGTAAATGCTTGGTATATTGATCCGCCAAAGATTTACCCTGTAAAAGAAAATGATTGGATTGCGAGTGTAGCAGAAGGCGCGTCAATTAATTTTAACAATATAGAATTCAATCCGCATTCTCATATTACACACACAGAATGTGCCGGACATATTACCGAAAAAGTACATTCTATTAATAAAAATCTACAACAATTTTTCTTTTTAGCTGAGGTTGTTACGATTGCACCAACGCATTTAGAAGACGATTTTGTAATTACCAAAAAACAATTGCAATTTGCTTTAGGAAATAAAAAACGCGATGCCATTGTGATTAGAACTTTACCAAATTTAGCTGATAAAAAATCTGCACAATATTCACATACAAATCCACCATATTTGTTAGAAGAAGCGGCAATTTATTTAAAAGAAAAAGGCATTAAACATTTGTTAATTGATTTGCCTTCTGTTGATAAAGAAAGCGATGAAGGACAATTACTATCTCACAATGCTTTTTGGAATACAGCAGGAAAACTACGTTTAGACGCAACGATTACCGAATTTATTTTTGTGCCAAATGCTGTTTTAGACGGAACGTATTTTTTAAACTTAATGATTGCGCCTTTTGAAAATGATGCAAGTCCAAGTAAGCCAATTTTGTATCAAATTTTAGAGTGATATTTTTAAGGTTCGCTAACTTTAAAATGATATGGTGAGTTTTAATTTGTTATATCAAACGTTGGCGAAGTTATCTAAAAATGAGTTTAGAAACAAGTTAAATTAGAAATCAAAAACTAGTTTATATTTACATTACAATTTAAAGCACATGATTACCATTTCTACAGATAAAACTAAACTTCAAATAGATGTAATTCATCAATTTATCACCAATTCTTATTGGGCAAAAGGAAGAACAAAAAAGCTAGTACAAACGACCATAGATAATTCTCTGTGTTTTGGTGTTTATAAAGAAGACAAACTAATTGGCTTTGGTAGAGTAGCAACAGATTATGCTGTTTTTGCGTATTTAATGGATCTTTTTGTTTTGCCAGAATACAGAGGAAAAGGCTATTCAAAACAATTAATGGATGCAATTATCAACGCAGAAGAATTGAAAGAATGTAAAACTTGGTTGCTAAAAACTTCTGATGCTCATGATTTGTATAAACAGTTTGGATTTACAGAATTGAAAAATTCTAATATTGTAATGGAACGTTTATTATAATATGTAATGTCACCTTAAGCGCAGTCGGAAGTTCTTAAAGATAAAAAGAAATGGACATAGAACAACTCAGAGAATATTGTATTGCTAAAAAAGGAGTTACAGAACATTTTCCGTTTGATGATGTTCCCTTGGTTTTTAAAGTAATGGGAAAAAGGAGAAACGAAGGTGAATTTAAAATGCGATCCAGATTGGGCTTCAGCATTATGTGGAGAATATGAAAGTATACATACTGGTTGGCACATGAATAAAAAACATTGGAATACTGTTACGCTAAACGATGATGTTTCTGATACTTTTGCTTTCGAATTAATTACGCATTCCTATGATTTGGTCGTAAAAGGATTGACAAAGAAATTAAAAGCTGAATTAAAATAGCTGTAGTTTTTGTCAATTTCGACAGAGCGAAGTATGAGCGACGAGAAATCTTCATAAATGAGCTTCCTAAATTATGCCTAATTTAAGAAAGACAATTATTTAATAGTTAATTCAACATTTCCCAAAGTTGATCTTTTAATTCTACCAATCCTGTATGTGCTAAAGAAGAGAAAAATATATGCGGAACTCCATCAGGTAATTCTTTTGTAATTTCTGCTCTTAATTCATCATCTAACATGTCATCTTTAGAAATGGCAAGCAAACGATTTTTATCCATCAATTCTGGATTGTGCGTTTTAAGCTCATTCAATAAAATTTTATATTCTTTATTGATGTCTTCACTATCCGCAGGAATTAAAAATAACAGCGTAGAATTACGTTCTATATGACGTAAAAAACGATGTCCTAATCCTTTTCCTTCAGCTGCGCCTTCAATAATTCCTGGAATATCTGCAATTACAAAACTTTTAAAATCTCGGTATTCTACAATTCCTAAATTTGGTTTTAACGTTGTAAACGCATAATCTGCAATTTTTGGTTTTGCAGAAGTAATTACTGATAATAAAGTAGATTTTCCTGCATTAGGAAATCCCACTAAACCAACATCAGCCAATAATTTTAACTCTAATAAATACCAACCTTCAAGTCCGTCCATTCCAGGTTGTGAATATCTAGGAGTTTGATTTGTAGATGTTCTAAAGTTCCAGTTTCCTAATCCACCTTTTCCACCTCTTAATAATACAATTTCTTGCAGATCTTCAGTGACTTCAAAAAGGATATCATTGGTATCGGCATCTCTAATAATAGTTCCTAAAGGCACATCAACATATACATCACTACCATCATGGCCAGTACTTCTACTTTTACTTCCAGAACCACCAGGCTCAGCTCTAAAGTATTTTTTAAACTTTAAATGAAATAGCGTCCACATGTTTTTATTCCCCTTAAGAATAATATGCCCACCACGACCACCATCACCACCATCAGGACCACCTTTAGTAATAAATTTTTCTCTGTGTAAGTGCATGGATCCCCCACCGCCTTTACCAGAAGTTGCATATACTTTTATGTAGTCAACAAAATTTCCCTCAGTCATTATAAATTATTTAAAGAATTAGATTTCTGCTTTCGCAGGAATGACAAACTCTAGAGTTTATCAAAAACTTCAGCCAAACGATTTGTAATATCGTTTATATTACCAACACCATCTACACCAAAATAATTTCCTTGTGCTAGGTAATACTCTTTTAAAATTGCAGTTTTTGTATTGTATTCATTAAAACGATTTCTAATTTTTCCTTCATCAGTATCGTCTGTTCTTCCACTAGTTTTTCCTCTTTCTAATAAACGAGCAACTAATAAATCTTCAGAAACTTCTAAAGCAACCATTCCGTTTATTTGTTCTCCTTTTTCAGCTAAAAAAATATCTAAGGCTTTTGCTTGAGAATCTGTTCTAGGAAAACCATCAAAAATAAATCCGTTTGCATCAGCATTCTTATTTACTTCTGCTTTTAGCATTTCAATAGTTACTTCATCAGGAACTAAATCTCCTTCATCCATATATTTTTTTGCTAATAAACCCAATTTGGTTTTATTTTTAATATTGTATCTAAAAACATCTCCTGTAGAAATGTGAATTAGTTGGTATTTTTCTTTTAAAAGCGTTGCTTGTGTACCTTTTCCTGCTCCTGGAGGACCAAATAATACAATGTTTTTCATGATTTTTATTGCTGTGTTGTTGTTAGTTGATAGATTTTTGTCAAATTTCTACCCAATCCATTATAATCTAAGCCATAACCTACAATAAATTTATCTGGAATGCTTTTGCCAATATAATCTATTGGTAATGCTTTTTTAAATACATCTGGTTTAAAGAATAAAGTAGCAATTTTTAACTGCTTTACTTTTTTGTCTTTAAAGATGTTATATATTTCTTGAAGTGTGTTTCCTGTATCAATAATGTCCTCTAAAATAACTACAGTTCTACCTTCTAAGTTTTCGTTAAGACCAACTAATTGTTTTACTTTTTTTGTTGATGATGTACCTTGATACGATGCTAATTTAACAAATGAAATTTCGCAATTCCCTTTATAAGCTTTTACAAAATCTGAAACAAACATAAAAGAACCGTTTAAAATACCGATGAATAACGGAATTTCTCCTTCGCAATCTTTGGCAACTTTTGTAGCTAAAGATTGTACGATGTTATTAATTTCATCTTCTTCAATAAAAGATTTAAAACTTAAATCGTGCAGTTTAACTGTGTTCATTTTGCAAAGATACGCTCTTGTTATTGAATGAAAAAACCGTTTTGAATTTAGTTCAAAACGGTTTTTCTATTTTAGTCTTTTCAGATTATTCTTTTTCTTCTTTTTTAGAAGTATCAAACATTACTGGAGTTGCAATAAATAATGAAGAGTATGTTCCAACTACAACACCAATAATTAATGCAAACATAAATCCTTTAATAGAATCTCCACCAAATAAGAAGATTATTAACATTACTAATAATGTTGTTAAAGAAGTATTTATTGTTCTACCTAAAGTAGAGCTTAATGCTTTGTCAACTATTTCAGGGTATTTCCATTTTGTATGAATTTCTGTAAACTCTCTAATTCTATCAAATATAATTACGGTATCATTTAGAGAATATCCAACAACGGTTAATATTGCGGCAATAAACGATTGATCCATTTCCATATCAAAAGGCATAAATTTATATAATATAGAGAATACACCTAAAACGATTAATACATCATGAAAAACGGCAACTACAGCACCAATACTAAAAGATACTTTTCTAAAACGCAATAAAATATATAAGAATACTACTAGAAGAGAACCAAATACAGCCCAAAGAGCATCTGCTTTTATATCATCTGCAATCGTTGGGTCAACTTTCATATAACTCATAATTCCACTATCAGCTTCTGCTTTTTCATAACCTGGTTTAAAGCTTTCGTAAGTAGTTGAGCCTAAATAAGATTTTAATCCGTTGAATAAAGCTGTTTGTACTTCTTCATCAACAGTTAAACCTTCGTCATCTATTTTGTAAGCAGTTGTTATTTTTAATTGATTAGAAGAACCATAGGTTTTTACTTCTGGTGCGCTAACAAATACTGCTTTTAAATCTTCAGCAACTTGAGTCGAATTCATAGGTTGATCAAAACGAACAACATAAGAACGACCACCTTTAAAGTCAACACCTTGTTTTAACCCAAGAGTAGTCATTGAAACAATTCCTCCTAAAATAATAGCTCCAGAAATTACGTAAGCAATTTTACGTTTTCTTAAGAAAACAATATTGATATTTTGGAACCAGTTTTTAGAAATTGGGGTATTAAAAGTAATGTTGCTATTTTTCTTTACAGCACCATCAATTAACATACGTGTAATAAATACAGCAGTAAATAGTGATGTTGCAATACCAATCATTAAGGTTAATGCAAAACCTTTAATTGGGCCTGTCCCAAAAACATATAAGATAATACCTGTTAATAAAGTTGTAATATTTGCATCTATAATTGCTGATAAAGCTCCTTTTACACTAAATCCATCTTCAACAGCTAGTTTTAATCCTTTTCCGCCACTTAATCCTTCTTTAATTCTTTCGAAAATAATAACGTTTGCATCTACAGACATACCAATTGTTAAGATAATACCTGCAATCCCTGGCAACGTTAATACGGCACTAAATGATGCTAAAATTCCGAAAATAAATAAAATATTAACAGCCAAAGCAATGTTAGCATATCCGCCAGCTTTACCGTAGTAAAACAGCATCCAAAGTAACACCAATGCAATAGCCAATCCAAATGAACTAATACTACTGTCAATTGATTCTTGTCCTAAAGAGGGTCCTACAACTTCTGCTTGAATAATTCTTGCAGCAGCAGGTAATTTACCCGCTTTTAAAACAGTAGCAATATCTTGTGCTTCTGTAATGGTCATTAATCCACCAGAAATAGAAGTTCTACCACCAGTAATAGGTTGGTTAACAGAAGGCGCTGTATAAACATAATCATCTAACACAACCGCAACAAATTTCCCAGCATTATCTGTAGTCATTTTTTCCCATTGCTTAGAACCAGTACTATTCATTGTCATGCTTACTTCTGGTTTGTTTCCTAATTGGTCAAAAACCTGAGAAGCATCTACAATTACGTCACCTTCAATTGTAGCAACATCTTTTCTGTTCGATTTGATTGCGTATAAACTAATAATTTCTGCAGTTTTATCTGCATTTGGTTGCGCTTTATAATCCCATAAGAATTTTACATATCTAAGGTTATTAGGTAATAAAGCTCTTACTTCTTTTCTGTTTAATAATTTATTTACCATTGCAGTATCAGAAACTTTAGCTTGTGCAACTAAAGAACTTACTTGTTGTTGATTTTGAGCAACATTAGGAAATAAATAGGTAAATAATGTTTTTTGATTGTTTACTGTAGTAGAATCTTTTTTCCCTAATAAGTTGTCGATATCATCTTTTTTAATTGAATCGTTTGCTGTAGGGTTTTCATCTTTTAACAGTTCAGTAACCTTTGTGTTTGCGGTAAAGAAGAAGTTTTGTACTTCGGTATTTGTAAATACTTCCCAAAATTGTAATTTGGCAGTACTTTCTAATAATTTCTTTACACGGTCAATATCTTTTGCGCCTGGTAATTCAATTTGAATTCTCCCGGAGTTTCCAACACGTTGAATGCTTGGTTGCGTTACACCAAATTTATCAATTCTACTACGTAATACTTCAAAAGCAGTATCAATAGAATTGTCTATTTCTCCTTGGATAATTGGCTTAACCTCAGCGTTTGTTTTGTTAAAGTTAATTCCTTTATCAGCCAAAGCTTTTGTCCCAAAAATTGAAGGATCGCTTAACTTAACAGTTCCGTTACTTAATTTTTCAAACTCCGAAAAGAATAAATCTAAGTAGGTATCCGTACTACTTTTTTGTGCAGCGTCTGCAGCAGTTAAAGCTTCATTAAAAGCGGTATTTTTAGATTCGTTAGATAACCCAATTAAGATATCTTTTACAGAAACTTGTAAGATTGCATTAATTCCACCTTTTAAATCAAGACCAAGATTCATCTCTTTGTCTTTAATATCATTATAACTATACTCAGCAACGCCTAAGTTTATTATTTTGATATTTCCGACACTGTCTAAATATTTTTTCTCAAAATCAGCTAATGCTTTACCATCATTGTTGGTCACTTTTTCTTTCGAATAAGCTTTCGCGGCATCTTCTACATTCCCTGCGAAATAGGTAAATGATAATTGATATAAACTTACTAATCCAAAAAGGATAGCGAATAATCTGATAAGTCCTTTGTTTTGCATCTTCTATAAAATTTTAATCGACTTCTTTCTTTGTAAAAACGTGCAAATATAGTATTTCAAATAAGAGTAACCAATTGTTTTCTCATATTTGTAGCATATGATTCTTGTTTTTCAAAGCTTAAAAAAAAATGAAAAAAATTAAACCTTAATTTTTTATATATTTACTCCCCAAAATAAGAGAATTAATCAATAAAAATAAAAATTATTTCTAATGGCTTATCAATCTGATATTGAAATAGCACAAGCTAAAACCTTAGTGCATATTAAAGAAATTGCAGCAAAATTAAATATTGATGAAGATATTATGGAGATGTATGGTAAGTACAAAGCCAAATTACCTTTAAGTTTAATAGATGAAGAAAAAATAAAACAAAACAATCTAGTTCTTGTTACTGCTTTAACTCCAACTCCTGCCGGTGAAGGAAAAACAACGGTCTCTATAGGTTTAACGGAAGGTTTAAATAAAATAGGAAAACAAGCAACTGTAGTTTTAAGAGAACCATCTTTAGGTCCAGTTTTTGGAATAAAAGGAGGAGCTGCTGGTGGAGGACATTCACAAGTTGTGCCAATGGAAGATATTAATTTACATTTTACTGGAGATTTTAACGCCATTGAAAAAGCGAATAATTTATTATCAGCTTTAATTGATAATAATTTACAAAGTTCTGTAAATAACTTAAATATTGATCCTCGTACAATTTTATGGAAACGTGTAATTGATATGAATGATAGAGCTTTGCGAGATATTACGATTGGATTAGGTGGAACAGCAAACGGAATTCCAAGACAAGACGGATTTAATATTACACCTGCTTCAGAAGTGATGGCAATACTCTGTATGGCTACAAATTTCGAAAATTTAAAGAAACGTCTAGGGGATATTTTTATCGGATTTACATTTGATAAAAAACCTGTTTTTTCGCGCGATTTAAAAGCAGAAAACGCAATGGCAATTTTATTGAAAGATGCCATAAAACCAAACTTAGTACAAACCTTAGAAGAAAATCCTGCAATTATTCATGGTGGTCCATTTGCAAATATAGCACAAGGAACAAATACAATATTGGCAACAAAAATGGGATTGAGTCTCTCTAATTACGTAGTAACAGAAGCAGGTTTTGGAGCAGATTTAGGTGCTGAAAAATTCTTAAACATCAAATCAGCTTTTGCAGGATTAAATCCAAAATGTGTTGTTCTAGTAGCAACAGTTAGAGCATTGCGTCATCATGGAGGAGCTAAGCCAGAAGAATACAATACACCTAGTCTAGAAAGGGTTACAGAAGGATTTAAAAACTTAGAAAAACACATCGAAAACATCCGTAAGTTTAATATTGAGCCCGTTGTGGCAATCAATTCATTTATTTCAGATTCTGATGAAGAAGTGCAATTTATAAAAGAGACTTGTGCTGCATTAGGAGTTAATGCTGTATTGTCTGAAGGTTGGGCAAAAGGAGGGAATGGAACCAAAGAATTAGCAACAGCAGTTGTAGATGTTGTAGAAAATAAAGCAACGCAGTTTAAGCCATTATACGATTGGAAAAGTCCAGTAAAAGAAAAAATAGCAATCATTGCTAAAGAAATTTATGGAGCGGATGCTGTTATTTATGATAAAGTAGCAGAATTAAATTTACGTAGAATTGACCGTTTAGGATTTAATGATTTTGCTATTTGTATGGCAAAAACACAAAAATCTTTTTCTGATGATGAAAAATTAATTGGTAGACCAACAGGGTTTTCTGTAACAGTTAGAGAAATTGAAATTGCAGCAGGAGCACAATTTATCATTCCTATTTTAGGAAAAATGATGCGTATGCCAGGTTTACCAGAGAAACCAGCTTCAGAAGGAATGACTATTGATAATAATGGAGTAATTTCCGGATTGTCTTAAGTTTTAGAAAAGAGAAATAATAAAATAGAGAAAAAAAACCCAGCCTTTTGGCTGGTTTTTTTACTAAAAGCAAATAGCTAAAGGCTAGAAGCTAAATTTTACAATTCTAACAATCCGTTTGTAGCTTTAACGCCTTCAGCAGATTTTTGCATGTGTGCTTTTTCAGCATCATTTAAATGAATTTCAACGATTTTTTCAATTCCGTTTTTACCTAAAATAACAGGAACTCCAATACATAAATCGTTTAACCGATATTCGCCTTCTAACAACGTAGAACAAGGGAATATTTTTTTAGTATCACATGCAATTGCTTGTACCATTGCAGAAACAGCTGCACCTGGAGCATACCAAGCAGAAGTACCTAATAAGCCTGTTAATGTAGCACCACCAACTTTGGTGTCATGTAAAACTTGTTCTAATCTTTCTTTAGAAATAAATTCAGAAACAGGAACAGAATTTCTAGTTGCTAAACGCGTTAAAGGCACCATTCCTGTATCAGAATGTCCACCAATTACCATTCCGTCAACATCAGAAATTGGAGCATCTAAAGCTTCAGCTAATCTGTATTTAAAACGTGCAGAATCTAACGCTCCACCCATTCCAATAATTCTATTTTTAGGAATTCCAGTTGTTTTATGAACTAAATATGTCATTGTATCCATAGGATTAGACACAACTATGATAATAGTATTTGGAGAATGCTTTATTAAGCTTGAAGAAACTGTTTTTACAATTCCTGCATTAATACCGATTAATTCTTCACGAGTCATTCCAGGTTTTCTAGGAATTCCAGAAGTAATTACACAAATATTAGAATTTGCTGTTTTAGAATAATCACTAGTAGAGCCAGTAATTTTAGTATCAAACCCGTTTAATGAAGCTGTTTGCATTAAATCCATAGCTTTACCTTCTGCAAAACCTTCTTTAATATCTAAGATTACAACTTCTGAAGCGAAATTTTTAATGGCAATGTACTCTGCACAACTTGCTCCTACAGCACCTGCGCCTACAACTGTTACTTTCATTTTATTTTTATTTTGTGTTGAATAATTTTGTGATACAAAAGTACTACAAATAAATGAAAATTACCCTTGACTAAATCAAAAAGGCTGCGAAATTCACAGCCTTTTTTAATGTTGTTTTATCTAGATAAATTATCTAATACTTAGTGCTATACCAGCACTAACTGTATTGTATTCTTGTAATGTGTAATCTGCAAATATTTTTAAGAACAATAAACTAAATCTAACTCCAATGGTTGTTTTCATTCCACTAGCATTAAAATTCATATTAGGTGCTGTAACTGATTGAGTTACTTTGTTGTTTGGAGCGGGTAAACCAGTGTCATATTCAGCAGTATAAGTACCAGTCATCTTAAAAGTAGACTCACCACTGCTATATCCAACTCCACCATAAATATTTATAAAAGGAAAATTCAAAGATCCAATTGCTTGAACAGTATAAGCTTTCAAATTAAATTCAGCAGCACCATTGTTTACAATTAACCCGCTTGTGCTATTAGGGAATCCATAACTAACATCCATAGATGTATAAGCAGCTAAAAGAGATACATGTAATGGTAATTTATCTAAAGGACCAAACCAACTTGTAATTTCTTTCTTTAAACCTAAACCTAACATTTTAGCTTTTCCTCCGTCTTTTCCTAAATCTGTTTCAGGAAAAAAACGTACCATAGCTTCCATTTTAAAAGGTAAGCCAATATTTAACTGTGCAACAGGAGCAGGAACTGCATTTAAAGGCAAATCATTAGTTACGCCGCCAGGTGTATTAAAACTTGCTGTTACATTTTGACCACTTATATTTTTAGTTACGGTAAATGTTGTAGTGCTATTAGGTCCAGCGAAAGTTGAAGCAGTTGGTGAAGTAGAGCTAATAGTGCTTGATAATCCAAGAGCAGCAATGTTAAAAAGCTCTTTTTCGCTAGGAACAATTGCAGCACTTAAACCAATGGTTAAATCAAATCCTAATACTTTGTGAACTTTAGCAGTATGGTACCAACCATTATTCATTCCATAAATTAAACCTTCCATAGCAGGTGTAAAATATGCTTGCAGTAGTTTGTTAGCATCAGCAGCGTCTGTAAGTAAAATATTTTGAAAATCATCTTGAGCTTTTGCAGTATTACTAAGAGCAAAAACACTTATTAAAATTAAAATGTACTTTTTCATACTATAAAACTTTAGTTAAAATTATTTGTTTAGTTAGAGAGCTAATATAAGAAGAAAACAAAAAACACACCTTTTTTGGTGTGTTTTTTTGATGAAAATATGGCAAATGCGATAGGTATTTATACATCTATATTCGCATATTTTGCATTTTTTTCAATAAAAGCTCTACGAGGAGGAACTTCATCACCCATTAACATAGAAAAAACTCTATCTGCTTCTGTAGCGTTGTCAATAACCACTTTTCTAAGTGTTCTAAATTCAGGGTTCATTGTTGTGTCCCATAATTGTATTGCGTTCATTTCTCCAAGACCCTTATAACGTTGAATTGTAACGGAACCGCCCATTTGTTGAGCAATTAAATCTCGTTGATTATCATCCCAAGCATATTCTTTCTTTTGCCCTTTTTTCACTAGGTATAAGGGTGGAGTAGCAATATAAATATAACCTTGCTCTACCATTTCTCTCATGTATCTAAAGAAAAAAGTTAAAATTAATGTAGCAATATGACTACCATCTACATCGGCATCACACATAATAACTACTTTGTGATAACGAACTTTAGTTAAGTTTAATGCTCTTGGATCTTCTTCTGTACCAATAGAAACTCCTAATGCAGTATACATGTTCTTGATTTCTTCGTTTTCAAAAACTTTATGTTGCATTGCTTTTTCTACGTTCAATATTTTTCCACGTAATGGTAAAATAGCTTGAAAATTTCTATCTCTACCTTGTTTTGCTGTTCCACCAGCAGAATCTCCCTCAACTAAGAAAATTTCACACAGTGCTGGATCAGTTTCTGAACAATCTGATAATTTACCAGGTAAACCACCAATACTCATTACTGTTTTACGCTGTACCATTTCTCTGGCTTTACGCGCTGCATGACGAGCTGTAGCTGCTAAAATTACTTTTTGTACAATGGTTCTTGCATCATTTGGATTTTCTTCTAGGTAATCCGTTAGCATTTCTGAAACTGCTTGAGAAACTGCTGCTGTTACTTCTCTGTTTCCTAATTTCGTTTTGGTTTGACCTTCAAATTGTGGTTCTTGAACTTTAACTGAAATAATGGCTGTTAATCCTTCTCGGAAATCATCACCAGCAATTTCGAATTTTAAGTTTTTTAACAACCCAGAATCATCAGCATATTTTTTTAATGTAGCGGTTAATCCACGTCTAAAACCTGCTAAGTGTGTTCCTCCTTCGTGTGTATTGATATTGTTTACATACGAGTGTAAATTTTCTGAATACGAAGTGTTATAAACCATCGCTACTTCAACAGGAACGCCATTTTTTTCTCCTTCAATAGAAATAATATTTGCAATTAATTGTTCTCTAGTGCTATCTAAGTACTTGATAAATTCTGGTAATCCAATATCACTATAAAAAGTTTCTGAAATAAAGTTTCCTTCATCATCTGTATTACGTTTATCAGTAAGCGTAAGGGTAATTCCTTTATTTAAATATGACAATTCTCGCATACGTGTTGCAAGTGTATCATAATTATATTCTGTTGTTTGTGCAAAGATTGATTTGTCTGGTAAAAAAGTTACAATTGTTCCATTGAAATCTGTTTCTCCAACGGTTTTAACAGGGTATAAAGCTTTCCCTTTTTCGTATTCTTGTTGCCAAATTTTTCCGTCCTTATGAACCGTTGCAGTCAAATGTTCTGATAATGCATTTACACAGCTTACACCAACACCGTGTAATCCTCCAGAAACTTTATAAGAATCTTTATCAAATTTACCTCCAGCGCCAATTTTTGTCATTACAACTTGTAATGCAGAAACGCCTTCTTTTTTGTGAATTCCAACAGGAATTCCACGGCCGTTATCTTTAGTTGTAACGGAATTATCTTCGTTAATAGTTACATCAATTGCATCACAATAGCCACCCATTGCTTCGTCAATTGAGTTATCTATAACTTCATATACCAAATGATGCAAACCTCTAGTTCCAATATCTCCAATATACATTGATGGACGCATTCTTACATGCTCCATTCCTTCTAGTGCCAGAATACTATCGGCTGAATAATCGTGTTTTTTTTCTTCGCTCATTATTTTGAATTAAATTAAACGTTATTGTCACTTCGAGTGATTCCGATTTTTTTTCGGAATTGTATCGAGAAGTCATAAAAAATCGTCTTTAAAAAGACGAAGTATTATCTAACAAATTTACGGTTTTTAAAGATGAAAAAATCATTTTTTGATGATGAAGTATTGTAGTTATCAACATTTGTTAACTACGTAAAAGTGTCTTAAATCGCTTAAAAATGTCTTTATTTTTGATTTTTATAATTTGATTGCTGATAGGTTTTTATAAAACAAAAAAAATCTCGCAAAAGCGAGATTTTTAACCAAACACAAGTACTAAAGCTTCTTAATACGCATCCTCATGAACCATTTTAATAGCTCTTCCAGAAGGTTCGTTCATATTTTTAAAACTTTCATCCCATTCAAGTGCTATTCTAGAACTACAAGCAATTGATGGTTCTTGCGGGACACACAAAGCCGCAGTATCACTTGGAAAATGTTCTGCAAAAATTGAGCGATAGTAAAACTCTTCTTTTGTAGTTGGAGTTTGAATAGGAAACTTAAATTTTGCATTAGCTAATTGTTCATCAGTCACTTTTAAGCCTACTACTTCTTTTAGCGTATCAATCCAATCATAACCAACGCCGTCTGAAAATTGTTCTTTTTGCCTCCAAGCAACACTTTCAGGTAAATACTTTTCAAAAGCTTTTCTGAGAACCCATTTTTCCATACGTTCTCCGTTGATCATTTTATCTTTTGGATTGATGCGCATCGCAACATCCATAAATTCTTTATCTAAAAAGGGTACACGACCTTCAATTCCCCAAGCAGCTAAACTTTTGTTTGCTCTTAAGCAATCATACATATGTAATTTGTCTAGTTTACGAACCGTTTCTTTATGTAGCTCTTCTGCATTTGGCGCTTTATGAAAATACAAATAACCACCAAACAATTCATCAGCACCTTCTCCAGACAACACCATTTTTACCCCCATAGATTTAATGACTCTTGCCATTAAATACATTGGAGTAGAAGCTCTAATAGTTGTTATGTCGTAGGTTTCTAGATTGTAGATTACATCTTTTATTGCGTCTAAACCTTCTTGAATAGTGAATTTAATTTCATGATGTACTGTACCAATGTGTTTGGCAACTTTTTGTGCCGCAGCTAAATCTGGAGAACCATGTAATCCAACAGAAAATGAATGTAATTGTGGCCACCAAGCGGCTTGTGTATCATCAGATTCTATTCTTTTTTCGGCATATTTTTTAGCAATTACAGAAGTTATTGAAGAATCCAATCCTCCAGAAAGTAAGACTCCATAAGGAACATCGCTCATTAATTGTCGGTGAACAGCAGCTTCTAAAGCATCATGAATTTCATCAATAGAAGTTTTGTTTTCTTTTACGGCATCATACTTCATCCAATCGCGAGAATACCATTTTTTGTATTCTCCATCTTTACTAGATAAATAATGTCCTGGAGGAAATAACTCAATTTTTGTACAAATTCCTTCTAGTGCTTTTAATTCTGACGCTACATAAAAAGTACCGTTTTCATCCCAACCAACATATAATGGAATAACTCCTATATGATCTCTTGCAACAAAATATTCATCTTTTTCAACATCGTAAATAGCAAAACCAAAGATTCCGTTTAGTTCATCTAAAAATGTTTCTCCTTTTTCTTTGTACAATGCTAAAATAACTTCGCAATCTGAGGCTGTCTGAAAATTGTATTTGCCGTCGAATTGTTTACGAATTTCTCTATGATTGTAAATTTCTCCGTTAGCTGCTAATATTAACTTTTTATCTTCGCTTAATAAAGGTTGTTTTCCTGAAGCTGGATCTACGATAGCTAAACGCTCATGTGTTAAAATTGCTTTTTCATTACTATAAACTCCACTCCAATCTGGACCACGATGTCTAATTTTTTTAGACATTTCCAACAATTGAGGTCTTAATACTTCTGCTTTTTCTTTTAAATCGAACGCACAAACAATTCCACACATAATCTATCTTTTTTTATCCTGAATTTATTTCAGGATCTCATTATTACTTCTTATTATGACGCAAATAAAGAATTATAATTACTTTTTTAAAACTAAAAAGAGAATATTGGTTGATAAAATAAACAATAAATGTTAAAATGAATAAACTATGTAAGTTTTTAGGAATAAAAACAATAAAAAAAAGAAATTTGTTATTCGTGCAATTTTTTTAAACTATTTATTTGGATAATTAAAAATCTATCATACATTTGTAGCTCAATGATGAAACAACAAAACATATGGTGGTGGAACTCTCTTATTCGATAAGTGAGAACTTCCTATATATGTATATAACATAATTAAAAAGGCTTATCTCATGATAAGCCTTTTTTGTTTTTATGCTGAATTTATTTCAGCATCCTATAAATTAACCAGATACTGAAATAAATTCAGCATAAATGAAAAAATTACAATTTAAAACCACAAGTATATCTCAAATTTCAGATACAGTAACACCCGTAGGTTTGTATTTAAGATTCAGAGATACATACGCCAATTCTTTATTGTTAGAGAGTTCAGATTATCATAGTAAAGAAGAAAGTTTTTCTTTTATCTGTATAGAACCAATTTTATCTATGAAAGCAGATGACAATCAATTTGTAATTTCTCAAAAGGGAAATACAATTGAGAAACATTCAATTGATAAAAACTTTTACCAATTATTTGATGATTTTGCGAACTCTATTGAGTTGGATTGTAGCCCAGAATTAAAATCATTCAACGGTTTGTATGGATACACAACATATGATTCTGTTCAGTATTTTGAAAACATCAAACTGAATGTAAAAGATGCACCTTCAAAAATTCCGTTGATGCAATACAGTTTTTATAGATTTATTATTGCTATCAATCATTTTAATGATGAGATGACGTTGATAGAAAATGTAGAATCGGGAACTGAATCTAGAATTTCAGAAATAGAAACAATCATTGAGGCACAAACATTTAATACTCAGAAATTCGAAATTAAAGGAGATGAAACTTCAAATTGCACCAACGAAGATTTTAAAGATTATGTAGTAAAAGCAAAAGCACATTGTAAACGTGGCGATGTTTTTCAATTGGTATTATCGCGTCAGTTTCAACAAGAGTTTAAAGGGGATGAGTTTAATGTATATAGAGCTTTACGTTCAATAAATCCATCTCCATATTTATTTTATTTTGATTATGGCTCGTTCAAATTGATGGGTTCTTCACCAGAAGCACAGATAAAAATATCCGCAGGAAAAGCAACAATCAATCCAATTGCTGGAACTTTTAGAAGAACTGGTGATATGGCAGAAGATATCAAACTAGGAAAGAAATTATCTGAAGATAAAAAGGAAACCGCAGAACATGTTATGTTGGTAGATTTGGCTAGAAACGACTTAAGCAAACATGCCCAAAACGTAAAAGTTGAAGTATTCAAAGAAGTGCAATATTTTAGCCATGTAATTCATTTAGTTTCTACCGTTCAAGGAAAAATAAAAGGAAATCCGATTGAAATAGTTGGAGATACTTTTCCGGCCGGAACCTTAAGTGGCGCACCAAAATACAAAGCCATGCAATTAATTGACAGATATGAAAATCAATCTCGTGGATTTTATGGAGGCGCAGTTGGAATTATCGGTTTAGATGGCTCTGTGAATTTAGCCATTGCAATCAGATCATTTGTAAGTAAAAACAATATATTGTATTATCAAGCAGGAGCAGGAATTGTTATTCATTCTGATGAAGAAAAAGAATTGCAAGAAGTAAATAATAAATTAGCAGCGTTAAAAAAGGCATTGTTATTAGCTGAAGAGATTTAGTCTTCAGTAAACAACTGTCAGTAAACAAATAAACAAGTACACCCATAAACGATTAAACAATAAGATGAACATATTAATATTAGACAATTACGATTCTTTTACTTACAACTTAGTTCATATGGTAGAAGATATTACTGGAAATTTACCAGATGTTTTTCGTAATGATGAAATTGCTATAGAAGACATAGAGAGATACGATGTAATTATTCTGTCTCCGGGACCTGGAATTCCAGATGAAGCAGGAATTTTAAAAGAAGTAATTAAAACCTATGCGGGTAAAAAACCAATATTCGGAGTTTGTTTAGGATTGCAGGCAATTACAGAAGTTTTTGGAGGAAAGATTGAAAACATGGGAGAAGTGTTTCATGGAGTTGCAACTGAAATGACAGTTGTCAAAAAAGATGCGACAATCTTTAAAAACATTCCAGAAAAATTTGATGCAGCTAGATATCATTCTTGGATTGCATCCAAAGAGAATTTTCCCCTTGAATTAGAAATAACAGCAATTGATGAAGATGGAGAAGTTCAAGCGATTGAGCATAAAGAGTTTACTATTTCTGCGGTTCAGTTTCATCCAGAATCAATTTTAACAGAAGTTGGCGAGCAAATTGTTCGAAATTTTTTAGATTCTATAAAAAAGTAATATTATTACAAGGATTATTGAAATTAAAATATAGTTTAATTGAAAATACCCAAACGAAGTTTGTAACGAAGTAATCTCTTAATTAAAAGTAAAATAAAAAATAGATTCCTGCCTTCGCAGGAACTACAAAAAGATACTGAAATACTGAACCAAGTTCAGCATAAATAAATTCAGCATAAAAATGAAACAAATATTAAACGATTTATATCAACAAAAAAAATTGTCAAAAACTCAAGCAAAAGAGGTTTTGATACATATTGCCGCAGAGAAATATAACGATGCACATTTAGCATCTTTTATGACTGTTTTTATGATGCGTCCTATTACGGTTGATGAACTTTCTGGTTTTAGAGAAGCATTAAAAGAATTGGCAATTAAAGTAGATTTATCAGATTTTAACACGATTGATATTGTTGGAACTGGTGGAGACGGAAAAGACACGTTTAATATTTCAACATTAACCTCCTTTATTGTTGCAGGAACAGGACAGAAAGTTGCAAAACACGGAAATTATTCTGTTTCTTCTCAATCGGGCTCTTCAGATATGTTAGAGAGTTTTGGATACAAATTTACGAATGATGAGCGTGTTTTGAAACAGCAATTAGAAGAAGCAAATATTTGTTTTTTACATGCACCAAAGTTTCATCCAGCAATGAAAACTGTTGGTCCAACAAGAAAAGCATTAGCATTAAAAACTTTTTTTAATATATTAGGTCCATTGGTAAATCCGAGTTCACCTCAAAACCAATTGTTAGGAACGTTTAATTTAGAAGTTGCGCGTTTGTATAATTATATTTTGCAAGAAGAAGAAAGTAATTACGGAATTGTACATGCAGTAGATGGTTATGATGAAATCTCGCTAACTGGACCTTTTAAATTGTTTACAAAACAAGGAGAACAATTAATTACCCCAGAAGAATTAGGGCTTAAAAACTTAAAGCAGTCAGATATATTTGGTGGAAATTCTGTAGCTGATGCAGCCAATATATTTAAAACCATTATTGATGGAAAAGGAACCGAAGCGCAAAATAATGTGGTGTTAACTAATACCGCTTTTGCTTTGAAAATTGTTGATTCAACTAAAAGTTTTGAAACGGCTTTTGAAGAAGCTAAAGAATCGCTTTTCGGATTGAAAGCAAAAACGTGTCTTGAAAAATTAGTAAAATTCACTTGAAGTGACAGAAAGAATAAAATATGACAATACTAGATAAAATAATAGCATTTAAAAAAAAGGAAGTTGCAAAAATAAAAGCAGAAGTTCCTATAAAGAAATTGGTAGAAAGTCCAAATTTTAAAAGACAACCAATTTCACTAAAAAAATCTTTATTAGAAGTTGGTTCTACAGGAATTATTGCTGAGTTTAAACGTCAATCGCCATCTAAAGGAATTATCAATAATAAAGCTACAATTGCTGAGGTGACTAATGGGTATTTAGAGGCAAATGTTGCCGCACAATCTATCCTAACAGACACTTCATTTTTTGGAGGAACCATGGCAGATTTGATGGAAGCAAGAGTAATTAATCAGCAAAAACCAATTTTAAGAAAAGATTTTATTGTTGACGGATTTCAAATTGTAGAAGCGAAAGCAATTGGAGCAGATGTTGTTTTATTAATCGCTGCTTGTTTAACGAAACAAGAATTGAAGAACTATGGCCAATTGGCTACAGATTTAGGGTTGGATGTTTTATATGAAGTTCATAATCAAGAAGATTTAGATAAAATCAACGATTTAGACAATAAAATCATTGGAATCAACAATAGAAACTTAAAAACTTTTGAAGTTGATTTAGAACATTCTGTTGCGTTGGCAAATCAAATTCCTGAGAGTTGTGTTAAAGTTTCAGAAAGCGGAATTTCAGATCCAAGAATTATTACAGGATTAAAAGAATATGGTTTTCAAGGATTTTTAATTGGAGAAAATTTCATGAAAGCAGAAAATCCGGGATTAGCATGTCAAGAATTTATTAGTCAGATAAGATAGTTTTATTGTTATTCCTGCGAAGACAGGAATCTCATAAAGAGAATAAATAATTAAAAATTAATTCTTGCCTTTGCAGGAATGACACATAAGATGAAGTTAAAAGTTTGCGGAATGAAATATCTAGAAAACATCCAACAAGTTGCGGCATTGCAACCTGATTATTTGGGTTTTATTTTCTATGAAAAATCGAAACGTAATTTTGATGGAATTATTCCAAAACTTCCAAAATCGATTAAAAAAACAGGAGTTTTTGTCAATGCAACTGTTGATGAAATTGTTTCAAAAATCAAACAATTTGATTTGCAAGCCGTCCAATTACATGGCGATGAAACAGTAGAGTATATTAAAGAGTTAAAATGTCGTTTCGAACAAAGTGAGAAACATCATCAAAAGAAACTGATACAAACTCTCGATGGAGCTTGTATTAAACGAAGTCTAAATGCTGGAGGTAACAGTTCGGTAGAAGTCATCAAAGTATTCGGAATTAAAAACGAATTCAATTTTGATGTTTTAAAACCGTATGTAGATGTTGTCGATTTCTTCTTATTTGATACAAAAGGAAAAGAACGAGGCGGAAATGGAATTACATTCGATTGGAAAGTACTTAAAGAGTATCCTTTTTCAAAACCGTTTTTTTTAAGTGGCGGAGTAGGGCTAGAAAATACTGACAACGTTCTGTCATTCCTGCGTAGGCAGGAATCTAATTATTGTTATGCTTTAGATGTAAACAGTAAATTTGAAAGCGAACCCGGAGTTAAAAAAATAAAAGAGTTAAAAAATTTTAAAGAAAGCGTCATTACGAACGTAGTGAAGTAATCTACTTATTAATTAAGAGATTGCTTCGTTCCTAGCAATGACAGAATATTATAAAATATGAAATCAAAATTTCAACCAACTAAAGAAGGGTATTACGGACAATTCGGGGGAGCATTTATTCCAGAATTATTATATCCAAATGTAAAAGAATTAGAAGATAATTATTTAGATATCATTTATTCTGATGCGTTTCAAAAAGAATATAAAGACTTGTTACAACATTATGTTGGTCGTCCAAGTCCGTTGTATTTAGCAAAACGATTGTCTGAAAAATACGGCGCAACTATTTATTTAAAACGCGAAGATTTAAATCATACAGGAGCACATAAAATTAATAATACCATCGGACAAATTTTAGTTGCCAAACATTTAGGAAAAACAAAAATTATTGCAGAAACTGGTGCAGGACAACATGGTGTTGCAACAGCAACAGTTTGTGCATTAATGAATTTAGAATGTGTTGTTTTTATGGGCGAAAAAGACATCAAACGTCAGGCGCCAAATGTATCACGAATGAAAATGTTAGGAGCAAAAGTTGTTCCTGCTACAAGTGGAAGTAAAACACTAAAAGACGCAACGAATGAAGCCATAAGATATTGGATTCAAAATCCAGAAACTTATTATTTAATTGGGTCTGTTGTTGGCCCACACCCATATCCAGATATGGTTGCACGTTTACAAGCGGTGATTTCTGAGGAAATGAAAGTGCAATTAAAAGAGCAAACAGGTAATGAAAATCCTGATATCATTATTGCATGTGTTGGTGGTGGATCTAACGCTGCTGGAGCTTTTTATCATTATTTAGATGATGAAGAAGTTGAATTAATTGCTGTAGAAGCTGCTGGTTTAGGAGTAGATTCTGGAGAAAGTGCTGCGACTTCTCAATTAGGAGAAGTTGGTGTAATTCACGGAAGTAAAACTATTCTAATGCAAGATCAATATGGGCAAATTACTGAACCATATTCTATTTCTGCGGGATTGGATTATCCTGGAGTTGGACCCTTGCATGCGTATTTACACGAAACAAAACGTGCTAAATTTATGAATGCTACAGATAAAGAAGCATTAGATGCAGCATATGAATTAACCAAGATTGAAGGAATTATTCCTGCATTAGAAAGTGCACATGCATTAGCGGTTTTGCCTAAAATGAAGCTAAAAAAAGATCAAGTTGTGGTCATTAATTTATCGGGAAGAGGTGATAAAGATTTAGAAATATATATCAATCATTTAGAAGATTAGTTGTTTTACCTGCGAACGCAGGAATCTTATAAATAAAAACTTTCATTTTCGATTTTTCGTGAATGACAATTCAAAATAAATAGTTCTCGACTGCGCTCGAACTGACATAGATATGAAAATGAAAAAATTAAATCAAATATTTCAAGAAAAAGAAAATTTATTATCGATTTTCTTTACAGCTGGTTATCCAAAATTAACGGATACCACAAAAATTATTTCAGAATTAAGTAATAATCATGTCGATTTTATAGAAGTAGGTTTGCCATATTCTGATCCGTTAGCAGATGGCCCAACAATACAAGAAAGTAGTCAAGTTGCCTTGCAAAACGGAATGAATTTAGACATTGTTTTTGAGCAATTAAAATCTATTAAAGAAACCAATACAACTCCGTTGGTTTTAATGGGGTATTTAAATCAAGTACTAAAATATGGTGAAGATAAATTCTGCAAAGCTTGTGTAGATTGCGGAATAGAAACGGTTATTTTACCAGATTTACCAATGATTGAATATGAAAATCATTATCAAGAGTTATTTAAAAAATATGGCTTGACCAATGTGTTTTTAATTACGCCGCATACATCTGAAGAACGCATCCGAAAAATTGACACATTAACAGATGCTTTTATATATGTAGTTGCTTCTTCTTCAATCACGGGAGCAAAAGGAGAAATTTCTAATCAACAAATAGATTATTTTGAGCGTATCAAAGCAATGAATTTAAGAAGTAATTTAATTATAGGTTTTGGTATTTCTGACAACGAAACTTTTAAAACAGCTTGTAAGTATGCAAATGGAGCAATTATTGGTTCGGCTTTTATTAGGAATTTAGATGAAAATGGAGTGGAATCAATTTCAAAGTTTGTGCAAAAAATAAAAGAATAATTATTTTCAATCATAAAGTCTTTCAAAATTAATTATATTAAAACTCAAAATAAAAATATGAAATTACCAAAAAGAGCTGGAAACGGACCAGTAGCAGTAGAGTTGGAGGCAGGAAGAAATTACGTTTGGTGTTCTTGTGGCTTGTCTGAAAACCAACCATTATGTGATGGAAAACATAAAGGAACAGGAATGAGACCAAATGTGTTTACTGCGGAGAATACAGAAACAAAATATTTGTGCGCTTGTAAAGCAACGGGTAATCAACCATTTTGTGATGGTTCTCATAAATAGAGAAAAACTTATATTGAAAAAAAGGCAAACCAATTTGGTTTGCCTTTTTTTATTTACAAAATTATTCTTTTCCATTAATGAAAAGAATCAAAAATCTAGACTTGTATCTTCATCGGTCAAATTATTTTTCAGTTTCTAAAAGAAATAAAAAAAGTATTTCTTTTTTGACGAAACTTTCAAAAGTTTGACACTCGATTGCAGAAACTATGTCGGTTTGTGCTTCAAACCTAGAAATAGTGAACAAAGTAATGGAATTGCAGTTCGAAGAACTAAGCATGAAATTCCGAAAGAGAACGATCTGTAAGAATTTCATAAGGATTGAATTGATTTTTTGTTTCGTTTTGTATCAAGACAAAATGAAAATAAGTAAAAAAAAGCGAACCATTTGGTTCGCTTTTTCTATATCTATAAATAATGGTATTATATTTTTATTAATTCAGTTATAATTAAATAAACTCCTATTATAACAAATCCAATACCACCAACTCTCAATTTAAAAGTTAAACCACTGGATCGATTTTTTTGTTTTATCTTTTCATAACCAATAATTAATGCTATACCACTTATTATAAAAACAAAGCCAAATAATTAAGTATTCAAAATCCATTTAATAAACCTTCTCACCATTAACATAAGTAGAAACTACTTTCGTTTTGTGTATTTTATTTCCTTCAACTTCCATAATATTTTGGTTAAGAATCACGAAATCAGCAAATTTACCAACTTCAATACTTCCTTTTTCGTTTTCTTCAAAATTAGAATGTGCTGCCCAAATTGTCATTCCGCGTAAAGTTTCTTCTCTAGTTAATGCGTTTTCCATTTGAAATCCGTCTTTTGGATAACCCTCAGTATCTTGACGTGTTACCGCAGAAGAAAAAGTTAAAAAAGGACTTACTCTTTCCACCGGAAAATCAGTTCCTAAAGCTACGCTTCCGTATTTGTTTAATAAATCTTTAAAAGCATACGCACCTTTCATACGTTCTTTTCCAATTCTAGTTTCTGCCCAATACATATCAGAAGTTGCATGTGTTGGTTGAATAGAAGGAACAATATTATCGAATAGTTCAAAATCTTCTGGAGAAATAATTTGAGCGTGCTCAATTTTCCAACGTCTATCTTTTTGTCCTTTTAACGCTTCTTTATAGGTTTTTAAAATATGTGTATTTGCAGAATCTCCAATTGCATGTGTATTCATTTGGTACTCTGATTTTGCAATTTGAGCAGCGATTTCTGTATATCTTTTTGGTTCAAAAATCATGGCCCCAAAATGATGATCTCTATCGCTATACGATTTGCGCATTGCAGCACCACGAGAACCTAAAGCTCCGTCACCATACACTTTAAAAGAACGAACATTTAAACGATCTGTTTTAATAATTCCTTTCGGAATAAAGTAATCTAAATTTTTCTGACTTACAGAAACCATTGCGTAAATACGCATTTTTAAATCTCCTGTTTTTTGTAAACTATCCATTAAATTAATGGTAGATATACCAACTCCTGCATCATCTACAGTTGTTAATCCATAACTAAAAGCTACTTTTTGTGCGTCTAATAATCCTTGAATAGATTCCTTTTTTGTGGTGTTTGGAGTTTTAATATAACCCATTGCAGCATCAATTAAAACCCCAGTAAGTTTTCCTCTTTCTTGAATAAATTCTCCTCCTGATATTTTCTTAGGAAATTTTGTGCTAGACAATCCTGAGTATTTTAAAGCTGCTTCATTCACTAATAAAGCATGACCATCAACTCTTCTGATTGCAACGGGTGTATTTGGGAATAATTTATCTAATTTTTCTTTTGTTGGAAATTCTTTTACGTCCCAATCATTTTGATCCCAACCACGACCTGTAATGTAATCAGCATTTTTCTCTTTTTTAAAAGCAGCTAATTTTTCTAAAATTTCATCATAACTTTTGGTGTCTCTTAAGTCTATTTTTTGAAGACTTAAACCTAATCCGAAGAAATGACAATGTGCATCAATTAATCCTGGAACTATAGTTTGGTTTTCTGCATCAATAGTTTTTAATGGTGCATAGTTTTTTTGAATTTCAGCATTGGTTCCTACTGCAATAAACTTTCCGTCTTTTACGGCAAAACTTTCTGCTTTATCAAAATTATTATTTACGGTATAAGCATTTGCATTGATGACAATAAAATCTGCTTTTTCTTGCTGTTTACAAGAACTAAACAAACCAATAATACTAAGTGTTAAAACAAGTTTTCTCATGATGTTGTATAAATTAAATATGCGCAATACATTAATAAGAATTGTAAAGGGATTCTAATAATTGCTGTTTTTTTTGAGCCAATTGCAGGTCGTTCTTTTGTTGCATCCCAAATATGAATGGGTAAAAAGAGTATCATTAGGATGAAAATTCCGAGAGCTGAACTCTGTATTGTTTCATTAAAAAACAATCCTAAACCCAAGCTAAATTCAATCAATCCAACAATATAATTCACTGTCTTTTTTGGTAATGAATTCGGAATAAAATGCCTAAAAATAGTCGGCTTTATAACATGCATTATTCCTGCAAACATAAAAAACAAGCCAAAAAACAGTGTAATAATTTGTATTGCAACTGACATTGTAATTATTTTTTTACGGGTGTGTTGTTGTATAAATATTTATCCATTAAATAAATCATACTTGCCATAGAAGCACTTCCTAATTCAAGCTCACGTTTGTTCACTTTATCAAAAGTATCAGTAGCTGCATGATGATAATCAAAGTAACGTTGAGAATCTGGACGAAACCCAACTAAAGTTACATTTTCTGCTTTTAATTTTCCAACATCAGCTCCACTACCACCTTTTTCAATGTCGTGTAATCCATACGGGGATAATAGTTTTTTCCAGCTTTTTAATAAATCTGTATTTGCTGCATTTGCGTCGATTGAAAACCCTCTTGGTGTAAATCCACCTGAATCAGATTCTAACCCACCAATATGTATTTCTTTATTTAATTTCGCAGCTGCTGCATACGCATTTGCTCCGCCACCGCCTTGTTCTTCATCCATAAAGAAAACAACACGAATGGTGTTTTTTGGTTTGATATTGTTTGTTTTTAAAATATGTAATACTTCTAAAGACTGTACAATTCCTGTTCCGTCATCATGGGCTCCGTCACCTAAATCCCAAGAATCTAAATGTCCACCAACAACAATTATTTTTTCTGGATTTTCTGAACCTCTAATTTCGCCAATCACATTAAATGAATTTTCTTTAGGTAAGTTTTTACTGCTCTGTTTTAAATATACTTTTAAGTTAGGATCAGCTTTTAAACTCTTACTTAAGTTTTCTGCAGCCAATGTGCTTATTGCAGCACCAGGAATATATTCGCTTTCTGGAATATCTCCATAACGCATCCCGCCAGTATGTGGATAATCATTAATATTATTTGTCATTGTACGAACAATAACAGCTAATGCACCAAATTTACCAACCGTTTGTGCGCCACTTCCTCTCTGGTCTACTGCGCCACCATATGCAGAGAATGTTCTAATTAATGTATTATCAAAAGGTCTGTTAAAAAAGATGATTTTTCCTTTTGCTTTAGCTCCTAAGGCTTCGGCTTCTTTAATGCTTTTTACTTCAATTACTTCTGCTGTAATTCCGTTTTTTGGAGTTGCAATAGAACTACCTAAAGCACAAACTGCCATATCAAATTTCTTTCCGTTAGTAATGTAATAAGCAACTTCTTTTTCTCCTCTAACCCAATGAGGAACGATTGCAGGTTGTAACCAAACTGAATCTAAGTCAGTTTCTCTCATTACGCGTTCTCCCCATTCTACTGCCAATGCAGCTTCTGGAGATCCTGACATTCTTCCGCCAATATTTGATGTTAAATCACGAAGCCATTCGTACGATTTACCTTGCGATAAAGCGGTGTCAAATATTTTTTTGATGTTTTCAGCATCGACTTTTTCTTCTGCTGTTAATTCAGTTGAAGTTGTTTTTGTTTCGTTTTTTTCATTACATGCAATTACTAAAATTGCAAATAGAAAAAGGATAGATAGTTTTTTCATTTGGTTGTAGTTTTATAAAAGTGTATAAATCTACATAAAATCCATGAGATAAAGAAAACCTGTATTTTGAATAGGCTTTCTTTTATTTAATTTTTAATAACAGGATGCTCATCAAAGACTTCATCAGAATCTTTAAGATAAAAACGAATATTAATAGAGTCTCCTCTTTTTATTTCAAAATCTTTTAGCCTTATCGACTCTTTCCCAATCATTCCACATTCTATTTCAAAATTTCCGGGTAAGACATGGAATGTTAAGCTGTTTAAATTGTGTTCTGAAAAGATTAGATTATTTATACGATATACGGAATAATACTTTTCCTTTTTATTTTCATAATCATAAGCTTCTAAATTTAAATAACAGGAGCTTTTATTTTTAGATTTAAATTTAGTAATGATATAATTCTTACCGATTTTATTTTTCTTCTGTGAATAACAATTACTTAGAGTAATTATTAAAATAAATAGTAAAAGGTTTTTAGCAATTTTCATTTTGTGCTTTTTTCAAGTATTAAAGTAATACTTAAAAATCAAACTTATAGCTAATTCCTCCTAAAACTTGAAAACCTTGTACGTTAAAATTGCTGAATCGTTGATATTCTGAATTTAACACATTATTCATTTTTATAAATGCAGTAAATTTATCGTTAAAATGATACCCTCCATTTATATTCAAATCAACAAAAGATTTTAAGGTTTGAATTCCGTTTAGAGCTGATGGATATGTTCCGCTATAGGCAACATCTTTTCGTTCAGAAAAAACAAAAACATTTACACCTGCGTACCATTTTTCGATTTTGTAATTTCCAAATATTTCGGCATTTATCGTTGGTAAATTCCAAGCTTCTGCTTGATTTGTTAATGTGTACGAATTAAATTCTCCGTTTACACCAATAGCTAAATTTCTATTTACATCAACCGTAAATTCTCCTGAGAAAGAAAGTGTTTGAATATCATCATATATAACAGAAAAAGAATTTCCGTATTCGTAGCCTAATAATCCATTTGTATTTACTCCGTTAGACTTAGAATTGTTTCGAATAAACAAGGCCTTGTCATCTTCATTGCTATAACTTGCTTTAAAATCGTAACTAATATTTGGAGAGAATTTTCCGTTTAATCCACCAAAAAAGTCATACTTTTTATTGGTTTGAGTGATAAATTGCGTTGGAGAAATGTACGGATTTTTATCACTAAAACTTTTATATGTATTTGTGTTTAAATCTCCGCCAGCACCAACATAAATATTCATATAATTAGCGACTAAAGGATAGTTGATGTTGATATCTGGATATACAAAAACTTGACTTATTTTATTCTCTAAATCTGATGTAAAATACAGTTTTGCACCAATTCTAAAGGTAAAATCGTTGTATGCAAAATTGTATTTAGGTGCAACACCAATTGTAAAAAAGCTATGCTCTAATTTTGTAGTAGCACTATAAGATTGTGCAAATTCTCCGTTTACATAATCAAAAGTAGTATCTAGAATTAAATCGTTTAATTTCCTGTTGATGTTTTTTAGCGAAATTTTAATTTTTGGTTCAAATGCAAAACGCAATTCTTTACTTGATAATCCGTCAGAGAAAAACGAAAGATTTACTTTACTAGAATTGATGAAAAAATCTTCAAAAACAATTTCTGCATCGGTTTCAAAATTAGTGTAGGTTTGTTCTTCATTTATAGCTGAAATTGTAGCTGGTGAATACGTTATTGTGCTAGGTAAACCATACCAATTATATCTGTTCTGTTGGTAATTTACTCCAGTTTTCCAAGAAAAAGAACGTTCTTCTTGTTTGTAAAAAGCGCCAAATGTCATGTTAGAGAAATTGCTATTTAACGGAGTTGTATCTATACTGTTTTCTGATGAAATGTATTTTGCATACAAACCGAAATTGTTTTTAAACGGTGTTGCATGATGTAAAAAAGCTTCAACAAAAGGCGTTGTATTATTCCCAAAACCAGCCGCTAAATAATTTTTATACAAACGTTCTTTAACGCCCATATTAATTCCTTTTGCAACACCGCTTTTAGGAATAAATGTGGATGCAACTGGAGCAGAAAAAATCTGATATTTTAATTGCTTCTTTTGGTTTTTTGCACCTAACTGAATTTTAGGATTCTTTTTTATTTTAAAAGCATCAGAAATTGTTGGAGTATAGGACGTAACAACATTGATAACTTCAGTTTTTATAGTGTCTTTTGCTTTTTTAGTTTGAGCAATTACAAGTGTACTTAAAGTACATAAGCAAAGTGTTAATACAATTTTTCGCATTGTTTTAATCTCTTTTATTGTTGTTAGGAGTTACAGATTCGTTCGTTTTTGCTTCGTTATTTTTTATGTTAGATAATTCTTTTTGAGCCTCTAAAATAACATCGTTGAATTGCGTAAAATTTTTGATAATATTTTCTAAAATGTATGTTGCTTGGTAGGCATCTTTTAAGCCATAATAGTTTTTAGCCATTATAATATAACTTTTTACGCCCCAATATTTATAGGTTGAATAATCTGCAATTAAGGTCTGAACGACTTTATTAGATTCTGCATATTTTTTATTCTGATTTTTAAAGAATGCATTATAATACAAAGCTTCTGCTTTTAATTTTCCATTTGCATTCCGTTCTACTTCATTGTAAAATTCTTCAGCTCTTTGTAAATCGTCTGTTTTAAATGCAGAGCGAGCAATAATTGTCTTTGCATCAAACTCAACATTTTCTTCTAATTTGTCTTTTTGCAATACTTTTTCTGCATACTCAACAGCTTCTTTAAAAAGGTTTTTTTGATAGTAACTTTTCATTAAATTACTTTGTGCAAATAAAATGTTTTGCGGATAATTTGCCTCTAATTCTAAACGAACTAAAAGTGGAGTCGCGTTTTCCCAATCTTCTTTTTCTAAATAAACCTGAGATAGTTTGTTTAAAGATTCTTCACTGAATTGACTTTGATTTTGATTTACAACATATTTATAATATTGTGCAGCTTTTATTTCTTGACTTGTTTTAGATAAAGATTGCGCTAAATAAAAATTAGCTTTTAAGGCGTGAAACCCATTCGGAAAAGCAGCAATATATTTTGTAAAACCCTCAATTGCTTTTTCAGAATTATTTTCTAAGAATTTATTTTCTGCCGCTTCATAGGTTGTGTTGTCTAAATCTGCATCGGTAACATTAACAAAAGAAATGTTTTTTACCCAAGCGGCATACAACTCAACTTGACCTAAATCTACATATACATTTTTAGCGTTGGTAACAGCTTGTCTTGCTTCGTTAGAATTAGGATATGCACTTACAATTGTTTTAAATTTTTCTAATGCTTCTGTGTTGTTACTTTCGTTGTAATACAATAAGCCTTGACGCAATAATACTTTAGGTATATAAGAGCTTTTTGTATGTTTAGATAAAAGAAAATTATACGTTTCGTGCGCTTTCGCATTGTCTTTTATGGCAACATAGGTGTTTGCTAATTGAAACAACCCATCATCTTGTAAATTGGTGAATTCGTAGTTGGTCACTAAATCATTAAGAGTGCTAATTTTTTTAGAATTATCACCTAAAAAACCAAAACTAATTGCTTTTTGATATACCGCATAATCAGATCCAATGCCTAAATTATTTATTACTTTATCATATGCTAAAATTGCATTTGAGTACTTTTTAGTCACAAAATAGCAATCGGCTAAACGAATATTTGCATCATCTAATAACAGAGCATCTTCATTGGTGTTTTTAATAAAACTACTGAATGAATTTGCTGCTTTTGTATATTCTTTCAGCTTAAAATGGCTGTAAGCAATGTTATAATCTATTGTTTTATAGGTGTCAATTTGTGAGGCACCAGAAAATTTTTTGAAGCTTGTAAATCCGTTTAATGATTTTTGGAAATTAGACAATTGAAAATCTGTTTCTGCTTTCCAATACAAAGCCGAAACTTTTATTTTATTGTCAGAAGAAGCTGTAGCTTCTGAAAAATATGGGTACGCTTCTTGTAATTTTTTAAGATTAAACAATTGAACTCCTCTGTAATAAGATACATCTTTGGTTAATTCTCTATTTTCCTTGCTTTTCTTTTTTGCTAAATAATCTAAAGCTCCTTGATAATCTTGTTGATATAAATATGAAGTTACCACCAATTGATTTATTTCTTGATAAAAAGGCGATTTCGGATACGCAGTTAAAAAATCTTGCAAAACATCTGCAACACTTTTGTACGGGTTTCCTTGTTCGTAACTTAATTTGGCATAATTTAAAAAAGCATCTTCTTTGATTTTTGCATCAAAATTCATTTCACTAGCGCTTTTAAAAGCGTTTAATGCTTCAGGTTTTCTTTCTAAATATAAATAACATTCTGCTAAATGATAATACGCATTTTGAGAAACATTATTTTTGTCGCCAATAATTTTATTGAAGTTTTTTATGGCGTTTTCAAAATCGTTTTGTTTGTAATACGCATATCCTAATTGATAATAATCGGTGTTATTCCATTTGCCACGTTTCCCTTTATAAGCTATTAAATAAGGCAAGGCTTCTTTATATTTTTTTAAGTTGAAATAACTTTCTCCTACAATTTTAGAAATGTCAGAAATTTCTTTTTGTTTCGGGTCTTTTAATAATTTCTCTCCTACTTCTATACATTTCTTAAATCGACCATCTTTAAAACTAATGTCTAATAAATAATAGGTCACTTCGCTTGTATAAGAAGCTTGTTTTGCAATTTCTGTTAAATGGATTTCTGCAGTTTGGTAATCTTCTTGTTTGTAGGCAATAAATCCGTAGTAATATCTAGAATCATTTCCATAACGGGCATTATTGATTAATGGAAGAAATTTATTTCGCGCCAATTTTAAATTTCCTGTAGTAAGCAATGCATAACCCATTTTAAAATCTAATTCTTGCTGATTGTCTGTCGATAAAATTTTTGGATTTACTTTAGAATACCATTTTAAGGCATACGCCGCTTTTTTATTTGTAAAATAGTAATTACCAACATTTAAAAAGGCGATCTCTTTTTTGTTGCTATTCGGATTGTTTTCTACAAAACTTAATACCATTTTATCGGCATCAACCTGATTCAGTTTTATAGCACACATTACAGTGTAATATTCAGAATCTGATTTCAAAGTAGAAGTGCTTTCATTTGTTAAAGCAACTTCTTTAAACATTTTTTGAGACGCAGCATAGGCTTTGTTATTATACAATGTAACAGCATTGTTATAAGCAGCTAAACTGTTTGTATCCATTTCTGTTTGCTGAGCAGAAATTACACCAGAACTTAAGACGATTAAAACTAAAAAAGCGAATTTTTTAAAAAAGAGAATATTCATTTTTTTTAAAGGGTTTTTTGGCTAATTGAAAACTATAACGCAGTTTTTATTATTTTGTTTGATGAAAGAATAAAAAAAACAAACAGTAGTTTAAAAATCAAAGGTATAAATTGTTAAAGATTAATTCTCTTAATATTTCTTTAAACTGATAAGAAAATTATAAATTTGTAGAAACTACTTTTTATGGCTGATACAATTTTACATTTAGAAGACGCAGATATTTATCAAAGAGATAATTTGGTACTTTCTAAAGTCAATTTAAAAATTGAAAAAGGTGAATTTTTTTACTTAATTGGTAAAACCGGAAGCGGTAAAAGTAGTTTGATGAAAACTTTATATGGCGATCTGCATCTAAAAAACGGAAAAGGATCTATTGTAGATTTTGATTTAAACAAACTAAAAGAAAAAGACATTCCGTTTTTACGTAGAAAAATCGGAATTGTTTTCCAAGATTTTAAATTGTTAAATGATAGAACAGTTTTTGACAATTTATTATTTGTCTTAAAAGCAACAGGCTGGAAAGACAAAGAAAAAATGACTGCAAAGATTCATGAAGTCTTAGAAAAGGTTGACATGAAAACCAAAGATTACAAAAAACCTTTCGAACTTTCTGGGGGTGAACAACAACGTGTTGCTATTGCAAGAGCTTTGCTAAACGACCCAGAGTTGATTTTAGCGGATGAGCCAACCGGAAATTTAGACCCAAAAACTTCGTTAGAAGTAATGGAATTATTAAACGGAATTCATAAAAACGGAAAATCTATTTTAATGGCAACACATGATTATGCTTTGATTGTAAAGTTTAAACGAAAAACAATTAAGTGCGAAGGCGGAGAATTGTTTGAAGTTGTACAACAAGCAATCATATAATTCATTTCTGCTAAATGTTGAACTCAAAAAAGAAAATTTTTGTAGCCGTAACAAATGATATTTCTACGGATCAGCGAGTTCATAAAATTTCTAATTATTTAGTTAGTAAAAATTTTGATGTTTTAGTCTATGGAAGAGTTTTGCCAACTACTTTTTTGGTGAAAAGAGCTTACAAAATCAAACGGGAAAAGCATTTTTTTAATCATAACTTTTTGTTTTATGCAGAATATAATTTTCGATTATTTTTTCTGTTGTTATTTTACAAATGTGATTACATTTTAGCTAACGATTTAGATACATTGCCGGCTTGTTTTGTAGCAAGTAAGTTTAAAAAAGCTGAATTGGTGTATGATAGCCACGAGTTGTTTTCTGAAGGGCCAGAATTACAAGGAAGAAGTTTTGTAAAAAGTTTTTGGAAACTATTAGAGCGTTTTTTTTTACCAAGAATCAAAAAATCATATACCGTAAGTCAGTCAATTGCCGATTATTATAATACAAAACACAACACTCATTTTGGTGTTATCAAAAACGTTCCGCTTTTAGAAAAACAAATTATAAAGATGAATGCAAAATTCCCAACGAATCATAAAACTGTTTTGTATCAAGGAGTTTTAAATCCTGGAAGAGGAATAAAACCAATGATAAAAGCATTGCATTTTTTAGAAGAAATTGATTTGGTGGTTATTGGTTACGGAAAAGTTGAAGCAGAACTACGTCAATTTGTAAAAGAGGAATTGTTAGAAAATAGAGTTCATTTTTTAGGGAGAATTCCACATGAAGAATTACCTAATTACACAAAGCTGGCAACAATAGGAATGGTTTTAGAAGAACCATTAGGATTAAGTTTCGAGTATTCGTTGCCAAATAAGTTGTTTGATTATATCCATGCCGAATTACCCATAATTTGCGGTAATTTACCCGAAATAAAAAAGGTAGTAGAAACACATCATGTTGGAGTAGTAGCTGAAGATTATTCGCCAGAAAAGATTGCGAAAACAATTCATAATCTTATTGACGATAAAGAACTATACCATCAAATAAAGTTGAATCAACAAAAAGTAAAAAAAGAATTTTGTTGGGAAAACGAACAGCAATTATTAGATAATTATTTTAACTAAACGCTATCAAAAAACCTATTTCCATAATAATTCCAACTCATAACAATCTTCATCATTTAAAAGATTGTGTTGCTAGTATTCAACAACAAAAATATACAGGTTTTGATGTTTGGATTGTTGATGGAGATTCTACTGATGGAACAAAAGAATACTTACAAACATTAAAAGAACCATTTTATTTTATTTCAGAAAAAGACAACGGAATTTACGATGCAATGAACAAAGGCATTTTATTGTCTAGCGGAAAATGGGTGTACTTTTTAGGAGCAGACGATACATTAAAAGAGGAGAATGTCTTAGAGAAAATAGCAAAAGAATTGCAACCTGATTTTGATGTTGTAAGCGGAAAAATTCAATATCAATTTACCGATTCAGATTCAAGACAGGTTAAAAAAAATAAGGGTATTTTTTCTTCTAAATGGTCTAAACAATTATGGCTTAAAAACACAATACATCATCAAGCTACTTTTTATCAAAGAACATTATTTTTAAAAAATAAGTTTAATACAAGGTATAAAGTATTGGCAGATTACGAATTTAATTTGCAGTTGTATAAAAATAAAACGAGTGTAAAAATTATCCCAGATGTCATTGCTCTTTGTAGTAGTAAAGGAATTTCTAAAAACTACAATTGGTCTTTATATAAAGAAGAAATTCGTTTAAAAACAAATCTGTCATCAAAATTAGTATGGCCTTTGTTTTTTATAATTGCCTTGTTAAAATATCTTTCTAAGAAAGCATAAAAAACCCACTTCATTTAAAAAACGAAGTGGGAAAATTGCTATGAAAAAGAATGATAAGAAATTCTTATCATTAAAATAGACGGATAATTTCAGATAATCTTACAGTAAATATTCTAATTTAACATTTATTTAAGCTTATTGGCGTGTAATTTTCTCAAGGTATTTAATTTTGGAGTAATCACATAACTACAATAACTTTGTTCTGTATTTTCTCTGTAATAATTTTGATGCTCAGTTTCTGCTTCGTAAAAAATAGTTAACGGACTGATTTCTGTTACAATTTGATCATCATAAATTTCAGATACTTGTTTAATTACTTTTTCTGAAATTTCTTTTTGGTCTTCATTCTGATAAAAAATTACAGATCTATATTGAGTTCCTCTGTCAGCTCCTTGTTGGTTTAAGGTAGTAGGATCATGAGTTGTCATAAAAATCACTAAAATTTCTTCAAAAGAAATAATACTTGTATCAAAAGTAATTTCAATCACTTCTGCATGACCCGTTAAACCAGAACAAATTTCTCTGTATGTTGGTTTACCAGGAACAGTTCCGCCAGAATACCCAGACACAACCTTTTCTACACCTTTTACTTCTTGAAATACAGCTTCTGTACACCAAAAACATCCACCGCCGACAATGGCAATTTGTAAATTACTTTTCATTTTTTAATTGTATTGAGATTGAATTTACACAAAAACGCAATCCACTTGGTTCTGGTCCGTCAGGAAAAACATGACCTAAATGTGCATCGCAGGTATTGCATAAAATTTCTATACGAGCCATTCCATGCGTTGTGTCTTTAAAATATTTCACAGCATTTTTTTTGATGGGCTCAGTAAAACTAGGCCAACCGCTACTTGAATTAAATTGAATATTAGAATCAAACAATTCGGTATCGCAACAGGTACAGGTATATTTTCCAGTCTCGTAGGTAGAACAATGTTCTCCAGAGAAAGCACGTTCAGTTCCTTTTAAACGTGTAATTTGATATTGTTCTGGCGTTAATTGTTGTTCCCATTCAATATTAGATTTTGTAATAATGTTGTCTGGTGTTGGATTGCCGTTTGTAGCAAAATGTAGCACATCTTTCCAAGTCATTTAGTATTTTTTTAAGTTCGATAGTTTGTCGAAAAATAAGCGTTAAAATTACAATATTTATAGAAATAAATAACTAAATGAATATTGAATAATGATGCTGTAAACGCTGTATTTGAAAACTTTTAATTATATGTATATACGTATAATTTAGTATCGTAATAACTAATAGTTATGTTTTTTTAGAGAATACAATCACTTAAAATACTATTTCATAGTAAGGATTAAGCAATATTTCCATTATATTCTATTACTAACATGTGATAAGCCTTGTTAGATTATTTATAAAATCAGAGTTAAGAACCTGAGGACGTGTCCACCGAAGCCTTTAATACGATTAATATAAAAATGTTTTTAAAAAATAATAAGCCCTACTTTGTTCCTCGTAAACTCGGAACTTCGTAGGGCTTAGGTGGAGACGCCGAGGATGACTTTCGTCTTTCTCTTGTATCCCATTTGGTAAATGCAGTAAACTGTTCTTTCAGAACAGACGACTTAAAACAAAAAATCTGCTCAAGTAAACTTGGCAGATTTTTATTGTTTAATTCGCAGTTTTACTGCGTTAATTGTGGAGACGCCGAGGATGACTTTCGTCTTTCTCTTGTATCCCATTTGGTAAATGCAGTAAACTGTTCTTTCAGAACAGACGACTTAAAACAAAAAATCTGCTCAAGTAAACTTGGCAGATTTTTATTGTTTAATTCGCAGTTTTACTGCGTTAATTGTGGAGACGCCGAGGATGACTTTCGTCTTTCTCTTGTATCCCATTTGGTAAATGCAGTAAACTGTTCTTTCAGAACAGACGACTTAAAACAAAAAATCTGCTCAAGTAAACTTGGCAGATTTTTATTGTTTAATTCGCAGTTTTACTGCGTTAATTGTGGAGACGCCGAGAATCGAACTCGGGTCCAAACAAGCGGCCAAAAGGCTTTCTACATACTTAGTTTTTAATTGGTTTTCGTCAAATAGCTGATTAAAAACAATCCACTAAAAGCTTATCTTCTTTAGTTTCAAAATGGTGTCGAAGCTCCAAAATTTCTATGTTTATTTTTACGATGTCCAAAAAAGAAACGCCATAAACCAAGGCTTTTCGTGGACATAAAGCATGCACACCTAGTGTGCCGAGGCTAAAACCGTACTGTAATTCGGGTTATTAAGCTGCTAAAGCGTAGTTATCTTCGCCGTTTAAAAAGTGTGAAATAAGTTTTACGAGTCTTGATCTCATTCCTCGGTATGCTTACATTCTAACGCGTCTCGCTGTCAAAACCAGTCGTCCCCTTAATGAAATAGTAAAATTAATTTTACGCAATTAAATTAATCCCAAACTTGATTTGGGAACTCATCAATCTATTTCAGAATCCCATTATTTAAAGTCATCTTATCTTTAGAACTTACTTTAAAGAATAGTTAGCAAATTTAATAATAAAAATGACAAAAATAGGGTTTGTGCATCTTTATAAAATGGAATATCTTCGAGCAAAATAAATACTTGATTAGATTATGAAGTTTGGAATCATCAAAGAACGAAAAAATCCGCCAGATAGAAGAGTTGTTTTCTCACCAGAAAAATTACAAGAGTTTCAAAAAACATTTCCAAAAACAACGATAAAGGTTGAAAGTTCTGAGGTTCGTGTGTTTTCTGATAACGATTATAAAAAAGCAGGATTTGACGTTGTAAACGATATTTCTGATTGTGATGTTTTGTTGGGTGTAAAAGAAGTTCCTGTAGAATCTTTAATTCCGAATAAAAAATATTTTTTCTTTTCTCATACCATCAAAAAACAACCATATAACAGAGATTTATTGTTAGCTGTTTTAGAGAAAAACATCGAATTGTACGATCATGAAACGATTGTAAAAGAAAACGGCGCTCGTTTAATTGGTTTTGGTCGTTATGCAGGAATTGTAGGTACATATAATGGTTTTAGAGCTTTTGGATTAAAACATGAAACGTTTAAGTTGCCAATGGCGGAAACCCTAGCAGACCAAAAAAGGTTAATTTCTGAATTGAATAAAATTAAGTTACCAGCTATTAAAATCTTACTAACTGGAAGCGGAAAAGTTGCTCACGGAGCAAAAGAAATGTTAGATGGAATGCAAATTAGAGAAGTTTCTGTTGAAGCCTATTTGACTACTAATTTTAACGAACCTGTTTATTGTATGATTGATGTGTTAGAGTATAATAAACGCAAAGACGGACAAATTCTAGACAATATTGATTTTTACAATCATTCAGACGAATACAAATCTAATTTCATGCGTTTTGCAAACGTAACAGATTATTTTATTGCCGGACACTTTTTTGGTGATGGTTCTCCGTTTTTATTTACAAGAGAAGATGCAAAATCTACCGATTTTAATATTAAATTAGTGGCAGATATTTCTTGTGATATTGATGGTCCAGTTGCATCAACATTAAGAGCATCAACCATTTCAAATCCAATTTATGGATATAATCCGCAAACAGAATCAGAAATTGATTATAAAGACCAAAACGCAATTGTGGTAATGGCTGTTGATAATTTACCATGTGAATTGCCAAAAGATGCAAGTGAAGGTTTTGGTGAATTATTTTTAGAAAATGTGATTCCTGCTTTTTATAATAATGATAAAGACGGAGTTTTAGCAAGAGCCAAAATGACGGAAAACGGAAAGTTAACTGAGCTTTTTTCGTATTTGCAAAATTATGTTGACGGAAACGAGTAGTTGGCAATTAACAATTAACAGATATCAGTAAACAGTTAGCAGTTGTTTAGAAATGAAATTTATATCTAATGAAAATAATAGTATTTAAAATCAACTTTTCTATTGCAAAACAAACAATTTTTAATTGATACTTCAAAAGCAAAAATGCCTTTTGGAAAATACAAAGGGACCTACTTAATTGATTTGCCAGAACATTATGTTGTTTGGTATAATAATAAGGGTTTTCCGGCTGGGAAACTCGGAAAAATGCTGGGTTTGGTTTATGAATTGAAACTAAATGGTTTGGAAGATATTTTAAGACAGATTAGGAAGACACACTAATCTCTTTTTAGAATTATTCCATATATAAGATGAGAAATGCCTAAAGCAAATAGAAATATAAAAGCTGAAACAGGAATGTATAAAGCCAATATTCCTAATAGAAAAATCACCATAGAGAAATAATACAATGCTGTTGTTTTACTAAAATTCAGAATGACTAATGTAAGTTCGTAGGTAATTAAAAAAACCGGAATTATAAATTGTTCAGAGCCATTTCTAAGGAAGTAAAACGCAACTACATACATTAGAATTATTAAAACAATAAGAAGCAAAAACTGGTTTCTAGAATTGGTATTCCAAACTTTATTACCTATTTTCCGTTGGTATCTTCTGTTGCCAAAAAATAAAGCAAGTAAAGAAAACAGCACTACCAATAAAGTGATGATGAATATAAATCCTTCTAAAAAATTAACAGTTAAAAATCCAAAAGGAGAAGAATCGGTACTAAAACCTTTAATAATTGTTTTTATAAATAACGTACCGATTAGAATATAGGTTCCAATAAAAATAGTAGGTCTTTTCCGTAACCTAAAATTATACGATTCGTTTTTAATTAACTTCTTATTTTTAGCCATAATTTGTGAAGCTAATATACAAAAATGAAACTAGCAGAAGCGTTTATATTAAAACAGTCTGATTTATTTCGGGCTATTTTAAACTAGAATAAATTAATAAAAAGGTGTTGCTTTCTGTTTTAGAAGAAGCGTATAATGCTAAAGAAAAAGAATTTTATAAGAAAAAATAATTGGTTAATAGTGTCAATAATAATTCAATTATAATTTGTTTACCGTTCGTCTGATGGCAACTAAATTGATAAGTAATTTTTCTAAATAGTCTAAATGCAACATGTTTGCGCCATCACTTTTTGCATTTGCAGGATCAAAATGAGTTTCTAAAAATAATCCATCAACATTATTCACAACGCCAGCTCTTGCAATAGTTTCTATCATATCTGGTCTTCCGCCAGTAACTCCAGAATCTTGATTTGGTTGCTGTAAAGAATGTGTAATATCTAAAATTGTTGGAGCAAATTTACGCATTTCTGGAATTCCTCTAAAATCAACAATCATATCTTGGTAGCCAAACATAGTCCCTCTATCAGTAATCATTACTTGCGTATTACCAGAATCAATTACTTTTTGAACCGCGTGTTTCATTGCCGATGGACTCATAAATTGTCCTTTTTTTAAGTTGACAACTTTTCCAGTTTTTGCAGCGGCAACAACTAAATCTGTTTGTCGAACTAAAAAAGCAGGAATTTGCAATACATCTACATATTGCGCAGCTCTTTCTGCGTCTGAAGCTTCATGAATATCTGTAACCGTTGGTACATGAAAAGTTTCTGAAACTTTGCGTAATATTTTCAATGCTTTTTCGTCTCCAATTCCTGTAAAACTATCAACTCTACTTCTGTTCGCTTTTTTAAAACTTCCTTTAAAAATGAACGGAATTTCTAATTTATGGGTTACTTCTAGTACTTTTTCTGCAATTCGCATTGCCATATCTTCGCCTTCAATAGAACAAGGTCCGGCAAGTAAAAAGAAGTTGTTAGAATCTGTATGTTTAATATTAGGAATTAGCTTAATATCCATCGAAAAATAATTTTAGCAAAAATACAAAATAAATATTGCTTTTGAATTCATATCTTTAGCCTTTAAATTTATAACCATGAAAAAAATAGTTACACTTCTTATTGCTTTTATGTTGATGTATTCTTGCAAAACAGAAAAGAAAAATACCAATAAAGAAATTACAGTTGATAGTATTGATACCACAACAGTTAGAAAACATTTATACACCTTGGCTTCTGATGAAATGGAAGGAAGACGTACTGGAACTCCAGGAATTGAAAAAGCTGCCCAATATATTGAGGGAGAATTCAAAAGAATAGGATTAAAAACCTATGATACGCTAACAGATTTTAGACAAAATTTTACCTTTACAGACAGAAGAAGTAAAGAAGAAGTAACAGCTTTTAATGTTGTCGGAATTTTAGAAGGAAAAAGTAAAAAAGACGAATATGTTGTAGTTTCTGGACATTATGATCATTTAGGAATTAGAAAAATAGAAGGAGAATTAGATAGTATTTATAATGGTGCAGACGATGATGCTTCTGGGGCAACTGCCGTTTTAGCGTTGGCAGAATATTTTAAGAAAAAAGGAAATAATGAACGTACAATTGTATTTGTTGCTTTTACGGGTGAAGAAATGGGATTGTTAGGTTCTAGACATTTCGGAAAAGATGTTGATGCTAGTAAATTTGTAGCAGGAATTAATATAGAAATGATTGGAAAAAATTCTAAATTTGGACCAAAAACAGCTTGGTTAACAGGTTTTGATCGTTCTAATTTTGGAAAAATAATTCAAAAGAATTTAGAAGGAACAGGTTATGTTTTACATCCAGATCCGTATGATAAACAAAATTTATTTTTTAGATCAGACAATGCTTCTTTAGCGCGATTAGGAATTCCTTCTCATACATTTTCTACAGTTCCATTGCCAACAGATATACATTACCATAAAGCTTCTGATGAAGCAACAACGTTAAAAGTATCTGTAATTACAGAAACAATTAGAGCAATTGCGTTAGGAACTGAAAGTATCATCAACGGTAAAGATACACCAACGAGAGTGCAGTTGACTGAAAAGGAAATGGGAGGAAGACGTTAATAAAAAACAATTTTAACTTATAGCTTTTATTGTTAATACAAAAACGAAGGAAAAAAATCCTCTAAATATAATTTAGAGGATTTTTCATTGAATTTGTGGTCATTAAAATTGATAACGTACACTTAAAGCGATATCTGAATTTAATCCTTTATAGACATTGTTAAAGCCATATTCAGGTCTATAATCTAAAGAAATTAAAATCGGTGCTTCAAAATTATACTCAATACCAATGTCTCCAGTTCCAAAGAAAAAAATTTTTGCAGTTCCATTGACTCTAAAGTTTCCAATTCCACCACCAAAACCAGCATACCAGTTAAATCTATTTCCTAAAGACCAAACCCATTGAAAAATTCCAGTTGCTTTTAAAGAATCTTCACCAGATTTACTGCGCAAGCCTAAATCAATTTCTAACCTGCTACTATAGCCCATTAAAGCTTGATAAGAGATTTCGCCTCCTAAACCACTATTGTCACCAAAACGAATCCCAATTGCATTTACAGAAATTTCTTGTGAACTTACTGTAAATACAGTTGAAAATATTAAACCGAAAATCAAAAATAATTTTCTCATAATTTTAAAGATAATTAAGTTAAACTTTTGTTTTAAAGCTAATTAAGTTAGTGTGAAGTTACGCTATTTAAAATAAAGATTGAAAAAATAAATAAGCATTTGATTGTTTTGTATTTTTGATCTCTTATATATGATTATATTTTAAATGAATATACATTTTATTTCCGTTGGAGGAAGCGCAATGCACAATCTTGCAATTGCTTTGTCAAAAAAAGGTTTTACGATTACTGGTAGTGATGATCTTATACACGAACCATCAAAATCTAGGTTAAAAAAACATGGATTATTGCCAAATGATTTTGGTTGGTTTCCAGAAAAAATAGCATCAGATTTAGATGTTATTATACTTGGAATGCATGCTAAAAAAGACAATCCAGAATTGTTAAAAGCTCAAGAATTAGGTTTGAAAATTTATTCGTATCCAGAGTTTTTATTTGAACAATCTAAAGATAAAACGAGAGTTGTAATTGGAGGTTCTCATGGAAAAACGACTATAACTGCTATGATTTTACATGTTATGCATTATCATGATAAAGAAGTAGATTTTATGGTTGGTGCTCAGTTAGAAGGATTTGAAACGATGGTTCATTTAACAGAAGAAAATGATTTTATGTTGTTAGAAGGGGATGAATATTTAAGTTCGCCAATTGACAGGAGACCAAAATTTCATTTGTACAAACCGAACATCGCTTTGTTAAGTGGAATTGCTTGGGATCATATCAATGTTTTTCCAACTTTTGAAAACTATCTTGAGCAGTTTAAAATTTTTATTGATTTAATTACAAATGGCGGAATATTAGTTTACAATGATGAAGATGTAATTGTAAAACAACTAGTTGAAGAATCTACATCCACAATAAAAAAGTATTCATATAAAACTCCAGGTTATTTTATACAAAACGGAATTACCTATTTACAAACAGAAGAAGGAGATTTACCTTTAGAAATTTTCGGAAAACACAATTTGCAAAACTTAGCAGGAGCAAAATGGATTTGCCAACATATGGGAATTGATGAAGATGATTTTTATGAAGCAATTGTATCTTTTAAAGGAGCAAGCAAACGTTTAGAAAAAATTGCAGAAAATAATTCAACTGTTATTTTTAAAGATTTTGCGCACAGTCCAAGTAAAGTAACTGCAACTACTAAAGCAGTGAAAGAACAATATTCAGAAAGAACAATTTTGGCTTGCCTAGAATTACATACGTATTCTAGTTTAAATGCTAAGTTTTTATCAGAATACAAAGGGGCTTTAGATTCAGCGGATAAAGCAGTTGTTTTTTATTCGCCAAATGCGGTAAAAATTAAACAACTTGATGAGGTTACTAAAGAACAAATAGCGAATGCTTTTGAACGAGAAGATTTAATTATTTATACAAATCCACAAGAATTTAAAGAATTTTTGTTTTCTCAAAACTTAAAAAATACAGCTTTATTGTTAATGAGTTCTGGTAATTATGGAGGTTTAGATTTTGATGAAGTTAAGGAGCTAGTGAATTAGTTTTTACCTATTGATAAGACTCTTTGATACCATTTAATATCACTCAATTTATTTATCACATAGATAAAATGACTTTTACTATATAAGGCTTTTATTAAGAGTTTTATTCTAATATTAGTGATCATACATAATTTTAAAAAGCGGTTTCTGTTTTGGCTCTTTTTGGGAGTGTTTAATAACTTAAATACCGAGTTTCTATAACGGATTACACTTGAGCTATTTTTGAAAATTAGATGTTTCGTATTTAGAAAAAGAAATGAAGCTACTGCCAAAAATGCGTTTAATTGCTTAAAGATTGACGGAAATTTATCGATGCTTGTTAAGGTGTTGGCTTTGAATGATAGTAGAAACAGATCGTAGTAATTTCTCAACGCTATGTTTTTATATAAATAACCATAATCATTGAGTTGTTTATTGATGATTGTATGGGTAATTTGATGTTCATGTGAAAGTAATTTAAAACCATCTACTTTTCTTAATTGTGGTTTTATGATTTGATAGTTGAAAATTGGACTAAATTTTTTCAAGGTCATTTCAAGGTGAACTTCAATAGCATTGATTCTCCCTTTCTTAATCATCCTAGAATAGTGTTTTATATAACCTAATTGTTTTGGTGTTTTGTCTAAGAAAGTATATCGATTTTCTGATAATGTTTTTAGCGTTTTATGAGCAATATTCTTATCAACAATAAAATCAATATCTCCAACCATTCTTTCTGCAATATCTTCATATAAACCTTCAAGTAAATTCCCTGTTCCTTTTAAGAAAACAGGAGTAATGTTGTTTGCTAGCAATAACTCGTTGACTTCTTTTGCTTGTTCTATTATTTGTACATTTCTTTCTCTGTTTAAATCGGTAATGTGTTTCATGTAATTTACCAGTTCTTCCGGCACATAAGAAAGGAAATTTGCTCTTTTAAGATTGCAGTACAATGCAGGGAAAACATAGTGTTCTGTACTCAGTTTAACAACATTGTCCCAATCAACACTTCCATATTTTATTTCTTGTTCAACAATTTTTCTGTTGTGTTCTTCATGAGAAATTGTTAAACATTTTCCGACAAAAAATAACGTTTCTTTATAATTCATCCTTAAAAATTTTAGAAACAGTTTCAATCATTTTTGAGTTGTTAGAATAGGTGAGTTGATAAGATGGCAATTCCAAAAACCATTCTAAAAATACAGTAGCATTTTTTTCTATGGGTGAAATCCAAGAATCAGGTATTAATTGCTGAAAAGCATCAATTTTAGATATTGGTTTTATTTCCATTTCAACTTCAGGATTGTATTTAATAAAAATTAATGCTTTGCATTTTAATTTTAAATCGTAATTAATATTTCTTGGCGGTAAATAGCGAACAATTTTATGTAACTCTTTTAAATGATGTTCAGCTATTTTGTCTAACTCTGGATAAAATGGAAGTAAGGTCGGAACACTTTTCTTTTTTATTGAAATAGCTGCTGGATATGTATAAGCGTCCTGATTGTTGTCTATAGGAACAAAATCATCAGCAATACAATCAAATCCGTTTGCATTTAGCAACGCTAAAGAAGTACTTTTCCCACTTCCAGAATCGCCTAAAAAAAGCAGAGATTCTTTTCCGTTACTAACTGCTGATGCATGAAAAACACCCATCCAATCTTCTTCTGGTTTTTTATAACAATCAATTAACAACTGCATAGAAATTTTACCTTGAAAAACGTGTGCCTGTTCTTTTTTCCAACGTCCAATTAGTTTTTTGTTTTTAACAAATAAAATCAAATTTTTATTTTCAAAAACTTGGTAATTGAAATGAAACTTGGTTTGATTTTTTACTTCTAAATGAGCAAAAATAAGATGAATTTTAGATTCTAAATATTCATTTTCAAATTGAAAAAAAAAGATTCTATTCTTAATCGAATACTGTTTTTTTGAAAAGAATTTTGTTGGAACTTTATAATTTGAAGTATCTAATAGAGCTTCTTTTGTAACTCTGTTATTTTCTGAATAAAGAGAATAAATATCAACAATAAATTTTTTAATGACATTTTTAGGAGCATCAACTTTTTTAATTACCCAAGTTTCAATTTCTTCAAGAGAAACTTTTTTATTTATTTTTAATAAGATTTTTGTAACAATAGGTTCTAAAACTAAATATGAATTTGAGTTTTTAAACCAAACTATATTTTTCGCCTCAATTTTTTTTACTACTAATTCCCCCATTAAAAATTAAAATGAATTTATAAAAACTTCAAAATTTAGATTTCTTTACTAGAATCCACCTCCTGGAGCGATTGGGCTCCTTGCTTGTGCTGTTTTAGGATTTAATAATAGATATGTTCCAATAGCAGTTAAAGCAGTGTATTTACCATAGCTTCCTATTTTTTTAATGGCTTCCTTACGAGTAATATTTTCATTTTTCTTTTTCATGTTGTTCTTCATCTCAAAATTATTTTAAGAATATTCTTTTGGTAATATTTCCGTTATCAGTTTCAAGTTTAACAATGTAAATTCCTTGTTTTATAGAATCTGATAAATTAACATCTATTGTTGTGTTAGATTTTAAATTTTGAAAGTAAATTTTTTCACCTAAAATAGTGTAAACGGTTAGTATCGCTTTATCATCCTTTAATCCAGCAATTCTTAAGTTACGATCAGAACTTAAATAGATACTTACTTGATCTATATTAAAGTCATTAATATCTAATGTTTTTCTTAAGTCTGATGTAGAAGTATGTAAATAAAATCGACCAATTCCACTACTATCAGAATCTAACGTAATTTTATAAGTACTGTTATTTTCATCTAAACGGGTAATTGTTTTTAGCTTTGTGTCTTCAATAAAAACCATTAATTCACTCGATAAATTTTGATGGTTGATTGAAAAAGCAACTTCCTTGCCAGTAACTGCATTTAGGCCTAAAGGAATAATTGTGTTTTCATAATCATTTTGAGGTAATGATTGTAACATAAAATTAACTCCTTCACTATTAGAAACTAAGTGAGAAAATAAGCTAAAACTGGTAGATTGTGCTGTAAATGTACCAGCGTCAAATCCAGGGTCTAATTTTTTGGTTGTATTTTCTACATATCTAATTTCTGTAAATTCTTGATTATTATCTTTATCATTAACAAATACTTTTATTGTTGGATTGGTAGTCTCTTTATAAAAAGTAATTCCCGTTTGGTGACTTTGTAAAGATTGAGCTAACACAAAATTATTTGCATTAGAATTGTCTGCATTTACAAAAAATCCTTGACCTGGATGAATATAATCTGTACCGTTTAAAGTAATATAATTCGTGCCATTCCAAACATATATAAATTCATGAGTGTCTGTAATATTTGCAGAATTTGCAGCAATTAATTCACTCACTTTTATGTAAGAAGAAAAAGGATTCCCAATAAAATTCCATTTATTTAAAGCACCAAAACCTTGTGAGATTGTAAGAAGAATACCCGTATTAGGAAAAGTGCCAATAAATCCATAATTTCCAGCACTCGTTCTTTTTAAAGAATAGCCTTGTCCTTGGTTAAAAGTTGTAACAGTTCCGCCAGTTTGAAAATAATCCCAACTTCCACTTGCCGAGGTAGTATTATTATAAGTGCCTACTGCATCATTATTTAATGTGCCAGAAACATTAATAGAATTTGTAGTATTCCAAGCATCATCATATTGTTCTCCAACTACTGGAGGTGAAACTAAATGCCAATTGGTGTCACTTACATTAACATTATAGGTAAGATTGCCCGTTGCACTACCTTTTACAATTAAAGAACCTCCGCCGCTTATTGTTAGGCTACCAATAACTGTAAATAAACCACTAACAGTTAATGAATTTACAGAATTAATAGTTAAGGCTTCACTTGCGTTAATAGTTAAGTTACCGGCTAGAGCTGTTGTTCCAGAACTAATTACTGGTGATGTTGCAACGTCAGGAACCGAAACTATAGATGTACTCGTTGGAATGCCATTTGTCCAATTACCGGCCAAGCTCCAAACAGAACTTGATGTACCTGTCCATGTATTTACTGTTGTACCACTTAAAGAAAAAAGTTCTCCTGAAAAGGGTACAAAGTCTTCTCCAGTTGTACTAGACGCCCAATTAGTTTTATTAACAACTTCCGCTAAATATTCAGAATATGTCGCTTTATTGTTACGAGAACCCGTATAAGCTCCTCCGTTAGGACTACTAGATGTGTTTATTTCTAAGAAATTTGTACCAATAACTAAACCTGTATCTGTTAGTTCATTAGTAACAGTACCGTTCATTATACCTGTTAGATATACTGTTGGAGTCTCTGAATCTGTGCCTAAGTAAACAAATATAGCTTCACCTGAAGCGCTCCATCCAAAAGTGCCACTTTTTGTAATGGACCCAATAGAGACGTTTAATAAAGGATTAGATACTGCATCAACATCTGTAAAGGTAATAATAGTACCAGCTTGAATAATTGAGGTTCCAGTATCCCAAATTATTCGTCCCGTTCCACCATCTTTAATATAGATCGTTGAGTTTGCGATAATATTATCTAATGCAATTAATGAGAAATCATCATCACCATTAGCATTAAATCCTACAAAGGCTACGTCTCCGAGAGCTGGAGCTTGAGCATTTGATGTGTTTATGTTAATGAAAATTAGAAAAAATAGGCATACAAAGAAGCCTCTCAATGAGTATTTTTTTTTCATAGCGTTGAAAATTTTCAATAAAGTTAGTAAAAAAAAATTAAAAAAAATAATGCCTATCAATAAGGTATTAATACTAGGTTTAATTTTTTCTCCAAAAGAAGGGCGAGAATAAAATTAAAACAGTAAACAGTTCTAAACGCCCAATTAGCATTAAAAAGGCACAGAACCATTTTGCAGCATCCGTTAAATGGGCATAATTATCAACAGGACTAACGGAGCCAATTGCTGGGCCAATATTGCCTAAAGAAGAAGCAGCAGCACCAAGAGCCGAGAGAAAATCTAATCCTAAAAAAGTTAGTATTACTGATGATACCACAAAAATTAGCATGTAAATAATAAAGAAAGAAATAATATTAAATACAATTGTATGGTTTACAGGTTTATTGTCATATCTAACAGGAATAATTGCATTTGGATGTAATGCTTTCTTAAATTCTAAAAAGCTGCTTTTTAGCATCACAATATGGCGTACAATTTTTACACCACCACTTGTAGAACCTGCTGAACCACCTACAAAGAAAAGAGAAAAGAAAATTCCAGTCGCAAAGAAACTCCACATGGTAAAATCTGCACTTACAAAACCAGTTGTCGTAAGCACAGAAATAACTTGAAAGAATGAATGTCTAATTGCACTTTCAACTTTTCCGTAAATCATTGGATGATCTATAGTTGTTTTAAGAGTTGGATCTTGATAAAAAATTATGATTACAGCGATAATGGTTGATATAATTACTATACCAAAAAAGTAATATTTAAACTCTTCGCTTTGAAAGATCTTACGAACTTTCCCTTTTAAAGCAAAATAAGTAAGCACAAAATTTGTTCCAGCAATAAACATAAAAATAATTATGATATACTGTACCATTGGCATTGCATTATAATGTGCTATGTTTGCATTTTTTGTAGAAAATCCGCCAGTGCTCATAGTAGCCATTGCGTGATTTATAGCATCAAACCATGTCATGCCTGCAAATTTTAATAAGAAAAACTCACAAAAAGTAAGTGATACATAAATAAGCCATAAACGTTTAGCCGTATCTGAAATTCTTGGATGTAATTTATCGGTTGATGGTCCAGGAGCTTCTGCCATAAAAAGTTGCATTCCTCCAATTCCTAACAAAGGTAAAATGGCAATAGTTAAAACAATAATTCCCATACCACCAATCCAATGAGTTGCGCTTCGCCAAAATAATATACCTTTTGGCATACTTTCTATGTCTGTTAAAATAGAAGAGCCAGTTGTAGAATACCCTGATAAAGTTTCAAAAAAAGCATCGGCAAGATGAGGAATTTCTCCAGTAAAAAGAAAAGGGAACATACCTGTTATTGATAAGACAAGCCAACCTAATGTTACAATTAAATATCCTTCTTTTTTTTGAATATTTGTTGATGTTGGTTTATTAAAAAAGTATAATAATAACCCTACTGAAACAGTAATTATACCCGCATTTAAAATACCAAATTTTGCTTCTTCTTGATGATAGATGCTAAAAGGTAGAGCAATAAACATAAAAATTCCGTTTAAAATAGCTGTTATGCCAAGAAAACGATAAATAATTTTTAAGTTTAAAGAACGCATTTATTAAGATTTGAATAATTCTTCTACTATAGAAATTGCTTCTGGTAAGCAGAAAACGATGGCTTTATCTCCGGCTTTTATTTGAAAGTCACCAAAAGACATCATTGCTTCTCCATCTCTAATAATTCCACCAAAAACAGCTTCTCTAGGAAGTTTTAGTTCCCGAATAGGTTTCTTAGTTACTTTAGAGCTTGGCTTAACTTCAAACTCAAAAATTTCAGCATCAATATTGTGTAAATTAGCAAGTGCAACAACTTCGCCTTTTCTTATATGTTTAAAAATACTACTTGCTGCTAATAATTTTTTGTTTATCAATGTATCAATTCCAATGGTTTGAGAAATGTTTATATAATCCATATTCTCTACTAAAGCAATTGTCTTTTTTACTCCTTTAGATTTTGCCACCAAACAAGACATAATATTTGTTTCAGAGTTGCCCGTTACAGCAATAAATGCATCCATTTCTCTAATGTTTTCTTCTTCTAATAACTCAATATCTCTTCCGTCGCCATTAATTACTAAAGCATTAGATAGTTTATCTGCAATATCAAAGGCTTTATCTTTATCTTTTTCAATTATTTTAACGTTAAAATTTTCTTTGCAAAGATTTCTTGCAGTTTTAAAACCAATACTACTTCCGCCTAAAATCATTACATTTTTAATGTTTATTTGTTTTTGGCCAATTATTGGATATAGCTTTTCGATACTGCTTTTTGGAACAGAAAAATAAACTTGATCTTTAATTTTATAAACAGTATCTCCACGTGGAATTATTGTTTGAGAAACGCCTTCACGTTTAATGGCAATGGTAATAAAATCTACCAAAGGAAATTTATCTTTTGCTTCTTTTACTGTTAAATCTAAAATAGGAGATTTATTTTCTAATGTTGTGCCCATTAAATTAAACAACCCTTTTTCAAACTCAACAGTATCATTAAAAGAAGATTGATTTAACAACATTTTTATTTCATTTGCTGCTAATTCTTGCGGAGAGATCATAAAATCAACACCAAATTTTTTAAAGTCGATGATATCGTTTTTTAAAAACTCTGGGTTGTCTATTCTAGCAATGGTTTTTTTAACTCCAAGTGCTTTTCCAATAACAGAAATCGTAAAATTAGTATTCTGAGATTCAGTTACAGCTAATAATAAATCGGCAGATTCTATTCCTATTTCTTTTAAAAGATTGATAGAAGTAGCATCGCCTTTTTTAGTAAAAACGTCTAAATGGGTATTAATATATTCTAGCTTATCTCCATCAAAGTCAATAACATAGGTATCTTGAGCTTCATAAGACAATAATTTAGCTAAATGGAAACCAACATCTCCAGCACCAGCTATTATAATTTTCATAAAAATAAAAATGAAATATAGTTTGCAAATGTATTGTTCTTTAATTGCATCTGCAAAAAAAAGAAATTATTATTCAATTTTAATACTCTAAATAAAGCTTATATTTATTCTAAAAATCGTTAAAAATGAAAAAGTTAACTATTAAATCTTGGGCTATTGAAGATAGACCAAGAGAAAAATTAATCCTTCAAGGGAAATCTGTTTTAACAGATGCAGAACTTATCGCAATTCTTATAGGTTCTGGAACAAAAAAAGAAAGTGCTGTTGCGTTAAGCAAAAGAATTTTAAACTCTGTAAATAATAATATTAATGAGTTGGCCGCTTTAACTTTTGAACAATTAAAAGAGTTTAAAGGAATAGGAGAAGCAAGAGCAGTTAGTATTATTACGGCTTTAGAATTAGGGAAAAGAAGACATTTTGAACAAGTTGAAAAGAAACCAATCATAAAAAGAAGTAAAGATGCTTTTCAAATTTTACAACCAATTATTGGAGAATTACAACATGAAGAATTTTGGGTGTTGTATTTAAATAATTCAAACAAAGTAATTGCTAAAAAACAATTAAGTAAAGGAGGAATAACAGCTACAATGGTTGATGTAAGATTGTTGTTTAAAAAAGCAGTTGAGCTGGCAACTGTTGGTATTATTGTGTGTCACAATCATCCTTCAGGAAAATTAACACCAAGTAAATCTGATGAAATCTTAACCCAAAAAATTAAAGAAGCTGGGCAAACATTAGATATAAAATTGCTGGATCATTTAATTATCACACAAAAAGATTATTTTAGCTTTGCAGATAGCGAAATGCTTTAATTAGAAAAAAAATTACAAAAATTGATACTAGTTTATACTCATAAAATAACACCAAGATTGCGATATGTTTTTAAACATATTTTTACACGTGTATTACAAATCCCTGTTGATTTCACAACTAAAATAGAAGAATTTATTGCTTTTAATGGTTTGAAAATGAACTATTCTAAAGCGCCACTTGGAAGTGAGTTTTTTATTAGAAGTAACGATTTGTTATTTGAACAAGGTGTAAACGATTTAGATATCAATGTTTTTCATTGGGAAGAAACTCCGTGTTTTTTTAACTCTGGATCAAAATCTGTAATTCCGTTTGATGTTTTTGCTGCGAGTTTTTATTTATTAAGCAGATACGAAGAGTATTTACCTCATGTTAGAGATGATCATGAGCGTTTTACAGCAGAGCAAAGCTTGGCCTTTAAATATCGATTTTTAGAAAAACCTTTGGTAGATATTTGGGCTTATAAATTAGTAGAAAAGCTAAAAGAAAAATTTCCAGATTACAGTTATAAAACGCGTACATATAAATACATTTCTACAATAGATATTGATAATGCATATGCTTATAAGTATAAAAGTTTGGTTAGAACTTTTGGAGCGTTTATCAAAGATTTTTTTTCCTTTAAATTGAGAAATTTTTGGGATAGATTTGCAGTAATAACAAATATTAAAAAAGATCCTTACAATACTTTTGATGCAATTTTAGCGCTTAAAAATAAATACAACATAAATACTACATTCTTTTTTTTAGTTGCAGATTACACCACTTTTGATACGAATGTTTCTCCGGCAAAAAACAAATTTAGATTGCTTATTAAATCAATGGGAGATTATGCAAAAGTTGGTTTGCATCCATCTTACTTTTCTATGAAAGATGAAACTATTTTAAAGAAAGAAAAAGAACGATTAGAAGCAATTACAAATATGCCAATGGAAAAATCTAGGCAACATTATTTACGATTTAGTTTACCAGAAACGTACCAACATTTAATCGATTTAGAAATAAAAGAAGATCATTCTATGGGGTATGCAAGTCATGTTGGTTTTAGAGCCAGTACCTGTACACCATTTTATTTTTACGATTTAGATTTCGAAATTCAAACACCATTAAAGATTGTTCCTTTTGCACTTATGGACACAACTCTAAATGATTATATGGAATTAACTCCAAGACAGTCTTTGGGTAAAATTAGAGAATTGAAGAATGAAGTAAAAGCAGTAAACGGAACCTTTGTCACCCTGTTTCATAACGAAAGTTTAAGCGACTATTTACGTTGGAAAGGTTGGAGTAAAGTTTACGAATCTATGTTAAAAATAGCTACTGATTAAAATGATTCATCTTGTAAAAAGAAATCAAATTAATGAAGAAAAATACAATACCTGTATTTCTAAATCTTTGCAAAGTAGAATTTATGCGTATTCTTGGTATTTAGATGTTGTTGCAAGTAATTGGAATGTTTTAGTTTTGAATGATTATGAAGCTGTGATGCCATTGCCTTTTCAGAAAAAATTTCTAATATCATATATTACTCAACCATTTTTCACACAACAATTAGGTGTTTTTTCTAAGCAAGAAATCTCTGAAAAAACAATCCAATTTTTTTTAAAAAACATTCCTAGAGAGTTTTTAAAAATAGCATTACAATTTAATTCAGAAAACAATTTTTCTAATGAATATACCATTACAAAAAACAATTATATCCTATCATTAGATAAAGAGTATGAAATTCTTTATAAAGGTTTTTCTAAAGGACGAAAGCGTGCAATTCAGCAAAGTTTAAAAAATCAATTTGATATTGAAGAAATCTCTTTTTCTGAATTGTTGATGTTATCTAAAAAACACTATTCTTTTAAAGAAATTGAAGAAAATGAATATAAAAAACTCATAAAATTAGTTGAGGTTTTAAAAAGTAAAAAGAAAGTAAAAATAATTGGGGTAAAAATTAATAATGAATTAATTGGAGGCGCTGCTTTTATGTTAGATTCACAAAGAATAATTTACTTATTCTCTGCAGTATCTAAAATCGGAAAAGAAAAACAAGTTGCAAGTTTGTTGTTAAACGATGTAATTAAAGAATACTCAAACACAAAACGAATACTCGATTTTGAAGGTTCTCAGCTCTCTGGAATTGCATCATTTTTTAAAAGCTTTGGAGCGAAACCTGAAACTTATTTTTTACTTAAAAAATGGTTGCTGTAAAGCTTCCAAAAAACAATCGCAGAAACAATTCCTGTAATCCACATTAAAGAAGCAGAAGTTATCGCTGCGCCTTTTATTCCGTATTTAGGAATCATATAATAATTGCTAAAAACATTTATCAGCAACGCAACAGAAGTGATGTAAAAATTTACATGTGCTTTACCAATTGATGACAATAAATTCCCAAATAATCCTCTAAAAATTAATATTCCACAAACACCAACTATTAAAATTAGAAAAGAAGTTTTGTATTGTGTAAAGTTTGCATCAAACAGATTTAAAATAAAACCTGAAAACACCCCGAAGAAAACACAAAAACCAATGCTTAAAATAGTAAAAAGCGATAAGTAACTTTTAATGTATTCTATAATGTATTTTTTATTGTAAATATTTTCTGTAAAGGCAACAAAATCGGTATTTATAAAAGCTCTTGGTAAAAACAATAAACTTAACGGAATTAAGGAAATATATTTGTAATTGGTAACCATTTCTGCATCATTTAATAAAAGACCAATCAACAAAATATCAATTACAAATAACAATTGAGTGACCACATTAGAAAAGCTTGCAAAAATCCCATAACTCCAAAATTTACGATTTATGATCGTTAGTTTTTCCTTGAAAAGTAAATCAGATTTAAACTTTTTAATAAAAAAAAGCACAGAAAGTGTAGGTGTTAAAACTAACGCCATTGCATATCCTTTTTCTTTAAAATAATAACTTAAAATCAATACAGAAATAGTTAAAATTGAAGTGAAAATTATTTCTGTAAATGCAAATAATTTGTTTTTATGTTGAAGTCTAAACTGAATTTTAATCAACTCAAAGATATAAGCCGGAATTAATATTATTGATAAAAAAGCGAGATAATATTTTGTGTTTTCGAATTTAAAATTAATAAAAATACTTGCTAAAAGAAGAATGAAAATTAATATGAATGTAGCCCAGATTCCTTTAAAAAAAGTATACCTAAACAAACTGTTTTTCTCTTTATTGGTTTTTAATAAAGAACCAAATCTTAATAAACTTTGATGCAATCCAAAACCACCTATTGGAATGATAAACACAATAATATTATACCCAAAAAGAACAATTCCAAGTTCTTTATTAGGAATTAATTGTAGCGCAACCCAAGAAGCAACAAAAGATAAAAGTCTAGAAACTATGGATGCTGATAAAATGTAATTACCAGATCTAGAAACAAAATTTTGTATGTAATTTTTTAATAAATTCAATTTTTTTTGCTTACTATTTTATAATATAAATTAGAAAATACATCAGAAATAATTTCTTGACTAAATTTAGTCTGTATGTATGAGTGCATTTTTTCTGTATTGAGTTTTGTTGGGTTTTTATATTGTTTTACAATTTCTGTAACCAACGTATTTTTATCTTTTAAAGGAATAATCGAAAAGAAATCTTGAGGTTTTAATTCGTTTAAAATACCTGTATTTGTTGATATTACAAAAGTTCCGCATGCAATCGCTTCGGGCATTACAATACCAAATGTTTCGTAATTGCTAAATGAAACACAAATAGTTGCTTCTTGTAAATGTGATGCCAATTCTTTTTGGGAGACATGATTGATAAACTCAATATTAGCAGTCTTAAATTGCAATTCAGAAATCAGTTTTTGATATTTTTCTGATGTTCCACCAATAAATGTCCAGCTAAAGACTTCAATTTCTTTTTCTAAAAGTTTGGCAACTTTTAGCATATCGTTTATATTTTTTTGAGCATCATTTAAACCTGAAACGTGCACGATTGTAAATTCTTTTCTTTTTTGATTTGAAGGAATAAAAATTTTGGTATCAACAACATTTCCAACAGGAAAATAATTTCCTTTTAAACCTGAATTCTGCATTCCATTTTTTAATTCATCACTAACAGGACAAACAAAAGCAGCTTTTTTTACAATCAGTTTTGAGCACATTTTTTGAAAACATGAAATCCTGTTTTTTCTAGAATTTAAAAAACCTGTCCAATGTTCAGAAATGATAAAAGATTTTCGTTTTAAAATTTTTTGATGCAATGCAAATATCCCAAACGGGTACAACGTATTTACATGAATAACATCATAATTACCAATTAATCTTAAAATTTGAATATATGTTTTGTAAAAACGAATTGCTTTTAAAATAGAGTTTTCTGTGTGTTTTACATAACCAACATAAGTTGTAAGATTGGCATCAATATCTTTTTTAATAGTGGTTTTTGCAATTTTTTTACTTGACACAATGTGTAAAACAGAAACATTATGTTTTAAACTAATTGCTTCTGCATGTCTTTGAATAAAATCTCCATTCGTTGGATATTCCTTTGAAGGAAACCAACTACATAGAAAAAGGATATGTAATTTTTTAGTCAAAAACAGGTAAACTTTAGTTACAAATATAAAGACTTAAAAGAGTTTTAAGGTTTGGTTTATATTTATATTTTTACCATATGAAAATAAAACACATTTTTTTTGATTTGGATCATACGTTATGGGACTTTGAAAAAAATTCTAATCTTACTTTTGAGCAACTTTTTAAAGTGCACAACATTCAATTAGAATTGCAAGATTTTTTATCAGAATATTCTCCAATTAATTTCAACTATTGGAAACTATATAGAGATGAAAAAGTGAGTAAAGAAAATTTAAGATATGGTAGATTAAAAGATACTTTTGATAAATTAAACTACCCTATAAGTGATGATTTAATTTATTTATTATCAGAAGAATATATAAATGAATTACCATCAAATAATTATTTATTTGAGGGCGCTATAGAATTGTTAGAGTATTTGCAGCCAAAATACGAATTACACATTATTACAAATGGATTTGAAGAAGTTCAGAATTTAAAATTAGAAAAATCTGGAATCAAGAAATATTTCAATAAAATTATTACATCTGAATCTGTAGGCGTTAAGAAACCAAATCCGAGAGTGTTTGAGTTTGCATTAGAGAAAGCAAGTGCAAAGGCAGATAATAGTGTTATGATTGGAGATAATTTAGAGGCAGATATTATGGGCGCATTAAATTGCGGAATTTCAAGTATCCATTTTAATTTAGAAAATCTTATATTTAATGGAGAAAAATACACATCTGTTTCTCATCTTTTACAAATAAAACAATATCTTTAAACACTATTCATTGTTGATAAAGAACACTTACGTAAATGAAGAAAATAGTTGTTTTAGGATTTTTTATAATTAGTTTTTCGCTTTTTGGACAGCAAACCGTTAACAATTATAAATATGTTGTTGTAGCAAACCAGTTTGACTTTTTTGAAAAAGCAGATCAATATCAAACGAGTTCATTAACCAAATTTCTTTTTAATAAATATGGATTTACAACCTATTTAAGTACAGATGAATTACCAGAAGATTTAAAAACCAATAGATGTTCATCTTTATTTGCTTCAATAAATGATGCTTCAACGATGCTTACAACAAAAGTAAATGTGGTTTTAAAAGACTGTTATGATAAAATAATTTACACCAGTATTGTTGGAAAAAGTAAAGAAAAAGAATATGAAAAATCTTTTCATGAAGCAATACGAAATGCTTTTAAAGATCCAATACTTGAAAAGTATTCATACAAACCACAAAAAATTATTACCAAGGCAATTGTAAAAGTGCCAGAAACACTTAAATTAGTTTCTAAAGTTGATGAAAAAACTGTTGTTCCTAGTCTAACAATTCCTGATAAAGTGACAAAAGTACAAACAGAAATAGAAAATGTATTGTATGCACAAGCTATTAATAATGGATTTCAATTAGTAGATAGAACTCCAAAAGTGATTTTTAACCTTTTAAAGACAAAACAAGAAAACCTGTTTATTATTGAAGGTAAAAACGGAATTTTTTATAAAAATAATTCTAATTGGATTGCTGAGTATTATGAAAACAATATTCTTATTCAGGAAGAATATCAAGTAAAATTTTAATAATCATACTTGTTTTTCCATTTATTTTTCAGCACTTCTCTAAAAGCATTTTCTCTAGCATTATTTCCGGGCTCATATAATTTTGTATTGCTTATTTCTTCAGGTAAAAATTCTTGACTCACAAAACTGTTCTCATAATTGTGAGAGTATTTATAGTTTTTGCCATAATCCAACTCTTTCATCAATTTTGTTGGAGCATTTCTTAAAGGGAATGGCACAGGTAAATCGCCAGTTTTTCTAACTAATTCTTGAGCATTTCCAATTGCTTGATAAGAAGCATTACTTTTTGCCGAATTAGCTAAATAAATAGCACACTGACTTAAAATAATTCTTGATTCTGGATAGCCAATTATAGAAACTGCCTGAAACGTATTATTTGCTAAAATTAAAGCTGTCGGATTTGCGTTTCCAATATCTTCTGAAGCTAAAATTAATAATCGTCTAGCAATAAATTTTACATCTTCTCCTCCTTCAATCATTCTCGCTAACCAATACACAGCTGCATTCGGATCACTTCCTCGAATAGATTTTATAAATGCAGAAATAATATCGTAATGCTGTTCTCCAGTTTTATCATAATGAACCGTATTTTTTTGAACTTTTTCTAAGACAAATTTATTGGTAATTTTAACAGGATCTTCTGATGAATTAACCAATAGCTCGAAAATATTTAAAAGCTTTCTTGCATCACCGCCAGAAACTCGTATTAAAGCATCGGTTTCTATTAATTTTATTTTGCGTTTAGAAATAAATACATCTTTTTTAATGGCTCTATCAAGTAAAGCAATTAGATCTTCCTTGTCAAACGAATTCAAAATATACACCTGACAACGAGAAAGTAAGGCAGGAATCACCTCAAAGCTTGGGTTTTCTGTAGTTGCTCCAATTAATGTTACCCAACCTTTTTCTACGGCGCCTAATAAAGAATCTTGTTGAGATTTACTAAAACGATGAATTTCATCAATAAACAAAATTGGGTTTTTACTTGTAAATAAGCCACCACTACTTTTTGCCTTTTCAATAACTTCTCTTACGTCTTTAACACCAGAGCTAATAGCACTTAACGTGTAAAATGGTCTATCAGATTCTTGAGCAATAATAGTAGCAAGTGTGGTTTTTCCAATTCCTGGAGGTCCCCACAGAATTAATGAGGGAATAATGCCTTGTTTGATATGATTTGTAAGAATTCCGTTTTTACCAACTAAATGTTGCTGACTAATATAGTCATCTAAATTTTTAGGTCTAATACGTTCTGCTAATGGCTCGTTCATACAGTAAAAATAGGAAAGTTTTATGACAGATTTTCAGTAAATTATAATTGGCTGAATTTTTGCTAAATTTAAAGGGATGAAAACGAACACTCAACTAAAGTTTACGAAAGAAGTTTTATTAATTCCTTTCTTTTTTATTTTCTCAATCTGGGCTGTATATTGGATTGAAATACGGTTTTTATTAAATTTTACAACAGCCGGTATTTTACCAAGAAATTTTAGCGGTTTAAAGGGGGTTTTATTCTCTCCTTTTATTCATAGCGACACAAACCACCTTTTTAATAATTCAATTCCTTTATTTGTTTTAATATCGTTTTTAATCTACTTTTATAGATCTGTTTATTTAAAAGTTCTGCTTTTTGGCGGATTTTTATCTGGTTTATTAACTTGGATAATTGCTAGAGAAGCATATCACATTGGTGCAAGTGGAATTGTATATTTAGTTTTTAGTTTTATTTTTTTTTCAGGAATCATTAAAAAACAATTTCAATTAGTAGCAGTTTCTTTAATTGTCATTTTTTTATACGGAAGTATGGTTTGGTATGTTTTCCCAATTAAAGAAGGTGTTTCTTGGGAAGGACATTTATCTGGTTTTTTAGTGGGATTGTTTTTTGCTTTTGTTTTTAAGCAAAAAGGAATTGTTAAAGAACAATACGAATTTAAACAAACAGAATTCGATTTATTTTTTGATGAGGATGGTAATTTTAATCCTACTAAAATAGAGGAGGAGCTTTCTGAAGAAGATAAGTAGGTAACTATTTTTTAACAACGAACCTTTGCCTAACTGTTTCATATAAAAAAGCACCACAAGCAACAGAAACGTTTAAAGACTCTATTTCTCCTAAAATTGGAAGCTTCGCTTTATAATCTACCATTTTTAAAATAGAAGGATTTACGCCTCTATGTTCAGAACCCATAATAATAGCAATTGGTTGATTAAAATTGATATCAAAAATAGAATTGTCTGTTTTTTCTGTAGCCGCAACTGTTTTAATATCTGACGCTTGTAATATAAATAAAGCATCTTTTATATGATCAACTTTACAAATTGGGACTTTAAATGCTGCCCCAGCAGAAGTTTTTATGGTTTCTGCATTTACAGGAGCACTTCCATCTTTTTGGATGATTATTCCGTTTACACCTGTACATTCTGCAGTCCTAATAATGGCTCCAAAATTTCTAACATCAGAGATTTGATCTAAGAGTAAGAATAAAGGAGTTTCATTTTTTTTTAGTGTAGTTTCAATTAACGCTTCTAAATCATAAAAATCTATTGGAGATATTTGAGCAACAGCTCCTTGGTGATTGTTGTTTTTTGATAATCGATCTAATTTCTCAACAGGAACATTACTTGTAGATATCCCATTTGCTTTTATTAAACCATTTAATTCAGAAAATAAAGCACCTTTTAATTCTTTTTGTAAATATACTTTACTAATAGTATTGCCACTATGTATAGCCTCAATAATAGCTCTAAGCCCAAAGATTATTTCTGTTTTAACTTCCATACTACAAATGTAATTATAAATAAAAAAACCACCTCAATTGAGGTGGTTTCTTTTATAATTCGAATACTTAATTAATATCCGGCATTTTGAACCATATTTGAATTTGCGTCAATTTCACTTTGTGGAATTGGCCATGCAAATGCATTATTAGGGTACGTAAGTGTAGCAGCAAAATTTTGTTGAATTGAAGATTTAACAAGTCCAGCTCCTGTTCTCATTAAGTCATCAAAACGAAAACCTTCAAACATTAACTCTTTTCTTCTTTCATTTAAAATATCTGCTTTAGAAATTGTTGTATAAGCTGCAGCTCCTCTTTTGCTTGTTATAGCATTTAATTGAGTGATTGCAGGTCCAGAAGAACCTTCTTCAAATAATGCTTCAGCATAATTTAAAATAACTTCTTCTATTCTTATAACAACAACGTTGTCATATCCTTGATTTACTGGCCATTTAGCAATATTTCTAAGCATAGAACCTTCCATTCCTAGAACACCTTTTCTTACATCTCCAGTAGCATAAATACCATCAACTCCATCAATAACTTGAACATCTCCGTAGCTTCCACCACCAGTTGTTCTATAGATATATGCTAAACCATTAATACCAGCATTATCAGTTGGGCTAAAAGCTAATTCAAAAATTGAATTTCCATTACCTTTACCTGCCCAAGAAGAAACATAGTTTGCAGCTGACATCACGGGGTATAAACCTGAATTTATAACAATTGCAGCAGCACTTTTTGCTCTAGGGTAATCTCCAAAGTAAATAGCCGCTCTAGATTCTAAAGCTTTTGCTGTCATTTGAGACATAAATTCTCTTGAGCTATTAAAATAAGTTGCGCTCATTTTTGAGTAAGCCGCCTCTAAATCTGTATAAATATCAGCCTTGTTTGAAGCTATAGTTGCACGAGATGGAAATAAATCAGCTCCTTTAAATTCCTTAACATAAGGAACTCCTAAAGTACCCCCTGCATTTTGCTGTCCATATTGTTTAACTAAGTCAAAATGAGCTAATGCTCTAATAGCATATGCTTGCCCTTGAAGATGAACTCCAAAAGCTGCATCACCAGTTAACGTTGATAGATCAGTAGCAATAACAATATTTGCAATTGCAATAGCACTATATGCCTCATCAAACATAAAACCCGAGTTGGCGTTATATTCTAAAGACGCTTGTGTAGTAAAACGTCCAGAGTTACCGTTTGAAAAACAGTTATCAGAACGAACTTCACCATTTATGATAAAATCTCTACCATAATATCCTGAACCTGTAAATACATTATAGGCTCCTTTAATAATACCTTCTACATCTGAAACTGTTTTTATACTTCCTTCTACAGATTTACTTTGTTCTAGACTTGGGTCTAAATCAGTAGTATTACATGAAGAAAATATTAACGTAAAGATGAAAAGTGTTGTAAATAATTTATTTATTTTTTTCATGATCTCTAAAATTTAATGTTAATACCAAAAATGACAGATTTAACTGGAGGAGTTGTTAATCCAGCAGTACCACTAGCATTTGTCTCTGGGTCATATTTTAAGTTGTCAGATTTAACCCATGTAAATAAGTTTGTACCTCTTACGAAAAACCTTGCAGATGAAACCCCAATAGATTCTAAAGTTTTAGCATCTATATTATAACCAAAAGTTACGTTCTTAAGTCTAAAGTAATCACCATCATATAAGAATTTTGAATTACTTTGCCAAGGGATTGTTCTTGCTTGCATTCTACCAAATCTAGTTCCTGTATCTCCAGGTTTTTGCCATCTATCTAAAATAGCATCTACACCTGAATAATATAAGGTAGAAAAGAAATCTGTACCATTTGTATATCTATGCCAGTCTTCATAAACTTTATGCCCACCTGCGTAATATCCATTTAAGTCTAAGAAAAATCCTTTGTAATCTAAATGTACATTTAACCCACCAGTTAAAGTTGGAATTGCACTACCACCTTGAAATGCTCTTTCAGCAAGGTTAAAGTTGTTTGTAGTTGCGCCATCTTTACCGTTGATGTAATATAATTCATCTCCATTAGCAGGATCTACACTAGCCCATTTTTGCATATGCCATGCCCAAACTGGCTGCCCAACTTCTGTTCTAGATCTAGAACCACCGCTAATATTAATAACGTTACCGTTACCATCAACTGCTAATTCTAAAACTTCGTTTTTAGTTGTAGCAAAATTACCTCCTACAGAAAAATTAAAGTCTTCAGATCTAATAATATCAGCATTAAACTCAACTTCATATCCTTTGTTTTCCATTCTACCAATGTTTCTCGTTTGAGAAGTAAATCCAGTAGTTAAAGAAAGAGGAACATTTAATAATAAATCTTTAGATTCTCTTTGATAATATCCGATAGAAGCACTAATTCTATTTTGGAATAATCCAACATCAACTCCTACATCAAATGTATGAGAAGTTTCCCATGATAATTCGCTATTACCAAAAGTTGCAGGGTTAATAGCACCACCACCAGCATAAGTTCCTCCAAAACCAAATAAGGCTTGGTAAGAATTTAACCCAATGTTAGCATTACCAGTTACCCCATAAGAAGCTCTAACTTTTAAATTATTAATATAATCTAAACTTTCCATAAAACTTTCTTTATAAATGTTCCATGCAGCCCCTGCAGACCAGAAGTTACCCCATCTTTTTTCAGGTGCAAATCTTGAGTTTCCTTCATAAGTAAAAGTTCCATCAAGAACATATCTACCATTAAAAGCAGAGTAGTGCATTAAACCTAAGTAACGTGCTACTGACCAGTCAGAGAAAGAAGAACTAGCAGAAGTTGGATTACCAGCAGAAGCTAGGTTTGTCAATCCATCAGTTGCAAAGTTGTCTCCATCTCCATCTAAGTATAAACTTCTATTTTTTTGAAATTCTTGTACTACCGTGAAATCTACCTGATGCTCATCTGTTATATTATATGTATAATCTAACGTGTTTGCAAAGACATATGTTACATTGTTTCTATGAGCAGCCCAAGCATAACCGTTTGAACCAGATCCATCTCCACTTATTCTATTTCTATATCTTTTATAGTTATAAACTTGATAATCGATATTAATTCTAGACCCTAATTTTAAATTTTCGATTGGAGTTTCCCATTCAAATAAGTTATTAGAAATTATTCTAGTAAATTTTGAATCATCAATATCTTCTTGTGCAATCCATAATGGATTTGGTAAGGTTGTATTCAAATTAATAGTTCCGTCTTTGTTATATGGTTGATCAATACCAGGCATAAAGAACTTTACCGTACGTGGTGAAGAAAAATAGGAACTAGATTCTAATAAACCATCTTGAAATGTATGTGATGCAGTATTTTTTGTAGAAAACGTTAGCTTGTCAGTAATGTTTTTAGAAAAATTAATTGCACCAGAAACTCTATCAAAAGTAGAACCAATTACCGTTGCTTCTTGGTTATAATACCCTAAAGAAGCGTAAAAGGTATGATTTTCATCACCACCACTACCACTTATGTTATATTCTTGAAACATAGCATCTTTGTTCTTAATTACTTCAGCCCAATTTGCTTCAGGTCTCCCGTCTGCATTCCAAACTTTATAATCATCTCCAAAATATCCAGTAGCATTATACCAGTTTTTTGCGTCAGCAACATTACTTAAACCATAACTAGCGCCATAGGTGTTATATAATGCTTCGTACATTAACATTTCTCTTTGAGCTCCAGTTATTGGCGTTGGGCCATCTGTAGCATCATTAGAAAAACCTACAGAAGAGCTAAAACTAAAAGTAGTTTTACCAGCTTTACCAGCTTTCGTTGTAATTAAAATTACACCGTTTGCACCTCTTGCTCCATAAGCAGCTGTTGCAGATGCATCTTTAAGTACTGTAATGCTTGCAATGTTATTACTGTTAATAGATGATAATGCAGATAAAGAAGAACCCGAACCTGTAGCAGATACGTTATCGTTGTTCATTGGTACACCATCAATTACATATAATGGTTCATTACCAGCAGTAATTGAACTCACACCTCTAATTCTAATATCTGTAGTAGAACCTGGAGTACCAGAATTACCATTAAATACTAGACCAGCAACTTTTCCTTGTAGAACTTGATCTACTGTAGAAACAGGGACCAATTCAATCTCTTCAGAATTTATCTGAACTGTTGAACCAGTAATTTCTGTTTTTTTCTGAGATCCATACCCTAAAATTACGACTTCGTCAAGAACGTTAGCGTCTTCTGCTAATGTTACGTTGATTGTTGTAGCGTTAGAAATGCTTTTTTCAACCGTCTTATAACCAAGGTATCTAAAAACTAATACGTTACCAGATTTTGCTTTAATGGTGTATTTACCATCAAAATCTGTTTCTGTACCAGTTGTTGTTCCCTTAATTAAAATACTTACTCCAGGCAATGCACCAGATGCGTCTGTTACAGTTCCTGAAATAGTCTTGTCTTGTGCAAAACTTATTTGCACAACAAACACTAATAAAAGTGTCAAGATTCCATTAAACTTTGTCTTCATTGTATAATTATTTGAATTAATTGTTACAAAAGTGCTAATTATTTATCACAAAACATAATTTTTTAACATTTATTTTTGATATTATTAACTCCCTAAACGAAATTTATGTATAAAAAAAAAGCTGTAAAGATTTCTCTTTACAGCTTTTAACTTTTTTAAGAGTTAAATTATATTTCTATAATTTAGTTTTTATCCCACCATAATTTAGTGTGTAAATTATCTGGCCCTTGTGATGCAATAACAGCAGCATAATTAACTGGGTTATTATCTCCTACAGTAGAAGAATAAGCATATCTTACTGGAATTCTTCGGTCATTTGCATAAATAGAAGGAGTTAATGCAGGTGCATCTAATCTTCTCCATTCAGCCCAAGCCTCAGGTCCATTTAAATATAAAGCCATCCACTTTTCGTAAGCGATATTTGCCATACTTACAGTATTATGAGCTGCAGTATATGTATCCATATCAGCAGTAGAAACACTCCAAGACATCATAGAAGCTTCTATACCAGCTTTAAAGTGAGCTGCAGCAGTACCACCACCAACATTCCAACCTTTCAATGCTGCTTCAGCTAAAGAAAATTTAGTTTGTGCATAGGTATAGATTGCAACTTTGTAAACAGGATCTTCAATTACAGTATTCGTAATAAAAGCAAAATCTTTTGTATTACCATTTACTTTACCGTTTGGCGCACCTTTATAAGCATTGTTACCATTTGCAGTTACTGCTCCGTTAAAAGCAGGCTTAGTGTATTTAAATTTTCTAGGATCAGTATTTGCGTCCATAGCATCCATCAACGTTTCTGATATCACGTAATCTTCACGGCTTTCAAATCTATCTTGCCAAGGGTTATCACTACCGTCATCAGAACCATAAGTAAATCTTATGTTAGATGCATTACTAGAAATTAATTTTCCTGAAGCAACAGCTTGTTCAAATTTAGTTTTAGCAGTTGCAGCATCAGCATCAGAGATTCTTAAAGCCATGACCATTTTTAATGTGTTAGCAAAAGTAGCCCATTTAGCCATGTCTCCTCCGAAGATCATATCTCCTTGAGGTCCAGCATTTGCATTCATTCTTCCTAGAGCATCATCAATTTCACTAAACATAAAGGTGTATAATGATTGTTGACTATCAAATTTAGGTTGTGTTCCATCAATACCTTTAAAGGCTTCCGTCCAAGGTAAAGCTCCCCATTGGTCAGTCATATAATGTAAGAAATATGCTCTTAACAATTTAGCAACTGCTATTTGGTTATCGTTGTTTCCAAACTGAGAAACAACAGCTGCTTGATCAGCATCTAAATTTACTTCAATAATTCTATTTAAATTTTGAACAGGCCCTGTGTAATATCCATTATAACTATAAGTTAATGTAACATATTTAGAAGATCCAGGATACTGTCCTTCTGCAAGATGCTGCACAAAATTTATACCAGTTTCATCTGTAATAATACCTGACACTGATATTTGAGCGCTTGATAGTAATTGAGATGTAATGGCAGCTGTGGGTCCATTTGGGTTGTCATTTATGTCTCCAAAATCAACAGTATTACATGAACTGATGACAGTAGCGGCAAACATAAAGACAGCTATTTTTTTAATTGTTTTTTTCATTTTATTTATAGTTTAAAATGTTAATTTTAAGTTCAATCCGAATGATCTTGTCTGTGGTAATGTACCAGCTTCAGCCCAGTTGATTCCAGATCTTTTTTCAAGTTCTGAAGGATCAATCCATGAAACAGTAGAGTATATTAACCATACATTATTTGCAAAAGCTCCAATAGAAGCAGACTTAATATTAAATTTGTTAATGAAATCTTTATTTAAAGTATAGTTAAATCTAATAGATCTTAATTTTGCATATGTAGCATCGTGTACATTATTTTCATAAGAATTACCTAAATTACCAGAAGAAAAATATCCTTGAGCATCTACGTATCTATCAACAACAGTACCATCAGAAATTGGATTTCCACTAGCATCTGTACCAGTTTGTAATACACCAACAATATGAACACCACCACCAGAAGCAACAGGGTCTCTTAAAGGATTTCCTTTGTCGTTTAATCCTGCAGTTATAGAAGTTAAACCTGAGTGATCCATATATCTTTCTGTTCTTGAGTAATATCTACCACCAACTTGGAAATCAAAACCTAAGCTTAAGCTCATGTTTTTATAATCGAAGTTTGTTGACACACCACCTGTAAAATCTGGTAATAAAGAACCTAAAAATTTGTTAGGTTGTAGAGCGAAATTACCGTTTGATTTATACATGATTTCTCCGTTAGCACCGTTTGCGAATCCTCTACCATAGAACAATCCCCACTCTTCACCAACTCTTTCTTGTAATAATAAATTAGAAGAAAATGAACTTAAATCTCTAGAGATAACACCATCGTAAATAAAGTCTACTACTTTAGATAATGTTGCTAAGTTTAAAGCTAGACCAAAAGTAAAGTCTTTAGTTCTAATAACATCACCAGATAAACCTAATTCTAGACCAGAAGAAGTTGTTTTACCAGCATTAACTGTTACACTAGAATAACCAGTAGCGCCATCTAAAGGTACACCTACAGGAATCCCTTCATCTTTTCTATTAAAATAGGTTAAATCTATTTGGATTTTATTGTTAAAGAAATACATCTCTGTACCTATTTCTAACTCTTTTCTAACACCACCTTCTAAGGCAGCATTTGCTTGAGTAGTAGAAACGGCTAAAGTTCCGAATCCATTATATAAATTTCCTACATTGTATATGCTAGAAATTTGGTATGCATTAGGGAAAAATGGAGACGTAGAATAACCAGCTCTAAGTTTAGCAAAGTTTAAAAGATCATTTTTAGGGATTATTTTATGCGCTAAGAAACTTGCAGAGACTCCATACGTATCAATTCTGTTTTTATCTGGTGTTGCAGTAGATTTCCAGTCAAGTCTATAAGAACCATCTAAATAGACCATGTTGTCATATCCAACAGAAGCTTTTGTAAAAACACTTCTAGATTGTGTTTGGGAAATGCTTGTGCTTGTGTTAACAGGATCTTTAGAACCAGCTAAATTATAGAACAAAGGAATTGTTAATCCACCAACTGTATTAGCACTTAAAGACTGATACTTGTATTCACTCAATTCTGTACCAACACTTACATCTACATCTAGCTTATCAGCCATAAACTTGTTGTTATAGTTAGCCATTGCAAAAAATTCTTTATTATTTGCTTGTGACGTAGATTGTGAATAGAAAGGAGTATCTAACTTACTTTTAGTTGTACCTCTATCATCATTAGCATACGCGTTAAAAGTTCTTCTAACTTCTGCTGTAAATGTTATATTGTCATTAAATGTATAATTTACACCAACTTTACCAAAAACTGAATTTTTGTTTTGGTGATTTAAGTTCTCATAAGAATGGAAGTAAGGCATATCCCAATATAAAGGAGATGGGTCACGTGGACCATTAATGTTCCAAGAAACAATTTGACCATACTGCTCGTAGTTTCTTAATCTCTTCATATCTAATTGTCTTTGCCACCATTGCTTAAAGTTAGATCCTAAATTCGCATATCCTTGTTCAGGATCGTTTAATAAAAATCTGTTTTCATAGTTGATGTTTGCAAAAAACTCTAATTTATCAGAAACATTGTATTTTGCGTTAAGCGCAATTCTTGTTTGTTCTTTTTTAGAGTTTGGTATTACACCATTTTGCTCTATATAAGAAACAGAAGTTCTAATTGAGTATTTCTCGTCTGCTTTATTAAATGCAATTGAAGCGTTTTGAGTTAAAGCAACTTCATAGAACGTATTAGAATCATTTGCAGACGGTGACCAAGCTCTTAATTCCCCAAAAGTTGGAGCTCCTTTAATCCATGAATCCCAGTGACGAACCATTGTTCCATCTAATTTAGGACCCCAAGACTCATCTGCATAATACTCAGGAATTTTTTGACCATTAAAAGATGCCCATGAAGCAGGATCTATTGCAGGATTGTAAGAGAAAAGCGGGAAATCTTGTTGATATCCACCACCATATTCATTTTGAAAACCTGCTAAGTTAGTTACAGAGTTTATAGTTGTAGCGTAATCTACATCTACAGTAGCCTCACCTTTTTTGGCTAGCTTAGTTGTAATAACAATAACTCCGTTTCTACCTTCAGGACCATAAATCGCTGTTGCAGAACCCCCTTTAAGTACAGAAATATCAGCAACGTTGTCTGTGTTAATGTCTGAAGAAGCATATACTTTTACACCATCAACCACATACAAAACGTTTGTTTCACCTCTTAATTTAATTTGAGAAGATCCGAAAGTAGAACTTGCGTTACCTACAATCTGTACCCCAGAAATTTTACCAGCTAAAGCGTTAGAAATATCAGTTTCTTTTGCTTTAACTAATTCTTCACCCTTTACGGATTGTTGAGAGAAACCTAAGGCTTTCTTGTCTCTTTTAATACCTAGACCAGTAACTACTACTTCGTCTAAGACATTTGCATCTTCTTCCATAGTAACATTTATGGTACTTGAAGACCCAATAGTTTTTTCAACTGTTTTATATCCTAAATAACTAAAACTAAGAACATCTCCTGTTTTAGCTTTAAGGGAATACTTACCGTCAAAATTTGTTTCAGTACCTGTAGTTGTTCCTTTAACAAGGACACTAACTCCTGGTAAAGCACCTGAATTGTCAGAAACGGTACCCGATACAATTTTTTCCTGTGCAAAAGAAATTTGCACCACCAACGCTAGTAATAGCGTTAAAATTCCATTAAACTTTGTTTTCATTTGTGTGATTATTTGAATTAATTGTCGCAAAAATGTTAATTATTTATCAATAAACATAATTTTTTAACATTTATTTTTGATATTTAATTTATTAAGTACAATTTGTACTAAAATATTTAAATTTAGTACTTTGAGTCGTCCTAAAATAGGTTGACGATTATTGATAGATAAAATTAAGCCAGAACATTTATTTGTTCTGGTTTTTTGTTGTGTATAAAGTTAGGTGTTTTCATTTTAAGATTCAAATGAGGTCTTTTG
>Ga0209390_10000109_pt1 | contig 138992 bp, 135 predicted proteins | sample BON01_FD_187212 | JGI IMG/M metagenome (GOLD analysis project Ga0209390, IMG submission 187212) | Freshwater microbial communities from Lake Bonney liftoff mats and glacier meltwater in Antarctica - BON-01 (SPAdes) (version 2) | ecosystem: Environmental > Aquatic > Freshwater > Ice > Glacier...
GAATGTTGCAGGCCAAGCGAATGACCGATTTCATGGATCAGGGTCACGTACTCCTCGGTCTCGGGCGCGAATGACTTTCCGGATAACGAAGTATTAATCCATATGTCGCCTTTCGGCGTTCCCACAGTGTATGCGTCTGGATAATATGCGAGACCAGTCGCCGCGCCGCTAATGTTTGCAACGCCAAATACCATTCCAGCCTCCTCTACAGAGGTTTCGACAAAAGTAATATTGGTATGGCTCGAGACATCTGACAAGGCGTCACGGGCGTATGTACGCATCTCCTCTGAGAAAGCTTCGAAATCCGTCCACGCAAAGTGGGATTCATCATAATATTTTGGCGTTTCAGCAGCAAACGCGAAATTTACGATTGTAGCCGTTCCGATTGGATCGTCAGGATTTATTCTGTAGTCATCGCCGCGAATTAGGCCAGATATGTAATAGGGAATTACGGTAGAATCGCCGTCTGATACTTCTTCTGACACTTCTATAGTAACAACTCCGCTGGATGCACCACCCTTGCCGTCGTGTACCGAATAGTAAAATGTATCAGTTCCTGAAAATCCGACCGCTGAATCATACGTGAATGTGCCATCTGAATTGATAGCAACTGTGCCTCCCCTGTCGCTAACGGCGTTATAGTCTAGGACTTCAAGTTGATCTCCGTCTGGATCCGTGTCGTTGGTCAGAAGGCTTTGAGCACCGCTCAAGGTAACTCCCGATATTGCAGCGAATGCGTCGTTCTGCGCGACTGGAATCTTATTATCTAGTGCATCGGTAGGAGCCAAAACCACTTTGTCAGAAAAGGACAATGCTTCGATGCCACTTAACCAATCCACTTCTCCGTTCAAGGATGTGACGAGAATGTTCACACCCTCTACCGAAATGGTATAATCCGAAAAGCTTCCGTCAAATACTGCTGTGTCGTAACCTTCGCCGCCGTCAAGCGTATCTGATCCGTCGCCTCCGGATATAAAATCGTCTCCGGCACCGGCAGTCAATATATCGTTGCCATCGAGACCGTAAAGCTCGTTGTGGCCTTCATTTCCTTTCAATACATTGTCCAGTTCATTGCCAGTACCGTTCAAGTCAGCTGTGCCTGCCAGAGTAATGTTTTCCACCCAGTTTGGTAACGTGAAATCTACAGACGATATTACGGTATCCGTTCCTCCATTTCTCTTTTCGGAAATTATAATACCGGAAATGTTAACCAAATATATATCGTCGCCCATACCACCATTTAGTGTGATAGTCGTATTTGTGTCTTTTGGAGATCTATTAGGCTTTCCCAAGGGTATTCGTTCCTTTCAGTTGCAAGATAAATCGCATTCACAAGTTTCATCTATTTAAAAAATCATTTTCGACAAGTATGGCTCTTCGATTTAAAATCCTAAGATTTCATATTATAATTATTAAGTGGCAATTTTGCGGCCATATGTTGGAGGAAGTGTGACGGCAAGGAGCTTTGTTCCGCAAATACGCTGCGTGCCGAATATCGCCTACACATGGCGGATACACGCCAAGGCTGGTTGGGATGCCCCGGCGCGGCACTGTCAGAGGAAACCTGCTTGAGGCGGGCAGGGCGAGCAATTAGCGTCACGGGATGACAAAACGTTCCCCCTTTCGTTACTTCAAGACGAGCCCAGAGGTCATCCGCCTGGCCGCTATGATGTATGTGCTGTTTCCGCTCTCGCTGCGGAATGTGGAGGATCTTTTGCACGAACGCGGCATCGACATCAGCCATGAGACGGTTCTATTTTCGTGGAACAGATTTGGCCCGATGTTCGCAGCTGAGATCCGTCGCAGACGGGTTGACCGAATGCGGTCTGGGACACATTGGCAGTGGCGTCTGGATGAGGTGTTGGTGAAGATAAACGGCGGGATGTTCACTGCCCAAAGTTGCCGCTCTTGCCCGCACTGGAGGATGACTTGAAACGTACTTCTTGACCTCTTATCGCAGGTGAAATAGGAAAGTATCAGGTCGCGGGCGTTGTGTAATGGTTAAGACCTCAGTTTTCCAAACTGAAGATGAGGGTTCGATTCCCTCCGCCCGCTCCAGAAATTTTTTTCCGACAATTTACCTACAAAGACGGTCCAGCGGGATCGTCATGGCATTGGTATGGTGAGGAAATTCCTGATTTGAGCTATAGCTTTCCAAACTGAAGATGAGGATTCGATTCCCGTCGCACGCTCCATGCTTTAATTCCATTGATCTCGCACTGCGCTGTTAGCATTGCCGCAGCGCCTTTCGCTTGTGCCGCGGCGATCACGGTTTTATGTGCGATGCAGCTTAAGCAGGATGAATGATATGGCCGACGCGCCCCCAGTCACCGACGCAGACCGCGCCAAATCAAAGAACATGGGCGCATTGCGCCAATTGTGGCCGTTTCTGACACCCTATCGCCGTCTGATGGCCTTGGCGCTGGGCGCGCTGACACTGACGGCCTGCGTGTCCTTGATCCTGCCGCTGGCCGTGCGCCGGGTCGTGGATAACTTCGATGTGCAGGCTGGCCAACTGCTCGACCGTTACTTTGCCGCAGCCCTTGGCATCGCGGCGCTGCTCGCTGTGGGCACGGCCCTGCGCTATTACCTTGTGACCCGTCTGGGAGAGCGGGTGGTGGCTGACATCCGCACGGCCGTTTTCGACCGCATGATCGGCATGTCGCCCTCGTTTTTCGAGAATATCATGACCGGCGAAGTGCTGTCGCGTATCACGACAGACACCACGTTGATCCTGTCCGTTATTGGCAGTTCCGTCAGCATCGCCCTGCGCAACTTTTTGATCTTTATCGGCGGTCTGATCCTGCTGATGATCACCTCGTTCAAGCTGACGGCGCTGGTGCTGCTGCTGGTGCCCGCCGTCATAGTGCCAATTGTCGTGCTGGGTCGCCGCTTGCGCGTACTCAGCCGTGAAAATCAGGACTGGATCGCGCAATCCTCTGGCAATGCGTCAGAGGCACTTTTGTCCGTGCAGACCGTGCAGGCCTTTACCCACGAGGATTTGAGCCGCAAAAAGTTCTGGGACGTGACCGAAAAAAGCTATGTTGCGGCCCGCACCCGCATTGCTGTGCGCGCTTGGATGACGGCAATCGTGATTTTCTTGATCTTTGCAGGCGTCGTCGGCGTGCTGTGGATTGGTGCCCATGACGTGCGCGCCGGTTCCATGAGTGTGGGCGAACTGGTGCAGTTCGTGATCTATGCCGTCATGGTCGCCGGGGCCGTCGGTGCCCTGACAGAGGTGTGGGGCGAATTGCAGCGCGCCGCGGGCGCGACGGAACGTCTGGTTGAACTGCTGAATGCCGACGACGCCGTGCGCGATCCTGAAGCGCCCATAGCCTTACCAAACGTGGCGCAAGGCCAGATCAGCTTTGACGATGTGACGTTCCGCTATCCGGGCCGCCCTACGATCGCGGCGCTGGATCATGTGAATCTAACCGTGCAGCCGGGTGAAACAGTCGCACTCGTCGGCCCGTCAGGGGCGGGCAAGACGACGATCATCCAGTTGTTGCAGCGTTTCTATGACCCGTCCGAAGGGGCGATCCGGCTGGGCGGTGTCGATCTGCGTGACATGAAGCGCGGCGATTTCCGTAAGATGATTGCTTTGGTGCCGCAAGACCCCGTTGTCTTTGGCGACACCGCGCGGGAGAATATTCGCTTTGGCCGCCCGGACGCCACCGACGCGCAGGTCGAGGCTGCGGCAAAGGCCGCCGCCGCGCATGACTTCTTGATGGCGCTGCCAGATGGTTATGACAGCTATGTCGGCGAGCGGGGCGTGATGTTGTCGGGCGGGCAAAAGCAGCGCATCGCCATTGCTCGCGCCATCCTGCGCGACGCACCAATCTTGCTGCTGGACGAAGCGACCAGTGCGCTGGATGCGCAAAGTGAACGTCTTGTGCAGGCTGCCGTTGATGATCTGGCCCGGTCCCGCACTACGCTGATCGTGGCGCACCGTCTGGCCACGGTGAAAAAGGCCGATCGCATCGTCGTGTTTGACGGCGGCCGCATCGTTGCCACCGGCACGCACGATTCGCTTGTGGCTGAAAACGGGCTTTATGCGAAGCTGGCCCGCCTGCAGTTCACCGACGGGATCGCAGCCGAATAGGTAAATATCGTGGCGTTAGTCTTGCGAGGCTTACCCTTTTCCGGTTTGTGTTGACCGGCAATGACAGGCCGACCAACGGCCGCAGACGTTCTGGGAGGGACATCATGGGATATGCAGGCCGGGCCGACGCAGCAGCCATCGAAGCGGAAACACCGTGGGTCGACCGTAACGTGCCCGTCACGACGTTCGCGCAACTGACACAGACCGCCGGGAAATTCCCGGATCGGCCCGCTGTTACCTTTCAGCTGGAATCTGGCCCCAAGGACCTGGCAGAGACGCTGACATGGTCGCAACTTCTGGACCGCACAGTCCGGACCGCGAACCTGTTCCGCAGCCTTGGCATCCGCGAAGGCGACGTCGTGGCCTACATGCTGCCCAACTGCACAGAGGCGGTCCTGACTTATCTGGGCGGCCAGATTGCGGGCATCGTGAACCCGATCAACCCGCTGTTGGAACCCGAACAGATCGCAGCCATCCTGCGCGAAACTGGGGCCAAGGTTCTGGTCACGATGAAATCTTTTCCCAAATCCGATGTGGCCCAAAAGGCGGCCGAGGCCGTCGAGCTGGCCCCTAACATCGGCCACGTGATCGAGGTTGACCTGCACCGCTACCTTACCGGGGCTAAGAAGCTGATAGTGCCGTGGATCCGGCCCAAGAACGTGGCGCATCACAAGGCCAAGATCATCGACTTCGACAAGTACGTAAAAAAGCAGCCAACCTCGCTGCAATTCATCGACAGCCCGGCCGATCGCGTCGCCGCCTATTTTCACACAGGCGGCACGACGGGCATGCCCAAGGTCGTGCAGCACCTGTATTCTGGCATCATGTACAACAACTTCCTCGGCTCACGCCTGCTGTTCACCGAACATGACGTCCAGATCTGCCCGCTACCGCTGTTCCACGTTTTTGCGACAATCGTGTCGCTGGGTGCCTCGCTCGGCTCTGGCGCGCATGTCGTGTTTCCGACGCCGCAGGGCTATCGCGGGGCAGGGGTGTTCGATAATTTCTGGAAGCTGATTGAACGCCACAAGGTCACCTTTGTGATTGCCGTGCCGACGGCAATGTCCGCCCTGATGCAGCGCCCGGTGAACGCCGACATCTCGACGTTGAAACTGGTGTTTTGTGGCTCTGCGCCACTGCCACTGGAACTTTACCGCCGCTTTGAAGAAGCCGCCGGCGTGACGATCTGCGAAGGCTACGGCCTGACAGAGGCGACCTGCCTTGTGTCGATCAACCCGCCTGCAGGTCGAAAAAAGGTAGGCTCGATCGGCATTCCCTTCCCCTACACGCGTATCAAGATCATGGATGTCGAAAGCCATGTCGAATGCGGCGTCGACCAGATTGGCGAAATCTGCGTGTCCTCTCCCGGTATTTTCAACGGCAACACCTATACCGAGGCCGACAAGAACAAGAACCTGTTCTATGCGGGCGACGATAACGCTGCGCAGTTCCTGCGCACGGGCGATCTGGGCCGTGTCGATGCGGACGGCTATGTCTGGATCACGGGCCGCGCCAAGGATCTGATCATCCGCGGCGGCCACAACATCGATCCCGCCGAGATCGAAGAGGCGCTGGCTGGCCATGAGGCTATCGCCTTTGCCGGTGCTATCGGCCAACCGGATGCCCACGCTGGCGAATTACCCTGCGTCTATGTCGAACTCGTCGATGGTGCCAAAGTGACTGAGGCAGATCTACTGGAATACGCCAAAGCGCATATCCACGAACGCGCCGCTCATCCCAAGCATCTGGAGATCCTGGACGAGCTGCCAAAGACCGCCGTCGGCAAGATCTTCAAGCCGGACCTGCGCAAAAGGGCAATCGCCCGCGTCTATGACAAGGCGCTGACGGACGAAGGCGTCGCCGCCCATGTGGAGACGGTGACAGAGGACAAAAAACTCGGCCTTGTCGCCCATATCACCGGCAGCGCCACCCCGGACCAGATTTCGGCGGTCCTATCCAAGTACACTGTCGCATGGAGCCATGCTGACTGACCAGGCGCACTTCCCTTTTCATTTGGCCAAAAACACCCCCGCCGGAGGCTTCCCCGTGACGCCTCCGGTGCTTTTGCAATTGCAGTGCGCGCGCGTGTCCGCCCATGAACGTCAATCCGCCTTGCCAGCGCGTAGCGCGGCATGAATGGTCGCCTCACACCGCTTGGAAAGGCCGCCCTATGCTTTGGTTCGCGATTGCCTGTCAGATGGGGCTTTGTACCGACCGCCGTCCGCCACCGACGACGGAGCCTTATCTTATTCAAAGTGACGGTGGGGGGCAGTTGATCAGTGCAGAAGCTGACCGTGCTGATCTGCTGAAATGGGGTGGGCGCGTTGAAATTCGCGGGTTTTGCCGTTCAGCCTGCGTCATTTTCACGACCCTGCCGAATGCCTGCCTTGGTGCTGGTGCATCTGTCGGTTTTCATGGATCAAATGTGAATGCCGGTCCAATCGGCAATCAGCAGATGGCCCGGTATCTGCGCGGCGAGGCAAAGCGCCGCTTTGTCGCTGAATGGCAGTACATTCCGACGACCGAGATCCATAAGATAAAGGCGGTGGACTACGTAAAACTCGATCCGCAGGTCAAAATCTGCAAAGACTGATCTCTAAAACGTCGGCGGCGTGCAGGCGCTGATGACTTCGCAGTCGTCTTCTCCGACGTTGCGAAACCGGTGGGGCAGGCGGCTGTCGAAAATATAGCCGTCGCCGTGCTCCAGCACGGCCACGTCGCCGTTAACCGTCACCTCGACCTGGCCCTTGACCACAATTCCTGCTTCCTCGCCTGTGTGGCTTAGCCACTCCGGGCCGGTGTCGGCCCCAGGGGGGTAGGTTTCATGCAGCAGTTGTAGCGCATGTTCCGACGCGCGTCCCAACTGGCGCAGCGATACATGCGGACGCGGATTGGCGTCCTGCGGTGCAATTTCGTGAAACTGATGGGCCTTGAAAAAGTAGGCTGGTTTGTCGGTATCTGCGTCTGGCGGGCTGAAAAAGTCTGCCATGCTGATCGGGATCGCATCCAGCAAGGATTTCAGCGACGCGACCGAAGGCGAGGTTTTGTTCTTTTCAATCAGGCTGATGGTGCCGTTCGTCAGCCCCGCCCGCGCGGCTAGTTCACGCTGAGACAGCCCATGTTCTTCGCGCAGGCTGCGCAGCCGCTCTCCGATGTCCAACGCGTTCCTCCTTGCAGCCCGCCCCCGCGCAGGTGCCGGGGCAAGGCGCATTAAGGGGCGCTGAGTGATGTATATTCAAGCGAAATCTGATAAAAGGTCGCTGAGCGACAAAACGTGACGCAAAATGGAACGAAATCTCCTTTTGACAATTATATTAAACACGAGGCAATGATTTACTACACACCCCTTGGCCCGCAAAGGACCGCGCGCATGTCAACGAACATCAAGACCAGCAAGTCCAAGATCAAACCCGCAAAGGCTGCAGCCCAAGCGTCCCGTACCCCGTTGACTGTGGTTCCGGATCTGCCAGTTGAAGAGCATACGAATGCTGCCTTGCTGCGCCGCCGGACGCAGGCCGTGCCGCGCGGCGTCGCCTCTGCCGCGCCGATATTTGCCAGTTACGCTGAGAACGCGGAACTGTGGGACGTCGAAGGCAACCGCTTTATCGATTTTGTCGGTGGCATCGCCGTACTGAACACCGGCCACCGTCACCCGCGCGTCGTGGCTGCCGCCAAGGCGCAGGAAGATCTGTACACTCACACCTCTTTTCAGGTCGTACAGTACGAACCCTATGTCGCGCTGGCCGAACGCCTGAACGCGCTGGCCCCCGGCGATCACCCGAAAAAGACACTGCTGGTCACGACTGGCGCAGAAGCGGTCGAGAACGCCGTCAAAATCGCCCGCGCGGCGACCGGGCGTCCCGGTGTCATCGCTTTTACCGGCAGCTATCACGGTCGGACCCTGCTGACGCTGGGCCTGACCGGCAAGATCAGCCCCTACAAAAAAGACGTCGGCCCGTTCCCGTCCGACATCTATCGCGCGCCGTTCCCGAACGCCCGCGACGGCATCACCGTGCAGGACGCGCTGACAGCGCTGAACAACCTTATGCTGACCGACGCGCAGCCAGAGCGCATCGCCGCCATCATCATTGAGCCCGTGCTGGGCGAGGGTGGCTATACCCCAGTTCCGTTCGAGATGATGCAGGCCCTGCGCGCCCTGTGCGACAAGCACGGCATCATGCTGATCGCGGACGAAATTCAGGCGGGCTTTGGCCGGACTGGCAAGTGGTTTGCGATTGAACATTCCGGCGTTGTCCCTGACCTGATTACGGTAGCGAAATCCATGGCGGGCGGTTATCCCATCGCCGGTGTCATTGGCCGCGCCGATGTGATGGACGCGATGATCCCCGGCGGGCTTGGCGGCACATATGGCGGTAACCCCGTCGCCTGCGCCGCAGCGCTCGCCGCTATTGACGTGATCGAAGAAGAAGGCCTGCTGGAACGGTCCACTGAGATTGGCGATCACTTCAAGGCACGCTTTGCCGAAATCGGTGCCCGCGCAGCCCCGTTCCGCTTGTGGGATATCCGCGGTCTGGGCGGCATGGTTGCGGTCGAGTTCGTGACCGACTTCAATACCGCCGCCCCCGATGCGGACCTGACCAAGCGCGTCATCGCACACGCCTTGCAGCGGGGCCTGATCTTGCTGTCCTGCGGTTTACATGGGAACGCCCTGCGTGTCATGGTGCCGCTGACGGCGTCGGACGCGCTGATCGACGAAGGTCTGGCGATCTTCGAGGTCGCGCTTACCGCCGCCGTAGCGGAGCAGCAACACGGCTGATTGCTTTCTTAGCAGACAACAATGGCGGGCCTACGAGCCCGCCATTGCGCCATAAAATGTGCGATACCCTGCGAGCCGCTGACTTCCGTTCCTTATCCGATGTCGAAATGATAGAACGACAACAGCCCGGATCGTTCCGGCCCTAAGGAAGAAAACGAAATGACTCCCTTCGCAATCGCCGGCGTGCAGATGTATGTGAACCCCCTTCATTCCAACGTGGATGGCATGATCCAGCGCCTTGATGTGCTGATGCTGCGCTTTCCTTGGACCCAAATGGTGCTGTTTTCCGAATTGGCACCGTTCGGCCCGCTGGATAAATTCGCGCAAGAACCACAGAACGAATCCCTTGATCGGTTTTGCGAAGCGGCGCGTAAGCACAAGGTCTGGCTGATCCCCGGATCGATGTTTATCCGTCATGCTGATGGCCGCATCCTGAATACGTCCTTCGTGATCGACCCCGACGGCAATATCGTCAAACGCTATGCTAAGATGTTCCCGTTCCGCCCCTACGAGGCTGGCATCGCGGCAGGCACTGAATTCTGCGTCTTTGACGTGCCGGACGTGGGCCGGTTCGGCCTGTCGATTTGCTATGACATGTGGTTTCCGGAAACCACCCGCCAGCTGACCGCTCAAGGGGTCGAGGTGCTGTTGCACCCTGTGCTGACTGGCACCACCGACCGCGACGCCGAACTTGCCATCGCGCGGGCCACAGCGGCGCAATTCCAATGTTACGTCATCGACGTGAACGGTCTGGGATCGGGCGGCATCGGGCGGTCTTGCGTCGTCGATCCGACGTCCATGGTCTTGCACCAAAGCCAAGGCCAAGAGGACATGTTCCCGATTGAAATCGACCTTGATATGGTCCGCCGCCAGCGCGAGACTGGGATGAAAGGACTGGGTCAGGTCCTGAAATCCTTCCGGGATCGGGACGTTGAGTTCTCTGTTTATGACCGCACCAGCGGCGTCGATGGATTTCTTAACACTCTGGGACCATTGGTGATTCCGCACCAGGGCACCCGCGCTGGCCTGATGGTCGATGTGCCGGGCGAAGCGGAAATGGAGATCGGATATAAAACTCCGACGGAGACTGTTGCAGTCCCGCCCATCGTCGCTCACACTGAAGCTATCTAATCGCCACCTTGGCGACTGGCCCGGCTGAAACCGGGTCAGTTTGCCCAACCGGCGTCCCGCGTAACAATGCTGAGGACAGACCGTAATGCACTCCGTGACCGATTATTATTCTGCGACTCAATTGCGTGCCGACCGTTGGAGCGAATTGCGAGAAGTCACGGCGCAACTGTCCCGTGAGGCACCGGCGAAGATCGACCCGACGCTACGTAGTCAAGCGTCAGAACTGTTCGATGGTCTGGCCGAGATCGAGGCCTATTGGGCCTTTCCCGGCATGCAGGTCTTTGGCCATATGCGCCGTCAGTTCGAGCATAATAGCTTTGCCGAATTGTCCTATAGCGTGCATCGCGTCGCCCGTGCCCTGACTACCGGCGCGTATCGCCGCCGCCACATTCCGCTGGATCACGACAGCGACGACCTCGAAGAACACGACGACGAGGCGCTGCTGTCCCCTGAAGTGCGCGCCATGACCAAGCCCTATTTCGAGGTGCTGATCGTTGACGAAGTATCGGACGCGCAGGAACACTGGCTTAAGGCCAACGTCCACGCCATGCGCCGCGCCGAAGACCCCTTTATCTATGAAGCGCTGGTCGTCCCGTCGGTCGAGGATGCGCTGATCGCGGTGCTGTTTAACCACAACATTCAGGCCATAGTGGTGCGTCCGGGTGTGACCCTGCGGTCCAAGTCCGATCACCCCATTCTGGCCCGCTTCCTGGAAGGCATCGCCGGCACCGAAAAGCTGAAAGATCTTCAATCCAAGGATTTCGGCCCCGCCCTGTGCCGCTTGATTGACGATGTGCGCCCAGAACTGGACGCCTATCTGGTGACCGAACGGTCGGTAGAGGATATAGCAGGTACCGAACTCGGCATCTGCCGCCGCGTTTTCTATAACCAAGAAGACTTCATGGAGCTGCACCTGAACATCCTGCGCGGTGTGCAGTCGCGCTATAAAACACCGTTCTTTACTGCGCTGGTGAACTATTCCAAGCAGCCGACGGGCGTGTTCCACGCCATGCCGATTTCGCGCGGCAAGTCGATTACGCGCAGCCATTGGATTCAGGACATGGGCGCGTTTTATGGGCCCAACATCTTTTTGGCCGAAACCTCTGCCACCTCTGGCGGACTGGACAGCCTGTTGGAGCCGCATGGTCCAATAAAAGAAGCTCAGGAGCTCGCAAGCCGCGCTTTCGGATCCAAGCAGACATTTTTTGCCACAAACGGCACATCGACCTGCAACAAGATCGTCGTGCAAGCCCTTGTTCGGCCAGGAGATATCGTTCTGGTTGACCGCGATTGCCACAAGTCGCACCACTACGGCATGGTGCTGGCCGGGGCGCAGGTCTGTTACCTCGATAGCTATCCGCTTAACGAATATTCGATGTACGGTGCGGTGCCCTTGCGCGAGATCAAGCAGCAGTTGCTGGACTTGAAGGCTGCGGGCAAGCTGGACCGCGTGCGGATGCTGCTGCTGACGAACTGCACTTTTGACGGCATCGTCTATAACGTCGACCGCGTGATGGAAGAATGTCTGGCCATCAAGCCGGACCTGATTTTTCTTTGGGACGAGGCTTGGTTCGCCTTTGCCCGGTTCAACCCGACCTACCGCAAACGTACCGCGATGCGGACTGCTAACAAGATGCGCGCACGCTTCAAGACTGACGAGCATGCGCAGTCCTACGAAGCTCAACAAGAGATGCTGAGAGGTGCCGACACCGAAACCATTCTGAACACTCGGCTGATCGCGCCGCCCACGGCCCGCATTCGCGTTTATGCGACCCAATCGACGCACAAAACGCTGACGTCGTTGCGGCAGGGATCGATGATCCACGTCAATGACCAGGACTTCAAAGGCGAGGTGGAGCAGGCCTTCCACGAAGCCTATATGACGCACACGTCAACGTCCCCGAATTATCAAATCATTGCCTCCCTTGATGTGGGCCGCCGTCAGGTTGAACTGGAAGGTTTCGAATTCGTCCAGCGCCAGCTAGAGGCGGCGATGTCGATGCGCCGTGCCATTTCTACGCATCCGCTGCTTAAGAAATACTTTAAAGTCCTGAGCTTGGCCGAGATGATCCCTGCCGAATACCGCGAAAGCGGGACCGAGAGTTACTATGATCCCGATCGTGGCTGGATCGACATGCTGGAAGCGTGGGAAGACGATGAGTTCGTCCTTGATGCGACCCGCGTGACGCTGGGCGTCGGCGGCACCGGCTGGGATGGCGATACCTTTAAGACGAAGATTCTGATGGATAAATACGGTATCCAGATCAACAAGACCTCGCGCAATTCGGTGCTGTTTATGACGAATATCGGCACCACCCGGTCCAGCGTCGCCTACCTGATTGAAGTGCTGGTCGAGATCGCCCGTGGTCTGGACGATCTGCTTGATGATGCGTCCAAGATGGAGCGCCTTGGCTTTGAACGGCGCGTCGCCAACCTGACGCAGAACTACCCGCCGCTGCCCGATTTCAGCCGGTTCCATGATGCCTTCCGCGCCGACAATGTCACGTCAGAAGGTGACATTCGGACGGCCTATTACATGGCCTATGATGAAAATAATTGCGATTACATGGACTTAGATGGCTCTCTTCAGAGCGCGCTTAATGCGGGTCAAGAGGTCGTCAGCGCAAGCTTTATCATTCCATATCCGCCGGGCTTCCCGATCCTGGTGCCGGGTCAGGTGATCTCTTCTGAAATCCTCGCCTTTATGCGGGCGCTCGATGTAAATGAAATCCACGGGTATCGCGCCGATCTGGGCCTGCGGGTCTTTACGCCAGAATCGCTGGCCGCCCAGACCCCGCAGAAACGACTGACAGCGACTAAAAATCTTACCTCTAGTAAAGCCGCCGCAGAATAAAGCGCCCGAATGATGCCGCCGAATAAAGCCGTAGAATAAAAAAGGACGTTTCATGACCACGACAGTTCTCAAGAATATCTCCGATATCCGTCGGTTCTTTCATCGTAACGAAGAACCAGTTTATTTTATCTCGGCGACCAACTTCAACCTGCTCGGCCTCGACGAGTGGGTAAAAAACTTCAAGTATATCTGCTACATCGACTGCTATGGCGGCAAGCATCCGAACGTCTTCTGCCCATCCGAACAGCCCCACGCTGAATTCCAGAGCATTGAGGACATCAATAACTACCTGCTGCAGCACAAGGAAGTCATCGACTTCATCAAGCGGCGCGGTGGTAAGCCGAAGTTCGTTTTCCTGATGTTCGACGAAGAAACAGAGCGTCTGTCCAAAGAGCTGGGTGCCGACGTCTGGTTCCCAAAGGCGAAGCTGCGCCAGTCGCTGGACAACAAGATCGAAACCGTGCGCATCGGAAACAAGGCGGGCGTCCCGTCGGTGCCGAACACTCTGGCAGAGGTCAAATCCTACGAAGGCCTGCGCGCGACCTGCGAAAAGGCCGGGATCGGCCATGATCTGGTGCTGCAATCCGCTTATGGCGACAGCGGCCACACGACGTTCTTTATCAAGTCAGAAGAAGACTTCCGGCGCCACGCCCATGAAATCATCGGCGAGGGCGAGATCAAGATCATGAAGCGGATCGACTGTCGCGGCTCTGCGATTGAGGCATGTGCCACATCGCAAGGCACGATTGTTGGCCCGCTGATGACGGAACTGGTCGGCTTCAAGGATCTGACGCCCTATCGCGGCGGCTGGTGCGGTAACGAAATTCTTGCTACAGCGTTCCCGCCCAAGGTCCGCCAAAAAGCGCGTGACATGACCTTTAAGTTCGGCGAACAGCTGCGCAAAGAAGGGTACCGCGGCTATTTTGAGCTCGATTTCCTGATCGACAAAAAGACCGGCGATCTGTGGCTGGGTGAGCTGAACCCCCGCATCACGGGCTGTTCGTCCATGACGAACCACGCGGCCTTTGCGCATGCCGACGCGCCCTTGTTCCTGTTCCACCTGCTTGAATTCAGTCGCAAGAAATTTCAGCTGGACGTGGACGAGCTGAACAATCGCTGGGCAAACCCGGACATGATAGACAGCTGGTCGCAGATGGTCATTAAACACACCGCCGACACGGTGGATATCTGCACCGACGCGCCTGAAACCGGTATCTACAAGATGCTAGAGGACGGCCGCGTTGTCTATGACCGCTTCGACTATCACCGCCGCGCGGTGGAATCGGAAAATGAGGCATTCTTTCTGCGCATCCTGCAGCCTGGCGATTACCGTTATGAAGGTGCCGACATCGGCATCCTTGTGACCCGCGGCCGGTCCATGACCAAGTCGTACCAGTTGAACGACCGCGCTTCCAAATGGATCCATGGCATCAAGCAATGCGTATCGGGCAAGCCGCTTCCCGTTGCAACGGCTGGCCCAGCGTTGGCAGAACCTGCCTTCAAGATCATGTAAATGCTCTGGCGCGCGCTTGCAGAAGAACAGCCCGGCCCGCGGTGGGCCGGGCTGTTCGCCGAATACTGGCCCGCCTACCGCAAGTGGTGGTTGCGGGACGGAGAAAGCGCGCGTCCCACGTATTTACAGTGTCACCGCGCGCTGGCGTCGAACATGCCAGAGATGGTGTCACTTTACGATTCGCTGTGTGAACTGGCCGGTGGCGGCGATATGGCCGCCCGTTTCTTGTCCTTTTACAACCCGCCGCCCTATCTGTCGGGCTGCAGTCAGGCGATCTGGCCGGGCACGGAACCGGTGCTGGTGCGCAACTACGACTACAACCCGAACTCCTTTGACAGCCTGATCCTGAACACCAACTGGAATGGTCGCCGCGTCATGGGGATTAGCGATGGTCTATGGGGGCTAGTGGACGGCATCAATGACGCTGGCCTTGCCGTGTCGCTGACCTTTGGCGGGCGGCGGATCGTGGGGCAGGGGTTCGGAGTGCCGCTGATCCTGCGCTATATCCTGCAAACCTGCACCACCGCGCAAGAGGCTGGCGAGGTGCTGTCGCGCATCCCGACCCACATGTCCTACAACGTCACCGTGCTGGACGAAAATCGCGACTATCTGACCGTGATGATGGGTCCCGATCGCAAGGCGTTGCTGACCCATAATGCCGTCGCCACCAACCATCAGGAACAGGTGGAATGGGTCAGCCACGCCCGCTTTACCGCGACGGTGGAGCGCGAGCGTTTTCTGTTGCACCGCTTGTCTTTGCACCGCGATCCGCAGGATGTCTTTATTGACGCCTTCCTGAAACCGCCGCTTTATTCCACAGCCTTTGCCGCTGGCTTTGGCACGCTTTACACCACCGTATACCGCCCGCGCCTGCGCGAGATGGAGGTCCGCTGGCCTGGCACGGTTTGGCCGATGTCCATGCATCATTTTCAAGACAACGCCCGCCGCGTCGCAATTCCAGGGGCCGCATAGTGCCGGGTTTCACCTTCATTTGGCCAAATATACTCAAAACCGAACGGCCCCCCATCCGCCACCACCCGATCATGACTGGACCGCACCTATGACCACTGACCGCCACTCCACCGGCATGACAACCCGCCGCGCCGTCCTTGGCGACGCTCATGTCGAACGGGCCGAGGCGGCCAAGACCCCATTTGATCAACCCTTTCAGGACATGATCACCGAAGGGGCTTGGGGCACGGTCTGGTCGTCGGACGAGATCACGCAGCGGGAACGCTCAATGATTACACTGGCCTTGCTGGCCGCCACCGGCAACTTTTCCGAAATCCCGATGCATGTCCGCGCCACGGCCCGCACCGGGGCAACGCCATCGGATATCCTGCAAGCCTTCATGCATGTTGCGATCTATGCGGGCGTGCCAAAGGCGAACCACGCTATCAAGCTTGCCAAGGAAACACTGGCCGAGATGGAGGCGGAATGAGTTTCGCAAACTCCCTCTATGACGGGTTGTTTGCTGACCCGGATATGGCCGAGCTTTGGTCGGCAGACGCTCAAACCAGCCATATGCTTGCCTTCGAATCCGCGTTCAGCCGCGCGATGGGGCGGGCGGGTCGCTTTGACGCCGCCCTTGCGGCACAGGCCGCTGATTATATCGCTAGCTTTACCCCCGACCGCGCTGATCTGTCCGCAGGTGCGGGCCGCGATGGCCTGCCGGTTCCCGCGCTGATCAAACAGTTGAAAGCCGGGGCAGGCGCTGATGCTGCGGCGATCCATACGGGGGCCACGTCGCAGGATGTGCTCGATACGGCGCTGGCTCTGACATTGCGCGCGACCTCTGACCTGATCGAGACGCAGCTTTCTGCACTGGCACAGCAATTGACTGATTTGACAGCCACTCATGGCACCGCCCCCCTGATGGGCCGCACCCGCATGCAGGCGGCGCTGCCGATCACCGTCGCGGACCGCATCCGGACGTGGCGCGAACCGCTGGTCGATCACAGTGCCCGTCTGGCTATGGCTCGCGCGCAGGTCGAGCGGCTGTCGCTCGCAGGCCCCGTTGGCAATGGTGATTTCGTGGATGTTGCCGTCTCCATGGCGCAGGCGCTTGGCCTCACACCCGCAGCGGTCAGTTGGCACACGGACCGCAGCGGGATCGTCAGTTACGCAAACCTCTTGGCCCTTATCACCGGCAGTCTGGGAAAGATGGGGCAGGACGTCGCCCTGATGGCGCAGCAGGGCATTGGCGAGGTCACTTTGTCGGGCGGCGGCGCGTCCTCTGCCATGGCGCATAAACATAACCCGGTGCTGGCCGAACTCCTCGTCACGCTGGCACGGTTCAACGCGGCGCAATCGGGTTTGATGCAGCAGGCGATGGTGCATGAACAGGAACGCTCTGGCGCGGCTTGGGCGCTGGAATGGATGGTCTTGCCGCTGATGGCGCAGGCCACGGGGCGGGCGCTGACGGTGGCCAGAAATCTGACCGCGTCGATCAAGGTGATCGGCGAACCTCACAAATCTGTATAATTCACGTCAGGCAATCTACAGGGCCGGGGTGCATCTAGGGTTCATCAAGACCAACGCATAAGGATGCTGCCCATGACCACCTCAATCCGCCGCTCTGCGACCGCGCTGACACTGTTTGCCGCACTGGCTGGTTCCACAGCCATGACCTTTGCCCCAACTGCCGCGCTGGCTGTTCCCGCCGGCGGTTACGGCGATCTAGTTGAAACCCTGTCTCCGGCCGTCGTCTTTATCGAGGTAACGGAAACGGCACAGGACGCACAGTCGCTGGCCGACGCCCTGCCGCCCGGTTTCCCGCGTGAAGAGCTAGAGCGCCGCTTTGGCCCAATGTTCCAGAACCAACAGGACGGACAGCAGCCGCCGATGCAGGCGCTGGGGTCCGGGTTTATCGTGTCCAAGGACGGCTATATCGTCACCAACAACCACGTCGTTGACGGTGCCGAGACGGTCAAGGTCACGCTGAACGATGACACAGAATACGACGCAAAGGTCATCGGTGTGGATCCGCTGACCGATATCGCACTGATCCAAATCGATGTGGGCCACGACCTGCCGACCGTACCGTGGGGCGACAGCGACACTGTGCGTCCGGGGGACGAGGCGCTGGCCATCGGCAACCCCTTCGGTCTTGGCGGCACCGTGACATCTGGCATCGTGTCGGCCGTGTCCCGCGACATCCACTCTGGGCCCTATGACGACTACATCCAGACCGATGCGGCGATCAACAAGGGCAACTCTGGCGGGCCGCTGTTCAATGCGGATGGCGAAGTCATCGGCGTGAACACGATGATCTTCAGCCCCGGTGGCGGCTCTGTCGGGATTGGTTTTGCCGTGCCGTCTGATCTGGTGCAAAGGGTTGTGGCCGACCTGCAAGACGACGGCACAATCGCCCGCGGCTGGCTGGGCGTCCAGATCAAGCCGATGACAGAGGAAATCGCATCCGTCCTGGGCTATGACGCCCCCAAGGGTGCCGTGATCGAGGATGTGACCGCGAACAGCCCCGCCGCTAAGGCTGGGTTGGAAGACGGCGACATCATCCTGACCTTTAGCGACAAGGAAATTTCTGACGTGGGCGATCTGACCCGGGCCGTAGCCGATGTGACGCCGGGGTCGGATGCGACCGCGACCGTCTGGCGCAAGGGCCGCGAAATGACGATCAACGTCACTGTCGGTGATCTGGCGAAAAAGGCCGCCTGAGCGGTTCAGAGATAGGCGCGACCCGCGATGCACCGGGCCGCTGTCCTTGGGCCCGGCTGAATGCACCCGCCGGGCCGTGGCCCCGCCGCCCCATTTGGGGTGCGGGGCCTTTTTCTTGCTAAGCGGGCGCGCACGCACCATCTGTCAAAGGATCAGGCATGACGCATGGAAACACGATGAAGATTCTCGTGGTCGAAGACGACCGGACGACTGGCCAATACATCACGCGCGGTCTGCGCGAGGAGGGGCATACGGTCGATCTGGTAGACAACGGCCGCGACGGTCTGGTGCATGCAACCAGCGCGGATCGTGACGTGCTGATCGTGGACCGAATGCTGCCAGAAATCGACGGGCTGACGCTGGTGAAATCCCTGCGCGGTGCGGGTAATCTTACGCCGGTACTGATGCTGACCGCGATGGGGTCCGTGGACGACCGCATTGGCGGGCTGAACGCGGGCGCAGACGATTATCTGGTTAAACCCTTTGCCTTTGGCGAACTATCGGCGCGGATCAACGCCTTGGGCCGCCGCCCGCGTGCGCTGGCGCTGGATGTGACGCTAACGGCAGGCGATCTGACGATGGACCTTGTCACACGCGACGTGGCACGGGCGGGGCAAAAGATTGATCTTCTGCCCCGCGAATTTGCGATCCTTGAACACTTGCTGCGTCGCAAGGGCCGCATCCAGACTCGCACCATGCTGCTGGAAAACGTCTGGGGCATTTCCTTTGATCCGCAGACCAACGTTGTGGAAACGCATATCAGCCGTCTCCGGGCCAAAGTGGACAAGCCCTTTGACGTGGATCTGATCAAAACCGTGCGCGGATCAGGCTACCGGATCGAGGTATGAAGGCCTTTCTTCACCGCTTCAGTGCCCTTTTGCGGGCCAGTCCCGTGCGGCTGGCCCTAGGGTTGGTGGCGGTCTTTGCGCTGATCAGTATAGCCAGTCTGACCGCCAGCTATACTGCCAGCCGTTCGTCCCTTGATACGACCATGCGCCGTGACCTGACGCAGGACGTGGCTGGCTTTCGCGCTGCGCCCTCTGCCACCGCGCTCGCCGCCCTTGTCGCGGCAGAGGCGCGTGTCAGCGATCCGGCCCGCATCGTGCTGTCCTATGTGACCTCTGGCGGGCGGCGGTACGGAAATGGTGTGCTGGCGCAGGATCAGGACGGCTATTTCCTGACCACGCTGGACGATCCCGATACACGCATCGGCGGCGAATATCTGGCGCTGACGACGCCGCTGTATGGCGGGCAGTTGACCGTTGCGCGCAGCCGGGCCGAAATTGATCAATTGTGGACGGTGTTTCGCAATATCGTGCTGTTGTCCCTGTTACCAACGCTTGTGATTGCTATGGGGGCAGGGCTGGTGATGGCACGGCGGTCGGCCCGGCAGGTGAACGCGCTGGGGCGTACGCTGGATCAGCTGACAAGTGGGGACTTAGCTGCGCGGGTGCGCCCCACGTCCAAGTGGTCTGACGATTTTCACCGTATAGGCACGCGGATCGACCGTATGGCGACGGCGCAGGAAACCTCTGTCGGGGCGCTGCGGCAGGTGTCGTCCGACGTTGCACACGATCTGAAAACCCCGATCCAGCGCATATCCGTGCATTTGGACGATCTGTCAGGCCTGCCGCTGTCCGCCGACGCCGCCGCGTTGGTCGATCAGGCGCAGGCAGAGGTCGCAGGCGTCGTTTCTGTCTTTCACGCCCTGCTGCAGATCGCGCAGATCGAGGCGGGCACGCCAAAATCCCGTTTCGCCCCTGTTGATCTGGCCGCGTTGGCGACAACCTTTGCCGAGCTTTACGATCCTGCGGCAACGGAGGATGGCCGCGCGCTCATTCTGGATATTACGGCCCCGCATGCGATGGTGCAGGGCGACCGCGATCTGCTCGGGCAGATCTTGGCGAACCTGATCGAAAACTCCCTGCGCCACACACCGTTTGGCACGCCGATCACCATCGGACTGCATCAAATCGGCGGCGACGTGATACTGACCGTCGCGGACACGGGGCCCGGCATTCCGCAGGACCAGCGGGACCGCGTTCTGCAACGGCTGTATCGTTTGGATCGCAGCCGGGCGACGCCGGGCAGCGGGCTGGGGCTAAGCTTGGTCGAGGTCATCGCTGACCTTCATGATGTCGTTCTGACGCTGTCGGACAACGCGCCCGGCTTGAAGGTTTCGCTGCTCATGGCGGCGCTGAAACTTTAGCGAACTGCACCATTACAGGGCGCTGCAGCATTGCTGTGCGGTTCTGCACACTTGCCTTAATGCCCTGCGGCGTTCAAGTAATTTGATTAACGATAAACGATGATGGGCGTATTTCGTCGCTTTGCCGATGGCAGAAGTGGCAGGCCCCTGACGCAACTAAAGGGCCGAACCTGATGAAAAACGACGCTGTCCAGTTACGGCTGCCTCCTTTCCGGCCAGCGGGTGCATCCCTTGCGGTTGCGGCGGCTTTGTTGCTGTCTTGCCTGCCTGCAATGGCGCAAGACACCCAGCCACCTGCTGAGGAAACCGCTGCCGCGATCGTTGCGGCCCCAACGGTGACCGTCATTCCTGTGAAAGATACACAGGTCACGCAGATCGTCAGCGCATCCGGGAACCTGCTTGCGCGCGAAGACGTCGTGGTTTCGGCCCGAGTATCGGGCGCTGAAATCGTGGAATTGCTGGTCGATGTCGGCGATACCGTCAAAAAGGGCGACACGTTGGCGCGTCTGAACGACCAGACCCTGACGGCCCAATTGGCGCAAAGCGATGCCAACCTTGCCGTGGCGCAGGCGACGATTGCCCAGGCCGAAGGGCAGCTTGCATCGGTGAATGCGACAGCGACGCAGACCACGAGTGCACTGGAGCGTAACACTCAGTTGCGCCGCGATGGCGCGGTATCGCAGTCCGCCTTGGATCAGGCACAGGCCAGCGCTGACAGCGCCAATGCGACCGTGCAGACCGCGCAGGCGTCTATTGCGGCCGCGATTGCGCAAAAGGCGCAGGCCGAAGCCGCCCGCGACATCGCGGAACTGAACCTGTCATGGGCCACGGTGACCTCTCCCGTGGACGGCATCATCGCCGCCCGCACCGCGCGTTTGGGCGATCTGTCGTCCGCCGGGACTGCCATGTTCGACATGATCCGCGATGGCGTGATTGAGGCAGAGTTTCAGATTGTCGAAACCGATCTGGTCAAGATCAATGTCGGCGACGCGGCCAGCGTGCTGGTCGCGGGTCTGCCGCCGCGCGCCGGTATCGTGCGGCGCATCAGCCCGCAGGTCGATCCGGTCAGCCGCCTTGGCACCGTGCGCGTCAGCATTGACGATCAGTCCGGTCTGCGGGCTGGCATCTTTGGCAGCGCGGACATCCAGACTGCACAGCGCATGGCGCTGACCGTGCCCGTGTCCGCCGTCACCACGACGGGAGGCCAAAGCGTAGTGCAAAAGGTCGTCGATAATACGGTCGAACAAACTGTCGTCGCGCTTGGCGTCGTCTCTGCTGGTTTGCGGGAAATCACGACGGGTCTGGCCGAGGGCGACAATGTGTTGCTGCGCGCGGGTGCCTTCTTTCGCACCGGGGATAAGGTAACGCCCGTGCTGCCCGAAGCAGAACAGGCACCGGTCACCGACACCGCAGAGGTCTCCAAATGAATATGTCTACCTGGGCGATCCGGAACCCGGTTCCGTCGATCGCCGGTTTCCTTGTTTTGGTCATCGTCGGCCTGTTCGCCTTTCGCAGCCTGCCGGTTACCCAGTTCCCCAACATTGACGTGCCGATCATCAACGTCAGCGTGGCCCAAGCCGGTGCCGCCCCGTCAGAGCTGATCTCCCAGGTCACAAAGCCTATCGAGGACAGCATAGCCTCGATCACTGGGGTGAAGCATATCACGTCGGTGGCGACCGACAGCAGTAGTGTCACGACAGTCGAATTCGAGCTGTCGACCGACAGTGACCGTGCTCTGAACGACGTCAAGGACGCCGTGGCCCGCGTGCGGGCCGAATTGCCTGACAGCATCTCGGAGCCGCTGGTGCAGCGTCTGGATGTGACAGGGCAGGCGATCATGACCTATGCTGTCGCCGACCCCACCCGCAGCATCGAGGATCTGTCCTATTTCGTTGACGAGGTTCTGAACCGAGAATTGCAGGGCGTGACCGGCCTTGGCAAGATTGAACGACTTGGCGGCGCGGACCGCGAAATCAAGGTTGAACTGGACCCGCAGCGCTTGCTGGCCTTTGGTATCTCTGCCGCATCTATCAGCCGCCAACTGTCGGCGACCAACATCGACCTTGGCGGCGGACGCGGTGATATCGGCGGGCAGGAATTCTCGATCCGCGCGCTCGGCGGCGCGGACACCATCGACCAGCTGGCTGCAACGCCGCTGTCGCTGGCCGATGGCCGCACGATCCGATTGTCCGACGTAGGCGAAGTCATCGATGGCCCGTCAGAGGCGCGCAGCTTTGCGACGCTGGACGGCCAGCCCGTCGTGGCGTTTGGCGTGTTCCGGGCCACCGGTGCATCGGACCTGTCGGTCGCCGAGCGTGTCATCGAGCGTCTGAATGAGGTCCGTGCCGCCTATCCCGAGGTGCAGATTACACTGATCGACGACGCCACCGAATATACCGCCGGCAACTATCATTCCGCGATGGAGACGCTGTATGAAGGTGCGGCGCTGGCGATCATAGTCGTGTTCCTGTTCCTGAAGAATTGGCGCGCCACCCTGATCACCGCCGTTGCCCTGCCGCTGTCGATCATCCCCACGTTTTTTGTCATGCAGATGCTGGGCTTCTCTCTTAACACTGTGTCGCTACTGGGCATCACGCTGGTGACGGGGATCTTAGTGGACGACGCAATTGTCGAGATCGAAAATATCGTCAGGCACATCCACATGGGCAAACCGGCCTATGAGGCGACAGAGGAAGCAGCGGGCGAAATCGGTCTGACAGTGATCGCGATCAGCTTTACCATCGTCGCGGTGTTTGCCCCCGTCAGCTTTATGTCCGGGATCGCGGGGCAGTATTTCAAACAATTCGGCCTGACCGTCGCGGTCGCCGTGCTGTTCTCGTTGCTAGTCGCGCGTCTGATCACGCCAATGATGGCCGCTTATATGCTGAAAGACGATCCTAACCACGTCGAAGAAAAGGACGGCTTTGTCATGCGCGGTTACATGCGCTTGCTGACCTGGACGCTGCATCACCGCCTGATCACCATGGTGCTGGGCCTTGGGATCTTTGCCGGTTCGATTTATTCGGCCACGCTGCTGCCGTCGGAATTCATCCCAGAGGCGGACGAAGGCCGTCTGCGGGTCAGCGTAGAGCTGCCGCCCGGCGCGACCCTTGCGGAAACCCGCACGGTGACCAACGAAATCGCGGCCCGTGCCCAAACTATCACCGAAGTGCAGAACGTGTTGGTAGAGGGCGGGGCGGGCGGCAACGTCGCGAAGGCCTCTGTCACCGTTACGTTGGGGGCCAAGGATACGCGCGATCGGAGTCAGTTCGTGATCGAGGATGATCTGGTTGCTCGCCTTAGCGATATCCCGGACGCACGTGTCAACATGCTGGCCGCAAACGGCGAGCGTGCGGTGAACGTGGCGGTACTTGGCGACGATCTGGATGCGGTCACGCAGGCGGCGCAGGATCTTGCCAGCCAGATGTCCGACCTGACGACCATCAAGAACATCACCAATGCCGCCAGTCTGGAACGGCCGGAACTGCGCATCACCCCGCGCCCGCAAATCGCTGCAGAGCTGGGCGTTACTGCATCAGACCTCGCCTCGACTATCCGGGTGCTGACCATCGGTGATACTGATGCGAATCTGGCAAAGTTTAGCATTGATGGCCGTCAAATACCCATCGTTGTGCGCGTCGCAGAAGACAGCCGTCGCAATCTGGAACTGCTGACCAGTCAGCGTATCCCGACCCAATCGGGGGCACCGGTACCGCTGTCCGTGGTAGCCGATGTGACACTGGCCAATGGGCCGTCGTCTATCGAGCGCTATGACCGCGAAACGCGGATCACCCTGCAGGCCGATCTGTCCGACGGTGCAGTTTTGGGACAGGCCACTGACAGCATCTTTGCGCTGCCCGCCGCTGGTCCGGACCTGACCGAGGGCGTGCGCGTGCAGCCAACCGGCGACGCCGAAGTGCAGGGCGAGGTCTTTGCGTCCTTTGGTGCCGCAATGGGGGCAGGCTTGATGCTGGTCTATGTCGTACTGGTGCTGCTGTTCGGCAGCTTTGTCACACCCTTCACCATCCTGATGTCGCTGCCACTGGCGATCGGCGGGGCGATTCTGGCGCTGTATCTGACCGGATCAGCGATCGGCTTGTCGGTGATCATCGGCTTCTTGATGCTGATGGGCATCGTGACCAAGAACGCGATTATGCTAGTCGAATTCGCACTGGAGGCAATGAAGCGTGGCGCAAGCCGGACCGAAAGCATGATGGACGCAGGCCACAAACGGGCGCGGCCCATCGTAATGACAACCATCGCCATGGCCGCCGGTATGGTGCCATCGGCGCTGGCCTTTGGGGCAGGGGGGGAGTTCCGCTCGCCCATGGCGGTCGCGGTGATTGGGGGCCTGCTGCTATCGACTCTGCTATCGCTGATTTTTATCCCGTCGCTGTTTTCGGTCATCGAAGGCGGGCGGGACCGCGTGTCGCGACTGCTGATGCGTGGGTTGAACGTGAACAAGCCGCAGGACACGCCTGCAGAGTAATGAAGAGGGGGCTGTGTAATGCAGCCCCTTTTTTACACTGAAAGGTAGCAACGATTTTTATCCGAAAAATCGACTGGCCGTCGTGATTTGAAAATAGCAGGGTTTTGATTCAAGCTGGATTTTAACCGAAAAATTGGAAGCTTTGTTATCGACTGTCTCGCGGTGAAATGGTGGGCGACCCTGGAACCTTACCGGCCTTTCGTGGCATTGCTTTAGTCTCTTAAAACCCCTTTTTTGACAGGGATTTACGCTTTTTCCTTGTCCACCGCCTTTCATCCCCTTAGGTTGCAGAACATATTTAAGGGCGGATTGAAGGGCGGGCCAATATGCCACCACGCGCAAAAGAACTGACACCGGCGCAGATCAAGGGCTTGAAGCATCCCGGCGGGGAAAAGCCGATCAAGATTGCCGTGGGCGGCGTGTCCGGGCTTCATGTCCAGATATGGCCAAGCGGCGCAAAGTCTTGGGTGTTGCGCACCCGTTACGGCGAATGGGCCGAAACCACCTTATCAGATGGCACGATCCAGCGCGGGCGCAAGAAACGCGAACTTGGCCTTGGCGCTTACCCCGATGTGTTGCCCGGTGCGGCGCGTGACAAGGCCAGGGAGGCCAAGGCCAAGCTAGAGGCGGGCATCGACCCCATCGCAGAGCGCAAGGCCATACAGGCGGCGCTTATAGCCGGGGCGCGCCGTGGGATGACGTTCAAGGATGCATGGGAAAAATTCGCTGCTGAAAAGATCAAGGAATTCTCAACCGACAAATACCGCGAACAATGGAAGCGTACGGTTGAAATCTACGCCTTGCCCGATCTGGGCAAGATGGCGGTGCAGGACATTGGATTGCAGGACGTGTTGCGCGTCCTGACCCCGCTATGGGATGACAAGACGGTGACAGCGGTCAAGGTGCGCGAACGGCTCGAAAAGGTGCTGGCCTATGCCACAGTGCAGGGCTACCGGACCGGCGACAATCCCGCCCGATGGAAAGGCAATCTTGATATGGTGCTGGCAGCACCCGGCAAGGTGGCAGGCGCGGAAAACTATCCCGCAGTGCAGCTTGATGACGTGGCGCGCTGGTGGCAGGCGCTACAAGACCGCGACGGCATGGGGGCGACGGCGTTGGCCTTCCAAGCCCTGACCGCGACACGATCCGGCGCGGTCCGTTTCGCAACGTGGGACGAGATCGACCTTGAAGCCCGTCTTTGGACGATCCAGCCGGGGCGGCAATCATCCAAGATAACGGCCAAAGACACTGCAAAGCGTATTCCACTGACAGATAGCATGGTTGCGTTGCTGGAAGGCTTGCCACGGCTGGCAGGATCGAACCTTGTTTTCTGGGCACCGCGCGGCGGGGCGTTGTCTGATGCGACGATGGGCAAGGTTATGCGCATGATACATGAGGCCGATCTTAAGGCGGGCGGCAAGGGCTATGCCGACGCCAAGACGGGCGCGCAAGCTGTTCCGCATGGGATGCGCAGCGCGTTTCGCACGTGGATTTCTGACCGCACCGCCTTGGATGGCGACATGGCCGAGGTGGCACTGTTCCATAAGGTAGGAAACAAAGTTGCACAGTCATACAATCGCGCCGAGATGGTGGAAAAACGGCGTCACATGATGGCGGCATGGGGTGACTTTGCGCGTGGTATAAAGCCGGAAAGGGCGGTCTAGATGGGGGCGAGGGGATGATGAATCTTGAAGTTGCCATGAAAATGTTCGGCTTGGTTGCGACAATTTACATTTTAATTCCAAGACCTTAGGGGCATGGTTGCGACGTTTTATACTGATAAATTGCACTACGAATTGCAGTGTGGGGTTTGTCATAAATATATCGTGGGCGTTATTGACATACCAAGACCTTAACCTGAAAGGAAATGGCACCATGACTAACCAAATAAAATACCAAACTGAATTCCTCACCGGACCGCAGGTCCAATCCCGTTACCAGAAATCGCACGTCACAATCTGGCGCTGGGTGCGCGACACTAGACTGAAATTCCCCAAGCCGATCCAGATCAATCGGTTGAACTACTGGCGCTTGGCCGATCTGGAAGCGTGGGAAACCGCCCAAGAAGGGCGGGCCGCGTAATGGACACTACAAACGAAAACCCCGGCGCGTTTACAGACGCAACCGGGGCAAAGATAGAAATTGAAGCGGCAAAACTTCAAAAACAATATTACCCCGCAAACGCAGTTGATGCAAGCGGCGTAAAACCCGCCTTTGTGATGGGATACGGGCAAAGCGATACACACGCGCGCACCCTGCACGATGGCAGTGCAAACCCGCACAAAAGCGCGGGCAAGCCTTATGCCACGATCACGGGGGCTGGTATTGCCAAGATGGTTAAGGAGCCGCCGACCGTGCCGAAAGCGCGCGGGCAATGGTTCATCGCCTCAACCTATGCCGAACATGATGCGCGCAGCCATGATGTGCAAAAGGCGCGGGGCGTTTTTCGATGGCTTGCCCTTGATGTTGACGAAAACAACCTGGGGCTTGATGAGATCGACGCCGCATTGTCCAAGGTCATCGGGGATGCGTGCCGTTTCATCTATTCGACACGATCCGCGACACAGGAAAACAGGAAATGGCGCGCGCTTGTGCCATTGGCGACCGAAATCAGCGGGGCCGATTTTTCAGACACGCAAAACGCTTTCTTTGACCTGCTGGAACAAGCCAGCGACGGCACGCTGATTCCTGACCGTGCCTTGTCGCGTCCGGCGCAGTTGGTTTACCTGCCAAACCGGGGCGAATTCTATGAAGTGAAAGCCGATCATGCCAAGGCGCTGACCCTGACGCCAGATTGCGCGATCATGGCGCACAAGGCCGCAATAGCCGCCGACCGGGCAAGGGCCGCGCAGGAGGCGCAAGATAGCAGAGAACGGCGCGCAGCGCAGCGCATAGCTAAGGCGCAAGACGATGACGTGTCGCCGGTGGATCACTTCAACGCCGCGCATTCCGTCGCCGATCTGCTGGCACGCTATGGCTACTCGCAAGCTGGATCCTCTAACGACTGGAAAAGCCCGTTTCAGTCATCGGGCAGCTATGCGACGCGGGATCGTGGCGATCACTGGATAAGCCTTTCGGGCAGTGATGACGCGCAGGACATTGGTGCGGCAACGAAGAACGGACACCGCTTTGGGGATGCTTTCGACTTGTTCGCTCATTTTGAACATGGCGGCGACTTCAATAAAGCCGTTGCGGCATATGGGGCAGAGATCCGGCCAGCGCGCTCTCGCCACACTGACAGCGCAGCACAAGCCCAGATCGACAGCGCCTTTGATGGCTTTGATGATCCAGCACCGCAGCCGCGCAGCTTTGAAGAATTGTTAGAAGCGGCAAAGGCATTGGAGCCGGGGCAGATCGACGAAATGGAAGCGATTGTCAAAGAGACAGCGCCGCTTAATCCCGTCCGACAAGATGCAGTGCATCGCGCGATCACGGCTGCAACGAAAACGACGCTTGGCATAATTCGGGCGCAGCTAAAGCAAGATACAGACAGCGACGACCCAGACCAGTTGGACCTTGCGCGGGCCACGATCCAGCGTATCGGGGCGGCGAACTTGATCTGCACCAATGCGACAGTTTGGCGCTGGCAGGATCGGGGCGTCTGGACCGAACAAGACGACAGATCAATCAAACAAAGCGCACAGATAGCGATTGAGGATCAAATGATTGATGTGACGGCAACGCTGGTCAATGGAGTGACGGACGTGCTCAAGAACGAGATTTTCAAGTCAGATCACGAATTCAATCTTGGCAACCCTGAAACGGTGAACTGTTTGAACGGCGAACTGGAATTGCAGGGCGGCAAGTGGAGCTTGCGACCTCATTGCCGGGAAAACTACCGCACAACGCAAATTCCGGTGGCCTATGACCCGCTGGCCGATGCACCGCTATTCCGGGCCTTTCTCGAACAAGTGTTTCGAGATGATCCAGACATGCTGGACAAGATCAAATGCGCTTTGGAATTGATGGGCTACACCTTGATGAGCCATGCGCAGCACGAATTGTTTGTCATGTTGATTGGAGCGGGGGCAAACGGCAAAAGCGTGCTGTTGGCGATCTTGGAAGGCTTGGCAGGAGTTAAAAACGTCGCGGGGGTTCAACCCGCAAACTTTGACCGCAGCTTCCAACGGGCGCACCTTCACCAGAAACTGGCAAATATCGTGACCGAACTGAAACAAGGTGAAGTCATAGCAGATGCAGAATTGAAGGCGATCACATCGGGCGAAGCTTCAACCGTTGAACACAAATTCAAAGACCCGTTTGTGATGCGACCTTTCGCAACGTGCTGGTTTGGCACAAATCACATGCCGCACACCCGCGACTTTTCGGAGGCGCTTTTCAGGCGGGCCACGATCCTGAAATTCAACCGGACGTTTGCCAAACAAGAACAAGACCCACAGTTGAAAGGAAAGCTGCTAGCCGAATTGCCGGGCATCTTGAACATGTCCTTGGACGCCTATGCGCTGGCCCTGACAGACGGCTTTACCTCACCCGCGTCTAGTGAGGCAGCGAAGCAAGACTGGCGACTAGAGGCCGATCAGGTGGCGCAGTTTGTTGATGACGTTTGCACCCGCGATGTAGGGGCTAAGGCGACATCTGCAGATGTGTTCCATGCATACCGTAATTGGGCGGGGGATAACGGTATTCATAAGGCCATGAGCAAAAGAGGCCTGCGGGACCGCCTAACCCGTCTGGGTTTTGGTGCCGACAAAGACCGGGCAGCACGATACGTGACGGGCCTGCGCGTGCCAAGCTGATGGAGGCGCAGCCGTGACGCATGTGACGCTTCTTTCTACATTCCCTGACTGTGACGAAAGACATAGTTTATTGAATCGCGTTGAAAATTGGGTCTTGGGGCAAACAGAATACTGTTCTTTCTGAAACTTAATACATGTGGAAAGATGCATCACATGCGTCACGGCGGACCTCCTTACGCGATGGCCACAAGACCAAACGAAAAAATGGCCCTTTTTAGCCCTTTTTTCTGGCCAGATCGACAGAAGCAGGGGTTCGGTTCCGCTAATGAACTCCCACTTAACAGAATGAAACAATTGTAACAGTGGCTTAGCATGCTATTATTACTCAACCCGCCCTTAAATATGCCCTTAATAACACCAGATTGACAATGAAAGGCCGCACCTAGCATGGCGAAAGCACCACCCCCGCCCCAATTTAGCACCCGCCGGGGAACTGGTGCAGTTGTGTTAGCTGGCGTTGATGGGCGCAGCTTGATGGCGCGGCGGTTCCGCGAGATCGTCACTGGCATTGAACGCGATCTTGGCGGCGATCTTACGGAGGCGCAAAAGCACCTGCTGGCACGGGCCGCAACGCTGGCCGTATGGTCGGAGGAACGCGAAAGCGATCTTGCCAACGGGATCGACTTCGATGCGGTGCAATACGCCACCATAAGCAACGCCATGCGCCGCCTGATGGCCGATCTGGGGCTAGAGCGCCGGGCGCGAGACGTGACCAGCCTATCAGACTACATCGCCGGGAAGGTGCAGTCGAGATGTTGAACATGATGATTAATCTTGTTCCAATGCCCCCTTTTTCTTGGACGAGTGGCTGTGCGGTGGTGGGTTATGCGTTCGCGCTGTGCGGTCTTTGGCGACTGAAAACATCACCTCGGATTATGATTGATCCACTTTTCAGCAGCAAACAGATTCTCGAATGCTTGTCCGTCGACCTCCACACCATCCTGTGCCTTAACAATCCGGTATCCTTTATATGTTTTGATCGACGCGCCTACATCATTGCTCTTAATAATATTTGGCGAGATTGGTTTTGTTCCGGGCCTAGCTGTTTGTTTTTCTTGCGACCCCGATTGGTCTTGTTTGCGCATTATCTCCAGCATCTCGCCAGTGTTTTCAGCGGTAGCGATTTGAGCAAGTCCCATCTGCGCGACTGCTATGATCACAAGGCCAAACATCGCAAGAGCGCCGGAACCCAAGAGCGCACCAGTAAAACCGATCCGTACTGCCTGTTGGGAGTCGGTCGTAATACTCGCGACCAAAGCGAATATGGCCAGTGCGACAACGCCCCAACCGATAACAATCAGCACGCCCAGCATTTTTTTTGCGATCTCGAATTTCTGCATGATTTGCATCTCCCAAATTTAAATCGGCTTGTTGGTAAAACATGTTTTGTTTGGAGATTCGCATGAAGGCATCCACCAAGGCAATCCACTTCCTTGAAAACCTGACAATTCCGCAACCCGTTGGCGTGATGCACGATCTGCTAGAGCGCATTCGGTGGCACCAGTGAGCGTTTCAATCCGCGACGCCATGACTGACCCCAAGCTGTTCGGTGACACCTTTGGCGGTGACAGTTTCACCGCATGGCGTGCGCTTCTAAGCGGGTTCTACGGCCTGCCCTTGGCGGATACCGAGGCCGAGACATTCAAGAGCCTCACAGGGCGCACAGAGACGCCCACAGGGCCGCACGATGAGCTTTGGCTAGTGGTAGGGCGTCGCGGCGGCAAGAGCTATGCAGCTGGCTTTCTGGCGGTGTATCTGGCCGCCTTCCATGACTACACCGCCAAGCTGGCACCGGGCGAGATTGCAACCGTGATGGTCATCGCTGCCGATCGAAAGCAAGCGCGGGCAGTGATGCGCTATACGTCCGGCCTGATGAATTCTAACCCAATGTTGCGGCGCATGATCCTGCGCGAGAATTCCGAACAAATTGAACTGAACAATCGCACCGTGATCGAGATCACAACGGCCAGTCACCGGAGCGTCAGGGGCTACACCTTGGCCGCTGCGATCTTGGACGAAATCGCCTTCTGGCATGTTGAGGGCGCGAACCCTGATGTTGAGATCATCGCGGCGCTACGTCCCGCTCTAGCAACCCTTGGGGGTAAGCTGGTGGCGCTATCCAGCCCCTATGCGCGGCGCGGCGTCTTGTGGGACGCTTACAAGAAACACTACGGGGCAGAAAGCCCGGTGCTGGTCGCGCAAGCCCCTTCCATGACGATGAACCCGACGTTGCCGCAACGTGTCATTGATGACGCGATGAAGGATGACGCTGCGCGGGCATCGGCGGAGTATTTGGCGCAATTCCGCACCGACATTGCCAGTCTGATCGACCCTAATCTGATTTCAGATGCAACCCGACCCAAACCCAAGGAATTGCCGTGGGCATCCCGCACGTCGTACCATGCCTTTGTTGACCCGGCGGGCGGCGGGCAGGATGAATTCACAATCGCCATAGGCCACCGCGAAGGCGACGCGGTGGTTTTGGATTTGGTGCGCGGTTTGCACGGCTCACCGGCAGAGATTGCACAAGAGTATTCGGCGCTGATGCGATCTTATGGCATCCGCCGGGCAACGGGCGACCGATATGCGGGCCGGTGGCCGCGCGATGAATTCCAAAAACACGGGATCCGCTATGATGTTTCCGAGATGGACCGATCTGCCCTTTATTTGGAATTTTTGGCGGCGATCAATTCCGGTTGTGTCGAACTACCGCCCGACCAGAAACTTGCGCGCCAGTTGTGCGCGTTGGAACGTCGCACGGGACGCAGTGGCCGCGATATGATCGACCACCCACCCGGCGGACATGATGACCTTGCGAACGCTTGCGCGGGCTTGGTGGCGATCTGCAAAAAGCCCGCAATGACATGGACCAGTAGCCCCCTACCGTTCTGAAAAGGATAAAAATATGAAGTATTCGGCACCTATCAACACAATCATGGAGCGGGCGACTGCGCGCATTGAAAGCCGCCATTTTCCCGGTGCGACGCGTCTTATTGGTGAGATGGGCCGTCTTATGAACGTGGTCCAAGCCTTGGAGGCCGTGGCCCTAAATCGCAACCCGACCGACAATGACGCGGCGCATATGAAAAAGACGCATGACGCTGGCGTCAGACTGGCCAAGGCTATCGAGGCATCTCGGCAGCGCGGCAACGAAATTCTGAACGATCACAACGCAACTGTTTCGGCGCAACTGCGCGACGCAACTGGCCTGCGAGAGCCTGACACTTTGGCGGGCATCATGCGGCAATCAGAACTGCGAACGGTTGTGCGTGGTATGAAGCCGCAAGAGCGGCATGACTTCCTGCGAAATGCGTTGAAGGCAAAGGATGTTGAAACGGTATCCGCTTTATTCAACGCACCCGCCGTTGTCACTGGCATTGACCCAAAGCTGTTGGCACAGGGCCGCGCCGACTACGAACGGGCTGTTGCGCCTGATCTTATGGATGACGTGGAATTTACGCTGGAGACTGACAGCGCGCTACAGGCCGTAACAAGCGCGGCGGCAAGGGCGGCACGTGAAGCCCAGGACGAAACGGCCATGCAAGAATTTATGCGCGCCGATTCAGCGGCGGCGGCGGCAAAGGAGGCGTTTGATTCGTCATTGTGACAGGAAATTGCAATGGCCAACGAATAGCTGTTTGTGTTAGCATTCTTCGCGGCATTTCACCTTTTGTTTTAGATTTTCAGGAGTAAAAAATGAGTAAAGTATTTACGATTTTTAAGTGGTCAGTTTTCAGCATTGCGGTAATGCTTGCGGTTCTTGTTATGCTTATATTTTGGAAAATTGAAACACCTGATGGGCCGGATAAGGTTCAGGCAATTGCAGCCTGTCAGTCAGCTATCAAGGAAAGTTTGAACGACCCGTCATCGGCTGAATTTGTTGATCGTATGAATTGGCCTGCATCGTTTGAAGATCCGATTTGGACAATCCGCGCAACATATCGCGGTTCAAACAGTTTTGGCGCAATCGTCACTGAGACAATCGTTTGCGAAGCGTTAGACGGTACCTATTCGGTTAACCTGATTCCCCAAATCGACATTGTGCAGTAACGCCCAACACCGAAAGAGGGCCGGGGCGATTCTTCCCGGCCTTTTCTATGGCTGGCCTATGGTGCATTTCTTAAGGGCGGATTTAAGGGCAGTATGAATATCGCGCCAACACAAAAAACGTTTATAAACATTAGGTTGTGCAGCGGAATGGTGGGCGACCCTGGAATCGAACCAGGCGTGCGTCTCCGCGAGAGAGTTACAGTCTCCTGCCACACCTTGCGGCCTGTCGCCCACTGAGGGTCGAGATAGCCTTGGCCCAAGGGGGCGTCAACCGCAAAAAAGCACCTTCGAGCGCTTGCTTCACACTGGCGGCGAAAGCCTGTATCCGGGGGTCAACAGTCAGGAGTGCAGACATGCAAAAGCCGAAGTGGGTTATCGAAAAGGAACAGGCCAAACGTGTGTCCGCGTCAGAAACGATCTGGCTGTTCGGACTGCATGCGGTGCGCGACGCGCTGCTGAATCCTAAGCGGGTCAAGCTGCGGCTGGTGGTTACGCGTAATGCGCTGGACAAGCTGGCTGATGCCGTGGCCCAGACCGACATAGAGCCCGAAATCTGCGATCCGCGCAAGTTCGCGGCCCCGATTGACCAGCAGTCGGTTCACCAGGGTGTCGCGCTTGAGGTTAAGCCGCTGGACTGGGGCAGCCTTGAAGAGATTGCACTGGGCGACGGGCCGCAGCCGCCGCGTATTGTTTTGCTGGACCGCGTGACAGACCCTCATAATGTCGGTGCGATTCTGCGCTCTGCCGAGGTGTTCGGCGCTCGCGCCGTCGTCGCCGTGCAGCGCCATGCGGCACCTGAAACCGGTGCCTTGGCCAAAACGGCCTCTGGCGCGCTGGAACGACAGCCCTATTTGCGGGTGCGTAATCTGGCGGACGCGATGACGCAGTTGAAGGACATGGGTTATATCGTGCTGGGCCTTGATGGCGAAGCAGAGCAGACGATTGAAGAGGCGCTTGCGGGCAAGCAGGATCGCCCTGTGGCACTGGTGATGGGGGCCGAGGGACCAGGCTTGCGCGAGAAGAGCATGACGACCTGCGATGCGCTTGTGCGAATCGGGGCGGCAGGTGGGTTTGGATCGCTCAACGTGTCCAACGCCGCGGCCGTTGCGCTTTACGCCAGCAAGGCCACCTAACCAAAGTCTGGCCGTGCGACTGCGCGTTTCGCGACACCCCGCCCGCCCGGCCTTTACACTTTGGCTAGGGGGGTGGCGTGTGAGCGAGACATCACCATCTAAGTGATCAGAACGGATTTTCAGAACCGATCCGTCCCTTTGATTGTCCCTCGTTTCACACCTTTACACCTGGGCTTGACCCGGGCGTTTTTTTACAATGATTGTAGCCCTATGTATGATGCGGAACTTAAAGCGATATTGAAGCGGGTCAAAACGGTCGCCATTCTGGGTGTGTCTGCTAATCCGGTGCGGCCTAGTTATTTTGTCGCCCGCTATTTGAAGCTGAAGGGCTACCGCATCGTGCCGGTCAACCCGGGGCTGGCCGGGCAGGATCTGCTGGGTGAACGGGTTTATGCGCAGCTGAGTGATGTGCCCATCGATGTGGATATGGTCGATGTGTTTCGCCGCTCTGACGCGGTGCCGGGGATCGTGGATGACGCTTTGTCGCGATGGCCGCAGTTGGGTGTGATCTGGCTGCAGCTGGGGGTTCATCATGATAGAGCGGCACGCGTGGCCGAGGCGCGCGGTGTCACCGTGGTCCAGGACAGGTGCCCAAAGATCGAGTATCAACGGCTCTTTGGCGAGCTGCGCATGGGCGGCTTCAATACTGGTGTGATTTCGTCGAAGCTGTGATGGGGGGAGCCGTCCCTTCGGTACGTCTGGAGGCGCTGCCTCCAGACGTCTGAGGTGTTTTGGACCAGAATAATCTGGCTAGGGGTGGCAGGTCGTGCCCAGCCCCGGACCCCCGGGATATTTGTTACGAGAAGAAGGGACAGCCTTAGGGCTGGCGGGCGGCTTTTTCTGCGATGCCGGATGTGCCTTGGCGGCGGGCAAGTTCGTCCATGACATCGGACAGGGGCACATCGCAGGCAGTCAGCATGACGAGGAGGTGGTAGAGGGTATCTGCGGCCTCGCCCGTCAGAGCGGCCTTGTCGCCGCGCACGGCCTCGATGATTGCCTCGACAGCTTCTTCGCCAAACTTTTCGGCGCATTTGGCGGGGCCTTTGGCCAGCAGTTTTGCCGTCCAACTGGTGTCTGGGGCAGCGCCTTTGCGGGCGGCGATCGTTGCGGCGAGATCGTCAAGGGTCATGCCAGCCTCATAGGGATGCCCGCGTCGGCCATATGCTGTTTGGCTTGCGGTATTGTGTAGGTACCGAAGTGAAAGATCGAGGCGGCGAGGACCGCGCTGGCATGGCCTTCTGTGACACCTTCGACAAGGTGATCAAGGGTGCCGGCCCCGCCAGAGGCGATGACAGGCACGTCTACCGCATCGCTGACCGCGCGGGTAAGGGGAATGTTATAGCCGGTCTGCACACCATCGTTGTCCATCGCGGTCAGCAGGATTTCCCCAGCGCCTTTTTCGACGACGGTACGGGCAAATTCCACGGCATCGATGCCGGTGGCGCGGCGGCCGCCGTGGGTAAAAATCTCCCACCGACCGGGGGCCACGGTTTTCGCGTCAATCGCGACAACGATGCACTGACTGCCAAAGCGTAAGGCGGCCTCTGTCACGACGTCTGGATTGGCGACTGCGGCCGAGTTGAAGCTGACCTTGTCAGCGCCTGCCAGCAGCAGGGCACGCACGTCGTGGTGCGTGCGCACGCCGCCGCCTATGGTCAGCGGCATAAAGCACGCCTCGGCGGTGCGGGTGGCCAGATCGAACATGGTGCCGCGGTTTTCCTGGGTCGCCATGATATCGAGAAAGCACAACTCGTCCGCGCCGGCGGCGTTATAGGCAATGGCCGCGTCAACGGGGTCACCCGCATCGCGCAGGCCGACAAAATTCACGCCTTTGACAACACGCCCGTTGGCGACATCAAGGCAGGGAATGATCCGGGTTTTCAGCATGCAGGAGTGATACCGCGCAGCGCAGCGCAGGGGAAGGGGAACCTGACGGCGATCTTCTATGTCGGGCTGGCATAATAACGTTAAGGACCCCATCCTATGATCCGCAAGACATTGTTTTCAGCGACGCTGGCGATTCTCGCTTTGGCCGCCCCGGCGCTGGCCGAGGTTGTCACCAAGTCGACGGACAGCACCGTGTGTGATGCCATGAATGCTTTAGAAACCGCTGTCACAGACGCGGGTGCCACAGTCTTTGCCCGCGTCGATCGCGCCACCGGTGCAGCCAGTGTCGACATGGAGCTGATACCGATGGAGCTGTTGATCTTTGGCAACCCGCAGCTGGCAACGCCTGCGCTGCAGGCTGACCCGCTGACAGGACTATACCTGCCCCTGAAGGTTTTGGTCTACGAACAGGACGGCCAAACCCTAGATTGCCTACGAGGCGGTCGCGGGCATGTTCGAAGGCTCGAACATCTCGGCAGACGCGGAATACGCCGCGAAAATGACGGCCACGCTTGAGGCGCTGACCGACAAGGTCGCGAACTAGGCCAGCAAATCCAGCGCCGTGCGCAAATCGATGGCTCCGTCGTAAAGCGCGCGGCCCGAGATCGCGCCAGAGATGACGCCCGTGTCGCGCAGGGCGGTCAGGTCATCCAGCGATGATACGCCGCCTGATGCAATAACAGGGATATCGACGGCGCGGGCCAGATCGGCGGTGGCGTCGATGTTTGGCCCCTTCATCGCGCCGTCGCGCAGGATGTCGGTATAAATGATCGCGGCGATGCCTGCGTCCTCGAACGACTTGGCAAGGTCGGTGACCATGATGTCGGTTTCCTCGGCCCAGCCGCGGGTGGCGACGCGGCCATTGCGGGCATCAAGCCCGACGGCGACCTGACCCGGAAAGGCCTTCGCCGCTTGGCGCACCAGATCAGGGTTTTCCACCGCAACCGTGCCAAGGATCACTCGGGACAGGCCCAGCATCAGCCAGCGTTCAATCGTCGCCATATCGCGAATCCCGCCCCCCAGCTGGGCGGGCACCTTGCAGCGCTTCAAAATCGCCTCGACAGGTGCGACGTTGACCGGGGTGCCGGCAAAGGCACCGTTCAGGTCCACAAGGTGTAGCCACTGGCAACCCGCATCTACGAATTCCTGTGCCTGTGCTGCAGGGTCATCGTTGAACACCGTCGCCTGATCCATTTCGCCATGGATAAGGCGCACGGCCCGTCCGTCTTTCAGATCGATCGCGGGATAGAGGATCATGGCAGGCTCCTTGGGCGCATGGGATTACTGCGTTTTGCGGCGATCTATCCCAAAAAGCAACCGACCCAACGTCAGTCTTGCTTGGAATCGCGCTTGCCACGCAAAGTGGCGCAGTTCAATCGGGGAGGAGACCCAATATGACACGCCTTATTGCAGCCTTGATGGCCGCAACTTTTGCGACCGCTGCCTCTGCTCAGGATGCCGTTGTCGGCACTTGGCAGACCGAAGTCGACGATGGCGCATTCGCCTATGTCACCATGTTGTCATGCGGCGCGGCCGTTTGCGGCACAATCATCAACACCTACAAGGCCGATGGCGCACCTTATCAGTCTGAAAATATCGGCCGCCAGATCGTGATCGACATGGCACCCAAGGGGGACGGCACCTATGTGGGGCGGGTCTATCGCCCGTCCAACGGCAAAACCTACGTCGGCAAGATGCAAGTCAACGGCAATGCACTGCGTCTTCAGGGCTGCGTCGCTGGCGGTTTGCTGTGCGCGAGCCAGAACTGGGCGCGCATCCAGTAACGACAAAACGAAACGCTCCGGTGCTGTCGGCACCGGCGCAGTCTGGTGAATTTCCGTGGAGATTCTTTCTGTAAAAGACGGGGTGCCGCTCAGGCCTTGCGCAGACCCGTCGCGACCAGCATCCCGCGCCGCTTCGCCTCATAGTAATAACCCTGACTATACCATTTGACGGCCGTCGCTTCTGATCCGTTGGACAGCAGCCAAGCCCCGCGCAGATACTTGCCTGCATATTTAAGGTTCGTCTCGGCGTTCAACAACTCGCGGTCGCTACCTTTAAATCCCATGCTGCGTGCGGTCGCGGGCAGGATCTGCATCAGCCCATAATAGGGACCGCTGCGCGCACCCGGATTGTGGGTGCTTTCGCGAATAATCACGCGGTGCAGCAGGCTTTCGGGAATGTCGTAAAGGGCGGCGTATTTCTTGATCAGTGCCCGCAGCTCTGCGGTCTCGTTGGGATGCATCGGGATCGAGGTATTGAGCCGCGGTGACTGGGCGATGAAAGACATGTACTGCGGCGGTGTTGCGGTGCTGTTCATGCAGGCAGACATGCCCACTAAGGTCATCATCGCGAATGTTCCGCGCAGCAGCTTTAGCATTTTTTAGGCCTGTCAAAGTTGTCCCTGCCACCGGGCTTAGCCTGCTGCGGCGTCAGTCGTAAACATTGCGATAATTTATCGGCAGATTGTCGCCGCAGCCCCTGCGATAAGGCGCTTAGTCGAACACAGACCATCTCGTCGCGCGCGCGAATGTCTCGACCGCGTCAGTGCCCAGCTTGGAATTCCCTGCGAGTTCAGTCCTGGCGACCACGCCGCAATGCCCGCCTTTGCTGGGACCACGACCATGATACCGCCGCCTACGCCGCTTTTGCCCCTTAAACCAAGGCGGTACGCAAAATCGCCAGAGGGATCGCGATGTCCGCACAGCATCATCATCGCATTGATCCGCCGCCTGCGGGCGGGGGATACAAGCCGCGGTGCGCTGCCTGCGCCGGTCAAAAAGAGCGCCGCGCGCGCCAATTTGATGCAGGACATTTCAACTGCGCATTGGTGGGAATAGGCACCTAGGGTCCGCTCTATCGGGTTCACCATATTACCGTGGGTGGCCATGAAATAGGCAAGCGCCAGGTTCAGATCGCCGGTCTCCTGCTCTGATGCAGCGACCTTTTCGTTGATGTGAATCGAATCGTTGCCCGCCGCAGTGCGGATGAAACGCCGCAGCTCGCCCAGAAATTCGCGCGGCGCATGGCCTGCGAGCATAGCGTCCGTGGTCGCAATCGCGCCGGCATTGATGAAGGGATTGCGCGGGATGCCGCCCTCATGCTCCAGCTGCAGGATGGAATTGAAGGCCTGCCCAGAGGGCTCTCGTCCCACCCGCGACTAGAATTGATCACCCATGCGCCTAAGCTCCCGCGCAAGGGTAAAGACCTTGCTGATGCTCTGGATCGACCCGCGCCAGCTCTGGGATATAGCAGGCCACCTGACCGCGGTCTGTGGCCTGCGCCATGGCCGCGCCGATGTCGTCAAGGATCGCGGCGATGTCCATGTAGCCTCGCTTTGGGGTCAGGGGTGCCAGTTTAGGAAATTCGCGATCAGCCGCAGACCGGCGTCCTGGCTCTTTTCAGGGTGGAACTGTGTGCCGACGATATTGTCGCGCCCCACGATTGCCGTTACATTGCCGCCATAATCCACATGCGCCAGCAGATGCGCAGGATCGGCGACTTGCATCGCGTAAGAGTGCACGAAATAGGCGTGATCGCCGGTGTTCAGTCCCGCCAGCACCGGGTGCGGCCGGTCCATGACCAGATCGTTCCAACCCATATGCGGGATCTTCAGCGCCGGATTGGCAGGCGCAATGCGCCGAATCTCGCCGGGAATCCAGCCAAGGCCAGCGACGGCTTCATATTCGAACCCCGTGCTGGCCAGCATCTGCATTCCGACGCAGATGCCCAGAAACGGCACGCCCCGCGTCTCGACTGCTTCGATCAGGGCCTGCGCCAGATCGCCACGCTCGAACAGAGAATCGCGGCAATGGGGAAAGGCCCCGTCGCCTGGCAGCACGATCCGGTCGGCGCGCGCCACGACATCCGGATCTCCCGTGGTGACGACCTGCCCGGCATCGGTTTCGCGCGCCATCCGCTCGAACGCCTTTTGCGCCGAATGCAGGTTGCCGCTGTCATAGTCGATCAGAACGGTGGTGGTCACAGGCTACCCTTGGTCGATGGAATGGCGTCAGCCTTGCGCGGATCAACCTCGACCGCCATGCGAAGGGCGCGGGCGACGGATTTGAACGCCGCCTCGGTGATGTGGTGCGCGTTAAAGCCGTGCAGCCGGTCGATCTGCAGCGTGATGCCGCCATGCGTAGACAGCGCCTGAAAGAATTCGCGCACCAGCTCGGTATCAAAGCTCGGCCCGATCTTGCCGAAGGGCAGATCAAGGTTGCAGATCAGATAGGGCCGCCCCGACAGATCCAGCGCACAGCGCACCTGCGCGTCGTCCATCGCCAGGTGGCAATCGGCGTAACGGCGGATACCGCGCTTGTCGCCAAGCGCCTGCACCAAAGCCTGACCTATGGCGATGCCCGTATCCTCGACCGTGTGGTGATCGTCGATGTGCAGATCGCCCGTGGTGCGGATTGTCATGTCGATCAGCGCGTGACGCGACAGCTGGTCCAGCATGTGGTCGAAGAACCCGATGCCGGTCTGGTTGTCATAGACGCCCGTCCCGTCAAGGTTCAGCGTTACGCTGATTTGCGTCTCGGCAGTCTGGCGGGTGATGTTGGCGGTGCGCATCGGCGTCTCCCTTATGTCTTGGGGCCTTATAGACAGGGGCGGGGCCTGCGCCAAGGCACCGATTGCGCCCGTTGCCCCTGTGGTGCAAGTTCGGCGCAATTCCAGAGAAAGGCCCGCCCCATGACCACCTGCGTTTTCGTCCAGATCCGCTGCACCCCAGGCACCACCTATGACGTGGCTGACGCGATCGCCTTGCGCGAAATCCACTCCGAGCTTTATTCCACCAGCGGCGATTTCGACCTGCTGATGAAGGCCTATGTGCCCGACGGGCGCGATGTTGGCCATTTCATCAACGAAAGCGTCGCCGGCATCAAAGGGATCGAACGCACCCTGACAACGCTGACCTTCAAGGCGTTCTGACGCGACCTACCTAAAACGAAAAGGGCCCCCCAACAGGGCGGCCCTTTTCGTTTTAACCGACTGGAGCGGGCGAAGAGATTCGAACTCTCGACCCTAACCTTGGCAAGGTTATGCTCTACCCCTGAGCTACGCCCGCATCCGTCGGTGGGGGGGATTTACAAAAGCTGCGGGGCAGGGGCAAGGGGCAATCGAAGAAAAATCAAGCCATTTCATGCGAACATTAAACGCGAAAGGGCCGCCCAGGAGGGCGACCTTTTTCGTTTTACCGACTGGAGCGGGCGAAGAGATTCGAACTCTCGACCCTAACCTTGGCAAGGTTATGCTCTACCCCTGAGCTACGCCCGCGTCAGTCGATAGGCGTGATCTATAAACACTAGTGGTCGGCTGCAAGGGGAAATTTGCATCAAACCTGCGAATTATCCCGCGGCCGTCCCAGGTTCATCTTGCTCAAAATACTCCCGCCGGAGGCATCAGCCCCTTAAAGGGGGCGGGCAGCTTTATTCGAACTCGATCAGCAGATCCTTGGCGTCGATCTGGCTGCCGGCGCTGACCAGCACCGCCTTGATGACGGCGTCACGGTCGGCGTGGATGCCGGTTTCCATTTTCATCGCCTCGATCGTCAGCAGCAGATCGCCTTCTTTTACCTTGGCACCAGCGGTGGCGGCGACGGTGGCGACGACGCCGGGCATGGGCGCACCGATTTGTTTGGGGTTCCCAAGCTCTGCTTTGCGGTTTTGCACCCGGTCGGCGACGGCCAGACGGTTCAGCACGCGGATCGTCCGGGGCTGGCCGTTCAGTTCAAAGAACACCTTCACCTCGCCGTCCTCGTTCATCTCGGACACGGCCTGCATGCGGATTTCCAGCGTCTTGCCGGGGTCGATCTCGGCGCTGATCTCTTCGCCCGGTTCCATGCCGTAAAAGAACGTTTTCGTCGGAAGGGTCCGCACTGGGCCATAGATGTCGTGGCGCGCGGCGTAGTCGGTAAAAACCTTGGGATACATCAGGTATCCGTTTAGATCTTCGCTATCGATCTCATGGCCGACCTTCTCTGTCAGCTCTACGCGCACCGCGCCCAGATCTACAGGCTTCAAGTGCTTGCCGGGGCGGTCCAGATTCGGCTTTTCGCCTTTCAGGACCTTCTTCTGGATGCCGGCAGGCCAGCCGCCCGGCGGTTGGCCAAGGCTGCCTTTCATCATGTCGATCACAGAATCCGGGAAGGACACGTCGACCTTGGGGTCTTCGACCTGCGCGCGGGTCAGGTTCTGGGACACCATCATCAGGGCCATGTCGCCAACAACCTTGGACGACGGCGTGACCTTTACGATATCGCCGAACATCTGGTTCACGTCGGCATAGGTCTGGGCGACCTCGTGCCAGCGCTCTTCCAGCCCCAGGCTGCGTGCCTGCGCCTTGAGGTTGGTGAACTGACCGCCGGGCATTTCGTGCAGATACACCTCTGACGCGGGGGCCTGCAGGCCGGATTCGAACGCCAGGTAATGCGCGCGGACCTGTTCCCAATAGTTGCTGATCTCGCGGATCGCCGTGATATCAAGGCCCGTGTCGCGGTCGGTGCGGCGCAGCGCCTCTACTACCGATCCCAACGTCGGCTGGCTGGTGTTGCCAGAGAAGCTGTCCATCGCCGCGTCCACGCAGTCCACGCCAGCAGCTGAGGCCGCCAGCAGGGTCGAGATCGCCGCGCCAGAGGTGTCGTGCGTGTGGAAGTGGATCGGTAGGCCGACCTCTTCTTTGAGTGTTTTGAACAGTTGCGCTGCGGCGGGGGCTTTCAGCAAGCCGGCCATGTCCTTCAGGCCCAAAACGTGTGCGCCCGCGGCTTCTAGTTCCTTCGCCATGGCGACGTAATATTTCAGGTCATACTTGGCCCGATCCGGGTCTAGCATGTCGCCGGTATAACATATCGAGGCTTCCAATACCTTGTTCGACTCGATCACCGCGTCCATCGCGACGCGCATGTTTTCCACCCAGTTCAGGCTGTCGAAGACGCGGAACACATCGACGCCGGACGTTGCGGCCTGCGCCACGAACGACTGTACGACGTTGTCGGGATAGTTAGTGTAGCCGACGCCATTGGACGCCCGCAGCAGCATCTGCGTCATCACGTTGGGCATCTTTTCGCGAATGTCGCGCAGGCGCTGCCACGGACATTCCTGCAAGAAGCGGTAAGCCACGTCAAATGTCGCACCGCCCCAGCATTCGACAGAAAACAGCTGATGCATTTTGGCGGCATAGGTCGGGGCGACCGTGACCATATCGAGCGACCGCATCCGCGTTGCCAGCAAGGACTGGTGCCCGTCGCGCATCGTAGTGTCGGTGATCAGAAGTTGCGGCTGGTCCTTCATCCACTGGGCGACGGCCTCGGGGCCATGTTCATCCAGGATTTGACGAGTGCCGGGGATCATCTTTTCTAGCGATTTGACGGGGGCCTTTGGCAGCTTCACCTCTGCCGCCGGGCGCGGGCGGCCAGCGGTTTCGGGATGCCCGTTGACCGTGATGTCGGCGACGTAGGTCAGGATCTTGGTAGCCCGGTCGCGGCGCGGTTTGAAGTCGAACAGTTCCGGCGTCTGGTCGATGAATTTGGTGTGATATTCATTATTCAGGAACGTCGGGTGCTTCAGCAGGTTTTCGACAAAGGCAATGTTGGTGGACACGCCTCGAATACGGAATTCGCGCAGGGCGCGGTCCATGCGGGCAATCGCCATTTCAGGCGTTGGTGCACGCGCCGTGACCTTGGTCAGCAGCGAGTCATAATAGCGCGTGATTACAGCACCGGAATAGGCGGTGCCGCCGTCCAGTCGGATGCCCGGACCAGTCGCGCTGCGATACATCTGGATGCGGCCATAGTCGGGAATAAAGTTATTCTGCGGGTCCTCGGTCGTCACGCGGCACTGCAGGGCGTGACCGTCGAGTTTCACATCATACTGCGACGCACAGCCGGTTGCCTCCACCAGTGACTTGCCTTCGGCAATCAGGATTTGGGCGCGTACGATGTCGATGCCGGTAACCTCTTCGGTCACGGTGTGTTCGACCTGCACGCGGGGGTTCACTTCAATGAAGTAAAACTCTCCGTTTTCCATATCCATCAGGAATTCGACGGTCCCGGCACATTCATAGTTCACATGCTGGCAGATCTTCTTGCCCAGATTGCAGATTTTCTCGCGCTGCGCGCTGGACAGATAGGGGGCCGGGGCGCGTTCCACTACCTTCTGGTTGCGGCGCTGAACGGAACAGTCACGCTCCCACAGATGATAGATGTTGCCTTGGCTGTCGCCAAGGATCTGCACCTCGACGTGGCGGGCCTTGATGATCATCTTTTCCAGATAGCCTTCGCCGTTGCCAAAGGCGGCCTCTGCCTCGCGGCGGCCTTCGCGGACTTTCTCTTCGAGCTCTTTTTCGGAGTTGATCGGACGCATACCGCGCCCGCCGCCGCCCCAAGACGCCTTGAGCATCAGGGGATAGCCGACCTCGGCCGCCTGTTTCTTGATCAGGTCCATGTCGTCGCCTAGCACCGGCGTGGCGGGGATGACCGGCACGCCTGCTGCTATTGCGACCTGACGTGCGCTGGCCTTGTCGCCCAGTTCTCGCATCGTTTTGGCCTTGGGGCCGATAAAGGTAATGCCGTTCGCGGTGCAGGCTTCGACGAAATCGGGATTTTCGGATAGCAGGCCATAGCCGGGGTGGATCGCATCGGCACCGCAGGCTTTGGCGACGCGGATAATCTCCTCGATGCTCAGGTAGGCCGCGACCGGTCCCAAACCTTCGCCGATGCGGTAGGCCTCGTCGGCTTTGAAGCGGTGCAGGGACAGCTTATCCTCTTCGGCGTAGACGGCGACGGTCTTTTTGCCCATCTCGTTTGCAGCACGCATGACGCGGATCGCGATTTCGCCCCGGTTCGCAATCAGGATTTTTTCAAAGTCGGCCATGGTCATTCCTTTTGCAGATGCAGCATTGTTAAGTGCTATTGAAAGGATGTCCAGTGTGCGTGGGGTAGAGGGCCCCGTCAGTGTGTGCCCTTTGCGGATTGCGGCAGACAAGGTCGCGCAGCGATGTGAACGGACCGTGAACAGGGGTTTATCTGCACAGGTTTCGGGCGTATGTCAGAGCGTATGAGTAGTTATTCCGAAGACGACGCCTTCGAGGCAGCCGCCCGCCCGCTTAGCCAGCGGGCCATGCCGCAACGTAGTGCTGGCCCCTATCTTGAAGGGTTGAACGACGCGCAGCGCGCTGCTGTGATGGCGTTAGACGGCCCGGTGCTGATGCTGGCGGGAGCTGGCACGGGCAAAACTCGTGCCTTGACCGCGCGAATCGCGCATCTGCTAGTGACGGGCACGGCCCGCCCGCAAGATGTTCTGGCGGTGACATTCACCAACAAGGCCGCCCGAGAGATGAAGAACCGGGTCGGGCGCCTGATGGGCGAGACCGTCGAAGGCATGCCTTGGCTTGGCACCTTTCACGCCATCTGCGTCAAGCTACTGCGCCAAAATGCGGAACTGGTCGGGCTGAAATCGAACTTCACCATTTTGGACACCGACGACCAGATCCGTTTGATGAAGCAGCTGATTGTTGCCGCAGGGATCGATGAAAAGCGCTGGCCGCCGCGGATGCTGGCCGGGATCATCGACGGGTGGAAGAACAAGGCATTCACTCCCGGCAAGGTGCCGCTGGCCGATGCGGGGGCATTCGATCACAAGGGCGTCGACCTCTATGCCGCCTATCAACGGCGCCTGCTGGACCTGAACGCCTGCGATTTTGGCGACCTGTTGCTGCACATGGTCACGATCTTTCAGACGCATACCGACGTGCTGGAGATGTATCAGCGGCGCTTCCGCTATATCCTTGTAGACGAATATCAGGACACCAACGTCGCCCAATACCTGTGGCTGCGGCTGCTGGCGGCGGCGCACAAGAATATCTGCTGCGTCGGCGACGACGACCAAAGTATCTATGGCTGGCGCGGAGCCGAAGTCGGCAACATCCTGCGGTTTGATCAGGACTTCCCCGGCGCGACCGTGGTGAAGCTGGAACAGAACTACCGGTCCACCGAACATATTCTGGCTGCCGCCTCTTGCGTGATCGCCGCCAACAAGGGACGGCTTGGCAAGACTTTATTCACGCAGGCGAAGGGCGGCGAAAAGGTGCGCCTGATCGGCCACTGGGACGGCGAAGAAGAGGCGCGCTGGATCGGGGAAGAGATTGAGGCCTTGCAGCGCGGTACGCGGGGGCTGGATAAGGTCGGCCTTGACGATATGGCCATTCTGGTACGCGCGTCGCACCAGATGCGCGCCTTCGAAGATCGCTTTTTGACGATTGGTCTGCCGTACCGCGTGATTGGCGGGCCGCGATTCTATGAACGGCTCGAAATCCGCGACGCGATGGCTTATTTTCGCCTCGCCGTTAGTCCTGACGATGATCTGGCGTTCGAGCGGATCGTGAATACACCCAAGCGCGGTCTTGGCGATAAGGCAATCCAGACAATTCAGCGCGCGGCGCGGTCCAATGGTGTCGGCTTGATTGAAGGCGCGCGGATCGTGGTGCAGGGCAAGCTGCTGGGCGGCAAGGGCCTGCGCGAGCTGGCGCAACTGGTTGACGGTCTCGACCGCTGGCACGCGCAGGTGCGGTCAGAGGCGGACACGCATCAAGAACTGGCAGAGATGATTTTGGACGAGTCGGGCTATACTGGCATTTGGCAGAACGACAAAACGCCGGAAGCACCCGGCCGGCTGGAGAACCTGAAAGAACTGGTCAAGGCGCTGGACAACTTCGAGAACCTGCAAGGGTTTCTGGAGCACGTCGCGCTGATCATGGACAACGAGACAGAGCAAGAGGGCGAGAAGGTCAGCATCATGACCCTGCACGGCTCCAAGGGTCTGGAATTTCCTGCCGTGTTCCTGCCGGGCTGGGAAGACGGATTGTTTCCGTCGCAGCGCAGCATGGACGAAAGCGGAGTTAAGGGCCTCGAGGAAGAGCGGCGGCTGGCCTATGTCGGCATCACGCGGGCCGAGGAGATCTGTACGATTTCCTTTGCGGCGAACCGGCGCGTCTATGGTCAGTGGCAAAGCGCACTGCCGTCGCGGTTCATTGACGAGCTGCCGGAAGATCACGTTGAAGTGCTGACGCCGCCGGGTCTGTATGGCGGCGGCTATGGCGCGGCGGGAATGGCAGCGAGCGCCAGCCCGAAGCTTCGCGAAGAAAGCATGTCGGACCTGCATCAAAAGGCCCATGATGCCAATGTCTATAACTCGCCTGGTTGGCGGCGGTTGCAGGCGCGCGGTGCGCAGCGCGGCGTGACGCAACCTGTGGAAGCCCGCAATATGGTTATTGATCTGAGCGCGGTCAGCGCCTTCACGACAGGTGACCGGGTGTTCCATCAGAAATTTGGTTACGGTGTGATCGAAGGGATTGAAGGCGACAAGCTGGACATCACCTTTGACAAGGCCGGGTCTAAGAAGGTCGTGGCTAAATTCATTGTCGTTGCCGATGCGGTTGACGACGTGCCGTTTTGATCACGTCAGCCCGTCGCTGTTTGGTCTGACGCTCGTCCCTTTAGTAGACCAGCATGGGATAAAGTGACGCAAGTAGCAGCACCGCCATCGTGATGTTGAACACGCGCAGCCGCCGCACGGTGCCCAAAAACCGGCGCACCTGCACCCCCAGCACGGCCCATACTGTGATCGATGGCAGGTTGGTAAACAAAAATATCCCCGCCACAAGCAGCGAGCCTGACCAGACGGACCAGCCTTGCGGCGCATAGGCGGTGATCGCGGTGATCGCCATGACCCATGCCTTGGGGTTGACCCATTGGAACGCCGCCGCCTGCAGGAACGTGAAGGGTTTGCCGGTGACCTGCTTCGCCTCTGGCGGCAGGGCGGTCGCGATCTTGTACGCAAGCCATGTCATGTAAAGCACGGCCCCGACGGTCAGCGCGGTGTTCAGCGCCGGATAGGTCTGGAACAGGCGTAGCAGTGCTATACCCACCATTACCACCATGAAGCTGTGGCCCAGGCTGACGCCCAGCATATGCGGCACCGTGCGGCGCAGGCCGTAGTTCGCGCCCGAGGCCATCAGCATCAAGTTGTTCGGACCGGGCGTGATTGAGCTCGCAAAGGCGAATTGCACCAGCAGGTAAAGGGTAATGGGTTCCATGCTGCCGGACTAACGGCAAAGCCCGGGCGCGGCACCTGATATATTGTGCGGGTTACAATGGGCTGCATACCGAACTCTTAAAAGCAAAAAGGCGATGCGCGGGAGGAGGTGCGCATCGCCTTTCATCTGGAATGGGAACCCTGGGGAGGAGGTCAGGGTCTCATCAATCGCCATTGCCGCAGGGAGGAGGTTGCGGCGTCAAGCTGTCCGGGTTTGCTGCGGGAGGAGATGCAGCGCCCGTATCTGGTCAAATCGGTGGCGGCCGGGAGGAGGTGACTGCCACCGATCTGTAATGGACCGCGCCGCAGGGAGGAGGTTGCGGGCCGTCCGGGTCGTAAGCCCCGCGACCAACCAGGGAGGAGGTTGGTGGCCGGAGGGCCTGTCAGAACTGCCACGGGAGGAGGTGCAGCGTTCCGATCTGAATTCTCGTCGGTGGTGGCCGGGAGGAGGTGACCGCCACCGATTTGGGGTGGACTGAGCCGCAGGGAGGAGGTTGCGGTCAGTCCGGGCTTTCCGAGGTCACCAGGGAGGAGGTTGGCGACCAGCGGTTCGTATAGGTAACTGCGGGAGGAGGTGCAGGTTCCCATATTTCTTAAACTTATTTTAAAACGGCGACCCAGGGAGGAGGTTGGGTCGCCGTCTTGTTTTGCGTGCCCACCGCAGGGAGGAGGTTGCGGCGACACGGGTCAGAAACGGTCAGGGAGGAGGTTGACCGGTTCCGAACTGAATTACTTGCCGTAAGCGGCTTCATAAGCGATGGCGCGGATCATCGAGCGTGAGATGCCCAGATCGGCCAGATCGCGGTTGTCGAGTTGCTGCAGTTCTGTCAGCGTTGTGCGATAAACCTTGCGGGCTGCCATTGCGTCGATCAGACGTGCCATCAGGCTGGGTGCAGTTGTTTGAGCTGTGTTTGCGTATGCCATGTTCATCTCTACCTTCGTCGTCTTGAAATTCGGTGCAGTACGTTTCGTTCTGCTTATGATTGTTATGTAGGAAGATGCTGCGGCTGCACAATAGGCGTCTAGGCAATGCTGCTATGCAGCGTACGCAAGGTTACTCAAGGACAGTTTGCTAGCCGCTTATTCAATGGGCAAAACCTGCGTTCGTCCCTTGGATATAAGGGGTTGCGCGTTTGGGGTAAGCGTCACAGGGTGCGGCAAAACCGACGTTTCATGAAGGAAATATGAATATGCCGACGTCTCGGGGTGATATCTTGGCCGCAGTTGCGGGAATATCTCTGCCTAATGGTGGCACTTTGGGCGCCCGGGATATGGTGCGCGCGGTGCAAGTTGACGGCGATATGGTCCGTTTCGTGATAGAAGCTCCTGATTCCGCCACGGCTGCAACGTTAGAGCCCGTGCGGCAGGCGGCGGTCGCGGCAGTGCAGGGGCTGGCAACCGGGCTGACAGTGTCCGCCGTGCTGACGGCTCATAGCGCGCCTGCGCCCAAGCCAGAGCCACCGAGCCTAAAGATCGGCCGTCACCCCACGCCGCAGGCGGGGCAAGCGCCCGTGGTTGGCGTCGACCGCATTCTGGCGATCGGGTCGGGCAAGGGCGGTGTCGGTAAATCGACGGTGTCTTCTAACCTTGCGGTTGCGCTGGCCAAGAAGGGGCGGCGCGTCGGTCTGCTGGATGCCGATATCTATGGTCCCAGCCAGCCGCGCATGATGGGTGTCAGCAAACGCCCCGTCAGCCCGGACGGCAAGATGATCATCCCGCTGCACGCCCATGGTGTAAACATGATGTCTATTGGATTGATGGTGGACCCCGACAAAGCTGTCGTGTGGCGCGGGCCGATGCTGATGGGTGCGCTGCAGCAGATGCTGACTCAGGTCGAATGGGGCGAGCTGGATGTCCTTATTATAGACTTGCCGCCGGGGACGGGGGATGTGCAGCTGACGCTGTGTCAGAAGACTGATGTCACAGGGGCCATTATTGTCAGTACCCCGCAGGACGTGGCGCTGCTGGATGCGCGCAAGGCGATCGACATGTTCAAGACACTCAACACTCCGCTGCTGGGTTTGATCGAAAACATGTCTACCTTCTACTGTCCGCATTGCGGGGAAGAGACGCAGATTTTTGGCCATGGTGGCGTCAGCCACGAGGCGAAGCGTCTGGGTGTGCCGTTCCTTGGCGCGCTGCCGATTGATTTGGATACGAGGCTGGCGGGTGACGCGGGCGCACCGGTCGCCCTGGGCGAAGGGCCCGTGGCTCAGGCCTATGCAGAGCTTGCGCAGCGCTTCATCGACGGCGGCATGGCCTGATCCATCGAATCGCGCAGACATGGGTTTGCGTGGAAACTCTGTGATCCAGGAATCGGATCTCCATAAAGGGCGGTCCTTTTCTTCATTTCAGGCCCTAAATTTCCGCAACCTCCAAAGCGATTTGGGATTGACTGCGTCCCACAAGACACGAGTTTTGACTGAATCGGATAGGCCCGAAAAGTTTTTTGGGGCTTCAGTGAACTGTTCGGGATAGGCGAATTTAATACAATATGTAGGGAAATTTATCCAAAGATGCGCAAGATGACGGTGGTCGTCTGTGGATAATTTTCGAATCACGGCCCCGTGAGAACCCCGATTTCCCATGAAGTTCACAGTAATCCCAAATTAGGGATTGCCCGAACCGGATCGGTCTGCCAAAACAGTGTCAAGGTAACGACGGGCAGACAAGCAAGGGGCATCATAAGAACCCCACCGGCAAAATGTCAGGTTTCATACAGGCCTCGTTTTTACCCAACAAAGCGATCCGGCGCGCGAGCGAGCAGACATCCCCCCAGGTGGCGCGCGCAGTCGGTCCAGCCCTTTCAGGGCAGAAGGCGGCGGGTTGAGTAGTGGCAGCTATCTCAACCCGCCGTTTTCACATTTAAAAGGAATTTTCGGGGGACGGGCAGTCAGAAAGCTACAGGTTGAACCTCTCGTTTACGAGCACGTACCAGTCGAAAGTTGACGCCAAGGGTCGCATGTCGATCCCGGCGAAATTTCGACGCGTGATCGAAGCGGGCGACCCGGCCTGGACCCCCGACCAGCCTATGACCGCAAAGATCCTTTATGGTAAGCATCTGGGCGAAAGCCTGCAGGTGCTGACGGTCGAGGCCTTTGACGCCAAGATCGCACGCATCATGGCTATGCCCGACAGCGACCCCAACAAGAACCGCCTGCGCAAGCTGTTCATGGGCTATTCAGAAGACATGACCATCGACAAGGACGGCCGCGTCGTCCTGGCCCTGCGCCTGCGCGAAAAGCTGGGCGTCGTCGAGGGCGAACTGTGTTTCATGGGTCTGGGCGAGTATTTTCAGATCTGGAAGCTTGAAAGCTTCGAGGCCGACGTTGACGAGCCGCTTGATGAGTGGTTGGACGAAATGGGCGACGATTTCGACCCAATGAGCCTCGTGCCGTAAGGACCCACAATGTCAGATGCACCCCACATTCCCGTCCTGATCAATGCGATCCTCGACGCATGCGCGCCGATTCATGGTACATGGCTGGACGGCACATTCGGGGCAGGGGGTTATACCCGCCGTCTGCTGGATGCGGGCGCTGAACGGGTCATCGCAGTGGACCGAGACCCGCTGGTGTTCGAGATGGCGAAAGACTGGCTCGGCGACTACGGCGACCGTATCGTGTCGGTGGCCGGCGAGTTTTCCAAGCTGGACGAATACGCCTCGAACCTTGACGGCGTGGTGCTGGACCTTGGCGTCAGTTCCATGCAGTTGGATATTGCAGAGCGCGGCTTTTCTTTCATGCGCGACGGGCCGCTTGATATGCGCATGTCGCAAAGCGGGCTGTCTGCCGCCGACCTTGTCAACACAAGGGACGAGGCGGAAATCGCTGATATCATTTATCTTTACGGTGAAGAGCGCGCCAGCCGCCGGATAGCCAAGGCTATCGTCGCAGCCCGTCCCGTGACAACGACGGCGCAGCTGGCGCGGATAGTGGAATCCTGCCTGCCGCGTCCCAAGCCGAACCAGAGCCACCCCGCAACGCGGACATTTCAGGCGCTACGCATCGCGGTGAACGACGAATACGGCGAACTGGCCACGGGCATGGAAGCGGCAGAGCGCGCGCTGGCCCCCGGAGGCCAATTGGCCATTGTGACCTTTCATTCGGTCGAGGACCGGATGGCAAAACGTTTCATCCAGACCCGCAGCGCGACGACGCCCAACGCGAACCGCTATGCGCCGGTACTGGATACCGTCGTGCCGGCTTTCACGCAAAAGACGCGCAAGGCCATCGTGGCCGACAAGGAAGAAGTCGCGATGAACCCGCGCTCGCGCTCGGCCAAGCTGCGGGTCGCGATCCGCACAGACGCCCCGTCGCAGCCGATGGACCGCCGCGAAATGGGAATGCCAATGATGAAGGGTGACGCGTAATGATGCGGGCCGTGATGTATCTTGTGGCGGCGCTCAGCGTCATGAGCTTAGCATTGTGGGCTTACCAAGAAAACTATGCTACCCAGCAATCCATCAAGAACGTGCGCCGCTTGCATGCGCAGATCGGAGATGCCCATGAACGGCTGGGCATGCTGCGGGCCGAATGGGCCTATCTGAACCGGCCCGACCGCCTGATTGATCTGGCGGAAATTAACTTTGACCGCCTGGGCCTGCTTCCGCTGGGCCCCGAAGCCTTTGGCAACATCGAGGCGATTGTCTATCCGTTGCCCGAAATTTTGCCCATCACCGACCCTATCGACATCAGGTCCGTCACCCCCGGTGGTGGAGAGGACCCGTTATGATCCGCATCCCCCTTCGTCCGCTGGCCCGCATCCTCAAAGCGCGTGAGCGGGGCGAGGACCCCGGCGCAATTGCCGCCGAAAACCTGCGTCTGCGTCACGAGGCGATTGCCGACAAATCCCGCGCCCGCGCCGAAGGGCGCCTTTTGGTATTGGGCGCATTCTTTGCCGTCGCCTTCGTGACCATTGGTCTGCGGATGGGCAGTATCGCCGCTTCCGCCCCCGAAGAGCCGCGCACTGCCGCCACCGGTAACCCGATCATTGGCCAGCGTGCCGATATCGTGGACCGCAACGGCCGTATTCTTGCTACAAACCTTGAAACTCATTCGCTTTATGCGCAGCCGCAACATATGATTGACCCTCTGCGCGCGGCAAGCGAGTTGAAGGCGATCTTTCCAGAGCTGAACGAAGAGCGCATGATCAAGGATTTCACCGGCAAGCGTAAATTTGTATGGATTCGCAGGCAGTTGTCGCCTGAACAGATGCAGCAGGTCCACGATATCGGCAGCCCCGCGCTGCTGTTCGGCCCGCGCGAGATGCGGCTTTATCCCAACGGTCCCATCGCGTCCCACGTCCTTGGCGGGGCCAGCTATGGCCGCGAGGATGTCGCCAGCGCAGAGGTCATCGGTGTCGCCGGGATTGAGCGCAAATTTGACAGCCTACTGCGCGACCCCGCAAACGAGGGCAAGCCGCTGGAATTGTCGTTGGACCTGAGCGTGCAGGCCGCGACAGAAGAAGTGCTGGATGGCGGCATGAAGCTGCTGAATGCCAAAGGTGCGGCTTCGGTCCTGATGGATATCCATACCGGCGAGATTATCGCCATGGCGTCCTTACCCGACTTTGATCCCAACAATCGCCCGCAGGTGCTGCTGACCGGCGATCAGTCCGACAGCCCGCTGTTCAACCGCGCAGTGCAGGGTGTGTACGAGCTAGGTTCGACCTTTAAAATCTTTGCCGTCGCGCAGGCGATGGAATTGGGGCTGATCAATCCCGAGACGATGATTGACACCAAAGGCCCTCTGGCTTGGGGCCGTTTCCGCATCCGCGACAGCCACTATCTGCCCAACACGATGTCAGCGACCGATGTAATCGTTGAATCCTCGAACGTCGGCTCTGGTCGCATCGCCATGCTGATCGGCGGCGAGCGTCAGCGCGCGTTTCTCACATCTCTTGGTCTGGCAGAGGCAACCCCGGTAGAGCTGTCAGAGGCCCCGTCAGGCGCGCCCTTGCTGCCGAAAAACTGGTCTGAAATCAGTACGATGACGATCAGCTTTGGTCACGGAATTTCGGATTCTCCGCTGCATCTGGCGGCGGCCTATTCCTCTTTACTTAACGGCGGCACTCGCGTTCTGCCGACCCTGCTGAAATCCGATATAATTCAACGAGGCACGCGCGTTGTGCGGCCAGAGGTCAGCGCCGACGCCCGGTCCATGCTGCGGCAGGTCGTGACGCGCGGCACTGCGTCAATGGGTGATGTAGAAGGCTACCGTGTGGGCGGCAAGACCGGCACCGCCGACAAGCCCAAGGAGAACGGCGGCGGGTATTACGACGACAAGGTTATCGCGACCTTTGCCACCGTGTTCCCAGCCGATGATCCCAAATACGTCCTGATCGTCACACTGGACGAACCCAGCGAAAACTCCGGCGACACGCCGCGTCGCACCGCAGGCTGGACCGCAGTGCCCGTCGCCGCTGAGATGATCCGTCGAGTCGCACCGCTTCTTGGATTGCGGCCACAGATTGAAGTCTCTGACGTTGCCAGTGTAACACTCACCTCGAACTGAACGGGTGAGGGCCAACAGATGGCACAGACCAAGACGCTGGTGGAACTGGGACTGACGGCGCAAGGCGCGCGCAGAACCAGTATATCTGGCCTGACGACTGACAGCCGGGCCGTGCGGCCGGGACATATGTTTGCCGCGATGCCGGGAACCAAGGTGCACGGCGCTGCCTTCATTCCCGTGGCGCTGGAAAAGGGTGCCGCCGCGATCCTGACGGATGCTACCGGCGCGCAACTGGCAGCGGACGCTTTGGCTGGTTCAGACGCCGCGCTGATCATCGCCGAAGACCCCCGCGCCGCACTGGCCCAGACCGCTAGTCTGTGGTTCGGCCCGCATCCTGACGTGATGGTCGCCGTGACCGGCACAAACGGCAAGACTAGCGTATCCACATTCACCCGCCAGATCTGGGAGGCTTTGGGATATCCCGGCATCAACATTGGCACCACCGGGGTCGAAGGCGCTTGGTCCGCCCCATTGCACCATACCACCCCCGATCCCGTGACCCTGCATCGCGTGTTGGCACAGGCCGAAGCCGCCGGCATCACCCATGCCGCGATGGAAGCCTCCAGCCACGGCCTAGACCAGCGCCGCCTAGATGGCGTTGTTTTGCATGCAGCGGGCTTCACGAATTTCACTCAGGATCATCTGGATTATCACCACACCTTCGAGGCGTATTTTGACGCCAAGATGGGCCTGTTCATCCGTGTGCTGAGTGAGGATGGCGTCGCCGTCGTGAACCTGGATGATCCGCGCGGGCAGGAGGTCGCCAGCCTGTGCACTACCCGCGGCATCGAGGTGATCGGCGTCGGCCGCCACCCCGACGCTCGGCTGCGCATCCTCAGCCAGCGGTTCGATGACACCGGGCAGGATCTGCGTTTTTCCTGGCAGGACCGGCCGCATACGGCGCGGCTGAACTTGATCGGCGGCTTTCAGGCCGACAACGTCGTGCTGGCCTGCGGCCTTGCCATCGCGGCAGGGGCCATCCCGGGCGATGTCTTTGGCGTTCTCGACCAACTGACGACCGTGCGGGGCCGGATGCAACTGGTCGCGCGGCGGGACAACGGGGCGACGGTCTTTGTGGATTACGCCCATACGCCGGACGCCGTGAAGACCGCGCTGCGCGCGTTGAAGCCGCATGTCATGGGCCGCACGATCGTGATCGTCGGTGCCGGCGGCGACCGTGATGACAGCAAGCGTCCCTTGATGGGGCAAGCGGCGGCGGAAAATGCCGATCTGGTCATCGTCACCGACGACAACCCTCGGTCAGAGCGTCCCGAGGATATCCGCGCGGCTGTGCTGGCCGGTGCCAAAGGCGCGGCTAACAGTGGGGTCGAAGTGATCGAGGTCGGTGACCGTGCCGAGGCCATCCTTCGCGGCATCGACGCGCTGGGGCCGGGCGATGCCCTGCTGATCGCAGGCAAGGGCCATGAAACCGGGCAAACCATCGGTGATACGGTGCTGCCCTTTGATGATGCAGAGCAGGCCAGCGTTGCCGTCGCCGCATTGGAAGGCAAAATATGATCCCGCTTTGGACCGCTGCTGATGCTGCTCGCGCCACGGAAGGCGAAAGTGTTGGCGTCTGGCAGGCAAAGGGCGTGTCGATTGACACCCGCACCCTGCAACCGGGCGATCTGTTCATCGCACTGGCAGCTGCGCGTGACGGCCACGACTTTGTCGCGCAGGCGCTGGCGAAAGGGGCCTCAGCCGCGCTTGTTACGCACCGCCCGGACGGTGTGGCTGAAGACGCGCCTCTGCTGATCGTCGATGACGTGCTGCAAGGGTTACAGGCGCTGGGTGTCGCCGCCCGCGCTCGCACGCAAGCCCGCGTCGTGGCTGTGACAGGGTCGGTCGGCAAAACCTCAACCAAGGAAATGTTGCGCGCCGCGCTGTCCCCGCAGGGCCGCACCCACGCGGCAGAGGCGTCTTATAACAACCATTGGGGCGTGCCGCTGACCCTCGCGCGGATGCCTGCCGACACTCAATATGCTATTATCGAAATCGGGATGAACCACCCCGGAGAGATCGCGCCGCTGGCGCGCATCGCCCGGCCCCACGTTGCCATGGTCATCACCGTCGCGGCGGCGCATCTGGAAGCCTTTGATAACCTTGCCGGGATCGCAACCGAGAAGGCGGCGATCATGGATGGGTTGGAACCGGACGGCATCGCTGTGCTGAATGCCGATCTGGACACCTTTGACGTGCTGCAGTCCCATGCGGCGACAGGACGTCACAACGTCACAACCTTCGGCGCGAATGCGGACTGGGCCCTTGGCGATGTGCGCATCACCGACAGCGCCACCGTGATCGCGGCCCGCCATGACGGCACCGACTATCTGTTCAAGCTGACCGTGCCGGGCCGCCACTTTGCGATGAACGCTGTCGCTGTGCTGGCGGCCTGCGATGCGCTTGGCGCGGATCCTGTGCAGGCCGCGCAGGACATCGGTCAGTGGCAACCACCCGAAGGGCGCGGCAGGCGCGAAGTCATCGTGCTCGACCGCGGTATCGCCGAAGAAACGCTTGACCTGATAGACGACGCCTTCAACGCCAACCCGACCTCTATGACCGCCGCATTGGAGGTGCTGGCCGCCAGCACCCCGCGCGACGGCGTCGGCCGCATCGTCAAGGGCCGCCGCGTAGCGATCTTGGGCGATATGCTGGAGCTTGGTCGCGATGAGATGGCGATGCATGCGGCCCTCGCTGACGATCGCCATCTTGCAGGTGCCCATATCGTGCATTGCTCTGGCCCGCGGATGCGCGCCCTATTCGACGCACTGCCCGCTGATCTGCGCGGCCAATGGGCCCCAGAGGCAGACGATCTGGCTGGGCAGGTGGCCCGCCTTGTGGACGCCGGCGATGTTGTGCTCGTCAAAGGGTCGAAGGGCAGCAAAGTGTCCCGTGTTGTTGACGCGATCCGTAAACTGGGGCATCGCTCCTGACGGTCATCGCTCGTGATGTGCAAAGCAGGAAAGTAACCAGATGTTGTATTGGCTGACAGAACTGTCGGATGGCGGCGATTTTTTCAATCTGTTCCGCTATATTACATTCCGCGCTGGCGGTGCGTTCCTGACCGCGTTGGTCTTTGGCTTTATCTTTGGCCTGCCGCTGATCAACGTGCTGCGCCGCACTCAAGGCAAGGGTCAGCCGATCCGCACCGACGGGCCAGAGGGTCATTTCGCCAAAGCAGGCACGCCGACGATGGGCGGGCTGCTGATTGTGGGGGCCCTGACGACCTCGACCTTGCTGTGGGCGCGGTTGGACAATGCTTACGTCTGGATGGTGTTGTTCGTGACGCTGGCCTTTGCCGCTATCGGCTTTGCCGACGATTACGCCAAGGTCAGCAAGCAGAACACCAAAGGCGTATCAGGCCGCGTGCGCATCCTGTTGGGCCTGCTGATCGCAGCCGTTGCGGGCTATTGGGCAGCGCAATATCATCCCGCCGATCTGACGAGCCAACTGGCTGTGCCGGTGTTCAAGGACGTTTTGATCAACCTTGGCTTCATGTTCATTCCATTTTCGATTCTTGTGATCGTCGGCGCTGCCAATGCGGTGAACCTGACCGACGGCCTGGACGGGCTGGCCATCATGCCCGTGATGATCGCAGCTGGCACCTTTGGCATTATCGCTTACTTCGTTGGTCGCGTTGACTTTTCCGAAAGTCTTGGGTTGCACTATGTTCCTGATTCAGGCGAGATTTTGGTCTTCAGCGCCGGTCTGATTGGCGGCGGTCTTGGGTTCTTGTGGTATAATGCGCCGCCTGCCGCCGTCTTTATGGGCGACACCGGCTCACTGGCACTTGGCGGCGCGCTGGGCGCGATTGCCGTGGCGACGAAGCATGAAATTGTCCTCGCCATCGTCGGCGGTCTGTTCGTGGTCGAGGCGCTGAGCGTCATTATCCAAGTTCTGTATTTTAAGCGCACCGGCAAGCGGGTGTTCTTAATGGCCCCTATCCACCACCACTATGAAAAAAAGGGTTGGTCTGAGCCGCAAATCGTCATCCGTTTCTGGATCATCTCGCTTATTCTGGCGATGATCGGTCTGGCGACGCTGAAAGTTCGCTAAGGCCTTAACCTTTTATTCAAAATTGGGCGTCTAAGTTCCTGTCATTTATGGCAGGGAAAGAACGTCATAATTGGCGCACGCCTCAGCCCCGATCTGGTCACCCAGCAGTACGAAGATGCGGGCCTGTTCAGGTTCGGCCTTTATAAGATTGATGTAACATTTCAGCCCGGTGTCCACCGCAGTGACCGCGCCGACATCATCATTGATGGCATGATTGACAGGCGCTATCGCGTGCCTGTCCTGTTTGCCGAACGGCGGGCTGATCTGGCCAGCATCGTGGTCGAGACGGTGACACGGCTGCGGGCGCAGGACAGGGCACCGGACCACCTAGGCGATGATCTAGCCTTGCCGATGCAAATCGACGGTGCCTGACGCCGTGTCGTGCGCGAGGATGCAGCAGGCTTTGCAAGTGCGACCCATCAGTTCATGGCCGCGGTCTGGACGATCGGAGCGGGACATGGCCGCAGCCTGCAATTCGGTTCCCTGCCAGTGCGCTGACGCTCTTGCATCCCGGACCCTGCACGGGGCAATGTCCACGCGAATAGCCAAGGGGTGCGCGATGATACCGGTGCAGGGATATAACGGGCGGCAAGTCGCTGTGTTGGGGCTTGGCAGGTCGGGGCTTGCCGCGGCGCGCGCCCTCGCGGCAGGCGGGGCCACGCCGATCGTCTGGGACGACAGCCCGCGCGGTCGTGACACGGCTCAAGCGGAAGGTTGGACCGTGCGCGATCTGACCGCGCCCGGGGCCTTTGACGGGATCGCGGCGCTGATCGTCAGCCCGGGCATCCCGCACCTGTATCCTGCGCCCAACCCCGCCGTCGCCGCCGCCTGGGACGCGGGCGTGCCAGTCGACAACGATATCGGGTTGTTTTTCCGGTCTTATGCCACCGATGATTGGGACGGTTTCGACACTCCGCCACGTGTGATCGCGATCACCGGATCGAACGGAAAATCCACGACCTCGGCGTTGATCCACCACATCCTTGTGGAAAACGGCCGCCCGGCGCAGTTGGCGGGCAATATCGGCCGCGGCGTGTTGGATCTGGATCCCGCCCATGATGGAGAAGTCGTCGTGTTGGAGCTGTCCAGCTACCAGACCGATCTGGCGCGGCACCTGACGCCCGATGTAGCGGTGCTGACGAACATCAGCCCCGATCATCTGGACCGTCATGCTGGACTGGGTGGTTATTTCGCCGCTAAACGCCGCCTTTTTGCTGAAGGTGGACCCGACCGCTGCGTCATTGGCGTGGACGAGAACGAGGGATGCTATCTGGCGAACCAGTTGGTGGAAGACTTCGGCGACGACCGCCTGATCCGTATCTCGGTCGCGCGCAAGCTGACCGATGGCTGGACGGTCTTTGCCCGCAAGGGATTTCTGAGCGAATATCGCAGGGGCAAGCAGATCGGATCAGTCGATCTGCGCGCGATCAAAGGGTTGCCGGGCGCGCATAACCATCAGAACGCCTGCGCCGCCTATGCCGCAGTTCGCACCCTTGGGATCGGTCCAAAGGGGATCGAAGCAGCGCTGCACAGCTATCCCGGCCTGCCGCATCGCAGCCAGCTGGTCGCCGAAGCGGGCGGCGTCCAGTTTATCAACGACAGCAAGGCGACCAATGTGGACGCCGCCGCAAAGGCTTTGCAGGCGTTCCCTGCGATCCGCTGGATTTGTGGTGGCTTGCAAAAAGAAGGCGGTCTGGACGGGCTGGTGCCGCATCTGGGATCGGTCAAACAGGCATACGTCATCGGCCGAGAGGCTGAAGGCTTTGCCCGCCAACTGCCGGGGATTGAGGCAGAGGTCTGTGGCACGATGGATGTCGCCGTCGCCCGTGCCCGCGCCGATGCGCAGCCTGGAGAGGTCGTGCTTTTGGCTCCAGCTTGCGCGTCTTTTGACCAATACGACAGCTTTGCTGAACGCGGTGATGATTTTACGGCGCAGGTGCTGGGCGGGATGTAGCAAGGCCGATCTTTCGCCGAAAAATCGGAGTGGGCACGGCACATCTCAACCTGCGCCCACTCCTGAATTTTCGTAGAAAAATCGGCTTTAGCGGGCTGCGATTGCGGTTCCCGCCGCCCAGCCCGATGACCACGCCCATTGGAAGTTATATCCGCCCAGCCACCCCGTGACATCGACCGCCTCGCCAATGGCAAAAAGGCCGGGAACAGTTTTGGCTTCCATTGTCCGAGAGTTCAGCGCTGCAGTGTCAATTCCGCCCAGTGTGACCTCGGCAGTACGGTAACCTTCAGTCCCGCTTGGGGTCAGCTGCCACTGGTGCAGGGTCGTGCCCAGATCACGCAGCACGGTGTCTGACAGATCCGCCAAGTTTGCGGTGGGCCAATCCGGGGACAGGTATTGCACCAGTCGTGCGGGCAGGTGGCGTGACAGAACACTCGTCAAGCCCTTGCGGCCTTCGCTTTGCTTTGCGGCGATCAGTATATCGCCCAGCTGCGCAGCGGGGGACAGATCGACCGTGATTGCCTGACCATCGGTCCAATATGACGACGTCTGCAAGATTGCGGGGCCGGACAGGCCGCGGTGCGTGAACAGCAGCGCTTCGTCAAAGCCGGGGCCTTGTGCGGTTACGCGCGCGGCCAGGGCCGTGCCGGCTAGCGGTTTGAAGCGGTCATCGGTAAAGGTTAAGGGCACCAGACCGGGGCGCGGCGTTATCAGCGGCAGTTCGAACTGGTCCGCCACGCGGTAGGCCAGATCGGTCGCGCCCATCTTGGGGATCGATTTGCCTCCTGTCGCCAGGATCAGGTTGTCGGCGGTCACGTCTGTGTCGCGGCCCTGCCGGGTCAGTATGACATGAAAGGTGCCGTCATGGCGGACCCCACCGACAGATGTCTCTAACCAGATTTTCGCTCCGGCGCGGTCCGCCTCGGTCAGTAGCATTTGTACGATCTGCTTGGCAGAGCCATCGCAAAATAGCTGACCCAGCGTCTTTTCGTGGTGGGCGATCCCATGGGCATCGACCAGCGCGATAAAATCCCACTGCGTGTAGCGCGATAGGGCGGATTTCGCGAAATGCGGGTTCTGGCTGATGAAGCGGTTTGGGCTGGTATGCATATTGGTGAAATTGCAGCGCCCGCCGCCAGATATCCGGATTTTCTCGCCCGGCGCGCGGGCGTGATCGATAACCAGCGTATCGGGTCCCGCGTAGGCGGCGGCCATCAGGCCGGCGGCCCCAGCGCCAAGGATCAATGTGCGGACATGCATGTTTTCGAACTGGCGTGGAATTCGTCCCGTTGCAAGGGGTTGGGACCATGATTTTCAGCCTCTGCGCGATTTGAAGTGGAAATGACGCGCAGGCTGGGTTAAGCTGAGCAGATAGATCCGCGGCAAACGCGGACATTGAGGCAGACAAGGCGGTAATACGATGACCGAAATGGTGTATGGCTCGCTGCGCGTTGTGGCAGGTGATCCTGTTCTGCCGCGCTGGTGGCGGACGATCGACAAATGGAGCATGTGCTGCATCCTGGCGCTATTCGGGATAGGGCTGCTTCTGGGGCTCGCGTCTTCGCCGCCGCTTGCGGCCAAGAATGGGCTGAGCCCCTTTTATTACGTGACCCGGCAGGGTTTTTTCGGCGGTATGGCCCTGATTGCCATGTTTGGCGTGTCGATGATGACCCCTGTCATGGTGCGGCGTCTGGCTGTGATCGGTTTTGCCTGCGCCTTTGTCGCACTGGCCTTGTTGCCGGTATTTGGCACTGATTTCGGCAAGGGTGCCGTGCGCTGGTATTCCTTCGGCTTCGCCTCGGTCCAGCCCAGCGAGTTCCTGAAGCCCGGCTTTGTCGTTGTCGCCGCTTGGTTGATGGCTGCGGGGCTGAGCGTGGGCGGCCCCCCGGGGAAGATGTATTCCTTTATCCTGACCATCGTAATCGTGGCCTTTCTGGCCCTTCAGCCTGACTTTGGCCAGGCCTGCCTTGTGCTATTTTCTTGGGGCGTCATGTATTTCGTGGCTGGGGCACCGATGGTGCTGCTGGCCGGTCTGGCCGCAGGCGTGGTCGCGGTTGGCAGCTTTGCCTACAACATGTCCGAACACTTTGCCCGGCGCATCGACGGCTTCCTTAGCCCTGATGTCGATCCGCGCACGCAGCTCGGCTATGCCACAAACGCGATCCGCGAAGGCGGGTTCTTTGGCGTGGGCGTCGGGGAGGGGCAGGTGAAATGGTCGCTGCCGGACGCGCATACGGACTTTATCATCGCTGTCGCCGCCGAGGAATATGGCCTGATTTGCGTCATGGCGATCATCACGCTGTATGGTGTGATCGTTGTGCGCAGCCTGATGCGCCTGATGAAAGAACGCGATCCTTTCGTGCGGCTGGCCGGGACGGGTCTGGCTTGCGCTTTTGGTGTTCAGGCGATGATCAACATGGGCGTCGCCGTGCGTTTGCTGCCAGCCAAGGGGATGACCTTGCCGTTCGTCAGCTATGGCGGATCGTCCTTGATTGCGGGCGGTATTGCCGTGGGCATGTTGCTGGCGCTGACGCGTTCGCGCCCTCAGGGTGAGATTGGCGATATTCTTATGCGGCGGGTGGGGCGGTGATCTGCCGCGGCCCCAAGTGGGGGGGCAGCCCCCCACACTGCGGACCCCCCCCGGTGTTTGTACAGCCAAATGAACGGGGGGCATTATGCCACTTTTGATGATGGCGGCCGGTGGGACCGGTGGACATATGTTTCCAGCGCAGGCCTTGGCCGAGGCGATGCTGGATCAGGGCTGGCGGGTCAAGCTGAGCACCGATCCACGCGGCGCGCGTTATGTTGGCGGGTTCCCGGACGCAGTTGAGATCGTTGAAGTGGATAGCGGCACCTTTGCCCGCGGTGGCGCGGTGGCCAAGCTGATGGTGCCGGGGCGGATCGTCGGCGGCGCGCTGAGCGCGATAATGGCGATGCGGCGCGACCGGCCGGATGTGGTCGTGGGCTTTGGCGGCTATCCCGCCATTCCTGCGATGACGGCGGCGACATTGCTGCGGATTCCGCGCATGATCCATGAACAGAACGGCGTGTTGGGACGGGTCAATCAGGTCTTTGCCAAGCGCGTGGATATGGTCGCCTGCGGGACGTGGCCGACGATCTTGCCTGCTGGTGTGACTGGCGAGCATGTGGGCAACCCGGTGCGGCAGGCCATTCTGGACAGGGCCGGGGCGTCGTATATTCCGCCGGGCGATTATCCGATATCGGTGCTGGTGGTGGGCGGATCGCAAGGTGCACGCATTCTGTCGGACGTGGTGCCTGCGGGGGTCGCGGCCTTGCCAGAGGCGCTGCGCCGGAACATCCGCGTGTTCCAGCAGGCCCGGGCCGAGGATGTGGACCGCGTGAATGCCTTTTACGCCGCCCGCGGGATTCATGCGGATATCCGCACATTCTTTGACGATATGCCGACACGGTTGGCCGAGGCGCAGTTGGTAATCGCGCGTTCGGGCGCGAGCACGATTGCCGATCTGACGGTTATCGGGCGACCTGCGGTGCTGGTGCCCTATGCCGCCGCTGCGCAAGACCATCAAACCGCGAACGCGCGGCAGATGGTGGATGCAGGTGCCGCGATCCTGATGCCGGAAAGCAAATTCAACGCCGAAACCTTGGCGGAGCATATGGAAACGGTGCTGACGCATCCCTCGGGGGCGTTGCAAATGTCGCGCGCTGCCTTGTCCTGCGGGACGCCGGACGCTACGGCGCGGCTGGTCCAGCTGGTGGAACAATTGGCGGGCACAAGACACTGATGGACGGGATTTCAAGATGATGGCGCCTACGAAACTGCCGCTGGACGTGGGCGCGATCCACTTTGTGGGGATTGGCGGCATCGGCATGTCCGGCATTGCCGAGGTGCTGATCAACCACGGCTATCGCGTGCAGGGCTCTGATTTGAAGGCCAGCGCCATCACTGCGCGGCTGGAAAGCCTTGGGGCGAAGCTCTTTGTCGGACAGCGGGCCGAGAATTTGAAGGGGGCCGAGGTCATCGTGATCTCCTCCGCCATCAAGGCCGGCAACCCAGAGTTGGACGCCGCGCGCGCACGCAAACTGCCTGTTGTGCGCCGGGCTGAAATGTTGGCCGAGCTTATGCGCTTGAAATCCAACGTCGCCATCGCGGGCACCCATGGCAAGACGACGACGACGACCATGGTCGCGGCATTGCTGGACGAGGGTGGGCTTGATCCGACGGTTATCAACGGCGGCATCATCCACGCCTACGGCTCGAACGCGCGCATGGGCAAGGGCGAGTGGATGGTGGTCGAGGCCGACGAGAGCGACGGCACCTTTAACCGTCTGCCTGCGACGATCGCCGTCGTCACCAACATCGATCCAGAGCATATGGACCACTGGGGCACGATCGAAAATCTCCGTCAGGGCTTTCTAGATTTCGTATCGAACATTCCATTTTACGGGCTGGCCGTGTGCTGCACCGACAACGCCGAAGTGCAGGCGCTGGTGGGCCGCGTCACTGACCGGCGCGTCGTGACATATGGTTTCAACGCTCAGGCGGACGTTCGGGCGGTGAACCTGAAATATGTAAAGGGCGTGGCGCATTTCGATGTGGCACTGCAAGCCGAAGATGACGTGATCGAAGGCTGCATCTTGCCGATGCCGGGCGATCACAACGTCTCGAACGCACTGTCCGCTGTGGCCGTGTCCCGGCATCTGGGCATGAAAAAAGATCAAATCCGCGCCGCCCTGAAGGGTTTTGGCGGAGTTAACCGTCGCTTTACCCGCGTGGGCGAGGTGAATGGTATCACCATTATCGACGATTACGGCCACCACCCGACGGAAATTCTGGCGGTGCTAAAAGCCGCGCGTCAGGCGACCGAAGGCCGCGTGATCGCCGTGCATCAGCCGCACCGTTACAGCCGGCTGCACCATCACTTTGAAGACTTCTGCGCCTGCTTCAACGATGCGGACGTTGTCGGCATCGTAGATGTTTACGGCGCAGGCGAAGATCCCATCCCGGGAGCCGACCGCGATGCGTTGGTCGCCGGTCTAATTCGGCACGGCCACCGCCATGCGCGCGCTGTCGCATCAGAGGATGACCTGGAACGCCTTGTGCGCGAACAAGCCAAGCCTGGCGATATGGTCGTCTGTTTGGGGGCCGGCACGATCAGCGCCTGGGCCTACGGGTTAAAAGACAGGTTAAGCGCGTGAACTGGTTTATCCTGTTTGCTGCGCTTTCGGTGGTGGCAGCGACCTTCAGCGAATTTTTGCTGATGCGGTTGCAGTTTACGCTAGGGATCATTTTGCTGATTGCAGCCCCTGTACGGATCGTCTGGCTGGCGCTTGATTTTGGTTGGGTGGCTAGCACGGTCGGGCTGCTGGCATGCGAGTCGATGTTCCGCAATCAGCTGCGATATCTGTGTGCGCCGGCACGCGGGCAGAGCCCGCTGCTGCCGCCAGAGATGTCGAAATGAGCGCGCCGGTGCTAATGGCGCTGATCTGGCTGATTGCGGCGAATGTCGCGGGAATGTTTCCCTGCCGGGATAACCACTGGCGCATTGCCTATATTCTGATTGCCGTGGGCATTCCGTTACTGGGCTGGCTGACATGGCAGCAGGGGCCGATCGTGGGCTTGCTGTTTCTGGCCGCTGGCGCGAGCGTGCTACGCTGGCCGCTGATCTATCTGATGCGCTGGCTGTTCGGGACCAAAGGACCAAAGTCGCAATGAAACTGCCCGACGTGCGCGGCACGCTGACCCTTGATCGACCCCTTGCCGATTTGACCTGGCTGCGCGTGGGCGGGCCTGCGGATGTGTTGTTTCAGCCTGCGGATATTGATGACCTGTGCCACTTTCTGGCAGCGCTTGATCCTGCCGTGCCTGTGTTCCCAATGGGCGTTGGCAGCAACCTTATCGTGCGCGACGGCGGTGTGCGCGGCGTGGTGATCCGCCTGGGCCGCGGGTTCAACACGATCGCTGTGGATGGCTTGACCGTCACCGCCGGAGCTGCCGCGCTCGACGCCCATGTCGCGCGCCGCAGCGCGGAGGCAGGCGTTGATCTGACATTCCTACGCACCATTCCCGGCAGCATTGGCGGTGCGTTGCGCATGAACGCGGGCTGCTACGGGTCCTATGTCGCGGATGTATTTCAGTCGGCGCAGGCGGTACTGCGCGACGGGTCGCTGGTGACGCTTAGTGCCGACGATCTGGCCTTTGCCTATCGGTCCAGCCACTTGGCCGATGCCGCGGTGTTGGTCAGCGCAGTGTTCAAGGGGCAGGCGGGTAATTCGGACGCGCTGGCGCAGCGGATGGAAGATCAAATCGCAAAGCGTGATCAGACCCAGCCGACCAAAGACCGCACTGCAGGCAGCACTTTTCGCAATCCGGTGGGCCACTCCAGCACAGGTCGCGCCGATGACAGCCACGAACTGAAGGCGTGGAAGGTGATCGAGGACGCCGGAATGCGTGGTGCAGCTTTGGGTGGCGCGATCATGAACCCGATGCACGCCAATTTTTTAACCAATGCGGGGGGGGCAACCGCCGCAGAATTAGAAGATTTGGGCGAGTTGGTGCGGAAAATGGTTTACGATTCCACCCAGATCACGCTAGAGTGGGAAATTATGCGGGTTGGTGAACGCGGCCCTGCAAATATTAGGACTTAACCCCGGTTAAGGGGTGCCACCGACAAGTGGCATATAACCAAAGACAGGTCGCAAAGGCCTGCTGGAATGGCGGTTGGGTATGTCGAGCAGGACAGATCCCAAGGTAGTTGTATTGATGGGCGGGCCGTCCGCAGAGCGTGAAGTCTCACTCTCGACGGGCCGTGAATGTGCAAAAGCCTTGCGGGATGAAGGCTTCACAGTTGTGGAACTTGACGCAGGCGCGGACCTGCCTGCCCAATTGGCTGCCAAAATGCCTGCTGTCGTATTTAACGCTTTGCATGGCCGTTGGGGTGAAGACGGTTGCGTGCAGGGCCTGCTGGAATGGCTGCGCATTCCTTATACCCATTCGGGCGTGCTCGCCTCGGCCTTAGCGCTGGACAAGCAGCGCACTAAAGACGTGTTTATCGCCGCTGGGCTGCCAGTCGTAGCAAGCGTGATTGCCACCGCCGCTGATGTGCGCACCCGGCATGTCATGCCGCCGCCTTATGTGGTGAAGCCCAACAACGAAGGGTCCAGCGTCGGCATCTACCTTGTGCATGACGCCGCGGACGGGCCGCCCCAGTTGTCCGATGATATGCCGGACACGGTGATGGTTGAAGCCTTCGCGCCGGGCCGCGAGATGACGACGACCGTGATGGGCGACCGCGCCCTGACGGTCACCGACATCCTGACCAGCGGCTGGTACGACTACGACGCGAAATACAAGCCCGGCGGCTCGCAGCACATCGTGCCTGCGGATATCCCGGCCGAGATTTTCGATGCCTGCATGGATTATGCCCTGCGCGCGCACCGCGCGCTTGGCTGCCGGGGCGTCAGCCGTACTGATTTCCGTTGGGACGAGGCGCGCGGTCTTGACGGTCTGATCTTACTGGAAACGAACACGCAGCCCGGCATGACGCCGACGTCGCTGTCGCCAGAGCAGGCTGAAAAGGTCGGAATTTCATTCGGGGCTCTGTGCCGTTGGCTGGTCGAGGATGCATCATGCGCACGATGACCGAACCCCGCGGGCATACCGCGCCTCGCGTGCGCCCGGTTCGCGATCCGGCCCCGTCCAAATGGGGTTATCGCTGGCAGCGCTGGATGCTGACTCCGGGCGTGCGCACGGGGCTCCGCCTTGGGGTGCCGGCACTGGTGATCGGCCTGATCGGCACGACCTGGTTTTCCAACGACGCCAACCGCGCCGTGGTCACGGACCGCTATTACCTTATCAAGGCCGCGATCCAGCACCGCCCGGTATTCATGGTCACCGATCTTGCTGTCACCGGCACGGATGAAGAGCTGGCCGACCAGGTCGCAGAGCTTGTGTCGGTCGAGTTCCCGGTCTCGTCGTTTGATCTAGAGCTGGAAGCGATGCGCGCCAAGGTCGCCGCTCTGGACGCGGTGCGTGACGTCTATGTCCGCGTCGGCGATGCGGGCGCGCTGGAAATCGGTATCACGCCGCGCCAGCCCGTCGCTCTGTGGCGCACAGCCGAGGGTCTGCGGATGCTGGATGATGGCGGCGTCTATGCCGGTGATGTGGCGCAGCGGGCGGAACGCCGCGACCTGCCGCTGATCGCGGGCGACGGTGCCAAGGAGCATATCACAGAGGCGCTTGCGCTGTTCCGCACCGCAGCCCCCATCGCAACGCGCGTGCGCGGGCTGGTGCGGATTGGCGATCGCCGCTGGGACATGGTGCTGGATCGCGGGCAGCGCATTCAATTGCCGGGCGAGGGCGCAGACTTGGCGCTGGCCCGCGTGGTCGCGCTGGAAGGCGCACAAGATCTGCTGGCGCGCGATGTGCTGCTGGTCGATATGCGTAATGCGAACCGGCCGACGGTACGACTACAACAAGATGCAGTTGCGGCGACACGCAACGCAGTCACGACAGGGGCAAGTAACTGATGCGGGATCTTTACGAAACACAGCGTGCGATGCGCAACGTGCGCAAGGCGGCCATGCAGCGCGGTGTGATTGCAATTCTGGACGTAGGCACGTCCAAGATCGCCTGTCTTGTGTTGCGCTTTGATGGTCCGGGCCGGATGGCTCAGGCTGACGGTACTGGCGCGCTGGCCGGTCAGTCGCAGTTCCGGGTTATCGGTGCCGCAACGACCCGTTCCCGCGGCGTCCGTTTTGGCGAAATTGATGCGATGCAGGAAACAGAACGCGCGATCCGCACCGCCGTTCAGGCTGCACAAAAGATGGCTGAAGTCCGCGTTGATCACGTCATCGCCTGTTTCAGCGGCGCGCGTCCCCGGTCTTATGGCCTTGATGGGGCTATCGATGTGGAAACCGGCATCGTGACAGAGGCCGACATCGGCCGCGTTCTGGCATCTTGCGAAGTCCCCGATTTTGGCCACGATCGCGATGTGCTGCACGCGCAGCCGGTGAACTTTGCGCTGGATGGCCGCAGCGGCATGGCAGATCCACGCGGGCAGGGCGGCCAGCGTCTGGCGACCGACCTGCATCTGATGACCGTCGATGCGACCGCAATCCGCAACATTTTCTTCTGCATCAAGCGCTGCGATCTGGAACTGGCCGGTTTGGCATCCTCGGCTTACGTCGCTGGCGTGTCCAGTCTGGTCGAGGACGAGCAGGAGCTGGGCGCAGCCTGCGTCGATTTGGGCGGCGGGACGACCGGCATCTCGATCTTTATGAAAAAGCACATGATCTATTCCGACGCGGTGCGCATGGGCGGCGATCACGTTACCAGCGACATCAGTATGGGCTTGCAAGTGCCGATGCAGGTGGCGGAGCGGATCAAAACTTTCTACGGCGGCGTTGTTGCCACCGGGATGGACGACCGCGAGATGATCGAAATCGGCGGTGATACCGGCGATTGGGAACGCGACCGCCGCACCGTCAGCCGCGCTGAACTGATCGGCATCATGCGGCCCCGGATCGAAGAGATCCTGGAAGAGGTTCGCGCCCGCCTGGATGCCGCCGGATTTGAATACCTGCCCAGCCAGCAGATCGTGCTGACGGGTGGTGGCAGTCAGATCCCGGGCCTTGACGGCTTAGCGGCCAAGATACTCGGCCAGCAGGTCCGCCTTGGTCGCCCCTTGCGCGTGCAGGGTTTGCCTCAGGCCGCCACGGGCCCAGCGTTTTCCGGCGCTGTCGGTTGCGCGCTGTTCGCCGCGAACCCGCAGGACGAATGGTGGGATTTCGACATTCCGGCAGAGACATATCCGGCGCGGTCGCTGAAACGCGCCGTGAAGTGGTTCAAAGACAACTGGTGACGCGCTGTATTTCGTCGAATCGGCCAGATGCAGCGAAAAATGAGCGGAATCACGCCATATTTTGTATGTTACACTGTGCTTTTAGAGTGACGAAACCACAAAAACCAGTTAATATCAGCCCAAATACGCGAATTATGCCCGGTGGGACGGGCCCCTCACATAGACAGGCGGACTGAGCATGACATTGAACCTATCCATCCCGGGTCACGACGACCTTAAGCCTCGAATTACCGTTTTTGGTGTCGGCGGTGCCGGTGGCAACGCAGTCAACAACATGATCGAGAAGGAACTGGACGGGGTAGAATTCGTCGTCGCGAACACTGACGCGCAAGCGCTTCAGCAGTCCAAGTCAGAAGTCAAGATTCAGATGGGCGTCAAAGTAACCGAAGGTCTGGGCGCAGGCGCGCGCGCGACCGTCGGTGCTGCCGCCGCTGAGGAAAGTATTGAGCAGATCGTTGACCAGCTGGCCGGCGCGCACATGTGCTTTATCACCGCCGGCATGGGCGGCGGCACTGGCACTGGCGCAGCCCCAATCATCGCACAGGCTGCGCGTGAGCTAGGCGTTCTGACCGTCGGCGTTGTGACCAAACCCTTCCAGTTCGAGGGCAACAAGCGGATGAAGCAGGCCGAAGAGGGCGTGGAAGCTCTGCAGAAGGTCGTCGATACGCTGATCATCATTCCGAACCAGAACCTGTTCCGTCTGGCAACCGAAAACACCACCTTTACCGAAGCCTTTGCGCTGGCAGACGACGTGCTGTATCAGGGCGTCAAAGGTGTGACCGACCTCATGGTCCGTCCCGGCTTGATCAACCTCGACTTTGCGGATGTGCGCGCCGTGATGGACGAGATGGGCAAGGCCATGATGGGCACAGGCGAAGCCGAAGGCGAAAACCGCGCCAAAGAAGCCGCGCAAAAAGCCATCGCCAACCCGCTGCTGGACGAGATCAGCCTGAACGGCGCGCGCGGTGTTCTTATCAACATCACCGGCGGCTATGACCTGACCTTGTTCGAACTGGACGAGGCCGCAAACGAAATCCGCGAAAAGGTCGACCCAGAGGCGAACATCATCGTCGGCTCAACGCTGGATACCGGCATGGAAGGCCGCATGCGTGTATCCGTCGTCGCCACCGGGATTGACGCCCGTATTCGCGCTGATGACGTGCCGGTTCCGCGCCGCTCCATGTCCATGAACCAGCCGATCCGCAACCCAGAGCCAGCACCTCGTGCCGCAGCCCCGGCTGCACGTGCGCCGCAGACCGAAATGAGTGAGCAGCCTGCTGCCCGTCAGCCTGCGCCCCGCATGGAAGAGCGTGCTCCCGCCCCGCGTCAGGCCCCTGCTGCCGAAGAGCGGTCCTTGTTCGAAAGCATGGACGACCAGCAGCTAGAGCCAATGGATGACGATTACGCTGATATACCAGCAGCCGCGTCCGGCGACGGACTGCCGCCCCCTGCGTACCGTCCGCGGCCCGAGGTGGAAATCGAAGCGGCCGAGAATTTTGTTGCGCCCCGTTCCGCCCAGCCCGGCCAGCCAACACCAGAGGCGATGGCTCGTCTTCAAGCTGCCGTGAACCGTCAGCCCAGGACCGCAGCGGCACCCGCCGCATCGCGCAATGCTGATCCGGTGCGTCAAGCCGAGGCTGAAAAGCCTCGCTTCGGAATCAACTCTTTGATCAACCGCATGACGGGTCAGGGCGAGGCTCCGGCATCGCAGTCCTCGCGTCATCAGCCGCAGGTCAGCGCTCTGCGCGACCAGCCCCGCGCAGAGCCGGCGACCGATCCAGATCAAGAGCGAATCGAAATTCCCGCCTTCCTGCGGCGCCAGGCAAACTGATTTACGTTACAATCTAAAGGAAAGCCGCCCCATCGGGGCGGCTTTTTTCGTGGGAGGTAAGGGGGTTAGTACATGCTCTGGGGATGTTTCAGAACGTTGCAATGTGTGAATTGTCCCCGTGGCCCCGGCGACTTATTAAGTGCGCTAACGAATTAAGAATGAAACCAGTTTTACGCCGAGGCGTTGTTATCCCATGCAAACCACACTGCGAGCCGATCTTAGCTTTGACGGCATTGGCCTGCACTCTGGCCAACCTGCACGTCTGACGCTGCTCCCTGCGCGGGCCAATACGGGTATCGTGTTTGTGCGTACCGACGCCGCAGGGGCTGGGACACGTCTGCGTGCGATGTGGGACCAGGTTGAAGTGTCGCCTTTGAACACACGTCTGACGCACGGCGATGTCAGCGTATCCACTATCGAACATCTGATGGCGGCCCTGTCAGGCTGCGGCGTGCACAACGCAATCATTGAAATCGACGGCCCCGAAGTGCCGATCATGGACGGTAGCGCAGCAGCCTTTGCGCGCGGTATCGTTTCCACGGGCCTGACCCGTCTGGCCGCGCCCCTGCTGGCGATCGAGATTTTGGACGAGGTTCGCGCCAGCCATGGCGATGCTTGGGCTACGCTGCGTCCGGCGACGAGCTTGCAGATCGACTTCGAGATCGACTTTGCCGATGCCGCAATCGGTCATCAGCGCAAGACGCTTAACATGGCGAATGGCAGCTTTGTGCGTGAGCTTTGCGACAGCCGCACCTTTTGCCGCAATGCTGACGTCGAATACATGCGCGCACACGACCTTGCTCTTGGCGGAACGCTTGAAAACGCGGTTGTCGTCGACGGTGCCGAAGTGTTGACCCCCGGCGGTCTGCGCCACCCAGATGAGGCCGTCCGCCACAAGATGCTGGACGCGCTGGGTGATCTGTACACGGCGGGCCGCCCCATTTTGGGCCGCTACACGGGCCACAAAGCCGGTCACAATCTGACAAACGCCTTGCTGCATGCGCTTTTCGCAAATCCTGTCACGTGGCGTCTGGTGATATGTGATCCACAGATCGCCGCCCGGTTGCCCGGCGTTGGCGTGTCTGTAGCCGATCTGCACGCGGTTGCGTGACGTCAGATGCGCGGTGATTGGTTCACAACTATCATAGGACGGTCAAAAGGCATTTTGCCCCCGTTTGTTTTCTGTTAGACCCACTTTTAACAGGCGGCGCGCTGCCTCATTGGGTTGAATTTGCGGGGACTTAGCATGTCAGGCAGCTTGATTGGCACGGGTGCGAGAGCACGCTTGGGTCTTACTTTGGCGGCCCTTGTGCTGGCCGGATGCAGCGGCGCATCACGTGTGCCGGCATCGATGGAAGCATTCACAGCTGACCAGATCTATGCCAAGGGCGAGCTCGAGGTTGAAACCGGTGATCCGGCTGACGCGGCGTTCTACTTTGGCGAGATTGAGCGTCTTTACCCCTATTCCGATTGGGCTCAGCGGGCGCTGATCATGCAGGCCTACTCCTATCACCGCGACCGGGATTATCCCAATAGCCGCGCTGCCGCGCAGCGGTATCTGGATTTCTATCCGGGCGAGGACGACGCTGCCTATGCCCAGTATCTGCTGGCACTGTCCTACTACGATCAGATCGACGATGTCGGTCGTGATCAGGGCCTGACCTTTCAGGCGCTGCAATCCCTGCGCACGGTCATCGAACAGTATCCTGACAGCGAATACGCTCGCGCGTCGATCCTGAAGTTCGACCTGGCCTTCGACCACCTTGCGGCCAAGGAAATGGAAGTCGGGCGCTACTACCTCAAGCGGAACAACTACTCTTCTGCTGTCAGCCGTTTCCGCGTTGTGGTCGAACAATTCCAAACCACAGAGCAGACGCCAGAAGCGCTGCACCGGCTGGTCGAATCCTATCTGGCTCTTGGCCTGACGGACGAGGCGCAGACCGCCGCCGCGATTCTGGGCGCGAACTATCCGTCAACGCCGTGGTGTCAGGACAGCTATTCCTTGTTGACCGGCAAGGGCTTGAAGGCCGAATCGCAGGGCGACAACTGGCTTTCGTCAATTTATCGTCAAGTTGTGCGCGGCGAATGGCTCTAGGTACACACGGCGCATCGACCCGGCGGACATTCTGATGCTGCGCGCACTCGACATTCATAACATGCTGATCATTGACCGGCTGGCCTTAGGCTTTCAACCGGGGCTGAACGTGCTGACAGGCGAGACCGGTGCGGGTAAGTCGATCTTGCTGGATTCGCTTGGGTTTGTGCTGGGCTGGCGCGGCCGCGCCGAACTGGTGCGCCAAGGCGCTGATCAAGGCGAGGTTACCGCCGAGTTCGATTTGCCGCCCGGCCACGCCGCCCGCGCCGTGCTGGAAGAGGCGGGGCTGCCTGTAAGCGACACGCTGATCCTGCGCCGCGTCAACGCTCGCGACGGTCGCAAGACGGCTTGGATCAACGACCGCCGTGTCAGCGGCGAGGTATTGCGTGCCTTGTCTGACACGCTGGTCGAATTGCACGGTCAGCATGATGATCGCGGCCTTTTAAACCCCCGCGGTCACCGCGTTATGCTCGATACCTACGCGGGCCTCACCTCTCAGATTGATACTGCGCAGGCGGCATGGACCGCCCTTAGCCGCGCGCGCAAGGCGCTTTACGCCGCCGAGGCGCGCGTTGCAGAGGTCCGGCAAGAAGAAGAATATCTGCGCCACGCCGTGGGCGAGCTGGACGCCGTGATGCCAGAGGCAGGCGAAGAAGCCGCCCTCGATGCCGCGCGCCGGATGATGCAAGCCGCCGAGAAGATCAAAAATGATGTGGCCCGCGCAGGCGTTGCCTTGGGGATGCAAGGGGCAGAGGGGCAGTTGTCCGATGCCACCCGCTGGCTGGGCGGTGCCGCCGACCGCGCCGAAGGCCGCCTTGACGCGCCGCTGGCTGCCATTGAACGCGCGATGCTGGAACTCGACGCAGCGCAGCGCGGAGTCGAGGATGCGCTGGATGCCCTGTCCTTTAACCCGGCAGAGCTGGAGCAGGCCGAAGACCGCCTTTTTGCGATCCGAGGCCTCGCGCGCAAACACGGCGTAGCAGCGGACGATCTTGGCCCCTTTGCCGATAACCTGCGCGATCGGCTCGCCCTTCTGGACAATTCCGAACGCGGGCTTGCCGAACTGCAAAAGGCAGAAGAGGCCGCATTGGGCGCATATGATGCCGCCGCCACTGCCCTGACCGCCGCGCGTACCGCTGCCGCCCTCTCCCTTGATGCTGCCATGGCTGCGGAACTTGCCCCACTTAAAATGGAACGTGCGGTCTTTGCCACCGTCGTTAGCGCGGGGCCCGCCGGGCCAGACGGGCGCGATGATGTCTCCTTCACCGTCGCCACCAACCCCGGCGCACCGCCGGGACCGCTGAACAAGATAGCCTCGGGGGGCGAGCTGTCGCGCTTCCTGCTCGCGCTCAAGGTCTGCCTGTCGCAGGCGGGGCAGGGCGGCGTGACGATGATTTTCGACGAAATCGACCGCGGCGTCGGCGGCGCGACTGCGGATGCCGTTGGCCGTCGCCTTGCTGCGCTTGCGACAGGCGGTCAAGTGCTGGTGGTGACGCATTCACCGCAGGTGGCAGCCCTTGGCGCGCACCACTGGCGCGTGGAAAAACGCCAGACAGAGGATACGACTACGTCTACCGTCATCCCCCTCGACGCTGAGGCTCGCGTAGATGAGATCGCGCGCATGCTGTCTGGCGACCAGATCACAGACGCTGCCCGCGCTGCCGCGCGCGCCTTGATGCCGCGCTGATCCCCCTTCATTTGGCCGGATACACTCCCGCCGTAGGCATCAACGGGTTAGTCCATGCGATTGCTCGCATTTTCTAAAAATACTCTCTCCGAAGGCAGGGCTTGCGCGGCAAGATCGCTTACCCTGGTACAACCTTGCCCGGGTTCATAACTCCTGCCGGGTCCAGCGCTGCCTTGATCTGCCCCATTACATCCCAGCCCGCGCCGTGCTCCTCCGCCATATACCCCAGCTTGCCCATGCCGACGCCGTGCTCGCCGGTGCAGGTGCCGCCAAGGCGCAGGGCGCGCAGTGCCATCCGGTGCGATAGCCCCTCTGCGATCGCGCGCTCTGCCATATTGCGGGGATCAATCAGAAGGATCGCGTGAAAATTGCCGTCGCCGACGTGGCCCAGGATCGGCCCGGCAATCCCGCTCTCAGCAATGTCGGCTTGCGTCTCGGCCACAGCCTCTGCCAACCTCGAGACCGGCACGCAGACGTCGGTCACGATCGCGCGGTGGCCGGGGCGGCTGGCCAGAATCGCGTAATAGGCGTCGTGGCGCATTTTCCACAACCGGTTGCGGTCCTCGGTCCGGGTCGCGCGGTCAAAACCTGTGCCGCCATACTCAGTTGCGATCTCGCCAAAAGTGGCAGCGTCCTCTGCCACTCCGGTTTCTGATCCATGAAACTCCAGCAGCAGGTGCGGCTGCACCGGCAGGCTCATCGCAGAATGGGCGTTCACGGCGGCCACGCTGGCGGCGTCCAAAAGCTCTATTCGCGCTACCGCCACACCCATCTGGATCGTCGTGGTCACGGCCGCCACCGCATCGGCCACGCTGGCAAAGGCGCAGACAGCGGCGGCAATGGCGGGGGGCTGGCCGTGCAGGCGCAGGGTCAGTTCGGTGATGATGCCCAGCGTGCCTTCTGCCCCGACGAACAAAGCGGTCAGATCATACCCCGCGCTTGATTTGCGCGCGCGGCTACCGGTGTGGATAATTCGCCCGTCGGCCAGCACGACCTTTAGCGCCAGAACATTGTCGCGCATCGTGCCATAGCGCACTGCCGTCGTCCCCGACGCCCGGGTCGAGGCCATGCCGCCCAGTGACGCATCCGCGCCAGGATCGACGGGAAAGAACAGCCCGGTGTCGCGCAGCGCCGTATTCAGCGCCACCCGCGTCAGCCCCGGTTGCACCGTGCAATCCATATCCTCTGCCCCGATCCGCAGCACGGCATCCATCTTTCGCATATCGATCACGACACCGCCGCGCACCGCAAGGCTGTGCCCTTCCAGCGATGTGCCCATGCCCCAAGCGACAACAGGGCAATCATGCGCGGCGCAAATCTGTACGATTTTGGCCACTTGCGCCGTATCGCTGGGATATGCGACCGCATCGGGTGGGCAATCGGCAAAGTGGCTTTCCGAGTGGCCATGCAAATCCAAATCGGACTTGGACCGTGTGAGCGCTTCGCCTAGAAGGGTAGAGAGGGCATCGATGGCGGCCTGAATGGTCATGGGACTGTTCCTGCGATAAAATATGCCACCTTGATAGTGGTAAGCTGGGCCCCGGACCAGAGCGAGGACGCAATATGAGCAGCACCCAGCCGGGATGGATTGCGGCCTCGGTCAGCCGGGGACAGAGCGATCTGCGCCGGGCGTGGCTGGTGATGAAGCTGCGAGGCCCAAGCCAGGTGCAGTTCTGGTTCATCGCCCTTTTTCTGGGCGTTGCATCCGGCGCGGCGGCCGTTGCTTTCAAGCTTGGCATCGATCTGATCCAGCGCACGGTCTATGGCACTGATGATCCGACACATCTGCACAGCTTTGTCGTGGGCCTGCACTGGACGCAGATCCTGATTATTCCCATCATTGGCGGCCTGATCGTCGGTCTGATCCTGAACCGCATCACCGGCGATGGCCGCGTCCGTTCCGTCGCCGACGTGATCGAAGGTGCCGCCCTGTTTGAAGGCCGGGTCGAGGTGCGCAAAGGGCTCGCCTCTGCCTTTGCCAGCCTGCTGACCCTGTCGACGGGTGGGTCCAGCGGGCGCGAAGGGCCGGTTGTGCACCTTGCCGCGGTCATTTCGACCGCGATATGCCGGGTCATCCGTGCCGACGGCATCACCGGGCGCGATTTGCTGGGCTGCGCCGTCGCTGCCGCCGTATCCGCCAGTTTCAACGCGCCAATCGCTGGCGCGCTTTTCGCACTAGAGGTCGTGCTGCGCCATTTTGCCGTCCATGCCTTTGCCCCCATCGTCATCGCCAGCGTCGCCGGGACGGTCGTGAACCGTTCGTGGTTCGGCGACGTGACAGAGTTCATTCTGCAGCGCGACACCGCCCTAGGCTTTTACGTTGAATTGCCGGCCTTTCTTATCCTTGGCCTAATATGCGGCCTTGTCGCGGTTGTGCTGATGCGGTCAATCTTTTGGGCGGACAGCATGGGCAGCCGCCTGCAATACAGCCTGAAAATCCCCGCCAGCCTCCGCCCCGCCGGGGCGGGCGTGCTGCTGGGCGTGCTGGCGATCTTTTTCCCCCATATTATCGGCGTCGGATACGAGACGACAAGCGCGGCCCTGACAGGTCAGCTGGGGCTGTCGCAGGCGATCATTTTTGTCGTCCTCAAGGTCGCCGCCGTCGCCATCACCATGGGCGGGCGCATGGGCGGAGGTGTCTTTTCCCCATCGTTGATGGTTGGCGCACTTACTGGGCTTGCCTTTGGCATCGTGGCAACGGGCTTGTTCCCAGCCGTGTCCGGCCCTGGCACACTTTATGCGCTGGCAGGCATGGGGGCGGTTGCGGCGGCGGTGTTGGGCGCACCGATTTCCACGACCCTGATTGTTTTCGAATTGACTGGCGACTGGCAGACTGGTCTGGCCGTCATGGTCGCCGTGTCGATGTCCACCGCGCTTGCCTCGCGCCTTGTGGACCGGTCATTCTTTCTGACGCAGCTGGAGCGCCGCGGCGTGCATCTGGCGGCAGGGCCGCAGGCTTATCTGTTATGTACGTTCCGCGTTGGTACGGTCATGCGCGCCGCCGCCGATCCGCGCGCAGCTACCGAAAAATCCTGCTGGGACCTGATCGAGGGCGGCACATGGATTGACGTGAATGCCACGCTGGAACAGGCGATGCCGATCTTTGAAAAGGGGGGCCACGCCTTTATCCCGGTTGTCCAAATTGGTGAAAATGGCGCAACACCAGATCTGCGCGGTGCCCTGTTTCATGTCGATGCCCTGCGCGCCCTGAACCGCGCTTTGGCGGCCCGGGCGGAAGAAGAACACTCGTAAAAAGCGATCAGATCTGCTCGACCGCAACGCGGTCGGTATAAAACGCCAGATAGCCCTTAATCTGGGCTGCTGCGTCCTTTGGGTCCTCGTAGGACCAGACGGAATCCGTAAGTGTATTGCTTTTGGTCACGATGGAATAATAGCTTGCCTCGCCCTTGTGGGGGCAGGTTGTCTTGTGGTCGCTGGCGTCCATGAACGTCATCGCGATATCACCGCGAGGGAAATAGATAACTGGCTCCCGGTCCTCTTCGATCAGTTCCAGTGCCTGCGTGCTTTCGCCCAGCACAGCGCCGCCTGCGCGTACGACCCAGGTGCCTGTGGCAGGGCGAATGATGATGTGATCGGCCATGGGCAGATAGTCCTTCGTAAATTTTAAGGGGAAGATGTAGCGGCCGTAATCGGCGCACAGGCTGAAAGCAGCCAGTCTCGCGCGGCCCCTTCCACCAGCGGCGCGATGAGCCGCACTGTATCCGCATGGTAGGTGTCGATCCAGTCCCTTTCGGCAGGGCCCAGCAGGCCTGTGTCAATCAGGCGGCGGTCCAGTGGCACATGGGTTAGCGTATCAAACGCCAGCATATCACGCCCGTCCGGCCCGGTGGGGGCAGGGGCGGTCACGATCAAGTTCTCGATCCGGATACCATAGGCACCTTCGCGGTAATACCCCGGCTCGTTCGACAGGATCATGCCCGGCTCTAGCGGTGTAGTTGACCGCCGGGAAATTCCCTGCGGCCCCTCGTGCACCGACAGATAGCTGCCAACGCCGTGTCCCGTACCGTGGTCATAATCAAGGCCCGCCGTCCACAGCGGGAACCGCGCCAGCGCATCTAGATGCTGCCCCGCAACACCGCGCGGAAACTGTGTCCGGCTAACCGCGATCATGCCTTGCAGCACGCGGGTATAGCGATCGCGGTGCTCCTCCGACGGCTCACCCACGATAACTGTGCGCGTGATGTCTGTGGTGCCGTCCACATATTGCCCACCACTATCGACCAGCAACAATTCGCCCATTTTCACCGCGCGATCAGTCCCCCGGGTCACGCGGTAATGCACGATGGCTCCGTGTTCCCCCGCGCCGCAGATCGTCTCAAAGCTGATATCGCGCAGGGCATTCGTTTCGCGGCGAAAGCCCTCCAGTGCCTCGACCACGGCAATCTCGGTCAGCTGACCCTTCGGTGCCTCGGTGTCCAGCCACGACAAAAACCGCACCATCGCGGCTCCGTCACGCAGATGGGCCGCCCGGCTGCCTGCAATCTCGACGTCCGTCTTGCGGGCCTTGGGCAGGATGCAGGGATCCTGCACCTCAATGACCTCTGCGATGATCAGATCGCGCACCTCTTGCGGGCATGAGTTTGGATCGAGCCGCACAGGTCCGGTCAAAGCCGCCAAAGCATCTTCGAAATCGCCCCGCACTGTCACATCGGGCCCCAGATGATCCGCCAGATCCGCCACCTTGGCCGCCGGGGCGAACAGATCGACTTGGCCCTCCGCACCCATGATGACAAAAGCCTGCGGCACAGGATTGCGCGCAATATCCGCGCCGCGAATATTCAGCAGCCATGCGATGCTGTCGGGCAGGGTAATGACCCACGCCCCGTCCTGTGCCTGCGCAGTCAACCGCGCCCGCTTGTCCGCATGCGCCTCGCCCGTCAACTCCAGCGGCTGGGCAAAGAACGGGGCTGCGGGCCGGGCAGGGCGGTCAGACCAAATCTGATCGACCATGTTACGCGCCGCACGCAGGCTGATCCCGGCAGGCGACAGGTCTTTCGTCAAAGCCGCCACCTCGTCTATCGAATGCAACCAAGGATCATAGGTGACAGTCCCGCCCTGCGGTAGCTGCGCAATCAGCCAGTTCGCCAGCTGCGTTTCCGGCCAATGCACCGGTGTAAAACACGCCGCTACCTGATCGCGCACCTGAACGCGGTAGCGCCCGTCAATGAACACCCCGGCCACATCAGCCAGCACCGCCGCAAACCCGGCAGAGCCAGTAAACCCCGTCAACCACGCCAACCGCTCATCACAAGGCGCAACATATTCGCCTTGATGCCGGTCCGCGCGCGGCACAAGGAAACCGTCAACTCCAGCCGCCGTCATAACTTCTCGCAAGGCCGCCAGCCGTCCCGGCCCCTGCGCCGGATCACTCGTCGCATCAAAGCTCTGAAACATCACGCCCGTCCTCGCTTTTTCATAAATACTCCCGCCGGAAGCAACTGTAAGGTCACCCGCGCGGTGGGCCCGCAGGTCATCATCTTGCCAAAATACTCCTGCCAGAGGCATCGCCCCCGTCACAGCACAGCGTCAATGAACCTTGCGCATCCCCAGCATCCGCGACCGTTTGCGCGGGTCGTTGTCAAACAGGCTTGCCAGCTGCTCGGTCATTGCGCCTGCCAGCTGCTCGACGTCGGTAATCGTGATCGCGCGGCTATAATAACGGGTCACGTCATGGCCGATGCCGATCGCGGCCAGCTCCACGCCTTTGCGCTTTTCGATCATGGCGATCACGTCGCGCAGATGCTTTTCCAGATAATTCGCTGGGTTCACCGACAGGGTGCTGTCATCCACCGGCGCGCCGTCGGAAATCACCATCAGCACCTTACGTTGCTCGCCGCGGGCCATCATTCGGCGGTAGGCCCATTCCAGCGCCTCGCCATCGATATTTTCCTTCAGTAGGCCTTCTTTCATCATCAGGCCCAGATTGGGACGGGTCCGGCGCCATGGCGCGTCGGCGGATTTATAAATGATGTGCCGTAGGTCATTCAGACGGCCCGGTGTTGGCGCGCGGCCCTCTTTAAGCCATGCCTCGCGCGACTGCCCGCCTTTCCACGCCTTGGTGGTAAAGCCTAGGATCTCGACCTTCACGTCGCAGCGTTCCAGTGTGCGGGCCATCACATCGGCGCAGATCGCCGCGATCGAAATTGGGCGGCCCCGCATCGATCCGGAGTTGTCCAGCAGCAGCGTCACGACGGTATCACGGAACTCGGTATCTTTTTCGACCTTGAACGACAGTGGTGTCGTCGGGCTGGCCACGACGCGCGCAAGGCGGCCTGCGTCAAGGATGCCTTCCTCGCGGTCGAACTCCCAGCTGCGGTTCTGCTTGGCCTGCAAGCGGCGCTGCAACTTGTTCGCCAGACGCGATACGGCGCCTTTCAAAGGCTCCAGCTGCTGATCCAGATAGGCGCGAAGGCGTTCCAGCTCTGCTGGTTCAGCCAAATCGGCGGCCCCAATCTCTTCGTCGAACTGAGTCGTGAACACCTTGTAGTCCGGGTCTGCATCCGAAGCGGGCGCGGTTTGGGGCGGGTCCATCGGAACCTCGCCTTCGGGCATCTCGGTCTCTTCGCCCATATCGGCATCGGCGGAATCGTCCATGCTGACCTGAGCCTGCGACGCATCCTGCTGGTCTTCCTGCGCATGCTCGGGGCTGGCTTCGGCCTCTTCGCCCTCGGCATCATCGCCGGTGCTGTCGGGCTGCTCTTCGTCCTCGTCGCCGCTCTCGGCCTCGTCGTCCTGATCGTCGTCGGGGGCGTCGGGGTCTTCACCCAGCTGATCGCCATAGCCCAGATCAGCTATGATCTGGCGGGCAAAACGGGCAAAGGCCTTTTGATCGGAAAGCGTATCCTGCAGGCTTTCAAGAGTGCCGCCGGCCTGTTCTTCGATAAAACCGCGCCACAGGTTCATCACGTTATCCGCGCCGGGAGGTAAATCGCGCCCCGTCGCCAGATGCCGGATTAGGTAACCTGCCGCCGTTGCCAGCGGCGCATCGGCACTGTTAGTGATCTGATCGTAGCCTTTGCGTTGCGCTTCGTTTCCGATCTTGGCGTCGATGTTGCTAGCCGTACCGGGCATGTAACGCGCGCCAACAGCCTCGATCCGGGCAGTTTCCATCGCGTCGTAAATGTCGCGCGCCATCTGCCCCGGCGGTGCATAGCGTGCGGCGGTGACCGCGTCATGGAATTTGTGGCGCAGGGCAAAGGCATCAGCGGTGCCACGTGCCAGCAGTACTTCTTGTCGGCTCATGCGGCGGCTGACCTGCGGCAAGCGGATGCTGTCGCCCGTCTGCCCCGCCGGATCGACGGAAAAGCTGACCGTCAGGTCAGGGTCATTTGCCAAGACCTTGGTCGCTTCGGCTAGGGCCTTCTTGAAGGGATCGGCGGGGTTGTCGGATAGTTTGCTCATGACATCGGTAAATCACTCTGTGCTGACAGGGGCAAGGTGGAGTGGACATCGTCTGCGTTCAGTCAAAAGGTATGCGTCCACCAGTTTGCACTGGCTGCAGCCGGTTTTGCCGCAAGGTGCCTAACCAATATAAGACTTTCGCAACATGCGCCGGGCTAGGCAACACAGGGGCGGTGCTTAGAGCGACCGACGGCATAGACGGACAAACCCATGATGTATGGCGTGATGTCGCCGGGCCGATAACGTAGTCGAAATTGCAGGGCAGGCTTTCGACCCGGACGGGCTGCCAGCCGCGCCAACACCGTTTGGCGGACCGCCTGGGTCGAAAGGCCGCGACAGTGTTGATAACAACATCGTCTCGCTCGTCTCTGATGCGGTGCAAAGCCTGTCATACAGCGAGGAGGAGGACACCCTTTGGTCCATTTTGGAAACCAAGCTCCAAGAGGCGGGTTATGGCACGTGGAAACCCTTCATAGATTTCTATGTGTGACGGTCGCGCTGGGGCGACGTGGCTGATTGCAACGCTGGGCGCGGGTGCCGGTCGTTCAGGGGTGCCGTAACTTGATACAGGCGCAAAACGTTCGCCCTGACGGCCCTATAGGGCAAAGGCTTGATCCGTAATGGCCGCAGCGAGGATGGCGGGTCAGGCGCATTCCAGCGTGACCGGCAGCTGACCGCCGAAACCACGGTAAAGGGATGCTGGAACGATGACGCTGCGATCTTGATTAGCTGCGTCATAGGCCTGCATAATCGCCGTTGCGCGGCAGCCGGTATCGGCGGGTGCCGCATCCTCTAGATCCGCTATCCTCGCCAGGGGCCCGCTGGGGGCGACCAGTGCAATCTTGCGGCTTTCGAACACGCTGACCTGATAGGTGAGCGCCGTTTTCTGCGGGTCAGGCGGGGGGCAGGCGGTCATTCCTGCGACAGACATCCCCACCCGCGCGCTAGAAAATTTTCGCGAAAACTCTACATTCCTACCCCAGGCTCAGGCTTGCGGCACTTTCGGGCAGCTCTTCATCAAAGCAGCGCTGATAGAATTCGGCAACGGTCTGACGCTCAAGCTCGTCGCATTTGTTCAGGAACGATAGGCGGAAGGCATAGCCTACATCGTTGAAAATGCGTGCATTTTCAGCCCAGGCCAGCACGGTGCGCGGCGACATGACCGTGGACAGATCGCCGTTCATGAAGGCCGTGCGCGTCAGGTCGGCGACGGTCACCATCTGGGACACGATCTTGCGGCCCTTGTCGTTGTTGTAATGTGGCGACTTGGACAGCACGATCGCGGCCTCGGCGTCGTGGGACAGATAGTTCAGGGTCGCGACGAGCGACCAGCGGTCCATCTGTGCTTGGTTGATCTGCTGCGTGCCGTGATACAGACCCGTCGTGTCGCCAAGGCCGACCGTGTTGGCCGTCGCGAACAGGCGAAAATACTTGTGCGGCGTCAGGATGACGTTCTGATCCATCAACGTCAGCTTGCCGTCGGCTTCCAGTACGCGCTGGATTACGAACATCACATCGGCGCGGCCGGCGTCATATTCGTCGAACACGATGGCAACGGGGTTGCGCAGCGCCCAAGGCAGGATTCCTTCGTGGAATTCGGTGACTTGCACGCCGTCGCGCAGCTTGATCGCATCCTTGCCGATCAGGTCTATCCGGCTGATGTGACTATCAAGGTTTACGCGCACGGCGGGCCAGTTCAGGCGGGCTGCGACCTGTTCGATATGCGTCGATTTTCCCGTCCCGTGATAACCTTGGATCATGACCCGGCGGTTATATCCAAAGCCTGCCAGAATCGCGAGCGTGGTGTCTGGATCGAACTTATAGGTGCTGTCGATCTCGGGCACGCGATCGGTGCGGTCAGCAAAGCCCTTGATCTTCATGTCGCTGTCGATGCCGAACATATCGCGGACTGAAACGTCCTCGGTCGGCGTTGCGTTGATGTCGGTCATGCCGTCGGCCATAAGAAACTGCCTTTGTTGTCGCGGATCGCGTTGAATACGTGTCACTAGCGGGATGCAACATATTGCGGTGAATGCCAAGGGGAAGGGGTGCGACGCCCTTTGCGCACATATCGACCGTTAAGCCCGGCCATCGTTGCCTTTTGCGCTAGATGCGCCACAGTAGGCGTAACTGAGGGAAGTGCGAGTTCCACATGACGACCGTGACAGACATCGAGGACATGATTTCCAGAATAGCGATTGGTGACCGCGCAGCATTCGAAGGATTGTATGTCGCGACCTCTGCGAAACTATTTGGCGTGTGCCTGCGTGTGTTGGGTGATCGGGCCGAAGCCGAAGACGCCCTCCAAGAGGCTTTCGTCAAAATTTGGCGAAATGCGGATCGCTACCGTGTCAATGGTCTAAGCCCGATGACGTGGCTGATTACCGTGACGCGGAACCATTCCGTTGATCGGGTTCGGGCACGCCGGTCCAAGATGAACGCAGGTATGGACGAGGCAGCAGATGTGGCTGACGCCGCGCCGGGACCAGAAGCGCTTGCCATTGCAGCGTCAGATCGGGGGCGGATCGTGGATTGCATGGCCGAGCTCGACCCAGACAAGGCCGGCGCGGTGCGTCGCGCTTATCTGGAGGGGGAAACATATCAGGAGTTGGCGGATCACTATGATGTGCCGCTGAACACCGTCCGCACATGGCTGCGCCGCAGCCTGCTGAAGTTGAGAGAGTGTCTGTCCCATGACGGATGAGATTGAAAAAGAAGACGAAGTCGCCCTGACCGCAGAATACGTTCTGGGTCTGCTGTCCCAGAACGAAGTCGCCGCCTACGAGAATGTGCTGGGCGTCGATCCCGATCTGCGGGCGGAATACGCGTTTCAGGCGGACCGCATGGTTGCGCTGACTGACGATATTGCTCCCGTGACGCCGCCGCCGCATGTGCTGCGACGGATCAACGAGGTGCTGTTCCACGATGCGGTCACTGCCAACTCTGCCAGTGTGCGCGGTAAATCCTGGCTGCAGCGGCTTGGCTTGATCCCTGCGATTGCGGGCGGTCTGGTGGCCGCGCTGGCAGCGCTCTGGTTCGTCACCACGGTTCTGGCTCCGCAGGATGGCCCCATCGGGGGTACCACCTATGTCGCGCAAACTGCGGCCGCCGATGAAAGCCTTGTGGTTCAGACCAGCTATGACGCTGCGGCAGGCAATCTGGTCGTCAACCGTGCTGTGGGCGACGCGCGCCCCGGTCGGTCGCTGGAATTGTGGCTAATCGCGGGTGACAATCCACCGGTTTCGTTAGGCGTCTTGCCAGAAAGCCGGATCGGCACCATGCCCGTCTCGCCGGACCTAGCGCTGGCCCTTTCGGGAGGCACGCTTGCCATCTCGGACGAGCCGCTGGGCGGATCGCCAAATGATGGGCCGACGGGCGATGTGCTGGCTGTGGGGCCGGTGATTGACGCCTGATTAGTATCCAAACAGCAATGAACAGGGGCCGCATCCGTCCGGGTGTGGCCCTTTTTGCATGTCACAGATAGTCACATCCGCGTGCGCTGGCGCAGGCGCATGATAGCGCCCGGGAAGGCTGTGCTAAACCATGGGCAAAGGTTCAGTATGAGGACACACCATGCAACGCCGCACATTCCTGATCGCCGCCCTTGCCGCCCCGATGTCACTGCGCGCCCAAAGCTTTGAAGTGACCCGCACAGATTCGCAGTGGCGGTCCATGCTGACCCCGGCCCAATACAAAGTCATGCGCAGTGAAGGCACGGAGGCACCCCGGTCTAGCCCGCTGGACAAGACCTATGCCGATGGCACCTATTTTTGCCGGGGCTGCGATCTGCCGCTTTATCCGTCGTGGTCAAAATATGACAGCGGCACCGGCTGGCCCAGCTTCTATTCACCCTTGCCGGACGCCGTGGCGACCAGGGTCGACAGAAAGATGTTCCACAATCGGACCGAGGTCCATTGCCGCCGCTGCGGTTGTCATTTGGGGCATATCTTCAGCGACGGCCCCGCGCCGACGGGGCTGCGCCATTGCCTGAACGGCGTGAGCCTTGTGTTCCGCACCGCCTAGGTTGCAGATTGGAAACAGAGTGTTGGGCAACAAAAGTTTACCGCCCTCTTTGGAAACATGTAGACTGCGGAAGTAACCGCCCTGACGGACAAGACAATGCGCAGCACCTTCAACCACCCACTTAGTCCGACATCGGGCGAAAAGCGGCTTTTGGCCGCAGCGCTTGCAGTGGGATTGGCTGGCGGCGTCATCAGCTTTGCGATCGTCACCCAGATGGGCGACAACAAGGCGCTGCTGCGCAGCTTGACGGGAGCGGACCTGTGGTTTGTCGCCGCTGGCGTACTTGGAAGTCTGTGCGCGCTTTATATTGGGAGCGATTGGTTTGGCCATCGTGGTCTGCGAGGCACGCTTAAGGCTGTCGCGGGCATCCTTTCCATTAGTTTCATGGGCACCATCATTGGTGGCACGCTGGCCTTACCATTTTATGGCACGATGTTCGGTCCGATGATGTTCGGGGTCACGCTTGCGGCGTATCCAGTGCTTGCGCTGATTTGGCTTAATGCCCTTGTTGCCGCACACCTTTTGTTCATGATCTGGCGCCGCGAGATCTGGTGCCGCGAGCGGGACAGCAGCTTCGAGCGGCTGCCGCGTAGTGTGACCGTCTTTGCCGCGCGCCAGCCCACGGCGGACGCACGGCAAAACTGGCTGACCCCGAAGCTAGACCGCGCCAAGCGGCGCGCTTAGTCTTTTTCGCGGAAGTTGCGGCTCGCCTTGATCTGTTCCCAGGCCCAGACAACCTCTGCCAACTGTTCTTCCTGGCTGCGGTCGCCGCCGTTCATGTCCGGGTGCAAAACCTTGATCAGCAACTTATAGCATTTGCGGATCTGTGTTTTGGACATGTTGTCCTTGGCATCCAGAATTTCGACAGCACGGCGTTCGGTTGGCGGCAGCTTGCGCGTGCCGTTGCCCAGTTTGCCCGGATTGCGGGTCGCGTTCTCGCCCAGTACCTCGTGCGGGTCAGTGACGCCCAGACGCGCCCAAGCACGCTCTTCCACCGACTTCTTGATCGGTTTGGTGGGCCGCTCCCAGGTGGCGCGGTCCTTTTCCATCTGGGCCATCAGTTCTGCCTCTGACGTGCCGTCAAAGAAATTCCACGTCAAATTGTATTCGCGGACGTGGTCCTTGCAGAACCACCAGTAGTCATCGACAGAGTCCGGCGATTTGGGCGCACGGTACTGCCCGGCCTCGTCACACCCTTCGTGGTCACAGATGCGGGTCGACGTTTCAGACGCACCCGACATACCCCGCCGCCCGCGTGGATTCTTCTTCTTGCTGTTCGACACGGAAATGTCAAAACCGAAGGGGTCTTTTTTATTCATGGGGATCGTCCCTTTCCGACTCGGAGCATGCACTCTAAACCTGTGGTTGGCAGATAGAAGAGGCAGGACAAAAATAATGGCACTTGACGCAGAAATTCGGGACGCTTTGATGCGCGTATTATCGCCCGAACACCTTGAGGTGATAAATGAAAGCCATCTGCACGCTGGTCACAGCGGCGATGACGGCTCTGGCGAAAGTCATTGGCAGGTGGTGATTGGCGCAACATCACTGGATGGAAAGTCGCGGCTGGCCAAACACCGCGCGGTCCATGACGCACTGGGTCACGACATAATAGGCCGCCTGCACGCGCTGGCGATCACATTTCGCTGATTGGGGGGCTGATCACGCCTTGTGCACCGGATCTGCCGTCCCTGCATTCGGAGTCTTGTCCGATTTGGGTTCTGCCGCCGTGGTGGCAGATGCTGCTACCGGCATAGCGACGGGCGCGGTGACTTTGGGTGCCTCAACCTTGGGCGCGACCCCATCTGCGATTGCGACCTCGCCGCGCTTGTCCTCGATCATCTGGGCCTGTGCGGCAATAGCGCGCAGGCGGCGGAACACCACCATGTTCTGATGGACGGTCGCCTTACCCATCAAGCCTTCGCGTTCTTCAGATGGCAGGGTTTCTGTGCGCTGCTATTCCCGGCCGTCCGCCGCCTGCGCGTTCATCACATTCGACAGCGCAAGGGCATAGCGATCCTCTGCCACCCGCATGCCGCGCACTTTTTCGCCGCGTTTGGGTGAAGGGACGACCTTGTATTCAAGCCGCTTCATTGGGATCAAAGCCCCAGTTTCGCAGCGATCAGCGCGTTCACGGCGGCCGGGTTGGCCTTGCCGCCGGTGGATTTCATCACCTGACCAACAAACCAGCCCGCCAGCTTTGGATTCTGCTTGGCCTTTTCGACCTGCGCGGGGTTGGCGGCAATGATCTCGTCCACGGCAGCCTCGATCGCGCCGGTGTCGGTGACCTGCTCCAGACTTTCGGTCTTCACGATCTCTTCTGGATCGCGGCCCTGCGTATAGGCGATGTCAAAGACGTCCTTGGCGATCTTGCCACTGATCGTCCCGGCCTTGATTAGGGCAACAATCTGCACTAGCCGCAGGGCGGGGATTGGGCTGTCGGTGATGCTCTTGTCGCCGTCTTTTTTCAGGCGGCCGAATAGTTCGTTGATGACCCAGTTTGCTGCCAACTTGCCGTCGCCGCCACCTTTGGCGACGTCTTCGAAATAGGCCGCGTTGGCGACGTCGGCGGTCAGCACGTTTGCGTCATAGTCCGACAAGCCAAAGTCTGCGATGAACCGCGCCTTTTTGGCGTCGGGCAGTTCAGGCAGGCTGGCTGCGATATCATCGACCCACGCCTGTTCGATTTCCAAGGGCAGCAGATCAGGATCGGGGAAGTAGCGGTAATCATGCGCCTCTTCTTTGGACCGCATGGACCGCGTTTCGTTTTTGTCCGGATCATACAGGCGGGTTTCCTGCGTCACGCTGCCACCATCTTCGATGATGGCGATCTGGCGACGTGCCTCAACCTCGATCGCGGCCTGAATGAACCGCATGGAGTTCATGTTCTTGATCTCGCAACGCGTGCCAAGGTGGCCGAAGTCCTGCGTCGCCTGATACTTCTCGTAATCGCCGGGGCGGCAGACCGACACGTTCACGTCCGCGCGCAGGTTTCCGTTCTGCATGTTGCCATCGCAAGTACCCAGATAGCGCATGATTTGGCGCAGCTTGACTACAAAGGCGGCTGCTTCCTCGGGGCCACGAATATCGGGGCGCGACACGATTTCCATCAGAGCGACGCCGGTGCGGTTCAGGTCGACGAAGGACATCGTCGGGTCCATGTCGTGGATCGATTTACCGGCGTCCTGCTCCAGGTGGATCCGCTCGATCCGTACCAGACGCGCGGTGCCGTCGCCCAGTTCAACCAGCACTTCGCCTTCGCCCACGATTGGGTGATAAAGCTGCGAAATCTGGTAGCCTTGCGGCAGGTCGGGGTAGAAGTAATTCTTTCGGTCAAACGCCGACATCAGATTGATCTGCGCTCTCAATCCAAGGCCGGTGCGCACAGCCTGCGCAACGCAAGCCTCGTTGATGACGGGCAACATGCCGGGCATGCCCGCGTCCACAAAGGCGACGTTGCTGTTTGGCTCTGCCCCAAACAGGGTCGATGCGCCGGAAAACAGCTTGGCCTTTGTTGCCACCTGCGCGTGGACTTCCAGACCGATCACCAGTTCCCAGTCGTGCTTTGCGCCGGCGATGACTTTGGGGGCGGGGGCGGCGTAATCTAGATCGAGCATGGGGGTCCTCTTGGCTGTTACGTCCTTCTAGGGCAGGGCAAAGCGCGGAACAAGTGCCGGGGGATATCCGTTGTGCGGGCAGAACGAAGCGAACCCCAAAAAGGAGAGCAACAATGACTGCTATTACCCAATCCAAGCTCCTGATGATGGCAACGAACGGCTTTGAAGAGGTCGAGCTGACTGCCCCGCTGGAAAAGCTGCTCTAGGACAGTGCTACTGTTAATGTCTCAACATTAGACGGCGAAAGAATCGAAGGCTGGGATCAACACTACTGGTCCATCGACTTGCCGGGTTATTTGAAAATCGCTGACGTAAAGGTCGAAGACTGCGATGCGATCGTATTGCCGGGCGGGCAGATCAACCCTGACGTGCTGCGGGTCGAAGACGATGCGATCAATGTCATCAAAGGCTTTGTCGAGAAAGGTAAAATCTTCGCCGCCATCTGCCACCTGCCGTCGCTGTTGATCGAGGCGGGCGTCGTCAAGGGGTGCGAAATGACGTCGTTCAAATCCATCCGCACCGACCTGAAAAACGCAGGGGCCAATATGGTAGATAAAGATGTCGCGATTTCCAACGGCATCATCACCATCCGCAACCCCGATGACCTAGACGCCTTCGTCACAAAGATCATCGATGACGTGAATGATGGCGATCACAAGCGCAAAGCCGCCTGATCGTATTTGACGCAAGCGAAGGGGTGCCGGTTTAGGTGCCCCTCCGCCGTGGGGGAGCGCAAAGGTCAAAAAACCCTTGATACCCAAGGCCCGCGCAGGGCAAGTTTGGTGCTATGAGCCTGAAGGTAATCATTCTGGGGGGCGTGATTGCAGTTTTCAGCGCCAATGCCATGGCTGCCGAGATGCCGTTTCGTGCCTATTCTCGTGAAGATGAGCCCGCAGTGCGCGATATGGCCGAAATAGTGCGGCGCACATCATTTCGCCCCGTGGCGCGGCCATCCTACATGATCCGGTATCCGGTGCAGGTCACCATGGGGCCGCCGTCCTTGCGTCCGCAGGCGCGGCCCAACTTTGTGCCGCGCACCCGCTGGGGCAAAGGCCCGCAAGCAAAGACTTGGGCGCGGGCTACAATGGCGGCCGTTGCAGCGCAGGGACTCGATTCGGTCGTGCCCCGAGACATCGATGCCTGGTGCCCCGCCTATGCCGAAAACAGCCCAACGCTACGCCGGGCCTTCTGGGTTGGCATGATGTCGGCACTGTCGAAACACGAAAGCACCTATAAACCCAAGGCCGTCGGTGGCGGCGGATTGTGGTTTGGCTTGCTGCAAATCCTGCCCGCCACGGCGCGCGGCTATGGATGTCGGGCGACGACGGGAGCGGGCCTGCAAAATCCAGTCGACAACCTGTCCTGCGCCGCGCGGATCATGGGCCGCACCGTGCGCCGCGATCGGGCCGTTGCCCTGCACGACGGGCGCTGGCGCGGAGTCGCGGCAGACTGGGGCGCGATGAGCAACCGTGGGAAAATTGCCGAGATGTCGGCTTGGACGCGCAAACAGGATTATTGCGTGGTTGTCCAACGTCCGCGCCCCGTGCTGCGCCCCGCTACACTGATGGCAGGGGTGGACGCAGTTAGAGTTTCAACAATGGGCGGCGGGTCATCCGAATAATGTTGACGGCCGGGGCGTCGATACCGCCAAGCGCAAGCGTCGCCTTTTTCAACATCTCAATTCCGTCTTCGGAATTTTTTGGCAGTGCGCTGGCCTGAATAGGCTCACCCACTGTGATGCGATAGGGCTGGCGGTCCTTGTTCAGAGTCTCGTGAAACAGGGTCACGTCACGTAGGGTTGGGTGGATCATGTCGAACATATAGAACAGCGCCGAGTTGCGCGCCTGCACGTTGATTGGAACCACCGGCAGATCGAACTTACGCGCCAGCATGGCGGCGGATGCCATCCAAGGACGCTCGTGCAATTTGAACCCACGCCGCTTGGCCAACCGGCCAGAGGGGAAGATCACGCCAAGACGCCCGGCTTCTGTCGCGGTGCGCACATAGTCCAGCGTATTGCGAGTCTTTTCGCGGGTCCGCTTGCTCATACGCCATTCGACGGGGCAAATAATATCCTCCATTTGCGGCATGACGCGCAGGATGTCGGAGTTTGCAAAAAAGTAGACGTCGGGCCGCGTCCGAGCAATCAGGTGGTGAAGGATGATGCCGTCAGCGATACCTGTGGGATGGTTTGCTACGATTAAGGCTGGCCCGTGCAGTGGCAGGTTCGACAGGCCCGAAACCTCGACATGCTTGGCCAGTAAATCGCCCATCGTGCCCATGATCTGGCTGGATGGCGCATCGCGCAAGTCCTGTGCGATGTCGACGGTCTTGTCATAAGCGAGGGCCAAATGCATCAAGCCGCGCACATAGCGCATGCCGGGCCAGGATCTGTACATCCACGGCGCGCGTTCGACGATCAATGGATCAATACGGTCCTTCATACGCTTAAATGCCTTAGCAGCAGTAACGGTTCCATGACGGATATGATTTATTCACACTTTCGCCAAGCGGTTCATGACAGAAGGCGCGTTACCATCTCGGATGTATCGCGCGACAGGCCCGGCGTGACTTTGATCCGTGTCAATATCGCCCGCATTTTATCGTTGCGCCCTGAATCCCAGCGCGACATGCTGTCAAAGCCTGCGACCATGCGTGCGGTCGTCTGCGGGTTCACCGGGTCCAGCTTGATTAGCCAGTCGGCGACAAAGTCATAGCCAGAGCCATCGGCGCGGTGGAAACCCGCCTGATTGCCGGTCAGTGCGCCGATGACGGAACGGAACCGGTTCGGATTCGTCCATTCGAAATCAGTATGCTGCGTCAGGCGGGTGGCAACGGCGACCGCATCTTGCGGCTGAGCGGCGCTGATCTGGGTCGCGAACCATTTGTTGAGCACCAGCCGGTCATCCTGCCATTGATCATAAAACGCCTGCGCCGCGGCGTCGCCCGCGCCATGCGCCAGCAGTATCGACAACGCGGACAACTGTTGCGTCATATTGTCGGCCGAGTCGAATTGCGCCTGCGCGGCGACCCCTTTGTCCTGCCATGTCAGCAGCGACAGCAGGCTGTTGGACAACGCACGCCGTCCGGCTTGATCCGCGTCTGGGGCAAAAGGCGCATCGATGCGCACAGAATCCAGCACGGCGGGGATATCGCTGGCCAAGGCTTCGGCCAACTGGCGCTGGGCATCTCGGCGGGTGCTGTGGATGGAATCGGGGTCGGGGGTCTGTCCTTGACCTGCCAGCGCGATCGACAAATCCGCCTCTGACGGCATCGCCAGTAGCAAGGCGCGCATTGCCGGATCAAGAGCTTCATCGCGCAGCGATGCTCGCAGCCCGTCAATATACCCCGCATCCAGCGCGCCGCCGCCCTGTGCGATCATGTCCAGCAGCACAGCCCGGCCAAGTGAGCGGCCCGCGTCCCACCGATTAAAGGGGTTCGTGTCGTGGGTCAGCAGAAAGGTCTGCTCTGCCTGCGAGGCGTCGCGCGTGACGATCACCGGCGCAGAGAAATCGCGCAGGATTGACGGCACAGGTTTGCCCGCCAACCCGTCAAAGGTGAAGGTTTGCTGCGCCTGCGTCAGCTCTAGTACGGTTGTCGGGATCACTTCTTTGCCGTCCGTATCCAGCAGGCCAACGGCAACGGGGATGTGCAGCGGCAGCTTGTATATTTGCCCCGGAGTCGGCGGTGTTTCTTGAGCGATATGAAGGCTGTATGTGCCGTCCTTAAAGTCGTCCGTCACCGTAAGGTGCGGTGTGCCCGCCTGTTCATACCAGCGCTTGAATTGCGTCAGATCGCGGCCCGTCGCGTCGGTGAACGCGGCCAGCCAATCCTCGATCGTGGCGGCTTGGCCGTCGTGGCGGTCGAAATACAGATCCAGCGCGGCGCGATAGCCGTCGTCGCCGACAAGGCGTTTCAGCATGCCCACCAGTTCGGCGCCCTTTTCATATACGGTCACGGTGTAGAAGTTGTTGATCTCGACAAAGCTTTCGGGCCGGACGGGGTGGGACAGCGGGCCGGAATCCTCTTGGAACTGGCGATTGCGCATGACCAGCGCATCATTGATCCGCTTGACGGCGTGGCCGTGCAGATCGCCGGTAAAGGACTGGTCGCGGAACACCGTCAGACCTTCCTTCAGGGACAGCTGGAACCAGTCACGGCAGGTGATCCGGTTGCCAGTCCAGTTGTGAAAATACTCGTGGGCGATGATCGCTTCGACGCGTTGGAAGTCAGCGTCGGTCGATGTGGTCTGTTTCGCCAAAACAGCGCTGGAGTTAAAAATGTTCAACCCTTTGTTCTCCATCGCCCCCATATTGAAGTCGTCGACGGCGACGATATTGAAAATGTCTAAGTCATAAGCGCGGCCATAAACCTGTTCGTCCCAGGTCATCGACCGTTTCAGCGCCTCCATGCCAAAGGCGCACTTGTCCATATCATTCGCACGGACCCAGATGTTCAGCGCAACATCGCGGCCTTCCATCGTGGAAAAGCGGTCACTGTGCGCAACCAAATCGCCAGCCACCAGCGCAAACAGATACGCCGGTTTCGGCCAGGGATCGTGCCATTCGGCCCAGCCGTCGCCTGACGCGGCGAGGTTGCCGTTCGACAGCAGCACGGGCAGGTCGCTTTCAACGCGGACGGTAAAGACGCCCATGACGTCGGGGCGGTCGGGGTAATAGGTGATCTTGCGAAATCCTTCCGCCTCGCACTGGGTGCAATACATGCCATTCGACATGTAAAGCCCTTCCAGTGCTGTGTTTTCCACCGGCGCGATTTCAACCTCGGCCTCCCAGACGAAGGGGGTGTCCGGTACGTTGCACGTCAGACCTGTCGCTGTCAGCGTGGGGGTGATAGGGATACCGTCGACGGATGCGGCGATCAACGTTAGCTCTTCGCCATGCAGCGTAAAGGGTTGCGCAGTGGCATCGGCGTTCGGCTGGAACACGATGCGCGAGATCACGCGCGTCGCGTCCGGTGCCAAGCGAAATGTCAGGTGCACACTTTCCACACGCCAACCGGGAGCCTTATAGTCGGACAGAAAAACGGTTTGTGGCGCGGGAGCGTTCATATTCAGGACCTTTTGGGATCGGAAGTTTCCATAAGTCAGTAGTTACAAACTGGGCCAACCCGCCGCAACCACGCGCAACACGATATTAAAATGGAGAGTATTATGTCGGCACCCAAAACCGATATGTACAAGCAGGAAAAGCAGCAACGCGGCCCGATGCGCGGCATGGTCTTTGTATTCGGCTTTGCCCTGTCGTTGGTTAGTTTGATGATCTGGTCGTCCAGAAACGGCAGTACGCCCGAAGGGGCAGAGACGCAGATTGACGGCCGTACCGGCGCAGAAGCGCCTGCTGAAGGCAACTGATACATGGCACGGATGCTCAAAAAGGCGGACCTGCCGGTAAAGACCTGTGCGGTCTGCGGCAGGCCCTTCACTTGGCGCAAATCCTGGGCCAAGGTCTGGGACGAGGTGCGCTATTGTTCTGACAAGTGCCGGGCGGCGCGGGGTAAGTCTGTCGCCACTTGAATTGTTGCCATTTGGGTGGATTGGTCAGGATTTTTTACCAGATCTGGACAGGACCGCCGCAATCGTCTAGCAAATATGTAAACGGAACGGAGGATAGTGTGATGGCTGGACGGATCAATAAGGCTGGGCTGCAAGTTGCGCCGGTGCTGGTGGATTTCATCGAAATGCAGGCCTTGCCTGGCACGGGCGTGGACGTTGACGCGTTCTGGACCGGTTTTGCCGATCTGGTGAGCACGATGGGGCCGCGGGGCCGCGACCTGCTCGCTCAGCGCGAAGAGCTGCAAGCCAAGATCGACGCATGGCACGTGGAACACCGCGGCCAGACCTTTGACGCAGCAGCCTATCGCGCGTTCCTGTCCGAGATTGGTTATCTGGTTCCAGAGGGGCCCGATTTTGAGATTGAGACGACGTCGGTCGATCCTGAGATCGCTGATCTGCCCGGCCCGCAGTTGGTTGTGCCAATCACGAATGCACGCTTTGCGCTGAACGCTGCGAATGCGCGTTGGGGCAGCCTGTATGATGCGCTCTACGGCACTGACGCTCTGGGTGATTTGCCGCAAGGCAAGGGTTACGACGTAGAGCGCGGCGGTCGGGCGATTGCTTGGGGCCGGCTGCATTTGGACAAGGTCGCGCCGTTGGCTGATGGCTCTTGGTCTGATGTCGACAACCTGAATGTGACCGACGGTATGCTGTCGCCGCAACTCGAGGACCAAGGTCAGTTCGCTGGCTTTATCGGCAGTGGTGATGCGTTGACAGTTCTGTTGCGCGTCAATGGCTTGTTGATTGAAATTGAAGTAGATCCCAAGTCCCAGATTGGCACCCAGGATAAGGCAGGGATCAGCGATATCCGCTTTGAATCTGCGCTGTCCGTTATCATGGACTGCGAAGACTCAGTCGCCGCCGTGGACGCGGACGACAAGGTGTTAGCCTATTCCAACTGGCTGGGTCTGATGCGCGGAGACCTGACGGAAGAGGTCAGCAAGGGCGGCAAGACCTTTACCCGCGCGCTGCACGGCGATCGCACATTCACCACGTCCGAAGGTCATGACTTGGCGGTCAAGGGCCGCTCGCTTATGTTGATACGCAACGTGGGTCACCTGATGACGAACCCCGCGATTTTAGACCGCGATGGCCACGAGGTCGGCGAGGGTCTGATGGACGCGATGTTCACCGTTATGATCGCTATGCATGACCTAAAAAAGACCTCTGGCATCCGCAATTCGGTCGCCGGGTCGGTGTATATCGTGAAGCCCAAGATGCACGGCCCCGAAGAAGTTGCCTTTACTGACGACATTTTTACTGCCGTTGAAAAGGTGCTGAACCTGCCTGAGAATACGGTCAAGTTGGGCATCATGGATGAGGAACGTCGCACGTCGGTGAACCTTAAGGAATGTATCCGCGCGGCAAAGCACCGGGTGGCGTTCATCAACACCGGCTTCCTTGACCGGACCGGTGACGAGATTCACACCAGCATCGAAGCTGGCCCGATGATCCCAAAGGGCGAGATGAAGAACGCGCCTTGGATCAAGTCCTATGAAGATCGCAACGTAGATATTGGTCTGGCTTGCGGGTTGCAGGGCAAGGCGCAGATTGGCAAGGGCATGTGGGCTATGCCGGACCTGATGGAACGGATGCTGGTCGAAAAGACCAACCACCCGTACGCTGGCGCGAATTGCGCTTGGGTGCCGTCGCCCACCGCCGCTACGCTGCATGCCAGCCACTATCACCTGATCGACGTGCTGGCGCGTCAGGAAGAGCTGAAAAAGGGCGGTCCGCGCGGCACGCTGGAAGACTTGCTGACGATCCCGGTGGCCAGCGGCCAGAACTGGTCTGAGGATCAGATCACGGCAGAGCTGGAAAACAACGCGCAAGGCATTCTTGGTTATGTCGTGCGCTGGGTCGATCAGGGTGTCGGTTGCTCCAAGGTGCCGGACATCCACAATGTCCAACTGATGGAAGACCGCGCCACCTGCCGGATTTCCGCGCAGGCGCTGGCGAACTGGCTGCTGCACGGTGTGATGACGCATGACCGCATGATGGAGGTGATGAAGAAAATGGCCGCCGTCGTGGACGAACAAAACGCAGGCGACGCCGCCTATACTCCGATGGCACCCGACTTTTCAGGCCCCGCCTTCAAGGCCGCCTGCGATCTGGTGTTCGAAGGACGCACGCAGCCGTCGGGTTACACTGAACCAATGCTGCACGACTGGCGCCTTGTCGCCAAAGCCAACGCATAAAGGACGAGATATGACACAGATCACAGCCGCACAGGCCCGAACGATCATTGAAACCACTATGGCAACAGGTGCGGAGAAGGGCTTTAAGCCCCTGTCCGTCGTAATTTTGGACGCCGGCGGCCACGTCAAAGCGTTCGAGCGTGCCGATGGCGCAGCGCCCGGCCGCTACGGCATCGCTCATGGCAAGGCTTACGGCGCAGTCATGCTGGGCATGCCCGGCAGCGACCAGATGGCCCGCGCCGAGGCGCAGCCGTATTTCATGGCCGCTGTTAACGGCGTTTATGGCGGGCAGGTCGTTCCGGTACCGGGTGGCGTTTTGGTCAAGGCGGATGGCGTCGTGATCGGTGCTGTCGGCGTGACAGGCGACACGTCTGACAACGACGTCGTTGCCGCATTGGCCGGGCTGGAGGCCGCAGGCCTGACCGGCGAGGCGTGATCTGCCGCTCTTTTGAGCAGCAGCACAACCTTTGAGCGTGAAATACCATAACCGGCGGCAGTTTTGCCGCCGGTGCCGTGACGCAGGGGTTGCTGTGCAGGGACTGACCTATGCAATGTTAGGCAGACGGGTTAAATAAGCCTAGCATTCCCAAAAGGAGCCCACACTTTGTCACGTCCCGTCATTGGCATCATCGGCAACTCTCATCTGATAAACGACAGCTATCTGGTGCAGGCCGCGGGTGACATGAATATGCAGGCTGTGCGCGATGTCTGCGACGGACTGCCGCTGATCGTGCCTGCCGACCCCGGAATGGTTAGCGTCACCGATCTGATGGCAGCCTGCGATGGTTTCATCTTTCCCGGCGGGCGGCCAAATGTACACCCCGAAGAATATGACGAATTAGAGACCGCCGCCCACGGCGATTTTGACCGCAACCGTGACCGGCTGGCGCTGCCTCTGATCCGCGCGTGCGTTGATGCAGGCTTGCCGATCCTTGGTATCTGCCGGGGCTTTCAGGAAATGAACGTGGCATTTGGTGGATCATTGTATCCTGAAATCCGCGATCTGCCGGGGCGTGACAATCACCGTATGCCCCCCGACGGCACGATCGGGGAAAAATTTGCCATGCGGCACACGATTACATTTACCGACGGCGGTGTCTTTCACCGCCTGATGGGCAAAAAAGAGGTGATGACCAATTCGTTGCACGGGCAGGGGATCAAGGTGGCGGGCAACCGCGTCGTTATTGACGGCACTGCGCCTGATTCAACGCCAGAGGCGATCCATATCGCTGATGCAACGGGCTTCGCGCTGGGCGTGCAGTGGCATCCGGAATATCAGGCCGGGCTTGATATGGTGTCCCGCCCTCTTTTCGAGGCGTTTGGACAAGCCGCCACCGCCTATGCCGCCGGTCGACGGACGCCGCTGCGCAAATCTGCCTGACAGGCGAAGCACCCAGTCTCGCCGGCAAAATCAACTACGGTTGCGCCAAAATCCAAACGCCCGGTGTGCTGGCAGGCACACCGGGCGGGAATCGCGCCGCACCGTCATCGGGCAGACTGACGGGGCGCAAATCTGTGGCGGGTTTTATAACCGCAGTAGGTTGCCCTCGTGCCGTTTCAGGCAGCGGCGGGCGGTGTCACCGTACAGGCTCACGTCGGACCTCCGGTTGGGGTGGATCGCAAGCAACTCTTCGCTTGCCGCGCAATGGATTGCGTCGATCCCCAATAATCCGGGGTGGAAGCTTTGGGTCGCGGCCCCCTCAGCTTATATGATCTCGTGCTGGTCGAACAACATGTGGATGTAGGTGACCTGATCGCTCGAATCGCGGGGGACTGCAAGGTTGTCCACCATATGCTTGGCCGGGACCATCAATTCTGTTTCGCTGAACAACAGTTCTGCGCGATAACCTTAAAACAGCATCCGGTGCTGGGGCGACACGATCAGGACACGCTCTAACCTGGTGATGACGCCGGGGCGGATGGGAACGGGGTGCGAAGCGGCCCTTCGCCTCGACCGTGCTTGACTGGATCAAGTGGACCGGCTGCAATCTTTTGTCGCGCGTCATGACCAGATCGCCGACCTGCAGCGTCGCGATATCGCGGCCCGCCATCGGGGTGGCGATTAGGGTGCCGGGGGTAAAGCAGATGATGTTCTCGATGTTATTAAAGGTCAGCAGGCTGCCGTCGGCCAAGTGATACCGTGCCAGAGGTCTTTTCCGGGTTGGAATAGACCAGCGTGGACAGATCCGCGCCTGTGCCCAGCTGCAGCGTGTCGCCAGCTGCGCGGTTTGCCCCGCCGTTGATGGTCATATCCGCAGGGTCGCCGCCTGCATCGTGCAGATCGGTGACGTCCAGCCTGTCGCGGCCAGCAAAGGTGCCGTCGCCGTTATTAACCGGAGCCTCGAACGACATGACGACGTCATTGCCGCTGCCATCCTGCAGAATGACCGTGTCGTTTGGGCTGTCGGCAGCGCCTAGATCACGAGTGTCATTGCCAGCGCTGGCATCGTGCCTTCGTCGCAGTAAACGCGGTCGTCGTCGCTTTCGCCATTGCTGGTGTCATTGCTGGTGCCGCCATAGGCGACGTCGTTGCCGTCGCCGCCGTGAACCATATCATTTCCGTCGCCAGCAAAAACGGTGTCGTTGCCTTGGCCTGCGTTGATGGTGTCATTTCCAGTAGCGGTGGTCCCCACGCCGGTGCCGTTATAGATTTAATTCGACCTGGCTGTGCCGTTCAGGGAGGTGTTGTTGCCCGAGGTGCCGAAATAGATGTCCGACATCCGGCGCGGTCTGGATTGTGACCGACCGCAGGTTGGTCGGAAACGGGGTGGCCGGTTCGAACTGCACGGCTCCGTTGGTGTCGATGTAATAGGTGCCGGACACAGTGAAAGTGGTGTTGCTGGTCGACGTCCGGTATTGAACAGTGCCGGTTCTCAGAGTCTAAAAGATATTCAATGTGCTGTCGGCCGTCGCGCCATCGCCATAGGACAGGCGATTTTCGGTACCGATATCTAAGACGACGCCATCGGGCATATGTTCACCGCTCATATTTGCAGCCCTAAAAAACACGGGATTCAGGTTTCTGGTGTTCACCAATAGGCAGCAGTCCGGGCCGTATTTTGCCCATTGTTTGGCTTCACGAAGGCATGTCAGGTCTATTCAAGGAAATGCCCCGATTTGAGGCATGAATGTGGCAGGAACGGCTGCTATACTCTTGATTTAAAAAATTTAGGTGCGCGATCCTAAGCTCGAGCTTGGGCCAGAATATCAGGCAGGATCTGTCTGAATCGGTAAAATCCAGCCGTGGCGCTGGGCCATGCCAACTGATCTATGGGCCGTATCTGAGTGCAAAGCGTGATGCCCCGTTGCGCCAGCGCGCCGCGCAGACCTATGAGCGCGTCCGCCGCTGGCCCGGTGGGGGCGTAGTGCATCACCACCTGTTCCAACCCGGCAGCGCTGGCCCAATCCGCCACGGCCAGCGCGTCTGCGCAGGGAGTGACTGGCCCAAGCACGTCGCCAAGCCGCTGGGTGCAATCATCCATCGCTGCGCGGGTCCACTCTGTCACACGGTGAGAGACGATCAGGTGCGAGCGCCCGGCGCTGGCCTGTACACTGGCCGTGGCAGCGGGTGATAGACCGAGAGCCAGCAGGGGATCAGGGCTTAGGGCGTCTTCGGTCAGCAGCAGGCCGCTGCGCAGGGTAGCGGCAAGAGGATCGCTGACGGGGCAGGGGCGCGGGGCGGGGTGCGGCGGTCCGTCAAGGGGTGGTGCAGTCGTTGCTAACCCCTGCGGCGTGAACCGTCCGCCCGTATAGCGCGCGATATTCTCGGGCTGCGCCAGATAAGTCTTGCCGCGCGTGTGCAGCCCGGCGACCCAGCGCCACGACAAGGTGTTCGACGCTGGATCACCGTCCAGAAGATGCCGCAAAAAGAAATCTGCTCCCAGCGTCCACGGAAGCCCAAGCGTAAAGATCCAGATCGACGCGAACCACATCCGGGCATGATTATGCAGGTATCCGGTGAGCGCCAGCTCTGCTGCCCAATGGTCGAAACAGGCGATCCCGGTCTGACCAGTGCATGCGTCTTGCCACCGCGCACGCAACCCGCTTTGAGTCTGAACCTGGTTCCAATTGGCTTGCCGGTCCGTTTGATAGGCGGCCCAGATCCCGGGCCGCAGTTCCAGCCAGCCCTTAAAATACAGTCGCCAGGCGACCTCTGTCAGAAAACGCTCTGCTATGTCCGGGCCGTGGCGTATCAGCGCAGCGTTGATCACCTCGGCCTCGGTCAACATGCCGTGGCGCAGCCATGGTGACAGACGGCTGACGTTGTCATGATGGATTAAGTCGAAATTGCGCAGCCAGGAATAATCGCCCGCCGCTTTGGGGATGAAGTTGGCCAATCGGGCTAGCCCTGCGGCGTGAGTGGGAATGAATTCGATCATGCTTGGGGAAGTAGATCACTGGTGCAACCGCGCTACTGCGACCTATTGGCGACTGCGACAAATATGTCAAAAACATCAGTTTGGTAAACGAAGTATTCATTCCCGTCTGCGATGACAGAGCCAACTGCCCTTGAAGCCCTGCGCAGGGGTGCATAGACTTGGGCCTGACAAGAACGGACGCGCCAACCAGACGTCCAGAACCAGAGGCATTCCTATGCAAGATCCCGTCCAGACCTACATGAACCTTGTCCCGATGGTGGTCGAACAGACCTCTCGCGGTGAACGTGCCTATGACATCTTCAGCCGTCTGCTGAAGGAACGTATCATTTTTGTGAACGGCCCTGTCCACGATGGCATGAGCCAACTGGTCGTCGCCCAGCTGCTGCACCTCGAATCGGAAAACCCGAAGAAAGAAATCAGCATGTATATTAACTCTCCAGGCGGGTCCGTCGTCGCCGGGATGAGCATTTATGACACCATGCAATACATCCGTCCAAAGGTGTCGACGCTGGTGTGCGGTCTGGCCGCGTCCATGGGGTCTGTCATCGCGATTGGCGGCGAAAAAGGGATGCGCTTTGCCCTGCCGAACGCCGAATTCTTGGTGCACCAGCCGTCTGGTGGCGCACAAGGTACCGCCGAGGATATCCTGATCCGCGCCCGCAATATCGAAGCCACGCGCGAGCGGATGTACAAACTTTACGTCAAGCATTCCGGCCAATCGCTGGCTAAAGTTCAAAAGGCGCTCGACCGCGACAAGTGGATGACCCCAGAAGAAGCTGTGGAATGGGGCCATATCGACGAAATCGTCACAAATCGCGACAAGGGTGAGGACGAATAAGACCGGCCTGACCATCACAGGCACCTGATCGCATGCGCCCTAATGTGATTTTGGCGTTGTGGCCCCATCGGCGCTGTCCTAGTCTTAGCGACCAAGGACAGCGCGACACCAAAACGGCCTTTGGCCAAAGGACACGATAATGGCAAGCACCACCGGAAGCGACAGCAAAAATACGCTTTACTGCAGCTTTTGCGGCAAGAGCCAGCATGAAGTGCGTAAACTGATCGCGGGACCGACCGTGTTCATCTGCGACGAATGCGTAGAACTTTGCATGGACATCATCCGCGAAGAAACGAAATCAGCGACTTTGAAAACCGGAGACGGGGTTCCGACACCGCGCGACATCTGCAACGTTCTTGACGATTATGTCATCGGCCAGATGCATGCAAAGCGCGTGTTGTCCGTTGCGGTCCACAACCACTACAAGCGGTTGAATAACAGCGATCAATCCGACATCGAACTGGCAAAATCCAACATCATGCTGATTGGCCCTACTGGCTGCGGCAAGACGCTGCTGGCGCAGACGCTGGCACGCATTCTGGATGTGCCATTTACGATGGCCGACGCCACGACGCTGACCGAAGCCGGTTATGTGGGCGAAGACGTCGAGAACATCATCCTGAAGCTGCTTCAGGCGTCCGAATACAACGTAGAGCGTGCGCAGCGCGGTATCGTCTATATCGACGAAGTCGACAAGATCACGCGCAAGTCTGACAACCCGTCGATCACTCGCGACGTCAGCGGTGAGGGCGTGCAGCAGGCCTTGTTGAAAATCATGGAAGGCACCGTCGCCTCTGTGCCGCCGCAGGGCGGGCGAAAGCATCCGCAGCAGGAATTCCTTCAGGTCGACACGACGAACATTCTGTTCATCTGTGGCGGTGCCTTTGCGGGCCTCGACAAGATCATTGCTCAGCGTAGCAAGGGTTCAGGCATGGGTTTTGGCGCTAATGTCAAAGGCCCGGACGAACGCGGCGTCGGCGAAATCTTCACCGAGCTGGAGCCTGAAGACCTGCTAAAATTTGGCCTGATCCCCGAATTTGTCGGCCGTCTGCCGGTCATCGCGACCCTGACCGACCTCGACGAGGACGCGCTGATCACAATCCTGACCGCGCCGAAGAACGCGTTGGTCAAGCAGTACCAGCGCCTGTTCGAAATCGAGAACACTAAGCTGACATTTACGGATGATGCTCTCAAAGCTATAGCCAAGCGTGCGATTGTACGCAAAACCGGTGCCCGCGGTCTGCGGTCCATAATGGAAGATATCCTGTTGGACACGATGTTCGACCTGCCGGGCATGGACACGGTGACCGAAGTCGTCGTCAACGAGGAAGCCGTCGGCCCCGACGCCAGCCCATTGATGATCCACGATGACGGCAAGAAAAAAGAGAAAGAGACAGCAAGCGCGTAAGCGATGCGGTGAAATGATAAGAAGGGCCGTCGCAGGTTGCGGCGGCTTTTTTAGTTTAAGCCAAAAGGAAAGCCATGATTGTCACCCACATCTCTATCGGTTCCCCCTTAGAGGAAAAATTGGCTATTCCCGCGCCGTCGTGGTGGACTGCTGGGTTGTTGCCGCGTGTACCACGGGGTATGACTAAGCCAGTATGACGATGCCTGCGGACGTGCGCGACCAGTGCTGAAATGCGCTGGCCACCATCGCGGATGAGCTGGGACAGGTGGGGGCGAGCCTCGATGACGTGGTGCGCGTCAACTATATCCTGCCGGACGGTGCCGATTGGGGGCCGTTTTGGCCGATTGTGGCCGCCGCCTTTGCCAAGGCACGCCCTGCCGCGACGATGATCAGTGCCGGGCTTCAGACGCCCGAGATGAAGATCGAAATCGAGGCGACGGCGCGCCTGCCGTAGCCTGTGCCTCTGGACCTTTGCGCCCGATTGGGGCATGACAACAGCAAGCAACCGGAGACGATCATGGGTCTTTTTCAGAAAATCGCACGCGTTTTCACTTGGTGGGATGGTCAGACCCTTGCCACCCAGTTCTGGACGTGGCGCAAGGGCGAGAAAGTGGGCGAAGATGCAGGTGGCAACCTTTACTATCGCAACGCTGATGATAGCCGTCGCTGGGTGATCTTTAATGGTGAAGTCGAAGCGACCAAGATCGCGCCTGAATGGCATGGCTGGCTGCACCGGACCTGGGACGAAACCCCAACCGAACGCCCCCTTGTTCACAAGGCGTGGGAACAGCCACATCAGGAAAACCTGACCGGCACGGCGCTGGCCTATGCGCCCAAGGGATCGCTGCGCAGCGCGTCCCCTGCAGAGCGTACGGATTACGAGGCATGGTCACCGAAATGATTCGCGCCGTCGCTCTGTGCGCGCTGCTCTTGCCGGGCAGCGCCTTTGCTCAGCAGGCTTTGTCCCGCGCCGGCGGCGATCTACGAGTGCTGGATAAGGTCACGGGCGAGTTGTTCGACCTGTCGGTCAGCGTCGGGCAAAGCCAGAACGTTGGCGTTTTGAACATCATGATGAACGATTGCCGCGTCCCGGCGGACAACCCAAACGGGGATGCCTACGCGGAACTGGTCGTAACCTATCGCGCTGACCCGGCCCCGGTGTTCCGCGGCTGGATGATCGCCTCTGCACCGGCTTTGAACGCCATGGATCACCCGCGCTATGACGTGTGGGTCATGGATTGCACCATTTGATCCAGATCGATCGGCCCGGTGGGGCCAAAATCCGCAACCTCTTTTGATGCATCTGCAAGGCGGTCCTCGTAGGCGGCGCGCGGGATTTCGACCCCGCCAAGTGACGCCAGATGCGGGGTGATGAACTGAGTGTCGAACAGGGCAAAACCCTGCTTCCGCAGCCGGTTCACTGCGCAGGCCAGCGCCACCTTTGACGCATCGGTCACGGTTGAAAACATGCTTTCGCCAAAAAACGCCATTCCTATGGTGACACCGTAGACGCCGCCGACCAGCGAGTCGTCTTGCCAGATCTCAATGGAATGGGCGTCACCCTGAGCGTGAAGCGCCTGATAAACATCATAGATCGGCGGGTTGATCCAGGTTTCAGCCCGCGCAGCGCAGCCCTGCACAACCTGCGCAAAGGCCCTATCGGCGCTTGCCGTCAGATGGCCGCGCCGCAGGGTCTTGCGCAGGGATTTCGATGCGTGAAAACCATCCAGCGGCAGGATGCCGCGAAACCGGGGCTGCACCCAGAACACGTCTTCTGAGTCCCGGGTTTCAGCCATAGGGAAAATCCCCTGCTGATAGGCCTGCAGTAGCAGACCCGGCGTCAGCTGCCCCGTCATAGCACTAGCCTAGATGGGTTTCGAGCCAGTGTTCTAGCCAGTGGATGTTGTAGTTGCCTGACTGCACGTCGGGTTCGTTCAGCAGTGCGTGGAACAGCGGGATCGTGGTGTCGACACCGTCGACGATCAGCTCTCCCAATGCGCGGGCGAGGCGCGCCAGCGCCTCTGGCCGGTCGCGGCCATGAACGATCAACTTGCCGATCAAGCTGTCGTAGTAGGGCGGGATGCGGTAGCCGTCGTATAACGCGCTGTCCATCCGCACGCCAAGACCGCCGGGCGCGTGGTATTGCGTGATCGTGCCGGGGCAGGGGGTGAAGTTTGGCAGCTTTTCAGCGTTGATCCGTACTTCGATGCTGTGGCCGTTGATTTTTAGATCATCCTGAGTGAAGGACATCGGCAAGCCCGCTGCCACGCGAATTTGTTCGCGCACAAGATCGACGCCAAAGATATTTTCAGTGACCGGGTGTTCAACCTGCAGACGGGTGTTCATTTCGATGAAATAGAACTCGTCATTCTCGAACAGAAATTCGATTGTGCCGGCACCGATGTAGTTGATCGCGGCCACGGCGTCGGCACAGACTTTGCCGATCCGCGCACGCAGCTCTGGAGTGATGGAGGGGCCGGGAGCCTCTTCCAGCACTTTCTGGTGGCGCCGCTGCAACGAACAATCCCGCTCGCCCAAATGGACAGCGTTGCCCTTGCCGTCGCCGAAAACCTGAACCTCGATATGGCGAGGCGTTGTCAGGTATTTCTCGATATAGACTTCGTCGTTGCCGAATGCGGCTTTGGACTCGGCCCGGGCAGAGTGGAACGCTTTTTCCATGTCAGCGGCCGTTTGCGCCACTTTCATGCCACGCCCGCCGCCACCAGCGGTGGCCTTGATGATGACCGGATAGCCAATTTCCAAGCCCACGCGCTGCGCGTCCTTCAAGGTTGGAACGCCACCGTCAGAGCCGGGCACGCAAGGCACACCAAGCTTTTTCATCGTGTCCTTGGCCGTGATCTTGTCGCCCATCATGCGGATATGTGCCGCGGTTGGACCAATGAATGTCAGGCTATGGTCTTCAACAACCTGCACAAATGCAGCGTTTTCCGACAAAAAGCCGTATCCGGGGTGGATCGCCTGCGCGCCTGTGATCTCGCAAGCCGCAATGATCGACGGAAAGTTCAAATAGGATTGCGCGGAAGAGGGCGGGCCGATGCAAACGGCTTCGTCCGCCATGCGCACATGCATTGCATCGCTGTCGGCCGTCGAATGGACTGCGACGGATTTCACGCCCATTTCGCGGGCGGCGCGGACGACACGCAGGGCGATTTCGCCCCGGTTCGCAATCAGGATCTTGTCGAACATGACAGTAATCCTATTCAATAATCATCAAGGGAGCGCCGAATTCCACCGGACCGCCATCCTCGATCAGGATACGCTTCACGGTGCCAGCGCGCGGTGCTGGAATATGGTTCATTGTCTTCATCGCTTCGATGATTAGAAGGGTGTCGCCTTCTTTGACCTGAGTGCCTGTCGAGACAAAGGCCGCTGCGCCTGGTTCGGCGGCCATGTAGACCGTGCCGACCATCGGGGATGTGACGGCACCTGGGTGGGATGCGGGATCTGCGGGCATCGCGGCGGCTATCTGGGCACCGGCGGCCGGGGCCGCGGCGGTGGCGACCATGGTCTGCTGCGGTTGCGGTGCCATCTGGACGTGGCGGCTGACGCGCACGTTAAGGCTGTCGTTTTCTGCATAGTCACGCTTGACCTGAAGTTCGGTCAGATCGTTTGTGCGAAGCAGTTCCGCCAGTGCCTGAATAAAGCTGACGTCGCTATCCTGAGAGGTCTTATTGCCCATGTGTATCCCGGTCTTTGCTCTTGTTACCACCAGATGTGCGGCAGTATCTGCCACACGTTTTTCGAACTTATAGGGTAAGCAGCCTGAGGTGGAAAGCGTTTGCAGGCGATTTGGGGTCAGGTTGGTTCCGGCGGGTGGTCTGTGGTCAGATCCGGATCCGTGGATGCGACCGCATCTGCTGTGGCGCATCCTGCGTTTTAGCGTCTTTGGGCGCGGCGGTTCCGGTCTCCTTTTCAGCCTCTGCCGTACTCTGATCCGGGTCAGGCTTTTGCGTGTCGGGCTGGGCACCGTGTGGCAACATGAAAACACCGTAGGGTTTTAGAACCCGCTCAATACTGCTTACAGCATCGGTGCCGACGGCGATCTTTGCCTTCACAACGGCCTTTTTTGGTCCGATACTGCGGGATCCGTAAGGGAATTTCAGGTTGCGGGTTCCGGATCAGCGCGGCCACATCTGCGGTTGAACGCATATCGGCGCGGGCCACTGAGGCTAAAGTGGTTTGAGGTGTCGCGATAGGCGAAATTGATACTTCCATGGCGACGCTCCTTCCGGTTTATGCAATTTCATCACCCGTTAAATATGGCGCGGCCCGGTGACCAATAGGTAAACCGGGCCATCATATTGTGGGAAATCCAAAGCAGTGGTTAACGCCGTAGGCTAAATCGCCAAATATTCGGCCCGCAATTGTTCATTCTCAAGAACCTCCTTGGCGGAACCGTCAAAGACTACTGATCCGGTGTCCAGAATGACTGCACGGTCAGCCAGCTTGAGTGCGGCAACGGCATTCTGTTCGACAATGATCGTTGTAATGCCCTGATCACGAATGATTTTCAGTGTTTTCGCGATTTCCTGCACGATGACGGGGGCAAGCCCTTCGTAGGGTTCATCCAGCAGCAGAACCTTGATGTCGCGTGCAAGGGCGCGGGCAATCGCCAGCATCTGCTGCTCGCCGCCCGACAGGGTGACACCTTCTTGCTTGCGCCGTTCTTTCAGGCGAGGAAACAGATCATAAATTCGCTCCAGCGACCAGCCAATCGGCGGTGCGATCTGGGCAAGCTGAAGGTTTTCCTCGACGGTCAGGCCGGCGATGATGCAACGATCTTCTGGCACCAAGGCGATCCCTGCACCGGCAGCCTGATGGCTTTTCATCAGGTGCAGCGGTTGATGGTCAAGCCAGATTTCGCCGTGCTTCAACTCTGGATTTCCCAAGCGAGCGATCGTGCGCAGGGTCGAGGTCTTGCCAGCGCCGTTGCGTCCCAGAAGGGCTAAAATCTCTCCCTCGCGGATATCAAAGCTGACGTTTTGAACGATGTAGCTTTCACCGTAATATGCCTCGATTTCCCAGACGCTGAGGAATGGGCGGTCGACGGCGGCGTTGTTCTTATGCGGGTCAAATGGTGCGGTCATGTCATGTCCTTTTCGGATGCCAAATTTTTCACGAAAAATCGGCTAGATCTGCGTTTCGCCCAAATAGGCTTCGCGCACCTTGGGATGGGTTTTGATCTGGTCCGGGCTGCCTTCGACAAGCGGGGTGCCCTGCGCCAGCACGGTAATCCGGTCGGCCAATGAGAACACGACCTGCATGTCGTGTTCGATGATCGCCATCGTGATCCCACGCTTGGTGCGGATGTCTTTAAGCAGCGCGATCGTGTTTTCCGTATCGGCGCGGGCCATTCCTGCCGTCGGTTCGTCCAGCAGCATCAGGCGCGGTTCCTGGACAAGGCACATCGCCATTTCCAAGCGCCGCTTGTCTCCGCGTGACAGGCTGGAGGCGATGACATGCGCTTTTGACAGCATGTTGACCTCCTCCAGCATAGCCTCTGCCTGCGCTGCTAGCTCACGCTCGTGCCGGACCGGTTCGATGGCATGCATGCGGAATGCGCCATCGCGTTTGGCAAAGCACGGGATTAGCACGTTTTCCATGACCGACAGATCGGAAAAGATCTCGGGTGTCTGGAACACGCGGCTGATTCCCATCTGTGCAATCTCGAACGGTTTGCGACCCAGCACAGACTGGCCGTCGAACATTACTGACCCAGAGTCCGGTATAAGTTTGCCGACCAGCACGTTCAGCAGGGTCGACTTGCCTGCGCCGTTCGGGCCGATGATTGCGTGGACGGTGTTTTCCGCGATGGACAGGTTCACGTCACCCAGTGCCTGCAAACCGCCGAAGCGTTTGTTGACGCCTTTGACTTCAAGGATTCCCATAGGTTCGTTTCCTTATTCTGCAGTTTTCTGGCGGGCGGCATCACGATCAGCCGCCGTGACGTCACCGGATTTGCGGTTGAACATTGCGCCCAGTCGCTGGCCGCCTTGCACCAAGCCGCCTGGCAGGAAGATGACGACGACCATGAACAGCAGGCCCAGTGTCAAATGCCAACCCTCGCCAACGAACGGATGCACTAGCCAGATCATGCCATTTTCGATCGGGTCGGGCAGGGCAGCGAACCACTGGTGCAGCACGTTTTCGTTGATCTTGGAGACGATGTTTTCCAGATACTTGATTACGCCAGATCCGAGGATTGGGCCAATCAGGGTGCCGACACCGCCAAGGATAGCCATCACGACAATCTCGCCTGATGCAGTCCAATACATTCGCTCTGCACCGGTCAGCGGGTCCATCGCGGCTAGCAATCCGCCAGCCAGACCAGCATACATGCCAGAGATGATGAACGCCCACAGCATGTACGGCTTGGTGTTTAGGCCGGTGTAGTTCATCCGGGTCTGGTTCGACTTGATGGCCCGCAGCATCATGCCAAATGGCGAGCGGAAGATGCGGATCGACAGATAGAAGGCCGCGATCAGCATCAGGGCGCAGAGATAATAGCCTACCTCGAACGTGAAGGCCCAGCCGCCGATGTTCCAGGTCGTAGAGGATGCCATCGGCAGACCAAAGAAGTGCGGCGCAGAAGGCGCACCAGCGCCAGCCAAGATTTGCGGGTCAGAAGAGTAGACCTGCAAACCCGTCTCGCCGTTGGTCAGGGGCGTCAGCACCGAATAGGCCAATGCGTAGGACATCTGCGCAAAGGCCAGCGTCAGGATCGAGAAGTAGATGCCGGACCGCCGCAAACTGACGTAGCCGATCACTATGGAAAAGAGGCCTGCCACGATCACGCTGAGCAGGATCGCCGGGACGATGTTGTAGGACAGCAGCTTGAACATCCACACGGCGGCGTAGGAACCGACACCCAAGAAGGCCGCGTGACCGAAGGACAGATAGCCGGTCAGTCCGAACAGGATGTTGAAGCCGATCACAAGGATGCCGAAAATGGCGAACCGTTGCAGAAGAGCAGGATAGCCTGCGTTGAACGATTGCCCCAAGGACGAGCTGACGGGGAAGGGGTTCAGGATGATGGGTGCCAGCAGCGTCAGAGCGACGACGACCAGTAGCAGCATGAAGTCTTTGCGTGTCAGACCTAGCATGGATTAGTCCTCCATCACGCCGGCGCGGCCCATCAGGCCCCGGGGACGTGTCAGCAGAATGATGATGGCCACCAAATAGATGACGATTTGGTCGATGCCCGGCAGGATCGCCTTGACCTCGTTCATAGAGGCAAAGCCCTGCAGTATACCCAGCAGAAAGCCCGCAAAGACGGCACCCGGCAGCGATCCCATGCCGCCGACAACGACGACCACGAAGCTAAGGACAAGAAAATCCATGCCCATATGATAGTTTGGTGACACAATGGGCGCATACATCGCCCCCGCCAGTCCCGCGACAGCGGCGGCAAGGCCGAACATCAGTGTAAAGCGCTTGTCGATATCGATGCCCAGCATACCCACGGTTTCCCGGTCAGCCATGCCAGCCCGGACAACCATGCCGAAGGTGGTAAACTGCAAGAAGGCAAAGACCGCGGCGATGATTACGGCGGAAAAACCAAAGTAGACGAGGCGCCAGATCGGGTAGACAATCGCATTGGCCTGAAATCCCAGATATGAGCCCAGATCAACGGAACCGCTGAACATCGGCGGGGCGGGCGACTGGATCGGGTTCGCGCCATAAACGGCGCGGATGATTTCCTGAAGCACGATGGCAAGGCCAAAGGTCACAAGGATCTGGTCCGCATGGGGGCGCTTGTAGAAGTGCTTGATCAGCCCGCGTTCCATCGCCCAGCCGACGAACAGCATGACGGGAATGACAAGGATGATCGACAGCGGCACTGACCAATTGATCAGGCTTTGAGCGCTTTCCGTGCCAAAGACTGACGCCAGATAAGGTACCTTGGTCTGCAGCGGATTGCCCAAAAAGTCGGTCTGCGATGGGTCGATGACCGTATGGGACAGCGACAGCAGGCGCTGCATGGTCACAGCGCAGAACGCGCCGATCATGAACAGCGCGCCGTGGGCGAAATTGACGACCCCGAGGGTGCCGAAGATCAACGTCAGGCCCAGTGCGATCAGCGCATAAGCCGATCCTTTATCCAGGCCGTTGAGAATTTGAAGTACTATAGCGTCCATCGGTCCGCTCCTCTTGGGGGGCTCGGGCTGTTTCGTGCAAATGTATGAAGATGGCGCAGCGGTGGCACCTTGGCGGGGTGGGGCAGGCGGCGTGCGCCTGCCCCGAAGCCTTGCGCTTAAGCGCCCGGGTTACACTCGCCCAGCGATCCGCCGGCGAACATCGGGTGATCCTCGGGATACTCGACCTGTGCACGCGGCGTTTCTTCCACGATCTTCAGTGTGTCGTAGCCGACCATGTTGGCGTTGCCCGATGTAGAGGCGACTCCTTCCATGACCAGAACGTCCTTGAAGCACTGGTGATCCGAACCGCGATACAGCGTTTGACCGTTGCCCATGCCGTCGAACTCGAAATCCTCGAGCGCTTCGACCACGGCGCAGGGGTTGAACGACCCGGCGCGCGATACGGCATCTGCATACAGCAGTGTCTGGACATAGCAGGTGTGCGCGGCGTTGGACGGCGGGAAACCGTACTTTTCACCGAACGACTTGACGAAAGCTTTGGTGCCTTCGTCCTGCAGCTGCCAGTTCCAGTTCATCGAGCCGTAAACGCCTTCGATGTTAGAGCCAGCACCTTTGGCCATCAGCTCGGAGTACAGCGGCACGATGATCTCGAACTGCTTGCCGTTGACCATCTTGTCCTTCAGGCCGAACTGAATGGCTTGGGTCAGGCTGTTCACCATGTCCCCGCCGTAGTGGTTCAGGATCAAGATATCTGCGCCAGAGTTCAGTACCGGTGCGATATAGGACGAGAAGTCACCAGCGCCGACGGGTGTCAGCACGTTCTGAGTGGTTTCCCAGCCCATGGCCTCGGTGGCGGCTGCCATCGATTCCTGCTGCGTCCAGCCCCAAGTGTAGTCGGCGGTCAGGTGATAGGCCTTGCGGTCAGTGCCGTAGGCTTTTTCCAGAACCGGCGCGAGGGCGGCTGCGGACATATAGGCGTTAAAGAAATGGCGAAATCCATTGGCCTTGCGGTTCTTACCGGTCGTGTCGTTCGAGTGGGTCAGACCCGCCATGAAGATCACGCCAGCATCCTGGCACAGGCCTTGCACAGCAACAGCCACGCCCGAGGACGAGCCGCCGTTGATCATGATGCATCCGTCCTTTTGAATCATGGACTGCGCAGCGGCGCGTGCGACGTCGGACTTAGTCTGGGTGTCGCCGGTAACGAAGCCGACTTTCTTGCCCAGAATACCGGTTCCATCCAGATTTTTCTGGCTGAAGGTGTTCATCATGCCGCCGTCGCCGATACCGTTCAGGTGCTCGACGGCCAGCTCTTGTGCGCGCAGCTCGTCCAAGCCTTCTTCGGCATAGGGGCCGGTCTGGGGCACGTTAAAGCCGAATGTGACGGTGTCGCCGGTCGGCGCGTTGGTAAAGCCGGAATGGCTCTCTGCTCGCAGGTAGGTTGGCAGCATCAAGCCGGCACCGGTTACGGCCCCAGTTTTTAGCACGCCACGGCGCGAGAAATTCGATTTGGACATAGTAATCCTCCCTCATGTTTTCGTAGCCACCGAACCCTCCAGTCCTGTGGCCTGCACTTGACAGCGCTCTCGTGATCATGCGGCCACCTCCGCCATTCGGACAACAGAGCATTCAGAAACCTTGACGAATTTGTAAAGTAATGCACAACTTCGTGTCGATGTATGTAAAGTGGTTTTCGTGCAGGTGCAGCATGTTGCGTTACGGTGCTAGGGCGACCAGCCAAGTGCGGAAGTAAGTTGGGGTAGGCATAGAAGGGGACAAGCTGATGGACAGGACCGGATCGCGAATCAGGGCGCGGCGGCTGGACGCAAAGATCGCGCAGCGCGATTTGGCGCAGACAGTTGGGATTTCCGCCAGTTATCTGAACCTGATTGAACACGACCGCCGCCGGATCGGTGGCAAGCTGCTCAGCCAGATTGCAGCCGCCTTGGGGCTGGACCAGGCGTTGCTTGCCGAAGGTGCCGACGCCGGATTGGTGGGCCGGATGAGAGCCGCCGCTGGCGTGGCGGATGCCCAAATGGTCGAGGCCCCGCAGACCGCCGATCTGGCCGCCCGCTATCCCGGCTGGGCGCGGCTGATCGTGGCGCAGGCTGATCAGATCGCAGCGCTGAACCAGCGGGCGCAAATGCTCGAAGACCGCATCACCCACGATCCGGCATTGGCTACGGCTTTACATGGTGTCATCTCTGCCGTGACCTCAATTCAGTCCACGGCGGCGATCCTGACAGGGGACACCAAGGTCGATGCCGACTGGCAGGCCCGGTTTCATCGCAACATCTTTGAGGATGCAACGCGGCTGGCGCAAACCTCGGCTGCGCTTATTGCTTATTTCGATGCGCCCGCCAACGGTGCCCCTGTGTCGCTGTCCCCGCTAGAAGAGATGGAGCAGGCCCTGTTCCAGACCGGCTTTCACCGCGCGGCGCAGGAGCGGGGGGGCAAAAGTGCTGCGCCAGATGACCCGCCCCTTGGCCCCGGTGCCGCTGGCCTGTTGGCCGATTACGACGCCCGCTATAGCGCCGATACCGCAGCGCTGCCGCTGGCGACGTTTGTGCCGGCGGCCAAGGCCGTGGGTTATGATCCCCTGCGCTTGTCCGCGCAAATGGGCCGCCCGCTTGCGCAGGTCATGCGGCGCTTGGCCAGTTTGCCCGGCGATGTTGACGCGCCGCCGCTGGGGCTCGTGATCTGCGATGCAGCCGGTGTCGTGCGATTGTTGAAATCCGTGCCGGGTCTGGAGCTGTCGCGGGCCGGGCTTTGCCCGCTGTGGCCGGTCTTTACCGCCCTTGGCCAGCCGGGGCGTGCGGTAGCGGGGCCGGTGGTTCTGCCCGGCGCGCCAGAGGTGCGCCTGACCTGTCACGCCATCGCTGATGTCGCAGCCCACCCGGACGGCCCGCATATGCCACCGCTGATAGAGGCGACGATGCTGCTTCGCCCCGACGATGGACCCGACGATGGCCCCGCCGTCGCAGCCCCGATTCCCGTCGGCGCAGGCTGCCGGCTGTGCCCGCGCGCCCAGTGCCCCGCCAGAAGAGAGCCCGCCGTCGTGTCATTGGAACCCAGCCTTTGACACCTGCTCTCGCAAGCGTGATAGTCGCATTGTGCGTACCCGGGGAGGGGGACGCACGACCGCAGGGGAGACCGCATGGCCAGACGTGTTTTGTTGATCGAGGATGAGCCGAACATCATCGAGGCGATCAGCTTTATCCTGTCGCGCGATGGCTTTACCGTCCACACCCACGAGAATGGAGAGAGCGCGATGGACAAGGTTCGCGCCCAGCGGCCGGATATGATCATACTTGATGCCATGCTGCCGGGAAAGTCGGGCTTTGACATCCTGCGCGAGCTGCGCGCCGATCCCGTCACGTCGAACTTGCCTGTCCTGATGCTGACCGCGCGCGGACAAGCCAAGGACCGCGAACTGGCCATCCGGCTGGGCGCGGATGTCTTCATGACCAAACCCTTTTCCAACGCTGAGATCTGCGCCCAGGTGCGCGCTCTGATCGGCGATGATGTGCCCCGTGACAGGCCTGCCTGATCTGCCGCCGCGCTTGCCAGTCAAACCCAGTTTGTTTCTGGCGCGTGACAGCTATCGCCAGCGGCGCCTGCGCGATGCTGCGCGGATGCTGCCGGTGCTGGGGGCCGTGATCTGGCTTGTTCCGCTGTTGTGGCAGCGAGGACCGGGGCAGACGGGTGGCATGGCCGCTGCCGTCGTCTTTGTCTTTTCCGGGTGGATGGTCCTGATCGTGCTGACCGCGCTGATCGCCCGCAAACTGCGCCCCGACGATAGCGCGGCCATTGATCCAGGTACCGCGCCATGATGTCGTTCAACCAGCTGATCGCCATCGCGCTGGCCTATGTGGCATTCCTATTTTTCGTCGCCTTCGCCGCCGAGCGCCGCGCCGCACGCGGGCAGGGCGGCTGGCTGCGTTTGCCCATCGTTTATACCCTGTCACTGTCGATCTATTGCACCGCATGGACATTCTATGGTGCCGTCGGATACGCAGCGCGGTCGGGGCTGGAGTTTGTGACCATCTACCTTGGTCCGACCCTTGTCGTTGTGGGCTGGTGGTGGGTCCTGCGGCGGCTGGTGCGGATCGGCCGGATGCAGCGGATCACGTCGATTGCTGACCTGATCTCCTCCCGATTTGGCAAGTCCACGACCCTTGGTGTCATCGTGACGATCATGGCGGTCATCGCGGCGACGCCTTATATTGCGCTGCAATTGCAGTCTGTGACTCAGTCGTTTCAGGTCTTTGCACGCGCCGGCGGGCAGGACTGGGGCGACGTGGAGCTTAACCGCGCGGCCGTCTGGATCGCCATTGGCCTGTGCTTTTTTACCGTCCTTTTCGGCACGCGAAATTTGGACGCGAACGAACGGCACCACGGCGTCGTCATCGCCATCGCAGTCGAGGCTGTCGTCAAGCTGGTCGCCCTTCTGGCCGTCGGCATTTTTGTCGTCTGGGGCCTGTCGGACGGTGCTGTCGCCATGCTGGCTGAGATCGAGGCATCGCCCATCGCCGATTGGACCCAATCGGGCAGCCGCTGGGCCGCACTGATTTTCCTGTCTGCCGCCGCCTTCCTGTGCCTGCCGCGCATGTTTCAGGTGCTGGTTGTCGAGAACGCTGACGAGCGGCATTTGCAGACCGCCAGCTGGGCCTTTCCACTGTATCTGTTGTTGATGAGCCTATTCGTCATTCCCATTGCCGTCGTCGGCTTGCGGGTCATGCCGGTGGGGGCCAATCCCGACCTTTTCGTGCTGACCCTGCCGCTAAGCCAAGGGCAGCAGGGGCTTGCGACACTGTCCTTTCTGGGCGGATTTTCGTCCGCTACATCTATGGTGATCGTTGCGACGATCGCGCTGTCGACGATGGTGTCGAACCATATCGTCTTGCCGCTTTGGATGCGTGCAGGGACGACTCCCGGCGCGATTATGTCTGGCGATGTGCGGCAAGTCGTCGTGCTGGCGCGGCGGCTGTCAATCGGCGGTGTGCTAGCGCTGGGCTATCTGTATTTTCGCCTGTCGGGCGGCGGGGCCGCGCTGGCGGCGATAGGTCTGGTGTCGTTTTCCGGCGTCGTGCAGGTTCTGCCCGCCATGATGGGCGGGATATTTTGGCGCGGGGCGACGCGCACCGGGGCGATCCTTGGGCTGACCTCTGGCTTTTCCGTCTGGGTCTGGTGCCTGTTCCTGCCCAGCTTTGGCGAGGGCGCAATCCTGAGCGCATCTGTGCTGGCAAACGGCCCCTTTGGCCTGACGTGGCTGCGGCCAGAGGCGCTGTTCGGTATAACTGGCGTTGATCCGGTATTGCACGGGCTGTTCTGGTCCTTGCTTTTGAACACATGGCTGTTCTTTGCCGGGTCGGTCCTGTCGTTTCCCAAGCCGCTGGAACGGCTGCAAGGTGCCCAATTTGTTAACGTCTTTGACCATTCACCCAGCGGCCCCGCCTGGACCCGCTCTGCCGCCACGGCAGAGGATCTGCTAATCATGTCCCAGCGCATCCTTGGCGCGACGCATTCGCAGGCGATCTTTGCCCGTGCTGCGGCGCGGCAGGGCAAGGCGGACACTCTGCCGGATGTGACCCCCTCCTTTGTTGCGGGGCTCGAGCGGGAACTCGCGGGCTCTGTCGGGGCGGCGACGGCCCATGCGATGATCGCGCAGCTGACGCAGGGCGCGGCGGTGACGGTCGATGACCTGATCGCGCTGGCGGATGAAACTGCGCAAATTCTGGAATATTCCAACCGGTTACAGACCAAATCTGCCGAACAGGAACGCACCGCCCGCGCCCTGCGCGAGGCGAACGTCAAGCTGATGTCCCTGTCGGAGCAAAAGGACGCCTTTCTGTCCCAGATCAGCCACGAGCTGCGCACGCCCATGACGTCAATCCGGTCATTTTCGGACATTTTGCGCATGGGCAATATCGAACCGCGGGACACTGCCCGCATGGCCGGGATCATCAATGCAGAGGCGCTGCGCCTGACGCGCCTGCTGGACGATCTGCTGGACCTGTCCGTGCTGGAAAACGGGCAGGTGACCCTCCATATGCAGCACGGGCTGCTATCCGACCTGCTGGACCGTGCCGTTGATGCAGCCGGACACGCTCCCGGCGCGCTGCGGATCGACCGAAGCGGCGCGTCGCATCCGCTGTGGCTGGAAACCGATCTGGACCGGTTGTGCCAAGTCTTTATCAACCTGATCGCAAATGCCGCGAAATACTGCAGCGCTCCGGTGCCAGAACTGCGTGTCCTGTGCCACCACATCAACGGACGGCAGGTTGTTGATTTCATCGACAATGGCCGAGGGATCGCCGCTCCGGACCGCGAGGTGATATTTGAAAAATTCTCTCGATTGGGCGATTCGTCGCGGGCCGGGGGCGCAGGGCTGGGACTTGCCATCAGTAAAGAGATCATGACCCGTCTAGGCGGCGATGTGGCCTATGTGCCAGATCAAGCGGGCACCTGCTTTCGGGTGACATTGCCTGCGATTGCGCCATCCGCTGCAAAAGAGGTTGCTGTGTCCGCCACGCCTTAAGGTTGCGGAAACCAAATTGCGCGACATCTGGGTCAGCCCGCTGTTTAGCGTGGGCCTGACAGTGAGGATGGCAATGACAACAGCGACGGGAACCGGCGTGCTGCAGCGCATGGTCCCTCGGCAGCAACTGGATGCGCCTGATGTGCCGCTGACCGCATCGCGTGCGGTGCGGCTGGCGTTGGCCCGCGGCGCGCAGACTAGTACCGGGCTGCTGATCAATGTTGGCAGCGTGGCGGAACAGGCCTTACCGCTGGATGTGTTACTAACCGAAGCATCAGATGATTTGCTGCTGCTGCTGCTGCTGTTGTCGTCGACGCGTGACGGTGCAATCTGCGGCCTGCTGGCCTGCGATGCAGTCTTTGTCCCGCCACGATCGAGGTGATGAAAACCGGCAAGATCAGCGTCGCCGGCCCCGCAACCGCCCTATCACCCGGACCGAAGGGACGTTGGTGCAGCCCGTGCTGCACGCCATCCTTGACGAGCTGGAAGAGATGACAGCTCGCACCTCGCTTGACGCTGGACGCGGCTGGTGGGGTTGGGCAAGCGGTTCGACAGTTGCCGGGCCGCCAGTTTTGATCTGACCGACCGCACCTATCGGGTGATGCGGATGACCTTGGATTGCGGCGGGCCGGACCGGCAGGGGATGCTGCTGGCGCTGCCGCTTCTGGCGACAGCACTGCCAAATCGCACGATCCGCACCCACGCTGGGGACGGTCAGGCCACTCAGTTCGAAGCTGATTACGACGCAGAACCTGACTGGTCCGCTGCAGCCCTGCCGCTTTGATGTCAGCTTTTTGTGGACCTAGTGTGCCGGGTCCACAGCAAGGGCCTTAGCCAAGACGGTCGCGCAGACCGCTGATGTCGTAACCGCCCTGCGCTGCCGCGGCGATAATCTCTTCCGGGCTCAGCGTTCCAGCTTGGCCCAAGGCCCAGACAATGGTCGAGCGTGTGCCAGAGGCGCAATAGGCCAGCGTCTTGCCGCCAGCGGCGGCCTGCGCCTGCAGGGCAACCATGTCGGGGTTCAGGCCTTGATGCGTGACTGGGTTGTTGACGAAGGTCATACCCTCAGCCTCAATCGCGGCGCGGATCGTGTCAGCCTGATGGCTTGGTGGGACCTCTGCATCGGGGCGGTTGCAAATTACTGTGTCAAAGCCCGCCGCCTTGATCGTGCCTGCATCGGCAGGGTCGATTTGGGGGCTTGACGCATAGGCGGGGGTGATTGGGCGTATATCCATGGCGTAGGATTAACGCGCCGTCCGGCCCGCGTCCAGACGCTTGGCAAAGGCAGGGGCGGCAATTATGCCCGCGATCATCGCAGCGACAAAAACGATACCGCCAAGGCCGCCCCAGAACATTCCTGCCATAGCCAGGCCGAGGCACAGCCTGACCAGCGCCCAGCCCATCCCGAATAGGACCGATACGGCAATCAGCCGCGTGTCCGGCTGCATGGGAAGCTGCCCTACCATTATGGGGCGACACCCTACGGTCCAGCGCCACGCTAGAGTCATAGGCAGTGTAGCAACGCCCATAACAAAGGCCAGCGTCACGTCTCAATCGCCAATAATTTCAAGGAATCCCTGCGCCTTGGCCGTGTCGGTCATGCCCGAAAGTATAAGCCCGGTGCCAAACAGGTCGCCTACGGTAATTCTGACAACCTTGCGCATCACAGACCCCGACAATGCCGCGCAGGGCGGCGCTGGTCGCGGCCCCTGCGCCGATGTAAATCAATATGGTGACGATGCCCCGCAGGCTGAGCCGGCAGGTACCGCAGACGCCGTGCCCGCTGGTGCAGCCATTGGCCAGCCGCTTGCTGACGCCAGAGACAATGGTCAGGCCCGTGTTGGATGTCAGATGCGTCTGTTCGCCGCCCATGGCCAGAGCGGTGATGCCGGGCAACAGCACAAGGCCCGCTATCAGCGCCAGACGCCCCCATGATCCGGCCGTTCACCAGCAGCGCCGCCGATTAGCAGCCCGCTGATCTATCCCATGACCCAGTCTATTGGCATCTTCTCGTTCCTTTTCCTTTGGCGCAAAGCCGTTTATCCTTAAGCACTAAGCGTTGCCATTTAGGCATTCGCTCCGCAGCCGCAAGGCCCGATCATCACCCCATCACAAGGCACCGCATGACGCAGACCGAATGGGAGACCATGGATCGGGCCGCGGCGGTGCTGAAACGTTTGGCCAACCCGATGCGCCTGCGCCTGTTGACGGCGCTGCGCGGGGGGCCGCAATCGGTCAGCGCATTACAGGACATGGTGGGCGCGACACAGCCAGCTGTGTCGCTGTAACTGCTGCGGATGCGCAATGACGGGCTGGTCAGTTGCTATCGCAGCGACGTGGATGCGCGGATCATGCTCTATACCGTAGCAGAGCCGCGCGCGCTGGCGCTGCTGGATATGGCCGCTGCGCTTTAGCTAATTTAACTAAGCAGGATGCCCACGACGACCATCATTAGGCCCAGCATCGCCGAGAAGAAGGACGCAAGGTTCACGGGCATTTGCTTGGCGATCTGCGCGCGCAGCGCTGCATCGTCCAATCCGCCGCGTTTGGCGCGCATGACGGCCACCACCGAATATATTACGCCGCACAGGCCCAGCACGGACACCACGGTCCCGGCCCAGATTAGATAGGTCATTCGCCCATGCCCCCGTTTGTTGCGCGGTTCCGCTACCGCGTCAGGCGGTGCCTTGCAAGGGGCCGGGTCAGCCGCTAGGAACAGGGCTCGACCAATTACCGCGCAGGAGCAACCCGATGTCCGACACCGCCACTAACATCCAGACCGAGAACGTCGCCGGCGAAGAGTTGCGCCAGTTTATTGAGCGGTATGAGCGTCTTGAGGCGGAGAAAAAGGACATAGTCGAAGGCCAGAAAGAGATCATGGCTGAGGCCAAGGGCCGTGGTTATGACGTCAAAGTGCTGCGCAAGATCATCGCGATGCGCAAGCGCGACAAGGACGATCTGGACGAAGAAGAGGCCATGCTGGAACTGTACATGACCGCTCTTGGCATGAGCTAAGCCTGCCGGGCTGCGCTATGCGCGGCCAATTTTCTCCCCGGTCAAATACTGGCCCGGGCAGCACCTGCCTTATGGCATGATAAATGTCACGTCGGGCATCTGCGCGATGCGCTGCACGTCTTACTCGTAGGTCTCTGACAGATACTCGATATCCCCGGCGGTCATGCCGGGCAAGGTCGACGACCTCTTTCACCTCTTCCGTGATTTCGTATTTATCAAAAAAAGCGGCAGTGACGTGCCGCTTTTGGGCATTGGTTTTTGGCGGGTGGGCCCGCATGTAGCTGAGGAAGCGGTTCATGCCTTCTTTGGTCATGATCGACGCCAGCAGATCAAAGCCGCCGGTGATCCTCACGTCGCGGTCCAGCCCGGCGATCTCGCGCACCAGTTCCGCCCAGATCAGCGGCGTATCTTCGTTGCACCAGACGGTCAGGGTCGCGTGCGGGGCCACCCGCCGGATGCAGTGAACCAGATCTGAGCAGAGCACGCTATGCGGATCGCGCTCCTGCATGAAGGTGGAGAAATTGTGCGCCTTTGATCGCCGATACGCATCGGGCAAAAGGTCACAGGGCCGCGCAGCGCCAGATAGATATCCAGTTCGTCCTTCGGAAGTAGTCGCATCAGCCCGCGCAGTTTTAATTCGGCCTGACTGTACAGCATCCCGTTGTAAAAAATGCGGTTCGGGATGCAGGTGAAATTGGTATTGCTCATCACCAGTCGCTGTGGCGGCTCGTCTCACGGATCAGGCGGCGATAGGTGCTGGTCCCCGGGCGCTGATACCATGTTTGGCCAGCACCTCGCTGTTTTTCATAATCGATTTCAGCAGCAGGTCTTCGCCCGTGCAATTGGACCTGATTTGCAGCGCCATTTTCATGACAGCTTAGGCTCAAGATTGAAGTGCGACACCTTCCGCCCCGAGCATTCATATTATTGAACTTAGCCCGTATCATACTGGGAAATCTGGACAGGGGGACCGCTTTCCTTTAGGCGCTTACCCTATGTCAGACCAAAGCACTCAGGTATTGCCCGCCGCCCGTCGCGAGGCATGGTTCGATCCGTGGTCGACGGGGGCCGTGATGATCGCCTGCGTGGTGCTGGCCCCGCTTTTGGCGGTAGTCTGGTTCGCACTGACGCCGACCGACAACATCTGGCCGCACCTGCTGTCCACGACGTTGCCGCGCTATGTGGTCAACACAGGCCTGATGATGCTGGGCACCGGCGCGTTAACCGCTTTGGTTGGCACAGTGACCGCATGGCTGGTGGTCATGTACCGCTTTCCGGGCCGACGCTGGCTGCAATGGGCGCTGCTGATGCCGTTGGCTGTGCCCGCCTATGTCGGGGCCTATGCGCTGGTGGATTTCCTAGACTATGCGGGCCCGGTGCAGACCGCGTTGCGCAGCACATTTGGCTGGGCCACGTCGCGCGATTACTGGTTTCCCCAAATCCGCACCCGCGGCGCGGCGGTTCTGGTGATCGGCGCTGCGCTTTATCCCTACGTCTTCCTGCTGGCCCGCGCGGCATTTCGTGAACAGGGCGGCGCGGGATACGAGGTCGCCCGCGCCTTGGGCGCAGGCCCCTTCGCGCGGTTCTGGCGCGTCGGCCTGCCACTGGCCCGCCCGGCCATCGCCGCAGGCGTCGCCGTCGTGATGATGGAGACAGTCAACGATTTCGGCACTGTCGACTACTTCGCTGTTCAAACGCTGACGACTGGCATCTTTTCTGTTTGGCGACAGGGCGGCAATTTGGGCGGCGCAGCGCAGCTGGCCTGCGTGATCCTGTCGGTCATCGTCATTCTGGTCGGGTTGGAAAAATCGTCCCGCCGCCGGTCCCGCTTTGCCACCTCGGCCCGGAACGCGCGGCCTGTGACCCCGACACGGCTGCGCGGGGCAGGGGCCTGGGCCGCGAGTATCGCTTGCGCCCTGCCGGTGCTGGCGGGCTTTGTGCTGCCAGTTGCCGTTTTGGCGTCACATGCGCTGACGGCTGCGCAATGGACCGCGCCGGGCTTGTTGCAGGCCCTTGGCCGCACCTTGCTGGTCTGTGGGATATCGGCGATTTTGGCCGTGCTGGGCGGGGTGTTCATGGTTTACGGCACGCGCTTGTCGGGCCGCCGTCTGCCGCAACTGCTGTTGCCCGTGACTGCGCTGGGCTACGCCGCGCCGGGGGCGGTGCTGGCGCTGGGCATCCTTGTGCCGCTGGCCGCCTCTGACAACGGCTTGGCCGACTTGATTTTGTCCATCACCGGCCGAGACCCCGGCCTACTACTGACCGGCAGCGCAGGTGTGTTGATTCTGGCCTACGTCGTGCGATTCTTTGCCATCGCAGAAGGCACCGCAGACGCGGCCCTGGGCCGTGTGCCTGCCAGCCTGCCAATGGCAGCCCGGTCACTGGGCCGCAGCGCAGGCCAGACCCTGCGCGCCGTCCACCTGCCATTGATCCGCGCCAGCATCGGATCGGCGCTGCTGCTGACCTTCGTGGATGCCGTGAAAGAGCTGCCAGCGACCCTAATGCTGTACAACCATGACACCCTCTCAACGCGCGTCTACGCCAAGGCGAGCCTTGAAAATATCGCCGAAGCCGCCCCCGCCGCCTTGGTGATCTGCGGCGTAGGCCTGCTCGCGGTCATTTTGCTAGCCCGCGCGAACCGCTAGCCTCTTGCACCCCCGCGCAGAGGGCGCTATTTGACCTCAAGTGCCCCTATAGCTCAGCTGGTAGAGCAACTGATTTGTAATCAGTAGGTCCGCGGTTCGAGTCCGTGTGGGGGCACCACTTTATCATCCGAAATGATCCGATGACATCCGATATTCCTCTGTTTATAAGGTGATTGTCGAGGTCGTTTGTCCAGCGCTGTTTGTTGACGTCCAGCAGCGTACCCCCGAAAAGGGGGTATATTTGGGGGTACGATGAAAGTTGGAAAAAGTGCGTACCCCCACCATGCCACTTAGTGACATCAAGATTCGAAACCTGAAATCTGGCGACAAAGCTTACAAGGTCAGCGATTTTGAAGGGCTCTTCATTCTCATCAAGGTGAGCGGCGCAAAGTCATGGCGGTTCAAGTATCGGATAGATGGGAAAGAGAAGCTTCTGGTAATAGGGGACTATCCCGCCGTTACACTTGCAAAGGCCCGATTGGCGCGTGATGCCGCCAAAGCGCTATTGGCCGATAGTGTTGACCCGAATGAGGCCAAGCAAGAAGATCGGCGTATTAGGCTGGAAGCCAACGGACAGACCTTCGAAAAGATCAGCGACGCCTTTCTTGCCAAGCAGCGCAAGGAGGGAAAGTCGGCAGCAACACTGTCAAAGACCGAGTATCACCTTAAGCTGGCGAACCAGGATTTTGGACGTAAGCCGATCACCGATATAACCGCGCCGATGATCCTCAAGACACTTCGCAAGGTCGAGGCCAAAGGTAACTATGAAACGGCGCATCGTTTGCGCGCGCGTATCGGTTCGGTGTTTAGATATGCTGTCGCCAGCGGCATCGCGGAGACAGATCCAACATATGCGCTGCGTGATGCCCTGATCCGTCCGACACGCGTTCATCGTGCTGCAATCGTCGACCCCACTGCGCTGGGCCAACTGTTGGCGCAAATCGACGGTTTCAAGGGGCAGGCGACGACCCGGATTGGTTTGAAGTTGCTGGCGATCCTCGCGCAACGGCCGGGAGAGATCAGAAATGCAGTCTGGTCGGAATTTGACCTTCGGGAGCGCGTTTGGTCGATCCCAGCTGTAAAAATGAAAATGCGCCGCGACCACAACGTGCCGTTGCCGGATCAGGCAATTGCACTGCTGGACGAGTTGAAGACGATGAACAACAAGAGCGAATATCTTTTCCCATCATTGCGCGCATGGACACGCCCTATGTCAGAAAACACTCTGAACGCCGCTCTGCGGCGGCTGGGGTATTCTGGCGAAGAGATGACCGCGCACGGCTTTCGCGCATCTTTCTCGACGTTGGCAAACGAGAGCGGCCTTTGGAACCCCGATGCGATCGAGCGCGCGCTGGCACATGTTGAGAAAAATGAGGTTCGAAGGGCTTATGCGCGTGGTGAGCATTGGGAGGAGCGTATCAAGCTAGCGGATTGGTGGGCTGACCAGTTATTTGGCTTTGCTAGGGCGATGGATGAATGACTGAACACAGTAATGAAAAAGACGAATTGATCGCTGAGATTGTTCGTAGAACGCTCGATCATCTTTCCGATTGGAGACCCGCTAAACTTATGCCTGGGGTGGGTCCGCATCACCCCCAAGTGCATTCTGAGTTTGCCCAAAAACTGGCAGAATATCGCGACAGGGTAGGTTCAATCCTGGCCCTTAAATCTGTTGAGGAGTTGAAGACTGAATACCTGAAAGACATTGGAAGTGCATTCAATCCGCTCACAAGAAAACATGGTATACACTTTGATTTATTTAGACAATTGGAGCGCCTTAAAGCGTCTCGTCCACCTTGGTTCGGTATGGGGTGGAGTGTGCAGGGCTTCCTTCTTGATCCCAAGTACTGGATGGCCGCTGATTCAGTATCGCTAGAAGAGGCCGCACTTCTGATGGTCGGGGTTGAGCCAAGGGACGTCAGATTTGATGCTCTTTTCGATGGGTATAGCCAAGACACACGTATCGACGATATTTTGTATTTTCTTGAGGATTACTTCGAGCTTCTAGTCCGCCGCTTCGGTGACCCTGATCTTGAACCGGTACAAATACATCTCGGCGACCTTTGTTTGTGGGTCGAGCAGTCGGGTATCGAAGTGTCCAATGAGTTGGGGGACATTATCGAAAGGCGGAAGAGACTTGTGCCCGAAGTGGATCGCAAGAGTGTACCCGATCAGGACAAGCCGCTTCACGCGAGAACACGGGAGATGTTTCAGCGTGCTTTGTTCGCAGCTGCTTATGATAGCTATGGTTTGACGCATAAAAAGGATGCAGCGAAGGTCGCCAAAAAGATAGTTGCGGCAGGAGACTTTGTTGGCTTCCGATTGGATGAGCAAAATCTAGCGAAGCACCTCCGCGCCGCCTTCTCTCATTTAGACGATGATGGAGAGGCCGAACTAAGCAGAAAAAAAGACGAAAAATAGATTTTATTAATAATTACAAAACGTTAAAATTCTATTTTTCATCCACCAACACCAAGCCGCACTTCCTTGAACGTGGTTCCATCACAAACGATGGAATGAAACCATGAAACACGAAAACAGCTTCCCGCTCACAGGCTTTGTCCGCCTTTCCCAAATTCTTTCGCCTGTTGGCCCTATCCCAGTATCGAAATCGACGTGGTGGCAGGGCGTAAAGGATGGTCGCTTTCCTCGACCACAAAAGCTTGGCCCGCGCACGACTGTGTGGAAAGCCGAAGATGTCCGCGCATTGTTCGAGGACAGTGACAATGGCTAAGCGCGCCAATCCGATGGCAGTCAAAGCTTCGCTAACCTACGAGGTTAGCGAAGCTGCGCTTGCGCTGGGCAAATCGAAGGCGACAATTCGCAACTGGATTAGAGACGGCTTGCCTGTGATGTCCAAGCAGAAGCCATATCTCATTTTGGGCCAGGCGTTGCGTGACTACATCCGCGCGACGTCCCAAGCGGCTAAGTCGCCGCTCGCGCAGGATGAACTTTATTGCGTGTCCTGCAAGTCCGCTCAGCCCCCCCAAGATCTGATCGTGGAAGTCGTCCCAAACAATGCCCAAACAATCCGGCTAAAGGGCGTCTGTTCTGACTGCGGCGGGGCCGCGAGTCGCTTTGTTTCTAGGAGCAAGGCCCAACAGTTCGCCGTTATCTTCACGTTCAAAAAAGGCGGCAGCAGCGACACCTATTAGACACCGTCAACCCCTGCTTAAATTAACACATACTAAGGATCGCTGACCCATGCGCAAAATCAACGAAGAAAATGAACGCATCAAACGCCGCTACCTGCAATACCTCAAGGTTGCCAAACGGAAAGACGTAAGTACCGTTCATAAGGCCGCAGACGAAATCCTGAGGTTTGAGGCGAGCACCAATTATGCCAGTTTCAAACGCTTCCATATCGAGCAAGCCATCAAGTTTCATGATCGCCTGAATAGCGAGATCAGCAAGCAGACCGGTAAGCTTTTATCAAAGTCAACGATCCGTTCGATACTGGCTGCTAACAAGGGCTTCATTTTCTGGCTGGCGGATCAGACGGGGTACAAGAGCCGTGTCCGGCACTCTGACGCGGACTATTTTAACATGGACGCCAAAGGCGCGCGGATCGCAAGCGCCGCCCGCGAAACGCCTTACCCGTCTATGCAAATGGCGCGGCATGCATTTTCATACATGCCAGAAGTGAATGAGATTGATCATCGCAACAAAGCCTTGTTTGCGTTCCTGATGCTGACCGGGGCACGGGATGGGGCCGTCGCTTCTCTGCGCATCAAGCATATCAATCTGATCGACGGCTATGTCTACCAAGATGCCCGCGACGTGCGGACCAAGAACTCAAAGACCATCACGACGTATTTTTTGCCAGTGGACGCGGAGTATCTCGCGTTTTTCAAGTTGTGGATGCGTCACCTAAGCGATGTTGCCCTTTTTGGCCCGGATGACCCGCTGTTCCCGCCCGCCAAGATCAAACCCGTTGATGGTGAGTTTAGGGTGGTTGGACTGCAGCGCGAAGTCTACAAAAACGCCAACGCGATCCGCGCCGTGATCAAAGACGCTTTCACCCGTGCCGATCTGCCGCCATTCACGCCGCACGCTTTCCGGAAGACATTGGTAAAATGGGCGGACACGGCCTATCCGACCCGCGAGGGGTTTAAGGCGTTTTCACAGAATATTGGGCATACCAGTGTAGTAACGACCATCAGCGCATACTGTCCCGTTTCACTTGATCGGCAGGGCGAGCTGATCAAGAGCGTGCCAGAGCCAGCGGACCGCTGACCGGTCTTGTTGCTAGTTGCAGACTTGTAAGGCAAAACAGGAGTCGGCTTAGGGCTATGACGTCCCTTCGTCCTTTATGCGAATTTTTGACTAGGTTGATGCTTGATGAACGCCGTTGAAATTGAACAAGCTATCACCGACCTGGCAGAGCAACCCTTTGATGCGGCAGAGTTTCCGTTTCTATTCTTGGAAGCTTTCGGGAACAAAGCCACGACAATTAAAAAGCTGCGCGGCGGGGCATCGAACAAGTCCGACATCGGAGGGGTCCTTCAGGCCAACCACATCCATCTCAAAACATGCGATGCGGGGCAGGTTCCCGATACCCTGACTGCCTTGCGCGACAGCAAAGCCACTGAAACAAAACGCAACAAGGTCCGCTTTTTGCTGGCCACCGATGGAATAACCTTTGAAGCCGAAGACCTTGTATCCGGCGAACCGATTTCATGCAGCTACGATGATTTCCCGAACCACTTCGTCTTCTTTTGGCCGCTTGCAGGGCTGAGCAAGACAAAGCAACTCAGCGAGTCTGAGTTCGATGTGCGTGCAACGCTGCGACTGAACAAACTCTATACAACGCTACGCGCCGATAATCCTGAATGGGGCACCGCCGAACGCAGTGCTGACATGAATCACTTCATGGCGCGGCTGATTTTCCTATTCTTTGCCGAAGATACCGACATCCTGAATGGTGACGACTTGTTCACCGCGACGATTGAGCAGATGTCCAACCCCGACGGGTCGAACACCCACGAAGTGATCAGCGAACTTTTCCGCGCCATGGACACGCCCATCAAAGACCGTGCCGTGGCCAAGCTGCCGCGCTGGGCGGATGTCTTTCCATATGTAAATGGCGGCCTGTTTTCGGGCCGGACCGACGTGCCACAATTTAGTCGCATCGCACAACGCTACTTGACCCATATCGGCAACTTGAACTGGAAAAAGATCAACCCTGACATCTTCGGCTCCATGATTCAGGCGGTTGCGGACGAGGATGAACGCAGCGCCTTGGGGATGCACTACACCTCTGTGCCGAACATCCTGAAAGTACTGAACCCATTGTTCCTTGATGACTTGCGGGATCATCTGGAGAGGGCAGGGGACAACAAGCAAAAACTGCTGAATCTGCGCAAACGTATGTCCAACATCCGTGTGTTTGACCCCGCCTGTGGGTCGGGTAATTTTCTGGTGATCGCCTACAAACAGATGCGTGAAATCGAGTTCGCCATCAACAAACGGCGTGGGGAAGAGTTCATCCGTTCCGACATCCGCATTCAGAACTTCCGTGGGATCGAGCTGCGAGATTTCTCGGCTGAGATCGCCCGACTGGCGCTGATCATCGCAGAATATCAGTGCGACGTGACCTATCGTGGCCAAAAGGATGCGCTGGCTGAGTTCCTGCCGTTGGATCGGGAAAACTGGATTACCTGCGGGAACGCGCTGCGGTTGGACTGGTTGTCGGTGTGTCCGCCAACTGGAGCAGGGGTAAAGATTAAGTCTGATGACTTGTTTGGAACACCTTTAGATCAGGCCGAGATTGATTTCGAAAATGAAGGGGGTGAAACCTACATTTGTGGCAACCCGCCTTACAAAGGTAGAAACAAGAAAGAGGCCGATCAAAAAGACGACTTGGCGCGTTTAATGGGGCACCTAACGAAGAAGCATAAAAGTATCGATTACGTAGGCGGGTGGCTCTTTAAGCTGGCTGATTACATTGATTGCGTCCCAAACTCGGCAGGTGCACTCGTGACCACCAACTCAATATGCCAAGGTGAACAAGTTCCTATTCTGTGGCCCATCTTGTTTGAATTTGGAACCGAAATATTTTTTGCACATAGCTCGTTCAAATGGGCGAACTTGGCTAGTCATAACGCGGGTGTCACAGTTGTAATTGTGGCTCTTTCATCGGTCGGGCGGTTTCCAAAGCGCTTATTTGATGCGGACAACGTAAAGGCGGTTGATAGCATTGGCCCATATTTGGTGGCAAACTCCACCGTCACCGTTGCGCCTGTAAGAACTCCACTCGGTCAACAAGCCCAAATGTATTTGGGCAACATGGCTAAGGATGGTGGTCACTTCCTATTCGCGCCAGGGATGCGTGGTCAATTAATTGGCCAACATGGTGTTCCCGCGAAGTTTGTCAGAGATTTTTGGGGTGCTGCCGAGGTGACCCGCGGTGTGCCGCGCACTTGTATTTGGGTGAAAGACGACGAGGTCGCCGAAGCCGATGCAGTTCCGTTTCTAAAGCAGCAATTTGACATGGTGAAGTCCTTCCGACTTGCCAGCACTGCACCTTCCACTCGTGCCAAAGCGTCAATATCTCACAGGTTCGTCCAATTGTGCCCCGTTAATGGAGAGCAAGCTATTGTCGTTCCAGCGATCACTTCTGAAAATAGGGATTATTTACCTGTAACTTATTCACGTGACGAAGCAGTTATTGGTCATAAGTGCTATGCAATCTACGACGCAACACTCTGGAACATGGCTCTCATCGCGTCCCGTATCCACTGGGTCTGGATCGGCACTGTGTGTGTCCGCATGAGAACCGACTTTTCTTATTCCAACACCCTCGGCTGGAACACCTTCCCCGTCCCCAAGCTGACCGAAAAAAACAAGGCCGATCTGACCCGCTGCGCCGAGGACATACTTCTAGCCCGTGAGGCGCATTTCCCTGCCACCATTGCCGACCTCTACGCCCCTGACAAAATGCCTGCCGACCTCCGCGCCGCTCACGACCGTAACGACGAAATACTGGAACGCATCTACATCGGTCGCCGTTTCCGCAACGACACCGAACGCCTGGAAAAGCTGTTCGAGATGTATACTAAGATGACAACGCAGCTGCCGGCATGATTGAGGCGGTAATTGGTTTGGTGGGTGTCGTGGTTGGAAGCGTGATTGCAATCTCCAAAGACAGTTGGGCGCTGTATCGGGAGCGTCGCCGTGACGCGTCCTATTCGGCCATTCGGTTGATCTGCGTTCTGGAAGAATATGCTAACAAGTGCATGGATGTGGCGGAAGATGACGGGCGGGTTTTGGGCAGGCCTGCAGGTATGATGGAAAGCGGCGAGGAGGTCTGTGAACCTCAAGCGTCGACGCCTGATCCAGTTGACTACCCGGCGGATATCTCATGGCGTAGCATTGACGAAACACTGATGCATCGCATCCTTGCATTGCCCAACAAGGCACGGAGCACTGACAGATATGTTTCGGCTTGTGCGGAACATGTTTCCCCGCCTGATTATTCGGAGGCGTTCGAACCCCGTCAGCAGGGTTACGCTCAGCTTGGTGTGGAAGCACTTGATATCGTCGATGAGCTACGAAAACGGTACGGTGTTTCGGTCAAGAGTCGGACCGAGCTAAGCGATGGCTGGGATGACAAAAAGTATCTGGTCAGTCTCCTGGCGAAGTTCAAAAAGCGGGATGCCGAACGGTTCGCGCGGCGTGAAGCGAAGCAAGTCAAAATCAAAACGGCTACTGACCCGGCTAGAGAAGGAAACGCATAGTGACCCGGTTATTTCAAATAAACGGGTCCATCTTGACGCCCGCCAAACGCAAGCCACTTGACCTCGAGACTAAGATTGAAACTTGGGTGGCTGCTGACCTGACACTGATCGGGGTTGATGGTTTCGTAATTGGTCGCCAGGTCGCAACCGACCATGGCAAGTTCATCGATATCTTGGCTATGGATGAGGACGGTAATCTGGTCATCATCGAACTAAAACGCGACCGCAGCCCGAGGGACATTGTGGCCCAAGTGCTTGACTATGCATCATGGGTCCGGCGGCTTGGCACGGGGGATGTCCATGCGCTGTCACAGGCCCTCGATTTATCCTTGGCTCAAGCTTACCGCGACAAGTTTGGCACTAGTCTGCCGCAAACGTTGAACGCCTCACACCAGATGGTGGTGGTTGCCAGTGAGGTGGATGAGGGCACGAAGCGGATTATCGAGTATCTGTCGGAAGAGCATGACGTTGGGATCAATGCGGCCTTCTTCAAAGTGTTTGAAGCCGGTGGCCAGGAATGGCTGACCACTGATGCCCTTCTGGATCAGGAAGAGGTCAAGGATCGCGCTGTGAAGAAAGCACAGGCCCCGTGGTCAGGCTACTACTACGTGACTGGTGGGGCTGAGGAGGATCGCCCTTGGGCAGACCTGCGCGATCACGGCTTCTTCACAGCCAGTGGCAAGCAATTCTTCACCAAGCGTCTCGATAAACTCTCGGTCGGGGATAAGATTTTCTATTATCAAAAGAAGAACGGTTATCTAGGCTTTGGTCTGGTGACGTCGGAGAAAACTGCTGCCACAGACTACGTACTGCCTGACGGGCGGGCCCTGATTGAAGTTTTGCCCAGAAGCTATCTGACTGAGGGTGCGGGTGATCCTGACAATTGCGCCTATGTCGTCGGTGTTGATTGGCAGAAGACTGTGCCAGTGAGCAATGCCCGCACCTTTAGCGGAATATTCTCGAACCAGAACGTCGTTTGCAAAATCCGGCACCAGGAGACAGTCGATTTCCTGAAAGAGCAATTCGACGTGAGGGAGGATCGTGCATGAGCCTATTTGAATCCGTTCCATATGAAGCGCTGAACTCCCGACAAAAAGAGAATTTCAATTTCCACAACGTTGCTGCGCGATTGGCGAAGTATGGTTTCAATTCGATGCGCGTGACTGATGACTGGCAGGGAGCGGATTTTATTGCCTGTCATGTCGATGGAGAGACCTTCTTAAAGGTTCAATTAAAAGGGCGTTTGGTCATCGATCGGAAGTATCGGGGCAAGAGCATCTATATTGCGTTCCTGCTCGGCGAGGATGCCTTTCTTTACGATCACGATTGCCTAGTTGAATATATGGAAATCAACGATCTGATTGGTGCGAGTAGTGTCACTTGGCATGAGCAGGGGTTTCGAACATGGCCGAAGCCGCCGGTCTGGGCGCTTGATTTTTTGAACGATTACAGGATTTGAATATGGCGAAGTCGATCCCCTCCGTTTCTGTCAACTATGCCCAGAACGGTGCATCTACTACATCCAACGAGCTTGGAATGCGGGCCATGCAGGAACGGGCTTATGAGAGGAGGGGGGAGCAATATCTGCTGATCAAGTCGCCGCCAGCGTCCGGCAAGTCACGGGCGTTAATGTTCATTGCACTCGACAAGCTGCACAATCAGGGCCTCAAACAGGCCATCGTCGTGGTCCCAGAGAAGTCGATTGGTTCCAGTTTTAACGACGAGCCTCTGTCGAAATTCGGATTCGAATACGATTGGACGGTGCCGTCGCAGTGGAACCTGTGCAACGTCCCTGGTGGCGACGATGGCAAGGTCGGCGCGGTGGGACGTTTCCTTGAAAGTGACGACAATGTCTTGGTATGTACCCACGCCACGTTTCGCTTAGCGGTCGACAAATTTGGGATTGATGTTTTTGATAATCGTCTCATTGCCATCGATGAGTTCCACCATGTCAGTGCCAACCCGAACAATAAACTGGGTGCTCATCTGTCTCAGTTGTTAGCGCGCGACAAAGTCCACGTAGTGGCAATGACCGGTAGCTATTTTCGTGGCGATGCCGAGGCTGTGTTAGCCGCTGAAGACGAGTTAAAATTCGATAAGGTCACCTACACCTACTATGAGCAATTGAACGGTTATGAATACCTTAAGACGCTGAATATCGGATACTTCTTCTATACGGGCTCTTATGCCGACGAAATCTTGAGTGTCCTGAATCCGGCTGAAAAGACGATCTTGCACATCCCAAATGTGAATGCCCGCGAGAGCACAGGCGACAAGCACAAAGAGGTGGATCATATCATTGATGCCCTAGGAGAGTGGCAGTCAACCGATCCCGTTACGGGCTTTCATTTGGTGAAATCGCCAGAGGGTCAGATCGTGAAGATCGCCGATTTGGTCGAGGATGACCCAGTGAAGCGCGACCGCGTGTCGGCGGCGTTGAAGGACCCTGCGAACAAAAACAACCGCGCTCATGTGGACATTATCATTGCCCTTGGCATGGCGAAGGAAGGCTTTGACTGGATTTGGTGTGAACATGCGCTGACAGTTGGATACCGTGCCAGTTTGACGGAAATCGTGCAGATCATTGGGCGGGCGACACGTGATGCCAAAGGCAAGACCCATTCCCGTTTCACTAACCTGATCGCAGAACCTGATGCTTCTGAGGGCGCAGTTACCGAGGCGATCAACGATACGTTGAAAGCTATCGCAGCCAGTCTATTGATGGAACAGGTGCTTGTCCCAAGATTTAATTTCGCACCGAAGGCAACATCTACCACCGCAATAGAGGGCTTTGACTACGGTGAAGGTGGGTACGACCCCACAAAGAGCAACGTCGGCTTCAATGAGGAAAGCGGCCAGTTCCAGATCGAGATCAAGGGTCTGGTTGCGCCTAAGTCCAAAGAAGCCGAAAGGATTTGTCAGGAAGACATCAACGAGGTGATCACCGCTTTCGTGCAAGATAAGCAAGTCAAAGAGCGGGGACTATTCGATGAAGAACTTGTACCCGAGGAGATCACTGTCGTACGTATGGGCAAGATCATCAAGGATAGGTATCCTGATTTAGAAGAGACTGATGTCGAGGCGATCAGGCAGCGCGCTGTTGCCGCGCTGAACATCACACAGGGGGCCAAGGCGGCAGCCCTCGGTGACCTTGGCGACGACAAGGAACCAAATGCTAATACTGCGCTGATAGACGGTGTGCGCAAGTTCGCCCTTAGTGTGCGTGATCTGGACATCGACCTGATTGATGCAATCAACCCGTTTGGTGAGGCGTATGCGATCCTTGCTAAATCCATGGATGAAGACAGCCTGAAGCAGGTGGCGTCTGTCATCGCGGCGAAGCGAAACCCGGTCACACCAGATGAAGCTGTGACATGGGCCAGACGCGCGGCCAAATTCAAGAAAGAAAGAGGGCGTTCACCATCGCTTGCCGCCAATGACCCCTACGAACGTTTGATGGCTGAAGGTGCTACCGCATTCATGCGTTTCCGTAAGGAGGGACGTTATGAATGATGACCTAGATGCGCTCGCTGACGATCTGGCGGAGTTCGACGTCGCACAAAAACCTGTCGCGCGATCCTCGATTGAGGAACGGATTATTTCGGGTTTTGAGGACATCCAGCGGTTTGTCGAGAAAGCGGGCCACCCGCCACGTCACGGTGCGGAAAACGACATATACGAACGCCTTTATGCGGTGCGGCTCGAACGCTTGGCTGCAATACCGGAATACTGCGCTTTGCTTGATGCCTTGGACCATCAGTGTCTTCTTGGCGGCGTCGCCACCGCCTCAGAGAACGATGAAAATGAGATTGATCTCGAAGCTTTGGCCTCTGATCTTGAAGACCTCGAAAGTGCGGCGTCGGACATCACCGAGCTTCGACATGTGCGCCCCATTGCTGAAAGGCGAGCTGCGGAAGAAATTGCCAACCGTGATCGATGTGAGGACTTCGACAAATTCGAATCCTTATTCAAGCAGGTGCAGTCAGAGTTGGATGCTGGCTTGCGCATGACACGGCCACCCGAAACCAGTGCAGAGATCGAGGCTGGCCGGTTCTACATTTTGTCAGGTCAGAAGGCCTATGTTGCCGAGGTCGGGGAGCCGTTCAAGCAGGATTACGGTGACTGGGATGCTCGGCTCCGTGTCGTGTTCGACAACGGCACGGAAAGCAACTTGTTGATGCGGTCGCTGCACCGAGCGATGCACAAGGATAAGAGTAGCCGTACAATCAGTGATCCTACGGCGGGACCACTCTTTACCGATGTAACCGTTGAAGGAGATGAGGCGAGCGGGATCATCTACGTCCTGCGGAGCAAGTCAAACCTACCGATCGTCGCCCAGAACCGCGATCTGCTGCACAAGATCGGAGTGACGGGAGGCAATGTTCAAAAGCGCGTCACGAACGCCAGGCTCGATCCTACGTTCTTGATGGCAGACGTCGAAGTCGTCGCAACATACGAACTTTATAACATCAACGGGGTGAAGCTGGAGAACCTCCTGCATCGGATCTTTGAGCCGGTGAGGTTGGATGTCGAAATCAAAGATCGCTTCGGTCAACCAATCAAACCTAGAGAGTGGTTCTTGGTGCCTCTGTTCGCGATCGAAGAAGCTGTTGAGTGTATTAGAGATGGCTCAATAATGGGGCGCAAGTACAACCCGAAAACTGCGTCGCTTGAGTAGGAGGTACAATGTACCAAACGCCTTAGGTTTGCGTTTGGGGGTATGATTGGGGGTATATGTGAGTCTGCGTAAAATTTAGTTTATATAGATCAGTCGTTTAGGCGCTTAATGTGGGTCCGTGTGGGGGCACCATTTAATCTGAAATATC
>Ga0209390_10000110_pt1 | contig 138208 bp, 124 predicted proteins | sample BON01_FD_187212 | JGI IMG/M metagenome (GOLD analysis project Ga0209390, IMG submission 187212) | Freshwater microbial communities from Lake Bonney liftoff mats and glacier meltwater in Antarctica - BON-01 (SPAdes) (version 2) | ecosystem: Environmental > Aquatic > Freshwater > Ice > Glacier...
AGTCGACGATCTGAACCTCGTCCCAGGAAGATCTCTACGAAAGGTTCGCGACGTTCGTCGTGCGGAACATGGACGACGAGTGGTTGAGCAATCGCAGGACTGTCTATGACTGCTGTGCCACTCCGACTAGTCCCCGGCTCTTGTCGTGGCTGTATCACATTCACGTCCGGTCCGATATAGCGTTCGCTGACTTCGGTCCAGGCTCGCCTGCCGATGGCAGCGAAGTACGGTTCGGGCAGTCCTGGCTGAAGCGCTTCGCGCAGATATGCTGCAAAGCTATCGTGAAAGTCGGGGAAAATTTCCGGATGTTCTAAGTAGGGATCCATACCGGGAAAAGGAGACGGCATGAGTTATTCTTTCGTGCAAAGATTCCTTGTACGTTTGCTCGATGCTTAAACGGGAAACGGTTTTTCGTTGAGGGCGCAGTCGATGAAACGGAGGATTTCGTCGGAGCCGCCTTCCCAGACCTGACCGGCGAGGGACTGGATCCTGGAGATGTTGTAGGCGGGGTGAACGGTACGAATCAGGTTTTCAAGATCCCCAGCGTCATACTTTCGCTTGCTTGGCTTTCTGGTCGGGGAAATCAAGGCTGCGTACTTTGCAACAATGGCGGCTTCGGCTGTTGGATATCTATTTCCTGTCAGACCATCTTCGATCACATGTTCTTTCAGGATGGTCTCCTGAAAACGACTCCACGGCAACATCAGATCGATCACCGGAACCTTGTTTCCTTCTCGATCCAGTTCGCCCGGATCATAAAAACGTACCACGGGTTCGAATTCTTCTTTCTCCAATTGCGGCCAGCGTTCGCTGATGGCTTTGACGGCTTTTTGTTTCTGATTGAGCGGCACCATGACGTCCACATCCTGAGTGGCTCGCGGCATTGGCAAATAGCCCACATAACCATGCAAACCCATCAGACACCAGTTCTGAACGCCCGCGTCACGAAGACAATCCATCACTTCGGAAGGCTTGATGTCCATGGACTGTTTCCTCCATGTGGCTCGAAAGTCGGACGTCAGACGTGTGCTGACTCGCAATCCGTAGTCCAGCCCACACGGCGTTGTTGGATCACCCGCATCAAGAACTCGCAAATCAACACCCGACAATGCCGCATTGCGAGCGGCAAGATATTCGGGGCTGGATGTGTCTGATGGAAGTGGCATGGGGATGCGAAGTGGGCAGTAGCAGTAGCAGTGGCAGTGAACGGAAGTTGCAAGATGAGCAGTGGGCGGAAGTTGCGGCTCGTTTCTGGCTACTTCCGCGCGGACTTCGTTCCTCTGGGTGGCGCGGTTTGCGTAGCGTCGGGCTGGTCTGTCGGTTATTTCGCCACGACACACGGCCATTGTCAACGATTTTTAAGTCCCGTCAAACACTGCGCGAGGCAGAAAGAGTCAACGGGTGTTCCGAAAGTTCACACAACGACACTCTAATCGGTAACAATGGATCTCGTGGGGGGAATATCTAACCTGCGGTTGTTGCGACGTTAAGAAATCCGCTGGTTGAAACAGGAGAACGCTCGTATCGCCCTCCATAAAATTGCAATCCACGGCCGTAAGATGACCGGCTAATTGAGCACCCTGCAATGTCGCTCGTGATCAATCAACCGGTTAAGCCCCATCCGGCCTGACGGCCACCTTTCGAAGTTGCGCGTTTCGAGACAGCGGTTGATCAAAGGTGTGAAAATACAGGGACATATCATAACCCGACGCGTCAGCGAGGGATCTTCGGAAACACTGGCGAAACGCTGAAACTCAATCCCTCACTCACGTCTCGGGTTGGGATAGTACAAAACGCGCAACTTCAAAAGGACGTGTTGCGGGCTTTGCAGTCTTGTGAGACCCGGGGGCAGGCTCAGTGATTGGACTTTTCCTGGAGGCTCCGCAGATCTGAATCAACCATCAGCTGAATCAACTTTTCGAACCCAACCGTCGGAGCCCACGAGAGTTCCTGCTTTGCCTTCGACGGATCCCCAAGCAATTCATGAGCATCGGCGGGGCGCTGGAAGCGTTTGTCGATTTTCACATGATCCTGCCACCTCAGACCCACATGGCTGAACGCGACCTGCAACAAATCACGGATCGTGTGCGATTCGCCGGTGGCGAGTACATAGTCATCCGCCCTGCTCTGCTGCAGCATCAGCCACATCGCATGAACGTAGTCCTTCGCATAGCCCCAGTCGCGAGCGGAATCCAGATCTCCGAGGCTGACGGATTTCTGAAGGCCGGCTTTAATTCTGGCGGCTGCGAGTGTGACTTTGCGAGTCACAAAGTTTTCGCCTCGCCGCGGGCTTTCGTGGTTGTAACAAATCGCGTTGCAGAAGAAGAGGCCGTGCGCTTCGCGGTAGATCTTTGTCATCTGAGTCGCGAAGGCTTTGGCACATCCGTAGGGCGAGTTCGGATTGATGGGCGTGGTTTCGTCCTGACGGCTGACTGTCGGCGTCCCAAAGATTTCCCGGCTGCTGGCATGCAGAAACTTCGGAGGAGTCGGAAGGTCGCGCAGGATTTCCATGATCCGCAGACTGCCCATCGCGGTCAGGTCACAGGTGCTTTCGGGGATCTCAAAGCTGAGTCCCACATGCGACTGGCCGGCCAGATGATAGAATTCGGTGGGCTGCACCTTGTTGATAATGCGGCGAATGGTGGTGATGTCGGACAGGTCGGCGTAGTGCAGGAACAGCTTCTTTTCGTAGACGCTGTCGTCACCGTAAAATTGGTTCAGACGCGAACGTTCGAGGGTACTGCTGCGGCGCACGATGCCGTGAACTTCGTAGCCCTTTTCGAGGAGCAGTTCGGTCAGATAGGAACCGTCCTGGCCGGTGATACCGGTGATGAGGGAGATCATAGGGTTGAGTTCTGATTTTGTGCGTTCTTATTTGTGGTCTGCCGCGTAAGCCCCCTCATCCGGCCTCCGGCTACCTTCTCCCCCGAGGGGGAAGCGTGGTGAGAGCAGTTTTCGGGGGCGGAGCCTATTAACTACTCGCGGGCTGTTGAATTCGTCGTTGTGAATCACAATTTTCGTGTAACGGCAAGCTGTAGGTGAAGACACCGACAATGTATCAAATCCTCTAACCGTCCGGGTCATTGATGAGCTGTTGAAGACGTTCCGCGTGCAGTGGGGGTAGCAAGGGGAGCCAGCTACTGTCGATCAGACCGACACTCAGCATATCTCGAACGTGTGTTCTGTCTTTGTCTCGAAATGAATTCAGCTTCATTTTCAACAAGGCTGGCAAACTGACGACGTCGTAGTCATCCGCCGTATCAATTTCCGTCACGTCGGCTGACGGAACAACATACTCCGGACGCACCTTCTCCGCGGCATACAGCAGATGAACAGCATCTCGAGGACTGCCTTCGGGGCCATCGATAAAGCAATCGACTTTCATCAATTCATGATGGACGAACCCCACAGATTCGAGTGCCACTTTGACGCGATCAAAATCAGCTCGCCGCACAAGGATGTCGACGTCAGGCGTATTCCGCACAGCAGCACGGTCCACTCGAGCTACCCAGGCGGCGACCGCATTTCCTCCTGCCACGGCGTAGGGAATCTGTGCGGCTCTTAGCGCGGCGGTAGCGCGCAAGGCTCGTTCGCGAACTGCTTCCACAGCGTCGATCATCCGTTGCCAGGAAAAGGGTTTGAGTTTAATAGACATAGCGGGGTCAGTCGTCAGTATTCAGTCGGCAGTCATCAGATGACTTGCGGGCCAAGCCCCCTCATCCGGCCTGTCGGCCACCTTCTCCCCCGAGGGGGAGAAGGGCGTGTCGCGAGATTGTCTCCTCGCCCCTGCGGGGGAGAGGGTTAGGGTGAGGGGGTTGTGTTTTTTGTTAGCAGTCGTCAGTTTTCAAAGGCGTTGCAGGCCAAGCCCCCTCATCCGGCCTGACGGCCACCTTCTCCCCCGAGGGGGAGAAGGGACGTGGTGGGGGAAAAGGACGTGTTGCTGCTGCCTTTTACAGCTTTGCCAAAATCGCTTCCTGGCGGGCCAAGTCCAGGTCATGATCGACCATGAGCTTTGCCAGTTGGGCAAGGCTTGTGGAGGCGGTCCAGCCCAGTTTTTCTGTCGCTTTGGTGCAGTCCCCGAGAAGCAGATCTACTTCGGCCGGTCGGAAGTAGCGAGGGTCGATTTCGATGTATTTCTTTGGGTCCAGTTCCAGCTGCGCAAACACCAGATCAGCGAACTCCTGAACGGTCTGAGTCTTGCCTGTGGCCAGTACAAAGTCGTCTGGTTCTGAATGCTGGAGCATCATCCACATGCCTTCGACGTAGTCTTTGGCATAGCCCCAGTCGCGCTTGGCTTCGAGGTTGCCCAGAAACAGCTTTTCCTGCAGTCCCAGCTTAATTCGAGTGGCCGCGCGAGTAATCTTGCGCGTCACGAAGGTTTCGCCGCGGCGGGGGCTTTCGTGATTGAACAAAATTCCGTTCACCGCAAACATGTCATACGACTTGCGATAATTGACCGTCTGATGGAAGGCAAAGACCTTGGCACATCCATAGGGACTTTGTGGCTGAAACGGCGTCGTCTCCGTCTGAGGTGTCTCCAGCACTTCGCCGTACATTTCGCTGGACGAGGCCTGATAAACTTTCACCAGCTTTTTCTTGTTCAGCTGACGAGCGGCTTCCAGCACATTCAACGCCCCGCCACCGGTGGCGTGAAACGTATACACAGGCTGGTCGAAGGAAACTCGCACATGGCTTTGAGCACCCAGGTTATAAATTTCATCCGGCTCAATATCCAGAATCAGATTGGTCAGACTCTGACCGTCCGTCAGGTCTCCATAATGCAACGACAATCGCAATCCCGACTGATGCGGATCTTGATAGATGTGATTAATGCGGCCGGTGGTGAAAGTGCTGGCTCGCCGAACGAGCCCATGCACATTGTATCCCTTTTCGAGCAACAGCTCTGCCAGATAAGAACCATCCTGACCGGTAATGCCTGTAATGAATGCAGTTTTTGACATGGTGGAGTGTATTGTTAAGAGTGAGAGGTTTTGGGAATAAAGATGCAGTTAAGGTGCTTGGTGAAATGCGTTGTCCCTTCGCCCCTTCGGGGGAGAGGGTTAGGGTGAGGGGGGGGCTGTGATTTTATTCGTTCTATTTTCGAGGTTGAAGGCTAGGCCCCCTCATCCGGCCTGCGGCCACCTTCTCCCCCGAGGGGGGAGAAGGGACGAATGGTGTCAGACAGATCTCAATTGGTGAGCGGCCGTTTCAGACAGAAAATCCTGATAGGCGGCGGCGAGGCCATCTTTCAGCGAAATCTTAGGCTCCCAGCCGGTCGCCTGAATCAGGCTGATGTCGCTGAGCTTGCGCGGGGTTCCATCCGGTTTGGTAGTGTCATTTTCAATTCGGCCACGAAATCCCACAACTTCCGCGACCAATTCGGCAACACCGCGAATACTGATTTCTTTACCACTGCCGATGTTCACAAGATCGGGCGGGTCAGGCAGTTGCAACAGATGAACAAGACCGGCGGCCAGATCGTCCACATGCAGAAACTCACGCAGCGGTTTTCCTGAGCCCCAGATGGTGACGACATCAGACGCGGCCACTTTCGCTTCGTGAAATCTTCGAATCAGGGCGGGCAGCACATGGCTATTATCGGGATGATAATTGTCGCCCGGGCCGTACAGATTGGTCGGCATGGCCGAGTGAAACAGCACGCCGTATTGCCTTCGATAAAACTGGCACAGCTTAAGGCCGGCTATTTTTGCGATTGCATAGGCTTCATTGGTTGGCTCGAGCTCAGACGTGAGCAGACTGGCCTCGGCGATCGGCTGAGGCGCCATGCGAGGATAGATGCAGGTACTGCCGAGAAACAAGAAGCGACTCGTGCCGTTCTGCCACGCGGCATGCACCGCGTTGGCCGCCATGATCATGTTTAAGTATAGGAATTCAGCGGGGAACGTGCTGTTGGCGTGGATTCCGCCCACTTTGGCAGCGGCAAACACGACCGCTTCGGGGCGATGTGTTTCGAAGAAGTGGTTGACAGCCGCCTGACTGGTGAGGTCCAGTTCTGAACGGCTGGCCAAAAGCAGATTGTCAAATCCCTGCTGCCTGAGACGGCGGACAACGGCTCCTCCTGCCATCCCACGGTGGCCAGCGACGTAGATCAACGATGATGGGTTTAAGGACATAAGTTCAGACAGTTTCAAATTTCGCGAAGGTCAGGCACATATTCTGAAAAAAGTCAGTAGTTGCCAAACCTGAATTCCACCGGCATGAAGCCGGCTGGGGATGTCGTGCGCATTTCTTTTATGTAACAAATCTCAACTCAATCGGTGACTGCAAAAACACGACTTTTGCGCAGCCCATTCACACCCTACGAATCCGTGCGCAATACAGGCTGGCGGCTTATGGAATTAACTTTTGCGAACATCACGGTGTCCAGCTAAGAATTGGTTGATCAATAAGTGTATCATCGTTGCCTTTCGCTCTGCGAAAGAACGCTACTTTCGCAGAGCGAAAGGCGACAATTATTGATCGAACGAGACTAAGTTCCGGCAATTGCGGCCTTTAGAACCTGTGTGAATTTTTCTACGGACTTCTGACGAGTGAACTGGTTGACTGCCAGTTCTCGAGCCTTCTGACCCATTCTCTGAAGTGTGGGGAAATCTGAAACGGCACCGCGAATGGCGGATGCAATTGCGGCCGGAGAACCGGGTTCCACAGTGATTCCCACCTGATGCTCCGTCGTCATCTGATGCAGTTCACTTTCGGGCACGGCGTTGGTCAGGTACGGCCGCCCGGCTGCCAGAATTCCATACAGCTTACTGGGCATCAGGCACTGACTCAGCTCCTTCGTCAGCGGGACGAGATGCAGATCTGCGGCGCTCAGACTATGCGCCAGTTCGGCTTTTGGCTGGTAGTCAAAGAATCGTACATTGGTGAGCCCCTGATCCTGCACCATTTTCTGCAACTGAGATCGCTGCGAGCCCTGACCTACGAAGGCAAACACAACCTGCGGCAAATCCGTCAGCAGCGACGCAGCTTCCACGAATTCTTCCAGCCGCTGAGTCAGTCCCAAATTGCCGGAGTACATCACCACGAAACGATTTTCGAGCCCATGTCGCTGCCGAAACAGATTGGTCTCGATGACCGGAAAGACAGCGTCCGGATCTGACCAGTTGGGGACCAGATCGATCCGTTCCGAAGCAACGCCGCCGGCAATCAGAAGTCTCCGCATGTCCTCACTCAGAACCACCATGCGGTCACAACTACGATAGACTGAAAACAAAGCGGCCCGCAGACGCCGGATCGCCCAGTGATTAGGTACCTTTCCGAGGGCCACTGCGACATCTGGATAAATGTCCTGCAGATAACCGACCATGCGACATCCGGTCCGACGCTGCAGACGAGCGGCTTCGAACGGAAGCAGGAACGGGTCCGTCTCGAAGACAACAACATCCGGCCGTTCGATGACCCGCAGAGCGCGGCGGGTGGCATGGATAAACGACAGATAATTCAGGCCTTTCAGCAACATGCGGTGTTTCGAAAGCTGCCAATGGTTTGCCCGGTGGATGCGAACTCCGTTATGGCTTGTCGCCGTCTGCCAGTGTTTTTCCTGATCCCCTTCAATGCCGCGAATCGCGTTGGGTTGCCCGGCCAGAACTCGAACATCGAAGGACGATGACAGTTCTTCGCAGAGTTCCGTGAGCAACTGACCAGTGGCCTCCACATCCGGCCAGTACGATCGATTGAGGAATAAGACAGAAGCTTTCGGATCGGGAATGACTGGCAACAGCGTCTGGTCTAGCGGTGACACTTTGCTTGTCATGGCTGCTTCGTCCAATCGGGATGCTTGCCTGTTAAATCTTTGGTGCTCACGAGTCTGGTTGAAGGCCTTTTCAGTGCTCTGGTTCCTGGAGGGCAGCCACTTCAAACTTCCAAGCGGTTGCCGTGCGCAAGGACTATTTATTACGACGGTTCAGCTCGAAGCGCGGACTTCGTCCCTCTGGGTGACACCAACCCGCTGGCAGTGGGCAGATCAGGAGGAGCCCCCTCATCCGACCTGACGGCCACCTTCTCCCCCGAGGGGGAGAAGGACATGATCTTTTTGTCCCCTCGCCCCTGCGGGGGAGAGGGTGAGGGGGTTTTGTTTTCAGTTGGCAGTTTTCAGTTGGCGTTGCAGGCCAAGCCCCCTCATCCGGCCTAACGGCCACCTTCTCCCCCGAGGGGGAGAAGGACATGATCTTTTTATCTCTTCTCCCCCGACGGGGAGAAGGACATGATTTTTTTCTCCTCTACCCTTGCGGGGGAGAGAGCAGAGATCGAACATCAGCCCGGATTCTCTAACGCTTTTTGAAAACTCAGAAGACAACCTGGACTCATTCAACAACTCTATGTTGAATCACGTGCCGGCATCGATCCAGCATGTGGCTCAAGGGTCGGCGTTGAATTTCGACTCAACGCCAGTTATAGCAACATCGACAACATGTTCATCTGCATAGTAGTCGCGCCCGTCCTTGTTAGAATACTCGCCGCGACCAAACTTGTAGTTGTTGTAGTAATATCTGTAATCAGAGTAGCGGTAGTTTCCGTACCCATAGGCATCACGTTCATCAACGCCATTGATCACAACGCCAGTAATTGTCGCCCCGACATCACGCAGTTGCTCGAAGGTTCGACGCCCCAGTTCTCGTGTGTGGCGACTAAGACGCATGCAAACCAAAACGCCATCCACACGGGCAGCGATTGCACAAGGATCAGTGACCGCAAGGACTGGCGGCGAGTCAATAATAACGTATTCGTAGCGGTCTCGCAGAACCTGGAGAACCTGCTCAAACTCAGGCTTGATCAACAGTTCAGCCGGATCCTTGGGTCTCTTACCACACGGCAGAACAAAAAAGTCCGCAATAGCCGTATCATAAATGGCATCATTCAGCTCAATGTCTCCTCGGAGCACATCCGCAAATCCTGAAGAATTATCCACACCGGTCAGCTTATGAACTCGTGGACGGCGGAAGTCGGCTTCCACCAGGATGGTCTTTTTGCCTGATTTTGCAAGCGATATGGCGAGATTCAGTGCCATCGTTGACTTACCATCACCCGCCGCAGGGCTTGTCACCTGAATCACTCGATGGGCTCCGCCAAAAGTATTGAAGCAGATCGCAGTACGCACAGCACGAAATGCTTCTGCTGTTCGGGATCGCGGCAAATGCATCGAAACGGCCGTCCTGTCAATCAGCGTATCTTTTGGCACTGCCTTCAGGCGAGCGTCCGTGATAAACGGAATGTGACCAACAATCGGGACACCAAACTCCCTGATAATATCCTCCGGCTTGCGAAAGCTGTGGTCCGCAACCTCGACAAGGTAGCCTAAAACGAGCCCCGCAAACGCTCCGAGAAAACCGCCCATCCCAAGAAATTTTGCCATTACAGGATACACAAGTGACCCATGGCGGGCTGGGGCCAATACATGTGCCGCCACTCCGCCCATCCCAGCGTTCACCTGAACTTCGCTGATCTGCATAGTCATTCCCTGGAACAAACTCGACAGCCGTTGCATCTCGTTCTTGCGATTGCTGTCTTCAATCTCTTCCTGCATGAGTTCACGAGCCTTGAGATCCTCCTGATCGGCCATCAACTGCAAATCCGTTTGCCTTCGCTCCAGCATTGATAGTTCTTCTCGCAGGGACTGAAGATACACCGACAAAAAATCGGGAGGAGCCAGCGCAGGATTCTCAGCAGACGGTTTAGCACCAGAATCCATACCTGCCATCTCCAGAATATGCGCACGCGTCATCTCTATCTGCAGCCGGATTGTTTTTAACTTCGGATGATCAGCCCCCAGCTGCTGCTCCAGCAATGCGGCTTGCTGCATCAGGGGAAACAGTGATTCTGCTATACGACGGGGGGAGGCTAAATCGAAAGCCTCCTGATTCTGACCTGATGCACCTCCAGCAGTAATATCCTTACCAACCAGCAGCATAATCGCCTCTCGCGAACCCCCTCGACTAATCGCCTCCTCAAGATGCCTGAGTTGAGAGTTCAGCTCCGTCTTCTCCAGTTCAATACCAGAAACCTTAGACTCGGCAGCTTTCGCTCGCGCTCGAAATGGATTGTCACCATCGGTGTTCAACCGCGAACCTTCGCGAAACTTGGCATAATCCTGCTCCGCAACCTTCAGTCTATCCAGAAACTCCTCACGCGCCTTGGTGAGTAACTCCTTCAACTCTTCAGACGCATCCCTGTAGTTGCCACGCTGTGCCAGAACGTATTCCTCAGACACAGCCTGCACAATCTGACGCAGGTCGCCCGGATCGACTCCAGTAGCGGAAACTTCAATCACATTGGCAGACAGGCTTCCTGTAGACATCATGCCGCTTAGAGCACCAACCGCCTGATCCTCGGGCATCCCCCGCAACATGCCGAGTTCCCCGAGTCGATGCTTCTGGTAGGCCACACTCAGCACCTTCGGACTTTTAATTACAAAGCCAGAGTCATTGAGATCTTTTTCTGCAAGCAACGATTTCACTCGCGGGTCAGAGTTTCTGTGAATCACCTGAACCCAGGAACTTGAGCGATACTGTGGCACCTGTCGCTGAAACAACATGTAGCCGACGCCCACCCCCAGAAGCCCAAGAACAATCACAAACGATTTTCGGCGTTTCAGAAAACCGACGATGTCCAGACCGTCAGCCTGATCATCATTGTTCTGGGACTGAACAAGCTGATTTTCGAAGGGCATACTTGGCACGAATAATCTCCTGAATTCAAGCCGTTTTCAAAACGGCGACTCCTCATTCAGCCGAAACTTGCATCAACATTCGCATTGTGAGACGGTTTAGTCCCTTTATCTACAACAGAACCCTTAATTCAGAAACTCTCAGCACATCCGCTGCCACTGGGAAAGCTTGGGAGATTTGGAGAATTCGGTTGCCGAAAATCAACATTCACGCAAGTTTAACGGAACAGCAAACTCCGGGCAAAATTCGGGGCAGACCCCCCCACCAAGGGTGCATTTTTATAAGTACCAATGCGTTGAATTTTTCGACCCCTGTGAGGCATACGGGCGTTGGTGTCTCACATTGATCCTTTTTAAGTCGTTGGAGGCAACTTAATCAGCCGATCCAGTGCACTTTGAATCTCTGGATCCAGAGATTCAAAACTCTGCACCCGCAACCACTCGTCGTAGGCTTCTCCATTGCGACCAGCCCGCTCCAGAACCTTCGCCCGGGATTTTCGAAGTGACACACTGCGAGGATGTTCTTCCAGGCACTGATCCAGATATTGAACCGCCTCATCCGCAGACTCTGTGGCTTCCAGATGCTGGACTCTGGCGAACACAATCTCATCCGTGGCCCGGGGAGAATCCGTGTCCCAGATTTGCGTTGCCCTTGAGAACAGAGATTGCTGAATCGCCGGCACAGATTTCAGCTCCACCGCGCATTTGACACAGGCCTCGTACGTTGAAGGCATAAACCAGTCGAGAGCCACATCCGCGCCCAACGAGTGCGTGGCATGTTTTATGATTTGAGGATAGAAAACATCTGAAGCGGCAATCGATTGAGCCCAGCAACTTCGGCAATCTTCCGTTCTTCCCGTCTGAAGCATAAAGTAACCCATCGCGAATAAGGCGGGCGATCCATGCGGTTCTGAGAACCTTGCATAGTTAACAGCGTCCAGAGCTTCCTTGTCTCGGCCCAGTAAAAGTTCACAGGCCACCAAAGGCAACGCGAGCGTCAAAACACAGGATGATTGCTCCATCAACCGCCTTGCTTCGATGTTCCAGGGATATTTCTGCAGCGCGGCCTGCACTTCGCTGCGAACCGCCACCTTAATTGGCAGCGAGGCTTTCTCATCCAGAATCCGATCGGCGAGCCGCACCGGTGTCAGGTCCCGAAATACATTCTCATACTGATCGGCCGTGAGTGTTTTTTCAGCCGCCAGACCGCTGGTCAGCTCTCGACGAAACAACAGCTCCAGAAACAAGATTCGCGCACGCTGCCCCTGCAGATCATCAGGGCGTTTCTCAAGTGCGCTGGTCAGTTTCGCCAACATGATGTCACCGGAAACCTGGAGCACATCCAGGTCCGGCCGATTCAGCATTCGCTCAACCGGTGCGACAGCCGAGTAAACACGGGCGGCTGCAAGAGTGTCGGGAATCAGAGCCGATGTAGAAATCATCAGCGAGATCCAGACAACGACGACAACCACCCCTGGCAGTTCAATTCGCAATCCTGCGAAAGAAGTGCGGGCGCCCCGGGGATCTTCTGGGTGAAGCGAATACCTCTCCAGCAGAGCCACCAGAACAACACCAACTCCTGCTACCGAGGGCAACGAGATTCCATAATCAAAAAAAGCGGCTCCGGCCAGCGCTGCGCCAAGAAATACAACCGCGCTGCCTAGCCAGTCTGCCACACGAGCCTGCCGGGGGGCTCGCAATGTTTTGAGGGCAGAGGCTCTTCGCACAAACACGAGGGTAAGAAAAGCAAATCCAACCAGACACAAAACACCGGCAGCTCCCGATTCCACAAACAGTTCCACATACTGATTGTCAGCCCGCTGAAACCATTTTCCTGTGTAACGCTGTTGGTACGGCAAGGTCGCAAAGCGGTAGGCTCCCAGCCCGGAACCGAGAAGGGGGAAATCGAGGCCCGATTTCAGAGAATCGGACCAGTGCAGCAATCGGCCAGTCGTGTCAGACACCGGATCCTTCAGTGTCCGCAATTCGGACAGGACGATGGTATCCAGATCCATCAGAACCAGCAGCGAACAGCTGACAAGAACGAGCCCCAGCAGACTGCAGGCGGCTGCCAGAAACCGGCCACTGAACGAGCGACTGATCAAAAAGGCGATCAGTCCGAGGGCCGCCGCAATGATTCCTGCGCGGGACAAGGTCGCTGCAATTGCAGCTATGAGCAGAATTACCGCACTTAAGGCCAGAATTTGCAACGGGGTCACGTCAGCAACGCGATTGACAAAGGTGATCCACGAACGTCGAAATCTGTCCGATCTTGAGGCCCGAAGGCCGGAGATCTGTTTTTCTGGCTGATGGCTTCTCTGAAAGAGCGCACCCGTCAGAAAAAGAGCGGCAGACAGACAGGCGATTAGCCATCCAGCCGCGTTGTTGGGATTCACAAAGCACCCGAACGGAGTAGTTTCACTGATCTTCCAGTCATTCCCAACCACAATAGGGGCACCACTCAGATGCTGCGGGATGGCCATCATCGACATCGCACAGCCACTGAGAGTGATACCAGCGGTAACAGCCAGCAGATGATTCCGGTTGCGTGCGGCCTGGAACACAACAAGCACGACCAGCACAAGTGACACAACGCGACTCACCCAGCGGCGAGTTTCTGCCGACATCACGCTGCGTGCAGAAGTCCTTAACGGGACCACCGCCCGCATGGTCGCCGGAAGCTCATCAACAAGCTCTGCCTGGACCGCATGCTCCATCTGAAGAACCGGTTGCGAGTAAATGGGCAGGAGTTGAATCAGTCCAATGAATGATATTCCCAGAAGCGGCAGACATGTCAAAGGAACCTGCCTTACAGCCCCCCCACACAGCAGCATACCAGTGAGTACGCATCCAGCGGCTGCGACAGCACCCGCCTGCAACAACAGGTCCGCCTGTGGAATTGCACCGCCAAGAAACCAGGGAATGGCGGCAATCGTGAGCGTTACGATGGACAGCCCCAGAAGACAAAGACCATCCCCAAATGGCTTCAAAGGACCTGATGTCGTTAACCGTGCGTCCGCCGGGATTTGCATTTCACTCACACTGTTTTCGTCGACCAATAATAAACAACAACTTCGCACTGGCAGACATTCGGTGAAGCGATCAACCCGGACGGAGCTGAATGCGGAAGCCACTTAAAGCCTGTTATCAGAACTATCAGCTGAACACTTCTCTCGGCGTCGCAGGACGACTGGATAAAACAGTGGCCTCATGCGATGGAACCGCAGGAGACAATCGACGGCTGCCAAGATGAATAATAATTTCTCGCAACTGTGACTCGAACGGACGCAACCCGCTCATAACGCCATTCACCCATTCAAAAACAGACCCTTCAGGCGCAACGCCGACCAGTCGGACATGTCCTGCCCGAATCCCGTCAACAATCAACGGGACATCGGAACGCCATATTTCGTGAGGCTCAAGTTTCGAACGGGACCTCCAGGTGCCATGGTACTCTTCCCCAAGGCTTGGCATGTTAACCATCAGATCAACTCCATCCAGAGAATGCGTTTCTGCGAATTCAGTGAGTGTCTGCCAGAGTTGCTCCCAGGTATGCTGGCCGTGCAGACGAACCTGTTCATCGTGCAGAACAGGGTCGGGATCCGAAGTCTTTCGAACCAGAGAACTGGCAAAACGACGCAAGCGATTCGTTAAAAGATTCAGTTCCGCATGCCCAAACGATCGCGTCACAACCAGCAGCGACAGAGCCGTGATAACACCGACAATTGCAATTAAGTCACTGCCAAACGCTGCGCCGGCAATCGCTCCTATCCCGGTCAGGCTGCATAGCGAGCCAACGACCAGCAGAAGCCGAATTCCTGTGTGGCCGCGCCGAACCAGGCAATGATGAAGGTGACCACGATCAGTCGTATAAATGCTGCGACCTGTCAGACGACGTCGAACAATGGCCATCGCCACATCAAAAATCGGGATGGCCCAAATGGCCGTCGGCATGATCAATGCGACAGCCGCATATTGTTTCAACGAGCACTTCAGCGCCACGCATCCCAAAATCAGGCCGATCAGCATGCTTCCGGAATCACCCAGAAACATACGAGCCGGCGGAAGATTGTAAACGAGGAAACCGCTGAGAGCCCCCGCCAGAGCCAGCGAAATCAAAAGCCCATCGGGACGGCCTCCAAGAATAAACGTCACAGCAGCAATTGAGAGACTCAAAATAATCCCGGTGGTACTGGCCAGCCCGTCCACTCCATCAATCAGGTTCAGCGCATTAATCGCACCGAGGATCCAGAAGACTGTGATGAAAGGGGCCACATCGCCGAATTCCAACGGGTAACCCAGAATCTGAACTCGCTCGATCATAATCCCCGAAGGAACCATCACCACGGCGGCCAAAAACTGCCCAGCCAACTTTTGCCGCCCGCGTAATCCGAAGCGATCGTCGATCAGGCCGACAACCACGATCAGCAAAGAGGCGACGGCGAGGGATAATAAAAACTGAAGGTCGCCTTCAGTCGATTTCAGCAAATTGGGATACGCAAAGTTCGTTGCCATCACCGCAATAATGATCGACAGAAATACGGTCGGACCACCTGTCAGCGGCACTACGTTCGCGTGCAGTTTTCGATGCCCGTCAGGCCGGTCAACTATACCCAGGTATCGGGCGACGACAGCCGTAAGCGGCGAAATCAGCAGCGATGCAAGGACAGAAGTAACGATTGTCAGTAAAGAAAAATTCATTGAGGTCGCGTTAATCGTTGAGTAGACATTCAGAACTCACTTCATCCGCAGAAATCCTGTTCGGATGTTTGCAGCCAGTCCGCCTTCATTAGAACTAACGTCCGCAGAGTGCCCGCAAAGCAGATGCCCAATGGCACTCAATTTGACAAAGTAGGCGTCACTCTCCGAGTGACGAAGGCCACAAAACGCGGCCCACGGCAATCATCACTCAGAGAGTGATGGCTACTTTAATCGCAAATCGACTGCCATTGAGCAGACGCCCGCCATCCAAACCAAAGAGAAATCAAACCTGAGCTTCTCCTTAGACCGACAGCACGTGCCAAGATCTTGGTGAGGCAGTGCAACCTGATGCAAGCATGCAATCATTGAATCACAGAAAACTCATTCAATGTTCACAAACGCGATCACCATGCCGAACTGCCGCGTTGGCGCAAATCACCCAACCGCTATCGAATTGCCTCAAACCGTCAGAATCTGCATAAAAAACAGCAGACCAGAGGGCATGTCTGCCCACACCAATACGCATAATTCCTCCAGCCCGCCCCGGGACCGCAAGATCGGTTCTGTCTGAACGGGCAACACCGGCGGCAAGCGTGGCGTTGACTTAGCCGTGTTTTGCAGCGAAAGGCATACTAACCCGAAGCGCCAGCGAGGTTTTTTGGGCACACCTCCGTAACGCCACAAGTCAATCCCTCACTTACGTTTCGGGTTGTGATGGCGGGAAACGCGCAACTTCAAAACTGACGCGTCAGGTTATGAAAATTCCCATTCTCCTCGACCAATTCATCGCTCTGGATTTCGAACGACTGGTCGTCCCTCTCAAATCATGAAGTCTGTCTGGCGGCCCAGAATTCTGTCGACCAGGTCCTGAGGAAGCTCAACGGCTGGCGAGCGTTCGGGATCGAGGTCCGTTGGATTAATCCCGCAGTAAACGCTCCAGGGGCCGAGATGACGCCACCGCCCTGCTCTTTTCGGCTCACCCGGCAATACCGGTGTTGTGCAGCGATTGCAGCCGATCGTGGAATACCCCTGCTTGTGAAGTGGATTGAGAATCACTTCGTTGTCACGGATGTAAGCTTCCAGCTGTTCGTCCGTAAAATTCGCCAGAGGATTTACGCGGACACAGTTCAGCCTTGTATCAATGGCTAAAATGGGACAAATCCCACGTCGGCCGCCATCGGCACGTCTCAGGCTGCCAATGAGAGCATCGTACTGCCCACGGACCGCGTCCAGCGGCTCCGACTTTCTCATTTCGCAGCACTGCTTCTGGCCGTCCGGGGTCAGATAAAGAATCCCGTACTTTTCCGTTTGCTCTTCCATCGTCAAGGCCGGGGTGAACGTGTGGATGGCCAGCCCATAATGTTTCATCAGGCGATCTCGGGTATCAAGAGTCTCCTGGAACAGCACTCCGGTATCCACAAAGACCACCGGCAGCTTGACCGGGATCGAATACAGCATGTGGCAAATGACGTTGCCGGACTCCTGCATGGACGACATCGCCGCCACGCGATCTCCGAAGGTTTCCTGAGCCCAGAGAAGCAATTCCTGGGGAGTGCGGTCGTCAAAAGTGCGATTTAATGCAACAAGATCGGCCTGAGTGAGGCGGGCCATATTTCTTTTCCGAAGTTCACCCGGCTGCCCGGGCGTGTCGATCCTGTGAGTCCGCTGCTTCCCAGCCAATGCTGGTTTCAAGGAGCACCGGGCACAAACCGGCGGAATAATAGCGGCTTTCGAAACCTGGAAAAGACCGAGAGCCGCGAACGGGCAGCTGCGGGTGCAGTCTCGGATTTCGGTGGGAGCGAATTGAAAGTTGATTCTCGGGAGGGCGAGGCTCCTGCCGAGCCGATGAAACACAAGGCTCGGCAGGAGCCTCGCCCTCCCATTTTCATAATTCAATGCGACTGCATCCGGCAGCTGCCGTTGTTTCTGGTCTCCCCCGGCTCAATAGGCCGGTTTAATACCGAGGCCCGTGAACGAAAAAAGCGAAGGTCGTTGAAACCTTCGCTCTTCACTGTTCACATTCAGGAAAGTCGGGAGAAATGCGAGCCTCCGGACTTTGGTCCGCCTAACGAGCGGCTGCGTCCCACCACCAGCGGCCTGTCTGCCCAACCGGGCTGGCGTTGACGGCAGTGCTCAGAACTACGGTTGAGACCTGAAAGTTCTCGGGATTTCGGACGACACTTCGCAGGTCACCGCGAATACCCCCAGCCACCTGGATCACAATTTCCCCGCCGCGATACGTCCGACTGCTGGCAGCCGTCATCAGCTCCGCAGGAACTTCCACTGCAGCTGGTGAGTAGGCTCCGTCCGTTGTGAAAACTTCCGGATGCCAGCCCGCCTGGCGATTTAAACCCATAGTATTGACGAGAGCCGTTGCCAGTCCCAGATCAAAGATGTTCTGGAGGTCTGCGAAAACGATGTCCTGACTGGCCAGTTCTGGCAAATGTTCTGTGAACAGCTTCGCAAACTCCGCATTGGCCCCGTCAGCTTTTCCTGTGGACTGACGCGAGCCATCCGCAGCGACCAGCTGGTTTTCGGACTGACACTGAACCGCACGTCCGGAGAATTCGAAAGCCTGTCGATCGGGCGACACCTGAATGGCGTCATATCCAACGGTCATCCACCATCGCAAAGCATCCATCGCTGCTCCGCGACGTTCGGCGCGGCTGAGCAGATCGAAGTAGCTTTTCATGCCTTTCGCGCCTTCGCGTTCTCCGATACCGATCAATTTCATCTGGTAGTCGGCATCCACGATCACGCTGGCAACGCGTGAATCTGCAGGGATTCCCTGCACGATCACGTTTTGCAGACCCAGCATGTCTTCCAGTGTTTGCGTGACCTTGCCAACATTCTGCGGAGAAAGCTTTGTCTTCGCCGCATAGTCACGAACGGCTTTCACCTGTTCGGGCTTTGGATCAATCGAACATAAAAAGAAGCCCGAACCGCCGGAAGAAAACGTGCGGCTCAGAGTGACAAGGTCGTCCAGTTTTAAAGTCGGGCGACCACTGACGACGCCAACCGTTCGGCCAGTTTCGTCCTGCTTCCAGTCGCCGGCCGGACCACCAATGACAATGTCACTTGTTTCCGGGAACACGAACAGGAACTGCACTTCGGTGAGCCCTGCCAGACAGGCAACGTCATCGGGAACGGGCTGACCAGCTTCGATAAGGCTCTTCAGGTGTTGCTCCAGACGAGGCAGCGAAACCAGACGCAGGTCCGACGCTTCGCGAACATCCTGATTTTGGTTGGCGGTCTTCGCAAGGTCAAAGGCTGTGACCAGGCGAGCATCATTGAGACCGCTGGCAATCGCCCCGGCCATGGCTGGAAGGCCAAAGAAGACGCCCTGTTGAAATTCGGTCATGCTCCCAATTTCGTCACCGTTGTCGATCCACAGCGCGGGAGGACTGGTTTGTTCCATGATCAATGTCATGAGCGACTGAAAGTCTGTCTGAGCACCACCGCCAGCTTCCAGCTTCGCACGAGCCTCTCCGGCTCGCGTTGCTGTGACGCGGTCTCCGACCTGCAAGGCTGCGGTTTGCAGAGCACTGGCCGCTTTCACTAGATCGCCCTGTTCGGCTGCCAGGCGAGCGTCGATTCGCAGCCGGGAGGATTCCATGATAGAAGACAGCTGATCCTTTTCACCGGCACGCGCCATGCCTCCGGACGAAACGACCACGAGGCCGCAGGCAACAGTCAGGCCCTTTTTAAGAAATCGGCGAAGCCGAGGGCTTGAACCGGAGACAACAGAATCAAACAGTGCCATCTGCATGACCTCAAAAGGAACCAAAGAAACTCGGCAAGGAATCTCAGGAGAAAGTCCGCGGAGGACTCAATTCGCGCAAGACACCGCCTACGGCCGAGAAAACCTATGTCTAGGATCGTCGCGTCAACAGCCAGCGTCAAGAAGATTCCTCTATTTCCAGGACACACATGTTCTCCTGATTAAGCACGCCGTCCCAAAAGGAACGACTGCCCCTTCTTCACCGCTCGCAGGAACCCAAAAATACCGTTTTTTAGGGTCATAACACCGCCAGACTGCAAAACAAATCTGACGCCACGAGGTGGTCTGCCGTGAATGGCGTGATGGAGCGCATGCGTCTGCAGTGGTCGCCTTCTCGCGCGATGGCTACAACTGCGGTCTGCTGACGAGAGCTGCCTGCAGCCAAATCGCCTCGAATGCCTGCCTGAAACCTGTCGCTCAATGCCGGATCTGCCCATGCCTGAATTGCCCGAAGTCGAAACCATGGTTCGCGGAATCCGACATCACTGCACCGGTCGCACCATTAAGGTGGTGGAATTCGTTGCGATCGAGCGACGTCCCATCTTTGTTTTCCCATCCCGAGAAGAAATTCTGGATCGAGTTCAGGGCCTGCGGATCCGTGCTGTTTTACGGCTTGCCAAACGAGTTGTCCTTGAAATCGACTCCGACGAGTTCTTCGTGATTGAGCCTCGCATGACGGGGCTGATGGTAATTTCAGATCCGCCCACTCGAGAGCACCGGCGAGTTGTCTGGCATTTTCGAGATGAACCCGGGCTGACCGATCGCCTGGAATTCTGGGACCGGCGCGGCCTGGGCACAGTGTCGTTCCTGAATCTCGACCAAATGGCGGCATTAAGGACCAGGGTTGGCCCGGATGCTCTATCTTGTTTATCAGCGGGCGGATGAAGAATGCCGGTCGTGCATGACGGCTCAGATTGAAAAAACCGTCCAGGCACAACGAGTGACATTTTTTTGTCCGAAGTGCCAGAAGTTTCGGAAATAAACTACTTCCGATACGTAGCGTTCTGCACTAAACCCGTCTCTAAATAAATGTCACCAGACGTCTTCGACATTACCCGTCGCCGCATGAACAACTCGTCCCGGGCCAGTCCATTCAGGCGGGTTTTGCAGAATTCTCAGCCAGACGCCAAAGCCTCGAGCGATTCCTTCCAGCGAAAGGTGGTTTCCCAGTTCATCGTCATGCGAAATTTTTTCCGCCTGCCAATACACGGCTGGCGGCGAATCGAAGGCCGAACAGACAGCCATGATGTCGATCTGCAGGCCCGACGGCACCAGTTTGCCATCGGCGGGTCCTCCGCAGACCTCTGTCCGTGAGATAAACAGAGAGACTTCCCAGACATTCGTGTCGGCATCATGATAAAAGTGACAACCAATCGGCGCAGTCACTTGTCGGTCAACAATGCCGCGAACGGCATCATTGACAAACCAACGTAACCAGGCGGGTGGACTCGTATTTGACTCAGAAGGCATTGAGAGCGAATTTCAATCGGATAAAATATCAGGCGAGCGGCAGAAAAAAATTCACCTGCTGTAAGACGGACATTTTTGTCTGTCGTGCGTTTCGACGGACTTGGAAGACCGTCGTACGGTAAAGTCTTATTTGCCGCTCGCCTTAGAGGCCGAAGTACAAATTTTGGCCACTGACGTGGATCATCCATAGTTGAGGGGAAGTGGGTTTGGGCAAATGGTGCGCCACGATATTGGCATGTCGAAAGAGATATGAGGATTCCACAACCTGAGATCCCGAAAGAACCGTAGCAGGGGGGAAACTCGACGAGACGGGAACATCCTCTACCTAAGGGTGCATACATTTCCATAAGAGCATAAGCAATTGACACGTATAATCCACGCTTTTTTGATTAGTGCTGCCGTCTTGCGGTGTTGAAAACTTTAAAAATTTTTTGCCGCCTGGTGCTTCGGCTTCAGGCTTGAACAAAGTCAGTTGACGCCTTTTGGAACCGTGTGTTCAAAAAAACAGTCGACCTTTTGCCATTGCAGTTGATCCTCTTTACAACCTGCTAATTCGATTCGATAAGCTGGCTTATCAGTTGTTTTCTTAAGTGGCTTCCCAGAATGAATCACAAACTGCAAACGCCTGCCACTCATTGGGTCGGCCGGTCGCTCGAATTTCGAATTCTGTTTTTTTGTGGCGTGCTGCCTGCGTTGCTGGTTTCGACCTGCTGCTTCGGACAGGCCCCACCGACGCCAGCCAAATCGTTTCGTGATCGGGTCGTCGATCGAGTGACGCTAAGCGACGGAACGCATCTTTGGGGCATGGCGCTTAGTACAAGGCCGATGCGATTGTTTATCAGGACGTCCTGGGTGCAAAATGCCGCGCCTGAATTCTGGACGAACAGCGTCCTGCCCGAACTGAAGCTCAGCAAGGATTCCACTTTGGACGCCCTTGCGAAAGCACTGCAGACAGAGATTGATCAAATTCAGGCCACAACGCCAGACCGTCAGCAGCGAGCCGGTCTGCTGAAGGAAATTCATGAGCGGCTGACTCAGCGGAATGAAGATCCGCCGGAATTTATCGTGCTTGAACTGCCCAAAACCCGAACGCGGGGAATGGAATCGCAGCCGCACGATCGACGAGAACTTTGCCGCCTGGCGATTCTGAACAATATCCCGGACTTTGAGTCTACGCACTGGAAATCAGTGACCGAACAGCTGCAACGAATTCCCGTGGCCGCACGTAAAACTGCTGCGCCCAATCCGCAACAGGACGAAAAAGAAAGCATCCAGCGGATTCTGGCGGCCGTTGATATCCGTCTGAATACGGCAACACGGCTTGTGCAGCAGGGAGAGAATGTGTTCGACGAGTCGGCTCAGCCCGATCTGGCCACGCTGATGACTTCTATGCTGGGCGGAAACGTGGAAAGTTTGCTGGGCGGGCTTCTGGGGGAAAGCCCCGGTCCGGTGCCTGCCGCAAAGAATGATTCCCTTTCAGACGCGGCGCGCGCTGTGGCGGACTCAAAGGATCACTCGACGACCGTTTTGACCGCGTTCGATTTTCAGCCGGAAGCGGGCTCCGCGACGGTGACACGTCGCATGTTTCGAAAGAGGCCGGACGGCCAGTGGAGCCTTCTGGTCACTGCAACAGGAGCGTCAACGATCGCCGACCTAAAGCCCGGACAGGTGGACTCAATTTCAAACGATCCACAGATCAAGGAGATTGCTGCGATGGTTGAAGGCCTGGGACTGGGCGGAGTTCAGTTTTCCAATGCCCTTCAACTCGGGGCCGTCGTGCGAAATGCGATGCAGAATGCTGAGCAGGCTTTCGAACAGGAAATTCAGGGCACGATCACCACACGCGCTCTCACCTCGGCGAGAAATGCGCCGGTGATTAAGTTGGCAGAAACAGCACCGCCGAAAGCTGCTCCCTGATCTTTGAGACCTCGCTGGCGGGTTGTTGATTTAACGTCAGCTACCCATCACAACCCGAAGCGTCAGCGAGGGATATGTTGGCAAGCACCCGAAACGCCACAAGGCAATCCCTCACTGACGTTTCGGGTTGTGATAACGAATAAATCCGCCAACATCTGTTCCGCAATTCAGCCCAGAACAGCCGACCGCAATGCACGCAGTTGCTCAACAGCGTCCTGTTGTGAAGCGGTGAAAATGGGAATTGTTCGCGTCAAAAAATTGGGCGGCTGAGTCCGCGACGAAACGCCAGAGAACACGTCGTGAAAAATGACTTCTGCGAATAATTTTGAGGTCGATGCCGTCTGCTGCACGTCGCATTCACCGTGTACACTTCTGGCGGAGCCTGCTTCCACAGAAGGCACGGACCGGTCGACGGGGGATTCGCCAGGAATCATCCATTCCACGGCGTCTTCAGGCAGGTCCTGGGCGATGGCAGCAAGATTCAGGGGCACCGACAAAGTCTCAGAACAACGCAAAGCCATCCGCAAGGGCCGTTTCTGAAGGTCTGTGTGAAGCTCCGTGATGGACTGCTGCAGCAGAGGATGAACCATGTCTGCGGCGATATCCAGCGCCGGATCCAGCACAAACTTTCGATACCACATGGCAGGATGCGGAAGAACAAGTCTGGAGTCGTCGATGGCCTCGTTACCGTACAGGCACAAATCAAGATCGAGCGTTCGTGGGCCCCAGTGGGTAGTGCGTCTTCGCCCGAAGGCTTGTTCGATCTCATGCAGTGTATTCAGAAGATCGTAAGGACTGAGCTCGCATTCCAGCTTTGCTGCGGCATTCAAAAATTCCTCACCGGCAGACTGGCCGACGGGTTTCGTTTTCTTTATTCCACTGACAGCGATGGAATGAATTCCAGGCCGGGACAGCTGCTTCATCGCCGCTTTGAAGACCGATTCGGAAACGCCGATGTTTCCTCCCAACGCAATCAGACACCGTACCATTCTATCCCGCTTATCAGGAAGAATCTCTTCCCGTCAATAGGCTTCTACTTGCGTCCTGATATTGCCCCACCAGGCACTTACGCCGCCGCCGGCCGAGGTGACGCCTGCGACGACGGCTACAAGAATCATTGCCAGCAGCACAGCGTACTCTACGGCTGTGGTACCATCTTCGGCATCAAGGAAACGTCGCACTTTTTTCAGGTTATTCATCCCGAACTTCCGCGCAGAGACAAAAAAGAACCAACCAATTCAGCCTAGGCCACAAAACCTGTGTGCCGTCTGCATCGCCGCAATTCGAGGGTGGTCTTCTGGAAACTGGGTTTCCGCCATCGACATCATCGACAAAAACAAACAAATCATCACCATTCGAAAAAACTGACGAGTTCTTGCCCTCGAACGCATGTTTGTTCCTGATGCTTCAGAGCGAAACTCTGTTTTTCACCAACGAACGCATTTCTTGTGGCCCTGTTGTTACTCCCTGGTTTGCCAGGCCAGATCAAACTGAGACCTTTATGCCCGGTTTTACACAACGCCTGCACCAACGCATTCTGGACTGTCACACTCCGGCTTTGGTGGGGATTGATCCTCGCTGGGAATGGCTGCCCGCGTCTCTTCGTCGTGAGGCTGAAGCTCGGTGCTCGAACAGACTGGAATGCATCGCGTTTGCATTCGAGTCGTTTTCCCAACAGCTGATCGACATCGTGGCTCCCCTGGTGCCGGCAGTCAAACCGCAGATTGCCTTCTTCGAACAGCTGGGCATTCCCGGTTTTCAGGCGCTCTATTCCGTCATGCAGTATGCTCGAAAGGCCGGATTAATCGTTATTGCTGATGCAAAGCGCGGTGACATTGGAACGACCGCCGAAGCTTACGCAGACGCGTGGCTGGCGGGCGAAGATCCAACAGCCGCTGCCTGGCCGGCCGATGCGCTGACCATCAATCCTTATCTCGGAACCGATTCGCTGGAACCGTTTGTCAAACTGGCGGCAAAACGCAACGCAGGCCTGTATGTGCTGGTGCGCACAAGTAATCCGGGCGCAGCGGAATTCCAGGATCGTATCGCGGATGGCCAGCCGCTGTACAACACCGTCGCCGCAACCGTTCAGAAGCTAAGTGAGTCCACTCGCACCGCGAACGAAACCTTTGGCTGCGTCGGGGCCGTTGTGGGAGCCACCTGGCCGACTCAACTGCAGCAACTTCGCCAGCAGATGCCGGCTGTTCCATTGCTGATCCCCGGTTATGGGGCTCAGGGAGGAACATCAGCCGACACTGCCGGCGCATTCAATCAGGACGGGCTGGGTGCGGTTGTGAACAGTTCTCGCGGGATTAACTTCGCCTGGCAGCGAAAACCTTATGCCGAACAGTTTGGGGAAGCTCGCTGGCAGGAAGCTGTTGAAGCAGCCACGCGCGACATGATCGCCGATCTGCAACAAAACACACCGGCGGGAAACTTGTAATCGACGGCCTCAGATAATCGTTGGCCTCATGAAGTCTGGCGGCTACCCGCGTGTCGAATCCATTTCCCCCGAAAAGACGGGCTTGAGCGCTCGGATTTCGTCGGTCGAATCACGCGCTGGTCGCAGCGAAAGTCGCAGACCGTCCACTTCAATCTCCTGAATCCGATACAGCCGCGGACTCTGACGCGACCGTCCTGTCAGGCTGCCGCTGAACAGAGGCAGACGACCGGAGCCTCTTTGATCATTCACCGCGACTTCATCCCGATCGTCCAGAGCCATCACAACACGAATCGCCGGAGTCGACGGATATTTCAATGTCATCCGGAATGTTGTCCCGACCTCTCCGTCACTTCTGGACTCAAGAGTCGGCGTAAAACTGACCTCAAGGCCTTCTTCAATCGCCCGATGACCGGCGTACTGAAACGTATGAGACCCATCAGAAATGGACGCTTCGGCATCATTCAGTTTCCAGCCATGGGCGGCAGCAACAGAAATGGCATTCATCTTGCCTGATGTACGCGGAACGGCCGTCAGCGTGGAAGCCAGATAAGTTTCCGCACCACGCGGCAAATCATTCGGCCCCAGCAGACGAGCACACAACAACAGACCGGGAATCGGGATTCGCTGCACAATGGCGCCGTCTTCCAGCAATCGCTTCAGGCGCGGCTTGTCGGCCGAATGAAAATACAGCGACACCAGCGCAACGGAACTCTGATCCGTTTCCAGACCATCATCCATGTTGCAAAGCAGCAGATCTTCCGCATCGCGATATTCCGAATGACGCCCCAGCACCCAGGCGCAAACAAGATTGGCTTCCCAGTTCCGAGTGGAATAATCAAACGCGCGAGCCGCTGTGCGAGGTGCCTCCGGGTCTTTCAGACTTTCCTGAATCAACGCCATGTTGGCCATGCTGCTCGCCAACATATCGTCCTGACGAAAATGGCCCTGCCCGATTTCTGAAAGGCGGTGAAACGTTTTCACCGCTTCGTCCGTGTTGCCCAGCTGCTGCTGAGTTCTCGCCACGTAATACCAATACGGCGGATAGCATTCCATAAAACGCTCCAGACGCGCCAGCATCCGCAGGCGACGCTCCGGATCCTGCTCTTCAAGTGTCTGCGTCAGCTGATCCAGATCCTGATCGCGCAACAGCCAGCGGTCCGGAATCTCGTTCTTGCGACTGAGCTTCCAGAAGCTGTCGAGAAAAGTCGAAGAGCGTGTCATCAAAGTTGTGAACTGCGTCTTCTCCACCTGCCAAAGATCAGAGTCACGTTTGATTTGTGTCGAACGATAATCCCACCAGCTGTTGGCTCCCGACTGAATCACGGATCCGACCTGCCCGGTCGCCGCCTGAGCTCCGATGACAAAAAAGTCGGTTCCGATTTTACGCTGAACGCCGCGTGTGTACTGTTCTCCAATCACGACGCGTTCACGATCACTGATCTCTACCTGACCGATCTCGTCCAGGATAGACCGATAGAGCGTGATCACTTCCGGATCATCAATCTGGTTGAGGTCCAGGTTGTTCAAAATCCGCTGCTGTTCTTCCAGCAGAACCTTCTTTGACGGAGCACGGCGAATTCGATGCAGAGCTGCCCGGCAATAGTTCAACGTCACAGCGGTGTTACGCCGACTGACTTCTGTCGGGGCAGCCGCCGACTCATCACTGCTCTGCCCGACTGCGATTGAACCGGGCACGAAAAATATCGCCACCAGAATCCAACGCCCGGAGCTCCGCAGCATGTCGAGCATGCGCGACTTTGAAACAGTCACAAGTCGACTGGAATTGTGTCTCATGGTTATCAGTCACTGATCAGGAGACATTTTTTCTGAACGAGCTTACGACGGTCTTCGCCGATTGGTCAAAACATCTGACCAGAACCATGCTCGATCTCAAAACGAAACGTCCCAAACCAACTGACGTCAGCTCTTCCATGAACCGCGCAGCAGAACTGCTTCTATGATTTCAGGAACGAGCGCCGAGACAACTGCCAAAACGATTCGTCCTCAACTTCATTCAACGAAAGCAACGTTTGTGCACTGCAGGTAAACACGGCAACCTGCAGGGCCCACCGAAACTCTTCCTGACCGGCAAATTTTGCCGATCACGCACATACACTCAGGCAACCGCTGAGGCACCTGAGACTTTCCTCTGGCAACGATCGCCAAAAAACCTTAAAGGCTTTCTGCTGAAACGGCGGTGCAGCGACTCACTTTCAATCACTGCATTCTGACACGGAGGTCTTCGATGCGCGACAACTTTCTTTCCTTCTCGCTTCCACTTATTGGCCCAGAAGAAATCGATGAGGTCGTGGAAGCTCTGAAGTCCGGCTGGCTCACCTCCGGCCCTCGCACAAAGCAGTTTGAGCATGATTTTCGGTCGACGGTCGGAGCGCCTGCCGCGCTGGCTCTGAATTCATGCACCGCCGGCCTGCACGTGGCTCTGAAAGTTTTGAACATCGGGCCCGGTGACGAGGTCATCACCACTCCGATGACGTTTGCCGCATCCGTGAATGTGATTGAACATGTCGGGGCGACGCCTGTGCTGGTGGATGTCGAACCCGATACGCTCAACTTGCAGCCCGATGCCGTCGAACAGGCAATTACGCCGCACACAAAGGCAATCATCGCGGTTCACTATGCCGGACATCCGGCCGAGCTCAACGCGCTGCGTTCGATTGCTGAGCAGTACAATCTGCATCTGATCGAAGACGCGGCGCATGCGGTCGGGGCAAGCTTTGATGGCCAGCCCATCGGGTCCGGAAACAACCTGACGGCCTTCAGCTTTTATGCGACAAAGAACCTGACAACTGGCGAAGGCGGCATGCTGACTGGTCCACCTGAACTGCTCGATCAGGCCCGAGTCATCAGTCTTCACGGAATGAATCGTGAGGCCTGGAGCCGTTACTCGGCGGGCGGCAAATGGGCGTATGACATTGTTGAACCTGGTTTCAAATACAACATGACCGATCTGCAGGCGGCTCTGGGGCTGGCGCAACTGCGTCGCTTTGACCGAATGCAGGCGCGGCGGCAGGCAATCGTTCAACAGTACAACAAAGCGTTTCAGTCACAGCCGGCGTTTCTGACTCCCGTCACACGCGACCACGTGACGAACGCCTGGCATCTGTATGTCCTGCGGCTGCGAACAACCGAGCTTTCGATTGATCGAAATCGGTTTATTGACGAAATGACGGCGCGCAACATTGGCACGTCAGTCCATTTCATCCCGATTCATATGCATTCGTACTATCGAAACAAATACAACTACCATCCGAATGATTTCCCCGTGGCTCACAACGCCTTTCAGAGGATGCTCAGTCTGCCACTGTCTCCGTCAATGTCGGATCAGGACGTCGCCGATGTCATCGACGCCGCCCTGGATATCCGCAGCAAATTCGGACGCCGGCGAGCGGCCGCGTAAGTCCAATGTCGAATGACCAATACCAATGACCGATCAACTGAAAACTGAAAACTTTACCACTTCCATCCGCTACTACCTTTCAGGTTCTGAATGCAGTCGGCCGGCCATTCTCCGCGATGAAGCTTGATGATGATCTCAGCTCCGAGCGCCCATGTCGCATCATGCGATTCATTGTCCAGTCCGGCCACGTGACCTGCCAAAAGCACGTTCGACATACCGATCAGCGGACTGTCCAGAGGCAGTGGTTCAACGTCGAACACATCCAGACCGGCCGCACGAATAGTGCCGGATTTCAAAGCTCGAATTAAAGCGGCTTCGTCGATCAGCGGACCGCGAGCCGTGTTGATAATCACCGCACTGCTCTTCATCGTGGCCAAAGATTTGTCATTAATCATATGCTTTGTCTCAGGAGTCGCCGGAGAATGCAGTGACACAAAGTCCGACCGCCTCAGCAGATCTTCCAGAGACACCAGCGTGATGCCATGCTTCTTCACAAAGTCCGCGGGTGCGTAAGGATCAAAGGCAATAACCGTCATCCCCAGCCCAATGGCTCGCGTGGCTGTCGCCTGGCCAATGCGTCCCAGACCCACCAGCCCGAGAGTACATTCCGAAATGCGTGGATACGGAATTCGCTTCCATTCGCCACGGCGCACTTCCTGATCGAGCGCCGGAAAGCCGCGGCCCAGCGTCATCAGCATTGCAATCGCGTGCTCAGCCACAGAATGGTGGTTACAACCGGGTGTGGTGGCGACGACGATTTTCTTCTCGTCACACGCCTTCAGATTGATGGCATCAAACCCAACACCGGCACGAGTCAGAACGCGCACCTGGGGAATGGCGGCAATTACGTTCGGCGGATAGGGCTCCGAACCGGCAATGACGGCGTCAAAGCCCTTCAGCGCCTCGATCAAAACGTCATTGTTCCATAGATCTTGGGTGCGATCCGGGACAAGGCATTCATGGCCGGCATCTGCCAGCATCTTAAAATGGGGACCGCTCTCAGCATTCAACGCTGTGCATAAAACACGTACCATGTGGGTTCCTTAATCTGTCATCTGCATTTGTTTAATGGTTAGCCGAAGGCGACTGCATTCCAGTGGACGCTTATCGGCGATTGCCGCGTTCCAATACCAGCCCCTGCGAAGCAATTCGGATTTCGTCATGCGGACCGTATCAGTCATTCTCAACGCCGACAATCAGATTAAGGTCACGCTCGGTTCCGAGTGCCGCGCGGGGGAAAGCTATTATCTCGGACTGCAGCCGAACAGCGAGAACGCCGAATTTCGGCCGGCATCCGGCACTTTGCAGCTGGTGAACGAGTGGATTCGCCTGCTGAGCGACCTGCCCGACGGCCTACAGCTTTTCCTGCCATTCGATTTTTCGGATGAATTCACTCGTTGGGTAACGCTGCATCGAACTGGTCGCATGGCAGAAGTCACGTTCGGGTGGGCCACGATTGAAGGCTGGGCGATTTCACCGGCCGATCTTTCCACCTACGCTTATGGCCTGCCGGGTTTCACGCCCGACGAACCCATGCATCTGCAGACCTTCTACCTGCCGCGACTGATCAGCGATCTTCGCCAAAGCCGTCAGTTGCTCGCCGCACAGGCTGAGTTCGAACGAATCCACCCGCCCATGGATGACCGCCAGACGACATGATGCAGTGTGATTTTCCGGTTCTTCGCGTGACTTGCCCCGGTGAATTCCGCCGTTTGGACTGAGCGACAAATCGGACTCTGCAATACCGCTGCTCGCCCTCATCGGTGCTCATGCCTTTCCGCTTCAAGCGTTTCCAGAAGTCCGTCCAGGCTCAACCGCTATTTGAGGCAAAACGCTGTAAGTCCCAGCGTCAACAGCCGTCCGAGTTGTCTCGCCAAGCCTAATTCTGACGACGAATTTCCGGACGATTCAACTCGAATCGATCTGTCGTTCGACAGTAAGACTGCCCACCAAGACGTCCAATCAGATCCAGCAGGCCAGGATCGGCAAACCCGGAAGAATCCAGGACACTCCCTTCCAGGTGAAGTTGCACAACGCGGCCCACAACAACATTGGCACCGCCTGGCCCCGGATCGAGGGCCAGATGATGCATCAGACGGCATTCCAGGGAAACAGGGGAATCCGCCAGGCGACACGGGCTGACAACTTTGGATGCAACCGTCGCCAGTCCCGTCAGCTCAAACTCAGATTCGTCCGCGGGTAACTCCGCCGAGCTCAGATTCATCGCCTCGGCGAGCTGAAAAGGGACGACATTGACAACAAATTCTTCGGTCTCAAGAATGTTTCGCAGGGTGTCCTTAAAGGTCCCGTCACGACGATTCGACGGGCAGAACACGATACTCGCCGGGCGAGATCCGGCACCGGTAAAGAAGCTGAAAGGAGCCAGATTGCAAACGCCTTCGAGGGAAACCGTCGAGACCCACGCAATCGGCCGCGGCATAATGACACGAATCAGATGCTGATAAAAATCGGCCGCCCGCATCTGCTGTGGGTCAAAATCCATGGCTGTCCCCCTCCTTCAGTTCGCTCAGGCCACCTTATCCAGTGCGATCAGGCGAGGAATCGCAATCCTCAGTCCAACCACGTCGCCACAGTGACTTTGAAGTTCGCCAAAGCTGTATCGCAGAAAACGCACTAGCTCTTCAGAAACCTTCATCCGCAGATACTCGTCTGCAAACACCGCCATTTGCCGATCGTAGCTCTTCTGGCTGCCAGTGTGCATATAGCACGAACCCTCAAACCGCCGGATGTCACCATTGAACTCAGGGCTGATGTGAAATAGCTCGTGGAACACAGTGATCAGCTTTTCTTCGAATGACAAATTCAGAAATCGCGGAAGGAAGAAGGTCAGGATATAAAGCGACTCCTGTCCCTGATGATAGACCCGCTGCACGGTCCACCAGCGCCCCTTGCGACGCTCGGTAACTGCGCCGTCTTCAAATCGCAGCGGCGTCAGACGAGCCTGAATTCCCCATTCAACAGGAGAACGAGTCTGCGCAAAGGTGACTGCAACCTGAGACATCCGCACATGGCGAAACTCGGGATGCCGAAGACAAATGTCCTCGCATAACGCTGCCATCGCTCGACAAAAATCAAAATAGTGCGCCACAGTTCCGATCCTTCGGAAGTGATCAAATCCTTTACACACGCACACCGTAAAAACAGAACGGCTTACAGACAAGACCAATCAGCGCAACAAAAAACCCCCGTCCAGAGAACGAGGGTTAAAAGTCATCCAATTTGTGTTCAAATCAAGTGCCGACCGCTTCAACAACAGGCGCTGATCGCTTGCGAGACTTTACTCGATCGTTGACGCCCACGAACTCGATCAACGCTCTTTGACCGGCATCGCCAAGTCGAACAGCGGCAAGCCGTACAATTCGGGTGTAACCACCATTGCGGTCCTTGAAACGCTCGGCAAGGTCAGAGAACAGAATATCCACAGCAAGATCGTCACGAAGTTCAGAGAACGCGCGGCGACGGAGAGTCAAAGCCGGCGCATTCGCCTTCACCCAATTCTTGCCCTTCTCAGATTCCCGCCACGCCTTCCACGCATCGGAACCCCGTTCAGCATCGCTGCCGAACTGAGCCGCTTCGGCACTCACTTTGGCGGCTTTACGCGCCATAGTGATCAACTTCTCCACGACAGGACGCAATTCCTTCGCCTTCGGTACCGTTGTGATGATACGGCCGGCAACCTTCGGCTGACCAACCTCACCTTCAACGACACGCACAGTGCGAATAAAACTGACAGCCATATTGCGGAACATCGCCTTGCGATGTGAAGCGTTACGACCAAGCTTACGACCAGAAACAAGGTGTCTCATGTCAGACACTCACCCATCAAAAACACAATGTACAAACGTCGTCCGAGCCGCCCCGAACCATCCAAACAAAACACTATTTCAACTGTTGATTTGGCAGCCGCATTCCCAGACGCAGATCAATACCACCAAGTCGCTCACGAACTTCTTCCAGCGTAGTCTCACCGAAGTTACGCACCTGAAGCAACTCATCTTCCGTCCGAACAACCAGATCGCGAACAGTGTTGATACCAACCGATTCAAGACAGTTAGTGGCACGCACCGACAGGTTCAGTTCCGCAAGACTTTTGTTCAGTTTCTCTTCCAATTCCATGTCGACTGGCGAATAGCCAGTGGCTTCCATCATGCCGCGAAGCCCACCTTCAGGACCAACTTCAGGTCCGGGCTCTCTGAACGTGATGAAACAATTCAGATGCTTACGCAGAATCTTGGCCGCTTCCACCAACGCCATATCAGGGGTGATGGTCCCGTTAGTCCAAATCTCAAGATTCAACTTGTCGTAGTTCGTCCGCTGACCGACGCGTGTCTCTTCGATGAGATGACGAACTCGCGTCACTGGCGAAAAGGCAGCGTCAAGTGGAATGATCCCCACTTCCGGCTCGTGCTGATACTGCTCAAAAGCAGCCACATAACCACGACCGTTCTCAACAGTCATCTCGATATTAAACGGAACATCATCCGTCATGGTCGCGATTACAAGATCCTTATTGATCACTTCAATCTGATCATCACAAATCACATCAGCACCGGTCACAACGCCACGTGTATGCTTCTCAATTCGCAGCGTCTTGCTGGAAGCGCTATGATTTTTCACGACCAGGGACTTAAGATTCAGACAGATATCAGTAACGTCTTCAACAACGCCCGGGATCGTCGTGAACTCATGTTGCACGCCCTGAATCCGAGCGCGTGTAACCGCCGAGCCTTCAAGACTCGACAGCAAAATCCGTCGCAGGCTGTTGCCGACCGTAGAGCCGAATCCGCGTTCAAAAGGCTCAGCGACAAACTTGCCATAACTACCAGTCCGAGTCTCGCGATCAACCGCAACCCGACTCGGCAACTCAAGACCACGCCAACGAATTCTCATAACCACCCCCAAAAACACACGACCAACAGCTGAACGTCCTCTTAAATCAGACACGGCGCCTTTTCGGCGGCCGACAACCATTGTGAGGCAGCGGTGTGATATCCTCAATGGACTTAATCGCCATTCCGGAAGCTTGCAATCCGGTGATCGCGCTTTCGCGGCCAGCTCCTGGGCCTTTCACACGAATCTCAACTTCACGAACGCCCACTTTGGAGGCCTTTTCAGCAACAATCTCGGCCGCACGCTGAGCAGCAAAGGGGGTGCTTTTGCGAGATCCTTTGAATCCGACGGTACCCGCTGTTGCCCAGCAAATCACATCACCCGCAGCGTCAGTCATCGTGACGATGGTGTTGTTAAACGTTGCTTTGATGTAAGCAACGCCCTTGTTCACATTACGACGGATCTTTTTCTTCTTGACTTTCGCCACGCTACTGTCTCACTCTAAATAACAACCGAAGCCAAACCAAGCACAAGAATTAGTGCTTAAGATCCTTGACGCCCTTTTTCCCTGCAACAGTCTTCTTGCGACCTTTGCGAGTTCTTGCGTTCGTCTTGGTACGCTGACCACGCACTGGCAAGCCCTTGCGATGACGAACGCCGCGGTAGCACTGAATCTCCCGCAAACGCCCAATATCTTGCTGAATTTTACGGCGCAGCGGACCTTCAACTGTGTAGTTCTTATCGAGGTGAGTCGTGATACGACTCACCTCATCTTCCGTAAGTTCCCCAGCACGAGCATGAGGATCAACCCCCAACTCGTAACAAATCTGAACGGCCAAAAACGGACCGATCCCGTAAAGGTAGCCAAGGGAAATATAAACCGGCTTGTTATTTGGAATGTCGACGCCAAGCACGCGGGGCATACTGTCTCTCCACTGCAATTTCAAAAACGACTAATTAGCCCTGACGCTGTTTGTGCCGAGGATTCGAAGAACAGATCACAAAGATCTTACCTCGACGACGCACCAATTTGCAGGCGTCACAAATGCGTTTAACGCTTGATCGAACTTTCATTGCATCACCAAAATCCAGCGACATTCGTCGCCGTTATTTGTCAGAATCCAGAAGGCCAGGATAATTTCTCATCACCAGATGAGAGTCCACTTTTTGTACAAGATCCAGAGCCACCGACACGATGATCAAAAGTCCCGTCCCCCCAAAGAAGCTGGCGGTGACAAAATCCTGAGTCATAGTATTAGACACGATTGTCGGAATCACGGCCACCACCGCAAGAAACGCCGCCCCAACGTAGGTGATGCGGAGCATAACCTGTTCGAGGTGACTGGCCGTTCTGACTCCAGGCCGATACCCGGGAATGAAGCTTCCACTGTCCTTCAGATTCTCCGCCATCTCCTTCGGATTGAAAGTGATCGCGGTCCAAAAGTAGCAAAAGAAGTAAATCAGAATGATATACGACAAGCTGTAGACAAACCCCTGCCCTGGCGAGAACGCCGCCCCGACTGAGGTCAAAATGCCGCCAAGCGTGGTGTCAGATCCGAAAGCCAGTCCCAACTGACCGAACAAAAAGAACGGAATCATCAACAGACTGGAAGCGAAAATGATAGGCATTACGCCCGACTGGTTAACCCGGAGCGGCAACCACTGGCGATTTCCACCCATCACCCGACGTCCACGAACATGTTTGGCGCTCTGGATCGGAATCCTTCGCTGACCCTGTGTGATAAAAACCACGACAGCAACAACCGCAACGAACAACGCCGCCATTACAAGCAAACGCTCAATACCGTACTGACTGCCAATTTGCAGACCGCCCGATCGGATCCCATCAACCCATTTACGAACAATCTCAGGCATTCGAGCCAGGATCCCCGCCATAATTAACAGGCTGATCCCGTTCCCAATCCCGTAGGCATCGATCTGCTCACCAATCCACATCAAGAACACTGTACCGGCAGTCATCAGGATCGTGCCGAACACCAGCCATCCGAAAGTGCTATAACCAGGCAAAATCGCCGCCTGTCCGTTCCCGCCACCTCGCATCGACCAAAGCAATGCAAAACTTTGCAAAACACAAACCACGACCGTCGCATACCGTGTGTACTCATTAAGTCGCCGTCGCCCGGACTCACCCTCCTTCTGCAAAGCCTCCAACGGAGGATAGACAGTACCCAGCAGCTGAAAGACAATGGACGCGGTGATATACGGCATAATGCCAAGTCCGAAAAGTGATCCGTTCTGCAGTTCAGAGGCCGAAAAAACCGAGACAACCTGGAGCAGTCCACCCAGACCGCTGCTACCACCCTGAGCGTTCTCCATCACCTTGCCGATGGATGCATGATCCATAAACGGAAGCGTGATATGGTATCCAAGGCGATAAACCCCGAGCAGGATCACTGTGAGAATGATCTTCCGGCGAAGCTCAGGGATGCGAAACACCGTCAACAACTTAGCAAACATCCGCTCCCTTTCTTCGAAGCAAAAGTCACGCGAATATTAGAAGTTGCCGACCACGATCCGCGTATACGCGCCGCCTGCCTCGGAGATCTTGGCTTCAGCTGAAGCAGAAAACCGATGAGCCGAGATTGACAGTTTCTTGGTCAACTCGCCGTCTCCGAGAACTTTCAGCTCATCATACTTGGAACGAATCAAGCCCTTGCTGGCAAGCAGCTCAGGAGTGATCTCGATGCCTGCCTCAAATGCGTCATTCAGCTCACCAACGTTCACAACCGCGACATCCGCCGCGAAGAAGTTGTTACTAAACCCGCGCTTTGCCACTCGTCGGAACAGTGGCATCTGACCGCCCTGAAATCCGCGACGTCGCGAGGAGCCCGATCGGCTGAAGAATCCCTTGTGACCACGACCAGCCGTCTTACCATGGCCAGACCCAGTACCACGACCAATACGCTTGCGAGCCTTGCGGGGCTCATTCCCCGACTGCACGTCATTTAAAATCACAGAGACACCCCTCGCAATCGCTCAATCTGCTCTCGGGTCCGCAACTTTTTCAACGCTTCCAAAGTCGCCTTAACGAGATTCAAAGGATTGGTTGAACCATACGCTTTTGTAAGAATGTCCGTAATACCAACGGCTTCAACAACCGAGCGAACGCAGTCCCCGGCGATGATTCCCGTCCCTGGCTTGGCGGGCAACAAAAGCACTCGCGATGCCCGGAATTGACCGATCACCTGGTGCGGAATCGTCGTTCCAACGATCGGAACAGTCATCTGTGTGCGATTGGACTGCTTAGTTGCCTTGTCCACTGCCAGAGGAACCTCTATCGCCTTCCCGTAGCCATAACCCACACGGCCATTGCCGTCTCCAGTTACAACTAATGCAGCGAAGCTGAAGCGACGACCGCCCTTAACCACGCAGGCACAACGTCGTATCTGTACGACTTTTTCGCCTGAATCACCTTTTACTTCTGCCGTCGACACCGGACACCTCAGCAAGCATATGCAGAATAATTAAAAATCAAGACCAGCTTCACGAGCAGCAGTTGCCAAAGCAGCCACTCGACCGTGATAAGCAAATGGACCGCGATCAAAGACGACTTTGCTGATACCAGCACTGACGGCACGTTGCGCAATCAGTTGTCCAACCTTCGCCGCAGCTTCCTGATCACTGCCCACGCCGCCCGGTCCAGCAACACCGGCATCAACCGTACTCGCCGCGACCAATGTTCGTCCTGCGACGTCATCAATGATCTGGGCATACATATGACGATTACTGCGGAACACAGAAAGTCGAGGTCGCCCATGTGCATCGCGAACTACGCGGTTGCGAACACGGAACTGCCTTCTTTTCTGCTGCATTGCAAGACGGGAACGAACGCTCATCGCTAAAACCCAACTCTAACAAACGAGAGAAATCACTTGGAACCAAATGCCTTGCCGGCTTTACGACGCACGAACTCGTCCTGATAGCGAATCCCCTTGCCCTTGTAAGGCTCAGGAGGACGAACGGCTCGAACATCTGCAGCAAACTGCCCACACGCCTGCTTATCAGCACTCTTAACGATCACGTGAGTCGGATCAGGCACCTCACACTTTACGCCGGCCGGTACTTCAAGAACGATCTTGTTTGCGAAACCGACCTGAAGCGTCAGCTTACCACCGGAGAGGTTGGCGTTATAACCCACACCCTGAATCTCAAGCTTCTTTTCGAACGGCTTAACTACCCCAACAACCATATTCTGAACAAGACTGCGTGTGAGTCCGTGCAATGCACGGCTGCTGCGCTTATCATCAGGTCGACGCACATGCACCGCCTCGCCTTCCAGGGCGACCAGCATTGACGGATGAACCGTCATGCCCAACTCACCAGCAGGACCCTTGACAGTAACCTTGCCGCCGACGATCTCGACCTTAACACCGCCTGGCACAGCGATGGGTTTTTTTCCAATTCTTGACATGGATTCAATCCAAAAATGCGACAACCACGAGAGGGAGCTCAACGTTGGCCAGTAACAGCCTACCAAACCTGGCAAACCAATTCGCCGCCGACGCCTTGCTTACGAGCTTCGCGATTGCTCAGAACGCCCTTGGAGGTTGTCAAAACAGCAATCCCGGTTCCCTGACGAATATCCTTCATCTCATTAACGGCACAGTAAACTCGGCAACCCGGCTTAGAAATGCGCTCGATGTGCTGAATGACGTGCTCCCCATTCGGACCGTACTTCAGGTTAACACGCAGCGTTTTTCCAGCGACGGCGTCCAGCAGTTCGTAATCCCATACGAACCCTTCGCGCTGCAGAGCCTCAACAATGCTCACCTTCATCCTAGAAGACGGCATATCAACAAATGGGCGTTCTACCTGAACACCATTTCGAATTCTTGTCAGCAAATCAGCTATCGGATCAGTCATCATAATATCAACTACTCTCGTTCTACCAGCTGGCCTTCTTAACACCCGGAATCAAGCCATCGAGCGCTAAATTCCTGAAGCAGATTCGACAGACCTTAAACTTGCGATAAACCGCACGAGGACGCCCACACAGCATACAGCGATGTTCAATCCTGCTGCTGAACTTCGGAACGCGCTTCGCCTTTTCAATCTTCGCTTTGCTTGCCATTGCCTAATCTCAGGATCCAGGGATCAATTTTCGTTCGTAACTATTCTTCAGTCTTGAAAGGCATTCCAAATGCCTTCAACAGCATCCGACCTTCATCATCTGTCGTCGCAGTGGTCACGAACGTAATGTTCATACCCTGTGTGTTTGTGACAGTCTCCGGATCTATTTCCGGAAACACAAGCTGCTCACTCAGCCCGTAATTATAATTCCCACTTCCATCGAACCCTTTCGGGCTGACGCCCCGAAAGTCGCGAACTCGAGGAAGGGCCAGCGTGATCAACCGGTCCAAAAAATCGAACATTCGCTGGTTTCGAAGCGTAACGCGACAGCCAATCGGCTGACCTTCTCGCAAACGAAAGCCAGCAACCGACTTCTTAGCGCGGGTTATCTGAGCCTTCTGACCAGCAAGCTGAGTCAGCTGGTCGGCGGCCTGATCCAACCGCTTACGATCATTCACAGCCTCGCCAACACCCATACTGACCACAATCTTCTGAAGACGTGGAATAGAGTGGATGTTCGTTCGCCCCAGCTTGGTCTGCAGCTCAGGCACAATACGACTGCGATACTCTTCCTTCAACCGAGACATGTCTGTTAACTCTTCAGAAAGTAACCAATTGAATGATCAGACCACTTCACCAGCAAGGCTGACGATCTTCATGTATTTCCGCTCTCGAAGTTCTCGAGCCACAGCCCCGAAAATTCGTGTTCCCTTCGGATTACCATCGTTATCAACGATCACGATGGCATTCCGGTCGAATCGAACGTAAGAGCCGTCCGCTCGCCGCGCGGCTTTTCGAGTCCTGACGACAACGCCTTTGACAACCGACCCAGACCGAATTGCACTGCCGGCGAGAGCCTTCTGTACACTCACCACCACAATATCGCCCAGACCGGCATAACGCCGACGAGTGCCACCCAGCACCTTAATGCAACGAGCTGTCTTTGCGCCTGAATTGTCAGCGACGTCGAGCAAAGTCTGCATCTGAATCATGACTTATCCCCAAACACTTCTTTGAACACGTCCAAACTTCACTCAACGCCAGCGCCGTCTCTGGAACCGACAACACGAACCAATTCCCAGCGCTTCAGTCGTGAACGCGGAGGACACTCCACGATCTCAACGGTATCGCCCTTCTTGGCGACGCACTGCTCGTCGTGTACATGACACACCGTTCGCCCCCGAATGATCTTTCCGTATTTCGGATGCCTCTTTCGGCGATCAATCTCGACCCTCAGACTATTCTTCTGAGGATCGCGAGCTACAACACCAACCAATGTCTTTCTCATCGCATCAGTACCAATCAAACCTTAGAGAGTTCACGCTCACGCTGAATCGTGATAATCCGTGCGATGTTTCTTCGAAGCTTCTTTACGTTCGACGGAACGTCATTCCGCTCGGTCGCTGCCTGAACCCGCAGACGGAACAATGACTGTTGCGTCTCCCGCAGTTCATGTTGCAGCTGCTCATCGGACATTTCTCGGATCGCAGACGGTTTAGACATTTCGACACCTTAACACAACTAAATTTCAGGTCGTCGGCCTACGAGCCGAACCCTTACCGGTAGCTTGTGAGCAACGCGGTTGAAACAACTACGGGCTGTGTCATGCGACACACCACCGAGTTCAAAAAGAACCGTGCCCGGTTTTACAACAGCAACCCAGCGATCCGGTTCCCCTTTACCCTTACCCATTCGGGTTTCAAGCGGCCTGGAAGTCACAGACTTCTGAGGGAATATGCGAATAAACACACGACCTTCACCGCGAACATACTGTGTTGCAGCAATCCGGCAAGCTTCAATCGTCTGACCAGTAATATGACCTGGATCCAATGACTGCAGTGCCCATTCGCCAAAGACAACAGTGTTGCCGCGAGTCGCCTTACCTCTTATACGCCCTCTTTGGCTTTTTCGATGCTTGACCCGCTTTGGCATTAGCGCCATCTGCAGTCTCCTCGTTCGAATAGTCGCCCAGATCAATCCACACTTTTACACCAATGATGCCCATCGCTGTCTTTGACTCAGCGAATCCGTAGTCGATGTGCCGACGCAAAGTCGACAGTGGAATCGAACCACGGCTGGCCTTCTCCTGTCGAGACATCTCGGCACCACCGAGACGACCCGACATCTGAATCTTCACGCCTTCAACTCCAGAACTCATTACCTCATCAAGAGTCTTCTTGATGGCACGACGAAAACTGCCACGCTTTTGCAGTTGCTGCGCAATCTTCATCGCCACCAAGCGAGAATTTCGATTCGGATTCGAGATTTCAACAATCTTCAGATCCATTCGGCGACCAGTCAGGTCCTCAAGTTCAGCTTTGAGCTTGTCAACTTCCTGACCTTTACGGCCAATAATGACCCCCGGACGGGCCGTATGCATATGCACCACAACCTGATCTCGCGTGCGTTCAATCTCAACGCGTGCAATCTCAGCAAATTCATACTTTGTCGATAAGAACTTGCGAATCTTATGATCCTCAAGAAGCAAATCTCCAAACTCACGCTTTGTTGCATACCACCGACTCCGCCAAGTCTCCATGACCCCGACGCGAAAACCAGTTGGTCTTACTTTTTGACCCATAACCGAAGATCCTGACCAAGCGACCAAAAAAAAACTAGCCCAGCTCGGGAGCCTCAACCGCAACATGAATGTGTGCCGTACGACGTCGAATCAAGTTCGCCATACCTCTGGCTCTGGCATGCACTCGCTTAAACATCGGGCCGCCGTCTACGCGAGCTTCCGAGATCTTCAATCGATCAGGACTCCGTACGCCCCGATCTTCCGCGTTGGCAATCGCGCTTTTTAGAACGCGTTCCAGAAATCGTGCTCCGCGGTTAGGCTCAAACGCAAGAGCATTCAAGCCCTGCTCGGCCGACATTCCTCGGATCATATCTGCGAACGGACGGATCTTCGTCGGCGAAATGCGAGCGAAGCGATGTATTGCACGTACTGCCGCCATGATTACTTCTTACCCTTAGAACCGTGCCCACGGAACGTCCGAGTCGACGAAAACTCGCCCAACTTGTGACCGACCATGTCTTCTGTCACATACACACTGATGTGCGCACGCCCATTATGTACGAGGAAGGTATGACCAATGAACTCCGGAGAGATCGTACAACGACGAGCCCAAGTCTTCACTGGCTCTTTCCTGCCCGCTGAGTTGAGTTTTTCAACTTTTTCGAGCACGCGAGGGTCAACGTACGGACCCTTCTTCAGCGAGCGACCCATTCAAACACCCTTCCACAAATCCAATGTCTACTTAACTTGACCATAACGTACCGACTTGCGACGACGAATGATTGCCTTCGAGGACGCTTTCTTGCGACTTCTTGTACGACCACCCTTTGCCAGCTTACCGCTCGGACTACAGGGGTGACGACCTCCAGAGTTTCGACCTTCCCCGCCCCCCATCGGGTGGGCAGTCGGGTTCATGGCAGTGCCGCGAACCCTGGGACGAATCCCCTTCCAGCGATTTCGACCGGCCTTGCCAATCACAATGCTACTGTGCTCAGAATTTCCAAGCACACCAATGGTCGCACGACAGCTGCTGGGCAGACGACGAACTTCACCGCTCGGCAAAGTGACCTGTGCCCAACGTCCTTCGCGCGCATTCAGCGTCGCACCGACACCCGCACTACGACACAACTGGCCGCCACGGCCCGGCTGCATCTCGATATTATGGATAACTGTACCCGCGGGAATTGAACCAAGGGGCATTGTATTACCAATGTTTGGCTCAAGAGCAGCGCCACTCTCAATCGTATCGCCAGCCTTCAAACCTTCCGGAGCCAGAATGTAACGCTTCTCGCCGTCAGCATACTGAATCAGGGCGATGCGGCTGGACCGATTAGGATCGTACTCAATGTGAGTAACCGTCCCAACGACGCCATCTTTGTCTCGCTTGAAATCGATATGACGGTAGAGACGCTTATGGCCACCGCCACGATGAAGCGATGTAATCTTACCTTGATTGTTGCGACCACCACGCTTCTTATAGCGACTGGTCAACTCCTTCTCGGGACGCTTCTTCTTGTCAGTAATTTCAGCGAAATCACTGACCGAAGCGCCACGACGACCGGGAGTCACTGGTTTGTAGAATCGAATACCCATGGTTACGGCTCACATCCACACAATTAAATAATTGAAGACCAGAACCAGTCCTAGAAGAACGCTATACGATCTTCGTCATGCAGTTTCACAACAGCCTTCTTCCAGGATCGAGTCAAACCCATAACCATTTTGTGGCGACGAGGCTTTCCTATCCGAGTCTGAGTCCGAACGGCAACGACCCGCACATCCCACAACTGCTGAACAGCAGCCTTGATGTCCGTCTTCGTCGCAAGCGGATGCACTTCAAACGAGTAAGCGTTAAGCTTCTCTGACAGGTGAGTACCCTTTTCCGTGACCAACGGCCGACGGATTACCTGATGAGGCTCAAGCGTAATACCAGAAGTAAAGAACGATGCCATCAGAACACCCAATCCCAGTGTCAAATCAGGCCTGTCGGCCAAGAATTCGATTCATCTCACCAACCGTGATCACCAGATGACGCTGTCGCAGCAGACTGAACGCATTCAAATCCGAGCCAGGCATCACCATCACACCATGAATATTGCGAGCTGACCGCCAGACATTCTGGTTCACACCATCGGTCGCAAGCAAGACAGTCTTCCCCTCCAGGCCAATCGCCTTCAGGAAACCGGCCACCACCTTCGTCTTTGGCTCGGAGCACTCCCAGTTCTTCAGGACAACCGCCTGTGAGTCCTGGAACTTACTTAACAAAGCCATCCGTGTGGCTTTCTGCACAGCCTTTTTTGGAAGACGATAATAATAATCCCGTGGCTTCTTGCCAAACGCATGACCACCGCCGCGACGAACAGGGGTACGAATCCCACCAGCTCGAGCGCGACCTGTCCCCTTCTGCTTGAACAGCTTGCGAGTACTTCCCGCAACCATTCCGCGCGACTTCGTCTGCACCGAACCAACACGGCGGTTGGCGAGATACATTACAACAGCATCATGCAGCAACTGCTTGCAGATCACATCGGAAATCTCCGAAGGATCAAAATCAAGCGTGCCACAATCAGCACCTGACATATCTTTAACTGGAACCGAAATCATGGCACCACCAACAAGTATCAAACACGATTCTTCACAGAACGACGAATCACCACATACCCGCCATTAGGGCCGGGGATTGCGCCGCGAACAAGCAGCACGTTTGTTTCAGCTTCGGCACGCACAACCCTGAGATTTTTAACCGTCACACGTTCTGAACCGTAGTGACCGCCCATTCTTGTCCCGGGATACACGCGACTTGGGTCAGCACTCTGACCAATGGAACCAGGCGACCGATGTACACGCTTCACACCGTGACTGGCACCGAGACCCGAAAAGTTATGTCGCTTCATAACTCCCGTAAACCCGCGACCGATCGTCACCCCAATAACGTCAACAAACTTGACGCCCTCGAGAGAGTCTGGCCCAACCACCTGCCCCACAGCAAACCCGTGATCAGCAGCCTTACACCTAAACTCGCGAATGAATCGCTTTGGCTCACATTCAGCTTTCGGCACAGCAACAGCTTTACCCTGCTGGCGACGACCACCCAACGCAGCCACGTGACCACGCTCGGCACGCGAGACTTTATTTCGTGGACGATCACCAAACCCCAACTGAACTGCGTCGTAGCCATCCTTTTCGGAAGAACGAACCTGCAGCACAACACAAGGGCCAGCCTCAATAACAGTCACAGGCACAATGACGCCATCAGCGTCATAGACCTGTGTCATGCCGATTTTTCGACCAAGCAATCCAACTGACATAGCTCCGCACCCGCGCGCAGAAAAATTTGAAAGTGCGGACAAAATCTGACCGCAGAGTTAAAACGACACCAGTAGCAAGAGACCAAAACTTAGGCGGTTGCCGTAGCCTTAATCTTAATATCAACCCCAGCCGGCAATGAAAGCTTATTCAAAGCATCCACAGTCTTACCAGTAGGCTGAATGATGTCGATCAGCCGCTTATGCGTCCGAATTTCGAACTGCTCACGCGACTTCTTGTCAATGTGAGGACTTCGAAGCACCGTGTATCGCTCGATTCGAGTCGGCAGCGGCACCGGACCATGAACTATCGCACCTGTACGCTTCGCAGTGTCCACGATTTCCGCCGCTGACTGATCCAGCACCGAGTGGTCATATGCTTCCATCCGAATCCGGATACATTCTTCGCCAGCACCAGCCACGTAAACCACCTTCAGCAAACAGGTTACGCAAAACGAAACCAACAACCCGAGAAACGGGGAATCGCGGATGATAGAGTCCGTCCGCGTTTGTGTCAATCAACGTCGGATGAGAAATCCATTAGTTCGGCAGAAGACATTGCAAACTTCAGCTACATCATCTGTTCTGCCACGTTCGGGGGAGCAATTTCGTACCGGCAAGGCTCCATCGAATAGGATGCTCGACCTTGAGAAAGGCTGCGAACCTGATTTGAGTAGCCGAACATTTCCACCAAAGGGACTTCACACTGCAGAACACAAAGGTCACCCCGTCTGTCGGAATTGATGATGACTGCTCTGCGGGAATTCAGGTCGGACTGTACATTTCCCAGGAAATCCTCGGGGGTGACTACCTCTACTGACATGATCGGTTCCAAAATCGCCATCTTCCCTTCGCTCAGCACTTTATGAAATGCTTCGGAAGCTGCCATTCGGATTGCAACTTCGTTGGTTTCGCTCTCACGGAAATTGACATTTAGTATATTCAGCGAAAGCCCCATCATTGGATTGCCGTAGATTCCGCCACCTTCGGCCTCTTTTTGCAAACTTTCCAGAAGAATCTGGAGCAGTGCCTTTGGCAGAGCTTCCGGGGCGAGGCGGTGGCCCACGCTGACTCCTGCGGTTGCTTCGCTGACTTCTCTGGCCAGCACAGTCAGTCCAAAACTGATGGTTCCGGCTGGCATTTGCTTAGAAAAGTCCACATTGACTGTGACTTCGCCGACCAGTTTCTCGCGGTAGCTGACTCGCGGCTTATGAAATCGCACCTTTAGTTTAAAATCACGTTCCATTCGGTGCCGGATGACCTCCAGATGCAGTTCACCCATTCCACTGATGATCGTCTGACCTGTTTCAGGATTTGATTTCACTCGAAATGTCGGGTCCTGCCGTTCCAGCCTTTTAAGCGTGTCTTCCAATTTCTTTCGGTCATTGCTGGATTCCGGCTCAATCGCCATCGAGATCACGGTCTCTGGAAACACAATGGATTCCAGCGAAATTGGGGCACTTGGATCGCAAAGCGTATCTCCAGTGGCTGAATCGCGAGGGCCGATGATGCCGCAAATGTCGCCGGCTTCTACGCGCTCTACTTTCTCTCGGGAATCAGACTGAATGTGCCACAGCTGCGTGACCATTTCCTTTTTGCCAACGCGGGGATTTAACAGACGCGAGTTGCCTGTCAGAACGCCGGAATAGACCCGCGCGAAGTACAGATCTCCGTGCGGTTCCGCCTGAACCTTGAAAATCAGCGCACAGACGGGCTCTTTGACCGTTGCCTGACGCACTGCCGTCTCGCCCTCCTGCTTTCCGGAAGGAATCAAGCCCTCAACTGACGGCCTGTCCAGCGGACTGGGCAGAAAGTTTTTCACTCCGTCCAGAACCGGCTGGACTCCAATGTAGTCGAGCGACGCACCGCAAAGCACGGGCTGGATCTGTCCGGCCAGCGTGGCTTTTCGAATGGCGGAAATAGCCATTTCATATGAAACGGCGTCACCGTTCATACATGCCATCATAATGTTGTCATCAAGATTTGAGAGAACATCAAAAAGCTCTGCTCGCCACAGTTCCGCATCGTCTTTGTACTTTTCCGGGATGTCCTCCTCACGAAAGTCCTGCCCCTTGGTTTCCGCATCCCAGTAGAGCGCCTTCATAGTAAGCAGGTCAATCACGCCACAGAATCCGTCGGCATTAGTGGACTGACCGGCTCCGATCGGAATCTGCAGTGGAACGGGCGTTGCCGTCAGACGATCGCGAATTTGCCGAAGGACTCGGTCAAAATCAGCTCCGATGCGGTCCATCTTGTTGATCATGCAGATCCGAGGAACTTGATATTTGTTTGCCTGACGCCAAACGGTTTCGCTCTGAGCCTCCACGCCCTCAACTGCACTAAAGATCACCACCGCACCATCAAGCACTCGCAGGCTTCGCTCAACTTCCGCCGTGAAGTCGACATGCCCCGGAGTGTCAATAATGTTGATCGTGCAGCCCTTCCACTGGCAGGTCACTGCGGCCGAATAAATCGTGATCCCACGCTGAGCTTCCTCAGGGTCGAAGTCGGTGGTCGTTGTGCCATCGTCAACATTCCCCATCCGATGCGACGCGCCCGTGTAGTACAGGATTCGCTCGGTTGTCGTCGTCTTTCCTGCATCAATGTGGGCAATAATGCCAATATTTCGAATTGTTTCTATCGAGCGAGCCATGTTGGGGTAACCGTAAAAAACCGGGCTTTCGCAATGGGGAACGCCCGAAACACTGAAAAAACTGAGTTTCGAGGCGACACGGCAAACGTCAATGTGTTCACCCGGCTTCATCCGAAACACTACACCTCTGCCGCAAGGCCACACAGAGCTGTGGGATTATGACTCCGCCAGTGCGAGAAACAACCGAGGTTCGTTCGCACGACCGCAAGTTCCAGCCATGCTACCATGCCTCCACTCCGCCGTGACAGGATGCTCGTGCCGCCCTCGCCATTTCAAAAGCCCGAGCGCTCGATTGCGGCGGACGCCAGCCAATCGAATATGACGAACCGCATTCCGCTGGCCGAATCATGCATAGAGACATTGCACGTCGTCGCATAGTCTGTCAGAAACGAAGCCCACAGGATCAGCCAAAGGCACCAGCCGCCACGAAAGCCATGACTATTCGTCTCCAGTTCGGCGAGCGACACCTCGTGAATCCACTTCAGCGAAATCCGCAGTGTCATTAACGGAATTACCATGACCCAGACCAGATAAGGCAACAGTTCCAGAAAGACATGGGCCGCGACAAGAAAGTGAGCCGACACCCGCCGAATGACTCCGGCTCCCGCCTGATGAGTAATCTGCCAGGTCAAAAAATCGCTTCTGGGGATCCCGTGGCCATCAGCGAATTGAACGGGCCATAAGAAACAGGCACAGCGGGATGAGCAGGATTCCCCGGTGAAAGGCCCCGAGCCCAGGTCGAAGGCAGTCGATGTAGTTCACGATCGAGGAACACCAACGCCAGAAGCGAATGTAAATAGACGAGCGGCAGCGGTACGAATTCAACGATGTTTCATGACTGAGCGTCTCCAACAATTTATTGCATCAATGATGAACCGAGTTCGTATGAATCGAATTCAGCGTCAGACGTGCAACGTTGCCGCTGTGTTTGTGAAGACGCGACGGTTTGGCGGAGGCCTTGTCGTCTGGTTCGGGAACTGGTTTCTGTATCTCGCAGGCAGCGGGATCTGCATGTTTGTCAGAAGCCGTGACTGGATGAAATGGGAAGCGTATTGCGCCACGCTGCTGTATCCGGATCGGCCTGCCGTAAAATTCAGCTCGGGCAAAGCGGCCGTAGTGCCTGAAATTCGCGGCGTCAGTATCAGGCAGATGCTGAAAGCTGGTGACATAAATCTCCGGGCGTTTATTGCGGCAGCTCGTGAATTCCGGCGAGTTCACGGGATTCCATGCAGCGATTACAAAGCGGCGTTGGCATGCAGCGGGTTCGCGACACGGTCGTGGCGGCAGGTGGAAAGTGGATCCACAGCGGCGTGGAAAAAATCTTTCACGGTGATCGCGTCATCTCAATGTCAGGGCCCGAGGCTTCAGGAGCCACAATGCCTCACGGAGACCTCAGAATCCTGTGTGCTCACAATCCTCGAATTTGGAAGACGGCTCGTCATCGTGGTTTCGATCTTGTTCTGGCGGGACATCTTCACGGTTGTCAATTCGTAGCGTTTGAATTTCGCGACCGGTTGTATCCGGGAGCCTTCTTTTACCCCTACTGCTATTTGACGCATCAATAGCAATCAACAACCCTGGTCGTGAGTCGCGGCGTCAGTGATCTGATCCCGATTCGCTGGCGATGTCCACGAGAAGTCGTCTTGTGCTATGTGTGACACCGATCAGATCAACTCGCCACATGATTGATATTGCGGGCTCAGTCAAACCCGGCAGGAAGGCCGAGCGATGGACTTATCAGGCCAAAGCCATTCCGATCCGTGGTCGAGGGCGAGCGGTGGAATGATATCAATCGTCGTTGCAGTGCGGAGTGTCCTGCGAGGTCTGCCGCTCTTATTCCGGTCGAGACCCAAAACACCTTTGAGAATTGCGTGCATTATGGCATTCGACATGCTGCATCAGCTTCGCACGTCAAAACGACTGCCGCCTGATCGCGTCAGAAGTCTCGCCGTGTTGCTGGACTTCGGAGCAACTGTCAATGCCGCGTTCGATGGCAAGGCGTACTGTCAGGACGAATTCCGCAGGATACGAAAACTGCTGGACGCCGCCGGGATGAGCACGACCGTTGCTGATTATTGGACGCAACTTCAGCAACTGGAACTACGACGACCGTCTGCGTTCGGCGATCGTCTGCAGTGCCGAAAAGTGCAATTTTACCGCGAAGATGTCGTGCGACTTTCGCTTGGCGTTCTGACAGCGACAACGTTCGGATATGCCAATGTCGATGAGGGACTGCGGGCTGTTCGAACGGACTTTGATTTGCAGATTCTCTTTCGGATCGTCATGCAGCTTCAGATCATCGACGACGTCATGGATTTCGCAAAAGACAACGCCAGGCGATTGCCCGGTTTTCTGACAGCGTCGGAGTCATTGCAGGAATCATTTCACTTGACTCAACGGGCAACCCGCAGCTACGCCACGATAAAGGGGGCGATACTAACCGAACGTTTGTTGCCGCTGCGAATCGCACATTTTGTAGTTTCAGCGATCACCAGACTGGTAGTTACTCTTGGGCGTTGGCGGCAGCGAATCCGATTCGTACAGTCCGTGGCGGAGCATGTCTTCGGGCCGTAACAGCAACTGTTCCTGCGTCTGTTTTTCAATTGCTCGCGACGAACAGCGGACCCGTGTGGCAATTAGCACAGGCGAGTCAACGGCGACGATGTTCTTGTTCCTGGCAAGTTCAATTTTTTTTCGCAAATGCCCTCACCTATGTCAGACGCATCAAGCAACGTACTTGCTGAAGCCGATCAACCATTTCGCTTTTTGAAGCAATTCAACTCCGCAGAATTTTCGAAGAAGGCGTCTTGTCGAGATCGGCTTCGGCAATCCGATACACGATGGTTTCCCGGAGACTATCTGTCTTCCCTGTTTGCTCGGGAGCTGTGCGAGCGTCGGGCGTTGCCGTTTAAAGAGCTATTGGAGAGTTTTGAATTTTTCGCTTGCGTTCGAAAGCGGATTCTTTGCAAATCAGTTGCTGACTTGTGTTGTGGCCATGGGTTGGTCGGAATTCTGTTTGCGATGTTCCACCATGACGTGGAACACGTTTGCCTTCTCGACAGTGTTCGTCCCAGGAGCTTCGATCTCGTTCTTGCAGCGGCGCAGGCAGTGGCCCCCTGGACCGAAGCAAAGATCAACTATGTCGAAGCTCCATTGAACGAAACTCTCCACCACGTCGAATCGGGAACCGCAATTCTGGGTGTTCATGCCTGTGGTGGTCGGACCGATCAATGCATCACGCATGCAATCTCACTTCGCAGTACGATTGCACTTCTACCGTGCTGCCGACAGCATCGGCTGCACCCTTCTCCCGAGTGCCTGAAGAACGTTCTGGGTGCAGACATCGCGATCGACGTCGACCGCACCTACCGCTTACATGCGGCCGGCTATCGCGTTCACTGGGATCAGATATCGCCGTTAATTACCGACATGAATCGAGTCCTGATCGGCCGGCCGCTACCTCAGGTCGATAACGCGCCAGACGCATCAATAGACGCCACGCTCAGCAACTGACAACGATACTTGACGAAGAAAATGAGAGGTGGTAACGCAGACTGCAAACGGCTTCGCTAGTGTTGGCCACAAAGGGGCAAAAGGAGACGCAAAAATCACGCTGAATCTGGATGGCCCTGGGTTTCTTCGTATGAGTTTTTTGTCAGGGATCGGCACAATGGTATCCGAGAGCCTTGCCGCCAAGGAGGATCAGTCGCCAGGATGATGGGTCTGAACACAGTTGCCTGTCACCGGAGAAATATAATGAGCCGGCTGTCCGTTGTTTTCGGATTTCTCATGCTGACTTTTGCGAGTCTCGCTTTATTCGCTCAGGACTCGCAGAGGTCAGCGGCGCCTCCTCCCAACTGTAGTCTGGATGACTTTTTTTTTGAAGATGAGGTCTGGGCCAAAGTCGGAGAACGCACGTGTCTCCGATGCCATCATAAGAATGGTGATGCGGCTGATAGCGGCTTCGTGCTGGTTCGTTTGGATGAAGCCGGCGAGGAGAATGCAGACGGACTGAAACACAATCGGCTGGCATTTGAGTCGATGGCGAAGGCGATGGAAGGTGACCAGTCGCGGCTGCTGCTTAAAGTCTCCGGCAAGCTGGATCACGGAGGCGGCGAAGTGATGAAAGCGGACTCCACCGGTCTGCGGATCCTGCAGAGATTCGTCCGCCGTCTGAATCCGAACCCGCAGGAGCCAGCGGAACCGGATTTCTATGCAGAGTCTGTCGCTCGACCGTTCTTTGAGAATGTCGAAATGATGCCCGCGTCGCGACTTCTACGGCTAGTCACGTTGTCGTTAGCCGGTCGACTTCCCACCGAAACGGAGCTTGCTGGCGTGAAAGAGGGTGATCTGGCGGCTCTGGATTCCATTGTGGGTCAGGTTATGGAAGAGGACGCTTTTCACGAGCGGCTCAAGGAAGGATTTAACGATATCTTTTTGACGGTCGGCATTGAGGACAATGCGGAGACACTGTTGTCGTACCATCACTTTGAGAAAACTCGACTCTGGTATCAGAAGTGGGACTTCAGCAACCTGCCGGAAGCCGAACGCGAACGAGCAGGCTGGAAGCTGGCTGCCGTCTACCGTGACGCGCTTCTGCAGGAACCGCTGCGAATGATCGAGTACATCGTTCGCAATAACCGGCCTTTCACGGAACTCGCCACTGCCGACTACATCATGGTCTCGCCACACACGGCTCGCGGTTATGGCATCTTCGAAAGTATCAAGGACCAGTTCAAAAATCCCGAGGATCCGTTCGAGTACATCCCCGCGAAACTGCCCGCGATGACGGGACGCGATGGGAAGACTCAGGAGTCGGCGACCGGGCTTTATCCGCACGCGGGCTTTCTCAGCATGTTCCACTACCTGCGGCGATTTCCCTCCACGGAGACCAATCGCAACCGTCTGCGCGCCCGGATGTTTTACCAGCACTTTCTGGGCATCGACATCATGCAGCTGGCGCCGCGTTCGACAGATGCTTCTACGGTGGCGGCAAAGTATGAAGTCCCGGTGATGCAGGCCCCGGACTGTGTCGTGTGCCATCGCACGATCGATCCTGTCTCGGGCATTTTTCAGGATTTCGACTTTGAAGGACACGTGATTCCTCGAAAAGACGGCTGGTACACGGACATGTTCGAGGCGGGCTTCGAAGGCGAAGAAATGCCGCCGTCAGAACGCTGGCGAGCAACGCAGTGGCTGGCGGAACGAACGGTCAAGGATCCTCGCTTTGCGATCGCAATGGTGGAACACGTTTACTACATCCTGTTCGGACGAAAAACGCTGCAGCCGCCGGATGACATTGATGATCCTGTCTTCGGCGCTCGCCGCCGTGCCTATTTGGCTCAGCGAAAGCTGATTGAAACAACGGCCCGCGAATTTGCGGATAGCGGCTTCAATCTGAAGACGGCGTTTCGCAGTCTGATCGCTTCAGATTTCTATCGAGTTGACGGTTTGCATCTCGCAGCATCCAACCCCGATCGCGCGGCGGAGCTGGATGATATCGGCCTCGTAAGGCTGCTCAGTCCCGAGCAACTGGAACGCAAGCTCAAAGTAATCTTTGGCAAGGAATGGGGACGTCTCGACGGAGAAACAAAAATCCTCTACGGCGGCATCGACTCCATCTCCATCACCGAGCGCAACGCCGATCCCAGCGGCGCGATGGGTGCGATACAGCGAATCCTGGCTAACGACGTCGCATGCTATCACGTCGCTCGCGACTTTCGAAAACCATCGGCCGAACGGGCGTTATTTTCAACGATCGAACCGAGCGTCGTCCCCGGCGATGACATCTCAAACCTGCAGATTCGCCACACAATCGTTGCACTTCATCAGCGTCTTCTGGGCCACGAACTTGCGCCCGATCATTCAGACATCGAACGTACGTTCCAACTTTTCACCGGCATCATCGCCGACGCAAATGCTCAGGGTCGTTTTGAACCTCGCGAATCCTATTTCTGCGGCGGCCGCGAAGAGTTCCACACCGAAGACCCGCTTTACACTCTCCGGGGCTGGCGCGCGGTGGTGACGTATTTATTGAGGCAGCATGAATTCTTGTATGAGTGACGCACGCCGGACCGAGCGCCAGCGAGTTCCGGCAATTCAACCTCCTTGAACAAGCCGGAACTCGCTGGTGCTCGGTCCGGCCTACTTTGGAGATACTATGAAACGCAGCCATTTCATTCGTTTGTGCAGCCTTGCTGGATTGGGCTTTGCTTCGCCCGTTGGTTTGGATTCAATCCTTCGCGCGGATGCAGCAAAGAAGGCCGACAGCGAAGGCTATCCGGGACCGTACTACGTTGTCTTCAACGCGTCCGGAGGCTGGGACACCACGTATCTGATGGACCCGAAGGGCGTGGAAGGAATCAATCGCCTTTATCAAAACGGCGACATTCAAACCAATGGCGAACATCGTTTTGCGCCGACGGCGAAGCACATCGAGAAGGGGATGACAAACGAAGACTTCTTCGCAACGTATGGCAAGGAACTTCGAACGCTGAACGGCCTGGACCTTTCTGTCAACAACCATACGCCGTGTGCTCGGTACATGGCCACGGGGAAACTCGACAGCACCAACTACCCGACGTTTCCTGCACTCATTGCCGCCTGCAAAGGAGCTGAAGCACCGCTGGCGTTCTTGACTTTCGGAAATTACTCGGCAACCGGCAACCTGGTCCCGATGTCACGTGTGCCTTACCTGCAGTCGCTGAACCTGCTGGCGAAAGCCGACTTTGTCGAAGGCAACGAACGAACTCCGTATCACGATCCGTTTGTGTCAGACCGAATTGAAAAAGCTCTGCAGGAACAGTTTGATGCTCGCGTGTCCTCGGTCCGACTTCCCCGAGTTGAACGAAGTCAGAGCATGCTGTACTCCGCTCAGGTCAATTCCAAAGCTTTGCAGCGCGTTGTCCCGTTCATTCCTAAAGAATCGTCGAAGGAACGACTGTCGCAGCAGGCAGATATTACGCTCGCGTCTTTCAAGGCGGGTGTGTGCATCTCTGCAAATCTGTCGATCGGTCAGTTCGACAGCCACAACAACAATGATCCTGACCAGATGAAACTGATTCCCGAGTTTCTGGAAGGGATTGATTATCTTCTGCGAAAAGCAGAAGACCTGCAGATCCGCGAAAAACTTGTTGTGATCATTCAAAGCGAAATGGGACGAACACCAATTTACAACAGTGGCAATGGCAAAGACCACTGGTCCATTGGTTCCATCATGTTTCTCGGCGCGGGAATCACCGGCAACCGTGTGATGGGCCAGACTGACAATCAGCAGCAGCTGATTCCAGTGAATCCGAACACAATGGCGATCGATGCCGACAAGGGCATTCGTGTTCGCCCCGAGCATATTCACCTGGCAATGCGCGAACTGTCAGGTGTTCAGGATCATGCGTTTGCTCGACAGTTTCCACTTGAAGTTGCTGCGGCCGAGCAGTTAAAGAATTTCTGGACATAAGCAACCGCGATCGTCGGCACAGCATCAATTGCCACTGTTTCGGATCGACATCCAGTTCGGATAAGGTATATCCTCACGACCCTTGCGCCAGACATTCATGCTGAAAACGCGGTCCGGAAGACGGTCCTCCATCTACGCCTAAAACGGCAGAGAGCAAAACATGCGAATCAAAGCGGTGGCATTCGTTGTGTGTATGCTGGTCCTTGCAATGCCTTGCCAGGCTCAGACCCTGAACTCAAAACTGGCCGTTTTTCTTTCCGGAAAAGTCGGCTTGCGAGTTGGGGGCGGCGAATGTGCTCATGCGGCGACGGAAGGCCTGCGTGTCGCCGGTGCAGAATTCACCTCTGCAGATCTGGGACCCGACAGCCCTGCTCCTGGTGACTACGTCTGGGGAACGCTGATTAAAACCGTCTCAAACACCAACGGTACATGGGTCGATTCAAAACCAGCTTCTAAGCTGCAGCCCGGCGATATTATCCAGTACCGCAACACGAAGTTTGTGTATCCAACGTACAGCAATTTCTCCTCTCAACATACGTCCATCGTGGCGAATGTGAACGCAGCAGGCAGCCCAACCTTCGTTTATGAAGAGAACTTCAACAAGGTCAGAGTCCTTCGAAAAAACGCGATTAACCTGAGGAACCTGGCCAGCGGAACAGTTCGAATCTACCGTCCGAAGCGGCGAGGCAACAAAACCGGCCAAACCAAGTTCACGATCACCAACAACATGCCGTCGTCACAGACCATGTCCATCAATCTGGGAACCAGTTCTCTGGGTTCTTTCAGCCTCACTTCAGCAAACACTCTGACGAGCTATCAAATCCGCTGGGCCACTGTGACCGGGACTGCGACGCCTTTCACGCTGAAACTATCCACCGGTCAGAGCATCACTCTGACCAACGCCGGCGGTTACGAAATCTATAAAACCGCCTCCGGAAGTCCGGCCCTTCGCAAGCTGTCGCCGTAACATCATGGCTGCGACCGAAAATGCCGCGTCGCCATCGGCCCAGTGCGTAAGACGCAAAAAAACGTCAGCAGGAGTTAGCCACCTGCTGACGTTCAGATATTTCAGCTTCCTCCCCGGTCTTACCAGGCGAAGTGCGAGAACGCCTTATTAGCGTCAGCCATACGATGCACGTTCTCTCGCTTGTTCATTGCCGCACCTTCACGGCGAAACGCAGCGACCAGTTCTTCAGCAAGAGACTTGTCGACCGGGCGACCCTTACGGCCTCGCACAGCTTCAAGAATCCACCGAATAGACAATGCCTGCTGACGGCGAGGATTCACCGGTGTTGGCACCTGATAAGTCGCCCCACCAACTCGCTTAGAGCGAACTTCGATCGCCGGCTTAACGTTGTCAACGGCTGAAAGAAAAACGTTCAGAGGCTCTTCGTTTGGCAACTGCTTCTTCACCAGTTCCATTGCACGATAGAACGCACCCGTTGCCACACTCTTCTTACCGTCGTACATCAGACAATTGATGAACTTGGAAACGAGAAGGCTGCTAAAGCGAGTGTCATGCTTCAGCTGCTTGCGACTTGCCGTAAACTTCTTAACCATCGAAAGGAACTCTCAGTTACACATTATCAGAAAGCAATGTCTCGGACACCGAAATCACAGCACATAGCCGCACACGACGCAAGCAAAGTCAGACTGCTGACCTTGAAGGCTGCCGCGAAACGACCGTCTTACTTTTTCTTCTTGGCGCCAGCTGCTGCTGCCGCCCCGCCACCCTTTGGACGCTTCGCACCGTAGCAGCTGCGAGCCTGGCGACGGTCAGCAACGCCCAGCGTATCGAGAACGCCACGAATGATCTTATAACGAACACCCGGAAGGTCGCGAACGCGACCTCCACGGATCAGTACAATGGAGTGTTCCTGAAGGTTGTGGCCTTCGCCCGGGATATACGCCGTGACTTCTTTCCCGTTGGAAAGACGCACACGCGCCACTTTTCGGAGCGCGGAGTTCGGCTTCTTGGGAGTGACAGTCTTGACCTGAAGACACACACCACGCTTCTGAGGACATCCCTCAAGAACCGGGGTCTTTGACTTGGTAGACTGCTGTTTTCGGGGGTTCCGAATAAGTTGATTAATTGTGGGCATAAATCGCCAAACAAAACAAAAAAGCCAGAAACTAAAGACGCTCGACGCACTTGTTCCAGTGAAACGCGGAAAACGCGGCACTTTATCCACGTTCACCCTGATCGTCAACCTCGTACGCCGCCGATCAGTCTAATTCGCTGATCACAGCGGATCATCAGGTGTCAGATCTGCCAAAGACGGAGCCGAAGGACGATCGGGATCCACTCGGCGTGCCTGCAGCTCGGAATTCCCCAGTAGATCCTTGCGAGCAGCCGCCATGCGAGCCTTTTGCTCTTCCTGCTCCCGCAAAGCGGAATCATGAATTCGGACCTGTGCATCCTGATGCAGATGGAAGCCTGTGCCTGCCGGAATGAGGTGACCAAGAATCACGTTTTCCTTCAGACCCACCAGATTATCCACTTTTCCACCCAATGCGGCTTCTGTCAAAACCTTTGTGGTTTCCTGGAAGCTCGCCGCCGAGATAAAGCTTTCGCTGGACACGGCTGCCTTGGTAATCCCCAGCAACTGTGGGCTTGCTTTCGCCCGTTTCAGAGTGGTGTGCTTAATTGGACGGCTGACTTCCGCATTGACCGCTTCGATGTCGGTCAACAGAACTCTGTCGCCGATTTCGAAGTCCGACCCACCCGGATCGGTGATCTTACCCATAGACTCCAGGGAATCGTTAATCTTCTTCAGCTCAAATTTGTCGATCAGCAAACCTGGCAGCAGGTCCGTGTCGCCAACGCTGTCCACTCGGACCTTACGCAACATCTGGGCGATCACGATTTCGATGTGCTTGTCGTCAATTTCCACTCGCTGAGCACGGTACACGTTCTGGATTTCGTGCAGCAGGTATTGCTGCACTTCTTCCGGGCCGCTGACTCGCAGAATGTCCTGAGGCACCAATGGGCCTCGAACCAGCGCGTCACCCGCCTTGACCAGGTCACCCGGATGAACCTGAAGATCCTTACCGTGGGGAATCACGTGTTCGACTTCGGTCCCGTCTGCACCTTTCACGAGCACAATTCGCTTGCCGCGCTTCTTCTCAGCAGGGAATTCAACTTCCCCATCGATTTCAGCAACAACGGCCGGATCCTTCGGCTTTCGAACTTCGAACAGTTCGGTAACGCGTGGGAGACCACCGGTAATGTCCTGAGTCCCTGTGGACTCTCGCGGAGTTTTCGCAACAACCGTACCGGCCGAAATATGGCCACCCTCTTCTGCATCAAGGCTCGCACCTTCAGGCAGATAATAGAAGTCCAGGATCTTACCGTTGCCATCTTCAACGATCACCTGCGGATGCAGTCCCGCCTTGTGCTCGGTAATGGTTCGACGCATCGTGCCGGACGCTTCGCGTTCTGTGCGAATCGACTGACCTTCGACACAGTCTTCCAGTCGAACACGTCCGCCAACCTGAGCGATAATCGGAATCGAGTGAGGGTCCCACGTGCAAAGAACATCATTAGGCTTCACAGCCTGATTCTCAGCAACTGACAGAACCGCACCGTTTGGAACACGCTGCTTTTCAACTTCACGTCCGCGATCGTCGACGATGCTGATTTCACCGGTTCGACCGAGAACCACTTGGCGGCCTTCAGCGTTAATAACGCTTCGGATTCGAGTAAATCGAACCTGGCCTGCTCGTTTCGCGAACAGTTCGCTGGTTTCGACGTCCTTCGAAGCCACACCACCGATGTGGAACGTTCGCATGGTCAGCTGAGTACCAGGTTCCCCAATACTCTGAGCAGCAATGATCCCCACGGCCATGCCCATTTCAACCAGATCACCGGTTGACAGGTCCATCCCGTAGCATTGCTGGCAAAGTCCGAGTGTGCATTCGCAGGTCATCGGACTACGGACCTGGATTCGTTCCAGGCCCATCTCTTCGATCTTGCGAGACTTCTCCACGGTGATCATGTCGCCTTCGCGAACGATCGGTTCCTCAGTGATCAGGTTGACGATGTTCGTTCGGCTGACGCGACCACGAATCGAATCTGCCAGACCCACTTCCACCTTCTCACCGCGGTAAACAACACCGCGGGTCAAGCCCTTTGTGGTTTTGCAGTCATGCATCGTGATGACCATATTCTGACAGACGTCTGCCAGCTTACGGGTCAGGTAACCGCTGTCCGCCGTCTTCAGAGCTGTGTCAGCCAGACCTTTTCGAGCACCGTGTGTCGAGCTGAAGTATTCCAGCACCGACAAACCTTCACGGAAGTTCGACTTAATCGGCGTTTCAATAATCTCGCCGCTTGGCTTAGCCATCAGACCCCGCATGCCGGCCAGCTGCTGAATCTGTCCTACACCGCCTCGAGCACCGGAATGCGCCATGAGGTAGATCGGGTTGACGTATGCGCCTTCTTCACGCACGTCTTCCTTCAGCTGCTCCATCATGGATTTCGTGATTTCTTCACGAGCATGGGTCCAGATGTCCAGCACCTTATTGTAACGTTCCTGATTGGTGATAATCCCGCGTTCGTAATTCTTCAGCAGTTTCAGAACCTGCTTCTCGGACGCACCAATCACCTGTTCTTTGTTTGGCGCTGTTCGCAGATCGCTCACACCAAACGACAAACCGCTCTCGGTGGATGCTCTGAAGCCCGCACTCTTCATGCGGTCCAGAAGCTCAATCGTCTCACGACGCCCCAGTTCCAGATAGCAGTCAGAGATGACTCGGGCCAGATCCTTGCTGCCCAGCGTCTGGTTGTAGTACGACATTTTCTTAGGGAGAATGTCATTGAACATCACGCGACCCGGCGACGTTTCGATCAACCCGCCCTGACGGAAAGTCTCAGAACCTTCACCCTTGACGCGCTTGCCACGCGGCAAACGGAGGCGAATCGTCGCGTGACGGTTGACCTTGCCCTGCGCGAACGCCATGAAGACTTCTTCGGCTGAGGCGAACACCATGCCCTGCCCCGGACGATCGAGTCGCTTCATTGTAAGGTAATAACAACCCATCACGATGTCCTGCGATGCACTGATGATCGGTGCACCATTCGCAGGGCTGAAGATGTTGTGGGTCGACATCATCAGCGTCGTGGCTTCGATCTGGGCTTCCATCGACAGCGGAAGATGGACGGCCATCTGGTCCCCGTCAAAGTCCGCATTGAATCCCTTGCAGACCAGCGGATGCAGCCGAATCGCGTTTCCTTCCACAAGAATCGGCTCGAACGCCTGAATACCGATCCGGTGAAGCGTTGGAGCACGGTTCAGCAGAACCGGATGATTGCGAATCACATCGTCCAGAATATCCCACACATCTTCATCGCGACGCTCAAGCATGCGCTTGGCACTCTTGATCGTATCCGCGTGTCCAAGGTCCTTCAGCCTGCGAATCACGAACGGCTGGAACAGCTCCAGAGCGATCTTTTTGGGAAGACCACACTGATGCAGCTTCAGCTCGGGACCGACGACGATCACGCTTCGTGCCGAATAGTCAACTCGCTTGCCGAGCAGGTTTTCGCGGAAACGTCCCTGCTTGCCTTTGATCATGTCGGTCAAGGACTTCAGCGGACGATTCGACGAACCCAGAACCGGACGCTTGCAGCGGTTGTTGTCGAACAGCGCGTCAACGGACTGCTGCAGCATTCGCTTTTCGTTGCGAACGATGACTTCCGGCGCGTTCAGGTCAACCAGCTTCTTCAGTCGGTTGTTACGGTTGATAATTCGACGATAGAGGTCGTTCAGGTCGCTGGTAGCGAAATTTCCGGAATCCAGCAGAACCAGCGGACGCAGATCCGGCGGAATGACCGGAATGACGTCGAGCACCATCCATTCAGGCTTGTTCTCGCTGTCCCGAAGAGCTTCGACGATCTTCAGACGTTTGATCAGATCCTTGCTCTTCTGCTGACTGCCGGTCTTGGCGAGTTCAACGCGAAGCTCAACGGACAACTCGGCCAATCGCATAGACGCCAGCAGTTTCTTGACTGCTTCAGCACCCATGCCGATTTCGAAGTTGCCGTCGCCGTAGTCACGACGAGCCTGACGAGCCTCTTCTTCCGTCAGCATCTGGCACTTCTTGAGCGGAGTATCTCCCGGCTCGATGACAACGTAGTCCTGGAAGTAAATGACCTTTTCCAGCGACGTGGTCTTCATGTTCAGCAGCGCGCCAAGGCGGCTCGGCATGGACTTGAAGAACCAGATATGCACAACTGGCGCAGCAAGTTCAATATGCCCCATGCGTTTGCGGCGCACGCGGCTGTGAGTCACCTTCACACCGCAGCGATCGCAAATCATTCCTTTATACTTCATGCCGCGGTACTTACCGCATGCGCATTCCCAGTCCTTTTCAGGTCCAAAAATTCGCTCGCAGAATAAACCGTCGCGTTCAGGTCTGTAGGTTCGATAGTTAATCGTTTCCGGCTTTTTGACTTCGCCAAATGACCAGCTGCGAATGTCGTGAGGACTTGCGAGACTGATTTTCACAGACGCATAGTCGTTGACTCGATCAAATGTACCTTCGCTGACACTCACGCCAGAATCTCCTCTAAAGTGGAGGTTCAAAACAGCTTCCGCCTCAGAAGAAATTCTGAGGCGGTTTTCGCCATCTGTAATCAGAAATGCTTGCGGCCGCCCTGCAAGCAACGCTCGACCGTTTCACTGATAACTCAGTGAACAGCCTTCTCAAGTTGCAGGTTCAGACACAGACCACGAATTTCATTATTCAATACGTCAAAGCTTGCCGGCGTGCCGGCTTCCAGCGTGTTCTCGCCCTTGACCATACTTTCGTAAATCTTGGTACGACCTTCCACGTCGTCGCTCTTCACCGTCAGGAGTTCCTGAAGGATGTAGGCAGCTCCGTACGCTTCGAGAGCCCAGACTTCCATTTCCCCGAATCGCTGACCACCGAAACGGGCTTTTCCACCCAGTGGCTGCTGCGTAATCAGCGAGTATGGACCTGTCGCTCGGGCATGCACCTTATCATCCACAAGGTGATGCAGCTTCAGCATGTAAATGTAACCAACCGTTGTCCGCTGTTCCTGACGCTCACCGGTGCGTCCGTCATGCAGAAACGCCTTACCGTCTTCCGGAAGGCCGGCTTCTCGAAGAGCTTCTTTGACTTCGTCTTCGCCAGCTCCGTCGAATACCGGACAGATGGCTCGATAACCAAGCGTGCCAGCCGCCCAGCCAAGATGCGTCTCAAGAATCTGCCCTACATTCATACGACTCGGAACCCCCAGCGGGTTCAGAACGATGTCAACTGGTGTTCCATCAGCAAGAAATGGCATATCTTCGATTGGCAGAACCTTGGAGATAACCCCCTTATTCCCGTGCCGACCGGCCATCTTGTCACCGACAGAAATCTGTCGTTTTGATGCGACGTAAACCTTCACCATCTGCAGCACACCACTTGGCAGTTCGTCGCCACGCTTCATGCTGTTCAGGCGATGATCTTCGCGATCAGTCACGTCTTCGACAAGAATCCAGTTCTCGCGAACCACCTTGCGGGCGGCCGTCTTTTTCTGTGGACTCCGGATGTCCATGTCTTCGAAGTGGTTGTGGAATTTACGAGCGTAATCCGCGACAACTTTCGTGTCTTCCTGCTTAGAAAGTGGCCGACCATCTTGATCGGCGACCGGCTGCTCAAGAGCGGCCTCAAGGTCCGTCAGGAAAGTCTTGAATGCCGCGGCAATCGCAACTTCGCCTTCCTTCTCAACCTTCTTCAGGTCATCCTCAAACCGCTTACGCTCGATCTCAGAAAGACTCATACGACGAGAAAACTTCTCAGTATGAATCACGATGCCGCCGACACCACTCGGTACTTCCAGACTTTCATTCTTGACGTCTTCCCCGGCACGACCGAAGATCGCATGCAGAAGTTTCTCTTCCGGTGTGAGTTCAGACTTGGCCTTTGGGGAAACCTTTCCGACCAGAATGTCGCCCGGATTGACTCGTGTTCCGATCTTGACGACACCCGTATCATCAAGGTGACGAAGAGCTTTTTCGCTCACGTTTGGAATGTCGCGAGTAAACTCTTCACGGCCCAGCTTCGTCTCGCGAATTTCAACGTCAAACTCATCAAGATGAATCGACGTGTAAACGTCTTCCTTGACCAGTCGCTCGGAAAGAATGATCGCGTCTTCAAAGTTGTATCCTTCCCACGACATAAACGCGACAAGCACGTTTCGCCCGAGGGCCAGGGAGCCATCCTTAGTCGCTGCACTGTCGCACAGCACCTGCCCGGCTTTGACCTTCTCACCAACCTTCACGATCGGCTTCTGGTTCAGACAGGTTCGCTCATTCAAGCGAGTAAACTTACGCAGCGGGTAGCGTCGGCCATCGATCTCAATATTGCATGCGTCGACAAATGTAACTTTCCCGGCCTTCTCTGCTCGCAGCACCATTCCTGAGTTCTGAACAACGTATTGTTCCATGCCCGTTCCTACGACCGGACGCTCAGAAATAAGCAGCGGCACAGCCTGTCTCTGCATGTTCGATCCCATCAGCGCACGATTTGCATCGTCATGCTCAAGGAACGGAATCAAACCAGCGGAAACGCCGACCATCTGACATGGAGCAACATCGATATACTCGACCTCGTTCCGGTCGATCCACACAACGTCGCTCTTGGTTCGAGAAAGAACTCGCTCTTCAGCGATCATTCCGTCAACCACGAGTGTGTCGGCCGGACAAACCATCCCGGATGCTTCTTCGTCGGCTCGCAGCCAGACCACTTCGTCAGTGACCTTCGCGTTCTTCACAACACGATAAGGTGAAATCAGGAACCCGTAAGCATCCACTTTTGCGTAGATGCTCAGGCTTGAAATCAAACCGATGTTAGTGCCTTCTGGAGTCTCAATCGGGCAAATACGACCGTAGTGAGAAATATGCACGTCTCGCACTTCAAAACCGGCACGCTTTCGATTCAAACCGCCAGGGCCCAGAGCCGACAAACGTCGCTCGTGGGTCAACATCGAGAGGGGATTTGTCTGGTCCACTACCTGTGACAGTTCACTCCGGCCATAAAAATAATCGATGGCGGCGGAAACACTCTTCGGATTGATGAGCGTTCGCGGTGTCATCGCATCTACCTCCTTCAGGCTCATTCGCTCCTGAACGGTACGACGCAGCTTCAGGAAACCCTTTCGGATCTCATCGGCAGCCAGTTCATCAATCGTTCGCAGGCGACGATTTCCAAGGTTATCGATGTCGTCAATCTGCGCCGTAACATCACCGATTCGCAGGCGAACGATATACTTCATTGAGTTAATGAAGTCCTGCGGATTCAGAGTCATCTCGTCGTCAGAGATGTCCTGCTTAAACTTGCGATTGATTCGGAAACGTCCGACGCGCCCGAGTCGATAGCGATTGACGTCAAAGAATTTCTCCCGGAACAGATCGTTCGCCTTATCCAGGTTCGGAGGATTACCAGGCCGCAGACGCTGATAAATCTTCAGCAGCGCCTCTTCGTGCGTGGAGGTACCGTCTTCCGCAAGAGTCTTCAGGATCAACGGATCGCGAACCTCAGTAACAATCTCCACGCTCTTAATTCCAGAAGCAATCAGTTCCTCAGCAATCGTGTCGCTGATCTCATAGCCAGCGTCAACAATAAGCTCTCCCGCGCGCTCATGCTTAGCCGGGTAGACAACGTCTTCAACAGAGTACTTTTTCTCAAACTCAGAAGCAGTCGTCTTGCTCGAGATCTTAACAGTCTCTGTCGGGTAAAAAATTCTGATGATGTCAGCGTCAGAAGAATAATCCTTCGCCATCGCTCGCAACAAAGTCAGAGCAGAAAACTTGCCACTCTGGTCGATGCGAACGCCAATGGCCTCACGCTTACTGACCAGTAGTTCAATCCAGCTGCCGCGCTCTGGAATAATACGGCAAGACTGTGTCTTACGATCGCTGCTGGCAGACTCTTCCGCCATGACGAAGTCGACCCCAGGCGAACGATGCAGCTGACTAACAACAACTCGTTCAGCACCGTTGATGATAAACTCACCGCCGCCAACCATGATCGGAATGTCGCCGAGATAGACTTCTTCCTCGACAGGCTGTTCTTTCACAAGCCGCAACCAAACGCGAAACGGCATACCGTATGTCAAACGCAGTTGGCGGCATTCCTCCGGAGTATACCGGGGCTTGCCGAGCTCATAACGGACGTACTCAAGACGAAACTGCCCATCGTAACTTTCGATGGGGAATACTTCGCGCAAAATCGCTTCGAGACCAATGTCCAAACGATCGCGAGAGGATCTGTCAGCCTGCAGAAAGCGAGCGTACGAGGCCGTCTGAATCAAAGTCAGACCGGAAATCTCGTACTCTGCGTTGATTTTCCCGAAGCTTCGAACTTCGTCCTGGTCGATGGTACGAACAGACGGAATCGGCATACGGAACCCTGCCTTCAATCAAGAGAACCAAAAACGAACATGCGACCCAGACGCCAGCTCTCAGGGAGCGGTCAGCCTGACGGAGTACAACCGAAATTACTAAAGAAGCGCGCGACGAAAGGCACCTGCCGAACTCATCGACAGCTGCCTAGCTTTGTAAACCGACCGAAAGTTGGTATGCAACGTCAGACGCTCGCTTGACACGAAGTGCCGAGCCTTCAATCACGACCAGGGCAATTGACAAAATCGAAGCTACGCATTGCCACAGCCGGGACGAACGAAACGCCCCGGCTGGCGCAAACGAAAAGCTCTGCTACAAAGCCCAATTTACTACTTAATATCGCAAGTGCCACCGGCAGCAACGATTTCAGCCTTCAACTTGTCAGCATCTTCTTTGGAAACGCCATCTTTTACGGCCTTAGGAAACCCTTCGACAAGGTCTTTCGCTTCTTTCAAGCCGAGCCCCGTTACAGCTCGAACAACCTTAATAACACCGATCTTGTTCTCGCCGAACCCAGTCAGCACCACTGTGAATTCAGTCTGCTCAACCTTGGCTTCAACCGCAGCAGTCGGAGCCGCCATCATCACTGCACCGCCGCCAGCTGGCTCGATGCCGTGAACTTCTTTCAGATAATCCACTACACGCTTTGCTTCAAGCAGTGTCAGGCCGACAATCTTGTCGCCCAATTCCTTGGTCTTGTCATCAAAAGTAGTTGTCGCTTCCGCAGACATTGTCAGTACCTTTCTCTTTCAGTCACGAGCTTTTCGTTAATCAAACTTCAACAGGCGAAGCACTTTCCTCAGCCTGCTCTTTTTCCGACAAAGTCTTCAACTGGCCAGTCAACTGACCACCAGGACCCTGCAGACAACCAGCCAGTTGACGACCAGGAGCCAGCATCAATCCGGCTAGCTCACCAATCGTCTCCAATCGACCAGAACTTTTACTGAGAGCAGCAACAGCGGCCGCGTCGAGAGATTCGCCCTCAACCGTTCCACCTTTAATTTCAAAATTCTTGATTTCCTTGGCCCACTTCGTCATCGAACGCGACAAAGCGACAACGTCATCGGCACCCCAGACAAGTGTCGACGGACCAGTCAGCACCTTTGCCAACCCATCGACACCTTTTCGCTTCAAGGCATTGCAGGCGACAGAATTCTTCACCGTAAGAGCACTGATCCGCTCTTTTCGGAGAGCCAGACGCCAACGATTTGCGGTGATTGCATCTACTTTTGAGGTGTCGACTACGATAAAATCCCTGACGTCCCCAATTCGGGATTGAATCTCAGAGATAACCATGTCTTTGACTTCACGACCCATGTCATCACTCGCTCAAAAGCTACCAGACTCAAACCAATGTCAGATCAAACCGCAACAACGATCGAAGGAAGCATTGTGGCCGAAACCACTACACCGCGAACGTAAACACCCTTCGATGCGCTCGGCTTCAAACTCCGAATGTAGCTCAACAGAGACTCGATATTCTCCTGAAGCTTGCCGGCATCAAATGAAATCTTCCCGACCACACAGTGAAGATTAGAACCGTTGTCAACTCGAAACTCGACCTTACCAGCCTTGTATTCACGGACGGCAGTCGCAACGTCCTGAGTCACGGTACCAGCACGGGGACTTGGCATCAAACCTCGAGGACCAAGCACACGACCGAGAGGACCCACAACGCCCATCATGTCAGGAGTCGCAATCGCCACATCAAAGTCGAGCCAGCCTTCTTTAATCTTGTCCGCCAGCTCTTTACCGCCGACGAAGTCCGCTCCAGCTGTCTGGGCCACTTTGACGTTTTCGCCCTGAGCAAACACAAGCACTCGCTGAGCCTTGCCGATACCGTGCGGCAGAACAATCGAGCCACGCACAATCTGATCCGCCTGACGCGGATCAACACCGAGCCGCAGTGCGATCTCTACGGTCTGATCAAAGCCCACCCGCTTAATCGCCTTAGGAAGTTGGTCTTCGAGAGACTTCAGAGCTTTCACTGCTTCCGGCAGCGACAGCACGCCCAGCTCAGTTGCCTTCTTCGTAAGAGTCTTCATTCGCTTGGACTGAGTAGCCATCTTCAAAAACCCAACCATCTAAAACCGAGTTCCAACAACACCACCACCAAGACTGAACAAACTAAATGGCCAAGCCAGACTAATCAATGACCTCGATGCCCATACTACGAGCAGTCCCTGCAATCATCTTTCGGGCCTGGTCGGGAGACGAGGCATTCAGATCCTCGTACTTTTGTTTAGCAATCTGGTCCAGTTGGCCAGTAGTTACGCTTCCAACCTTTGTCTTCAGAGGGCTACCAGAACCCTTAGCCACTCCGGCGGCCTTTTTCAGAAGCACCGCCGCAGGCGGACTCTTCAGAACGAACTCAAAGGAGCGGTCATTGTAAACGGTGATGACGCACGGGATGGTCACACCCATCATATCTCGGGTTCGCTCATTAAACTGAGACACGAACTGCCCAATATTCACACCATGCGGACCAAGAGCCGTACCAACAGGCGGCGCTGGCGTTGCCTGACCACCAGTGACCTGAACCTTGATCTGAGTTACAACCGCACGAGCCTTACCCATAACCAACCAACCCAACTCGCTAAGACCAAAGAATCAGCACTAGACAGATTCGATCTGCCAATGATCCAGTTCAACTGGCGTAGAACGCCCAAAAATCTCAATCAACACTGAAACCTTGCCGTTGTGTTCATCAATCCCCTCAACTGTCCCTTCGAAATTCTCGAAAGTGCCTTCGCGGATCTTCACAACATCACCAGCCAAAAACTGAATCTTCACCTTCGGAGCGGCACCGACCTGCTGTTCCGCGCGCCCAAGCATGCGATCAACCTCATGCTGCTCCATAGGCAATGGCTTGCCAGCAGAGCCCGCAAAGTCACCCACTCCGCCAGTATCCCGCACCAGATACCAGCTATCATCATTCAGGATCATCTGAATCATGATGTAACCAGGGAACAATTTACGATCGTGCTCTTTCGGCGATCCTCCCCGAGTCTCCACAACCTTTTCAGAGGGAATAACGATATCGCCGAAAAACTCTTCAAGCCCTTCGAGCTTGATCTTCTTCAACAACGCTTCCCGAATTGTTCTCTCGCGGTTCGTCTGCACTTTTAAAACATACCAGAGCATGTCACCGGCCGCAGAACTAGTAGCAGTTGCGTCTTTGGCCATGTAGACAAACCTCCAAGTGAAGCAACAAACAAAAACGGACCTCGTATGTTGATGCCCGAAGAAACAAATTGCAACCAGCCAGGCCAACCTAATCAAAAGTTGAGCAAGTAGCGTGCAAAGTTATGACTTGTATTCCGTAAACCCAATGGCACTGAACAGCCAGGTCCAGAGCAAGTCGATCAAAAACAAAAACAAGCCAAGCGAAAACATTGTCAGCAAAACAACCACGGTCGCCTGAATCACTTCCTTGCGAGAAGGCCAAGTCACCTTCTCCAGTTCAGATTCCACTGAGACCAAGAAGTCTGCAAAGCGTGGCACATTCACGAGGCGAAAGGCAACCCAGCCGAAAATAATCCAGACAGCCACAGGCAAACCAACCTGAATCCCCTTGCCGTATTGCATCAGAGTGCCACTCGAAAGTGTCACGCACCCAAACGCAGCGATGACTATCACTGCGAAAAACGTAAACTGACGCACCATCCTGCCCTGATTTGCCTTATAAATGCCAAATCGGAACAACTCTGGTAGCAGTGACGCACCCGCACTCTTGCTCGACATGTGACGCTCAGCAGCTGGAAAAAACATAGCCAAAGTGGCAAATAAGCAGAATGACTTCGGCCAAAAGCACGGGCGGAGGGACTTGAACCCCCAACCTGCGGATTTGGAATCCGCTGCTCTGCCAATTGAGCTACACCCGTTCGAAACCAAGCCAGATAAGACTGACTACTTCTTTCGTGACTCTTTATGCAGCGTATGGCGACGAAGCTTTGGGCAATACTTCATCAACTCCAACCGCTCTGTCCCACGAGTCTCCTTGATAACACGGTAGTTCCGCTGTCCGGTCTCCGTGCACTCAAGCCAAACATACTCTCGCATGACAAAACCTCAGCCCGAAAAATGCAAAACTGCCTGCTGACACCGCCAGCAGGCAGCAAAAACTTGTCTGAATCAAACTACTTCAGAATCTTGGTCACAACCCCTGAACCAACAGTCTTGCCACCTTCGCGAATCGCGAATCGGCTCTGCTCTTCAAGAGCAATCGGTTTCAGCAATTCAACTTCAACCTTCACATTATCACCAGGCATACACATTTCTGCGCCGCCCAGAAGTGTTGTCGAACCAGTTACATCAGTCGTTCGGAAGTAGAACTGAGGACGGTATCCGGTGAAGAATGGTGTATGACGACCTCCTTCTTCTTTGCTCAGAACGTAAACTTCCGCTTCAAACTTTGTGTGAGGCTTAATTGAGTTATGGGCGGCCAGAACCTGACCACGCTGAATATCTTCCTTCTTCAAACCACGAAGAAGAAGACCAACGTTGTCACCAGCAATACCCTGATCGAGGGTTTTCTGGAACATTTCAACGCCAGTGACGGTCGTTTCCTGAGTGTCTCGCAGACCGATGACCTGGATCTTTTCACCAACCTTCACAACGCCGGCTTCAATACGACCAGTCGCAACTGTACCGCGACCTTCGATTGAGAATACGTCTTCAACAGCCATCATGAATGGCTTGTCAACCGCACGCTTTGGCTCAGGAATGGAACTATCCAGGGCTTCCATCAGATTGGTGATGCAGGCACTGAATTTTTCATCCTTTGGATTATCCAAAGCACCACGAGCGTTGCCCTTAACCAACTTAATGTCGTCGCCAGGAAAACCGTACTTTGTCAACAACTCGCGAACTTCCATTTCGACGAGATCCAGCAACTCCACGTCGTCGACCAGGTCGCACTTATTCAAGAACACCACCAGTGCAGGAACACCCACCTGGCGTGCCAGCAGAATGTGCTCGCGAGTCTGCGGCATCGGGCCGTCTGCAGCAGACACGACCAAAATAGCACCGTCCATCTGGGCGGCACCGGTAATCATGTTTTTGATGTAGTCGGCGTGACCCGGACAGTCAATATGTGCATAGTGGCGATTCGGAGTCTCATACTCAACATGGCTTGCCGCAATCGTCACGGTCTTGGTGGCGTCACGAACAGTACCGCCCTTTGCAATGTCAGCATAAGCCTTTACTGTCGCCAAGCCCTTTGCAGCCTGGACTGCGAGAATCGCAGCTGTCGTCGTTGTCTTGCCATGGTCAATGTGACCAATAGTTCCCACGTTAACGTGCGGCTTCGTTCGCTCAAACAAACCCTTTGCCATTACCCCAACTCCAGATCAAACTGTGCCAGGACACTAACGAAGCCCGGCAAGACAACCTCAAAAAGTTCTACCCGGCATCTCACGCGAGACACCACCACACATCCACACATCCACACAACGGTTTAAGCAGAAAAGCTGCTGGTGGGATTTGAACCCACGACCTCGTCCTTACCAAGGACGCACTCTACCAACTGAGCTACAGCAGCAATCTCCACGATTAAGCTGTCCCCAGAAAGCAAAGAGCGGGCGATGGGAATCGAACCCACACAGCCAGCTTGGAAGGCTGGAATTCTACCATTGAACTACGCCCGCTTTGCCACAACACTCGGACAGCCGCAAGACTCTCTCCACAGCGACCAGAGACACCCACTGCGGAATTTGGGGGAAACAGGATTCGAACCTGTGAAGGCTTACGCCACCAGATTTACAGTCTGGCCCCTTTGGCCACTCGGGTACTCCCCCTTAATGAACTCTTCTGCTAATAAGCCCTCTCGACTTTAGAACGATACCCGCGTGGCACAGTACCCGGACAGGTTCATGCTCGAAGGTTCTCGGAAGCTAGCGATGGGAGTCGAACCCACAACCGCCGGTTTACAAAACCGGAACTCTGCCAATTGAGCTACACTAGCGCAGACCGGCTGCTGTGGCGAGTCGCGGAGTATAGCAATCGAATTCCGCCAGACAAGGCAGATCCTCGAAAGCTCCCAACAACGGATGAATTCCGGCGTTTCGCGAGCCACAACACCGCGGTTTCCTGGTCAATGACTGCCCCGACCCGCCCTGTTTTCACATGCCGCGGACTGGGAGCCGGATTGATCCCCATGTGTTCGGCAGCTTTTGGGTGCCACATCAACTTTTCTTCTAGAAGCCAGGAATCTCAAAAGAATGCCGCTCCGCGATTCTTCTCAATTTCTCAAGCGTTCTCACTTCAATCTGCCGGACTCGCTCTTTTGTGACACCTAAACGACTGCCTACCTGCTCCAGCGTTTCAGGCTCAGCTCCTTCCTCAAGTCCAAAGCGACAGGCAATGACCCGCTGCTCTCTTCCATCAAGTTCCTGCATCAACTCCCGAATGACGGCTCGTTGAGTCTTATTCATGTGTTCATCAAGGAAGAATGATCCCCTGTGCTCTGAAGACTGAGCAAAAACATCATCCTGGCCTGTACGAAATCGATCCAGTCGCTGATGTTCAGCGGGGACTGAACGTGCAAAATTCTTAAGAATCGCCCACGACGCGTAGGTTGAAAATTTATTCCCGCGAGCGTAATCAAATTTCTCCACCGCACGAATCAGAGAAATGTTCCCGTCGCTGACGAGCTCAAAAAATCCGGCATTGGATTTCAGGTACCGCTTTGCAATGGACACGACCAGCCGCAAATTGGATCGAATCAGCAGGTTTTTTACGTTAGAAATGTCTTCCAGTAACTGCTCCAGGCGGGAGACCAAGCGAGCGGCCGGTTTCTGGGGGCTCAGCTGTTTTCGCTGTTCTGCAAACTGGCTCTTTCTGAAATTCATCCGACGAAAATAGTACTGCTCCTGAGCTTTAGTGAGAAGTGGGACCTGATAGAGCTCATTCAAATAGGCTGGCAAGCCGGAAGGCATCCGTCCTTCAAAGGAATCTCCATTCAGCGCCGGCGGTGCCCCGCAGATGGTTGACTCCGCATTATCCTGGTGGAATTCGGAGCTGTCGATGAAATCCACGTTTGCCACCATCAGGCGACGAACACGAGCCTCCATCATCGCGGAGTGCACGGCTGTTCGGCTGAGACTGAACGCCTGCGCCAGACAGGCGACGCTTTCCCCCTGCTGCGATCTTTCCAGGATTTGGTCATTTCGAATTTCATCCGACGACCAAGCTACAGCCGTTTTTGCTGTGGGCAAATAACGGCCCTCTGAATTGTCCAGCATGGAGACTCGGCGACCAGCGGACATCTCATGACTGTCATCCTGAGTTCGAACTGTGTGGCTGGCACTAACCATGATTAAGCTCCCTGATTTGATTTCACGCCACGTGACGGCGGGTTTTTCCTGAAAAAACAAGTGGTAAAGGCGGCTTTCCTAATCGTTGTCGCGTGCGTACCATTCCACGATCACGAAAGCCGATAGTGAGCAATCGCAAATGGTGCGCCATTGCCTTGCTTTTCGTCAACGTGCGCCAAGCTCGCACCGTCAGGCGCTACACAGACGTCGATCGATGCGTGCCAACCGGCAAATTTCACTGAAAAGTCGAGTCTCGCGCCAATGCCGCCGCAACTTCGCTGAGTCGCGACAGTCTGGCAGAGGCGAAAAGGAGGGATTCAGAATAATGCTGGCGTCATGCCGTCGTTTGCAGATCGCGAATCAGTGCGTCCGCACGGTCTTTTTTGTAAATACGTAAAACAGAGACGCAGAGATTACAAAAATGTTCGGTCTGTGTTGTTTCCGGACTTTTCCTCGAAATTGATCATCGCCCACTTCAAAATGCCAACCGGATCGACCGCGGCGGCTTGGAAAAGTTAACTACCCGCGACAGCATCTTCACAAGCCAATTCTTCGGAATCTGGCGCGCATCCCTCGCCTCTCTCCTCTCTCCTCGCCGCTCGGGCATGTTGATTTAATATGTTTTCGCAACCCGAAACGACGATGACGGATGGATGGAGTAGCCAACATTCTTCGCGTCAAATCCCTCGCTGACGTTTCGGGGTACGATTAAATCAACAATCCGCTTGATCCAGTTTGTCAGAAAAATCGCGGCGGAAGAAAGCGCGGCGGATCACTCCACAGAGAGTAGTTGCCGAATCAGACAATTTCCGACGAATTCTTCAGCAGTTTTCGATCAGTCCAGAGCCGATGACCGACAGACGATTGACTCAAGTGCTTTCCGAAAAATGAGTTACGACGGCCACTAGTATTCGGGTACAACAGTTGCCGTTTGAACATTTTTTCGAAGCTGTTTCTGAACTGCTGCTTCAGTGGGTTTCGCCGTTCTATTCGTTCATTCAGCCGAAATATTGTCGCTTTCAGGATCGGGGCCATGGGAGCAAGCTATATCTTCATCGCCGTGGGTGCCTTTGTTTGGCTATTTGGGATTGCCATGGTGGCGTGGCATGTTCGACAACGGAGAAATGCCGTGAATGACGTCGGCCTGCCTCCCGCGGAGCTCAAATTTATCGAGCAACAGTATCGCCGGAGAATGCAGACGTCGGCGTTGACCATTACTCTGGGCGCCTTGATTGCGATGAGCGACTACCTGCCTCAAGTCCGCAGTTCGCCCGCTTTCGCGGCAGGATATGTGGCGACGTTGCTGCTTTTAACAATGTGGCTCGTGCTGCTGGCGATCGGAGACGCATTCGCCAGTCGCGTTCATCTTCAGCAGTCTTTGCGGAAGAACAGGCAGACACGCGAATCGCTTCAGGAGGCCATTGATGAGCTGCGTCGAGAACAGGCGCGCACGCTTCGATCACATCCTGATGAATTGAATATCTCTTCGCACAAGTGATGTTGCTGGCCCAAACGAACGGCTCGAAATATTTGAGGGCAATTTGTCGCCCGATAGTCAGTGCTGTCTTCGAAGTAAAATCAACGTCTTCAAAAACCGGGCCTAAGCGACGTCACGAAGAATGTCCTCAGCCACCCTTCGGCGTTTCGTCCGTCGACGGAGTTTATGCATCCAGCGATCTTCCCCATCATCAGTTTCTCTGATGAAGGAGCCCGAGAGCAGACGGTAGAAGAAAAGCAGCGAAAATGCTCCAAAAACCGCAGCAAAGAACCCTTTAACGCTGATGGGATCAACGGTCGCATCCCGCCAGAAGAATAAAACGGTTCCACATCCAATAACGCTGCCTCCGATTCCGGTCAGCATCGTTGCTACCGCGCCGCCAGGATCACGCCCCGGCATAACCGCTTTCGCTGCCAGTCCAGTCAGTGTTCCAAAGCCAACCCAGCGCAACAATTCGTTGACGCTGGTTCTGAGGACTTCGACAAATTCCACTTCTGTCATAGACGGGCCTCCTGCCCTGGCCGTTACCAACCGCGTCTGAATCAATCCGTTGTTCCAAAGGAGGAGCGCACTCCCCCCGCGTCCCGCGGACTCGCCGTTATCTTCTTCGGCAAATCTGATCCACTTAACGCAGTCCGAAAACTCATCTTTCCGTAGTCGCCCGGCGTTTCAGTTCCTCCGGCATTTTTCGCCGAGAACCGCATCGTCCGCAATTCGTGCATGACAGCTCGTGAGCGATCGTTTGAATCTGAGTCTTACGGTTTGGCTCGCCCGTGGGCGGTCCCTTCTCCTCGCCGAATGCCCGGGTTTCCACTCGCCCGCGGTGCTGCCTCGTTCGCTCGAGGAACAGCCACGCGTCCAGCCTCGGCGCCGCCACCCCGCTCACTGCCAGCGTTAGGGCGGCGCTGAACTGGCGCCGATTGTTGTGGCGCCGATTGTTGTGGCGCCGATTGTTGTGGCCGCGATTGTTGTGGCCGCGATTGTGGCTTAGCCGTTTGGCCTGGACTGTTGTTCCGATTCCCGACAGCAGCGGGCGTTGAGAATCCACGATTTGCATTACCACCACTGCCTTCCATTTGCCGTTGAACTTCATTGCCTCCCGAACCCCGGGGAACATGCTGATTGGGAGCAATTCGCGACTGACCGTTTGGCACAGACTTAGAACGATCGACCGACGGTGCCTGTCGACGCGCATCGGGCAAACTTTTTGCCGGAGAGACCGGTTTCCCTCCATCTCGGGCAGGCGATTCGACCGACCGTCGAGTTGAATTTCCCGACGGCTGTTTCTGACGAATATCTCCTCCCCCTTGTGGCTGCCCGGCACCAATCGACGGCACTCCAGCAGCACGATTGGAATCCGTTCGCCCGTAATTGACGGGCGGTTTGACTTCGCTTTTGGCGGCGCTTGGTTCTACGCGACTGTTTCCCAAACGCCGATTTACAACTTCGCCAACTGCTGGCTGACGCCCCACGGCTTGAGGTGCGTCACCCGCTTGCTGACGTGCATCACTGCCTGGCTGACGAGGGCTCCGATTTCCAGACTGAACAGCACGGCCTTGAGAATCAAGGCCATTCTTCTCCATCTTTTCTGAAGGTTTTTTTTCAGTAACGCCAGGTGGGCGATCACTGACTTTCGGACCGTCAACGGAGGCAGCCCTGGACGCGTTTGGTGCCGGCGAAAGTTTACGAGGTCGCTCCCCACGAGCGGCAGGAGTTTGTGGCACATCGGCTGTTTGATTTTCAGCCTGCTTCCGCGTCAATTCCGGTTGTGGCTCCGGTTTGCCGTCCCCCAGGCCGGATCCATCCGAGCTTTTAGCAGGACTTGAAATCTTCTTATCTGCGACACTTCGGCCTCCACGCTGAGGCACTGGGGATTCCTTGACATTTTGGCCATTTTTATCGATCGCCGGCGGCTTCGACCGACTGCCACGACTCTTGTCGCCGTTTGTGTCCACGCTGCTCGGAACGCTCGCAGCAGTAACGGCTGACCGCTCGACAGGTGGCAGTTTCAGGCGTTCGCCTCGGGCTCGCGGCTGCCCAGCCACGGCCGTTTCGCGATTCGACCTTTCGCCGGTCTTTTTGACGTCATTTTTCGGGTCATTTTTGGGTTCATTCTTTGAATCCCGTGAGGCAACCTGCCCTTCAACGCGATCGCCCTGCCCTGTTGACGAACGCTTTCGCTTGACGTCTTCTGAATGCGTGTCGCCATCTCTGTGCTCATGAACTTTTTCCACGTCGCGGCGATTGCTGGCCAAACTCTGATTCTGCTCTGCGTCTTTCTTCAATCGCTGTCGCTGTTCGTTTTCCAGCTTCACAAAACGCAAGCCGTCTGAGTTGCCCGGAGCATTGTCAACAACGTTTTGCAATCGATTTCCCAGCAAAGAATGCTGATGGTCATGAGAATGGTCATGGTCCCGATCAGGACCGTCGTTGCGATTTCTGACCCATTGGTCCTGGCCTCGAAACGTATGAGCCGGTCTGTGGTCAGGGTTGCTGACAAACACGTTGAACTGCAGATTCACTCGGTTGTAAAAATCGGCGTTGCCGCGACCTCGGCTGTAGTGGCAGAACAAAGGGTCTGACCCATGATGCTGGCGATGATAATGATGCCACGGCACCATCCCCCGACTGGCATAAGGTGCGCCGTAGTAGTCGCCGAAGTAGTAGTGCTGATATCGGGGCCTCACCCAGAAGTGAAACTGCAGCAAATTCGATGCGACAACAATTTGCGGCGTGAACCGGACGCGGCGGGTTGAATACACGCTACGGTCAAAATACAACGGCGCAAACAGAACGCCGCGGCGTTCCAGCGGATAGTCCCAGTAGCCGTTGCAATAGTAATAGCCGCCCGGAGTCCAGTGGTATCGCGCGGGGACCCAGACCCAGTTATCGTAGCCTGCGGACCAATAGCCCGGACGCCACAGATAACGGGTTTCCGTCCACGTCCAGCAGCCCGGAACCCAGATATGCTGAACCGTCGGCGAAATGCCTACCGGCCCCTGTTCGAGCGATGCTGGCGGAGCTGTTTCAAGGTATTCAATTTCTGAAGTCTGAGTCGACACCCAAGTGCCGGAAACCCACTGATATCCGCCGTCGACTTCACTCCAGTAGCCCGGAAGCCAGCGAAATCCCTGAGGAACCTCGCGCCAAATTCCGCTGACCCACATAAAGTCGTCACGGTCTTCATCCCACGCCCAATAGCCCGAGATCCATTCCACGGTCCGTCCTTCCGGACGAACTTCCGGTGGTAATTCCTCAACGGCTTCGGGTGGTTTTGTTTGAATCACCAGGCCGGGAACGGGGTCTGGATTGACCTGCTCTGCGAACGCCTCGTGGACCGGTCCGCGAAGCATGGCCTCCCCTTCATCGTCGGTCAGAGTCCTGGCCTCCACCGGCGGTAATAGTCCTGCCGACGGGGCACCAGATGGGACATCCTGGACCGAGGAAAAGGCTGGAATGGAAAGTGGAATGCCGTCGAGCGAGTCAGGTGAAGAACTTTGAGCCTCCACCGCGGCTGCCGTACACAACGATACAAACACAGCGAGCCCCGCCTTTGACGTTCCAGCGAATAATCGTGAGACCTGTCTGTTCATGATGAAGATCTCCGTGATCTTTAGTCAGAGAAAGTGAATGGGCCTCCGTCTTGAACTGGAGGCTCCTGTTGGGACGGATTTAAAACTCAGCGTTGATGAACCTGGAAATCGTCCTTGAATTTACCTCAAGCAGCTTTTGCGCCGTGTTTTCTGCCGCTGATTTTTTTGCTGACAGGAATGAACCTTGAATTCGGCGACTACTCCTAGCCAGTTCCACGAAAACTCTGGGGTCTCCCAGATTCCTGCGGCAAGTTGCGGGCAGCCTGCGGCAACAGGAATCCCTAGGGGGCATATTAAAAATACGAAGATTGGTAACACGGAGGCGGCAACTCAATGGCACTCGATTTGACAAAGTAGGCGTCACTCTCCGAGTGACGAAGGCCGCAAAACGCGGCCCCTGGCATTCATCACTCAGAGAGTGATGGCTACTATAATCGCAAATCGACTGCCATTGGGCGGCAACTGCCGGCCTTGAAGCCAAGTGCTGCATCGTCCGACTTTGGCTCCAGAACCAAGGTTCTCCACGATACCGTTCTAAAAAGCTCCGGCTCTTTTTCCGTTGGGTAGATGGCCGACAGACGTGTCAAAGGATTCTTTCCCAACGAAGAAAATTTGAGCGCCGGTTTCTGCGCCATTGCTAAGCCCTGAACATCCGTCATCAAAGTGACGGCACTTTCCCCAAAACGATGGCGCATAATTTGCCAACCGGTTTGGCATGACGGCCGGTATAGCCACCTCAGAAGATCATGGGCCGCAGGTTTCAGCGGCTCTCAATCGCGGAAGTCGCCTGAACTCGGGATTCCAGCCAGCCCGCGACCGACGTGCATCGCATCCACTTTCCGCGGCGTTCATTTGACCTTAAAGTGTGTAAATGCCACTTGATCTCGATGATACGATTGTCGCCCTCGCATCACCTCCCGGGCCTGCGCCACGAGGGATCGTGCGCGTGAGCGGTCTGGTTACAGCAGATATAGTCGAGAACGTGTTTCGCCCGGACGTCGCATTTGCAGGCTGGCGATCCACTAAAGTGCCGCGCAGGTTTGTCGGATCTCTGAATCTGCCAACGATCATCGTTCCCATTCCAGTCGCACTGATGTACTGGCCGACGCGACGAAGTTTCACCGGTCAGCCTATGGCCGAGTTTCATCTGCTGGGTTCAGTCCCGCTGCTCGAAGCCACTCTGGATCAGCTCTGCCAATGCGGAGCTCGGCTGGCTCGACGTGGTGAGTTTACCATGCGGGCGTTTCTGTCGGGCCGAATTGATTTGCTGCAGGCAGAGGCGGTGCTTGGCGTGATTGAAGCAACCGATCATGAAGAACTGCAGAAAGCGCTGTCTCAGCTGGGCGGTCGGATGACATCTCGACTTGGGCAGCTGCGCGCGGATCTGATTGCCCTGCTTGGCGATCTCGAAGCCGGACTCGACTTCGTCGACGAGGATATTGAGTTCATCACCAGGGAGCAGATTGCCGGTCGTCTGCAATCTGCGTTGACCGTGGTGACGGAGCTGGCTCAGGATTCGGCCACTCGCCTGCCGGCAGGCTACCGCCGCCGCGTTGTTCTGGCAGGTTTACCCAATGCGGGAAAGAGTACGTTGTTTAATCGACTGACCGGTCAGCAGAAGGCCATCGTGTCGCCGATTGCCGGCACAACGAGAGACTATCTCACTGCACCTTTCCAACTGGACTCAATGGACGTCGAATTGATTGACACGGCGGGATGGGAAGACGCCGCCGATCTGATCATGGAGCGGGCTCAGGAATTGCGTGGCGAGCAGGTCTCTGCTTCCGATCTGGTGGTGTGGTGTACGGCTGCCAATTTGTCGACCGAGGATCAGGCAGAAGACCGCCGCCTCTGCAGGCTGGCCCGGAAACAATCGGCAGCGCTGCTGCGAGTGCTGACTTGCGCCGACTTAGTCAGTAATGCACGGGACGCTGCGAATATCGCCGAAAGTGACGATGACAGGAATGCGGTGGAAATTCAGGTCAGCGCACAAACCGGCCTGAACCTGGACGCCTTTCATGCAATGCTTGTGGATCGGCTGACTCGATCGAATGCCTCACGCAACGAATTGCTGGGGACAACCGCAGTTCGATGCCGAGACAGCCTGAATCGTACCATTCAGTGTCTGCAGCATGCTCTGACAGCAACGTTGGAGAACCAAGGCGACGAACTTATCTCCATGGAAATTCGGCAGGCACTCCATGAACTGGGCACGATCCTGGGCGACATCTACACCGACGACATTCTGGATCACATCTTCAGCAATTTTTGTATTGGCAAGTAGGCCGGCAAACGGGCGATTCAAAGATGTTCACCCTCGCCTGAATTTTTTTTTTGTCAGCACGACTGTGCCGCCCTGGATCGCGATGAGCGACTGTCGGCAATTCTGAATGAAGCATGCCAGCGTGCGTTCGTGTGAAAAGGCGTGCTTTGATTGGCAGACAAAGGCAAGCCGGACGACTACACTGTTCGTTCCCACTTGAAACCAGGACCGAAACCAAGAACCAGGATTTTCGGCATTCCAACACAGGGAGAACGCGGCGATGAAACCTGATGATGTTTGCAATGACTTGTCGACCTTTCGAAGCATTCGATCGGTGGTGGCCGCTGGTGTCTGGGGTGGACTGCTGCTTTCGATAAGTACAGTGCACGCTGCCCAGCCTGCTTCTTCTGCGACACTTTCTTTCAAGAGTGGTATTTCCGTGACGGCCAACGACGAACTTCCTGCAGACAACCCGTTTGCATCCGAGAGCACGCTTCCATTTCACACGCCCGCGTTTGACAAAATCCGGGAGGAGCATTTCCAGCCCGCTTTTATGGCCGGAATGAAAACGCAGCTGGCGGAAATGGAAGCGATCGCCGCTCAGAAGGATGCGCCGTCGTTTGAAAACACGATCGTCGCAGTCGAAAGATCGGGAGCATTGCTGACTCGCGTACGCAACGTCTTCTCGAACCTGACATCAGCGAATAAGAGCGATGCGTTGCAGAATATCGAAACTGAAATGGCGCCGCTTCAGGCAGCTCACTCGGACAATATTCTGCTGAATCAGCGGCTGTTTCAACGAGTGGAAAAACTCTGGAACAGTCGTGATGCGCTGGGGCTCAATGAAGAGCAGGCGGAGGTGCTCAAGCAACACTACGAAAGTTTCGTTCGCGCAGGTGCAAAGCTGAACGATGAGCAGCAGGCACGAATTCGGTCGCTCAACGAGCAGCTGTCGAAGCTGGAAACCCGGTTCGAAGAGAACCTGCTGGCGATCAGCAAAGAGCGAGCAGTGGTCGTCAACGAAGTCGCGGAACTGGATGGAATGGCAGATGCCGACATCGCAGCCGCAGCGGAAGGTGCCAAAGATAGAGGTCTGGATGGCAAGTATCTGCTTGAGATTTCCAACACGACTCGAGTACCGATTCTGCCATCACTCAATAATCGTGCGCTGCGGCAGCGAGTCTGGGAAGCGTCTGCCTATCGTGGACTGGGCCGGGATGGAGGCATCGATAATCGACCTCTGATTCTGGAGATCGCTCAGCTGCGAGCCGAACGAGCGAAGTTGCTCGGCTTTGAAGATCATGCCTCCTACAAGCTTCAGAATCAGATGGCCGAAACTCCGGCTGCTGCTCGGAAAATGCTGACAGATCTGGTGCCTGGCGTGCTGACTCGCGTCAAAGTCGAAGCCGCCGATCTGGAGGCCATGATCAAGTCGTCCGGGGCCAGCCACGAGCTGGCTCCATGGGACTGGGAATACTATGCGGAGAAAGTTCGCAAGGCTCGCTTTGAAGTCGATGAAGCCGCTGTGAAACCTTATTTTGAGCTGGACAGCGTGTTGAAGAATGGCGTCTTCTTCACCATGAATAAGCTCTACGGCATCACGTTCCGTGAACGGAAGGACCTGCCCGTTTATCATCCGGATGTGCGTGTCTTCGATGTGTTCAATCGTGACGGTTCGCAGATCGGACTGTTTTACGGCGACTTTTTCAAGCGAGATTCCAAGCGAGGTGGCGCATGGATGAGTTCGTTTGTGGACCAGTCGGATTTGCTGAACGAAAAGCCGGTCATTGTCAACGTGCTGAATATTCCACGGCCAGCAGATGGGGAACCAGCTCTGATCAGCTTCGATAATGTGACGACGTTGTTTCACGAAATGGGACATGCGCTGCACGGCATGTTTTCGGAAGTCACGTATCCGTCTGTTTCAGGGACAGCGACTCCGCGAGACTTTGTGGAGTTCCCGTCGACGTTTGAGGAAGACTGGGCGATTCAGCCTGAGATCCTTGCGAACTATGCGAGACACTACAAGACCGGCGAACAGATTCCAAAAGAACTGCTCGACAAGGTCATCAAAGCCAGCAAGTTCAATCAGGGATTTGATACGCTGGAGTATCTTTCAGCCGCATTGCTGGACCTGGAATGGCATTCCCTGACCAGTGAAGAAATTCCATCGGACGCAGAGGCGTTTGAAGTGGAGGCTCTGAAGAAGGTGGGTGTTGACGTTGCTGCTGTTCCACCGCGCTATCGGACGGCCTATTTTGCGCACATCTGGTCGGGCGGATATTCGTCGAGCTACTATGCCTATCTCTGGAGCGAAGTGCTGGCGGCCGATGCATTTGCTCACATGATTGCCAACGGCGGGTGTACGTCAGCCAATGGAGATCTGTTCCGCACGGAAATCCTCAGCCGTGGTGGCAGTCGTGAGCCAATGGAATCGTACAAAGCTTTCCGTGGCAGCGAGCCCACAGTGGATGCTCTGCTGATTCGACGAGGATTGAAGTAGTCCTTCTCATCTCACTTCCGGAGTCAAATATTCCTCGCCTGGTCCAGTTTGATGCGTCTGTCGCTCTGAGCGATTAGCGAAAAATCTTCGCCCACAAGGCCGCGTGGAAGTGAGATCCTTTTCTCCGAGGTTGTGAGAATTCGGGAATCAATCTGGTGGAGATCGACCTGCTGAGAGCCGGTCAAACAGTCGTTCGTGTTCCCGCCGAACGCATTGAGTCGCTGCCGCAGCAACGGTATCTGGTCTCGGTGACTCGCAGCTATCCAACTCAATGCGAGCTCTATGGCTTCTCAATGCAGCAACGATTACCGCGGATCTCACTGCCACTGGCCAGCGACGACAAGGACATTATGCTCGACCTGCAGCAGGTGTTCACAAAGTGCTGGAACTCGGGCCCATATCCTGAGCTTCTGCACTACAACGATCCGTCACCGGGCGACCTCACCGAAGAGGAAGCCGCCTTCTGTCGCCAAACAGCGCGACGCTGATACGGCCAGGATGAGAGCGATTTTCGAAAGCCATCTGTAGCGGCATTCTGTTACGAACTTACTGAACGAGACCGCGAAGCAACTGAGGAAGAACGGCCCACGTGTCCATGTAGGTCTGTTCCAGCGGCACGTTGATATAAAAATTGTTGTGCAGGAAGAGCGGCATTTCGGGAAGCGGCTGCCCAACCGCAAACGGTTCCACATAAGCCGTTTTGATCGGCGCCGCCTGATAAGCCGCGAGCGTTAACGTTCGGCATCCGCCGGAATCACAAACTGCGTTTTCGGTTGCGGCGGAGCTCGGGTCATCGTTGCGGCAGCACCTCCGTCTACGGAGAACGCAATGTCGTTCTGCGGAAGCGTGACAACATCCGGTTCGGGGCCGCCGATGATCTGCTCGGCGATCGCGATCATCCCGCTCGGCAACAAACCTGCATTAAGGCGATCCATGATGGCGGCGATCCACCGATAGTGGAAATTGTGGTACACCCCCGATTGGACGCGGGACCAGTCGTGTATCGGCATGTCAGCACCCTTGAATTCGTTCGCGACGTGGCTGAAATCGTTTAGTGGCTAAGTCATTTTCCATTCTATCAGTCAAAATTGGCACGCAAAACGGACCTGCCGGGATCAGTGAAATTGTACGTGATCATAGGTTGTCCTACACTTCCAACATGAAAAAGAGAAGCCGAGAGTCCAGTGCAGCATTTCTCCGATTTATGGGACCGTTGCTTGACGCGCTTCGGGAACTCGGCAGTGAGGGGCGACCCAGAGAGGTTGAGGAGATTGTCGCTCGAACGTGCGGAGTGACAGATGAAGAGCGGTTAATTCGCAATAAGAAGGGTACCCTGAAGTTTGCGAATCAAGTGGCATGGTGCCGACAGTATTTGATCTATGAAAATCTGATTAGCTGCCCGGAACGGGGCGTTTGGAAACTTACCGACCGAGGCAGTCAGACCAAACTTTCAATTGAGGATGCCCGAGAGATTGTGCGTAAATGGGTCAGGTATCACAAGGAGAAGCGTGAACAGAATTCTGGACCATTGGTTGACAATATTTTCCGGAAACCGTCGCTCTTTGGCCCGTTGGACACAACGGAACCAGTCGCAACCACGGTTGCAAAGGAAGCCTATGATTTGGCGGCTTGCGCGCGTGATACCAGTTTAAGCGAAGAGAAATTGACACGTTGGCTCATGGCGATTGATCGAAAGAAGCACGCAGTGCTCTATGGTCCCCCAGGAACGGGCAAAACGTTTCTTGCGGAACGACTTGCAAGGCACCTTTCCGAAGAAGGGCCCGGATTTAGCGAAATCCTGCAATTCCATCCAGCATATTCGTACGAGGATTTTGTCGAAGGCATTCGCCCAACCACCCGGGCGGACGGATCTCTTGAGTACAAATTGCTGCCAGGGCGATTTGTCGACTTCTGCCGTCGAGCTGAGCAATGCCCAGGACTCTGTATATTGGTTATTGATGAAATCAATCGAGCGAATCTTTCGCGGGTGTTTGGTGAATTGATGTATCTGCTTGAATACCGTGATCGCGAGATCTCGCTCGCGGGTGGTGGAAGATTTCAAATTCCGCAAAACGTCCGCATCCTTGGAACGATGAATACGGCTGATCGTTCTATCGCGCTTGTCGACCACGCTCTACGGCGACGATTCGCATTTCTAGCCGTAAGACCGGACTACGACATCTTGAGGCAGTTCCATCAGACGGCAGGATTCAATGCAGAGCCCCTGATTGCCGTGCTTCAGGATGTCAACCGCCAGATTGGTGACAGCCAGTATGAGATTGGTATTTCATTCTTTATGCGGCATGACCTCGCAAAGCAGTTGCAGGACATCTGGTTGATGGAGATCGAGCCCTACCTTGAAGAAGTGTTCTTTGACCAAACTTCCAGACTCGATGGCTTACGATGGGACCGTGTTGCGTCGCGTGGGCTGCCATGACTGGATCACGGTGTATTTCACTCATTGAGTACAAAACAATTGAGTTTGCTCAGGACCAGATTTCCTCTGAAGAGGGTGAATCGCTGTGGCGGCAATATGGGAAAAAAATCACAGTGGAATTTCCTTCCCCTGTGACAAACCATAGGTGGCGGCTGACGTCTCAGGGATGGGTCGGACATCTGCCGGTCAGTGAGCAGTTTAGCGTCCGGGTCCAGCCGCGTGTCGCTCTGCGAAATCTGTTTGGGATGCTGGACCATGCCTATCGAATACGGGCGTTGGCTTTTCTTGAAGGTCTGGCCGACTGCGACTCTTTGCACGATTTTTTTGATCGGCTTGTGAAAATCCTGGCAAGTCGTGTCACCGATCGAATTCGGCGAGGATTGCATCGCGACTACTTAATCATCTCAGATCGACTTAACGCGATTCGTGGGAGGATCGACGTTGCTCGCCAAATTCGGCGCCCGGGTGTTATTGGTGTGGATTGCGTTTTCGATGAGCTGACATCTGATTTGAAAGAAAATCAGATCATTGCCTGGACGTTGTGGCGGGTCACAAGAACGGGACTCTGCAGCGACCCTGTCCTGCAGAGTGCCAGCAAGGTTCTTCGGATCATTTTGACGTCGGTTAGCTTGACCCCAGTGACATCGGCTGACTGCGTTTGTCAGAAGTATCATCGGCTGAACGAGGACTATCGTCCTATTCATGCGTTGTGCCGTTTTCTGCTTGAAAATGTTGGGCCCTCGCACGAGTTCGGGCAACACCAAATGCTTCCGTTCATTGTAAATATGGGGCGATTATTCGAGTTGTTTGTGGCGGAATGGATGAGTTCCAATCTTCCGAGGAATTACTCCTGTGAGCATCAGCAACGAGTTCAGATTGGAGATGCGGGTGATATCGTCTTCCGTCTCGATATCGTCGTGAGTGATGCGGCAACCTCTTGTCCCGCTTTCGTTATCGACACGAAGTATAAAGTCCCGGATGCACCATCAACGGCCGATATTGCGCAGGTTGTGACCTATGCGACCCTAAAGAACTGTCGCGAAGCAATACTTGTCTATCCGCAAAATCTTAAACGGCCTGTTGATACTCTGATCGGGGCGATTCGGGTCCGCAGTTTGACATTTTCAATTGCTGGTGATCTGAATGATGGCGGCCGCTCCTTTTTAGACGTGTTACTCGGTGTCAGTGTGTGAGCCAACGGCTGAGTTCGATTGAATTAAGGCGGCGCGAAGTTTCCCCTTCTGAAACGCTGTCGCTCCCGGCGGTGTAAGGAAACAGGTTGCCCTCAACCTCCTGTCAAGACGCCGGCGAGAGAATTCTGACCGATTTAATGGCGACCGGGACAGATCTGGCGCTCACAGTATTTCGCTCGCGGCTGGGCAGGGATTGGGTACAATGATTTTCAGGAGACAAACTATGCCGCTTCTCGATCATTTTCGACCACCGATTTTCAACAAAGGTTCCTGGGAAGGTTTTCATGGGGGCTGGCCCATGACGATGGTCATGGACCTGTGCAAATCACTGCCTGAACAGTACACGGCCGAGCCTCGCGTGCATCTGGGGAAGAATTTCGAAGTCGATGTCTGCACGTTCGATGTGGACGGCGGAAACAGATTCGGAGCGAATGCATCAGACTCAGGGACCGCAACTGCGACCTGGGCACCGCCGGAGCCGACTCTTACGCTCGATCTTGATCCAACGGAAATCTACGAATACGAAGTGTTGATTTTTGACCAGCAGCGAGGTCAAGAATTGGTCGCCGCCATTGAACTCGTTAGCCCGGCAAACAAGGATCGCCCCGAGACTCGCCAGGCGTTCGTTTCAAAATGTGCGGCCTTGTTGCAGAGAAAAATCTGCGTATCGATCGTCGATCTGGTGACCGTGAAGCACTTCAATTTGTACTGTGAAGTGCTGGATGTGTTCTGTCAGACCGATCCCGCGTTTGCACCGGCCCCGCCAGCGACGTACGCCGTGACGTGTCGCAGTCACAACCTGGCGACACGATCACGATTTGAATCGTGGGCGTATCCGATGGTCATCGGCGAGAAGCTTCCAGTCCTCCCGATCTGGCTTGACAACGACCATGCGATTTCCCTGGATCTGGAAGTTTCTTATCAACAAACCTGCAGTGCGTTGCGGCTGATTTAGCCCAACTTCCCCAACTCACTTCAACAGTACTGTGTTTTCTGCGGTTTCAGCCCAAAAGTTCTCACTACATTTTGCGTTGGATGATTCTGGCGGGCATTTTAATGCGGAGTTTATCAAGTCGGATTCACTGATCGCTCCTGCGAATTCGGAAGACGGCCCCGCATCCGTTGAAACGTGCGTGGGATGGATCGTCCTGGCATCAAAACGGCCCGAAAAGCCGCATGGGTGAATGTCTCAATGGGACGAAAGGCGGTTCCGGCGGCTGAGTGCGATGGAAATTCGGCGAGGGGCGTGGTAATTTCAACACAGTTTCTGACGACCTCCGTCGAATTCCTTCGCCGTCAGGGCAAAGTTTGCGCCGTTCCCCAGTCAACAGGTTTCCTATGTCCGCTCAGGCGATTGCTGGTGTCAGCCCTATTCTGGAATCCCGCATCATGACGGAGTTTCCATCCGTCGGTGCCACGTCGATCGGTCGGCTGATTGGTCAATTAATGGACGCCGTTCCCGCGAAAGTTTGCGGCGTGAAAATGTCCTACCTGATTTTTGGCCCCATGCTGGCACCTCTGGGGCTGCTGATCTTCCTGTTGAATAAGCTGGGCTCGCGGTATGTCCTTACCAATCGATCGGTCCAGATCTGGTCGACCATGGGCAGCCAGCGAACGGGAATTGTGGACCTGAACGAAATTACGGATGTCGATCTTTACGAACTGCCGGGCCAGTCGTTTTTCCGATGTTCCGACATCCGGCTCAAGGGAGCCAGTGGCCAGACCCTGATGCGTCTGTCGGGTGTTGCAGATGCCGGACCGTTCCGGAATGCGATTCAGAGGGCTGTTGAGTCACGCAAACTGGTTCAGGCCTCCCTGGCCACCATCAACGCGCGCAAGTAATCGCCGCAAAGTTGATTCTGCGAATAAACAGAAAGCCCGGTCTCCTGAGGAGCCCGGGCTTCTTTTCATTTTGCATTTCGCCTCGACCCGATTATGGGCTCTGATTGCGTCGATCGGCCGATGACTGCTGTGACTGTTTTCGAGCCAGTTCCCGAGTTGCGTTGTCTTCGCCCAGAAGCAGGTTCAGCAGAGTGTCTCCATAGCGATCCCAGAGTTCCGTGCGTGGCGTTGTTTCCGGAAACGCAAATGTCAGCATGTCCGAACTTCCGGTCGTGGAAATGTAGCGCTCCATCGTGCTGGACGAACGGCCGTTTTCCGGCAGCCTCACCAGCCGAAACTTCACCCATTCGGCCGCTTCTTTCGCGGCCGGAAGACAACTTTCGCTGGATGCAATCAGCCCGTTGGCTCCCTTAACCGTGCGAACATGCACGACTCGCTGTGGCTGGCGTTCCTTCAACTGCTTCAGCAGATAGGCGACTTCCGCAGGTTGGTCCGCCGGTGATTTTTCACCGGACTTTGGAAAGAAGTCATTGACGTACTGCCCATTCTGATTCAGATACTTGTGATTGGCTTCACCGTCCGGATTGAGCGTCCTGAGAACCGTGCATTCAAAACCGCCGAGAATGACGCTGTCGTCATGCAGGCGACGAGCCAGCATTTCCACAAGTTCCAGAGCCGCCGGATCATTGCCGCCCACGCTGCCCACGACCAGAGTACGATATCCATCATGACCGGCCGATACCGTCAGAAACGGACGTCCGCCTGTGCTCTTACCATCGCGTTCCCATCCAAAAGGCTTTGGAGGATTTACAAGAACGCCTTTGGGTTTTGCCTCGGTTGCTTCTGCCGCGTTGGATTTAGATTGGTTAGCACTGGATTGGTTAGCACCGGATTGGGGCGGCACCGCCTGCGTGACATCCGTTCGGGGAAGTTCGGTTTTCGGAGCATCGGAACCCGCTGGTTCCCGCATTGCGATTTTGGCCGGGACAGCCTCTGCCGGCACCGCAGGCTTGGCGACTTCCTGAGCAGAATTGGCAGGCACCGCAGCAGCAGCCTTGCTGATTTCGGTTTTCGGATTTTCCACCGCGGCCACCGCTGCCTTCGACGCAAGTATCTCCGCCGCCTTCTCGACAGCGGCGATCGGAGCAGTCGGATTGTCCTGCTTCACCAATACGTCAGCGGGCTTCGGCGCAACAATTGAACCGACATGAGGTGAACCGGCATGAGGCGGCGTAACAGCCGGGATGCCGACCACAGCGGCAGGCGGGGCCGCCTGAACCGGGACCGCCTGAACAGGAGAAGGCAGAAGATCAAAGTCGGGAGCCACGAGTGGTTTTGCACTCTGCGGTATTTGTGCCGTCAAAGAAACGTCGGCCGGCATCGTCGAAGAGGCCGTGGTGGCTGACAAGGAACGCATCGCAGGCAGAGTCGTGCAGCCCGAGTTCAGTCCGGCGAGCGCCAGAAACAGAACTGAGTAACATCCACTGATCGACCGGCAGTGTTCGATGCGTGGGGGGAACCACTTCATCTGAACCTCCCTTTGGTAACTTGGATTTCGGGAACAGGTACTGAACCAGTCTCCTGACCAGTTCAGCGGAACTCAGATTCACCAGCCGACTTCAACCACGTGAGACGAAAAGCACAGCACGCGCGACAAAGACATAGCAGTCGATCAGCAGCAGCACCTTAGTTTTCGATTCCGAGGTGGTAACACAGTTGCTCAAAACGCTGCTGAAACTCGTCGCTTGAAGAATGCACGTGTTCGGCCTCAGTAATAAACCTCAGGTCTTCAATACGTGCAACTTCGTTGTTCCTGAAGGCGCGTTCGTACTCAAGATTTTCGCGACCATAGACGAACATCAGTTTGTGTTCATCCAGCTGAACTTCCATCGGCTTGCGAGGATTGAGAATTGCAATCCCGCAGCAGCCATCGTCCAACAGCAGATCTTCAAAGTCATACAGGATGCTCTGAAGGACCGGCATGTCGATCTGCTCACGATACAAATCGGTATGCTGCCCATTGTTCTTGTCATGGCTGGTCTCCAGGACCACGTCCACTGTTTCACCCAGCGGATCCAGCAGCGACAAAAAGGTATCGAACAGCCGCTCACGTGTGACCGCGGCCATCAGAACCGGGATGCGAGCCCCGGAATCCTGATCGACATACCATTCATGTCGAAAACCGGTCCGTGGGATCACTTCGAGTTTATAAGACGGACGCACAGCGTCCGTCAGAGTAAAATCGCCGTAACGTGCGATGCTCATATGAGCCTCCAGCTCGTCTTCCGACAGATTGCGGAAGCTGCTGACGCCATGCGGCGCTTCGCCATCACGATAATTGGATTTCAAAAAATTCTTGAGAAAACTCATGACATGATTCCGGCGCAGAATTGATAATGGCAGTATCAGCCAGCCTTCAAAAACCTAGCACCTGGTTCGAATCCGGCTGTCGGGATTTAGGCCAAACAACGATTTTGGGGGTAAGCAGCCATTTTGAAGCACGAACATGCCGTCAGGAGAAGCTGTTCCGGCAAACTCAGTGCCCGCACAGACTGCAAAATCCCTAAAGAATCTGCTCGTGCTTCAGGCGCAATAATCTGACATACTGTCACGCATGACACGTTCCTGCGGGTATCTGCTGATCGTTCTCGCCTGGCTGCATGGCAGTCTCACTGCCTATGCGCAGTTGCCGCAGATCAGTGGAAAATCGAATGCGAACCTGAAGACCACAGCGTCACACCCCGCGCCCTCCCTGGAAGACTGGTTCCGCATTCAATACGACGGCAAGACCGTGGGACATGAATCACTTTTGTCGTCCGTTGTGTCCAGCGAAAAACCATCCCGGCAGAAGCCAAACCTGTTTCGAAGAATACGAGACACTCGGCTTCAACTGCGGCGTTTTGGAACGGACCTGTCCGTCTCAGCGCGTCTGGAAACTCTTGAATCTGCGGACGGACTTCTTCATCGCTGGTCGCTGCACAGAACTGACGCAAAAGGCTCCGTCGTTGAACGCACAGGAGCCTGGAACGTTGATAAATCGGGTTTTGAAATTACAGAGAAAATAGCCGGCACAACACATCGGCAACTGCTGACGTCGCCTGTGCAGCCTTATTCGCCAATCTTCCCGGCGTGGCTCGCAGCGGATTCAAGAAACGCCGCTCGACTTCGAACCGTGGCTGTTTTTTTTCCCGAGACCGCCGCAATCGTTGACATCGAAATTCGGCATACCGGCGAACAGTCACTTCAGGATGTCGGTGGGAAAACCATCGTGGCCGATCGCTTCGACTACTGGCCCACAAACAACCCGGACATCAAGTCGTCTGTCTATTATAACGATCGCCAGGCGGCCGTTCGCGTGGAACAGACGCTGGCCGGAAAAATACTCACTCTGGAAAAAACCGACGCGGCCGGCGCGTTGGGACAGGAAAGCATGGAGGCACTTGATCTGCAGTTCAGCAGTATCATGCCGCTCAAAAGGCCGCTTCCGAATATTGATCGCGTGACTTCACTCCAGCTGACGATCTCCGTTGGCGATACCGCACAGATCGCCCTGCCCTCCACTGAGTTCCAAACCGTTGAACAAACATCCGGCAGTGAGTTGCAGGTGACTCTCACTCGCCCGCTGTTGCCGGCCGACTCGGGCTCACCAGGTGCGATCGCCAGCAAGCTGACCGCAGACTCGATCTACACGGCCCCGTCCCGGTGGATCACTTCCGACAATGAAGACGTCAAACGCATGGGGATCATCGCAGCCGGAGGAACTTCCATTCTGACTGACAAATGCCGACGTCTGACGCGCCACGTCTGGAAGAAAATGCGACTCTCGCCATTTTCCACCTCCATTCAGCCAGCCGCAAACATCGTGAAGCAAATGCGAGGCGATTGCACGGAGCACGCCGTGCTGCTCAGCACGTTAATGCGCAGCCAGGGAATCCCGTCCCGTGTAGTGGTCGGATTTGTCTACGTCCCGAATCCCGCATCCTTCGCTCCGCACATGTGGACGGAAGCGTTTCTGGGCGGCAGATGGATTCCCTTCGATTCGACTCGCGGCGTTGACGGGATCGGACTGACCCATCTGAAAGTCCTCGATTCCGCTCTTTCCGATGAAGTCGGAAGTGGGACCGTGCTGTTCGTGCCACTGCTCAACTTCCTTGGACGCGCCTCTGTTGATGTGACCTCAAAGTAACACGGCCGACGCAGAATTTGCGTTCACCCGCCGGACGGCTTCCCAGAACTTCCCCGCCTTCCCTCAACTGAGACATCCGGCGACCAGTGTCTCGCGTCTTGACGCGAATCGTCTGACGGATAGACTTGCAACCCGAATGTAGCCTAGGCTACATTCCGATCCGGTGCCGATTGGCGCTAAGATCGCGTGTTGGTTCCATCCGACAGGTTTCCGCAGACGTGGAAACGTCTGAGGCATGAACCAGAAGGATGCGAGACTGACAACGTCTGCGATCGCAACGAATTCAGGAAGTCCTGTCATGGCAATAAGACGGTCTTTTGTGACACGATGGTGGCTGTTGGCGATTTGTGCCATCAGCCTTGTGGCTGGCTGTCAGAAGACCCCGACGCCCGACACCACTTTGCCTTCTGCCGGAACACGATTGAAGGTTCTTGCCACCGTCGGCATGGTGGCCGATGTTGTCCGCCAGATCGGCGGCGATGACGTCGAAGTGGTGCAGCTGATGGGTTCAGGAGTGGACCCTCATCTTTACAAAGCCACACGCGACGATGTGCGGCAGATCATGACGGCCGACCTGATTTTCACCAGCGGTCTGATGCTGGAAGGACGCCTCGAAGACACCTTCAACAAAATCAGCCAGAGCCGGCCTCTGTTTGCGATGACCAGTCGCCTTCCCAAAGAGATGCTGCTTTCTCAGCCAGAGGCCGAAGCGCATCCGGATCCGCACGTCTGGATGGATGTCGCTGCCTGGGCGAATTGCCTGGACGTGCTTGTCGAGGGATTAAGTCAGACAATTCCAGAACACGCGGATGTGTTCCGATCCCGAGCCGACACGTATCGTCAGACTCTGGTGGCTCTGCATGAATACGGACTCACTTCCATGGCCTCCATTCCTGAAGAACGACGAGTCCTTGTGACTTCTCACGACGCGTTCAGTTATTTCGGCCGAGCTTACGGCCTGGAGGTGATTGGCGTGCAGGGTCTGTCCACCGAGTCTGAAGCCGGATTGCAGCGAATTAATGAACTGGTCGACCTTCTTGTGTCGCGCAAGGTGGCGGCTGTTTTTGTGGAAAGCAGTGTGCCTCAGAAGAACATGCTGGCTCTGATCGACGGTGCAAAGTCCCGCGGCCACGACGTAAAAATCGGCGGTGAGCTTTATTCGGATGCAATGGGGCCGCGGGACAGTTACGAAGGGACATATGTTGGAATGCTCGATCATAATTTCACCACCGTCGCACGCGCCCTCGGCGGATCGGTTCCTGAACGAGGGTTCTCCGGAAAACTGAGTTCCCCAGAGAGAGCGAAGTGACATCCATGATGACCCCGATGCCGACTTCCTCAGAAGTAACGTCCAAAAATTTGTTGCCACTGCGTGTTCGCGATCTCACCGTTGCCTGGTATCGCAAGCCGGTGATCTGGGACGTCGCCATTGACGTTCAGCCTGGGCAGCTGGTTGGGGTTGTCGGTCCAAATGGTGCCGGCAAAAGCACGCTTCTGAAAGCCATTATGGATCTTGTGCCCCGAGCGTCCGGGCGCATCGAAGTCTATGGGCAGACCTACAAGCACAATCGTCATCGTGTTGGCTACGTGCCGCAACGGGAAAGTGTGGACTGGGACTTTCCGATCAGCGTGCTGGACGTTGTGACCATGGGCCTTTACGGAAAGATCGGCTGGTGCATGCCCGTTCGCCGTAAGCATCGTGATGCCGCCCGTCAGGCTCTTGATCGCGTAGGGATTGGTGAACTGGCCGGGCGCCAGATCAGCCAGTTGTCCGGTGGTCAGCAGCAGCGAACATTTCTGGCCCGCGCTCTCGTGCAGGATGCGGATCTGTATTTGATGGATGAACCGTTCGCAGCCGTTGATGCTGCGACCGAAAAAGCGATCGTCCAGATTTTGCGTGAGATGCAGCAGACCGGAAAAACCGTCATCGTGATTCACCATGATCTGCACACCGTTCCTGAATATTTCAATTCCGTCGTGCTGCTGAATATGCGAGTCGTTGCCAGCGGCCCAACGGAAACCGTTTTTACTCGCGAGAATCTGGAAAAGACATATGGGGGCCGACTGACTCTGCTGGATGAAGCGACCGAAGCCATGCGTCGACGGGAGCGAACTCTGTGAGATTTGCCGCCGTTGTTCTCATGTTGGTCTGGGCTCTGACAGCCAGCCATCTCTCGTTTGCTGAGGCCTCACCCGTCAGTGAGCGACCGACGGCGGATCGATTGTCGCAGACATCAACGTTACTGCGGACTAGTCAGTCGTTTTCCACGGATCGCTCGCCAGTCGTCACTCTGGCATCGTCTTCCCTGACCGATCGTTCCATTCACTGGCCCGACTGGGCACAGTGGAAGCGTGTGCTCCTGCTCCGCGACTACAACACGCGGGTTGTGATTCTCGGAACCATGCTGCTTGGGCTCGCCGCGGGAATAGTCGGCAGTTTTACACTGCTGCGACGACGCGCCCTGATGGGTGATGCCTTGAGCCATGCAACTCTGCCTGGCGTTGGTCTCGTTTTCCTGATCGCGCCGTGGTTCGGACTGGATGGGAAATCGCTGCCCGTGCTGCTCACAGGTGCGGCGCTGAGCGGCATTGTCGGTGTCGCGGCGATTCTGTACGTTCGCAACATGACGCGGCTGAAAGAAGACGCGGCCCTCGGAATTGTGCTCAGCGTTTTCTTCGGCGCTGGGATCTCGATCCTGACCGTGATTCAGCAACTGCCGACGGGTCATGCTGCGGGACTGGAATCGTTTATCTACGGCAAAACGGCCTCAATGATTGCCTCCGATGCATGGCTGATTGCATGGTCGGGACTGTTTACGGTTGTGGTCATCGGCCTGATGTTCAAGGAACTCACACTGCTTTGTTTTGACGATGGGTTTGCCGGCTCGCGTGGTTATCCCGTCGTTCTGCTGGATCTGATCCTGATGGGCCTGGTTGTCATCGTCACCATCATCGGCCTTCAGGCAGTGGGACTGGTGCTGATGATTGCGCTGCTGGTGATTCCCGCCGCAGCCGCTCGCTTCTGGACCCAAAGCCTGAATCAGATGACTTTGATATCGGCGGGAATCGGCGCTTTCGGCGGACTCGTGGGTTCAGGCATGAGCGCCGTGTTTCCCAATCTGCCGTCCGGGGCCATGATCGTGCTGATCTGCAGCAGCCTCTTTTTTGCAAGCATGCTCTTTGGAACCGCGCGAGGCGTTTTGGTCCGCGCAATGCGTCGCCGCGAACTCAACCGCAGTGTTGATCATCAGCATTTACTGCGAGGGTTGTTTGAACTGCTCGAATCGCGTCAGCCATCGACCAGCTCGCCGTCGGCCCGCCCGCCAGCAGTTCGTCATGACGAGAACAACAGACAGGCCAGCGAGATTTCATTTTTAGAACTCCTGGCGATCCGCAGCTGGTCACCTTATCGGCTTACGCGGGAAATCGAACGCTGTCGTCGAGCCGGCTTTGTGGTTCGCAATGACGATGCCACCCTGGCTCTCACGAGTGCCGGATTGCGAGAAGCTTCACGACTTGTTCACGAACATCGCCTGTGGGAGCTGTACCTGATTACTCACGCTGACGTGGCGCCGGGGCGAGTTGACCAGAGTGCTGATGCCATCGAACATGTGCTCGAACCGGAACTGATTGCTCAATTGGAAAATTTGTTGCGGCAGGACCTCATTGTGAAAGGCGTGGCTCACAGTCCTCATCCCATTGACCAGGCGGGAGGTTCATTATGAACGGACTGACCAACTGGTCCTGGGATTATGACGGATGGATTGTTCTGACCGGAATTCTGTGTGCCGTGTCAGCATCTCTGCCGGGCAATTTCCTGTTGCTGCGGCGCATGAGCCTTCTCGGTGATGCCATCAGTCATGCCATCCTGCCGGGCCTGGCTGTAGCCTTTCTGATCAGTGAAAGCCGTTCCAGCGTCCCCATGTTCCTGGGAGCCGTGGTGGTCGGACTGCTGACAGCTCTGTTCACCGAATGGATCCGCAACTTTGGAGACGTTGATGAAGGTGCGTCCATGGGAGTCGTCTTCACGACTCTGTTTGCCCTCGGCCTGGTGATGATCGTTCAGGCGGCCGATCATGTGGACCTGGACCCCGGCTGCGTTCTTTATGGTGCCATTGAAATGACGCCGCTTGATACAGTGGACGTCGGCGGACTGACTGTTCCTCGCGTGGTCCTGGTTCTGGGCGCGGTGACCGCGGTCAATGCTCTGCTAGTTCTGCTGTTCTTCAAGGAACTGAAGCTGAGCGCCTTTGATCCGTCACTCTCGACGTCTGTGGGAATCAACGCCCGACTGATGCATTATCTGCTGATGGTGATTGTGGCTGTCACGGCTGTCGCAAGTTTCGAAACCGCCGGCAATATTCTCGTCGTGGCAATGTTCGTTGTGCCGCCAGCCACTGCGTACCTGCTGACAGAAAAATTGAGTCACATGATTGTCGTCAGCGCGCTGATTGCCGCCATGTCCGCTGTTCTGGGGCACGTTTCTGCGATTGTCGTCCCGGGCTGGTTTGGCTATGGCAGCACCAGCACGGCAGGCATGATGGCGCTGTCCGCCGGGCTGTTGTTCTTCCTTGCATCGCTGCTTGCTCCACGCGGAGTTCTTGTTCAGATTGCCAGACGTCAGAAACTCGCGCTGCGAATTCTTTCGGAGGATCTGATCGCCCTGCTCTACCGCATTGACGAACGCAGTCCCGATCAGACAACCACGATCGAACAGCTGCGGACCATCTTGCTTTCGGGACGTGGCATCAGTTCCTTTCTGATAAACCAGCATCGTCGTCACGGTCACGTGATTGTCGATGGGCCTGGTTACCGGCTGACAGATTCAGGACGTCGACTGGGTGCTGAACTGGTTCGGTCACATCGATTGTGGGAACAGTATCTGGTGTCCGAGGGAGGCGTGGCGATCGATCGGATTCACGATCAGGCAGAAAAGCTGGAACACTTTACGGGCCGCGACATGCGTGATCGACTTCAGCAGGAAACTTCGGCACCGGTCACCGATCCACATGGAAGCCCGATTCCGCCTGAGTGACACAGCCCGCGGCCCGCACATGACCGCCTCATGAGCCGAACGAATTCTGCTGGCCCCGAGCTGTCTCAGGTTTCTTTCCGCGGGCACAGGACGACGGTGAGGCGTTCGATTATTCTACTCGCCTGATGAATACCCGCCTCATGACACTGCCTTCATTTCCGTGAGACCAGCCATGGCACGACAGGATGATCTGAAATTGCTGCAACAGTACGTTCAGAGCGACAGTCTGATTCGGCACATGTTCGCGGTTGAAGCGGCGGTGCGAGCCTACGCTGTTAGATTCGGCGAAGACGCGGAAAAGTGGGCGACAGTCGGATTACTGCATGACTTCGACTACGAACGCTGGCCGAATCCTCCCGATCATCCGCTTCAGGGTTCCGTGATCCTGACGGAACATGGGTATTCGGACGACGTGATTTATGCCATCAAATCACATGCCGATTATCTTCCCGACTGTCCTCGCATTTCCCGGCTGGACAAAACACTGTATGCCTGCGATGAACTTTGCGGTTTTATTGTTGCGTGTGCTCTGATGCGCCCAGGCAGACTTGAAGGGATGGAGCCCAAAAGTGTACGCAAGAAGATGAAGCAAGTGTCGTTCGCCGCTGCAGTCAGTCGCGACGATATCATTCGGGGAGCCGCCGATCTGGGAGTTGACCTGAACGAACACATCGCGTTCGTAATCTCGGCACTGCAACCCATTGCGACGGAACTGGACCTGCGTCCCGAATCAGGAGCCGCCTCAGAAAATAGTGATGTCTGATCGACTCGTCCATGCACGCTACAGCTTGTTGATTCAGTGATTTTTCGGTCAAATGCGTTCTCCCAACCCGACGCGTCAGCGAGGGATCTACTGCGAATAACGGCGGCAATTCCATCCCTCGCTGACGCGTCGGGTTTTGAAAACGATTAAATCAACGTTCCGCGGGCCTGGGGGAGTCCCCACGGGCTGTTTTATTGATGCTGACAGGGATTTTCCGATTGAATCGCCTTGTTGACGGCTGCGCGGCAGAATCTGACGCGCCGCATGCGTGAACGGGTCGTCTGCGTCCGAGTTTTCGCTATAATCCTGCGGATTGAATTGTTCAACACGCGAGAATGCATGCGTTTGTTGAAGTTTTTGATTTGGAAACCGCCTGCCGTCCACACCATAAGACGGCCTTTTCCATGCGGAAATCTCCAAGCGCAGCGTTTCGCGCCTTGGGTTGTTTGAATCTGTTGTTGGAGTCTGAAAGCTGTGTCTGGAACCATTGCTCAGCGAAAATCGATTTTGATTGTCGAAGACGAACCGATCATCCGGGAAACTCTGGCCGAGTTTCTGATGGGTGAAGGGTTTGAAGTTCGCGCCGCGGGAACGGCTGCAGAAGCCATCAGAGTCGCCCAGGAACGCGACTACGATGTTGCCATCTGCGATATTCAGCTGCCCGATGGCGACGGTGTGAAGGTGCTCAGGCAACTGCACCGCATCAATCCGTCCATCTTTGTGCTGATTATTTCAGCCTACGCAACGGTTGAAAATGCGGTTGAAGCCTTCACGGCCGGTGCCTTTGATTATCTCGTGAAGCCGGTTCGCTTTGAAGAACTGTTAAAGCGTCTGCAGCGTCTGTTTAAATTTCAGGATCTGTACCGCGAGAACCAGCGTCTGCGTAAGGATCTCGCTCGCAGTGCGGGCTTCGATCAGGTCGTTGGTTCCAGCGGCGCTCTTCAAGAGTTGCTGAAGACCATTCGCAAGGTTGCTGCCACGAATTCCAACGTGCTGCTGGTGGGCGAAACCGGAACTGGCAAAGAGTTGTTTGCTCGTGAAATCCATGTGGCTGGTCCGAACAAGGACGAAAAATTTCTGGCCATCAGCTGCGGAACTCGCCCAGTCGAATTGCTGGAGAGCCAACTCTTCGGCAGTCGAGACGGACAGGATGGCGCGCTTAGCATGGCCGGGACAGGCACTGTTTTTCTGGATGAGATCGCTCAGCTTCCACCGGGGACTCAGTCCGAGATTCTGCGGGCCATTGAATATCAGGAAGTCACCCCAGTCGGCGGTTCAAAACCCGTAAAGGTTCAGGCGCGCATCATTGCGGCCACATCGAGAGACCTGAGCCACGAAGTATCGGAAGGCAATTTTCAGGAAGACCTTTTCTATCGTCTGGATGGCGTCAAAATTCGCATCCCGGCTTTGCGCGAACGGCTTGATGATATCCCGGAACTGGTCGAATACTTTATCGTCCGTCACCGCGAAGCGATGGGCAAGCGGGTGTCGGGTGCGACAAGTGAATCGATTCGTACGCTGATGGCGGCTCACTGGAAAGGCAATGTGCGTCAACTGGACAACGCGATTGAGCGTGCCGTGATGATGTGCGAAGGGGAAGAGATCACTCCGAATGATCTGCCACCTGATTTGCTCGGTGGCGGTTCGTCGTTGCCTGACACAGACGACCTGCGCTCGGCCCTGCGTCATTACGAACGCCTGCATATCACCCGAGTCCTGCGTCAGTGCCCGGACAAAAAAGAAGCGGCTCGCCGCTTGAAGCTCGGCCTGTCCAGTCTATATCGCAAGATTGAAGAGCTGAAGATTGAGCTGTAAAAAGTTGCCGACAAAAGTAGTCATCACTCTCTGAGTGATGCATGCGATTCCGAATCACATCGCTGCGTCACATAAAGAGCCACGTCTGCTTTGGTTTTTTTACACGCATCTGTTCTCATTCTTCTTTCCCGTTGCGTTTAGTTTCTCACGGCGACACGCGATTCTTCGCACATCCTCCCTGCCCTGCTCCGAGTCTCCCTGTGAACACTGACGACATCAAAGCCTGCATTCCGCATCGAGACCCCTTTCTGTGGCTGGATGAAGTCACCGAGATCACGGAAAACCACATCGTGGCTCGCAAACTGTTGGCCGCAAACCTGCCAGTTTTTCAGGGCCATTACCCGAGCTATCCAGTCTTCCCTGGCGTCCTGCAGTGCGAAGCCTGCTTTCAGGCAGGTGCCGTGTTGATTTCAAAACTGGTCCCCACCGGGTCCAATGAAGTCCCGGTTGTGACACGTTTGAATAACGTCCAGTTTCGCCGAATGATTCGACCGGGTGAAACGATCGAACTGAATGTTGAACTGACCGAACGCGTCGCCAATGCCTTCTATCTGAAGGGCAAATGCTCGGTCGACGGCAAAGTCACCGCCCGCCTCGAATTTGTCTGCACCGCAGCCGCTGTCACCGACGCGCCGTAACAACGAAGCCAACGCTCCCAAAAGCGATTTCCGCTGTGTCCGCGAAACAGGTGAGCCACACATTCTGCGGCTCTACTTTCGGTTGGTGCGATCATCTTCGCTGCAGTTTCGGCAAATCAGCCGAGGTGCTCTCACAATTTACGCTGAGTTGAGCACAGGCTTTCGAGACTATATTCTCCGCATCTACTCTTCGCATCAGCAGAAGATAAAACGGAGTTCTCAAGGAACCCTCAGGCCGAGTTTTGGGCCGCGTCTTTGCAGGATGCGGTTTGGTTTGCGGCGATTTCCGATCGTGTTCAAGGGAAGTGAACAAACATGGCGACAAGCATGACCTGCAATCAGATCTTACGGGATCTGAAATACTGCGACAACAAGTTTCCGGAAGCCGCGATTCAGGCCGCACGACAAAATCGTGACGAGATGATCCCCGGGTTGATGGCCGAGATCACTGACGCGACAAAAGTCAGCGAAGAGGGAGAGGCCGTTGCCACGTGGGGTCACATCGCCGCTCTTTTCCTGCTGTTCGAGTTTAACGCGAAGCAGGCCTTTCCGGAAATCTTGAGATCGATGTGCATCGAGGAGGCAGAAGGTCTTTACGGAGATTACATCACGGAGGATTTGCAACACATCGCAGCGCGTCTTTCAAATGGGCCAGAACAGCTGGCAGCCGCAATCAATGATTCGAACGTCAATGAGTATGTGCGCGGTGCCTTTGTGGACGCTGTCTTCGGAATGGTTTGCGAAAAACGGATCACTCGTGAAGCCGCAATTCAATTCCTGCGTGATCGACTGAAAACTGCAATCGCGGACGAGGATCTTCACGTCGCCACAAAAACTGTGGAGGTGCTTGGACTGCTTGGGGCAGAAGCAGCGCGGAAAGAAGTGAAAGCCGCAGAGCAGGCCGAGCTGGTTGACGAAACATGGATCGGCCTTGATTTCTTCGAAGAACAACTGGCCAGAGGTCAGACGGCCTTTGACGAAGCAAGAGATCTCTATCTCGCATACAACGCAAACCTTTCGGCTGATATTCTCCGGAGTATTCCCTGGTTCAATCAAGAACCACCGGTCTCTCAAACACTTGAAAGCGTTCTTCAGGACATTCGTGAGCCATTTTCTCAGCTGCCGGTGGAGGCCATTCGGTGGGCAAGGACCCACCGTGAAGAGATTACACCGCACTTAATTCAGATCATCGAAGGCGTTCCGGAATACGCCGAACTTCGAGCGAACGACAGTGAGGAACCAGAAACTGCTGCCCACATCATTGCGTTATATCTGCTGACGGAATTTGGCAGTCGGGAGGTTCTGCCGGCACTCCTGAATATTCTCACTGACCCCGATGAGGATGTGGTGGACGGCTTTCAGGACGTCCTTGACCAGGACATGGCCCAGATCCTGGGCCGACTGGCCGACGAGCCGTACCAGATCACGCCACTCATCATCAATCCCGACGTGAATGACGGCGTGCGCCGCGACGCGGTCGAATCGATCGTCTGGATGGTTACAGAAGGCAAGCTTGATCGCAACGCGGCGATTGCACTGCTGCTCGACTGGCTGCAGGAAAGTCGGAAGAATGACGATTCTATTCTTTCCACATGGATCGCACTGTCGTTGATGGATCTCGGGGCCTCTCACGCCTGCCAGACTCTTGTGGAAGCCAGTGACGCGGGCGAAATGGAAGAGATGTGGATCTGCACCGAGGAGATTGAAGAGGCTCTTGCGGATGGAGAGGCATCATTTTTAGAAACCATTGACAACCACCGTTTCAATCGCATCGAGCATACGGTGGTTGAACTTGCAGGCTGGAACTGGGATGAGTCTCAAGTCGACGACGAGGATTCAGACGACGAATGGAGCGACGACGATGACGAAGATCAGATAGATTTTGCAGACGATGACGACGTCAAGCAACTCTGGCGGAGTCTCCGTGAGCGGTACACCCCCGAGCAGCTGTTGGAAATAACGCAGTTAAATCTCCCAGAGCTGCTCGACGACTCCGCAGACCACCGTTACACCCACCGCCCCGACGTCACACCACCCATCCGCCTCGACAGCCCCAAAGTCGGCCGCAACGATCCCTGCCCCTGTGGCAGCGGCAAGAAGTTCAAAAAATGCTGCGCCAAGGCGGACGCCTGACAAAGCAATCGACAGTGCGCCATGCCCGTAATTGCGAAGCGTGGATTCCCGGTGCAGCTGCAAGTTACACCGCGGCCCCAAAGTGCCCACTCGCACTTTGATTCCAAATATGTTCATAGACTTGCTTTGCGACAGCCTGTTTGTCGACCTTCGTCACGTGAACCAACGACCGCTTCTGCCGCATCCGCCAGAGCAGAAATCCGATCGAACCCTTTAGCACCGTTCAAGCGATCGGGTTCGAATCCCAGACCACGCAAATGATTCTCTGCTTCCTGAATGGCATCCAGTAACGCAGTGACTCGCTCTTCCATCGGGGTGATGATTTCCGCGTCGCCGCCTTCTTCACCCAAAGCATACTGAGCCAACGCGGCCCTCAGGCTGCTGAGAAGTCCGTTGTAGTCGACAATCAGACCAAAATCTTTTCCCGGATAGATGCGATTCGCCCGGGCGATGGCCTGCATCAGAGTATGGGCCTTCAGCGGTTTGTCGATATACAGCGTGGAAAGACATCCGACGTCAAAACCCGTCAGCCACATGGCACAGACAATTGAGACCCGAAATGGATGCTTTGGATCTTTGAATGCAGACTCGACATCCACTCGCTTGCCGTCTGGTGTTTCGAATCCGTTCTTCATCAGGGCTCGATGAGGAATGATGTCGACGCCCCATTTCTGGAAGTCCGTAACCTCGTTCTGAGCTTCACTGATGATGATGCCAATAATTGTTTCTTCCAGCCACAGAGCCTAGCCCTTCAGCCATGCCAGCTCTTTTGCTGCTGCATCGCGGGCCCCCGGCTCCGTCAGCGTGGCCAAAGTGGCTTCCTTCAGTGGAAGAACTGACTGTACCTGTTCCAGCTTTGTCTTCCAAAGCGGCACAATCAGATTGTGCATTCGACCACAGGTGATCTTGTCGATGCAGATCAGCATCGACTTACCGGATTCCCAGCGAGCTGAGCAGTGTTTCACGAAGTCGACGGCGATTTTTTCCAGTCTGTGATCCGCTGTGATCACTTCGTAGTCTTTGCCCAGCAGTTTCTCCAGCAAGGCTTCCTTGTCTGGATCCAGATCGGCGAGAGCGATCGCGTCTGCAATCCGGTCATTCAGGTCGAGCCGGGCGATTCCAAGTTTCTCACCGCGATTTTCGTAGACCAGTTTCGTAGTTGCCCCGTCATCAACTGAACGTTGGAAGTCGTACTTCGAAACATAGTTCCCGAAGATCCGTTTCGTCAGGTGGTCATGCTGAAACAACGGTGTTCCCGTGAAGCCGATGAATGCGGCATTTGGAAGAGCCAGTCTCATATTGCGAGCCAGCATGCCGTTGAGCAGCCGGTCAGCCTCGACGCTGCCTTTTCGGTCTTCTTCCGTCAGGCGCTTCCATTCTGAAAAGTGTTCCCAGCCGGTTGTGATGTTCCCTTTGATTCCGAATATAAGCCGTGACTTCGGGTATGGCAGACTTGCTTACTGTGAACGCTCCATAGCCATCTTGCCACGCGAAACTACGCAGCTCGGAGAATTCCGTATGAATCCATGCGGAGGAGACACCCTTGATCAATTGCGCCGCCTTGGCTGGTGCCATTGTCGCGGGTGCGCCGAGGAGGAGATGAATGTGATCATCGACGCCTCCAATTTGAAGAGGCGTCATGCGATTCTCTTTCGCAATTCCCCCGAGATACGCCCAGATGCGTTCTTCAATCTCGGGCTTGAGCCAGGGTTCTCGTTGTTTCGTGCTGAAGACGATGTGGTAATGAAGTGAGGTATAGGTATTGGCCATGGAAAGTTGCCCTTGCGAAGAAGAGAATTGTGAATATTTCACACAAGATTACCAATCACCGGCAATCAATCGTCGCTCCGCGACGAAACCCATTTTGGACATTCTTTCCCGGCCTTGAAAGGCCGGGCTACCATCAGATGCCGCTCTGCGGCAAATCGCCACGGAGAACGCAGCAAAAAACGCAACTGCGTCGATAAACGCCACAGCGTTGCAGGTCGAATGCCTCCTCGCAGAGCAAGGCCCCAGATCGCAAAACCGCCCTCCTCGCGGAGCGAGGCCCGACGGTAGCCGGGGGTTTCAACCCCCGGTTGGTGGTTCGCCGAACGTGTTGCGTCGCGGAGCGACGCTTGAAACGCATCGTCGCACATCCGCCCACATCAAACGTCGCTCCGCGACGAATGAAACATGGGGTGCGCTTTTCCGTGGGTTGAAACCCACGGCTACCTTCGAGGGTCGCTCCGCGACCGGGGCGGGATGTCGCGGCCGAACTCATACGCCCAACCCCTCAAACTTTTTCTGAATCTTCTTCGCTAGTTCAATGGCCTCCTTATTCAGGTCCGCGAGTTCAACATGGATGTCGGTCACGGCTTGCTCGAAGTCGAAATTGTCATCGATTTCCGGTGGCGCAACCGGAACATAGCGGCCCGGTGTAAGACTCCAGTCGGCGGCTGCGATTTCTTTTCGGTTGACCAACTTGACGAGTCCAGGCACCTCGATCAATTCCGCATCCGGGAAACGGGACAGCAGCCAGTGGGCCTGTCTCTCGAAGTAGGCCGCAGACTGGAGTTGCTCCACAACACCTTTCCGCCGGGTGTCGAGTTCTTTTTCCAGCCGACCGATTGCTCGGCTGTCCCATGTGTCATGCTCTTTGGCACTGGCGTCCTTTTCAGCAACGTCCACGATCCGCGTCGTCAGCTTGAAGACGAGGTCGATGGTCTTCACCAGATCCCGACAGGCAGTCGCAAGCGTGTCGAGTTCTGTAAGCAGTTTCTTCTGAGCGGCCAGTCGCTTTCCCTCACCCCGGCCCTCTCCCAGAGAGAGAGGGAGAAGTTTTGGTTTCTTCCAGTCTTTCGCAATCCGTTTGTTGAGTTCATCCAGCTCGTCAAAGCAGGCTTTGGCTGCGTCGTCTCGTTTCCCGAGGTTTCCCTGAGTGGCGAATTCTTCGACAGCGTTTTCAGAAACGGTGCGGTCGCCGCTTTGATCGCATCGTAAGACAAACGGAACTCAGCGGATTTCTCTGTGATGGCCGCCGCTTCAGTGAGCGTACGTTCGAGGTATTGCTGAACCAGTCCCACGAAGCGATCCGATTCGCCCCGATACAGCCAGACAATGGCGGTCAGGTTCTGCTGTTGCTCGGGCGTGAAGTCGTAGATCTTGCGAGTGACTTTGCGAAAGATGTTTCTCACATCGATCATCAGCACCTGATCGCGACGTTCCATTGGCTTGCCCTTGTCAAAGAACCACAACTCACACGGCACGGCACGGTACGGGAGTAAAAGAAGTTGGAGCGAATGGAGATCATCACGTCCACATCGCCAATTTCCACCAGTTTGCGGCGAACGTCCGCTTCGCCATGCCCCGCACTGCTGGCTTGTGACGACATTACAAATCCGGCTCGACCGGTCTTGTTCAGGTAGCTCCAGAAGTATGAGATCCATAGGATGTCTTCCAGCAGGTTGCTTTCAAATTTGGTGTATTCCCGCGGAAGCTGGCCTCGAAGCGGTTCAAAATCTCGCTCGATGGCATCCATCGCGGCAACCAGCGCGGCACCGAGGTCGACGCCCGTCGGCAGTTTCACAAGTTCGTCGAACTGTGCTTCCTTCGCCAACATCAGGGCTCGACGCTTTTTGAAGTCCGCCATTGTCAGCGGCCGCTTCGGCATTTTCCCCGCCGCCTGATCCACTCGAATCAGCCGAAAGGCATCTCTGTAACGATTGGTCGCATGGGCCAGAAAAATGATGCCGAGCACCGGCATGCAGTACTCACCGGCGGTCAACTTGGAGTTGGCACGCAGATTGTCCGCAGGCGGAACCCAACAAACCGATTGAATACTGATCGACAGTAATCGAAATCGCTGGTAAGGGAGGGAGCGTTCCATCTCCAGCACGAGAATTGCCCGGCATCAGAACTGAACTGCGAGTGAAACAGACGAAATCTGCGGTGGATGCAGCAGCCTGTTTCCTTTTTCCGGAAATCATTGGGAAGGATTCTTTGTCACGGAGCATGAAGGTCGGAGGCGACAGAATAAACTCTCGTGCACGCTGATGCCGATTCAAGAGGTCCTGTGATCTGCGGATTTGTTGTGTGACAGACGGAGTCATCGTACAGCGGACTGGCATGATTGCCTGAATTGCTGTCGCTGTTTGATTCGCTCGGCTGGAGCATGCAGATTTGGTTTGGAGTGGCTGTCTATGGTCGGCCGGGAAACCATGAGTTGGTGTTCCGTGAGAAATCTGCTGGGAAGTTCTGGATGATTATTTTGTTTGAAATGGCTGTGGTGCCGCTGATTGCATGGTACAAACTGGAAGCTGGTTTCGGTGCGGGCGTGGCTCCATAGGCGGGTGTTGATATAATGCTTTCTCACAACCCGACACGTCAGTGAGGGATCAAGTTGCCGCGTGTTTCGACCACAATCCCTCGCTGACGCGGCGGGTTAGGATGAAGTCAACAACCCGATCGCGGGATCGCCTTAATGCCTTTCGACCAGTGGCGGGATCGCTGAATCCTGATGATGCTGCGGCCCTTCATCCTTTGATCTCGGAACAGGAAACATTCTGATGGCGTCTCTTCGGGAACAATCGTTCAAAACATGGGTTGCCGTTTGCTTGCTTCTTCTGAGCGGTTCCGATGTGAAGGCTCAATCGGATCTGCCGGCCGGTTTGTTTTTCGAAGCGTATCCGGATCGCATCAGTGTGGTTGCGGGTGACCAGTTGGCGTTTCATACGTCGACGACGGCTGCCGAGTATTCATTGGAGATTGCTCGCGTCGGGGCGAAGCGGGAGGTCGTGTTTCAAAAGTCCGGGATTCCGGGTGGCGGCGCACATGCGATCCCGGAAAATGCGAGCGCCAACGGCTGTGGCTGGCCGGTGAGTTTTCAGATGCCGGTGCCGGCCGAATGGAAGTCCGGCTATTACTCGGCCGTGTTCAAAGTCACGGATGGCGGTGGAAAATTTGTCGGTCGAAATCGACGCACGGCTGAGATGGAATCTTTCTTCATCGTCAGGCCGTCGAGCTTCGACAAGAACGTGAAGATCCTGCTTCAGCTCGCGACCAACACGTACAACGCCTACAACAACTGGGGCGGCAGCAGTCTGTATGCCTACCATGGCCGGGCGAATTTGCAGGGACATCGTGTCTCGTTTCAGCGACCACAAGGCAGCCTGTTCCCGAACTGGGAACAGCCGTTCATTGCCTGGGCCGAATCAAACGGCTACGCGATCGACTATTGTGCCAATCAGGATCTGGAAGAACGGCCCGAGCTGCTGGAACATTACTCGCTGGTTCTAAGCGTGGGGCATGATGAATACTGGTCGTCCGGCATGCGAGATCGTCTGGAAGCGTACATTGCCAAAGGCGGCAACGTGGCCTTCTTCAGCGGGAATACCTGCTGCTGGCAGGTGCGTCCGGAAGAAAACGGGCAGGCTTTGACGTGCTACAAACAGTCGTTCAATTCTGATCCACTTTTCAAAACGAATGACCATCGATTGCTCAGCACAACATGGAGTCATCATCTGGTGAAGAGGCCGGAGAACCAGCTGACGGGTGTCGGCTTCCTGTTTGGCGGCTATCACAAAAGTCATGGCCAGTTCATGGACGGCAACGGAGCTTACACAGTTCATCGTCCTGATCATTGGCTGTTCGCGAATACCAGTTTGAAATCAGGCGATGCATTCGGCGGGATGCACACGATCGTCGGCTATGAATGTGACGGGTGCGAACTGGAATGGAAAGACGGCAAGCCGTTTCCGACGCATCGAGACGGGACCCCAAAGTCGTTCGAGGTACTGGCAACGTGTGAAGCCAAATGGGCTCCGGACGACTGCGAATGGTACGATCAGTGGGAAAAAGGTCGAGTCGGCGCGGCCTGCCTTGGTGTCTATACCAATACTGGCACCGTCTTTACCTGCGGATCTACCGACTGGGCTCACGGGCTTCGCGGTGGTGATGCCGTCGTCGAACAGATCACCAGAAATGTGCTTGCGAAGTTGGCACCTTAACATTGTGCGGCTTTTGCGATAAAAGACGTTGCTGGTAAATCGTGAAACGCAATGGGAAAGAGATCATGAGCACAGGGTTTGGAATTGTCGGCACGGGAATGATTGCCCACTTTCATGCGAAGGCCATTCAGGCCATGAAGGGCGGTCGCGTTGTCGCGTGCTTCAATCAGAATGTCGATAAAGCAAAGGCGTTCGCGACCGAATATGGCTGCAAAGCGTACTCGACACTGGACGAACTGCTCGCCGATCCTGAAGTCGGTATTGTCACCATCTGCACTCCCAGTGGGGCTCATCGAGATCCCGCGATTGCTTCCGCTGCGGCGGGTAAGCATGTGGTTGTGGAAAAGCCGCTGGAGATTACTCTGCAGCGATGTGATGACATTATCAACGCGTGTGAGAAGCATGGCGTGATGCTCTGCACGATTTTTCCGTCACGGTTTAGTCCGGCGAATGTGGCACTGAAAGCGGCCATCGACAGCGGACGATTTGGCCGCATCACGTTGGCTGACACTTACGTCAAGTGGTGGCGAACTCAGGAATACTATGACGGCGGCGGTTGGCGCGGCACGTGGGCTCTGGACGGCGGCGGCGCTTTTATGAATCAGGCGATTCACAACGTCGACCTGCTGAGCTGGCTGATGGGCGACGTGGCGGAGATCGCTGGATTTACGGGCACGCTGGCTCATGAACGGATCGAAGTTGAAGATGTCGGCGTGGCCTGTCTGAAGTTTGCCAACGGAGCGATCGGTGTGATGGAAGCGACTACAGCCGCGTGGCCAGGGCTGCTCAAGAAAACAGAAATTCATGGCAGCCGGGGAACTGTGATCGTAGAACAGGATTCGATTCTGCGCTGGGAATTTGCCGACGAAAAATCTGAAGACGCCGAGATCCGTGCGAAATTTGGTGCGGGGTCTGCGACTTCGGGAGGTGCGTCGGATCCGAAGGCGATTTCCTTCGTCGGGCATCAGTTGCAGCTTGAGGATTTCGTCGAGTCTATCGTGACGGGTCGCAAGCCGCGGGTGGACGGCGCGGAAGGCCGAAAGAGTGTGGAGATCATTCTCGCCATCTATGAAGCGGCAAAGACCGGCCAGACGCAGAAGTTGGCGAAGTAGCCGGGTAAATGGTCGATCTGGGACAGATTGGCCTCCGAGAAGCCGCTTCCGTGTGAAGAATGATCGAATTCTGCGGGGTTAAGGAAATCTGTCCCGCGAGCGGCTACCATTCCGCGTATCCCGAACGAACCAGGTCGGGGATTCTTAGAGAACAACTCACGAAACGCAGTCATGACTGACACAAAGTTGACCATCGCACGAAATCCGACTCGCAGGATCGCCGTCGGAGACCGCTTCATCGGCGGTGACGCCCCGATTGCCGTTCAGAGCATGACGGCGACCAAGACGACTGACATCGATGCCACCGTTCGGCAGATCAATGATTTGGTCAATGCCGGGGCGGATGTTGTCCGAGTAGCCATCGACAATCAAAAAGAAGCCGAAGCGTTGATGGAAATTCGGCGGCAGGTCAAAGGCAATCTGTCCGTTGACCTGCAGGAGAATTATCGCCTGGCCGAGGTGATCGCTCCTTATGTTAACAAGATTCGATACAACCCCGGTCATCTTTACCACCATGAGCGATCCAAGCCGTGGCAGGAGAAAGTGAAGTATCTGGTCAAGGTCGCTCAGGACAATGACTGCGCGATGCGAGTTGGCGTGAACTGCGGCTCGGTCGATCCGGACGTGAAGTCGAAATTCGACGAGCACGATTCGATTTCGCCGATGCTGGAAAGTGCGTGGGAGCATTGCAGCCTTCTCGACGAACTTGGCTTTGAACGGTACTGCGTGTCGTTGAAGGATTCAGATCCTCAGAAGGTGATCGAGGTCAATCGTCGCTTTGCGGAGAAGCGGCCGGACGTGCCTCTTCATCTGGGAGTGACGGAAGCCGGCATGCCGCCGGATGGGATCATCAAAACCAGAATTGCGTTTGAACAGCTGATCAGCCGCGGTATCGGCGATACGATTCGCGTGTCCCTGACCGTGGCCAACAATCGCAAGGCGGAAGAGATTGTTGCCGGTCGAAAAATTCTGGACGACATTGCCGCCGGGCGAGTCCGCAGTTTTGTCGATTACGGACTGAAGACGCTGAACATTATCAGTTGTCCAAGCTGCTCTCGAGTGGAGAACGAAGCGTTTATCGAACTGGCCGAGCAGGTTCGCGAGATGACTCGTTACGCCGAAGATCACAAGATCACGATTGCCGTCATGGGTTGCCGAGTCAACGGGCCTGGCGAAACCGATGACGCAGACCTTGGGCTATGGTGCGGCCCGACTCATGTGAATCTCAAGCGAGGCAAGGAAAGTGTGGGTGCCTTCCCTTACGATGAAATTTTGCCCAAACTGCGTGTCGAACTGGATCAACTGATCGCTCGACAGAGCAAGTAAAACAGAGCACTGGTTAAACATGATTCGTCGCGGCGCGCGGACGAGATGGGAGCTTCCTCAGGGCAATCGGCTGGCAATCTGGCAGAAGATTACGCCACCGCAGTTGTTCGTGGCTTCCTTTGCTCTACTGGTCCTCATCGGCGCAGCAGGCTTCAGGCTGATCCCGGGGCTCTGCGCTGGGGAGTCATTCACATGGCTGGACGCGATCTTTATGTCCACAAGCGCCGTCTGTGTGACGGGGCTGGCCGTTGTGGACCCAGCGAATTTCCTGAGCTTTCAGGGCCAGGTCTTTCTGCTTCTGCTGATTCAGCTCGGTGGGCTTGGCATCCTGACATTTACCAGCCTGATCATAGCCGCGCTTGGAAAACGATTGTCGCTGCGTGAGGAGTCGCTTTGTATTTTTACCGCCGACACGAATCTGCATTTGACCGCAGGTCAAGTCACGATGAACATCGTTCGGTACACGCTGATCTTCGAACTGACAGGCGCCGTATTGCTGTATGGATTCTGGGTGCCGACTCTGGGATGGCAAGGCGCAGTTTGGCCCGCGATCTTTCATTCTGTCAGCGCTTTCTGCAATGCCGGTTTTTCGACCTTTTCTGACAGCCTGATCGGATTTCAGCAGGCGCCCATGGTGTTGTTAACATTCATGAGTCTGATCGTGATGGGAGGACTTGGCTTTCTGACACATGAAGAGTTATTGCAGATCTTCCGATCGCGGCGCGCAAAGCGCGCCTATCGACTGTCACTGCAAAGCCGCATTGTGATCACAACGACGATCGCGCTGATCGTTGTCGGTTGGATTCCGTTGACGTTTTTGGAATGGGACCGAACTCTGTCGGATTTGCCAGTGCATCATAAACTTGTGAATGGCCTGCTGATGAGCGTGACCAGTCGGACGGCTGGCTTCAACTCCATCGATTATGCCAAGGCGGGCGACAGTTCCAATCTGGTCACCATGCTGCTGATGGCGGTCGGTGGTTCGCCGGGTTCAACGGCTGGCGGTATCAAGACCACAACGGTGGCGTTGATCTTGATTCTGGCCTGGTCGCGGCTTCGCGGTCAGGAAGCAACAACTGTCTGGTACCGAACAATCCCCGAAGAAACATCCGCGAGGGCTGTGGGCTTGTTCACAATTGCTGCGGCTGTTTCGCTCGTCGGAATTCTGCTGCTGACAATGTCCGAAGGCCACCTCAAGCCGGATGGAAGCGTGCTGACCGAATGCATGTTCGAAGCCATCAGTGCGTTTAATACAGTCGGCCTGTCCATGGGAATCACCGGCAAACTTTCGGTTGTCGGAAAATGGATCACGATTCTGCTCATGTTTTTTGGGCGTGTCGGCCTACTGACTCTTGCAGCGGCCTTGACTGTTCCACGAACGGGCGCTAAAGATTTTCGATATGCGTATGAAGATGTTGTGGTGGGGTAAGCTATGAAACGGTTTGTTGTCGTTGGTTTGGGGAACTTCGGTTCCAGCGTGGCAGAATCCCTGTTTTCGCAGCGTCATGAAGTGCTTGCGATCGACATGAATGAGGAGTCCGTCGATCGCGTTGCGGCATACGTTTCGCGAGCGGCCGTGGGTGATGCCAAGAACATTCACACTCTCGAGAGACTGGGTGTGAAAGGCGCCGATGCCGCTGTTGTCAGCACTGGCGACGATATCACGGCCAGCATTCTGACCACGATGGCTCTGCACGACCTTGGAATTCGTGAGGTCTATGTCAAAGTGATTTCCCGTGACCATGCCCGAGTCATGGAACGTATGGGTGTGTCCGAAACCATTTTTCCGGAGCGTGAGTCGGCACTGAGTCTCGGCAAGCGGATGTCTGGTTCCGGGCTGCTGAACTATGTGTCCATTGGCACGGGTTTCAGTATTCAGGAAATGGGCGTGCCTTCCATCTGGAACGGCAAGACCCTGCGAGCTCTTGCGCTGCGGCAGAATTACGGTATCACGGTCGTGGCGATTCACGATGTTCTTTCGGACCAGATGTCATTCACTTCCGACCCCGATACTGTGCTTAAGGAATCGGACGCTCTGATCGTGGCCGGCAACGATGAAGACCTTGCCAGGGCAGCCGAAATCATTTGATGGGCAGCTGTTCCAGGCGGTCCCCTGCCCTCGCAGTTTATGGTTCCGGTGAGCACAGGAACGCGTCCAGACACCGCTCTGCGGAAGGGTGCAGTCACGGACGCTTCTGCCGGAAAGGACTTTCGCCGCCAGGCGAACCGTGTAGCGGCCACATGTTGAGCAACGGCAAGGCGTGCTTGAACGCTGGACAATTGTTGGGGTTCTGTCGAAGTCCACGACCCGACATCCCAGCACCGGTTGCACACAAGGTCGCGGCAAGCCGCGAAGTCCTCCTCGGCAAGGAGGACCTACCGATATCCGCGACTGCACCCCTGCGGAGTGATCGAGCGCGTGGCGCTTGTATTCATTGCCGCAACGGACAATCCTTTGCAGTCCCGCCACTCGAGACCCAACGAGTTCACCGCCGAACGTTCTGCCTCATGCTCGATCACAGCCTGTTTTCTTCGCCGGAGCTGGAAATGCCAATCACATCGCGCCGCCGTTTTCTGGCCTCATCAATCTCTGTCAGCACCATGCTGCTGACCTCATCCGCCTGGGCAGATGAAAGCCAGGCTGACAAGCGGAATCCCGCAGAACCCATTATCGACATCCATCAGCACACGACTTATCGCAGAGAGCGACGAGCGCAATCAGCGGCGTCACAATGATTCCAAGGACGGAAGCAAAGATCACCTTCACAGTCAGAAACGTAGTGGTCGGAATTGTAGTGCCGGCGACCTGAGACCATGTCAGGCAGACTGGAATCGAAAGAACAATTAGCCCTGTCAGCCCGCACTTGGTGGCCCGCCAGAACAGGGAGCCTCGATAAAATCTCACCCAGCGCGGCACGTCTTGACGGGGAATGCTGGCAACGAGTCCCCTCGCGGCCTGCCCACGGACGATTGGCGTTGCGATCAGACACGTGATCGCCGGAAGCAGGTAGCACGTGCCAATGAAATCTGAGACCGCTCCTTTGTCCAAAGCCCAGGTAACGACGGACGGCTGATTTCGAAACGTCAGCCAGCCCAGAAAGAGCGGGATGGTGACATTGAAGAAGATTGGAATGAGTGCCTGACCAATCACCAGATATCGAAGCACGCCCGGTGGCAGTTTCATCAAACAACTCTTTCCGCAGCGGGATCTGCTGGATCGGGGGATGGTGTCTGACCAAGGGCGTCCAAAATGTACTTCTGAAAAGCATAGATGCGTTCTTCACGAGAACCAATGACGCCAGGATGGCGGCTACGTTCCAGGCCCTTCTGCTGAGAAGCGTAGACATCCAGATCCTCATTATGAACCTGCAGCGTTTTGGCTTTCGCAAATTGCCACGCCAGCCAGGCGATAAGACTCGCCAGCGGGCCGCGACGAGTCCCTCGAATGGCGAAGAACCGCATCCGAATTCGCACGGTCGTCGGCGACGTCGGAACGTACATCAAAGCATAGTTGATCGTATCCGTGGAGACCAGAACGGTATTCGGATGAATGTGTCTGTGACGATACTGAAACTCGGGCTTGCCACCCAGCCATTGGTTCAGACGCGCCTGCAACTGCTCCATTCTGGAATTCGCGTCAAACGTCATGCCCGTGTAAAGATGGTGAAGCAGGTGGCTGATCTGCTCTTCGGGCGGCAGCTGGTCACCAAAGAACTTCTGATGCAGCGCCGTCACATGATACGACTCCAGAGTATTCTCCACCGGCACCTTCCAGTTGCACTGGCAGTCGTATTCCCACACATGTGTCATCTTCCACATGGGAGCGGAAAAAGCTCGCTCCGTTTCGTCAAAGAAGGGACTCAGCCATTCGCGAAGTGAGGACGCGGCGAAATTGAGACAGACAAATAGCAGATCGCCACACGCTTCGACTCGAAAATTCTCCAGACGTGAATTTTCACGATCCCACGGACGAAAACATTTGGCCTCCGGGATCTTTGCTGTTCGGCCGTCATCGTCGAACTCCCAGCCGTGGTACTGGCATCGCAACTTCGGTTGATTGCCGCCTGATGCAGCCGTCAGCAGGCAGTGCCGATGCGAACAAATGTTTTCAAACGCCAGAAAACGTCCCTGAGAATTTCGCAAAAGCAAAGGACGACCGAAGAGCTCCAGAGTCAGAAAATCGCCATCTTTCGGAAGCTCGGATTTTGCAGCAATGAATTGCCATGCGGGAAGAAAAAGATGTTCCAGCTCCAAACGGTGTTGGCGTTCCGTGCAGTAGTGCTCGGGACTCAGCAGATATCGCAGGGAATGCTGATGAATGAACATAGCGAGCCATTGTGTGAATGAGAATGAGACGCCAGAGAATTGCAGAAGGTCGGGGAACTTCTCACACGCAGCCCGACACGATCCTGCTGTCCAGACAAAAGCGACTGACAAAGATAGATCAACTTCGAAGGACGCCGTGTTCCAGCGCGAAAGCTCAGCTCAATCTCACTCGGCAGTATTTCTTCTTACCAGCCCAGACCAGCAGGCCATCGGTCACGGGAATCTGCTGATCGTGAGATGTGATGGTGGACTTGTCTTCGCCCAGTTTTGCACCGCCGCCCTGGATCAAACGTTTGGCTTCGCCACCGCTGGGGCACAGATTGAGAGTCGTCAGAAGTTTCGCCGCGGTCATCATTCCGTCCGTGAGCAACGACGGATTGAGTGCTACATCGGGAATGTCGGTCGGAAGCGATTCGCCGCCAATTTCTGCCTGCCAGCGCGCTGCGGCGGCCTCGGCGTCAGCGGCGGAGTGGTACTGCGTGATCACCAGTTTGGCGAGTGTCACCTTGGCGATCTTGAGATGACCGGCGAGCAGGCTGTCGACTTCCTCCAGGGGAACTTCCGTCAGCAGTTCGAAGAACATCTTCATCACGCCGTCCGGCAGCTGCATGAACTTCTTCATCATTTCGTACGGCGCTTCGCTGATGCCGATATAATTGCCGAGACTCTTTCCCATGCGGCGAATGCCATCCAGTCCGACAAGAATCGGTGACATGACGGCGATCTGCTGATTCAAATTTTCTTGAGCCTGCAGGTCACGGGCCAGCATGAAGCTGTAAAGCTGTTCGGTGCCACCCAGTTCGACATCCGATTTAATCTCAACGCTGTCCCAGGCCTGCATGACGGGGTACAGACATTCGTGCAGGAAGATCGGCTTCTCTTCACGGTAGCGTTTTGCGAAGTCGTCACGAGTCAGCAATTGCGCAATCGTGACGCGTCCACACAGCGACAGCACATGGGCAAACGACATTTTGCCGAACCAGTCGCCGTTGCGATGCACTTCGGCTCGCGACATGTCGACAACTTTACCAACCTGTTCCAGATAGGTTTTTGCATTGGTTTCGACTTCGGCTTCCGTCAGCCGTTTACTGCGTGCTTCATCGCGTCCGCTGGGATCACCCACCAGCGCCGTGTAGTTGCCGATGATGATGACGGCCTGATGTCCGAGGTCCTGAAACTGACGCATCTTTCGCAGCGGCACGGTATGGCCCAGATGCACGTCGATTCCGGTTGGGTCGATGCCGTACTTGATCCGCAGCGGCATTCCAGTGTCCCTGCTTTGCTGCAGTTTCTTGCGCAGTTCATCCTGCGGCACAATCTTTTCAATGCCGCGGGCGATGATTCGAAGCTGATCTTCAACGGGTAGAAAGGACGAGGTCATTGGCGAAATTTTTCACTGCTGGATCAGAAAGGAACGGTCGACCGGCGGACTTTAGCAAATCAGAGACGGTTCGCCACGGGAAGTTGTGTCGGCGGGGCGACGGGAAATCGGAGTTTGGATCACAGCATGGCGAGAAGTGCGAGCATCATATTGAATCCGTTGAAAAGAAAATGCACGATCATGACAGTGATGTAACTGCGGCGGCGGAGATACGTGTATCCCAGTGCAAACGCGAGGGGCACAAGGGCCAGGGAGTCCGGGAAACCGTGCGCAAGAGCGAACAGCATAGACGACACCGTGAGAGCAATCATTGGGTAACCAAGCTGAGCAATGCCTCCCAGAATGACCACTCGAAACTGCAGCTCTTCGACCAGGGGCGCAAGAAATACGGCCGTGAGCAGGATGAGAGATAAAACAGTCACCCCAACGTCGGATTTCATCATCTCAAGAAACGGATGCTGATCAGGCTCCTCGCCCATTAAGCCCACCGTGAGCAACACAACGATGATCCGAAGAATGGCGGTTGGCAAGTAGGCCGCAAGAAACACCTCGCCGGCAAAACGCAACTCTGCCCAGAATGAAAACGGCTCATCCGGCTCCCCTGCGATTCCCACTTCAGAGGCCCCGAGTGTTGATGTCAGAAAAGATGGCGAATCGTCCGCACCTGGATTCCCAAACGTGGATTCCCCGACCGCGAACGGCCGAGGTTGCTGGGCCACGGCACTTCGACCGTCCAGATCGGGCCAAGCCGAGTTCGATGCGAATCCTCCGAAATCCCGCAACGCGGCAGCGGCTGCTGATGAGACACGCGCTGCCGTTTCCGTGAGATAAAATCGACCGCGACTGCTTGCCGCAAAGACGACAAATCCGAACACCAGAAAAAGAAATGCGTCCATGATGACTGTTTGCACAAGCGCACGTTTCATCGCTTCCGGTGTCAGTCTGGGCTCATCATCACGATCGGCCTTCTCGGGATTATCGCCCGATGATGGATCGGCCCCCGACTGCTGACCGCCTTTTGCTTCGGCCGAGGCCGCTGCGTTATCCGTCGATTCAGGAGAGCCTGCGGACGCAGCTTCCTCTGCAACAACCCCGGCTGGAGGTGGGATGACGGGCGTCACGAGTTTATCTTCCAGAGAAACCAGGCCCATCATAAGCAGCATCAGGAGCGACAAGCCGATGGCTACAATTGTCAGGACAGCCGGGACTCGCAAAATACCTCGCCGAGCCGCTGGCAGAGCATGGCCCGTTTCACGAATTCGAGTGGCCCAGACCACCATCATCGCCAGGCTTCCCGCCATCACGGATAAGACCATCAGACCAGACAGCATCTGACCGGCCGACACTTCTTCAGCGGCCGCAGCCTCGGCTTGTGCTAAAATCGGGATCAGGAACCACGACATTAAAGAACCCATTTTCAAATCCAGGTGCTCTCGTTGAATCCAGGGACTTTCATCGATCCCCAGCCAGAATTCCAGCAGTGGGGTTGAAGCAAACGTCAGGCCACCGCGAGGAAAAATTCGCGAGGGAACCGGAAGCCCGCTTTCATTTGATCAATTTTTTGCGAACCCTCGACCCGGAAACTGCTGATCCATACTATCCCGCCCGGGTATCAGAACGCGGAGTACAAGCCTTGTCGACCATTCTTGATGAAATCCTCGAACAGAAGCACCGGGAAGTTGCCGCTGCGCGCGATCGAATTCCTTTTCAGACCCTGGAAAACCGATTGGCCACAGCACCTCCGGTGCGAAGCTTTCTCGCAGCCCTGCAGGCAGCGCATCGGCCAGGCCTGATTGCAGAAGTGAAAAAGGCGTCGCCGTCGGCCGGGTTAATTCGCCCGGATTTCAATCCCGTGATGATTGCGCGACAATATGAAGTGGCTGGCGCCACCTGTCTGAGTGTTCTGACGGACGAACATTTTTTTCAGGGACATCTCGATTATCTGCGCGACATCCGCCAGATCGTTCGCATTCCCGTGATGCGCAAAGAGTTCATCATTGACCGTTATCAGATCGCGGAAGCCCGAGTCGCGGGAGCGGATTGCGTCCTGCTGATCGCCGAATGTCTTGACGACGAACAGCTTCATGATCTGTACGGGTACGCTCGCAGCCTGGGCATGGATGTTTTGATTGAAATTTACGACCTTGAGAATGTTCCCAGAGTTCTCTCGACCGGCACCAAACTGCTGGGCATCAACAACCGCGACCTGCGCACATTTGTCACATCGCTGGAACATACGTTTCGAGTCAAGCAGCTCGTGCCGGATGACGTATTGCTTGTCAGTGAAAGCGGGATTGGAACACATGCAGATATTCTGCGCCTTCGCAGTGAAGGAATCGCCGCTGTACTTGTGGGCGAATCGCTCATGCGTCAGCCCGACATCGGAATCGCAGTAAAAACGCTGATGGGAATATGAGTTCGTCTGCTTACTTTCCGTCACCAGCCCGATTTCAATTTTATCCCCTGCAAGTTGTTAAACACATGACTGTTGAACATGTCCTTGTCATTCCAACCCCCGTCTTTCATCAGGTGGGTCACTTTCAGGGATTCTGCGACGACATTGATCGCTATCTCGAAGTCATTCTGGATCCTCAGCATGCCAGCTACCGACCTCGCCCGGAAATGGAGCAGGACCCGGGCTTTAAGCAATTGATCCCTTATTGCGTGTTCCGCTGCGATGGCGAAGTGTTTTACTACCAGCGCGGCACGGCTCAGGGAGAAGCCCGGCTGCACGCAAAGCGGTCGGTCGGGGTCGGCGGCCATGTGTCGACTCTTGATCTGAACAGCCACCTGTCTCCCTATTTAGAAGGCATGCGACGCGAGATTGAGGAAGAAATCGATATTGAGACTGGCTGGACGGAAGAATGTGTGGGCCTGATCAACGACGATGAAACGGAAGTGGGAAAAGTTCATCTGGGGATCGTTCATATTTTCGATTTGGAGTATCCCAAAGTTCGGCCCCGTGAAAAGTCGATGATAAACGCAGGATTCGCACCTCCGTCAGAATTGGTGCGCCAAATGGACGAATTTGAAACGTGGTCACAGATCTGCCTCAAGTTTCTGGCAGAACTGGAAGACGTCTGAACCAGACGCCTGCAGCACGGAATCAACCGAGTGCGTGACGGAACAACGGCTCGGAAGACATTCAGATTTGTCGATGTCATCCGGCAGAATCTGCCGAAGCAATTCAAGGGAGTGAACGATGAAAGCGTTAAGTGCTGTACTGCTGCCAGCACTGCTGTTGCTTGGCAGTGTGTCAAATGTGTCTGCTCAGGAAGCGACTCAGGAAAAAGCGGATGCCCCGGAAGTTCAGCCGGCTCCGCTGCCTGGTCAGATCTCAGAACCTGAACTGGGCGAAATGCTGGCGGCGATCGGTCTGAAGCCGACCAAAACTGAACAGCGTTATGACTTCGCCTTTAAGACAAGTTACCGCGGTGAAGAATGGAAGTTCTCCATGTCTGCCGTGTTAAGCCGCAATGGTCAGTCGGTTTGGGTTATGGCATGGCTGGACCAGATTCCAACCACCGCCAGCGAAGTCCCTCGCACGGCGCTGCTGCGTCTGCTGGCAGCCAACGACCGTCTGGGCGAAGGCAAGTTCTTTGCCTACATCCCGACCAACAAGCGTTTCGTAATGCAGCGAGTTGTCGCCAACCGCGACATGACGAACAAGAAGATGATGGAAATGCTGCAGGACCTTGCAGCCAGCGTGGCCGACGAATACCCAACATGGGCCGTGACCAACTGGACTCCAAAAGTCGATCAGGCCGACCAGCAGGTTGCTGAAGGAAGCGACAGCGGTCGAGCTGTCCCATCAAATCCAACAGCCGCCAATCGCGCGCCTGCTGCGACAACCAGCCGCCCTGCCGTTCCAGCGACCAAAGGACCCAAAAAGACTTCGGACGCCTCGTCCAAGTTTGACGGCAAATCCGTGAACTGACGAACTTTCGAACGGGCTGCTTCAGCCTTGTTCAGTTCACAGGATCCAGGACCAGGAAATCTCAGACCCACTAACAAGGCCTGACCGTACAGCAGACGGTGAGGCCTTGTTGCATTTCACCCCTACTGTTTTGACACGCCTTAAATTTTGCTTGTACGACGGACTTCCAGTCCGTCGGCGGTAACCTTTGTCGACGGACTGGAAGTCCGTCGTACCCTAAAATTTAGCTGTGACAGACCACTACGGGCAAGTTGTAGGCATGATTTTCTGGGGCGTCCCGAAATCCCAAACATCAATTCCCTGGCTGTTCTGAAAAATCCATGCAGATTGTGCTGGCGTAATCAGTCTTCAGAAACGTACGCTTCCTAATCGATGTTCCCAAAGTTGAAAATTGTCCCGGGAACTTGTCTCAGGAAATGAAACGTCCGTTCCTCTGAACTGATCATTTCAGGCGTCCCATGTCCCCGTCACTCACAACCTCACGTCATATCCGACCGCTCTGCCGAGTCGTATTTTCCCTGCGTGGATCTGTGATGATGCTTGCGGTGTTGGTGGCCTTTTCCTGGATGCAGTGCGCATCGGCGACCTGTGGAAACTATCTGTTCCGCAATGGCAAGCCGGTCAGTGCTCACACCATGACCGTGGATACGGCTGCCGGTGTTCAACAAAATGATGGCGTCACGGCAAACGTGCCGCCTAATGTTCCTGTTGCCCCATGTAGTGGACCCAATTGTTCGCGAAGCCGAATGCCGCTGGCGCCCGTGCCGGTCGCTCCGTCAAACCTGATTCGCAACTTCGATCAGGCGACGATTCTTGAAGTGCTTTCCAATGCGTCGCAAATGTTCGGTGCATTGGAAATCCCGACTTCAGAACGGGGCGCCTGCTATGTGCCCTCGTCTATCTTCCGACCGCCAGCCTCAGTGTGACTGCTCGTCATCCGAGCAAACGTCGTCCACTGACAGTCTGAGCTCTTCTCGGATAACCACGACTTTCTCTGTTGCGCCTCTGTGTGGGTTTCGTATCCGACATGGTCGCTGAACCGCATGCAATGCGGCCCTTGAAGTTGTGGCGGCAGGTCTGGCTGCTTTCTCTGCGTCTCGCGGAGAAATTTATCCACTCTGCCTTCAGTCTCCCTGCGACGTCGCACCACGCTGCCTGCTGAACCGCTGACCGCCCCTTTTCGCCGCTCAGCCATCTTCTTTTCGCATGGCGTGAGATCCCATCACGCCCGTTTTGCATCGCGCGAGTTCGATCTCGTTTTTCTCTCCCTGCGCGGTTTCGCGCCGGGTGCTTTCATCTGCCAGTTTTTCATCGTCTTCAATCTGAAGGAATCTTTCCATGATCCGTTCAAACCGTAAGCCACGCGGCTTCACGCTGATTGAGCTGCTTGTCGTTATCGCCATCATTGCGATTCTGATCGCCCTGCTTCTGCCGGCCGTCCAGCAGGCGCGAGAAGCCGCTCGAAGAACTCAGTGCAAAAACAACCTGAAACAACTGGGCCTCGCAATGCACAACTATGAATCCTCATTTAGTCGTTTCCCATCGTCCGGGCAGGGACTTGGCAGCGGACCGCTTGGGCAAAATTTTGACCGACACTCATTCTTTACGCACGTGCTTCCTTTCATTGATCAGGCGAACGTGACCAACAAATTTGACTTCGGGTCTTTCTACAACCAAACGCCGCAAAACATCGCCGCCACACAAATTGTGATTCCCGGTTATCTTTGCCCAACCGCTGCTCTTCGCAATGGTGACACAGATGCGATGAAGTTTGGCGCAGTTGACTACGGCCCAACGATTCACACGAATATCAGCCCGGTAACCGGCTTGCCAGACAGCACCACCATGGTGCATGGTGCATTGCGATGGGAGTGCTCTCGCATCAGCCAGATCACCGACGGCCTGAGTTCCACAATAGCCCTTGGTGAGGACGTTGGACGCAATGACAAAATGAAGTCCCTATACGATGATCCGGTAACACCTTCAGTCAAGCGATCGCATTGGCGTTGGGCAGAACCAGATAATGCGTTTGGCGTTTCATTCACTCCAAATTTTCACAAGAATCCATGGGGCGGGCCGGCAACGTGTACATGGGACAACATGAATTGCGGTCCAAACGATGAGCTGTTCAGCTTTCACACTGGCGGATGTCACGCAATGTTCTGTGATGGACACGTGCAGTTTCTGTCTGATAGCATCGATTTTCGAGTCTTGAGAGCATTGGTGTCGGCATCCGAAGGTGAAGTCGTTGGAGAGTTCTAAGATGGAAAAGCTTTTGAGACCGAATGACTTTTTGACAGTTTTTCCCATCTCTCACTGGATTGCTTTTATGGCTAAAACGAGCCCATCTGTCAGGTTAACCTTTGTCCTGTTCTTTTGTGCGATGGCAGCCGTTTCATCCGCCGCATGCGCCCAGGAATTTCATCTGCCAGGGCTCATCTTCGATAGCAAGGAGCTTCTCCTGCTGCAGAGAAGAGAGTTGGCTGAAATGAAAGAAATGCCGATTACCTACGAAGTTCGACAAACGATCCAGCTGGAGGAGATCACGGTCGGTGCCAAAGAAATATTGATCTGGATTTCAATTCCTTCAGATGAATCCAATCAAAAACTGCTGTCAGTCGCTCCCAAAGAAATCCCCGGAGACTGGCAAATTGTCGAAGATGCAGACCGACGTGGGAAGTTCCTTTTCTCGCGCATTACGGATCCTGCGACTACGACATTGACGTTTGAGATTGAATACCGACTTTCCCGTTCGCCGACTTTCACAAAGATTGATGCCGACCGAGTTAGACCTCTTTCAGATCTGGAACGATCAATGATGTCTGAGTACCTGGCGAAAGACTCGCTCCACATGGAGGTCACCGACAAAGTGCAAGCAATCGCCGATGATATCTGCGGCGATGAACAGAACATAGGACTCCAATCCATCGCCATCATGAAACACATTGCTCAGTCATCGGACCATTATTCCTATTCCACCGATCCCAAAATGCCTCGTTGCGGTGTTGGGGACGCGAAGAATTGCCTTGCTCAGGGCGGTGGCTGTTGTACCGATCTGAATTCGCTCTTTATCGCTCTGGCTCGGGCTCGAGGTATTCCGGCTCGCCTGAATATGGGCTACCGATTGTTGGAAGAGAATGTCGGCCAATCAATGGATCCAGGCTATCGTTGTTGGGTCGAATATTTTGTGCCTGGCTATGGCTGGGTGTCAGCAGATGTCGTCGAAGCCGATGCACCCGATGGAAAAGGACAGGTCCGGTGGCTCACAGGTCTGACACCCCGTCGTGTTTGGCTCAATCAAGGTCGTCAATTTCGTTTTAAAGGCGCCCACGCCAGTGAGGCCATTAATCATATGAACATTGCGTATGCGGAGGTCGACGGAAAGCCTGCTCGAGTTCTTCCCGATGGCGAACTGGCTCCGCAGTTAAAGCGACGAATCTATTTTTCAGTACTGTCTTCACCCGAAGGCAGTGACCACAACAGTGCATCGCCTGCCGCCAGTATTCGGGAACCTTAGTCATCTTCTGCAGTTTCCAATACCATGAGGCACGGTGCATTGCACCAGCGAAGTCAGGCCGAGACATCCTCGCTGCCGGATTCCAGTGACCGCAGGAATTCTTCTGGTGGCGGTTCGACAAGGTCAGACAGCGGAGAAAAACTGGAGTACATTGACGACTGCTCTGGTGCGTCCCTGAAGCCGAGTGCCTTCAGGAACGGCGACAATGTGTCACATTCGGTGAGAGCTGAACTGGTATTCTGAACGACATCCTGAAGATGGTCGGCGGTGAACACTTCGAGGGACGGCATCTTTGCTGCAAGAGCCTCCAACAGTCGGAGCAGAAGAAGTTGATTGTGTTCGAGCACCGTAATCCGCTGGTGCATTTCCTCAGCATACCGGGAACGATACTCGCCGATTTCTGCCTGAGCTTTCTTTTGAAACTCCAGAAGCTGTCGCAGAGCCTCAATCTTTGAGTGAGCAAACCTATCGAATGATCCGGACTCCATCAATCTGTTCCTGAATGGTGACGACCATGAAGTGATTCCTGATTCGGGATCACCTCGATCAGTCATAACGCGAAAGCGGGCTGGTGATTCAAAGCCTTCTACAGGAAGTCCGAAGCGAGGCCGCCACGAGATGAACTCACAAACCTAAACCATGTCGCGGCTGATCCGTTGTGAACAGGGTCACTCCAGTTGCCGCGGATCGTTGGTACCCAGAACCTGACGAAGGATCATCGGGCCGATCACCATGACATGGAAAACGAGGGCGACGATCGCTCCCGCAACGCCAGCCACAAGTCCCAGAACAATATCAAGGACCAGAGTCATCGATAATCCAAACAGAAACATGATACCGGACATCGTAAACATTCCGCCTCGGGAAGCGAGAAATAGTTGCAGCCCTGAAGCCTGCTTCTGGTAGTGAGCGTAGTAATCCGAAATCCGCTCCCGAGTGTCGGCCCAGGCAAATTCACTGACGGGGAATACGTCTTCACACTCCGCGCAATAAGTCGATGTCATTTTCGCGAGCGGGTCCGCCAGTGCTGTATACTCCGGCCCATCAATCGTGGTGACGCCGCCGCACTGAGCATGCTCGTAATCCCGCGAATTCCGAGGCTTTCGGAGCGATCGTCGGGAGCGTTTTGGTCGCGCGTCCTGTGCCGCTGCAGGTCGGTCTCGTGCGGACGTCGGGCGCGCACCAGACCGAGAGTCCGGTCGCTGTTTTCGCGGTTCCGATTGACGAACGGGCTTCGGTTCCGGCTCTTCGTAAATCTCGGCGACTTCGATAATCTCTTCCGCAGGTACTGCGACGACTCCCTGGCACGCCGGACATCGGATCTTCTTTCCCGCGACGTGATCACCGACTCGCAGTGTCTTGCTGCATTGAGGACAAACGACTTCAATTGGCATGGCAGAAATCCACGATGAAACAAAAGCGCCGTAAAACAGAAAGACGCCGAGGCACGCAATAATGCGACCTCGGCGGGCATTTAAGTCATTCCATCAGCAGGTGCTGCCTACTTGCGAGCGCCCGAGTACTTCATCGGAACCCACGCACCGTCCTGCTGGCTGCTGGAGACGCACTGCTGGATAAAGTACATGCCTTCCGCTCCGTCGTGGACGTTCGGATAGATCGTGTCTTTCTTCTCAAACGTTTCGCCGGTCGCACGGGCCACCATCGAGTCATAGGCAAAGCGGTACACGTTTGCGAAAGCTTCAAAGAAAGCTTCCGGATGGCCGGATGGCAAACGGCAGGCGGCCTTGCCCATGCTGTTCATGAACGGCGCGTTCGGGTCGCGAGTGTACATCTGGTGCGGCGAACCGTTGCGACGAACGATCATCACGTTCGGTTCTTCCTGGCGCCAGGACAAAGCGCCGTTCGTTCCATCAACTTCGATGAACAGATCGTTTTCGCGGCCGTGCGAGATCTGGCTGGCAGTCACCGTTCCCACAGCGCCGTTTTCGTAGCGAATGACAGCATGACCGTAATCATCCAGTGCCCTGCCCTCTGCAAAGATCGACAGGTTGCAGGAAATCTTCGACGGAATCAGACCGGTCATGTAACGGCCAAGATTGTACGCGTGAGTTCCAATGTCGCCGAAGCAGCCGGCCGCGCCGGATTTTGTGGGATCGGTTCGCCATGCGGCCTGCTTCTGATCGGATGATTCCAGGCGAGTTCTCAGCCAGCCCTGAATGTAATTCGATCGGATCGCGTTGATCTCGCCGAGTTCGCCGCTGAGAATCATTTCGCGGGCCTGTCGGACAAGCGGATAGCCCGTATAGTTATGGCTCACCGCGAAAACCACGCCGCTCTTTTCAACGACGTTGACCAGTTCTTCAGCCTGAGCAAAGTCAAAGGTCATCGGCTTGTCACAGATGACATTGAAACCAGCTTCGGCGGCGGCTTTTGCAATCTGAAAGTGAGTATGGTTCGGAGTCGCCACGCTGACGAAGTCGATGCGTTGATCGGCGGGCAGAGCCTTTTCTTTTTCGATCATCTCGGCCACAGAACCGTACGCTCGCGATTCTGCAATGTCATAAGCGGCCGCGCTGGCCTTGGCTCGAGCGGCATCAGAGGACAACGCGCCGGCGACAAGCGACGCCCGATTGTCCAGCACTGCGGCGGTCACGTGAACTCGTCCGATAAACGAACCCTGCCCACCGCCCACGAGCCCCATGCGAAGCTTGCGGTTGAGTTTTCCGTTGGTTGTGTCTGACATTGTCGATGAAACCTCTGCTGAAAGATGCGTGGAAATGTGCGGTGGTGCGCCGTTAGCAAGTTGGCGGGACAAGATACAAATGCGGAATTCGCGGTACAACCGTGAGTCTACAATGCTCCCGTCGGCGGAGCGACGGGCCGACTGTCGCTCCGTTTATACAAGCTCGAAGCGCCAGCGAGTGGGCCAGCAGCGCCGCCTGGCCCACTCGCTGGCGCTTCGAGCTTGTATGGGCCTTGTTTCGCCATCGGCCGTCACTCACGCTTCACCCATCCATTGCTCCACAATTTCCTGCACCATTTCTTCGTCCAGAGTCTCGTGAGCCAGCAGACTGTCGGCGATAGCTCCGATGGCAGCCCAGTGATTGTCATCCTGAAACGCCTGATACAGTTCGATCGTGTAACGCTCCAGCTGAGCCATTCGGTGCTGAACGCTGGCGACATGCTCAAGACATTCGAACGCGGTTTCCCAGTCCTGCCGCCATTCGGCGACGCCGGCCGGATGAAATGGCTTTTGAGAATAAACCATCTCGGCAACCGGACCTGCCAGAGCGACCCAGGCGGCTTTCTCTGCCATGTCCCGTTGAGAAAATCGCCGCCGGTTCCACAGGATAACAGTGTCCCCCGTTCGCTGTGGGCCATCATCGTTGTCCGGGTCAATCGTTACCGACTGGACTCGCGCACCGACATAAATCGCGGCATACGCATGCCCTGCTTCATGAAAGGCGGTCAGTTCTTCGGTCATAAAAATGTCCGGGTCAGAAAAGGCAAAACATGCCGACTGTTTATTCACACGGCCTCGCGTGACGCAAGGATTCTCGCAGGAATGTGAGTTCACGACTTTAAGGAATCCCAAAGTCGATGCGAACTGCTACCATGATACGGTATCCGTTCGAATTCCAAATCGAATCGCACGGCTTTCTTTCGCCCGCAATCACAACCTCAATTCTCGCTTCGCTGATGAACAAGCACGACGAAACATCTGAATCTCTTCCCCGGATTGTTCTGGGCTCCCGATCACCGCGGCGACGCGAACTGCTGGGATCGTTTGTCGGTGACGAACAACTCCTGATTCTTCCGCCATCGTCTCCCGACGAACCGGGGTTCTCCGATGTTCACAACCAGATCAGTATTGAACAACGGCTCCATGAAATCACTCTGCTGAAGCACACCGACATCTGCCGGCAGCTTGCACAACGAACAGACCTCGCGACACCACCGTTTGTGGTTGTGGCCGACACGATTGTGGTCGCTCAGAATGACGCCGGGGCACGCTGCGTTCTTGGTCAGCCCGGCCCGGAACAATGGGCCGACGATGTTCGACTGTGGTTCCGAAACTGGCTGTCGGGCCGAACTCATGAAGTCTGGACCGGCGTACGAATTTCGCGGGACAACGCCAGAGCTCATTTCATCGTGCGATCGAAGGTCACGTTCTGCGATGTCAGTGATGAGCTGCTGGAGTGGTACGTGACCACCGCGGAATCCACCGGCAAAGCCGGTGGCTATGCGATTCAGGGACATGCGGCCTCCTTCGTGACAGGCCTGGAAGGCGGCCTGACCAATGTCATCGGCTTGCCAATGATGGAAGTGATCGATGGACTCAAACAACTGGGCTGGCAGAGTTACCGGACATGACGGACGATTCGCAGAATACAACTCGAGCCAGTCATCACACCACCACACACAATCCTTTGCTGTCTGCCGCGGAACCCATTGAAATTGGCACGCGGCAACTGGCCACAAGGTTCTTTCTCGCGCCGCTGGCTGGCTACACCCAGCTGGCGTTTCGTCTTGTGCTGCGTCGAACCGGCGGACTGGGGCTCGCCACCACCGATCTTGTTCTGGCTTCGATGCTCTGGTCCGAACGTCCGAAGTCGATGGATCTTGTGCAGACGTGTGACGAAGATCGGCCTCTGTCTGTACAGATCTTTGGCGGCGAAACGAAGGATCTGGTCAAGGCGGCTCGCTGGCTGAAGGCTCATGACTACGAAGCCATCGACATCAACATGGGATGTCCGATGGCGAAGGTGAACAGCTCCGGCGGCGGGGCGAGGCTGATGTGCAATGTCAACGGCGCAGTCGAGATGGTCAGTCGTGTGATTGAGGCAACTGATCTGCCCGTCACGGTCAAGATGCGACTCGGCTGGGACTCGTCCATGATTACCGCACCTGAGCTGGCGGTCGCGTTAGAGAACATCGGAGTCGCCGCCGTGACGATTCATGGTCGCACACGCGCGCAGGGCTTTCATGGAACTGTGAATCGTGAAGCAATTCGCCAGACGGTGCAGGCCGTCAGTTCCATGCCGATCATCGCAAACGGAGACGTCAGGACTCCGGAGGAAGCACTTTCGATGATGACCGACACCGGCTGTGCGGCGGTCGCGATCGGGCGCGGTGCGATGCTGGATCCCTGGATCTTTCGGCGCATTCAAAGTTTGCTGCACAAAGAAGCGATCCCGTTTGAGCCATCACGGGATGCACAAATCGATTTCCTGGCCGCTCATTTTTCGCTCATGGCCGAGCAGCACGATGACTTCGCGTGCCTGATGTTCCGCAAGTTTGCGGCCTGGTATGGGGCTCGGCTCGGTATTCCGGAAGATCTGGAAGACCGGCTGCGACGGTTCGAATCGTTTGCCGAGTTTGACGAGATTGTGGAACAGATCCGACGTCGGCACGGAGAACGCCTGTGTGAGATCCCGACGGCTCTCATCAAAGTTCCCAATGGGCCCGTGGAACATTGGTGATGTCGCTCAGGATCGCTCGAGAGATAACAGTCGCCTTTCGCGGAGCGAAAGGCGAGTATAGGACACCTATTGATCGAGCGATCCTTAACAAATTTCAAATGTTTTAATTTCAAATCTGAAATTTCAAATATCGAATCGCAGGTGCAGATCATGGTCCAAATTCAGCGTATCGGCGATTCACCGCGATGGTCAGACATCGTCATTCACAACGGCGTGGCGCACTGGGTGGAAGTGGCGGATGACATGACTCAGGATGCTCGGGGCCAGGTTGCTCAAGTACTCAGCCAGATCAACGCCACGCTGGACCAGATTGGAAGCTCACGCGAAAACCTGCTACAGATTTTGATCTACCTGTCGGACCTCGAACACGGCCGAATCCTGAATGAACTTTGGGATGCGTGGGTGCCTCGCGGCCACACGCCGGTCCGAGCGTGCGTGCAGGCGGGACTTGGCAACACTTGTCGTGTCGAAATGGTGATTACCGCGGCGGTGTAGAGGCGACTGGAATGCCATGTCGCATCACTGAGTTGACGTCCGCTGTTTTCGGCAGCAAAGCCACTACTTGCGAATCGCCTTCCATCGCAACCAGTGGTCTGCGATCACGATCGCGACCATGGCTTCTCCCATCGGAACGAAGCGAGGCAGCAGACAGGGGTCATGTCGGCCCTTTGTGCGAATCGTTGTTGGCTGGCCATCGCGAGTCACCGTGGCCTGTTCCTTCGCAAGGCTGCTGGTTGGCTTGATCGCCGCTCGCAGCAAAATCGGCATCCCCGAGCTGATGCCGCCCAGCATGCCGCCGTGGCGGTTTGACTCGGTGGCGATCTCTGTTCCTGCGCGAGTCTGTCGAGAAGTGAAGATGTCATTGTTCTGACTGCCTCGCAGCTCGGCACACGCAAAGCCGTTGCCATATTCTACACCCAGAACAGCGGGGAGGCTGAACAGAGCTTTGGCAAGATCGGCCTTCAGCTTATCAAAGACCGGTTCACCCAGGCCGGCCGGAATATTCGTGGCGACAATTTCTGAAATGCCGCCGATGGAATCTGTGTCGCGACGCACTTCGTCAATCAGCGCGACCATCTTTTCCGCGGCGACGTAATCCGGGCAGCGCACAAAATTCGGCGAACCGTCAGGCAGTGTTTCGACCTGCTGCAAAGTCACCAGTTCCGGATTGGCGATTGACGCTTTAACAGGCCCGACCTGACTGACGTAACCAATCACCTGACCGCCGAATTCCTGAGCAATCAGCTTCTTCGCAATCGCTCCCGCGGCGACTCGGGCAGTGGTTTCACGAGCACTGCTGCGACCACCGCCGCGATAATCCCTGAAGCCGTAGCGAGCATCAAACGTATAGTCTGCATGACCCGGGCGGTACTTGTCTTTGATATCAGAATAATCGCCGCTGCGTTGATCGGCATTCCGAATCAGAATTGCAATGCTGGTGCCCGTGGTGCGCCCATCGAAAACGCCGGACAGAATTTCGGGCTCATCGTCTTCTTTCCGCTGAGTCACGAGCGGGCTCTGGCCTGGACGTCGGCGGCGCATATCGGGCGTCAGATCTTCAACGCTCAAAGGAAGCCCGGGCGGAACTCCGTCAACGATGACCACATTACCCGGCCCATGGCTTTCGCCAGCCGTTGTGATGCGAAACAGCTTTCCGAAGGAGTTGCCAGGCATAATAATTCAGATCTGAAATTTGAAATTTGAAATTTCACTGATGCAGGATGCGTCATTACAACGTCACCAGCTGCTTCATTTCCCGCACGGCACGTTCAAGACCGACGAGGATCGACTGCGCGATAATCGAATGTCCAATGTTCAGTTCATGGACGCGATGAATTTCCGCGACTCGGCGAACATTCCGATAGGTCAAGCCATGCCCCAGATTCAGCTTCAGTCCCTGAGCATTGGCGAATTGTCCGGCCTCGCGCAGCTTGTCGAATTCGATCTCCACCTGTTCGGGAGTTTTGGCATCCGCATAAGCACCGGTGTGCAATTCGACGGCCTCCACGCCAAGCTCCTTGGCCTTTTCGATCTGAGCAACATCCGGATCAATAAACAGACTGGCCATGATCCCGGCCCCCTGCAGCTGATCGATACACTGGCGGATGCGCTGAAAATGTGTCTTCACATCCAGACCACCTTCCGTCGTAATCTCTTCGCGGCGTTCGGGAACAAGAGTTACCTGTTCGGGACGCAGACCGAGAGCGATTTTTGTGATCTCGTCCGAGACCGCCATTTCGAGGTTCAGACGAACACGACAGATTTCCTTCAGCAGCCGAACGTCGCGATCCTGAATATGACGTCGATCTTCTCGCAGATGCACGGTGATGCAGTCGGCGCCGCCAAGCTCGGCAAGCACGGCCGCATGAACGGGATCCGGTTCGTTAGTTCGCCGAGCCTGACGGACCGTAGCGACATGGTCGATGTTGACACCCAACAGTGGCATGAGAACACAACTCCGGGATTAAATGGATTCAGTTGATTTCTGGAATACGGTCATCAATCGGCCGGGCGAGCCATTACAAAGAACAGCCAGCACACGGCCAATGGTACTCACTTTGAATGCGAATCGTCGTAGCGGAAGCCGCCAAGGCTTTCGGAATACGTGATACGTGCCTTTCGTTCGCAATCACCGAAACGCTTGACGCGTTCCGCTACAAATGTGACTGTCAGCAACCACGCGGCCAATGAAACCTCACCACGTTCATGCACCCACAGCCAGTCAGCGCGGCACGGATTGTTGCCGGACTGCCGCCATTTCTCCAGCGATGAACCGGATTGTTGACTTGGCTGACAGTCTACTGCTCGATTCAACCTGAAGCTATCACACAATTTAGAGCAAGAAACTGCCCTCGACAAGCGGGCTCAATTTGGCACTGGAACACAGTTTGCATTCTGATCGACGAAAAACGCGGACCGCTGCCGTTAAGGCAGTTTCGTGCCTGAAATGCCGGACGAATTGGAACACGTTTTACAGAGCAGCAATGGCTGCGGTGGCAGGCGACTTCCCTGGCAACTGCGTTGTTTCGATTGTATTCCTGACCAAAGTCGCGACGATGCGTGGCAGTTCAGAGAAATTGCAGCCTTTGCGAGTTCCGAAAATTTTCCGGAATGAAGCTGAGTGCGGCATCAGAAACATTTAATGATTCCTGGAACACGATACCACGTGAATCCAGGCCACTGACCAGCAGACAGAGAAAAGGGCTCATGAGTTCGACTTCCAAAGCTTCGTCTGATGTCATGATTGAGGCCCGCGGGCTGAGCAAATTTTATGGCGAATTTGCGGCCACTCGGGACGTCACGTTTTCCGTACCCAAAGGACAGGTCTGTGCTTTTCTGGGGCCGAACGGTGCCGGGAAAAGTACAACCATGAAAATGCTGACCGGGTTTCTGTCGCCCAGCCGCGGCGAAGCATTTTTGGCCGGCTTCAACGTCGCCGAAAATCGCATCGCTGCCAGCGAACATTTGGGCTATCTGCCGGAGAATGGCCCGCTATATGTGGAGATGACACCGGAAAGTCTGCTCCAGTATATGGGCGAAGTTCGCGGGCTGAAAGGCGATTTGCTGGCCAGCCGAATGGCCTGGGTCTCTGAAAAATGTTCGCTCGCGGAAGTCTGGCGGAAGCCGATCTCTAAGTTGTCTCGCGGTTTTCGCCAGCGTGTCGGCATGGCTCACGCGATGCTGCATGATCCAGACGTGCTGATTCTCGACGAACCCACCAGCGGTCTCGACCCAAACCAGGTTCATGGGGTTCGAGATCTGATTCTTGAGCTGGCAAAGACAAAGACCATCCTGCTTTCAACGCACATTCTTCAGGAAGTTCGTGCCGTCTGCAGTCGCGTGGTGATGGTCAATAATGGGCGAGTCGTGTTTGACGGACCGACTTCCGATTTGGGTGGTAACGAAGTGGATATGGAACAGCAGTTCCGCAAACTGACTCATAGTGCGGCATAAGCCGACGGCCGAATCCGCCTGAAATTCAGCCAGAAGGCGAGCTTTCAGGCTTGAGCTTTCTGAAACGGCGTCAGGCACGACAGGCAGACTCGACGGACAGAAATGTCCTTCCTACAGATTTGAGATTTTATTCAGAGCGAAGGTGTGTTCATGTTTCGCAGTCATGTAATTCTGGCAGTAGCCAAGCGGAATTTCCGCAGTTACTTCTCCGGGATTCTCGGATACCTCTTCATTCTTGTCTTCTGTGTGGCATCGGCTGCCATGGCATTTTCGGCCGCGTTCTTCGCTGCCAATCAGGCCAACCTGGATCAGCTGACGCAGGGCTTTCCCTGGCTGCTGCTGTTCGTGATCCCCGCGATCACGATGTCCGCCTGGTCCGATGAGAAAAAGCTGGGGACAGACGAATTGCTGTTCACCATGCCATCTACAGAAGTCGAAGTGCTGGCCGGAAAGTATCTGGCGGTTCTCGGCGTTTACACAGTGGCCCTGGCATGTTCATTGGTGAATGTTCTGGTTCTGATCTGGCTGGGATCGCCAGATTCCGGGGCCGTGTTCAGCAGCTATGCCGGTTACTGGCTGGCGGGCGCTGCCCTGCTGACCGCTGGCATGCTGGCTTCGTCGTTAACCAACAGCTCAACGGTGGCCTTCGTTCTGGGGGTCGTCTTCTGCTGTGTACCGGTGATGCTGTACTACGTGACCAACGTCGTCGAGTGGGTTTACGGCGTGTTCGGGGCCACTGGCGAATTTTACGAGCTGCGCAATCGACTGGCCTCCATGAGCCTGCAGCAGCAGTTGCAGGACTTCAGTGTCGGAGTGTTGCCGCTGTCTGGCATCGCGTGGTTCTCGTTCTTCGCGGCGGTGATGCTGTATCTGAACCTGATTGTGATTTCCAAACGACGCTGGTCGGCCAGCAAACAGGTTGGCATGGGGGCGCAGTTTGCAGTTCGCACCGTCTGCCTTTTAGTTACGGCCGTAAGCCTGATGGCAATTTTCTGGACGTATCCGGTTCGAGCTGACCTTTCGGCAGAGAACCTCTTCACGTTGTCGGAGGCAACGAAAAATACGGTGCTGGGCCTGAAGGAAACGCAGCGGATCACGATCCAGTCGTTTATCAGCCCGGATGTACCTGGCGATTATGTGGAGACTCGCCGACAGCTGCGAGGACTGCTTCGAGAATTCGAAATCAGCAGCGGCAGTGCGATCACCTGGCGTGATATCGAGGTGGAACCCTTCAGCGAAGAAGCTGAACAGGCTCGAGCTCTGGGGATTGAACCTGTTCGTCTGCAATACGAACGTGATGGCAAACGCGAAGAAGCGGACGTGTTTCTCGGCGCCTTCATCCAGAGTTCCACAGACGAACTTGTGATCCCTTTCTTCGGTAAGGGTCTGCCAATCGAGTATGAACTGACTCGATCCCTGCGAACCGTGTCTCAGGAAAAACGTCTGACCGTGGGCGTACTTCTGACCGACGCTCAGGCGATGTCCGAAGGTGAAAGCGGCGGGAAGTGGGAGATTGTTCGTGAGCTCGAAAAGCAGTACAAAGTCATCGCCGTGAATCCATCGAAACCAATTCTGGCCCAGGACAAGCCTGCAGCAGAAGAAAAGCCTGAGGGCTCCGAGGACACGAAGAACGCAGAGAGCAAAGACGAAGAGGCGGCGGAAGGTTTTGACGTCCTGCTGGCGATCATGCCATCGTCTCTGACGCAGCCGCAGATGGACAATCTGGTTGAATATGTGAAGGCCGGTAAGCCGACGCTTATTTTTGATGACCCCTGTCCGTTCGTGTTCCAGACTCAGGCCGGTCTTTCGATGGCACCTCGCCTACCAAAACCGGGCGGAGGCGGTGGAATGTTTGGTGGCGGACCGCCCCCAGAACAAAAGGCCGATCAGGGTGAAGCCACTTCTCTGATGTCTTTGCTGAACGTGAAGTGGGACAACGGTCAGATCACCTACGACCGCAGTAACCCGCACAATGAATTCGGGACGTTGCCTCCGGAGTATGTCTTCGTCTCTAGAACCGGCAATCAGGAATCCCCGTTTTCCTCCGAGAGCAAAGTTACGGAAAGTCTTCAGGATCTGGTGATGCTGTATCCAGGCACGATCATGGATCGTGCCGGTCGAAAGGATCAGGATTTTATTCCGCTCCTTCGCACCAGCCGGGAATCCGGTCTGCTGGACTGGAGTGACTACACAGCCCCGTCGTTCAATCCATTTTCTGCATCGCAGGCTGTTGAGATCAATCCAAGTCCTCGCCGTCGAGATGACACTGAATCCCATGTCATCGCGGCACGTATTCGAAACACTTCCAAAGAGTCCCCTTTGAATGTGATTCTTTGCTCGGACATCGACATGATTACCGACTGGTTCTTTCTGGAACGAAACCGCGGCATGCTGGGCGTGAAGTTCGACAATGTGACCTTCGTGCTGAATGCGGTGGATGCACTGGCCGGGGATGAAACTTTCATCCCGCTTCGGTCTCGTCGAGCCAGTCTGCGAACGCTCAAGTTCGTTGAAGACCGAACCAGCTCGATGCGAAAGAACCTGAATAAGGAAGAAAAAGAAGCTCAGGATCAGATGGACGAACAGCTGAAGAAGGCTAAAGAAGAACTGCGTGCGGAGATCAAGAAGATCGAAGACAACCCGCAGCTGGATGCTCGCAGCAAGGACGTTCAGATGCAGCAGAAAGAACAGCAGCTGAATCGACAGCTGGCACTTCAGAAGGAACAGCTGGAACGTCAACTGAACTCCCGCGTGCGAAAATCGGGGCTGGAAATGAAGCGCGAGATTCGCCGAGTGGAAAGTACTGTCAAGATTGTGGCCTGTATCATTCCGGCCATTCTGCCGGTTTGTCTGGGCATGCTGTTCCTTGGCCTCAGAAATCTGGCCGAGCAGCAGTCGATCAATCCTAATCGTCGTAAGAGTTAACAACCCGCATTGTGCTGATGGCCTTCGGTCGCAGGGTTTGCTGACACGTGAACCTTCTGAATGCAATCGAAAGCTCCGGCCCTTCGTCTATCGATACTTTTGTTGAACCAGGTTATTCCATGAACGCGACAAGTCGAACTTTGGTTTTCGTCGGAGTGGCCGCTGTTGCTGCTGTTGCCGCGATGGGTGTTCGTTACGCCAATCAACCGGCCTCGATTGAAGGCTTTTCTGACGTCGGTCAGGAATTCTTTACGGACTTCAAAGACCCGCTGAAGGCTCTGGAACTGAGCGTTGTAAAGTACGACGCCGAATCCAAAGAGCCCATTTCGTTTTCTGTTCGGCAGAATGAAAAAGGCCTGTGGGTCATTCCGTCGCACCACGACTATCCGGCCGAAGCAGCGGAGCGTCTTGCCAAAACAGCAGCGTCGCTGATCGGGATCCGAAAGACGGCTGTGCAGAGTCGCAGCAAAGACGACTGGGCACGCTACGGAGTCGAAGACCCATCGGCAGAAGCCACTGCGGTCGCCGATGGAGAAAAGGACGAAGCTCGCGGCACTCGCATCACTCTTCGTGACACCAGCAGCAATGCACTTGTCGATCTGATTGTGGGCAAGGCCGTTGAGGGTCGCAGCAAGCACTTTTATGTTCGACAACCCGAAAAAAATCCGGTCTTCATTGCTCAGCTGGATTCTGATCTCTCTGCAAAATTCTCCGACTGGATTGAACCCGATCTGTTGAAGCTGAACCAGAACGACATCGTCAAAGTCGTCGTCGATCAGTATTCAGTGGACGAGGAACAGGGCGCTATTGTGAAGGGCGATATCTTTGAATTTGCAAAAGACGCGGCCGCCAATAAATGGGCAATGGCCGGTCTGGATCTCAACGTTGAATCTCTGAAGGAAGCCGCCGTCACAGACATTACCCGCAATCTGGATCAGCTTAAAATCGTCGGCGTCCGTCCCAAGCCGGCGGGTTTGAATGCTGACCTGACAGTGACTCGGGAAGTCGCCGGAAATCCACTGCTGCAGAAAGTCCTGCAGACGGACATGCAGCGTCAGGGCTTTTATATTGCTCGAGACGCCAGCGAAGAAGTCAAATTGGTTTCCAACGAAGGGGAACTGGTCGCCGGTACAAACAACGGGGTCAAGTACACACTCTACTTCGGAGAAATTGCCCGGGGTACAGCTAAGGACATTGAAACGGGGCTCAACGAAACCGCGACTGCCGATGGAGAAAAGCCGGCAGACGAAGCGAAGAAAACGGAAGGCGAAGAAAAGCTGGACGATAAACCTGCAGATCCTGAAGCGGGCCCTCGCCGCTACCTGCTGGTGAAAGTGGAATTTGACGAATCACTTCTTGGTGAAAAACCGTCTGAACCTGTGGCCCCAGAGAAGCCTGCCATTCTGAACGACGGCGGCACACCGGCAACACCGGAAGAAAAACCGGCCGATGCTCCGAAGGCCGATGCGGCACCGGAGGCTGCTCCTAAGGATCCTCCACCAGCTGAAGAAAAGCCTGCTGAAGACAAGCCGCCGGAAGAAAAAGCGGCTGAGCCTGCAAAGGAAGAACCCACGCCCGAAGCAGCGGCTGAGCCTGCATCTGAAAAGCCGGCTGAACCTGGCTCGTGCGATGAACCGCCAGCAGCAGCCGAACCGGCTGTCGCTGATCCACCGGTTGTCGCTGATCCACCGACGGATGCTAAGCCAGCGGCTGACGCAGTCCCTCAAGAAACGCCTGCCACACCAGAACCCGCTGCTCCGGCCAAAGAAGGCGAGCCAGGGGCTGAGACAGCGACTCCGGCTGAACCTCCGGCAGCTGACGCGGCAAAGCCAACCGAGCCAACCGAGCCAACCGAGCCACCTGCGGATCCCAAAGCCGAAGCTCAGAAGCAGTATGACCAGGCTCTTGGCGAATACGAAGCTGCAAAAGCCGGCTTCGAGGGCGCTGTGAAATCCTGGGAAGGTCGAGCCAAGGCCGGTCAGAAAACGGCACAGGAACTTTCGGATCGTTTCAGTACCTGGTACTATGTCATTTCGGCCGACAGTTTTGAGAAATTCAAATTGTCACGTGAGGCGGTTGTTGGTCCAAAAGAAGAAGCAAAACCAGCTGACGGGCCAACCATCCCAGGCGGCGGCTCAATCCCAAACTTCGACCTGCCAGGTCTCGGAAACTAACCAACTCCCCACGGCGAGATTGAAATCCAGCCATAACGCCGCGGTGCGATTGCGGGCCAACGGTTCAGTCCAGGAGCAAAAAGGTGTCAGGAACCGTTTATTGACAAGCGACAGGGATTTTTGTATCGTTGAGTGATGGGAAGACCAAAGCGATCAGCTCCGGGCGGTTGGATTTATCATGTGCTGAACCGGGCGAACGCGCGG